>OLQU01000001.1_pt1 | contig 400518 bp, 340 predicted proteins | sample 1672271 | NCBI WGS metagenome assembly OLQU01 (sample SAMEA3136666, study PRJEB25190) | human gut metagenome | biome: human gut; feature: human-associated habitat; material: faeces | place: Austria | collected 2013 | reverse complement strand
TTCCTTCTGTCACCAAGAGTGTCCCCCTGTCTTATTCGTTACAGGGGGACACTCTTGGTGACAGAAGGAACGTCCCCGATTTCCCCGATTTCCGGTCAATTTCATCTAAAGTGTCCATTAGCGGATCCGGCATATTGAATCCTTATTTTTCTTGTGATAACTTTTCCCACAGCGTATCAGAACATCAGGAGGAGTAAATTATGCCAAGAAAATATTATCCATTAACACCTTCACAAAAGATACATTTCAAACCAATTATTGAATTTGGCACTCAGCAAGTCGCAAATATAAGCATTTGTATGACTCTGCAGGCGCCGCTTGATTTTGGTTTGCTGAAAAAATGCATACAACTGGAATACGAGAGATACGAATGCCTGCGAATCCGTTTTACAAAAGTTGACCCAAATGGAGAGGTACGGCAATATGTTGTTTCTCACGATGACAGAGATATTGATTACGAAAACCTTTCATGGCTTTCCGGTGATGACGCTTATCACCGCATGGAAGAATGGTCCAGAATTCCATTTGACGGGGACAATATTCCAATGAATGTGATAAAAATGATCTCGCTTCCGGGTGGCTACAATGGGCTGTACATCAAAATCGATCACAGACTCATGGATTCATGTGGAGCTATCGTCATGGTGAATGACATCATGGAACTGTACTGTCATTACAAATTTGGCACGCCTTATCCCGAGGACATGGCAAGTTTCACTGACATGGTCGAACGTGATCTAAAAAAAAGCACAGACGAAAAACGTGTCTCAAAAGACCGCATGTACTGGCAAAATGTGCTGGAGGAAAATGGAGAACCTATTTACTCCGATATACAGGGACAACGGATACTTCAGGAAAGCAGGCGCCTTCACAATGACAAGTCACTCCGCGCTGCAGATCAGGAGATTAACAACCTGTCTGTCGCTACAAAGAACTATCATCTGGATGCTGAGCCAACCCAGAATCTCCTGGATTTTTGTATGAACAATCACATATCCATGACCAACCTCATTCTCATGGGAATACGAACTTATCTCTCCAAGGCAAATGGCGGACAGACTGACATCTCCATAAGGAATTATGTTTCAAGACGTTCCACCCATGCTGAGTGGGTATCAGGTGGCTCTCGCGCAATGGCATACCCTTGCAGAACCATCATTGATCCGGACACAGAGTTTCTGGATGCAGTTTTCATGATTCAGGATGTTCAGAATCATGTATACCGACACTGCAATTATGACCCGGAACTTTTGTCTGACCAGATGAAAGAAATGTTCCACACTCCTCCACACACTACTTATGAGAGCGTGGGGCTTACTTACCAGCCTCTTCCTATCAGGCTTAAAAATCCGCATCTCGAAAACATTTCCGTAAGGAGCATGTGGATTCCAAATGGTACATCAAAACAAAAGATCTATCTCACCGTCATGCACAGTGCAAATGATCTGGGTTTGAATTTCTATTTCAGATACCAGACCGCAAGTCTCTCCGAACAGGACATTGAACTGTTCTACTACTACCTTATGAAGATAATCTTCAAAGGCATTGCCGAACCAGAAATGACCGTGGGCGAAATCATCGAATGCATCTAACTATTTTTTGGGGGCGGAGGTGCCTGACCCCATTTAATTAATTCAATAAGGAGATTTTTAATATGAATAACAATATAACATTTTTAAACATTGTTGCCGAATACTGCAATACACCAGCTGATGAGATCACTAATGATATGCGATTCATAGAAGATTTGGGCTTTAGCTCCCTTGATTTCATGACTTTCCTCGGCGACCTTGAAGATACATTTGACGTGGAAATCGATGAAGATGAGATCATCAATATTCACACTATAGAAGACGCCATCAAGTACCTTGACAACCTGACAAGCTCTTCTGCATCGGTTTAACATTAAAAATCTGGGACGACGGAGTATGTCCCATTTTGCCTCACATAAAAGAAATGGAGATATGATATATGGAAGAAAATATTCTGGAAATTGTTGAAAAAAGCTGTCGGATACATAGAGATGTAATAGCTGTTAAATATCTGTCTCACAGAGAGATTGTCGAAAAGAGCTACGGAGATCTGTGGGATGACATTCGCAAAACTGCTATCATTTTGCGGAATAAAGGACTCTGCGGAACACATATTGCACTGGTGGGAAGCAGCTCTTATGAATGGATCTGCGCCTACATGGCTATACTTTTCACGGGAAATACTGCTGTACCGCTGGATGCAAACCTGTCAGTTTCAGAATTACATGAACTTCTGAATCGGTCAGGATCAATTGCATTATTCTGCGGAGCATCCAGAAAGGATGTGATAACAGAACTGACAGACGATTGTCCCGAAATGAATATTGTATTCACCATGGAAAAGAAAGTCGATATAGAGCATCTGGAGGGTGCAGATTCAAATCCACAATTAGCAATTTTGTCATTTGAACAGCTCCGCAGCGAAATTACCATACCGGCTGACTTTGCATTTGCCGATCAGGATAAGGATAAAATGTGTACGCTTATGTATACCTCTGGAACAACAGGTAAAAGCAAGGGCGTCATGCTGTCTCAATTCAATCTCGCACAAAATGTTGAAAATGTATATGTAAATCTGGAACCTGGTGTAACTATTCTGAGCGTTCTTCCTATACATCACGCCTTCTGCCTGACAATGGAATGGATGAAGGGCATTTCACTGGGCGCCACTATCTGCATCAATGACTCGTTGCTCCACATGCTGAAAAACATGAAACGGTTTCAGCCCGTTGGCATGCTGATGGTTCCTCTCATGGTAGAAACCATCTACAAAAAACTCAAAGACGTCAACCCTCTCCTTCCTAAAAAGCTGGTTGCAAAGGAAGCATTTGGCGGTAAACTGGAATATATATTCTGCGGAGGGGCATATCTGGATCCTATGTATGTTACCGAATTCAAAAAATACGGAATAGACATACTCCAGGGATACGGCATGACTGAATGCTCCCCTGTAATTTGCTCCAACAATCACAGATACAACAGACCCGGATCCGTTGGCAAACTCCTGGACAACTGTGCTGTTCGTTTTGTCGATGAGGAAATTCAGGTAAAAGGCACAAGCGTCATGTCCGGATACTACGACATGCCAGACGAAACCGCAGAAGCTTTTCAAGACGGCTGGCTCTGCACCGGAGATCTTGGCTATCTCGACTCCGATGGTTTCATGTATATAACCGGAAGGAAAAAGAACCTCATCATTCTGGCAAATGGTGAAAACATATCCCCTGAGGAACTGGAAGGAAAGCTTTCTATAGAGCCCCTTATTTCAGAAATAGTCATTACTGGCGACGGCAACCATCTCACTGCTCACATATATCCAGATCAGGATTTTGTAGATAAGAAACATATGGATGCTGCCAGGACTTCTGAAAAATTGCAAAAAATTATTGATACCTTCAACAAAAACCAGCCAACATACAAAAGGATCTCTGCACTGGATATAAGAAAAGAGCCGTTTGAAAAGAGTTCGACAAAAAAGATCAAAAGAAATCTCGTATAACAATAGACTCACACGCATTATTGTTGTAACATTGCTGTATTAGATAATGACAAAACTGCAGCACCAAGCCAGGCAGCAGATAAAGGAGACAGCCATGATCAACTCAACCGATCCCCGATATGATAGAACTGAAAGTGACCTTCTAGATGCATTCAAGATACTTGCAGGTCAAAAGGCTCTGAACAAAATAAGCGTGTCCGAGATAACCAAACTCACCGGTGTGACAAGAAGCACATTTTATAACCACTATGAAGACATGCCTGCTTTCATCAATGCCATGGAAGACCGCATCATCGATGAAATATTTCAGATCATGAATAGCTTCAAACCAGAAGGCAATCTTGAGATCTGCCACCAGTTCTTCAGGTCTCTATGCGAATACATGAAAGCAAATAGATTTCTCATGATCATCATTGCCACACCTGAGGCTTATGATTTCGTGGAAAAGGCACTGACAATGTTCCATAGATACGTGCGATTAATTCTGGAAAAATCCAGCAAGACCGGCCTGGCCCAGGAAAAATACTCATACGCCGTAGCATACGCAATAGGCGGCGTGGTTGGTATACTGCACAAGTTTGCGGTGGATAACTGCCAGGAAAGCAGCGACAAGGTGTCTGCTTTCCTGACAGAAGCATTTCTGGATGGTATGAGACCGTATTTGGGGGTGTAGGCACATCTCTTCATCTAGTGGTGTTGGGGAGATGTGTTTTTTATACATTCTCACATAAAGAGCTGCGCTTCTTTAATGAAACGCAGCTCTTATGCTTATATTTTTATTATAAAGACGAAATGCACTGTGAATATGCCCCAATATTTAGTCAACAACACATTCCACAACAGCACAAGGCGGAATATTCAGCTTTAAAACATTATCCTTGATGACTGCCGTATGCTCGGTAATGCTCACCCTGTCGGGACAGTCAAAGTCGTTATAGCTGTGCGCCTCGTTTGTAAGTATCCTGCACGAAACCGATGATGCTTTAAATCCGAAAATGCTACATTCAACAGCAGCCTCTTCCGTAAGCGAACAGTTTGCGGCGGTAACGGTCATACTCTTTTCGTTCACCGATGCGGAAACCGAGATCATCGGAGCATTTTTGCCTTCCGACATATTTTCGTTCTGCGTATAGCAGTAAACTGCCTCGTTGTTTTGGTGTGTTTTAAAAAGGTCGAAAACGTGATATGTAGGCGTTTTTATCATCTTATCGTCCTCTGTAAGAATGACCGATTGGAGAACATTCACCGCCTGTGCAAGGTTTGCCATTACAACACGGTCGCTGTGTCTGTTAAAAACATTCAGCTCTATTGCAGCAACGATAGCATCACGCATAGTATTCTGCTGATATAAAAATCCCGGGTTCGTACCCTCTTCTACCTTATGCCAACAGCCCCACTCGCCTATTACAAGTCCTATTTTCTTTTCGGGATCATAGCGATTCATTATCTCCGAATGTCTTGTGATAAGCTCATCGGAAAAGTTCGCTGCAGCGATAGTTTTATAATAAAGCTCATCGTCAAAATCGGTGGCTGATTCCATTTCGGGCCATACGGGCATCGTATAATAATGCAGGTCGATAGCATCAACATTATTGCTGTCAAGATTTTTCATCATGACTTCTGTCCAGTTATAGTCGGCAGAGCTTGGACCGCAGGCTATTCTGTAAAGTCTGTTTCCCGAATAATTGTGGCAAAACGTCTGATACCTTTTATAAACGTCGGCGTAATATTCGGGACGCATATTTCCTCCGCAGCCCCAGTTTTCATTGCCGACACCGAGGTATTCGAGTTTCCACGGCTCGGCTCTGCCGTTCTTCTTTCTCTGCTCTGTGAGAGGCGATTCCGCATCTGAGGTCATATATTCTATCCATTCGGACATTTCACGAACACTGCCGCTGCCAACATTGACGTTTATATAAGGCTTGCAGCCAACAAGCTCACAGAAGCGCATAAATTCGTGTGTACCGAAAGAATTATCCTCCGTAACTCCGCCCCAGTTCGTGTTCACGATCTTTCGGCGCAAGGCTTTTTCACCGATACCGTCCTGCCAGTGATATTCTTCCGCAAAGCAGCCGCCGGGCCAGCGGAAAACGGGAGCTTTTATATTTCTGAACGCCTCGATGATATCATTCCTTATTCCGTCTGTATTCGGAATAGGTGAATTTTCACCCACATATATACCGTTGTAGATACATCTTCCGAGATGCTCGGAAAAATGTCCGTATATCTCGGGAGAGATATGTCCGAGCCTGTCGTCTGCATTTATTACTATTGATATTTTTTTCATATTATACCTCCGCTGCATACTGAATTATTATATTATCAGTGTAAGTCTTTGACTTTGGTATTGCAATGACTTATAATGTTATTATACTAACCATTCGTACTTTGAGGTGATGATATGATAAATATAAACACAGTCTGTCAGAACGTAAGACACAAAGGGAATTTTGAAATATGCAGACCGGATGGTTCGGGAGATGATCTTCTTGTTATCTTCAAGACCTCCGCTGTTCTGATACAAAACGGTGAAGAAATAACCGTTTCTCCCGACAGCCTCATTTTATACAGCAAGGGAACAATGCAGCATTACAAAACTCTGTGCGGAAGTTATGTTAATCACTTTGTCCATTTTGATACGGACGATACCGAGCTTATGAATGGGATAAAAACTGACACGCTTATCACCTCGGCGGATATTCCTGCAATTGAAGAGCTGCTTACGATATTATGCCGTGAAAATGTAGCCGATTCGACCAACAGGAAACAGTACGAAAATATGCTTATGCAGATGATACTTATGAAAATATCCGAAAGCAGCATAAATCCTGACAGCGATAAAAGCCGCATTTCCGCTCTTGAAATGCTCCGCACCGATATTTACAGCAATGCAGGGAGCTACAGCAATATATATCAGCTTGCTGAAAAAATGAATCTGAGTCCGTCATATCTTCAGGCAATATACAAACGGAAATTCGGGATAAGCTGCTATGAAGATATTTTATCCGCAAAGATCAAGACAGGACAATATTATCTTTCGACCACCGATATGACCGTTAAGGAAATATCCGACCTCTGCGGATACGGAAATGAGATATGCTTTATGAAGATATTCAAAAAAAGAACAGGGATCACACCGAGTGAGTACAGGAAAATTTCCAAGAATGATAATTTGAAAAACAACTTTATATGGTAAGGAATAAACTTTTTTTATGATGAATTTTTTTGAACATTGCGCAGATATTGCTTCGGTTGGCATAATTGTTGATTTTACGGAAGATACGGAAACATATATCGTCGGCTCTCCTGCAGATATTAAGGCTTGGGCGTACAGCGGCTGTCCCCGAAAAGCTCCGACAGGAATTATGTGGCACAGCAACAAACTTGGCAATCTCGTCAAGGATATAATCATCCGGCAATGCAACATTTGCAAATTCATCAAGCATGAATGTCACATGAATCGGTAATCTGCCACCGCAATTAAAATCTGCCTGATAATATAACTCCTGGAATATCTGTGTATATAACATTCCGATAATGAAGTTATATGATTTATCACTATCTGGAATTACACAGAACAGAGCTGTCTTTGTTTCACCATCCCCATTTACTCCTATCCCTATTTCAGACAGATTAAGATCATCCTTTGAAAGCAGCCTGAGTACCTGTTTGTTTTCAAGAAATGCCAGTCTGGAGTTTGCACTGATAATAATAGAACGAACGGTATCTCCGGCACCTCTCATACATTTGTTATACTGCTTTACCGCTGGATGATTAGCTCCAAGAGGATTGTTCTCCTGTAAAAACTTCATTCTTGTATCCAATTTTGACGGCTTACCCTGCTGTGTAACCTCTGCTTCACCAAGCAGCTTCAGGACGGTCTCAAAATTCCTACGACTTGGCTTTTCTTCCAGCCATACATAGTTAAATATTGCCTGTAGAAACAACCCCTCTGCTTTCTCCCAGAACGGATCAGATGGGGTGACACCTTTAGGTGTCGTGTTGGCAATCAGGTTTGTGATCAGTTTAACTACATCAGTTTCCTCTCTTATATATGAAAATGGATTGTAACAGTCACTCTTATCCATCTCCATAAGATTTATCACCTTTACGTTATATCCGTTACTCTTTAACATCTGCCCACAGCTCCTAAGTATCTCTCCCTTGGGATCAGTGCAGATAAACGAACAGTTATGTGGCATCTGCATAAGGTTTGGTTTCACTTCATAGAATGTTTTGCCTGCACCAGAACCTCCACAGATAAGAATATTCCCATTCAATTTAAGTCTTCGGAAATCCAGTGACATCTTAATATTCTGACTCAAAATCCTGTTGAAGTTACCATCCTTATCCATCAAAATGCTGTTTACTTTCTTTGCACTTTCAAATCGTGCAGTGCCATATTCCCTTCCGGGCATTAAATTTCTCTGACTGGTGTAATACATTAAAATAGCCACTGCGTAGAAACCTAACGCTGTGGCCACAATCTTAACTGTATTTTCATTGTAATAATTCGCAAATGGTTTTTCACAGACTTTATTGAATCTGTCCATAAAACCCATAATATTCATTCCCTTTTCAAAAGCTCCACCCATCAAATATCCTATATAAGCTACCAACAAAGCTCCAACTACTATCAATAAAACAGAGGGCCTTTTCTTACTTGTCTTCATATCATTACCTCTTTCTCTGCTTTGGCTTTGGAACCATTACATGCTGCTCCTTCTGTATATTTTCATATCGTTTTCTCACATTAGCTTCAACTCTGTCATAATGGTCACTATACAGTTTCTCTCCTTTAATGGTTTCCACCACACGGTTATTTTTATCATATAACTTGTAATTCTTTTCCTTGTCGATAAATGTAAGCATGGTCTTTCCATTATGAATCTCCATGATATTTTCCTTCTTGATCCATACATACCTTACATTATCTCCCCAGGTTCCAGGAATCCTGGTCTTGACTGCATGATCATTTTCACTCATTATAAGTGTCTTTGATATTGTGACATCTGAAAGATTTGTATTCTTTGAAGCTGCCACAGCTCTCATCCTATCCGCAAGCTCCTGATATCCTCTAATACGGTTATCAAATGATTCCTTATCCATTATCACCTTATGATTTCCCTGTTCATCACCTTTATCAAGAAAACCAATAGTCTGCAGTCTTCTTATGACACACTCCGCCTGATCATTGTCTATACTGAAATTTTCCTTAACCGCCGCAACACTTAGAGACTTTTTATCCACAGCATATGCCCCTACCTTCTCTATAAGCCCGTCCATAATCTCATTTGCTCTTGCACTTTCAGCTGACGGGCGCATGTCGTTTCCCTTTTTCTGGTTCTTCAGAAAATCCATAAGTTTGGATAGTTTTTTCTCATCACCATTTTTCAGGTAATCATCAAATGTTGCAATATGTCCACCGCCAATCTTTCTGAGAAGCATGTTCGCCCTTGGGACAGCCTCTGTATGGAATATAATCTCAGTTCTCCCATTACTTTTATTTACATCGGGAAGCTTTGAATAAAGGATTCCATATTTTTTTGCATATCTCTCAACCTTCTTCATATCAGTAGTTGCAAACTCAAGGACCTGAAGATCTCCTCCTCTCATAAGTAGCTTCCTCATGGAGGTCTTTCCAATGGACTTCTCATAATCAAGCATACCTTTCAAGAAATCCACAGCCTTCTTCATTGCCTCTACTCCACCACTACCTACCTTCATAGCTATTTCAATACCATCATAAGCAACTTCTATAATCTGAATTGCCTCTCTTATCTCTTCCGCCATAATTCATGCCTCCTCATAAAGCTTTTATCTTATCTGCTGCCTTTGCATTTTCAATCATTTTAGAAAGCTCCTGTGTATCAGCCTCCCGAACCTGATCTTTCTCAATCTCAATTCCATTCTCGTTCATGAACTCAACTATCCTTGCTATAGCCTTCTCCTCTTCTATCCTGTACATCTCAAGTGCAACAATGAGATTCTCTATCTTTTCTACCCAGCTTGGAACAGCAGTCTTTGTAAGCTCGTATTTTCTTATTATCTGTCTGGAATCTGCGCCATCAGCTGCAAACTCATCAATCAGTCTAGCCGTAAGCTCCATATCGCCCGTCTGATAAGCATATCTGTATATAAACTCCTGCACATCCGGCGCAAGTTCTGCCTCCTTCTCCTGTATTATTTTCATAGCTTTAGACATCATCATTAAACTCAACTATACCTCACTCCTTCCTGCCATAAGACTATTCTGAAGAGCTGCAAATGAAACAATACTTCTTATTCTATCCGCAGATAAATCTTTGTTTATAATCAGTTCTAGCTGTTCCTCATTAAGCCCCTTCTCCAGTCCAATACGTATCTCATTAACCTGCTCTGGAACCAGTTCTTTACTTATAACAAGCTGCATAAGATCTCTGTGCGATTTCTTTCTACTTGCAAACCTACTCATGATGCTCTGAAACACCGAAGTTTTTCTGTTCATATAGTCAATATCTTTTCTGCTGATCAGTCTGCCGTTTTTTACAACTGCCATAGTATAGTAAACTGGGATATTTACCTCTTCCGGCAATTTGTTTCCAGTCATATCAGCATGTTTATTCTCAGTCATTTTCTGATCACTGTGAGCTTCTGAAAGTTTTTCTGTATTACTTCTTTCAAGTTCAGCATTCTTTTTTACAATTGCCTGTCCCTGATCCCGGATTGTTTCTTCCATATTCTGCTTATCATCTTTAAGTCTGTTTATCTCTTCCTGCATCCTCTTAATCTCCTTCCTGCAGTCCTCCGCCTCATTCTTAAGTTCTGCATTATTCTGTATATACTTTGAAATCTCATCCTGCTTTTTTCCGAGTTCACTCCCAAGTTGATCTATCTCAGCCTGTTTTTTATCTATCCGTTTCTTTAAATCCCTATTCTCCTGCTCCATCTTCTTAAATACTGACTCATCAATCTTTTCTGTATGCAGTTCAAGAATTTTCTGGCTGAGCACATCATATCTTTTATCCTGCTTATGAATTCCATCAACTACCAGCTTCAGCTCATCCATCAGTTTTTCAACGTATCCAGAAAGAGTATTTGTGTTCTCCAGATCTGATGCCATCTCTTCCTTTGGAGTTGAAAGAACCTCCGCTACCTCTCCAAGTGCCACTGCAAACATTTTTCTAAGATCATGTGCTGTCTTGCATCCCTTAAGTCCCTTCTCTATTTCTCTAAGATCTATTTCACTGTCATATAGTTTCATAGCAATTCTCATACATTCAGCGCTAACGCTCTCCGCTCCTATAACTGCTATTGCCTGTCCTGTATAACCGGCATGAAACATATCTGATACAGCCTTCATCTGTTCATAATTCAGATTTCTCGTTGTGTAATCATCTATCTGCCGATCATCAAGGCCATCCTCCAGATCTGCTCTGACAAGTTCTATAATTCTCGAATCAGTATATTTCCTCTTCTGATTTTCCAGATAATCTCTTTTATCATTGTCACTCATTATTCTTTTATCCATCTACCCGAAACCTCCAAAAAAATACAGCCTCATCTAACAGGCTGTTTATCTCGTTCACTTATTAATTTTTTATCTATTTGTAACTGTTTATCAGATTCATATGCATCACATATTATTGCCTCTGCCATACGTATCTTTTTTGCAACTGCCTGCTCAAGATTTTTATATCTAGCAGACTCTGTTCTATAATGTTCCTTAAGTGCCATTACTTCATCATATGTGTATCCCAGCGATTTCAATTTGCCATCAAGACTCATATACTCATCATGCTCATCTTGAAAAAAACTGTCTCCATTTTGATATGCATGTTCACATTCCAGTAGTTCCGATATCGCTCCTGCAAGAACATATAATTCTCTGTTTTTTGCATTTGCCCTGTATATTCTGCTTTTTTCAGCCGACGCAGATTTTCTTTCCTTCGTCAAGACTTCCTCTGTTATATACAAATCCCCAAGATTCTTTATATTAAAATCGACAAGAAACAAATACCTCATCTGAAGCATCTTCATTTTTCTGATCTCATCTTTGTATTTCCAACATTCCGAATACGCTCTTTTTTTCAATTTGTTCATCCTGTACAATCTCGCAAAATACTTCTTCTGAATCCCAGTTATTCGTGATCTTTTGTATCTTCTGACATGACATAAAATAAGCTGCGGTTTCTTTTCATCTATTGCTGAAGCAAGATTTTCACTCTTTATCCTTCGTCGGATTTCGTTCTCATCAAACCCATTTTCAAGGTTTTTCAGTCTGATATATCTTTTCATGCCGTAAGGTTTAACTGAAAGATATTTTCCCTCACCATATGCATTCTTAATTTCATATCCTTTATCCTCAAGCATTGATATAAAACTATCATATGTTGTCGCCTGCAAAATACAGGCATTTATATCTCTCACCACCATATCCCGCCATACAAATCTGCCATCCCTGTATACATTCCATTCCTTATACACTTCCGCTTTCTTATCAGTTTCCTCGTACAAATCTATAGTAGAAAGACCATATTCCATGCAGAGCCTATTTGTTATCGGCTGTATTATATGCTTCCAGTCACCCTTTTTATAACGATATTTTCTCCCATCTACCAATGAAACACTGTTAAATACTATATGTGCATGAGGATGATCAGTATTATCATGAACCGCATATACTGCTTCGTATTTGTCCCCCAAATATTCATTAACAAACCTGCCTGCAAGTTCAAATATCGTATCTGGCGAGGCCTCCCCTTCTTTAAATGATAAAATAATATGATACCCCTGCCTCTTGTCCATCTTATTAAACTTCTGCTTAGTAGACTTCATCTGTTCAAAGGCCATCCCAACCTGACAATTTATTGCTGATACCAGTTTTCCATTCTGGGTCTTCTCCAAAACCGTAATATATTCTATTGCTGTCTTTAAATGTTTCCCCGGGAATCCTGCTCCGCAATCATTAATGTGAAGTATCTTACTGATTGCCAAGCCTAACCACCACCTCTTTCACTGCTTTATTCAGCTTTTTCATATAAGCTAAAAGCTGCTCTCTATCAGCCTTTGAATATAGTTCGTAGTTGTGATGATGAACTATCTGATTGATATTAACTCCAATATGGTTTACCTCATTTATCAGATCTTTCATCATACATCTTATCTCTGGATAATCATTTGGCTGCTGACTGATTAAAAACCTTATATAAACGGCCTCATTCATTCCCATATTCTTTGCTTTTTCAGCCAGCAATCTGTTCTCAGCAGGAGTCAGTCTCAGTGTCTTTTTTATGCAATGTACTTTGTCTGCCACTAACGTACACCCCCTGACGAACTTGCTCTGATATTTGCCTTAAGTTCACCTACTGCCCTGTCTATACCGACCTCACCCATTCTCTCAAGAATTGCCTCCGCAAGTTTATGAGCAAGTTTATTCAAGTCTGCCGCATAACATGTCTGTTCAAACATCTTGTCAAGCTGCTTTTCTTCCTGCTTAAGTTTTGCAAGTTTTGCCTCAATCTCAGTACTCTCTGATTTGTCAGCGATCTTTAACTGTTCTATCTTTTCCTCAATCTGCTCATAATTCAACTCACATACAATGTCGATCAGCTCATCAAGTGTCAGCCTGATCTCATGTGTTTTTCCAGTTCCAACATATGCTTTGAAATAGTCACCTTCTTTGTCAGTGGTGAGCTTATAGTTATTTTCATCAAGATATCTTAGTAGAAGCTTGACATCATCCCTGTTCATCTCTTTAAACTCTTCATGTTCCTTCATCCAACCAAGCATCTCTTCTGGACTTGTTATATATTTATCTTCACGGTTCATTGCCCCTTTGCACCTCCTGTTACCTGTTCTCTATATCTTTCCCCGAGCTTGCCCATGGAACCTTCCAGTCCATGGCAAGATACGCACCAGAGATGGCTCTGCCACATCTGGTGCAACTTGTCAGGGGAAAATCCCCTGAAACCCCTTTTTATACGGCATACATTACTTTTTAATGTAAAAATTTCATTTTAACGACAACTTCACATTGATTTTCATATAATAATGACAGTTTCACATTGATTTATTCACGCTGCCCTAGAGCCATAAAAAAAGTAACGACAGTTTCACATTGATTTTTGTGTTTTAATGACAAATTTAATGTGTTTTTTCATTTTCACATTGATTTTCCATGTGCCGTTTCTCATACGTCATTTTTGCTCTCTGCAGCCATTCGTTGTAATCTTTGCAGCCTTCTGGAGGTGGAATATCTATCACCTCATAACCCTTGCTAACATATTTAGTCAGCATGTTTCTCGACGCTGTCCTTCCTGGTTCATCATTATCAAGACATAGTTTAATCTTCTTTATCCCAGAATGTTCGTCAAGGAATGTTTCAAGTGGTGTATCACACACCATGCCAAGAGCTAGCATATTAGAATCAAAATCCCTGAAAATATCCATGTAGCTCATCATGTCTATCGCTGCCTCAAATACAATAAGTTCATCACTGTCTGGATTTGCAATGTTCACCCCATATCTCTTATCATTTCCTGCAACATCACACTTAAAGCTCTTTCCCTGTTTATCAAACACTCCTCTCATACTCGCGAACCTAACTCTTCCGTCCTTATCTACGCCCTTGAATACTATATTGTGATAAGGCATGCTTTCATAAATGATTCCAAGCCTCAACATATAATCAACAATATCCCGTCCTATATAACGCTCATTTGTCAGATACGAATACAGATACGAATTATCTGTCGCTTGCTGTGGAAGAACAAACTTCTTCCTAGTATCTAAAACTGGCCTCACCTGATTCTTTAATACAGGTCTTACGTTATCCACTGTACCTCGCCTGTACCCAGCAAAATCAAGAAGCCAGAACACAGCTTCTTTCACATCCATACCCGCAAATACTTTCAGAAAATCTATCTGAGATCCCCCGCTTTCACCTTTTTCATATCTTCGGGAAAATCTGCACCAGTGGCTGTGATTATAGATTCTCATTGAATCCATTTCCTTCAAAGTGTAATATCTTCCTATCTGTTTTGGCGTATATCCAAGACTTCGTGCAACTTCCACTAGATCAACCGACTTTGCTATGGCTAACTCCTCTTCGGTAAAACTGTTCATGTCCATCACCTTGCCCCTCCATTCTCTGCAATAAGTACAGGCTTTATATCAAGATTTCTATAGTCCGACTCAAGATATATCTTTGGAGACTCCATCATATTCTTCTCACGAAAACTAAAATAACTTGAATTATCTCCACCTACTATAATGTGATCGACCAGAGGAATCCCCATTATCTCACAGTTCTTAATGAGCCTATCTGTCATGAGCGTATCCGATTTACTTGGAATCAGGTTTCCGCTCGGATGATTATGCACAAGCATAATAGACGCTGCATTTGATAATATTGCCGCTTTGAATATTTCTCTGGGATGAGCCATAGACTCATTAAGAGTTCCCATGCTTACAAAATTACAGCTGATCGGAACACCATCTGTCCTGAGATTTATCGCACATAACACCTCTCGATCCAGTCCACATAAATAACTTCCAAGAGTTTCCACTGCATCCTCTGGTCTTTCAATAGGATGTCCCGAACAAAGCGGGGCATCCTCTACGAGACGTACAGAAACAACATCGAGCTTATATGGATTCTTCCTCATCCGAAACACTCTCCTTTCCAAGTTCCACACAGACTATCTTGTTATCCTCAAGTTTATCCAGCAGCTTTATAAGTTCACTCTCTGTTATCTCTTTCTCAATTTTCTTTTCCATAGACACTCCTATCTGGACTTCTCAGTCTCATATACAAGTGGTGGTTCAGATACAATTCCGTCAAGGCGTTTATTTGGTGTATCAGTTGCAAGACTGATTGTTCTCAAATCCTTATCATAGTGATATACCTGATTGGAGAGCCTATCTCCAACACTCACAGCCTGCATATTTACATCTGCTACCATAGAAGCAAGATTTTCCGGCTCCCAAGAATCTACGCTTACCGCAAGGACCTCATGAATTGAGCTTGGAAGGATATAAAGATCAGTGCCTATCTTTTCCGCGAGATCATGCAGTCCTTCCTCATATAACATACTGGCTGCACCATTTACTCCCTGATCGTTACTAACAACATACAGCTGCTCATTATCTGGAATGTCATCTATCATCTGCTCCGCTATATCGTCTGGAACACCATCATTAGTGAAAATATCCCTTATCACCTCATTCATACTTCTTATTACAGGTGGGAATAGTCTTCTCGTGTTCTCTGCTGCATGTCTAAACAACTGCTCCTCATTCATTCCCATCTGCTCAGCGAGAGAATTATCCACCATGGTTGACGCAAGGCCATCACTGTCAAGATTTATAACCAGTCTGTACATTACTGACAGATCCTTAAATTCTCTGTGTGGCATATCCATGAGCATTTCTTTGTTCTGTTCTGTATTGATCAACTGGAAAATAACCCTGTCTGCTGCACCATCAATACTTATGCCATCAGCTACCTTACCCTGGTGCTCAAGAGCCTGAACAAAACTGTTCGCAAACACATTTAATGTTTTGTCCAGATCCTCATTCTCCATGTAAACATCATACATATCGTTCAGATAAATTGTCGGGCTCACAGAAACACCTTCTGTATTATTTCTTACCGTAAGACCATCAAGTACCCGGTTCACCTTATGAACCTCTTTGATTTCAAGTTTTCCCTGCTCCAATTCCTTGGGCAGATAAGATACGAACTTATCTGCCACTACCTTTTTAAAATTTGCATAATCCATCATATTTTTATCCTCCAACTTCATCAAAATATAAAAAGCAGGGAATACAAGCTGGCTGCTCATATTCCCTGCCGGAATTTATTTATCTGTGTAATTTATTTTATATATTTCTCTCTCTTTTTCCTGAGAAGTACCCAGATACCAAGTATCAACGAACCAAGACCAATTCCTCCACAAATCCAAGGATTAAAGTTGTCACCAGTTTGTGGTAATCCCGGTTTCGTAGGCTTATTCTTAAGATCAAGTGTATACACTACTTTGTTAGTGTCCCTTCCTCCATTTACCTTGAGAACTACATCATGGACTGTCTCATCAAGAATATATCCGGTTGCTGCCTTTGTCTCTACAACATAATAATGGATATCTTCACTATAACTTCCATCATCATTATAGATACAAATAGGAAGTTTCTTAGACTCTGCATGACCATTTTTGTCTGTCACCATCTTTTCTAGTACATTTCCGTCCTTGTCCCTTATCTCAAATTCAACACCTGCTATAGTCTTCTTAGTATCAAAATCCTTTTTATTTATTACTATAGTACCCATCATATAATCATCCTTCATCGTAACCTTCTGAATCTCATCAGACTCTGTTACTTCAAATTTTACATCTCTGGATACTCTATATCCATATGGTGCCGACTCCTCTCTGAGCGTATACTTGCCAATCGGAAGTTTCTCAATCAAATGCGATTTTCCTGCCTCGGACTTCCAGAACTCCAAAACTTTTCCATCTTTATCAATTATGGACAAATTTGCCCCAGCAAGTTCCTTCTCACCTGTGATATCAGTCTTTGAAAACTGAACTTTTGTTGGTTTGTTGAGAAACTCAGCAGACAACTTTATCACCTTAACATCTGCTCCCTTGTATGAAGCATCAACATCTATTGTCTGGCTACTCTTTACATAGCCCTTTGGTGCCTGAATTTCTTTCAGATAATAATGACCAAGTGGCAGATCAGTAACAAACTCCGCACTGCCATCATCACCAGATACAACTCTCTCGATAACCCTGTCTGCTTCAAATATTATCTTTCCATCTGAATTTACAATGTCATTCTTTGCATAGAGTCCCATTATTGCTCCTGAAAGAGGTTCCTTTGTCTCCGCATCTTTCTTAACTACTGTTATCTGAACCTTCTGTCTTTCATTAGTAACATTCATACCAGCATAGACAATCTTTGTATTCTGATCAATATAAGTAAGATCAGCCTGAATAGGTGTACTGTCAAGAACAAATCCATCTATTGTTTTTGTCTCAACAAGATAATAACTGCCAAGCGGAAGTCCATCAATCTGTGCTATTCCTCTGTCATCAGTTACAATTGTTGCAACAAGATCACCAGCCTTATAGCATACTGTGTTTAATCCATCAGGTGTTACTACATCTTCCTTTGCATATACCTCATAGGTTACACCTGCAAGGGATTTCTTAAAGTACTTCACAATAAAGTCATACCAATGTCCTTTTACCTTTGTCGCATCAGTTACAAACTCACCATTCTTGTTAATTATAATTGAGCCTGTTGGCACTTCATCCTTCATTGTCACTGTCTGAATCTCAGCTGTGTCTGAAACTGTAAATTCAACATCTGAGGCCTTAAGATAGCCATAAGGAGCAAATTCCTCGCGAAGCTTATATGTCTCGCCAACAATCAGCTTCTTGATTATGTGTTTCTTTCCCGCTTCTGAAGTCCATGTCTCAACAACATTTCCCTCTTTATCAATAACAGAAAGCGTAGCTCCAGAAAGTTCAGTGCCACTTGTTATATCTTCCTTTGTAAACTCAAATGTTGTCGGGGTATTTGATACTTCATGCTTTATCTCATAACATGATATTTTCTGACCCCTGTATTTTGCATCATACGATACTGTTTCATCTGTTGACACATAGCCTGCCGGAATCTCAAGTTCCTTTGCATAGTAATTTCCAAAGGGATAATCTTTGATGAAATTCACCATACCATACTCATCAGAAGTTGCTTTTTCCAGAAGAGTATTCGCTTTTACAATTATTTTGCCATCATTATCTGTTATATCCTGACCTGCATATAATCCAAATACAGCCCCTGGCACGACTTCTTTTGTCTCACCGTCATATTTCTTTATTTTCAGAGAAAACTTCTGTCTTTCATCTGATATAGTAACAGTCTCTTTTACAACAGGCGTGTTCTGATCAACATATCTGAATGTCACTATATGTTCTTCCTCGTTTAATACATATCCAAATGGAGCCTCAGTTTCTACCACCTTATATGTTCCAAGTGGAAGATCTGAAACCTTTGCCTTTCCATCATCTCCTGTCATAAGATGTGCGACAAGGTCTCCGGCAGAATATATCTTTATTCTGTTCCCATTTTCATCAAGCTGCTTATCAGCTGTATATATGTCCTCGGCAGCATAAACATCAAATTTTGCTCCAGCAAGACTTCCTTTCTTATAGACAAATGCCTTTTCATCCGAATCTGCAAAGAATCCGCCATCATAATCAGAAAGAACCTCGCCATTCTTTTCAACTGTAAGTTCACCTACCTCCGGTGTATCTTCATACTCAACCGTTATAACTGCTTCATATGTGTCTGGATCGACTTCATAGAAAGTATCCGAATCTATAGAAACATTTACATAGTTTTTGTTAAGAACATAACCTTCAGGTGCTGACACCTCTTCTATCCTATAATTACCAACTCCTAGAACGTCAGGCAGGATCAGATCTCCATCTTCGTCAGTGAAGAATGATTCATGAACCACCTTTGACGGGTAGGTAGTTGTCATGGTTATATATTTCTTACTATCTATACTATAAATCTTAAACTCTGCGTTTGGAACAAGTATAGGTCTGCCAGTAGTGGAATCCTTCTTGACTATACGAAGCTTAGCCGAAAACTCTCTGTCAATAAATACTCTCCATACCTGTGGCTTTGTCGGATTATTTTCACTGACTGTAACTTCAAAAGGTTTAATCGTCTTCATATTATGTGGAGTAACTGACTCCACAACAACATAAGTTCCATATGGCAGTGGTTCGGAACATGCATATCCCTTGTTGTCAGTATAAATAGTCGTAGCACCATTCTTACCAATAACAACTGGCTTTGCACTGTCAAAATCATACGAACCATCCTGCTTTACCTTTAGCTCAGACTTAAGATACGCTGTGAATCCTGCGCCAGCAAGAAGATCAGCCTCCGTCTGTTTTCCATCATCAGCAATCTTGATTAGTTCAAAAGGCTGCATGATGACTTTCTCTCTGGATTTTACATTCTTTAATACCTGAGGTATTGTATCTCCTTCGTAACCACATACAATGTCATACTCTGCCTGATCGAGAAGATATCCTTCAGATGGAGTTATCTCCCTCACATAGTAGCTACCAAGATACAGATTATCTATCTCTGCCTTTCCGCTTTCATCGGTTGTGAGCTTTGCAACAAGACTGTCCTTTTTGAAAATAACTCCTGTTGCCCCATCAGGGTGTATTATGTCTTTTCTTGCATAAAGTCCATATACTGCACCATTTAATGAAGCATCTCCTTCTGGGACAGCTTTTCCTGTTTCTGAATCAACCTTGGATATCTGTATCTTCGCTGTAGTTCTCTTGTTCTTAAAAGTGTGCGTAAACTTTGCCACAGCCTTATCCTGTGATAATACACTGAATGTAAATCTATATACATCTTTGCTATTTCTCACATAGCCTGCCGGAGCCTTTGTCTCCTTGATATAAAAACTGTTCTTTACCGGAAGATCAACAGTATAAGTTGCCTTTCCATCCTCCCCTGTCGTTATTGTCTGTAACGCTGTTCCCTTCTTTACAATAACCTTACCATCCTGGGTTTTTATATCATTATCCGCATACAAAGTGTATTTTCCTCCAGGCAGCACTTTTTCGGTATCTGAATCTTTCTTTATAACCGTTACCTGTGCCTTCTGTCTGGTGTTAAGTATTGTTGTACTCTCATACTGTACTGATATGTTCTGATTCTGATACTTTATATTCACAGTCTGAGGCTTACCATTTACGGTATATCCATCAATACTCTTTGTCTCAGTTACTACATAACTTCCAAGATAAAGTCCTGAGAGAACTGCTTTACCATCAGTGCCAGTAACGATACTAGCTTTTATAACGTCTCCCTTACTGTGTACCTTTGTACCATCTGCACTGTATATATCTGCCCCAGCTGTAACCTTAAATGTTGCTCCTGTAAGTTTCTCCTTCTTATAGGTAAAGTTCTTTCCGTTCCACCCCGAAAGGACCTCGCCTTCCTTGTATATAGTGAGTGACCCCTTCTGTTCAACATCTGTAAGTGTTATTCCATTTGACTTTCCTGCTTTAACTACAAGTGTATGAACTTTGTCACTTCTCACATATCCCTTAGGTGCTGTAATCTCTTTCACATAATACGTTCCTGGCGTAAGTGCCTTTGACTTTGCATATCCATTCTTATCTGTTGTCATCTTTGCTGCCAAGGTCTTACATGAACTATCTGAATATATTCCATAAACCGCCCCTGCAAGGTGTTTACCTGTTGACTTGTCCGTCTTTGTAATTTCACCATATCCAATGTCTTCGGTCTTTACTTTGATATAGGCTGAAATCGGATCTGCCTGTGGCTGCTCAGAAACAAATTCCTGATAGCCTTCCTTACCGGTAAGCCAGTACACACATCCAGTAGTTGTGTCAACCTGTCCTATATTTGATGTTAATACACCTGTAGCCCCTGTTGTATTAACTTTATCTGTGTATATAGTCATTGTGTTGCCATTCTTTACTACACTAAATCCCTTTAGGTTAAAATCATAATTTGCAAGGACCTTATTCTTATCCGTAAAACTATACTCAAATCTCGAATTACTCTCATTCCATTTAAGTATATAAGTGTCTGCATCACTCTTGGTCTTTGAAGCAAAACTTGGTCTTGCCGCTTCAAAAGAGGACAACATATCACTCTTGAGCTTTTTATAATACTTATATGCTGCAGTTTCATCAGGTGCACTGTTACAAAGTTTCTTTGCTGCAGAATCTCCATCTGTTGTATTGAACAAATCTGCCTCAATGATCCACACCATAGCCTGTGTAGCTATAAACTGGTCATTCTGTGAACTTGTCGGCAATTCCGTATTTGGTGCTGAATATCCAAAATACATGCAGTATGCAAGAAGTTTCTCCTGCTTTGCTGTCATACTTGTGCTTGCATTTTCATAGCTGTTCATAAGCTGTCCGCCAAATGCCTGAAGTCCAAAGTTCATACAGTAAGCCGAGTGTCCGTCAATCAATCCATAAAGGATTTTTCCATGATAAAAATCCGGCTTCAACTCACTGACTTCGCCAACATCCTCAGCAGACGCATCCCAATACGAAAGAACAGCACTCTCACTAGCTGCCAATACTGGTGTGATATTGTTAAATACAGTTGTAAATACTGCAACCACTGCCAGAATGCCAGCCAAAATACGCTTTATTCTCTGTCTCATAGCGTCTCCTCCATTTCATAATTTAATGATCAGGCACCTGATAGTCGCTGACGCAAAGTGCCTGCATAATTTACAAGATTGCTCCCGCTTGTACGGGGACATCTTTGAAAGCAAAAAAAGAACAGCTATAAGTCATTTGGCTTATAACTGTTCCTGTAATTTTATCTATAACAACGGAATTCATAGAATGACTCACCGCCCGTGTCATAAATTCCCGTGTATCTGATATTAAATATTGAATCTGATTCTAGCAAAAGCAAATTTGATACATATTCCGCTATTGCATTCTCACTTGTTAGCGGACTCCCCGATGTAGTTGCCGCTTTATTCAGATCTACGTTAACAAACACGCTGAAGTAACTTCCTTCTAGTCCATCAAGTGGATAATACTCATTGTATTCATCCTGAGTTATTTTTCCTGAAGCAAGGTTATTGTCCAGATTATGCTCTGTTGTAATCATTCCTGAGGCCTCACACAATGATACCGCAAGGCTCACAACATTATCTGGATTGTATGATACCGTCTGCCGTTTGGGTTCTTCTGTCACTTGAGCCTCTATATCCGGAGTATCTGAAACCGTTGTTTCAGTTGTCGTATCTGTACTATCTTCTTCTGATACATCAGCTGCCTCAGGCTTACTTTCAATGCTTTCCTCACCGACAGGTTCTTCTGATATGTTGACTGGTTCTTCTGATATAGGATCAGATTCTTTTGCTTCACCTTTATCAGACATATTAACACCAGCTGTAAGTTTCGGTGATTTTCTACGGCTGCTATTTTTACTATTATCTGTCATAGTAGGATCTGCTGTGCCATTCATGTCCACAGTGTCCCTTTTCTTCACCTTCGAATCTTTACTCTGCGACTCCCCTTTCGCCGTAGTTTCTGTAGTTGTCTTGTATTCCGAATTGTCTGTGGTATTTCCACATCCTGTAATTCCCATAATGGTTACAGATAAAATAATCAACAGCTTCTTTCTCATAATTTACCTTATCCCTTTCCGTAAGAGGGATCGGCTTTTAATGTCTCCGTGAATGCCTGTCCACTCTTACTTGTTGTGAACCTTTATTTGCTATGTCACGGGACATTATCTTATGGTCTGTCCCGAATTCTTGTCATCTTCACTCTCCCTTACGTTCTTCCTGCCATCTTTCTCATAGCAAAGTAATATTTTATAAGTCTCCTATACTTAAAATAATTCGCATACTTGAATGTCATGTACTTCACCTCCCTTCATTAAATCTAAATTGTATATCATGGGGTTCCTGCGCCAACGAATACAAGGAATATTTTGAGCACTATACTGAACAACTTGAGTATCAACTTTGCAATATCCATAACAATTGCAAATATTCCAAGTATCAGCTTTAACAAAAGCTTCAATGCTGATAAAAACAGATCAAATACTATACCAATAATTCTCATAGGCTACTCCTCTCCAAAATTACCATTTGCAAATAATAATGACATCTCTTCTAATGTATCATCTGGCTTGCTCTCTTCTGATGAAGAAGACTTTGAAACCTTTCCGATATCCTGATGGTCGGTTTTCAAGGTCATCAGTTGCTGCATATATACCTGATTCATTGCACTTTGATTTACAAGTGCTGTATTACTTATGATATTTATCACATCACCAAGCACTTCATCTCTTATCTGTTTTTTTATGCCGTCAAGTTCCTTTTTTGATACATATCCATTATTTTTATCAGCTTCATCTTTCCCCTTATTTGTCATCATCGAAGCATCATTTCCTTTGATATAACTGAGCAATGCTTTGACAACAAAATTTGAAATTGACCTATGAATATTAAGATTCAAGTCTTCGAGCACTCTGTATACTCTGAGGTGATCCGGATTATCAAGATTCAACCTAAAGCAATACTGCTTTGCATAGTTTTTCTTCGCCATAGGATCTACCTCCTGCTACTTAGTGCTATCCTTGCCATAGTCTCAAATCCTTTTGCATTTGCCCTGACATCTAGTACATAATGCATGTTTTCAGTTTGTGCCTTGCCGAAATTCCTCATAACTACAGCTCCTCCACCGACAAAATAAACCGGAATAATATCAAGGTTATAACCACACTCTGTAAAGTACCTGTATATTTTGTCTGTAAACAACCTTATCTGCTTGTTCATAATGTCCTTATACTTTTCTGGAAGGTAGGTCTTGCCAGTAATCATGTATTCCTGTATATCAGATTCATCAATTTTATGATTCATCATCTGAACCGCAACCCTGTTAATAGATCTCATACATCTTATCAGTCCCTCGTTCTGAGTATCACAATTACTACTATCTGGTCTCTTGTTCATGACAAGCATACTGTCAATCGTCCATGAGCCTACATCTATAACTAGTGCCTTCTTACCGAATGACTGAAGCATTCCAGCCACTGCAGCATAACACTGTGGATACACTGATACACTGACAATATGAACTCTGTAGAGTTTCTGTTCAAAGACAAATGTTATATCTTCATTTCTTGAAAGATAATCAATAAAAGCTTTACGTTCCGCAGAAAACCTTGTAAGTGGAAGTCCTACGGCGAGAACTACATCAGCATCAACCTTTCCCCTGCTTTTAAGCTCTTTCGCTATAGCAATCAGTGTCAACAAATAGAAATTCTCATTTTCCACCTTGCTTGATAGTACTTCCAACCGCTCATCTCCTATCGAGAAATACTTGTTGTCATACTCAAGAACGTTATCATGAAAAGCCGGCGCACCTGGCAGTTCTTTGATACAGGTATTGAAACAATGATTACTGGTTTTTATCTGGGACCATCCATGGTCAATACCAATTACCTCTATATTCTCCATATATCCTCTTCCTTTCTGGTATTTTTTTATTATTCTTCAGTTCTCTTTTGTGAACCTCTGTGTAATTGTATTATATAGTTCTCATTTGTGAACGTCAATAGGTTAAGTGAAAAATGTACCACTTTTGTGAACTTTGTGGTATTATACTAATAACTATTTCACATAACACAGAAGGGAGACACTCTATGAATAACATCTCATCCATTGCCGAAAAAATTAAATCATTCCGCAAGGCACAACACATGTCTCAAGATGATCTTGCATTAAAATCCGGAATTAATATATCCACAATAAAAAAATACGAGGTGGGGTACAGAAATCCAAAGCCTGAGCAACTACTCAAAATCGCAACAGCCTTAGGAGTGAGCATAAACGAATTTTTGGCTTTTGACATATCATCAATCGGAGATGTATTGTCAATAATAATGCGCCTTGATGAACAGACTGATATGGACATAACCGGAATCAAAGATGAAAATGGCAATTATATTCCTTCCAGCATTTCATTTTCGTTTTCCGACGAATCTGTTAATGCTGCTATTGCCTCATACCTCGCATATAAGGACAAGAAAAAAACACCTCAACCACCAAATACATCATCTGATATGATTGTTTCTGACGGGAATTCATCATTTCTTGTAGAATACACAGCTAATTCTCCGAGACACATTTCCAAACAACCATCCCATTGCAAAAAGTAGAAGAACAAGAACCTGGGACTTACATAATTCCCAGGTTCTTCTTTTATACTCCTTATGAACACACTTTATATACTTCTCATGCAGTAAACCAATCCCTAAATTTTCACATCAGGATATGATGTATTTAAAGACACGATCGACACTGCATTACACTTAGCACAATGTGCAAACTGGCAATAGTCATCATAATCACTTGTAATATCACATTCCCGTCGAATCATAAGAACATCATATTGATCGGACTCTATATAATCTTTAACCTCATCAATGCATCGACGATCAATATCACACGATCCTCCGTCATCTACAATAATTTTTTCAAGATTTATTCCCAGCTGTTTTGCCCTGCACATCATCTCATATGCCATCTTGTGAATTTTATCTGGGGATTTCCTAGACCGGATAAAACCGAAACCAGATTTAAAGTCGACATCCTGCTTTTCATCATCTTTACCACTTCTGTTTAAAGTTTTTTTATAAGATTTTGATTTATTCTTTTCTAAATCCATGTTCATATCTCCTATAAAATCATCCAACTTATTTATTACCTCCTTAAGGCAAACATCGTCACCCATATCTAAAACTCTAACTACCATTTACATCACCTCTATTTTTATTTGAGTAAACTGTGCACTTGTTTTCCCATGAAAACAGCTTCGAATTCATATATCTACAATTATCCAAGCTACTTTCATCGAAAAGCAATTTATCCCCCAACCGGGTTAGCACATCAAGGATCAGCCATCCTCACTACGTTCGCTCATGCCTATCTAGAGCTGATCCGCAAGAAGCCACTCTCCTGCTGTCAATATATGCTTCAGCAGGGCGTACTACATATTTCATTTTTATCTGTTGCTATCAGCATGACTCACCCTCGGCTCCTAATCTTGGGCTCCCGCAATTGCTTCGAGAATTATCCTGGCTCGTATGGGGATGTTGCCACCTATATGGCGAAATATGTTAGTCTGATATGCCTGTCCTATTTACTTGTCAAAGGTACGTATCAAAGAGGTTTTCTCACCCCTTCATCTACGTAGCCGATGACAAGTGGCATCTCGCACCCCGAAAGCAAAAAAAATAAGCTGGTGTATTGCAACATACATCAGCTTATTTTAATGAATTCAATCCCTATCTGTTTCACATAGTAATATTTTTTTAGATTTTTAAATTTTAAGAACGATTTTTTGCCCCCAATTTATGTCTTATTTTGACCCCATTTTGACCCCAATTTCACCCAAAATCAGCCTAAATCAGCCTAAATTATCGGATATTCGACTTTCCGTTTCAAAGCTTCAAGAATAGCTTAAAACCTCAGGTTTTATGCGGTCTGAAGGGCTTTATCAATCCCACTTATACGGTGTGAGCTGATAAACGTAATAATTGAGCCAATTCGCATACAAAGTATTCGCGTGGCATCTCCACTTCTTCACTGGTTTCTTTTCAGGATCGTTGTCTGGGTAATAGTTCACCGGAATCTGTGGATTAAGTCCCTTGGCGAGGTCTCTGTGGTACTCCTGGTCAAGGGTCAGCACGTCGTACTCAGGATGTCCTGTGACAAATATGTTCTTGCCGCCGTCACCGATTATGAGGTACGGGCCAGCCACATCTGACTCGGCTACGATCTCAAGGTGCTCATTGTTTACAATATCCTCCTTGGATACGCCCGTGTATCTTGAATGTGGCACGTAAAATACATCGTCGAAACCGCGGACTAGCGGTGTTCTCTTGTGGAAGGTGTGATGTTCGTATATGCCTGACAGTTTCTGCGGAAGGTCGAACTTCTGCACACCGTATCTGTAGTAGAGTCCCGCCTGGGCGCCCCAGCAAATGTGCATGGTCGATGTGACATTTGTCTCGGACCAGTCCATGATCTCGCGGAGTTCATCCCAGTAGTCAACATTCTCAAATTCCATCTTTTCAACAGGTGCTCCGGTTATGATGAAACCGTCCCATTTGCGGTTCTTTACGCTGTCAAAATCCTCGTAGAATCTGTCAAGGTGTCCCTTTGTCACGTTCTTGGACTCGTAGGACATGGTTCTAAGAAGCGTGATGTTCACCTGAAGTGGGGTGTTTGACAGGCTTCGCATGAGCTGCAGCTCTGTGTCCTCCTTCAGCGGCATGAGGTTGAGTATCAGAATGTCAAGGGGTCTTATGTCCTGGCTGTGCGCCCTTCCCGTTCCCATGACAAATATGTTCTCGTCCTCCAGTGTTTTCTTAACCGGCAGATCATCATCTATTCTTATCGGCATCTCTATCATTTCCTTTCCGTTTACTACAGTTACTTCTACTGTCCAATCAATTCTAAGAAATCCTCCTCAGATATGATAGGCACATCAAGGCTTTTCGCCTTCTTGTTCTTGGATGATGTAGAATTCACATCGTTATTTATAAGATATGAGGTCTTGGCAGATACAGAACCTGTAACCTGACCTCCTCTGCTCTCTATCAGTTCCTTGAGCTGATTTCTGTTGTCAAAATGGGTGAGCGAACCGGTTATGACGAACACCTTGCCCGCCAGATCCTGCTCCGTATCAGAAACCTCATCCACAAACGTAAGCTCAGCCATCAACCTATCTATGATAGCACAATTCTTCTCATTTTCAAAGTATCTGACTATATCCTCTGCTATAACCTGACCGATTCCGTCTATCTCAACGTATGCTAACACATCTGCCTTCTTCATGGCATCCATATCATTTGCAAAATGCTTTGCCATGAGCTTGGCTGTCGCCTCTCCGACATTTGCAATGCCGAGACCATTGACAAGACGCCACATGTTCGTCTGTCTGGATGCGTCCACCGCAGCCACAAGCTTGTTGTACGACTTCTCGCCAAATCCCTCAAGTTCAACTATATGTTCTCTGTGAACCGCAAGCTTATACAGATCAGGAAGCTCATCGAGGATCCTCTCATCTATGAACTTCTCTATGGTCGCCTCTGAGAGTCCATCTATATTCAACGCATTTCTGGACACGTAGTGTGAAAATGACTTGAGTTTCTTCGCAGGGCAGAACTGGTTTGTGCAGTACAGAGTCTCAACTCCTGACGCTGCACCGCCTTCCTCCCTCACTATCTCAGTCTCTCCTCCGCATGCAGGACACGCAGCCGGTATGACCACGTTACCGCTCATGGTTAGATTCCTTGCAATCTGCGGAATGATCATATTCGCCTTGTATACTGCAATCTCATCACCTTCGCCAAGCGCCAATGACTTAAGTATGCTGACGTTGTGTATGCTGGCACGGCTGACTGTTGTTCCCTCGAGCTCCACCGGGTCAAATACAGCAACCGGGTTGATGAGTCCAGTTCTTGATGGACTCCACTCCACATAGCGGAGGTGGGTTATCGCTTCCTCGTCCGCCCATTTGAACGCCATGGCATTTCGCGGGAACTTGGCTGTGGTTCCCAGGCTCCTTCCGTATGCCAGATCATCCAGCATGAGTACCAGACCATCCGATGGGAAGTCATTCTCCGTTATCTTCTCTGAAAATTCCCTCACCTTATCAGGAAGTGCCGCCGAGTCTGTCAGGTAGTGTTCTACCACGGTAAATCCCTGCTGCTCCAACCAGTCAAGCTGATATTTGAATGAATTGTGGAAGTCCACATCCTCACCGTCCACTAAATTAAAAGCGAAGAAATGTACATTTCTCTCTTTTGTTATCTTGTTATCGAGCTGTCTCACTGAGCCGCTGCACAGATTTCGCGGGTTCTTGTACTTAGATTCCGCATCCGTTATCTTCTCATTTATCGCATTGAAATCCGAGTATTTGATGACCGCCTCGCCTCTGATCGTCAGCTTGCCCTTGTACGGGATGTGATGAGGTACATTTGCAAATACCTTCGCATTGTTCGTGATGACCTCACCTATCTCACCATTTCCACGGGTAACCGCTTTTATCATCTCTCCGTTCTCATATGTGAGAACAACTGTGAGTCCGTCCATCTTCCAGGATATTACGCCCTTCTGACCGCCAAGCCATGACGCAAGAGCACCTACATCCTTTGTCTTGTCAAGAGAAAGCATTGGATGCTCGTGAGCCTCCTTCGGCAGCTCACTGACGACCTCATATCCTACCTTGACCGTCGGGCTGTTGCTCATGACCATCCCGGTCTCTTTCTCCAGGGCACTCAGCTCATCGTACAGAGCATCATATTCCAGATTGCTCATGATCTCTGTATCTTCCATATAATATTTCTTTGCAGCATCGTTGAGCTGCTTTACAAGTTCTTTAATTCTGGCTATCTTACCATTATCGTTATTGCCACTGATGTCATTATTTTCTTTAATATTTTCACTGGTATTTCTACTAATATCTTCCATACACACCCCACAAAAAATCCTATATACACTCTCTACTACATCCCCACTATCCGTCTCAGCTCTGCCTCTTCCTCGTGGCTGAGCTCCCTTAACTCTCCAGGTCTCATATTGCCAAGCTTCACGTTGCAGACCCTGACTCTCTTCAGGTTCACTACCCTGTAGCCCAATGCATCACACATTCGTCTGATCTGCCTGTTGAGACCCTGCGTCAGCACTATCATGAATGATCTGTCATCTATCTTTCGCACCTTACATTTCTTTGTCACTGTATCAAGTATAGGCACTCCTTCCGACATCTTCCTGATGAAGTCCTCTGTTATCTCACGGTTCACCCTCACTCTGTATTCCTTCTCATGGTTGTTCACCGACTTCTGGATGGCATTTGACAGGTCACCATCATTTGTCAGAAGAAGTAGACCCTGGGAGTCCTTGTCCAGCCTTCCCACGTACTGAAGTCTGATCGGATAATCTATGTGATCAAATATATTGTCTGGATCAGCCTTACTCGCTGTACAGGTAAGTCCTATCGGCTTATTATATGCTAGGATCACTGTCCTATCCTTCTGCTGAACCTTCCTGCCCATGAATGTCACCACATCCCCGGGCATGACCTTCTGACCCATGACTGCAGTCTCTCCGTTGATCGTAACCTTTCCATTCTCTATATGTGTATCCGCAGCGCGCCTTGAGCACACGCCCGCCTCGCTGAGATATTTGTTAAGTCTTATTCCATCCGCCATAATCTTTCCTCTGTTATTATTTTCCTATATTGTTAATACATATCTCACATTCTAATTTCTGGTCAGCATACACTATGTATCAGCCAGACCAAGGCCAGTAAATTCTAACCAATATGCAGAACCATCATACCATTTATTTTTCATTTTGTGAACCATTCATCACACCATGTATAACCCACAGCAAAGATTCAGTTAAATTAATTTTGTAAAAGTCCTTGATTTTTTTTATCAATTAATGTATATTTAAGCAAACGCAAAGGTGTGTTTCTTCGGAAACGCACCTTTTTTTATTTTAGGAAAAGGAAGTGCATATTATGGATAACATCGACAGAAAAATCATTCATCTTTTACAGGGCAACGCCAGAACGCCACTCAAGTATCTGGCCAGCAAAGTCTTCCTTTCTTCGCCGGCAGTTTCAGCAAGAATAGAGAGACTTGAGAAAGCAGGAATACTGACCGGATATCACGCAAGCATCAACCATGAGGCTCTCGGATATCACATCACAGCATTTATACACATGGCTCTTGATCCAAAACAGAAGCCAACCTTCTATCCATTTGTTGAAGCATGTCCAAATGTACTTGAATGCAACTGTGTGACCGGTGCGCACTCCATGCTCATGAAGGTTTGCTTTCCTAATACCATGGATCTCGACTCATTTATCGGACAGCTCCAGAGATTTGGCAGCACAGAGACACAGATAGTATTTTCCACACCGGTTCCTATCAGAGGGGTTTTGATCGACACAGATGATGTGAACTCTTCCGAGGCAATATAAGTCTCATACAGTGATAATATAAAACGCAGGCATAAAGCCTGCGTTTTCTTTAATTATACATATTCTGGAACTTTCTAAATGTCTCATCCGTTCTAAGCAGATAATCATTGTTTTCTTTTACATGTTCATATATCGCCTGTATATCACCAGATGAGTTGATGGTGTTGATATACGAGCTCTCCTTGTCAGACAAAGCCGAATTGTTGATCTTGTAGCTTCCATCTGACTGTTTCGTCACATATAACGACCTTATATCGAGCGGTTCCGAGTTGACATCCTTTATCATCAGATTGGATAATTCGTACACGATATACGAATCTGCGGTATATCCGTTGGCTATATAACAGGTGGTCTTGTTGTACGCTGTTATATACTCCGCTGCTATCTCAATGCTCTTCATGTCGTCAAATTCCGACGGATCTGTGACCAGTCTCTGAAGTGTCGTCTGATCTGCCTTTGTTCTCGCCAAAAGATAATTGTTCACTAGCTGATTTATCTCATCGATCGTACACAGCCTGTAATTTGCTCCGTCTGGTATCTCCAGTCTCACCGTGTTATCTCTTCCGGTTATGTTCTCTGTGAACAGCTTATCGTTTATAAAAAATACATACACATAGACTCCGACAAGTATCAGAAATACCGCCCACAGCAAGGCAAGAACGCCACCAGAGATCCCGCCATGTCTGGATCTTCTTCGGCCTTTCCGCGTCTTTGCCTTCTCTTCGGCAAAATAATCGTCATCGCCATACAGCTCTTCATCATCGAACATATCTCCGGTATCCGGTGCATCATCCATATCCTCAGGATCTTCTATGACATAATCCTCATACGGCCTTTTCTGTCTCGCCGGGGTCTCCTCAACCTCTGAAGCTCCGCCGGGCTCTGAGTTATCAGCCAGCTCCGAATCTTCACTGTCATCTAAGTCATCATCTAATCCCGAGTCTCCACTGTCATCCGATTCATCGTCTGACTCCGGATCTTCACCGTCATCTAAGTCATCATCTGTCTCTGAATCTCCACCGATCTCTGATTTCCCATCCAACTCCGGCTCTTCATTTTCTATATTCTGTTCTTCCGCTTCCAAATTCTTTTTCTTCTTCATCACTGCATATCATCCTTTTACGAAATAAATATCAGAGTATAAAAAAGCGTACCAGGGCGGAGTCGAACCGCCCGTCATGGCTCCGGAGGCCATTGCCGTATCCGATTGGCTACTGGTACACAGTTGGTATGATACTACAAAAAACTCACTTTGGCAAATAAAAAAACGTCCCCGCACTTATATGCGGGAACGCTTTGAATTCTCTTGTGTCACTAAATAATTACATAGTTACCGAAACGAATTTTACTATAAATAAGAGTGCAATAATCGTCACTACGATATCCTGCTTCTTATACTTGCCTGTGAACAGTGTGATAAGAACATATGTGATAGCGCCAAGACCGATACCATTTGAAATAGAGTATGTCAGTGGCATCATAAGGAATGTCACGAATGCAGGAACTGCTGAGCGCATATCCTCCATATCAACCTTTGCAAAGTTCTTAGCCATAAGTACACCTACGAAGATAAGTGCTGGTGCTGTTGCACATGATGGAATGATGTTGGCAACAGGGCTGAGGAACAGACATACTGCAAAGCAGATTGCTGTAACCAAACTTGTAAGACCTGTTCTACCACCTGCAGCGATACCTGAAGCTGACTCTACAAATGTTGTACATGTTGATGTACCGAGAATAGCTCCTGATACAGTACCTATAGAGTCACACATCATACACTCGTCAAGCTTCATTGGGTCACCCTTCTCGTCAAGCATATTAGCCTGGGAAGCTGCACCATAGAGAGTTCCGATGGTATCAAACATATCTACCAGACAGAAGCTGACAACAAGCATGATTGCTGAGAACACACCGCCGATATACTCAGCAGAGAATGCATCCTTCCATGCCTGTCCCTGGAACACTCCGAGGAATCCGACTGAACCGAAATCCTTGAATGACTGTCCGATCGATGAGAAATCAAAGTTAGGTGCCTGAAGCATCATAACATAATATAATACTGTAGATGCAAGGATACCTATGATAATGTTACCCTTTACATTAAGCTTTGCAAGGATCGCAATTATTATAAATCCTACAAATGCTACTATAGGAGGTGCGATCTGTGCAATAGCCTCCTTTGTGCTGCCAGCGCTTGTGATCACACCGTGAAAATCAAAGAACTGAACAAATGTATATGGGTTGTCCTGGATAAGTGTTGCATTCTTCAGTCCGATAAGAGCTATGAACAGACCGATACCTGCCGGAATTGACTTCTTAAGGCACTCAGGCATTGCAACTGCAATGTACTTTCTGAGTCCTGTCACTGAAAGAATCAGGAATACGAGACCTGATATCAATACTATTACCAGACCTGCCTGATAACCTCTGATAACACTCACACCTGCAAATGCTGCACCAGCTACGAAGATAGTACAGAAGAATGAGTTAAGTCCCATTCCGCAGGCCTGTGCAAATGGCATGTCCGCGAGGAACGCCATGAGAAGTGTTCCCACTATTGCAACAAGAATAGATGCGATGAATACAGCATTCCATACTGTACCAAGCTCACCAGCCATGTCTGGAACTGCCCCTGCCAGCCAGCCATTGCTGCCTTCTCCTGCAACCTGATTTGGATTGACCAGAACGATGTATGCCATGGCGAAGAATGTTGTAAGTCCTGCCATGATCTCGGTCTTGATTGTAGACCCACGCTCTGAGATTTTGAAGAATTTGTCCATGATTACTCTCCTTTTCTCGTTTTAGTATAATATAAACAAATACTTATCCATTCTATATCACTTAATGATACTTTTTCAACTACTTTCAAATAATTTCTTAATGTTCCTTACAAAAATTAAATAACATATAAACAAATAATAAAATAGTCCGGCCGGGTATTCCCCAATCGGACTATCGTATATATGTATTACTCTGTACTATTTTACTTTTTTGACAACAAGACCTCTCACTACTTTATATCTTGAACCTGATATCTTAACTATACCGGTAACTTCTGTGGCGATCTTGCCCTTCTTCACATAGTAGTTCTTGTGATTCTTAGGACTCTTTACTATTCCCGTCTTGCCTGACTGGAATACACCCTTGTAGATATAGCATTTAGCACCTGTTGTGGTACTCTTGAAGAAGCCTGTATAACCTGACTGGATTATACCTTTCTTTACATAGTAATACTTCTTATTCTTAGTGCTTCTGACAAGGGCTGTCTTGCTCTCTGCAAATTTGCCCTTTATTATGAGACACTGCTGTCCCTTTGAATTTCTGTAGAAACCTGTGTAAGCTGTATAAATCTTGCCATTCTTTACAAGATATGTTTTTCCCGTCTTAGGGCTCCTTACAAGTCCCTTGTATCCTGTCTTTACCACGCCATTTACAACATAGTAGTTGACTCCGGCACTCCTGACAAATCCTGTGTAATTCTCCTGAACCACGCCCTTCTTATAGAAGTAGGTCTTTCCATTCTCCTTCACAAGACCATTCTTGCTTGTATCAATAGAAGGAGTTGGGTCTGGTGTTGGATCTGGATCCGGTGTTGGTATTGGATCTGGTGTTGGATCCGGGTCCGGTGTCGGATCCGGGTCTGGTGTCGGATCTGGGTCTGGTGTTGGATCTGGATCCGGTGTCGGTGTGATGTCCGCATCCTTGTACAGATATGCGTCATCCCATGTTCCCCATGCCTTGCCTGATGCGGTTGCTCTCATTCCGACAACAACCTCTGTTGTCTCTTCCACTGTAAATCTAATCTCAGGATGCTGCCAGATTTTCCAGCCCTGTGGGACTGCAGGTGCGGATGCGAGTTCTGTATCTCCAGCTTTTGCATACACCTCATACACATCGTTATCTCCATTTGCACCGCCCTGAAGATATGCGCTGAACACATACTCTCCCGGCTCAAGTGTGATGGTCTGATATACATCATATGCAAAATCTGATGAATTGTAGTAGTGACCACAATATGCACCGTTTCTAAAATCTTCCTTTGTCTTGATTGCAAATCCCTTGCTTGTATCAGCGATGGTCCATCCCTCGTTTCCTGACTCAAATCCAGGATTTACAAGGATGTTCTCCTTTAATATTGTTACATTGCACTGAACCTCGACAGTCTCATCATTTACTGTCACAGTTCCCTTTACAGTACATGTTCCTGCACCGTAGTTCTTTACCTTCTCAAGCGCTCCATCCTCCCAGGTGATGTCTGCGCTCTCTGAATTGCCATCATTGTAAGCTACTGTTGCTGCAGTCGGCAGAGCTACATTTGCAATATCTGTTATCTCGATCTCAACATCATCAACTGTTATTGAGACTACCTCTCTCTTTGTCTTTGTTCCTGTGTGAACATAGGCAAATGTCTTGAGTGACTCAAGTGGGTGTCCTGTGAAGTCAAACAGTGCCTGGTTGTCAACTGCTGAACCGCCGTACCACTTGCCGGCGTCTGCTGCGTCGTACTCTCCTGCGTATGATGAAGCCCAGCCTGAACCGTACTTCTCCCATGCCTCCTTGTTGGCTGCAAGGACGTCTGCTGCATTCTCTGCAGATGAATCATACACATTTACAGGAAGCCATGCAGGCTCCCAATAGAATACACCGATTCCTGAAGAACCTGTATTCTTTACTGCTTTTATAACGGAGCTTATCTCATTGGCCTGTCCCTGAACTGATAAATCATAAGTTGTAGAATCATCTTTACCTTTTCTGACAGTATTTTCATGTCCATCTCCGTCATCCAGTGTATAGGCCCATGATGTCTCTGCCACCATGACAAGCTTGCCATATGTGTCTGCCACATTCTTGAGAACCGATGTGAGATTGTCTGTTGAGCCATGCCATACAGGATAGTATGATGATGCAAATACATCGTAGTCTACGTTGTATGTATTAAGTCTCTTTGCAAAATTTGCGTAATTGCCACTTCTCTCAGGATTGGTGAAATGGATGGCAACAAGGATATTCTTGTCGATGGCTCTCACTGCCTCACTTCCGGCGCTGAAGATCTTTGCCATGTTTTCCCAGTTCTTTGAAGTCTCACCACATATTCCGTTGGTCGTCTCGTTACCGATCTGAACCATGCCGACATCAACGCCAGCATCGAGCAGAGTCTTAAGGCTCTCTGATGTGTATGACTTAACTGCAGCTACCTTCTCGTCAAGAGTGAAGTCAGCCCAAGCCTTAGGCACCTGCTGTTTGCCAGGATCAGCCCAGAAATCCGAATAATGGAAATCCACAAGAAGCTTTATTCCGGCTGCTGTTGCATACTGTCCGATCTTCTTGGCTGTCTCCAAATCATTGTTACCGCCGCCGTAACCGTTTTTGTCTGCATCATATGGATCATTCCATACACGGACACGCACATAATTTATTCCACATGAAGCAAGGAACTTGAAGTATCCGATATCATCCAGCTCGTTGCCATCGAAATCATAATACTTAACTCCACTGTTCTTCAGTGACACATAGGATGATACGTCTACGCCCTCGATAAATGACTGCTTCTCTCCGTTCAGATCTGTGTATGTGAGATCACGCACGCGGTCCACATAAATTCCAGCCTCCACAGGCTCAACTACATCTTCCTCGTCTGTAAGCTTGCAGAGCTTTACATTGTCTATCTTGCCCCAATATCCCTTGGCAAGACTGCCCTTGAATGAAATGCTGACATCAGTTGTATCCTCAAGAACGAACTCTTCTGTCTCATTTGTCGCCCATGCATCCCATCCGGTCGTGGCTCCAACAGCCTGTGACTTATCAGCGACAGATACTGTGAGCCCTGTATCCTGGGCATCGCCCTCGACATCATACTCTAGCTTGTATGTTCCTGCAGGAACAGCCTCTACAGTCTGTGTGATGCTGACATCAGCCGCATCTGAAGCCCAGATATTAAGATAATATGTGGAGTTTACATTACTTCCACCATTTTTTACAACAAGCTCAGCTCCCGATTCACTCTCTATAGTCCAGTTACTGCTGTCACCTGTTTCAAAATCGCCATTTGCAACCTTGAGTGTGTCCACCCAGCTCTCCGCAGCCTTCGCTGTTATCAGTGAAGCTCCAGATCCAAAGATCTGCCCTACCATAAGCGCTCCTGCAAGAACTGCACAGCCAATCTGCTTTACAATTCTCTTTCTTCTCATATATGCCCTCCTAATAAGTATTATTACGCAGACGCATCCCAATGCGCTCCGCGCGGCGTCTGCATTATCACAAGGATTCCTCCTTGCAATAATAATGTTGATCAACAGTTGCGCAACCGTTTGTCCTCATACTGATATATTAACATATTTGAGTTCTGGTTACCATGTCGCTTGTAGACAATGTTTTTAAGAATTATTTGTGTATTTTGTATATGTCAAAGCGCAACTTAAGCGCAATTTGTGTGCAATTTTGTGCGCAACAGAATGATATTATGTTATGTATTTTCAAATATGCACAATAAATCCCAACGCTTATACAAAGAAAACGCCCTGTCCATGATATGTTATGTAAACTTCATATCATGAACAGAGCGTTTTAACGTATACACACTGTATTATTCTATAATGTAACTTGGAATGTGATGTATCCATCCCCGTCACATCTTGCTGTTATCCTACCCTTGTGAGACTCAACTATCGATTTGGCGAGAGAAAGTCCTATTCCCGAACCTCCGGTCTCCGAATTTCTTGAGCTGTCAGGTCTATAGAATCTCTCAAACAATATATCCTGAGAGCCCTCTTCCATGCCATCTGTAAGGTTTTTGAGAACAAACTTCACCTTTCTGCCATCACGCTTCAAGGATATACTTATATCCGCTGATTCAACAGCATACTTCATGGCGTTATCCACCAGTATGCTTATGAGCTGCCTGATGGAATTCTCATCTCCGACATACTTTATTCCATCTTCGATATCCGCGCTGATCTTCTTGCCTCGAACCTCCGACAGAGACGAGAAATGATCTATCACCTCATACGCCACATCAGACAGATCAAACTTTGCCTTCTCCTTCGGTTCAGGATTCTCATCCAGTCTGGAGAGAGCCACCATCTGATTTGTGAGCGCTGTCAGTCTCTTGACCTGATCCCTGGTGTTCTTCGTCCATTCACTCTCACCGTTCACCATCTCTATGACCTCGGTATTTGCATCTATGATGGTTAGGGGTGTCTTGATCTCATGGCTTGCATCGGTGATAAACCGCTTCTGCTTGGCATAACTCTCAGCCACCGGCTTGAATATCTTCTTTGACCAGAACAGCACCAGCATGAACACCGCAAGGAATCCCAGAAGTGACACTCCTACACTGTATACCAATGTATTTCTGAACGACTCCAGCTCCTGACGGCAGTCGACAAATATTATCCTGGTTCCATCCTCACAGTCCGCTACCCTGTATCTGTATATATCCGTAAATCCACTGTCTGAACCGTCCCCAAGTATCTTCAAAGCATACGACTCGGCTTCCGATTCATCAACAGCAGCTATATTGTCAAGGCTGTAGGACTCAACAGCCCCATCACTTACGACCACAGAGAAATATCTTGTCTGAAATGGTGTCTCCGGTGAGAACTTATCATTGCTCTTGCCATCAGGCTTATCAGGTGGCTGGGAATCCGCATTGGTCTTAACCTTCTCTTTCAGAAAATCCCTGCGGTCAAACTGTCCATTATTATCCACCAGTTCACTTAAGGTATCATCCGCCCTTGAAACCATGCGGGCATAATTTGCTATGTTGAGAATGCTCATTATGACAAACAGCACTCCAAATGTGGATGCCATTGCCGCAAATATAAATCTTTTTCTCAGATTCTTTATCATGTTCTATCCTCTTCCTTATACTCAAGTGTGTATCCCTGATTTCTTACTGCCTTAATGGACACCCCTGAGCCTATCTGACTGAGTTTCTTCCTGAGATACGAGATATTGACCCACACAACACTGATCTCCGTATCCGTGTCATAGCCCCATATCTTCTCCATCATAAGCTCTGCTGATATTATCGCATTCTGATTTGCCATCAGCAGTTCCATGATCTGATATTCCTTGTTCTGCAGCTTTACGCTTCCACCAGATGAACTGAGCTCATAATTCAGGCTGTTTAACGTGCAGTCGCCATACTTCATCTCCGTGCTGACCGCCTCACTCTTTCTTCTGGTTATCGCGCGTATCCTTGCCAGGAGTTCCTTTGTCTCAAATGGCTTTGCAAGATAATCGTCCGCCCCCAGATCAAGGCCGTTGATCTTGTCATCAGTCTCAGCCTTGGCCGTGAGCATAATGACCGGAACATCGCAGCCCTCAGCCCTGATCTTTGACAGCACGGTAAAGCCATCCATCTTTGGCATCATGACATCAAGTATGACTCCGTCATACACCCCTGCCATAATGTAATCATAGGCATCCTGTCCGTTATACACAGCGTCCACTGAGTAATTGTTATGCTTCAATATAACCTGAAGCGCGCTTGAAAGCGCTTTCTCATCCTCCGCAAGAAGTAATCTCATAACCTTATCTCCGTCTCATATTATTATGGTCTCCACCAGATATCACGCAAACCATCTATAATTCGTATTATACCCCTCAAGCTTAAATAAAGCTTAAACCTTCATGACATCAACAATTGTCTGGACAAGTCTGTCTATATCTATAGGCTTGGCAAGATGGGCATTCATACCCGCTTCCCTGCCTCCACACCGTCAGGCATAAGATCAACCAAAAGCCCGGATGCCGATTCTATGTGTCCCTGCTCGTTACTCAGCTCGTTTGCGATCATCTGAACCGCAATTACATAGATTATATTTTATACAGTGCCGGATATCAACAGAAACAGACAATAAAAAAGCCTCACGGCCAGCTCAAAAGCCAACCGCAAGGCAATTATTCATATATTCAGATACGGGATATGATTAAACGTTCATCTGCTTAGCAACCTCGGCTGCAAAGTCCTCGTTCTTCTTCTCCATTCCCTCTCCAACCTCGAAACGAACGAAGCTGGCGATCTTGAGATCCTTGTTAACTGACTCAAGGTACTTGGCAACTGTCTGCTTGCCATCCTCAGCCTTAACGTATACCTGATCAAGAAGGCTGATCTCCTTAACCTGCTTTGAGATACGTCCCTCAACAAGACCATTGAAGATCTTATCTGCAACGATAACATCCTTATCAGCAATAGCAAGCTCTGCAAGCTGTGCCTTTGCCTCCTTTGAAAGGAAGTTGAATAAGAAGTTCATGTTGCTCTTCTTCTCTTCGTAGATAGCTACATCCTCTGCGCTCCATACGCCGTCAACAGCCTTTGCGATAAGCTTGTTAAGGATTGGCTTTGGAAGTGTATCAGGTGCATTAAGTGCACTGTCAACTGTGATCTCCTTAAGCTTAGCCATAGCGTCTGCTGAGATATCAGCTCTGCTGATGTACTGTGGGTTCATAGCTGCGATCTGCATAGCTACGTTCTTGAGTGCTTCCTTAGCAGCGTCATCGCTTGCGCCGTTACCAGCTACGATAACACCGATTCTTCCATTGCCGTGTAAGTAGTCAACTACTACATCGCCTGAAAGCTTCTGGAATCTACGGAATGATAACTTCTCTCCGATTGTTGCTGTCTTGTCAACAAGGGCTTCCTTAAGACCATTCTCTCCGAGAAGTGCCTCAACATCCTCGCCATCCTTGCCACCAACAAGTGATGAAGCAAGTGCCTGATCAGCGATCTGCTGAACAAATGTCTGGAATATCTCGTTCTTAGCAACGAAGTCTGTCTCTGAGTTAACCTCTACAACAACACCTGTTGTACCATTAACTGCTGCACGGCAGATACCCTCTGCTGCGATTCTGCTTGCCTTCTTCTCAGCCTTAACTGCACCGCTCTTACGAAGTACATCTACTGCTGCTTCCATATTACCATCAGTCTCTGCAAGTGCCTTCTTGCAATCCATCATACCGGCACCTGTGAGCTCTCTTAACTCTTTAACCTGAGCTGCTGTGATTGCCATTTTATTTTACCTCCAAATTTGAATATTGACATATCATAATAATGGTTATGTCGTTTTATTAAAGCTTTTTCAGCCTGTATATGTCTCTTTAAAAGTCACGGGATAATACTTTTTATATTACCCCGTTACCTTTTATAATCATTTATTAATTATAATCAATGATGATCAATATCAACTACAGATTACTCCTCTGCAGCCTCCTCAGCCTCTGCCTCATCTACTGAATCAGCATCAACACCCTGCTGAGCCTCGATAACAGCGTCTGCCATCTTTGAAACGATAAGCTTTACAGCTCTGATAGCATCGTCGTTACCAGGGATTACATAATCAAGCTCCTCTGGATCACAGTTTGTATCAGCGATACCAACAAGCTTAATTCCAAGTGACTGAGCCTCCTGGATACATATTCTCTCCTTCTTAGGATCAACAACGAAGATCATGTCTGGGATTCTCTTCATGTTCTTGATACCGCCAAGATTCTTCTCGAGCTTCTCCATCTCCTTCTTGATCTGGATAACTTCCTTCTTAGGAAGAACGTCAAATGTACCGTCCTGCTCCATCTCCTCGTACTTCTTAAGAGTAGCGATTCTTGTCTGGATTGTCTTGAAGTTTGTAAGCATACCTCCAAGCCATCTCTCATTTACATAGTACATACCGCAACGCTCTGCCTCGCTCTTGATTGAGTCCTGAGCCTGCTTCTTTGTACCAACAAAAAGGATTGTTCCGCCGTTTGCAACACAATCGCCGATTGCATTGTAAGCATCGTCAACCATTCCTACTGACTTCTGAAGATCGATGATGTAGATACCATTACGCTCTGTGTAGATGTATGGCTTCATCTTAGGGTTCCATCTTCTTGTCTGGTGTCCGAAATGTACACCTGCCTCTAATAACTGCTTCATTGAAATAACGCTCATTTTTTCTACCTCCATGGTTAAAATCTTCTGCCGGCATCAACTCTTTGGACCACCCGAGCACAGGCACCACGCCAACTATCAACCAGCATGTATATTTGTTATGCGCACTCACGCAATCGACATTGTAACACAAAAAAAAAGTGCATTCAAGCACTTTTTTCTGAAAATATATGTTTTATAAGAAGTATTCTGTCTGCCGGTCCGTGTTCTATTTTGCTCTTGTCCTGATGCTGTTTATTATATACGAAACACTGGCTACAACAAACAGAAGATAACCGACCGCAAGCTCACCCCAGAATGAACTCATAGTATCTGCAGCATCCAGCACATCATACATACTCTTATAACAGTCAAAGAAGCTCACATCATATCCATAATCACTAAATTCCTGATATAATTCCATGCTGACACTCAGTCTCTCTGAAATGTATATCATTCCTATACACAACACTACGCAGATTATTATGCCCTTCAGGTCAAGTTTCTTTCCAAACTTGTTGTACCCCATCATGGCACATATGACCATAACCGCTCCTGATATGCCTGCGATATAACCAAGCTTATACACAACAAGCCAGAGCACAACTCCGACCAGTGATCCAAGAAACGCTCCTACCAGTCCTGCCAGAACATTTGATCCGGAACTCTTTGCTTTTTTCCCCTGTGGATTCATAGTCTCCTGATCGTAGCCCTGGCCATATGGCTGACTCTGACCATACATCTGGTTCTGTCCATACTGTGGATTCTGACCATACATCTGGTTCTGGCCATACTGATGATTCTGACCGTACTGCTGTCCCGGATAATAGTTGTCCGTCTGTGAGGCAGCTCCACTATCCGGTTCAGCCGGATTGTTATACCGGTACATAGGACTGGTCTCACTGTGAGTTATTCCAAATTCATTCGGTACATACTGCAAGGCTGCCGGATTTGGCGCAAACGGATCCATACTACTACTACCACTACCCGCACTGAAACGCTGTCCCGGATATCCCATCTCCTCATTATTCATATTGTCTCCCATAATTGATTACTCCTCCCTTTTCTCGTATCTTTACTGATTACCTAATAGTATCCATACTATTCCGCCATTTGTCTCATTGCCGGTGAATGTATATGTTCCAGGCACAAGACTGCCTGAATATCCTGACCTGAGCAGCCAGTCATAATACTCATCCGCATCCCTTATCCCTATCTGTGCCAGGAGCTGGCATATCTCGTATGCTGATGTGCCGGCTCCAAATGTGATCTCTCCGCCGCCATTGTCATACTTGATGGCACTCGCTTTCACAGCCTCTGTCGCCGCCTCGGTAGTCTTATTTGTGCTGCTTCCTGAACCGGTCTGCGAATTCTTATCCTCTGTATAGCCGTTGTCCTTGGCAGATGGAACTCTCTCTGTCTTATCAGAAAGACCTCCGTTGTTATCTGTTGTGCCGGTTCCATTTGACTTGTCGGAGCTTCCGGTCGTACCACTGTTGCTTCCGCTGCCGCTCTCTGCATCGCTCTTGCCATTTTCTGACTTGCCTGTCTCTGTTGTAGTCTTATCGGCATTGGCATTCTTTTCCGTGGTTACTTTCTGTGTCGTTGTCTTTTCTGTCGTCTTATCCTCAGTCTTCTTCTCTGTTGTCGTCTCTGTGGAAGAATCCTCTGTGCTCTTATCCTGCTGCTGACTTACGACCGCCGTCTTGCCCTGACCTGAATCAGTTTTTCCGGCATTTCCAAAATTAAACGCAACAGTCATGGTAAGTGCTCCTATCACCAGCCCTGTACCAAGGCCTCTGAAATAACTTTTTTTATACATAGCTTACCTCCCGGACTGATTACTGTTTGTCAGCCTCATTGATCTTGTCTATCATAACCTTAGCCTCTCCAACTCCTATTCCAAGTTTGTTTGCGATCTCCATGATGCTGAGTCCCTTCTTGTGCAGATCTGCAACCTGTGACTCTACATCTGTGCCTTCATCCCATATATCAACAACCTTGTTCTGAGCGGCTTTCTTCTTTTTTCTCTTCTTTGAACGATTGTTTCTAGATCTGGCAGCATTGTTATTCTCAGCGATCGCTGCGGCTGCCTTCTCAGGATTTTCAGCCTCTACCACTGTAAATGCACTGTCTGTTACCGGTGCATCCTCCACACTGACTGCTTTCTCGGCAGCCTCTGCATCTGCAGCAGCCTCAGTGCTGCTCTCTGACTCGGTATTCTCTTTCTGCGCTTCACCCTCGGATGTCTCCGACTTATCATTGTCAGCGATACCGTCTGTCTTTACGTCATCTTCTGCTTCTGCTTCAGCATCAGCTTTAGTCTCAGCTCCATCTGCTGTCTCTGTCTTATCTGCTGCCTGAGAATCATTTTCTGACTGAGCTTTCTCTACATCCGGCTCAGTCTTCTCTGATCCGTTATCTGCCTCCGCAGGCTCTGACTCGGAAGTATCTACAGTCTCAGGCTCATCGTATGTCACAGGCTCTTTCTCGCTGGTATCATCCGGATCATATGCCTCGTATGCATCCTTAAGGCTCTGGTTGATGTAATCTATCATCTGCTTCTTGGCCTTCTCTGACAACTGTTTCTCACAAGCCTCAAGCTCTGTCTGCATCTTCTTCTTTGCAGCCTCTATACCCTCCTCGTATGCCTTGACTGCATCATCTATCTTCTTCTGGGTATCAGCCTGGGCTGTCTCATTTGCCTTGACTGTGCCGGCTCTGAACTCATCCAGCTCCTTCCTTGTGCTGTCCATGAGCTCACTCATTTCCTTCTTTGAACTCTCTCTCATCTCAGCAAGCTCTTTTTTCGATGACTCCCTGACCTCATCAAGGCCCTTTTTCATGTCCGATTTCACAGCTTCGCCCTGTTTCTTCAGCTCATTCTTCTTCTTCTCTACAAGGCTGTTACAATACTCATCAAGCTTCTTCTCCAGATTCTCCCTGCTCTCATCCATCACAGAATTCTCTGTATTCTCTTTTGGACCGTCAGTGAAGAAAAAGCTTACTATCACTATCGCTACACCTACTATCAATGTCACTATTGCCGGTATCATATACGTCTCTCCTTTTCGATGTATTTATAATTCTGTTCTCAGGCATTCTTCAGTTCATCAAACACCACATCATTCAGCACTTTTATGTACGTGCCCTTCATTCCCGATGATCTCGCCTCGATAACACCTGCGCTCTCAAACTTTCTGAGTGCATTCACTATAACCGATCTTGTTATGCCTACCCTGTCTGCGACCTTGCTTGCCACCAGTATTCCCTCTTCGCCGTCAAGCTCGGAAAAAATGTGTTTGATCGCCTGCAGCTCTGAAAACGACAGAGTGTTGATCGCTGATCTCACTATGGCCAGCTTGCGGTTCTCCTCAGCATTCTCCTCATTGAGCGCCCGCATCATCTCAAGTCCCACAACGGTGGTTCCATATTCGCCAAGAATGATGTCATCTATATCGTACTCAGTCTGAAGTCTGTACAGAAACAGAGTTCCAAGTCTCTCTCCTGCTATATCAATAGGAAGGAGCAGACCATGATACTTGTCTATATCCTTTCCATCAAATCCAAGTGTCGTCAGATTAACATTCTCCTTAGTGGACAGGACGAGAAGAAGACGCTCGTTGAGCATGTTGTCTATGAGACTTCCTACCTTACCCTCAATGAGCTCATGGATCTCCGGAATATCCTCTCTGTTCTTGAGTCCGAGTATCTTGCCCTTCTTGCTTATTACCATCACGTTTGAAGCAAGAATGTCGCTGAGCACATCACAAATGTCATTAAAAACAACCTTATGTGAATTGTTATTGTGCAATAACTTGTTGATTTTTCGTGTTTTATCTAACAATTGTACACTCATAAGTTATCCTCCATTTTTTTATGTAACAAAAAGTATCTTTTGCTCGAAATATTATGACTATTTGTGATTCTACCACAACAAGATTAACATAACAACCATATTTTATGTAAAGTTGTCCTAAAAACAAAGATTTAAGAAAGTGTTGATTTTACTGGATTTTTCAGCCACAACATATAGTGGTCAGTCTTTTTTTCGACACAATTTTAATAATTATGACAACCATACACTTCTTTTAATTTTTCTACAATTCAACAAAAAAACAGACAAATTCACTAATTGTCTCCAATTAGGAATCTGTCTGTCACATATCTTATATCTTAATTATTTATCAGCAGTCTCCGCCGCCTTGTTGTTGCAGGTATAACCACACTCCTGATCTGAGCATACCAGCTTATTGCCCTTTACTATCATGTACTTTCCACATTCAGGACATTTCTCATTGCTTGGCATTGCCCATGACATGAAATCACACTCAGGTGCATTGATACATCCATAGTATCTTCTACCCTTTCTCGTCGTCTTGATGACCACGTCTCCGCCACACTTAGGACAGGTAACACCTATCTTCTCGTAGAACGGCTTTGTAAATCTGCACTCAGGGAATCCAGGACACGCCAGGAATTTGCCGTGAGGACCATACTTGATGACCATGTTTCGTCCGCACACGTCACACACTTCCTCGGACACCTCATCCTCTATCTTGATGGACTCAAGTTCTGCCTCCGCCTTCTTCACCGCCTCGTCGAGATCCGGATAGAAATTGCGGACAACCACTTTCCAGTCCACGGTTCCCTCTCCTATCTTATCGAGAAGGGACTCCATGTTAGCCGTGAAATTCACATCTATGATAACCGGGAACGCCTGCTCCATGCTCTGGTTAACCGCATCACCTATGGCTGTCACATATAACTTCTTCTGTTCCTTCGTTATATATCTTCTCGCAAGTATGGTCGATATGGTTGGAGCATAGGTACTTGGTCTTCCAATTCCAAGCTCCTCCAATGTCTTGACAAGCAATGCCTCTGTATATCTTGCAGGCGGCTGTGTAAAATGCTGTTTCTCCTCAAAGCCGTCAAGCTCCAGCACATCGCCCTCAGCAAGATTGTTGATTCCCGCAACTGTCTCTCCTCTGTCATTGTCCAGATTGTATACAGCAAGGAATCCGTCAAATGCTATCTTTGATGCGGATGTCTGGAATGTCGCATCGCCGCAGCTTACCTTTACACTCTTGACAGAATATACCGCCCCCGCCATCTGGCTTGCAAGGAAACGATTATATATGAGCTGATACAGTCTGAACTGATCCCTTGAGAGCTGTTCCTTTACCATGACCGGTGACAGAGTCACATCTGTAGGTCTGATAGCCTCATGAGCATCCTGTATCTTCTTGTCTGTCTTGGCGCGTCCATTTGAATCGCCAATATATATCTCACCGAAATTGTCCGTTATATATTTGTCAGCAGCAGCAACTGCTTCCTCTGATATTCTAGTGGAATCTGTTCTCAGGTATGTTATGAGACCTATCGTTCCACGGCCCTTGATATCAACTCCCTCATAGAGCTGCTGTGCGATCCTCATCGTCTTGGATGTCGCAAAATTGAGCTTCGATGAAGCCTCCTGCTGCAGTGTACTTGTTGTAAATGGCAGCGGTGCCTTCTTGTTTCTCTCACTCTCTTTTATGGACTTTACAACGTACTCTCCATCTTGAAGACCGCTGAGTATCTCATCGAGTGCCGCTCTGCCTGATATCTCTTCCTTATTCTTACCATCTCCGGTAAACTTGAACGTGATAGGCTTCTTGAGCTTGCCGCCGGTCAGATTCGCGTCCAGTGTCCAGTATTCCTGCGGGATAAAATCATTTATCTCCTTCTCCCTGTCACACACGAGCTTGAGTGCAACAGACTGTACACGTCCGGCAGAAAGACCTCTCTTGATCTTTGCCCAGAGAACCGGGCTGATCTTGTAACCAACAAGTCTGTCGAGCACTCGTCTCGCCTGCTGGGCATCCACAAGGTTCATGTCTATGTCCCTTGCCTGCTTTATAGAATTCTTTACCGCATTCTTTGTAATCTCATTGAACGTAATTCTCTTGTAATCCTTATTCTCCAGCTTAAGTGCTTTCATCAAATGATAGGATATAGCCTCTCCCTCACGGTCCGGGTCAGTTGCGAGATAGATCTTGTCGGCCTTCTTAACCGCTTTTCTCAGAGCGGCAAGGATATCACCTTTACCCCTTATAGTGATATATTTGGGCTCGAAATCATTATCAACGTCTATTCCCATCTGACTCTTTGGCAGATCTCTCACATGGCCATTCGAAGCAATCACCTCATAGTTTGATCCAAGAAACTTTTTTATTGTCTTAGCTTTAGCTGGAGACTCAACAATAACAAGATTTTTTGCCATAGCTATCTGTCCTTTCTGTAGGTTTCCTGTAATTCTTATCATCCCAGAGCATCTTCCGGCAGTGTTCATTTTCATGGTCAGGCTCTGACATAATAATTTCTTACCAACTGTTTTATCAATCTTTTCTGTTCTAATTCATACAATATCTGAGTCACCTCAGACACTGAAATCCCAGTCTCGAAGCATATATCATCTATATGCCTTGATTCCAAACGTACACAACTATACACTTTTTTCTCTGCAGGCGCAAGTAAATTTTTGTTAAATGCCTTTGATTCAGCTCGGTTTATGCCCATTTCATCAAGTATATCCTCCACCTGTGTGACACACACCGCCCCCATTCTGATAAGTCCGTTACAGCCTCTGCTGCCCGAATCCGTGATTCTCCCGGGAACAGCATACACTTCCCGCCCCTGCTCCAGCGCCTGGTCCGCAGTGATCAGAGAACCGCTTTTTTCCCTCGCCTCAACGATGAGCACACCGGACGAAAGTCCACTGATTATCCTGTTCCTGTACGGGAATCTGAAAGCATCCGGTCTTATGTCAAGCCCACATTCCGACAGCACTACTCCGCCGCCATTTCTTATGTCGTGATATATATCATAGTTCTCCCTCGGATACGGAACATTTATACCACTTCCGAGCACAGCCACAGTCTTTCCTCCGGCCTTCATGGCAGCTCTGTGCGCAGCGCCATCTATTCCCAGTGCCATTCCACTGACTATAGTAACCCCTGATGCTGCAAGCTCCCCCGACAGCCTGTCGGCAGCTTCCCTTCCGTACACAGAGGCCTTTCTTGCCCCTACCACCGCAACCGCAGGGTCCAGATCCGCCAGCACATCCACATCCCCTGCTGCAAACAGAAGCATTGGGGGATCCGGTATATCATACAGCTTCCCGGGATACAGCTTATGTCCCGGATAAATATATGAAATATCATTTCTTCGAAGCTCCTCTGCATATGCCACAACTTTCCCGGCATCCCTGTATTCAAGGAATCCGTCAGCCTGAGCCTGTGTGAGTTCATCCCGAAGCTGTTCCTCAGAAGTGTTCCACAGTCCTCTTATACCTCCGTATTTCATGGCAACGTTCATCTTCACAGTGTGAGTCATCCTGCTTATCATCCCAAACCAGAGATAAAGTAATTCCTCCGTCATGTCACACACCTCCCTGAATGTCCGCATTTCTGAAGAACACCGCTTCTCTCAGGTGTTTTATCCCGACCTCAGGATCTCCATCGAGATCCGCAATAGTCCTGGCTATCTTGAGTACCCTGTATGCTCCTCTCGCAGTCATATCCATATCGGCAAAACAGTCCTCCATGAAATTCTTTGCCTCGCCATCAAGCACTACATATTTACTGCATAATGCCGAATCCATCTGGGAATTGAACCGTATATTTTCACCGCTGAACCTTTCACTCTGTATCCTCTGGGTCCTCAGCACACTCTCCCTCATTTCTGCTGAATTCTTCCCTGTCCGGCCACCAAATAACTGTCTGCAGTCCACCTTCCTAACATCCACATTTATATCTATCCTGTCAAGCAGAGGCTTGCTTATCCTGGCATTATAATTCCTGATCTGCCTGACCGTGCATGTACACCTGTTCATATCCGGGTACTGTCCGCAGGGGCATGGATTTCTCGCCGCAACCAGCATGAAGTCCGCAGGAAATCTGTATATTCCACCAAGCCTTGATATACTGACCTCACCGTCCTCAAGGGGCTGTCTCATGACCTCGAGCACGTTCCGGTTAAACTCCGGCAGCTCATCGAGAAACAGCACACCACCGTGTGCAAGACTTATCTCTCCTGGTCTCGGATTATGCCCGCCGCCGGACAGGGCATGCAAGGATATCGTATGATGAGGTGCCCGGAATGGACGGCGGTTTATTATATGACAGGATTCATCCAGAAGCCCCGCCACACTGTACACCTTCGTTATCTCTATACTCTCCTCAAGGCTGAGTCTCGGAAGTATCGTCGGGATACGTCTGGCTATCATGGATTTGCCTGCCCCGGCGGGGCCTGTCATGAGTATGTTGTGCATTCCCGCCGCGGCTATCTCCACTCCACGTTTAAGGGATTCATGCCCCATTACCTCAGAGAAATCCACTTCAGCTTCATCCCCTGACGTATCCAGCATGGCTTCTACATCAACATATTCAGGCTCTATGGTCTGTATACCACTCAAGTGATCGACCAGCTCTCCTATACTTGTGACCGGTATAACAGTCATCCCACGTATAATGGCGGCCTCCCTGGAATTCCCCGCCGGCACTATACAGCTCCTCACACCTTCGCTGTACGCAGAGTGAACTATGGACAGCACACCGCTCACCGTATTCACATGTCCGTCAAGCCCCAGCTCTCCAAGGATAAGTATGTTCTTTATATTGTCTGTTGGAATAACGCCCATGGACGCCAGCATACCCGCTGCGATGGGCAGATCGAAGGCAGTGCCTTCCTTTCTGATATCCGCCGGAAAGAGATTGATCGTTATTCTCTTCGGAGGAATGTTGAAACCGGAATTGCGCAGTGCAGTCCGGACCCGTTCTCCTGCTTCCTTCACGCAGGAGGACAGGTATCCGACCATATTCATAACGGGAAGCCCATCGTGTATATCCGTCTCCACTGATATGAGCGTCCCGTCGATTCCCTGTACAAGTCCACTTAATACTTTACTATACATAAGCAAGTGCTCCTTCCCGCTCTGCCGAGCAGCCTCTCCATCGGAGCACATATTACACTAAAAAGGATATCCCATAATCAAACACAAGTCAAACTCCATTTTGTATACCTGTTTGGAATATCATATCCTTGACTTTTTCCTTTTTCTGCTGCCCTTAATCAGCTTCACCGAAGCCACCTTAAGCAGCACAAATGATGCTGCGAGATTCACACACACTGAGATCACGGCCATATGATCCACCACGAAATTCGTGTATTTACCGTATCCCGTCATGGTTTCCACCACAGATTCATTCTCGAGCAATCTGACGAAATTTTCTGCTATCCATATGGCAGGATTGACTGCATAGCACACTGCCTTTCCCATCATATAAGCAGCATAACTGCTTCTTGAACCGTCCGACATATACATCATGGATTCAAAAACTTTTCCTATCGCACATGATAAAAACACAACAGTGGCTATAGTCACTATGGTTGATATGGCCGCCGACACAGAAGTTCTCTTCACGCAGGAGTAAAATATTCCGATACTACCAACGTATATATCTATAAAGAGAACCATTCCAAGGTATTTGAACAGTTCGTCCCAGCCCATTCCTCCAACTATGAATGCAACCGCCATAAACGGAAGAGTTGCTATGACATACATTGCCGTGGTGGCAACTGCCGACAGGAGCTTTCCGGCAACTATCGATATAGGTCTTACCGGAGTCGTCAGCATGATCTCAAGCGTCTGTCTCTCCCTCTCACCGGATATCGAGGTGGATGTGATTATCGGAACTATGAGTCCTATTATGCACAGCTCACACACCGCAAGCACAGGAAACATCTGTGCAATATTTGAATAATATACCTGATATGCTGAGCCTCTGCTCGTCATGAAGAGCATTCCGACAACCAGCGCAAACAGGCAGTTGATGACTGTTATCGTCACGACCATTCTGGCACTTCTCGCATTTACCAGAATATCCTTCTTCAATATGGGATTAATAATTGTTCTTCGCGCCACGATTCTCACCTCCCGTAATCTTAAGGAACAGGGATTCCAGATCTTCCTTCTCCCTGAAAAACTGATGAACGTGCACACCGTTGTCCACAAGACTTCTGAGAAGCTCGGCGTCAGACTCCCTCGTGCCTGAATAATAGACAAGAATTTCTCCATCTTGTATACTTATGCGATCCACATTGAATCTTTCCTTCACAATGACAGATATCCTGTTGGCTGAGGCCTCCGCATCAAGTCCCAACATGTATCCCTTTATCCTTACAGGAGGCATGTTCTTATCACCATTTACAATCTCATCCACGCTTCCGCTGGCCACTATCTTTCCGTGGTCTATGACACCTATACTCGTACACATCTCTGAAAGCTCCGGCAGAATATGCGAGCTTATCACGATGGTCTTGCCCATCTCCTTCAGATCACGCAGTATATTCTTCATATCATGTCTTGACCTTGGATCCAGACCCGAACTCGGCTCATCGAGCACCAGAAGCTCGGGATCATGTATGAGCGCTCTTGCTACACAGAGTCTCTGCTTCATACCTCTTGAAAGGCTGTCGACGAACTCGTCCTTTTTATCTTGAAGGGCGACAAGCTCCAGATATTTATCTGCGACCCTCTCCACTTCCCGCTTGCTCATGCCGTACATGGAGCCATAAAAATCCATGTACTCCATGACCTTCAGATTGTCGTACACACCGAAAAAGTCAGGAACATATCCTATCTTCCGTTTCACATCCGCAGGTCTGCCAAGTGCGTCTACACCGTCTATGGTGACCTTTCCCGATGTGGCTTTAAGGAGTCCGCACATGATCCTCATGGTTGTCGTCTTACCGGCACCATTTGGTCCGACAAATCCGAATATCTCGCCCTTATCAATATGAAGGTTCATATGATCGAGCGCAACAAACTTTCCATATCTCTTGGTGAGTTCTTCTATATCAACCATTACCGGACACCTCCCCTCGCACTGATATGTGGAAGGTAACTGTCCACATAATAATCTCCCTGCTGAGGAGATATAAATCTCATAGCCAGGCATCCGTCCGACATATATTTGTCAAGTTCCTGCCCCTTTATGATCGTCTGTCCATCGGCAAATACCGTGTCATATTCGCCGGTCTCTCTGTTGAGCATCTGCACTACGACCTTGTTCTTGCCGCTTCCCGCCTGGGTCTTATCGTATATCAGTTCCGTTATATCATCATTCTTGCCAAATCTGATGTTAACGTCCACGGTTTCAGAATACATCAACAGATCGTCATCACCATAATCTGATCCGCCGATTCCATTCTCATCCCTGTCATAAATGCTGTAATAATAAACTCCATCCACATCCTCATATTTAAGGGTATCTATGTCGTATACCATATAGCTGCCATAATTTTCCGTATCGGCATCACTCATCATATCCGGATCCCGCTGTATGGTTCCCCACACAGCCACAACGCCGTCATCTGCAGCGAGTCTACTGTACTGGGCAAGCCGGAGCTGCATGTAATAATTTCCGGACCATTCCGCCGACGATTCATCATCTCCGAAATAATCCTCACCATACTTCTTCGTGTAATATGATCTCATTCCGTCAAGTATGGAGCCGCCGTCAAATTTGTGGGTATTCTTCCTGCTTATCCGTATGGTATCTCCCGCTCTCAGGACATCAGCAACGTAATAATATCCCTCGGACATGACCACAAGATTCTCCACATCGTACGAGGTGTCATTTGTCAATGTTCCCTCAAAACCATCTGTATATAATGTCAAATTCTTCCGAATCCTTCCAATATCGTTGCTTCCAGCAAAGCTTGCATTAGCTGATATAGTGCCAAATGAACGATTGCTGTAATAATTCAGTGTAACGCCATCTTTTCCATCATTTTTTACCGCATTGAGATTGTCATAAAAGCTGGATTCCATGGAATCATCCATCTCGATGTTGGAATATTTGCTGTTGATGTCTATCTTGTATTGGCCTGATCTGCCGCCTATTATATATGAATATGCATCCTCCCGCTTGGTATCACCGCTTATATCCGCAGCCACAAATGTAAGTCCGATAGGCTTTGTAACTCTGTACTTGAGGCTTACCATATATATGGCACCTGTACCGATAATTGCACATACCGGGATAACTCCCCATATGAGCTCCTTCTTTTTGAGCCTGCTGAGGACGATGTACGCCACAGGACCACACACAATGATATATATGATCAGCACGAGCATAATGACAACAGGTGACGGGGTGCTTCTCTTGTTGGCTGCATTTGCCACATCATATCCATAATATGTGCCACCATAATACCAGCCTCCATTGATCCAGTTCTGTGTCATATCCGTAAAGCCTGCCTCCAGAGCAGCCTGCGCCTGGGCAGTCTTATCCTTCTCATCCGTCTGTGCAAGCGAATACGGGAGCACCACGATCCTGCCATATCCCATATTCAGATAGTATCCATCTGAGCCGTCCAGCTCATGTACCTTCTGTGTGACATTCACAGCGGAGACAAAATCGCCGTCAAAGCTGCTGAGTTCATTTTCATCTGACGACGTGGCCAGTATCATAGCTCCACCACTGTACACCCATTGTTTTATGGCAGCACTCTGCTTCTCTGACAATCCCGACAGATCATAATCATCCACCAACAGGTACTCTATAGCCTCCAGTCCCTCCTCGGACTCAGGAATGTCTGAGGGTGATAATGCAACAGTCTCTACCTTTGCATTATCATACACATTGTCCATGGAGACATCCTCTATATAAGACATGGCATCCTGTCTGTCACTCATCACGCCCACCGCAACTACCATATCATTGCCCTCTATACTCAGTGAATCCCGCTCTGAGTACACCAGCTCTCCGTCACTGTCCTTGATCTCAACCTTTGCTATACCGGAGCCCATATTATCGACACAGAATTCCAGCTCTGTATTTTCTCCTGCCTTTAATTCCACATCTCTGGCATATGTCATATTCTTCGTGCCAAAGCCTTCGGAATAGCTCGTCTGTACAGACACATTTCCCGCAAAATCTGTGTCGCACACAATATCCAGCCTGATAACACTGCCTCTGTCATTTACCGCATATCCATTGAGTCCATACTTTAGCTGTATATCAAAATCAGGGTTATTTTCAATTATCCTCTGTTCAACCCGTCCATATGCACTATCTGTGTTCGTTTCCGCCATAGCTGGACAGATCATACCTCCAAGCAGCATAAGTGCAACCGCACCGCCACACGCAAGTTTCGCCGATCTGATCATAAGTCTTTCCTTCCAATTTGACTTTATTTTTTACACTAAACTTATAATAAATTCTGCCGGTAAATAACGCAACTTACACTTTCGTAAGGACACGTCAAAGCTCTTCCGGCATCCCCCGTCCGCGCAAAAAAAGCTCCCCGGATACATCAAATATCATGTATTCAGGGAGCTGCTCAACTCTTAACTGAAATATACTACCTCTTCATCAGGTGCACTTGTGAGTGTGACCTTCTCTGCTGTGAGAACAGGTCCTTCACCTTCAAAATCTGGGTAATACTCGTAGCCTATCTTGGCTGTGACATCAACCCACTGTCTGTCCACAAGATTCTTAGCACCCTGATAATAGCACTTGAATCCGACAAACTGGATATCCTCAACACAGCATGTCATGGCGAATCTTCCAGGAACAAATGCATTGCTGCCGTACTGCTTTGGTCTAAATACCATGGCCTTGAAGTGGATTTTCTTGCCGTCGTATCTCTCTTTCATGTCAGATGCATCCACATACCAGATACCGAAATCGTCATCCGGCAGCTCTATCACATCTGCGCTCACATCGTATGGCAGATCTTCAGGTTCATTTGTCTCAGGTGCAATGGAGCCATCTTTCATCTCAAAGATGATCTGTGCTCTTCTGTTCACCGCCTTGATGGATCTTCTCCACTCAGGGATCTTGGAATTCTCATCACATCTGTTGAAGATGACCATGTCCGCACTGTTGAACTGCTCAACCATGGTTGCCTTCATGTTCTGTGAGTACACATCGTATGTCTCCGCATTCACAAATGAGATAACCTGGACAACCGTCCATCCCTTTGGAACCCTTATCTCAAATATCTTATCGAGCTTCCACATACCATTGTACTCGATCATGACCTGTTCCGGATTGTATTTGTCCTGAAGGTCAAGGAGATGGTCTGTGGTGAGCTGATCTTCCTCTATGAACTCTGTATATATATTAGCCTTCTTCAGAGCCTCAAGATCATACTCCTCCTCTCCGTCCTCACAGACGAGAAGAAGTGTCTTGGCTCCACCTGTAAAGCCTCTGTCCATCAGGGTCTCCTTGGCAAATGTTGTCTTACCGCTCTCAAGGAATCCCATGAACACATATACAGGTATCTCTTTATTCTGACGTCCCATCATATTAACTCCTTATCATAGAACAACCTGCTTAAACCTCGAATAGTTCTGCAAGGTCGTCCTCCTTAAGCTTGCTTCCTATTACGCAAAGCTTACCAGTGATGTCAGCCTTGCCCTTTCTGACCTCAAACTCGCCTGGTACAAGATCAAAGTACAGCCACTCACCTGCATCGCTAGGTACGATACCCTTTGCTCTGAGGATAACACCGTACTTCTCTGTGTCAGCCAGAGTGTCAAGGATCTCTCTGAGTTTCTCCTCATTGTACTTGTGTGGTGTCTCCTTGCCCCAGCTTGTAAATACCTCATCTGCATGATGATGGTGGTGATCATGGTCATGGCAGCCACATGTACACTCATCGCCATGGTCGTGATCATGATGATGATCGTGGTCATCGTGGTCGTGGTGACGCTCGTGCTCATCGTGGTCGTGATGATGCTCGTGCTCATCGTGGTCGTGATGATGCTCATGGTCGTCATCATGGTCGTGATGATGGTCATGGTCGTGACAGCCACATGTGCACTCATCGCCGTGGTCGTGGTCATGATCATGTCCCTTCTTAGCCTCATCCATCATTGTCTCCTCAAGAGACTTGTAGTTCTGCATAGCCTCTCTGATGGCTGCTCCATCGATCTCATCCCATGGAGTTGTAATGATGGTTGCATGATCGTTCTTCTCTCTGATCATGGCTACAGCCTTCTCTATCTTGTCCTGTGTAGTAGTCTGTGTTCTGCTCAGGATGATAGTGTTAGCACTCTCGATCTGGTTGTTGAAGAACTCGCCAAAGTTCTTCATATAAATCTTAACCTTTGACACATCGGCAACTGTTGTGTAGCTGTCGAGCTCTACATCAAGATCTCCTGATACATCCTTTACTGCCTTGATAACGTCAGACAGCTTGCCAACTCCTGATGGCTCAATGATGATCCTGTCAGGTGTGTAATCTGTGATAACCTGCTTAAGTGCAGTACCGAAATCTCCGACCAGTGAACAACAGATACAACCTGAGTTCATCTCTGTGATCTGAACGCCGGCATCCTTCAGGAAACCGCCATCGATTCCTATCTCACCAAACTCGTTCTCTATGAGAACCAGCTTCTCGCCCTTAAATGCCTGCTCAATAAGTTTCTTGATCAACGTTGTCTTACCGGCCCCAAGGAAGCCTGAGATAATATCAATCTTTGTCATATCAATCACTCCTTAAACAAATTTATATTAAGACTGTGCAGTAAATACACAGTCTTTGATACCTACATCCACATGATTATACTCGATTGCCTTTATTTTTGCAAGAAATCAAGCATTTTATGTGTGTTAATGAACTATTGTCTCATGTGCACATCCACCTGATTGAACGGAATCTCTATGCCGTTCTCATCAAATGCCTTCTTGAGCTTCCACATGGCATCCCACTTGGCATCGAAAAACTTCTCTATCGTCGCATAGAACTTCACATACATATTGATCCCACTGTCTGCAAATTCATCTATATAGAACAGAATCTGCTCATCCGGAAGATAACCATCCACATCCTTAATGGTCTCAATGGTAACCCTCTTGACCTTCTCCATATCAGAATCATACGCAACAGAAAATGGTATATCCACCCTCCTCATATCATGCTCTGTCACATTCACAAGGGATGTGTTGGATATGTTGCCATTCGGTATGACGACTGATTTGTTGTCGAAAGTTATCAGCCTTGTATAGAATATGTCTATGGACACGACTGTTCCTTCGCAGTGGGTATTGTTCTCCACAATATAGTCACCGACCCTGAATGGTTTTAATATGAGAATCAACAAGCCGCCCGCAAGATTCGACAGACTTCCCTGAAGTGCAAGTCCGAGGGTAACCCCCGCTGTGCCTAGTATAGTTATAAATGAAGTGATCTGAAATCCCACAATGCTCGCCGCAGTGAGCACGATCAACACATTCAGAACAATCTTGACCGCAGATATGAAAAAACCAGCAACGCTTGGATCCAGCTTTGACCTCTCAAAACTCTTCCTGAGTATCCTGAGCAGCAACTTCACCAGCTTGAAGCAGACGACCATGAATATGACAGCCACAACTATACTGCCAAGCTTGGACATACACCAGTCTGTAAGCTTCTGGATATACTGCCCTACGATACTTACCTGATCCGTGGCCTCCTTCACCGCATCCCCGACCACACTCTCTGTGGTCGCAGTATCAGCCGCCATGTTATACAGATCACCAATCAATAGCATAAATGTCTATTCCTCCTATTTTACATGGGCAAACACTGCAAATGACAGTGCAGGAGCACTCACTTCTATCACGCCATCCGCCGCAGTCTCATATCCTTTATTATTGTTGCCCTCGCCTCCGTATTTCAGGTTATCGCTTGAGAAGATCTCTCTGTACTTTCCATCCGTCTCAACCGGAAGCTTATATCCTGTCACATTTTTAAGTCCGAAGTTGCAGACAATATACACATCATCTGCGACATCCAAACCATGTCTTACAAATGATATTACCTGTCCCTTCTCCTGTATATCAAGTGCACTGCCGGCAAGGTCCCTGCCATCACCGCACAGAGCATTCTTTGTATCGTATAATTTGTTGAGTTCCTTTATATATTTCTGAAAATAGCTGTTTGCATCGAACTCAAGAACCGACCAGTCGATCTGGGTTCTTCCGTCAAACCCGGCAAATCCGCCTAATTCCTGTCCCATAAACGTCAGCTTTCTTCCCGGTAGTGACATGGTGAGACCAAACAGAAGTCTGAGATCAGCATACTTGTCCTCATAGCCACCCGACATCTTGGATGCGTAACTTCCACGCTCATATGCAACCTCATCATGGCTGAGCGCCCATACGGTATCATCCTTCTCGTCAAATGTTATACCACATGTATAATCAGTAAAGCTTCCTCTGTTCACAGGAGGTATCATCATGAAATCTGTCACTCTGGACACAGCCTCATTATTCCACCTGAGATCTGTCATAACATCATCACCTGCAGTACCGAGGTTTGTTCTCAGCGCTCTGATAAGCTCCTCATCCTCCAGCCTTACTCCGTCCAGATGATATGTATCTATCCAATATGCGATACAATCTACATCCCTCACAGATACCATATCCATGATAACGCCTATTCCCTTGCTGTGGAAATGGTCGACCATAGCCATGAACTCCGTAGGTGTTCCAAATCTCGATGTCGGAGCGAACATTCCCACGGTATCATAGCCCCAGCCATTGTCATCTCTATATTCCATAAGTGGCATAAACTGTATGTAGTTGTATCCCATATTCTTCACGTACATGGCAGCCTCTTTGCCAAATTCGAGATAGTTAAGAGGATATCCATCTGAGTTTCTCTTCCATGTTGGCATGTGGACCTCATATATATTTACCGGGGCAGATACACTGCCTCTCTTCTTCATATATGAAGAGTCTGACCAGCTATACTCAAGCTTTGCAAGTACCGACGCATTTCCCGGTGCCACCTCATAAACCTCAGCGTAAGGGTCTGCAAATATATCTGTATTTCCATCTCTGTATAATGCCTCGAATTTGTATCTGGTATTCATGAGATCGCCCGGAATGAACAGCTCAAACATATCAGTGTAGTCAATCCTTCTCATAGGATTCACGCGTCCATCCCATCCGTTGAAATCTCCGACCACACTGACCCTGGTTGCCCCCGGCATATTCATGCAGAACGATACACCCTGTACACCATCGAGCGTGATCTGTCTTGCTCCAAACAGATCCTTTACATGGAAATCCGACAATATTCCATCGTCTCCATTTACCACCTTCATGACATTGACCGGATCCACGCTGTATCCGAATGAATACGGATCATAGAATTCAGCCGCCTGCTCGCCTTCTGTTATGAGCTTATATGCAAATGCCCCGCTATCCTCGATCTTCACTGTAAAAAATCCCTGTGAACCTATCTCGGTCATAGGATATTTAAATATCGGCTCGCCCGTTTCTTCATTTATCCTGAGAACAAACGCAGCCGTAGCCCTCGGAAGGTATGCATTTACATAGCAGTCATTAAGACACTGGTGCATACCAAGAATATGATGAGGGTTGCCATGCGTACCCCTTGTTATCGCTGCAACCTCATCTGATTTCAATACAAATATCTCCATAAAACCCCTTCTCCTAATGTTAGTCTATCTTGTGTATAAATATTCCGCTTCTGAGCTTTGGCTCAAACCACGTTGACTTTGGAGGCATGAGAAGTCCCGCATCTGCAATGTCGAACAGTTCAGTGATGGATGTCGGATACATCGAGAATGCAACCGCCATTCCTCCATCCACCAGACGCTCAAGCTCTGCAAGTCCTCTGATTCCACCTACGAACATGATCCTCTGATCAGTTCTCGGATCATGTATTCCAAGTATCGGTGCAAGCACATTGTCCTGAAGTACCGATACGTCAAGTCTGCCCACGACATCATCCGGAACAATACCTTCTCTGACATCCAGTCTGTACCAGCTTCCATCCATGTACATTCCCACCTGTCCTTTGACCTGTGGTTCCACCGGAACATCACTGGCTGTCACATCAAATATCTTTGAAACCTCATCCATGAATTCCTGCTTGTCATGTCCGTTGAGATCCTTTACCACTCTGTTGTACGGCATGATCATAAGCTGGTCATGAGGGAAAAGTACAGAGAGGAAATAATTGAATTCCTCATCCCCGGTATATCCCGGATTCTTCTCTCTCATATGGATTCCCGCCTTGACGGCCGATGCCGCCCTGTGGTGTCCATCCGCTATATAGATATCGTCCACTCCTTCAAATGCAGCTCTGATGGTGTCTATATCTTCCTGGCCATCTATTATCCATACGTTGTGAGTGATCCCGTCAGGTGATGTGAAGCCGTACAACTTATCACCCTTCTTCACTCTATCGATGATCTCGTCAACCTTATCTATCGCTCTGTACGCAAGGAATATAGGTCCCGTCTGCGCTCCGCATGCCTCGACATGCTTTATTCTGTCTATCTCCTTGTCCTCTCTGGTATTCTCATGCTTCTTGATGACTCCATTCATATAGTCATCTATAGAAGAACATGCCACGAGTCCTGTCTGATGCCTGCCATCCATGATAAGCTCATAAATATAATAGACTGGTCTGCGCTCCATGATATATGTTCCATCATCTATCATGCCCTGAAGCAGCTGACCAGCCTTATCATATACACATGGAGCATATGTATCCACATCTGGTCCAAAGGATGTCTCTGCTCTGTCCACTTTCAAAAATGATAATGGTTCGCGCTTGACCTCTATCTCTGCTTCCTGACGGTTATACACATCGTATGGCAAGGCAGCTACTCTGCCTGCAACATCTGGTCTCGGTCTATAGGCTCTAAAACTTCTGATTGTTGCCATATTCTCTACTCCTGTCATAAATATTTTATTGTATGTGCCAATTAACCTCTCACAGCCTTGACAACCTTCTTGATCGAATCCTCATATTCCTCCTCTGATGAGTTCTCGAATATGAAGAGATCCTTGATGTTTGTAGGCGGATTGAAGTTCTGGCTGTTGATGTACTCATCCCAGTGCTCAAGCTTCCATGTATCTCTGTCTGAAGCTCTCTTGATCATTCTCTCATGACATACATCTTTTCTTGTATTTACCCAGATAACGAAGAGCTCTGCATCTTTCTCTGCAAGCTTAGCGCGAAGATTGTCAAGATACTCATCATCTCTGATCTCCTCTGTAAACGGAGCATTGATGAGAACTGTATCATTGTAATCCAATGCCTCAAATGCAAGATCCAGCACACAGTAATACTCGTAATCTCTGATCTCCTTCTGGAAGAAGTCTGATGAACGGTTGTACTCCTGTCCGGCAACTACAAATATCTGCTTTGAAAGCACGATAAGTGTATCCTTGTCAAGGTATACACAATTGTGAAGTGCCTTTGCAACCTGCTTTGAAATAAATGTCTTTCCACATGCTGGTGGTGATGTAACTAAAATAAGCTTCTTCATATCTATAAATGCCTCCATGTAAATGAAATCAATTTTTCTAATAGTTTATCACAATTGCTATTTGCTTACAACATTTTTTAACGTTAAATAAAAATAAAGAACAGCAAAGAACAATATACGTAAAAAACCGTCAGACCTGTTTTGCAGGCCTGACGATTAAGATCATATATTCCAACTATATGTTGTTATATTTTATTTTACTATGATTGTACACTTTGCGTACTTACCACTGCCATCCTTAGCCTTACATTTAATTACCGCACGCCCCTTCTTCTTACCTACTACTGTTCCTCTTGTTGTTACAGTGGCGATCTTCTTATTTGAAGAAACCCAGGTAACTGCCTTGTTGTTTGCAGTTGCAGGACCTACTGTTGCCCTGAGTGTTATCTTTCCCTTTCTCTTTATGGTTGCTGTCTTCTTGTTTAACTTGATCGAAGAAACCATAATAACTGAATTGATTGTACACTTGGCAGTAATATTGCTTCCGTCCTTTGATTTACATGTGATAACTGCCGAACCCTTTCCAACAGCCTTGACAACTCCTGTTGACGAAACTGTTGCAACCTTGGTGTTCGATGATGACCATGTAACCGCCTTATTGTTTGCCGCTGCAGGACCTACAGTTGCCTTGAGTGTGAATGTCGCACCCTTCTTGATAGTCTTGTTTGTTGCATTGAGCTTGATGGATGTTACAGGCTGTGAAACCGTAACAGTACACTTTGCAAGCTTGCCGCTTCCATCCTTAGCCTTACATGTGATAACTGCTGTTCCCTTTGATACTGCTGTGATAGTACCATTGTTTACAGTTGCTACCTTGCTGTTAGAAGTTGTCCACTCAACATTTCTGTTATTTGCGTTAGCAGGAGCTACAGTCGATGTTATTCTGCCCTGTTTACCCACAAACAGATTCAGTTTTGTCTGATTAAGTTTTATTCCTGTAACCGGCTGGTTAACTGTAAGTCTGAGATCTGCCTTGGCCTTTCTTCCAATGCCTTCGACAGCCTCGCATGTGATTGTCGCTGTACCACGGCCCTTAGCTACTATCTCACCGTTCTCATTTACTGTTGCAACTGCATCACTTGATGATGTCCACTTCAGTGCTGCACTGGCTGCATCCTCTGGATTGATAGTTGTATTTACTACAAATTTATCGCCAACATTTACTGTCTTGTTAGTCTCAGCAAGAACTATGGATGAAATCTGCTGAATAACAGTGACCTCACATGTCTTTGATATGTTACTTCCATCTCTTGCAGTACATGTTATTGTTGTTGTTCCGGCTTTAACACCTGTTATTGTTCCGTTTGATACTGTTGCAACACCCGGATCACTTGACTGCCATATAACATTTCTGTCATTTGCATCTTCTGGAAGTACGGTCTGCTTAACAGTTCCTCGTTCACCCACATACAGAGTGAGCTTCTCCTTGTCAAGTGTTATAGCACTTACATACTTCTTTACTGTAAGAATGAATGATGTTGTTTTCTCACTTCCATCAACTGCTGTAGCTGTGATAACTGTGGTTCCTCTGTCGAGGGCTGTTATCAAACCATCCTTGTCAATGCTTGCAACACTCTCGTCTGATGATGCCCAGATGACTTCCTGATTCGATGCAGTTGCAGGGGATGCAGTGCTTGTTACCTGCAGTGTATCACCAGCATATATTGTTGTCTTGTCTCTGTTTATTCTAAGGCTTGTAACTCTCTGCTTTACTGTAATGTTGCAATCCACATACTCATCATCTGAAATTGAAAATCTGATAACAGCAGTTCCTGCTGATCTGGCAGTAACTGTAGCCTTTGTCTTATCTGTTGAACTATATGACACCGAAGCAACGTTTGTATCTGACGATGTCCACTTCAAATTCTTGTAAATACTTGCATCATCCGCATCGATAACAGCCTCAAGTGATACTGTTCTGCTTTCCGTATCTGCTCCGAGCAGCAATTCTGCACTGTTCATATTGAGAGTCAAACCTTTTACAGGCGGCTGTACAGTCACATGACACTTGCCGTACACCTGCTCAGTATCAACAGATGTACATATGATATCAGCTTCTCCCGGATTGACTGCCTTCACATTTCCCTCGGCATCGACCGTAGCAATGCTCTCATTTGATGATGACCATACAACGCTCTGCTCCACTGCAGTATTTGGAGAAACCGTAGCAACGAGATTACTGCTTCCACCTGCAATGATCGTCATTCTAGACTGTGAAAGTGTCACGCTGTTTACTCTCTGTTCAACATTTACCTGAATTACTGTCTCTACATCAGGATTATCAGTTGATGTAAAATGAAGGAATGCGATTCCTGCACCTCTTGTTGTTATAGTCTTACTTGATGTATTAAACGACAAAACCTTATTGTTTTCTTTGCCATACGCATCAGTCACCTTACAAGTGAATCCTGATATCTCTTTGGACGCAAGACCATCCTCGGTAACACACTTTACATCCAGCTTCTTAGAGCCATTTCTTGGATATGTTCCACAGTCCATGTTGATGACTGCGCCATTCTCGTATGTTATCTGGTTGCCTGCATCATCCTTCTCGTTCTGATCTACAAGATAAAGTCCGGTAACAGGCTTGTGACACTCCATATTCACATATCCTATAGCACGATCATTCAGCAGAATGTTAATCTGAGCTGTTCCCGCCGAAACACAGGTCAGTTCTCCTGTCTCCCTGTCTATCTGTGCAACTCTTTCATTTGACGAACTCCATGTTATGTTCTTGTGTGGATTCTTTTCGTCATCCGTAGCTGTAAGTGTAGTCGTATCACCAACTCTGAAGCTGAGTGTAGAACTGTCTGACTTTACAACATTTCCATCAGTTGTATACCATACTGTGACCTTGAGCGGGTTAAGAATGTTGAGTGTGAACTTGACCTTCCCCATTCCTGCTCCTGTATAGTAATTGTATGTAATCTTCTCCGCATCCGGCTCCGCTGTAAATATATATCCATCAAGCTGTCCTCCAGTCACGGATGACGCCTCATTGCTGGCATCTATGCCCTGTATTCCTGCGTATCCTGTAGTATTCCTGTTTCGTTTATGAATTTCAACCCCATTATCATCCGTTAAAGGCTTGCCGTTGTTATCTACAGCAACAGGAAGTTCATAGTCATACCACGCCTTATGCAAACCATAGACTTTTGAAAAATCGCTAAAATCATAATCATAGTTCGTAGTATCAAGTGTTATATCCCTGCTATTCCCACTGCAACTGAACACACCATCATCGCCATAAAGTTTAGGACACACTGATATATCTATGGCCACAAGATTGTTGTTGTCAATCTCAAGTTCTTTAAGGTCAGGATGACCATCAAGCTTTATACCCTGGATATTATTGTCTGAAATATAAAGCTTCTCCAATAAACTGTTTGATGCTATATCAAGCTCTGCAAGAGAATTTGATGATGCGTCAAGATTAACCAGATTGGTGAGAGTAGATACATCAAGCTTATTTATGCCAGTATCCTTGACATAAAGCTCTCTAAGTGCTGTATTCGCAGTAAAATCCACCGCACCCAGAACATTGCTGCTGACATCAAGGTAGCTAAGACTTGTGTTCTTTGACACATCTATTGATGTAAGTCTCGTGTTAGAACAATCAAGTGTTGTAAGCGCCGGGGTATTGTCTATGTTCAGCTCAGCCACATAGCTATTTGAACAATCAAGCGAACCAAGGACTATATCACCGGATACGTCAAGCTTGGTAATTGACGAACGAACAACAACTCCACTGTCGCTCTTTGCTCCAGCACAATAAAGATTCTTAAGCTTCTCATGACCTGACACATCAAGGACAGGCAGTGAACGCATGCTGTCACAATAAAGTGTTGTAAGCTCCATGTTTGAGCCAAGATCAAGTGTTGATATGGTGGTTCCACTTACGCCAAGCACCTTAAGCCCCTTCATATTGCTGACATCTATCGATGAAAGGTTTGTTGAATTGGCATTGAGCAGTACAAGATTGTTGTAATCAGCCAGAGATGTAAGGCTTGTGATCTTGTTTCCACTTATATCAAGGTATGTAAGTTTCTCTGCACTTACCGGCAAGGTCAGACTGTCTATTCTGTTACTTGAGACATCTATATATTCAAGATTCTCAAGATTCTCTATATCAAGATTCCTTATAGACTGCTCATTACAATCCAGCTTTGACAGATTGGTGAACAATTCTACGCCATTCAAACTTGATATAGCAGGAGAACACTTCGAAACATCTATAGATGTTACATTCGCGATCTCCGCATCTGACAGATAACCATTACTGTCTGTATCGAAATTACTCGACACATAGCTTCTAAACGACGAATCCGTAAACGTGTCAGCTATGGATACGCCATCATCCGCTGCATAAACCGGGCCAACACTGGCCAGTGACTGGACAATCATCGCTGCACTCACAGCCGCTGCCAGCCATCTCTTCCCTTTTCTCATAAAATACCTCCCTTAGTAATTCATGGTTTATTTACAATTAATCTAATTTTAGTATACCTGTTTGTGCAATGTCAACATAATGTTATCAATAATACTGCATAATATAACGCCATGCAAAACAAAAAAATTGCCGGAACATGTTCACTTCATAGCAGCAACATTATCCCGGCAAATCTTTATGATATTGTTAGCACAGACACTTCAAATATCCATATAATTTATTACTTCTTTGTGATATATCCCTTAGCCTTCAGAAGCTCTGCACAGAGAACTGCACCACCTGCAGCACCTCTTACAGTGTTGTGTGAAAGGCCAACGAACTTCCAGTCATATACTGAATCCTCACGGAGACGTCCAACGCTGATACCCATACCTTTCTCGAAGTCAACGTCCAGAGCAACCTGTGGTCTGTTGTCCTCCTCAAGGTACTGGATAAACTGCTTTGGTGCACTTGGAAGACCAAGCTCCTGAGGCGCGCCCTTGAAGCTTGTCATAGCCTCGATAAGCTGCTCCTTTGTAGGGTTCTTTCTGAACTTTACGAATACAGTTGCTGTATGTCCGTTGAGAACTGGGACTCTGATACACTGGCTTGTGATAGTGATTCCCTCTGCAGGAACGATCACACCATTCTCCTTGTCTACCTTACCCCAGATTCTGAGTGGCTCCTTCTCTGACTTCTCTTCCTCACCACCGATATATGGGATGATGTTGCCAAGCATCTCAGGCCAATCCTTGAATGTCTTACCTGCTCCTGAGATTGCCTGATATGTGCTTACGATAACCTCGTATGGCTCAAATGGCATCCATGCTGTAAGTACAGGTGCGTAACTCTGGATTGAGCAGTTAGGCTTAACTGCAACAAATCCTCTCTCTGTTCCAAGTCTCTTCTTCTGGAACTCGATAACCTCTGCATGGTCTGCATTGATCTCTGGAACCATCATAGGAACATCAGGAGTCCATCTGTGAGCTGAGTTGTTTGAAACTACAGGAGTCTCTGTCTTGGCATAAGCCTCCTCTATAGCCTTGATCTCATCCTTTGTCATATCTACTGCTGAGAATACAAAATCAACTGTGGCAGCAACCTTCTCTACCTCATTGACATTGTATACTACAAGCTTCTTAACTGCCTCTGGCATCGGTGTATCCATCTTCCATCTGTCACCAACTGCCTCTTCGTATGTCTTGCCTGCGCTTCTTGGGCTGGCTGCAACTGTAACGACCTCGAACCAAGGATGGTTCTCAAGAAGTGAGATAAATCTCTGACCTACCATACCTGTTGCGCCAAGGATACCTACCTTTAACTTGTCACTCATTTTTCTTCTCTCCTATTTATCTTTTATTACTTTATGACTCTTACCTTAACAACTCCCTCGATTGCTGAGAGTTCTGCGATGTCGTCTGCTGTTGGCTCTACACCGATATCAAGGATAGAATATGCGTAATCGCCCTTTGCCTTGCTGATCATTCCTGATACATTGCCGCCCTTCTTGGAGAATACTCCTGTGAACTGGGTGAGCATGTTAGGGATGTTCTTGTGGCAGATAGTAACTCTGGCTACATCACTGCACTGTCCCATGTTTACGTTTGGATAGTTTACAGAGTTCTTGATGTTTCCATCGTTGATGTATGCCTTGATCTCCTTACAAGCCATAACTGCACAATTGTCCTCTGACTCTGCTGTTGAAGCTCCAAGATGTGGGAATGCTACCACGTTCTTGTAACCTGCTATAGCTGGGTTAGGGAAGTCTGTCATATACTTTGCAACCTTGCCTGAGTCGAGTGCCGCCTTCATATCCTCATCGTTGACCAGTACGTCTCTTGCGAAGTTGAGGATCTTCACGCCGTCCTTCATCAGTGCAAATGCATCTGCATTGATCATTCCCTTTGTGCTGTCAAGAGCTGGAACATGAACTGTTATATAATCACAGTCTCTGTAGATATCCTCTACATTTGTGATGTGCTTTACATCCTTTGAAAGTCCCCATGCTGCATCTACTGACACATATGGATCATATCCGTATACCTGCATGCCGAGCTTAAGCGCAACATTTGCAACCTTTGCTCCAATGGCACCAAGTCCGATTACACCGAGCTTCTTGCCAAGAATCTCATTGCCTGCGTAGTTCTTCTTCTGCTTCTCCACCATCTTGGCGATATCTGCCTCAGCGGCATTGTCCTTGACCCAGTTGTAACCGCCAACGAGGTCTCTTGAAGCCATGAGGAGTGCTGCTACTACAAGCTCCTTAACACCATTTGCATTTGCTCCTGGTGTGTTAAATACTACGATACCCTTCTCAGCGCACTTATCAAGTGGAATGTTGTTGACACCTGCACCTGCACGGGCTACTGCCAGAAGGTTGTCTGACAGCTCAAGATCATGCATGGATGCACTTCTGACCAGAACTGCATCTGCATCTGCGAAATTGTCTGTTACTTCATATGTATCAGGTAAAAGCTCCATACCGCACTTGGCGATAGGGTTTAAGCAATTAATCTTTACTGACATGTCTTTTTCTCCCTTTTCTATTACTATATATTACTTGTTCTCTGCCTCGAACTTCTTCATGAACTCTACAAGCTTCTCAACACCCTCGATAGGCATTGCGTTGTAGATAGATGCTCTCATACCACCTACTGTTCTGTGACCCTTGAGGTTGACAAATCCAGCCTCTGTAGCCTCCTTGACGAACTTTGCATCAAGGTCTGCGTCACCAGTTACAAATGGTACGTTCATGAGTGAACGGTCTTCCTTTACTACAGTTCCCTTGAAGAGCTCTGAGCTGTCGAGGAAATCATAGAGGATCTTGGCCTTTTTCTCGTTGTGAGCCTTCATAGCCTCAAGGCCGCCCATCTCCTTAACCCACTTGAATACCTTGCCACAGATATAGATGCCGTAGCATGGAGGTGTGTTGTAGAGTGAGTCTGCATCTGCCTGAGTCTTGTACTTGAGCATGGTTGGTGTAAATGGCATTACGTCATCTCTGATAAGATCCTCACGGATGATAGCCACTACTACGCCTGCAGGACCAACGTTCTTCTGAACTCCGAAGTAGATCATACCGTAATCCTCAACATTTACAGGCTGTGAGAGAATGTCTGATGACATATCTGCAACAAGTATCTTGCCCTTTGTGTTAGGAAGTGTGTGGTATGTTGTTCCATATATAGTGTTGTTATGACAAATGTATACATAATCAGCATCGTCATCTATTGGAAGATCTGAACAATCTGGGATATATGAGAAAGTCTTGTCTGCTGATGATGCAACTGCAACTGCCTTTCCATATTTCTTTGCTTCTTCGTATGCTTTCTTTGCCCACTGACCTGTGATGATGTAGTCAGCTACGCCATTCTTCATGAGATTCATTGGAATTGCTGCGAACTGCTGAGAAGCTCCTCCCTGAAGGAAAAGCACCTTGTAGTTGTCAGGTATGTTCATGAGATCTCTGAGATCCTTCTCTGCCTCTTTGATGATATTGTCGAAGGCTTTAGATCGATGGCTCATCTCCATTACGCTCATGCCTGTTCCCTTGTAATCAAGCATTTCTTCTGCTGCCTCTTTTAATACCACCTCAGGAAGAACTGAAGGGCCTGCTGAAAAGTTGTACACTCTTGCCATTTTTGTTATCTCTCCTTCTTTTTAGTTGTGACGATGATTTCGTTTTAATGTATGTAAGCCTGTGTTTAGCTGCCTATATCGTTCTGCGGAGCGCTCCCGCTCGTCTCCTCCTGCAGCGGTACTAAGGTGCCGCCTACAGCGCCACCTAAGGACCGGCGGAGGAGAATGTCCTTCGAACGATATAGGCAGCTAAACACAGGCTAATTTACTTTATTTACGAAATCATCTGTTTATGACCTAATAAAATGTGTGCGAGATATTTTACTTAACAAAAATGTCCTTCGTTCCCATTTATATGAAAATTCTGACTTATCTTTGTTCTTTTGGTGTATCTCGCTTGCGATTAACAAGTTATTTTTACTAAATTCTTATATTATCAAGTAAAACAACTTTATTATCGCTTATATCCCTGTACTATAGCACTCTTTTCGCCTGTCGGCAAGTAGGGATTATATATATAAGCACCATATCTATGTTTTGTACGCGCACAAATATGGTGCCTTTCCGAGCTTATATTGACATATATTACATATCGTCCTCTGAGAAACAGGTGTCGATGGCTGCTCCCGGAGCTACCATTGGCCATACCTTGTCGTCTCCCGCTATTGTTACATCTATTACCACAGGTCTGCCTGCTGTCAGGGCTGTCTTCATTGCTGCCTCGAACTCATCAAGGGTGTTGGCTCTGATTCCCATGGCACCAAGTCCCTCTGCTACCTTGACGAAATCTACCGAATCGTCAAGCACGGTGTTGGAATATCTGTGGTCATAGAACAGTGTCTGCCACTGTCTTACCATTCCAAGTACGTGGTTGTTCAGGACTACCTGGATGATAGGCACGTTGTATCTCGCAGCTGTTGCTATCTCGTTCAGATTCATTCTGAAGCATCCGTCACCGGCTATGTTGATGACTGTCTTATCAGGTCTGCCGTACTTTGCTCCGATAGCTGCGCCAACACCGTAACCCATGGTTCCAAGTCCGCCTGATGACAGGAATGTCCTAGGCTCCTTGAATGTATAGTTCTGGGCTGCCCACATCTGATGCTGTCCGACATCTGTTGTGATGATCGCATCACCCTCTGTAAGCTCGTAGATTTTCTTGATAGCTGCAGGTCCGTTCAGTGTGTCAAAGCTGTACACGTCAGGATTCTGCTTCTTGAGGTCTTCGATCTCAGACATCCATGTCTTGTTGGACTGGGCGGCAAGCTTGCTGTTGAGGAGCTTCAGGACCTCCTTTGCGTCGCCGACTATGCTGGCATTTGTAGGGATGTTCTTGTCTATCTCAGCTGCATCTATATCTATATGTATGATCTTTGCATTTGGCGCGAACTTGGATGCATTTCCGATAACTCGGTCTGAGAATCTGGCACCAACAACGATCACAAGATCTGCCCTTGACACACCGAGGTTGGACACCTTTGTTCCGTGCATACCGATCATGCCTGTATATCTCTCGCTTCTTCCGTCAAATGCGCCCTTGCCCATAAGTGTATCGCACACTGGTGCATCCACCTTATCTGCAAATTCTGCAAGCTCTGCTGATGCGTCAGAGATGATACATCCGCCACCTGCCATGATAAATGGTCTTCTTGAAACCTTGATCATCTCAATGACTTTGTTCACATCCTCCTCGCGGATGGTGTCTGTCTTTCTCTCGATGACCTCCGGTGTCTCTGGTATATACTCTGTCTCCGCTGCGGTTACATCCTTTGTTATATCCACAAGCACCGGGCCAGGTCTGCCGCTCTTTGCGATCTTGAACGCACGTCTGATGGTCGGTGCAAGATCATCTATGTGCTTCACGATAAAGCTGTGCTTGGTGATAGGCATAACAACACCTGCAATGTCTACCTCCTGGAAGCTGTCCTTACCGAGCATATTTACACCTACATTTGCTGTTATTGCCACAACAGGAATGGAATCCATGTATGCTGTAGCTATACCTGTTACAAGGTTGGTGGCACCCGGACCTGATGTGGCCATACATACGCCGACCTTGCCTGTAGCTCTGGCATATCCATCTGCCGCATGGGCAGCCCCCTGCTCATGTGATGTGAGCACATGGTTGATCTCATCCTGGTGCTTGTAGAGGGCATCATATACGTTGAGGATAGTTCCTCCCGGATAACCGAACACGGTGTCAACGCCCTGTTCTTTAAGGCACTCTATAACAATTTCAGAACCTGATATCTTTGACATCTTACTTTCTCCTTTTCCCTTAATTGTGATCAATTAATTCTTTGGCACCTCAAGAACAGCACCTCTGTTGCCTGATGTAACCATAGCTGCGTATCTTGCAAGATAGCCTGTTGTAACCTTTGGCTGTCTTGGCTTCCATGCAGCCTTTCTCTTTGCAAGCTCCTCGTCTGAGACATCGAGCTTGATGCTGAGGTTGTTGATATCGATCTCGATCATATCGCCTTCCTCAACAAGAGCGATAGGTCCGCCCACAGCAGCTTCAGGTGATACATGTCCGATGGACGCTCCACGGCTTGCTCCTGAGAATCTTCCGTCTGTGATAAGGGCAACTGATGAACCAAGTCCCATACCAGCGATGGCTGATGTAGGGTTGAGCATCTCTCTCATACCAGGGCCTCCCTTTGGTCCCTCGTATCTGATGACTACCACGTCACCCTCTACGATCTTGCCGCCCTTGATAGCTGCGATTGCGTCCTCCTCACAGTCAAATACCCTTGCAGGGCCCTTGTGAGCCAGCATCTCAGGCACAACTGCTGAACGCTTTACTACAGAGCCGTCTGGTGCAAGGTTACCCTTGAGTACAGCCAGACCACCTGTAACTGTATATGGATTGTCCATAGGTCTGATGACCTCAGGATTCTTGTTTACACTATTGGCAACAGCCTCTCCTATTGTCTTGCCTGTAACTGTCATGCAGTCCTTGTTGATGAGTCCTGCATCTGCAAGCTGCTTGATAACCGCATACACACCACCGGCCTCATTGAGATCCTCCATGTATGTGTGGCCTGCAGGAGCAAGGTGACACAGGTTAGGTGTCTTTGCGCTGATCTCATTTGCAAATGAGATATCAAAGTCGAAACCGATCTCATGTGCGATGGCTGGAAGGTGGAGCATAGAGTTGGTTGAACATCCAAGTGCCATATCAACTGTAAGAGCGTTGATGATTGACTCCTTTGTGATGATGTCTCTAGGCTTGATGCCCTTTCTGTACATATCCATAACTGCCATTCCTGCATGCTTTGCAAGCTTAAGTCTCTCTGAATATACTGCAGGGATTGTTCCATTTCCAGGAAGTCCCATTCCAAGAGCCTCTGTCAGACAGTTCATAGAGTTTGCTGTGTACATACCTGAACATGATCCGCATGTAGGACATGTCTTGCACTCATACTCGTATACATCCTCCTCAGTCATGGTTCCAGCTGCGTATGAACCTACAGCCTCGAACATGCTTGAAAGACTTGTCTTATTTCCCTTTACGTGTCCGGCAAGCATAGGACCGCCAGATACAAATACTGTTGGGACATTTACTCTGGCTGCTGCCATGAGAAGTCCTGGAACGTTCTTGTCACAGTTGGGGATCATGACGAGCGCGTCAAACTGATGTGCTATAGCCATAGCCTCTGTTGAGTCTGCGATCAGATCTCTTGTAACCAGTGAATACTTCATTCCGATGTGTCCCATTGCTATACCATCACACACAGCGATCGCCGGGAACATAACAGGTGTGCCACCTGCCATGGCAACTCCCATCTTTACTGCCTGTGCTATCTTGTCCAGGTTCATGTGACCTGGAACTATCTCATTGTATGAACATACGATACCTACTAAAGGTCTCTCCATCTCTTCCTTTGTCATGCCCAGTGCGTTGAACAGAGATCTGTGTGGTGCCTGCTGCATTCCAACCCTAACATTATCACTCTTCATCTTATTCTCCTCCAATAATGGTCCTTTCTATATTCTCTCGCAGATAAGATCACCCATCTCGGAACAGCTTACGAGCTGTGTTCCCTCTGAGTGGATATCTATTGTTCTGTATCCGTCCTTGAGAACCGTCTTTACAGCGTTCTCAACTGCATCTGCCTCCTTGTCGAGGTCAAATGTGTATCTGAGCATCATTGCCGCAGACAGGATGGTTGCTATCGGATTCGCCTTGTTCTGGCCTGCTATGTCAGGTGCCGATCCGCCTGATGGCTCATACATACCGAACTTTGTCTCGTTAAGTGATGCAGATGAAAGCATTCCTATAGAACCTGAGATCATGGACGCCTCGTCTGAGAGGATGTCTCCGAACATGTTCTCTGTGAGAACCACATCGAACTGTGCAGGATCCTTCACAAGCTGCATCGCACAGTTGTCGACGAGCATGTGTTCAAGCTCAACCTCAGGGTAATCCCTTGCCACTTCCTCAACGACCTTTCTCCAGAGTCTTGATGAGTCAAGGACATTGGCCTTGTCAACGGATGTGACTTTCTTTCTTCTCTTCATAGCTATGTCAAATGCCTTGATGGCTATTCTTCTGATCTCGTTCTCATTGTATGTGAGGGTATCAACGGCTGTCATAACTCCGTCAACCTCCTCTGTGTGTCTCTCGCCGAAGTAGAGACCACCGGTGAGCTCTCTCATCATCATCATATCGAATCCGCGCTCTGCGATCTCAGCCTTAAGTGGACATGCCTCCTTCAGCTCATCGTAGAGATTGGCTGGACGAAGGTTTGCGAAGAGGCCAAGCTCTTTTCTGATCTTCAGAAGTCCTGCCTCCGGGCGGAGATTTGGAGGGAGCTTATACCATGGTGATGTGGATGTATTTCCTCCGATTGAACCGAGAAGAACCGCATCCTTTGACTTTGCAACTGCCACTGCCTCGTCTGTGAGTGGCACGCCTGTCGCATCTATTGAACATCCGCCCATGAGGATCTGCTCATAGTCAAATGTATGTCCGAACTTCTCTCCAACTGTATCGAGAACCTTCATAGCCTCTGTGACTACCTCAGGGCCGATACCGTCGCCTTTTATTACGGCTAAATTACACTGCATTTTTGTCTCCTTCCTGTTTTGCCTTTCATGATATATCTTCACTCTGGCCAAACATGCTCATACTCTATTTATTTTTATTATTGATATAGTTGATGAGTCCCTCGCTCTTGATGATCTCCTGCATGAATGGAGGGAATGCCTGTCCCTTAAATTCTGTTCCCTGGGTTCTGTCATAGATCATACCGCTGTCGAAATCGATCTCCACGTCATCGCCTGCCTGGATAGCCTCTGCTGCCTCAGGGCACTCGATGATCGGAAGTCCGATATTGATGGCATTCCTATAGAAGATTCTGGCAAATGTCTCTGCGATTACGCAGCTTATTCCTGAAGCCTTGATGGCTATAGGTGCATGCTCTCTTGAAGATCCACAGCCGAAGTTCTTTCTTGCCACCATGATATCGCCCGGCTTTACGCGCTTTACGAAATCCTTATCTATATCTTCCATACAGCTCTTTGCGAGCTCTGCAGGGTCTGATGAATTCAGGTATCTTGCAGGGATGATTACATCTGTATCTACGTTGTCACCGTATTTGTGTACTGTTCCATGTGCTTTCATAGTCTATCTCCTTTATCTCTTTTATAATCCAAGTTCGTCAGGACTGCTGATCTTACCTGTGATAGCTGAAGCTGCTGCAACAGCAGGACTGGCAAGATATACCTCTGAGTCTACATGACCCATACGTCCTACGAAGTTACGGTTGGTTGTTGATACAGCTCTCTCTCCCGCTGCCATGACACCCATATGTCCTCCAAGACATGGTCCGCATGTAGGAGTTGAAACCACTGCTCCAGCCTTGACAAATATAGTCATAAGACCTTCCTCAATACACTGAAGGTAGATATCCTGTGTTCCAGGGATGACGATAACTCTGACACCGTCAGCAACCTTTCTTCCCTTGATGATATCTGCTGCAATTCTCATATCTGAGATACGTCCATTTGTACATGAACCGATGACTACCTGATCGATCTTGATGTCACCGACCTCATCGATAGTCTTTGTATTCTCTGGGAGATGAGGGAAAGCAACTGTTGGCTTAAGCTGTGACAGGTCGATGGTGTACTCTGCATCGTATACAGCATCCTCGTCTGCCTCATACTTTGTATATGACTTTGTGCTGTGCTCCTTCATGTACTCCTCTGTAAGCTCATCGACAGGGAAGATACCATTCTTGGCACCTGCCTCGATGGCCATGTTCGCAATTGTAAATCTATCGTCCATTGTGAGGTTCTTGATTCCCTCTCCAACAAACTCCATAGACTTATAAAGCGCACCGTCAACACCGATCATACCGATGATGTGAAGGATGACGTCCTTACCACTGATCCACTTTGCCTTCTCTCCAACGATGTTGAACTTGATGGCTGATGGAACCTTGAACCAGGCCTTGCCTGTCACCATTCCTGCTGCCATATCTGTACTTCCGACACCTGTTGAGAATGCACCGAGTGCTCCGTATGTACATGTATGTGAGTCTGCTCCGATACATGTCTCACCAGCCACGATAAGTCCTTTCTCCGGAAGGAGCGCATGCTCGATACCCATTGCTCCGACATCGAAATAGTTCTCGATCTCATTTGCCGCTGAGAACTGTCTTACACACTTACAGTGCTCTGCACTCTTGATATCCTTGTTAGGTGTGAAGTGATCCATGACAAGTGCTATCTTCTTCTTGTCAAATACTTCCTTCTTGTTGAACTTCTCCATCTCGTGAATTGCGACCGGAGTTGTTACGTCATTTCCTAATACTAAATCCAAATCTGCCTCGATAAGCTGTCCTGCTTCAACTGATGGCAGTCCTGCATGAGCAGCTAAAATCTTCTGAGTCATGGTCATACCCATATTTATAGTCCTCCTATCATTTGTTTCTAAATACAAATTCTTACTCTTGATAATATCACTCATCTAGGTATAATTACAATATATATATAGAATAGTTGTTACAACCTGGAGGAATATCATGATAAGTAATCTGAACAATTACGTTATTTTTCATACAGTCGCCAAAGCCGGCAACATCAGCAAGGCCGCAAATCAGCTCTACATCAGTCAGCCCGCGATAAGCAAGGCTATTTCCAAACTTGAAGAAGAACTTGGCAATGCGCTTTTTAACAGAAGTTCCAGAGGGGTAACTCTGACTGAAGAGGGACAGGTTCTCTATGAATATGTTGAGAGGGCATTTGACTCTCTGAATATGGGTGAGGAAAATCTGAAGAATTACAAGGAGCTTGGAATCGGTCACATAAGAATCGGCGTGAGCACATCCCTGTGCAAGCACATACTCCTGGACTATCTGAAGGACTTCATCAGGGAGAATCCAAACATCAAGTTCAGCATAGACTGCCACTCAACCGTGAACACCATCAAGCTTCTCAGAAACGAAAATATAGATATAGGCCTGATTTGCAACACAGAGCTTCCAAAGGGGATAGTCTACTCTCCTGTCAAGGAGATACATGACGTATTTGTGGCAAGCCCTGAATATCTGGATAATTTCTACGAGCGCGCAAATGGCAGAGATCAATACAGCTTTGCCGATGAGCTTTCAGGCAATATCAAGGGTAACATTATACCGCTGCTAAACTCAGGCTTAGCCTCTGCCACACACGGCGATGCAACAGATCAAAGTGCGGATAAAAAAAGCAGAGATACCGGACATTCATCCGGCATCTCTGCTTCTACCACTATTCATAACTCAAGTAACTCAGGTATGTCCAATATATCAACAGTCGACATCCTTGAAGGCTCCAACCTCATGGTTCTTGAGGAGGCAAATGTAACCCGTACCCACGTGGACGAGTATCTCCGCTCACAGGGCATAAGCTGCAGCCAGGTACTTGAAATCAACAACATGGATCTCCTCATCGACTTCGCTGCCATAGGAATGGGCGTCGCCAGCGTGGTCCGCGAATTCGCGCAGGAACAGCTCTCATCCGGTGTTATAACCGAACTTCCGCTTGACACTCCTATTCCGAGCAGGAGTGTCGGCTTCGCTTACTCAGGAATGAAGAATCAGAGCACGGCTATGAAGAAATTTATGGAGTGGGTAGGGGTGTGATTACATGCTTCTGTTTACTGTCCCACCTCAGCATAAACAGCATGATGCATATTCCAAACAGCGAAACCAGTGCGCCAGCCATAAGCCCAGGTGTTCTGTATGCAATTTCTATATCGTGACTGCCCGCATATATCCGGACACCCATATTGCCTCTACCAAGGCGAATTTTTTCTGCCGGCTCTCCATCCACATATATCTTAAACCCATCATCATATGGATATGCGATATACAGGATACCTGGATTTTTCACATCCACACTTCCATAGAAAGTATTCTTTACAAATCCTGTACACTCAAGCGGACTATCAAGTATCTTCTCTTCTGCTTTCTCAAATTCATCTGCATTGTAATTGTATACCTTTACAAATCGCTCTCCAACACTTCCTGTTTTAGAGCTGGTCGCACCTCCTATAGTTATCCTGACATGTTGTCCTTTCTTTACGAGGCCGACATGTGACAACTGTTCTGTAACATATGACCCATTCGATACCCTGAGATCTCCGTCCACGATCATCTCCACATAGTGATCGCGGCTATCCTTACTGTAGACATACATATCCATATCAGATTCAGCATCAAACTCATACCGGGTCATCGGCACAAATGCATTTGACGTTCTGTATATGCAATAACCCACTGATTCCTTAAGTGTGTCCTGATTGAGATAAGAAGTACTCCAATCCGATATATCAATCTCTGTAAATACATCTGACGACAGACCACAGCCACTCTTCATAAAATCATTCTGATTTTCAAGAGGTGTCCTGTCTGCTTTCCAGTCTACGATACCATCATCCAACATAAATCCCATCATCTCAGGAGTTTCTGCTTCATACAGATTGTATACGTCATTCTCAGCAACAAGGTTATACCCTGCGTAAGTACCATTCTCCGGACTCAGCACATATCTGACATTGTACATGAGCGCTGTAAGCGGTGTAGTTCCCGAATATATATATTCAACATTGTCAAAGTGGGCAAGTCCCATACTGGAAAACGCTCTGATCGTATTTCCATTTGCCATGGATGAATACCAGTTTGTCTGAGAATATGGCGCATAATTCTCATAAACCATAGCGCTCTTTCTGGTGCCATTTTCTGTATCCAGGGAATTGTATACTGATTCCCACTGATCTAGTCTTACAGCATCTGTCAGAAGACAGTCCTCCGTCTTGCCCGGCATTACATATAATGCATTTCCCATAATCTCAGCTATCCAGCAGCCACAGATAATGCACACAGCCACTCCCGGCTTTATGCTTCCTCTTCTGCAAAGCACGCACAGAATGGCTGCAAATGCCAGCATAAGCATAAATATAACATAGCCAAGCGGGGTACTCATCTCTCTGCTGTCAATAAGACTTGCCACAAATATTACGCCTGCCACCGCAGTACTTACAGCAATATACCTCAGTCTCAGCTTACCAAGATTCATGAGAATTCGATATGCTGCAGCAATTAATATAAACGTTAATATAAATGCAAACCTGTTTCCAAGTCCATGTGTGATCGTCATGCCATGGAACACGTAATTGAGCGGAAGATAGTTCAGGGCAAGCACTAGCAGGGCCATGGCTATACAGTATTTCACCCTCGTCTTCCAGTCGCACACATCAGACAGAATAAAAATGCAGGCAGCAAATATAACAATACTTCCACAATAACTGTTATTGCTGAACATAGATACACATTCCAGATCCTTCAGCGGATAGAATGAAGATATATACGCTCCAAACTGTCCCCACATCTGTGTTCCTTCAAGCCCCATATCAGTCACCGAAGACGCCGCTCTCATGACCACCAGTCCGGCAGGAACCAGAACCACTCCTGCGAGCAGAGCAGACAGCACCGAGCAGCCGGCAAACGAAAGTCCTCTGCGTAGGAAATCTTTGACATTTTCCCGTTTTTCCAGCAAGAAATATATCACGGCAAACACACATATATAGAATGAAAAATAGAAATTGCATATGATCGATGCTGCCAAAGACAGCGTGTATAACATCCATCCTTTTCCATCTGACAGATGCTCTATGCCAAGTGCCACTATCGGAAGCAGAATAAGCCCATCAAGCCACATAATATTATGTCCATATGCAAGGACATACCCGGACAGTCCATATGCCATACCGCATGCCAGCTCTATGAACGTTGCAACTGTCTGGCTGTACCCATTCTCTGTATTTTTCTTATTGGTATGTCTGAAAAAGTAAAGCGCCGTGACCGGCAGGCAGGCGGATTTTATGATGATAAGCAATACCATGGAAAGTTCCAGCCTGCTCTCTCCCAACATCAGAACGATGATATTGAACGGGCTCAGGCAGTAATACAGTGACTCCTGTACAGCATCGATTCCCATTCCCATCGACCAGATAAAGCTTCCTTTGCCACCTCCCGAAATCCATTCAAATAACATATGAAACATATTCTTATACTGCACATATGCATCATACGTCAGAAAACTTTTATCTCCGAACGGATATGCTTTCTGCAGAATCAGAATTACTGTATATATCAGAAATGTAACTAAGAATACAGCCGCATACAGAATCCCGCTCTTTTTATGTTTGTTTACTTCTCCTTGCTTTGTACCCATATCAATCCCCACTTAATTTATTGCGCTATCTGTTCTATGCAGCCTGTACCTTCTTTTTCCTGCTGCGTCTGAGATTCACCATGTATAATACAACTATGAGCCATCCTGCTGCAGATAACATAAGCCCTAGCTTAAAGCCATATGTTACATACCTGAATTCTATTGTATGTGTTCCTGCTGTCAGCTCCAGACCCACAAGCGCACCGTTTGCCAACGGTGTTATATCGGTCTTATTTCCATCAACATACGCTGTAAAGCCTCTGTAATAAGGAATTGATGTATACAATATACCATCCTCCTTTGCTGTCACCGTACCCTTTACATATGTAGATGTCACTGTGTCAAGTGAAAGTGTCCTATCCTTAATTGATTCCTTGCATTCCTGCATCTTGTCATCGTGATATTCATAGAAATCTATACACGTTACTCCTTTTTTAAGGACTGTGGACAGATTGACTGCCTGTATCTCGACCTTCTGCCCACTCTTCAGCTCGCCGAGATCAAGTACATCCTTTGGTGAGGGATAAGCGTCATACTCATTTATATCCGCTATCACATTTCCGTCTACAGTTACAATATTACACAGCTTATTTGCATCCTCAAGGCTCACATACAAATGCATATCCCTCGGAGCTGTAAACGTATAAATCTGTGTGGCATGGTAATCTTCATCGAGCGACACATTCATATATGTATAAGCATTTTTATCAGTCTTTCTCTCCAAAGTTACTCCATCGGGCAAGACCTGTCTATCCGGAGTGCATCCTCTATATTTCACATCAAAATCAGTCAGTTCATCCGGTGAAACATGAGTGAACACTCCTTCAACTCCCGACACATCTTTCACGAATTCATTCTGCACCTCAAACGGAACTACGTCTGACACATTCCAATCTTTTATACTGCCATCTGTAGAAAAGCCCGCTCCCACAGCATAGTCTGTTGTATACCATGCAATCTCATCATCTATATCGTACACATCGTTTTTCAGATTATAACTTTGCTCCTTTGTATATCCACCATAATATGCATCTGCATCCGATAATACATTTCTTACATTGAACATAAGCGCAGTTACCGGTGTAGTATTTCTGTATGCATATGTAGCGCCGTGTTCCTGATACACCATTCCAAGCGCATCAAAAAGCCATGTCACTTTTGTATTTATGATTGAAGAGAATATATTAGTGTCTGAATAGACTGTATTATTTTGTGACAAAATCCAGGATGTCTTTCTATTAAGATCACTGTTGTCCTTTTCATTATATATGGCTCTCCATCCGTCAGTCCCGCCTAGATGCTCCTTGCCCGTAGTATATGCATCCGTATTCACATATACGGCATTGGATATCAGTTCCACAAAAAGTATTACTATAAAATTCACAATCAGAGAATTTATCTTTATGCTGTTTCTGGCCTGCAATACAAATACCATAAACAAATATATAATAAGCAGAATCGTGACCATATAGCAGACTACATTTTGCACCTCATTGTTTGCCAGAAAAACGCCCCCAAGGAAAACCAGAAATACAACTCCGGTCAGTATCCCTTCCCGAATCCCCGGCTTCGTCCAGTTCACAGCACACTCAAAAGCTGAAACAATAAGAAGTATGACAAGAATAAAAGCATATCTGTAAGAATATAGATGTGGATATGTGAACCCATGAAGAACATACAGTGCCCCTGTCAGATTCAGACAGGCAACAAGCAGCGCTATCTCCACCAGTCTCTTAACTCTTGCCCGAAGCTGTATATTCCTGTTAAACACATATACAACCGCAAGGAAAAGCAGAGACAGTCCCATATACATATTCCTTGCATACAGAGTTCTTCCAGCTATATCTATATCATGTCCCCAGAAAAAGCTCTGGAACAAATTTGCAAAATTACCAAACTTGCTAAATGGTATATCTTCTGTGAGTGAACTTGCACCTTCTCTTCCAACTATCGCAAGGAAACACGGCACAAGTACAACACATGCACTGAGTGCAGCCGTTATAGATGTGAGTGCAAACTTCACTCCACGCTTCCAAAACATTTTCCAGCTATCCTTTTTCACATCGATAAACCATATCACAGCTATCATAGCCACAAACCACGAAAAATAGAAGTTGAATACAAATGACATGAAAAGCATCACAAAATAAAGTCTCACATCATCGCCCTCAATAAGTCTCTCAACGCCAAGCATCATAACAGGCACGAGAAGAAGGCATATAAGCCAAATGAGATTATACTGATATGCAAGCATATAATCGCACATGGAATAAGCCATTCCCATCACAACACAGAGTATGTCATTCAGCCATCCGTGCTGCATTTTATTTCTGCTGGTATGCGATAAGAAATAGGTCATAGTAACTCCGCAAAGTCCAACCTGAATACACATACTGACGATCATTCCCAGCTCCATATGTGAACCGCCGAACAAAACTGCTATTAGATTGACAGGACTTGCCAGATAATAAAAGAAATTAGTATAGAAATCATATCCTAGTCCCATGTCCCAACTGAAAAAAATTGATTTTCCCTGTCTTATCCTGCCTGATAATTCCACAAAAAACGCATAATACTGGGTATTAGAATCTCCAAGCAGTATAGTATTCTTTCCAAATGGATAACAGTCCGTCATCATCATATGTATCACTATACATATGATAGGAATCAGAAATGCCATTCCATACTTAACAATTTTTCTTGACCTGATTTTCTTTTTTTCCATAATTACTCCATCACTCCATATAACTTTGTATTTTTCCTTTTTCGACAGCATGATGCATTATAAGTATCAATAACATAAGCAAGACCGCTGATATACTTATTCTCCATGACCAATGCTGAATCTTTGTCCCCTTATATTTTACAACAACTTTACCCGCCTCTGGCGAAACTGATATTTCTACCAATCCATCATTTAGACATTTGCTTACCGTCAGTTTCCGTCCATCAGCCATTATTGCTTCATATCCCTTATAATAATACTTTGGAACTATGCACTCCCCCGCAGTTTTACCCGCATCAAACTCATAGCTTCCGTCTGATCCATAGCGCCCCCGTATGTAAGTATCTTCGCACTTTACCATCCCGCTGCTTTCTGCTCCGACAGATGTTGCAAGATCCCCTTCTGCTGGAAGCCACTCCCAGAACCCTATGCTGTCTGTACTTCCTGCATTATCCGCATAACCTTCCGGATAGTTCACATAGCCACCAAGTTCTATATTCCATACCATATTCAGGCTAAAAATACCGATAAGTATGCTTCCAGCCGCACATAAACACGCATTTCTTCTGTATGATGGCAACAGCTTTATTATATCCACTGACTGAAGTGCAAGACCAAGTGCCACAAAGAATTCTGTGAACATATTCAGTCTCCACGGAAACTGTATACTGACAAATGGAGTTCTGTCGATAAGTTTCCATGGAAAAATCTTTGTCTCGCATACAAGAAGCACCGCCGCTGTCACAAGGCACATCAAAGCCTTTTTATTATATACTTTTTTATATATACTGACAAATACCATAAGTGCCAGTATTCCAATCTCAATGAATGCAACCGAATACTTTCCACTCACTATCGCGAGCAGTGTCTGAGTCTCCTCATGTGTGTAAAATGCCGGTTCATTGCTTACATAGAACCTTCCATCTGCAAATTGTTCAAGTACAGGAAGCCAATAATAACATGTAAGTACTGCACACGCAAGAGCTTCCATACACACAGCCCCAATAAGTCTTCTGCAAGCCGCAATTCTTTTCCATCTCGCACACACCCAGATTATTCCCATTACTACACATAATACAAAGCTTATCGTGTGTGAAAGCATAAGACACGAATATGATACACATAAAAGGCCTTTTCTACTGTGTCCCATCTCAGTCAGGTCGTAAAGAGCAAGAAACGCCAGTGGAATAAATACCATGGCAGCAATTTCGCCAAGTGCAAATCTGGTATATACATCCTCAAGATGATAATGTCCCATTGTGTAAAGCACCATAGTGACAACACCCGCGCAACGGCTTCTGCCAATGCTCCGCCCTGTATAATACGCAGTAAGTCCCGTACATATCATCAGTACATATATATATATCTTCATTGCAATCTCCGGTGATGCCCCCAGAAGTCTGAAGAGAACGGCTGGCAGCAAGAACAAATCAGGGTAAAATATTCCCATACCGTAGCCATACCCTTCCAACATAGTCTGATATATATATACAGGGTATCCCTGCCCTGACTTTAGCGCTTTGAGGATACTCTCCACCCTGAGCATATGAACCTGCTGGTCATCACCGTATGGCAGGCCTGTCTTAAAACAAGGGATCATACATACACCACTTATCAGAAGCACCAGCATTGCAATTCCCAGAATCTCTATTCTGTTTTTCTTTTTTTCTATCACGCAGAATCTCCTCCCGGTCGTCAAAGCTCTGCCACATCATCCCCGGCAGTCAGTACGCATAAATATAAAGACAAACGGGGACAGGTATGGAATCTACTCTCACCTGTCCCCGTATTCTCAGTCATCTAAAACTGTTTATGACTCCTGCACATCTGTGCTATTTTTATTGGTATATCACCGGATATAATCCGTGTGACATGATTTCATCTTACTTAAAATACTCCACACCACTCTCGAATATCTTCTGGTTCTGGTCGCCGTATACGTTTACAGCTACAGCCTGTCCAATACGCTCCGAGTGACCCATCTTACCAAGGACACGTCCGTCTGGGCTTGTGATACCCTCGATCGCATAGTATGAACCGTTGACGTTGTAGTACTCGTCCATGGTTGGGTTGCCGTTCATGTCGACATACTGTGTTGCAACCTGTCCATTTGCAAAGAGCTTCTCGCACCATTCCTTGCTTGCAACGAAACGTCCCTCACCGTGTGAGATAGGAATTGTGTATACTCCGCCGAGCTCTGCCTTCTTCAGCCATGGGCTCTTGTTTGTTACAACCTTGGTGTATACCATCTTGGACTGATGACGTCCGATGCTGTTCATTGTCAGTGTAGGTGAATCATCTGTCTGTGGTCTGATCTCGCCGTAAGGCACAAGACCGAGCTTGATGAGTGCCTGGAATCCGTTACAGATACCAAGTGCAAGTCCGTCCCTCTCGTTCAGGAGCTTCATGACTTCCTCGGAGATCTTCGCATTACGGAATGCAGTTGCGATGAACTTACCTGATCCGTCTGGCTCATCACCGGCTGAGAATCCGCCTGGGAACATGATGATCTGTGAATCGCTGATTGCCTTTGCAAATGCGTCAACAGAATCTCTGATTCCCTGTGCTGTCATATTTCTGAATACTATCGTCTGTACGTCTGCGCCTGCTCTCTCAAATGCCTTTGCTGAGTCATACTCACAGTTTGTACCAGGGAATACAGGTATGAATACCTTTGGCTTGGCAACCTTGTTCCTTGATGTGTAAACTGTCTTGGCGTCGAAGAGTCCAGTCTTGATCTCTGTCTGTGGAACATTTGACTCTGTTGGGAATACCTTCTCAAGAGTCTTTGTCCATGCTGCAAGAGCCTCGTCCATAGTGATCGTGACATCCTTGTATGTAAATACAGGCTCCTTTGTAACCTTACCTATCTTCTTGACAGGAATTCCGAGCTGATCAAGATCTGCTGCCTTAACCTCAAGAATGATAGCGCCATAGTTCTTGGCAACAAGATCCTTCTTGCTGACTGTATCCTCAAGCTCAACACCGAGCTTATTTCCAAATGCCATCTTGCTGACAGCCTCTATGATACCGCCAAATCCAACTGCGTATGCAGACTGGATCTTGCCCTCCTTGATCTTCTTGTTCAGGAGGTCATACATGTACAGAACATTCTCATATACAGGTATGTCGTTCTCGTCTTTCTCTATATCCATCTCCACAAGAACATTGCCTGCCTTCTTGAGCTCAGGTGTCACAACGTCCATGTAGCTTGCCACGTCAACTGCAAATGATACAAGTGTTGGAGGTACATCTATATCATTGAATGTACCTGACATACTGTCCTTTCCACCGATAGACGGAAGTCCAAGTCCTATCTGAACATCATATGCTCCGAGGAGTGCTGCCAGTGGCTGTCCCCATCTGTATGGGTCTGTTCCAAGTCTCTTGAAATATTCCTGGAATGTAAGTCTGATCTTGCTTACATCTCCACCTGCTGCAGCTATCTTGGCTGCTGATGTAACAACCGCATATACTGAACCGTGATATGGGCTCCAGCTTGACAGATATGGGTCAAATCCGTAGCTCATCATGGTGATAGTGTCTGTCTTACCCTTGAGTACAGGCAGCTTTGCGATCATTGTCTGTGTAGGTGTGAGCTGATACTTTCCACCGTAAGGCATTGTGACTGTTCCTGCTCCGATAGAGCTGTCGAACATCTCCACAAGTCCTTTCTGTGAGCACACATTCAGATCTGACAGTGTATCGAGCCATGCCTTCTTGACATCCTCAGGCTCCTTAACTGAAGCAAAGTAATTATCTGCCTTGCTTGGAACTTCAACCTTGACCTGAGTCTCCTGATGAGCACCATTTGTGTTGAGGAATGCACGTGAGATGTTCACGATGTCCTTGCCTCTCCACTTGAGGATAAGTCTAGGCTCCTCTGTAACCTTTGCAACTACTACAGCCTCAAGGTTCTCCTCCTCAGCGTATCCGAGCATAGTGTCAACATCCTTAGGATCGACAACTATAGCCATACGCTCCTGGGACTCTGATATTGCAAGCTCTGTACCGTCAAGACCTGCGTACTTCTTTGGTACCTTGTCAAGATCTACCACAAGTCCGTCTGCCAGCTCTCCGATGGCAACTGACACACCGCCGGCACCAAAATCGTTACACTTCTTTATAATAGATGAAACCTCTTCTCTTCTGAAGAGTCTCTGGATCTTTCTCTCTGTAGGTGGGTTACCCTTCTGAACCTCAGCACCACATGTCTCGAGTGAGTGTGATGTGTGAGCCTTGGATGAACCTGTTGCTCCGCCACAGCCATCACGGCCTGTACGTCCACCGAGCAGGATGATGACATCTCCCGGATCAGATGTGAGACGCTTTACTGCACGTCTTGGAGCTGCCCCCATGACTGCTCCGATCTCCATTCTCTTTGCAACATAATCCGGATGATATATCTCATTTACAAGACCTGTTGCAAGACCGATCTGGTTACCATATGAGCTGTATCCACGAGCTGCTGTTGTGACGATCTTACGCTGTGGAAGCTTACCCTCCATAGTATCCTTAAGGGACTTTGTAGGATCAGCTGCACCTGTAACTCTCATAGCCTGGTATACATAACCTCTTCCTGAAAGTGGGTCTCTGATAGCTCCGCCCAGACATGTTGCAGCGCCACCGAATGGCTCTATCTCTGTAGGATGGTTGTGTGTCTCGTTCTTGAAGAATACGAGCCACTCTTCCTCTACTCCGTCTACTACTACAGGAACAACTATAGAACATGCATTGATCTCGTCTGACACTTCCATGTCATCGAGCTTGCCTGCTGCCTTGAGCTGCTTCATACCCATCAGAGCTATATCCATGAGACATACAAACTTGTCATCTCTGTCCTTGTACATCTCCTTCATCTCTGCTCTGTACGCGTCAAATGTCTTCTCAAGAAGATCCTTGTAATCTCCATCGTCAAACTCTACATCTGTGAGCTCTGTTGAAAATGTTGTATGACGACAGTGATCTGACCAGTATGTATCGAGAACTCTGATCTCGGTCATGGATGGATCTCTCTTCTCCTCACCCTTGAAATAGTTCTGGATGTGAAGGAAATCCTTGAATGTCATGGCAAGTCCAAGTGAGTCATAAAGCTCCTTAAGATCTGCCTCTGCCATGTCCTTGAATCCGTCAAATATATGAACATCGGCTGGCTCAGGGAACTCTGTAACCAGAGTCTCAGGAATCTCCATACCGCATATTCTTGAATCAACAGGGTTTACACAGTAGTCCATGACAGCCTTCATCTGCTCGTCTGTCACGTCGCCCGAAAGTACATATGTTGTGGCAGTCTTGATAACAGGCTCCTCATCCTCTGCAAGAAGCTTTACACACTGCTCTGCTGAATCGGCTCTCTGATCGAACTGACCTGGAAGTGCCTCTACTGAGAACACCTTATCTGTGGCAGCAAGCTCAGGCTCACCCTCATAGATCACATCTACAGGCGGCTCAGCAAATACTGTCTCAAGAGCCTTTGCATATGTCTCATCTGATATGTTCTCAATATCATATCTGACAAGCACTCTCACATACTCAGCCTTGATACCCAGATAGTTCTTAATCTCTTCGTGAAGTTCCTTCGCCTTGACCGCATAGTCAGGCTTTTTCTCAACATACACTCTCTTGACCTTACTCATGTCATACCTCCATAGTAAAAGCGTTTTTGTTATTTCAATTCTTTAATAATAGCATTTATCTTGTTTTTTTTGTAGTAGTTTTTATCTTTTTGCCTATTTTCAGCTTATTTAAGCATAAAATTGTATCTTAACCCTGCATTTTCACCAAATATGTCATAACTTTTCCATGCTAGTTATGCAGTCTTCGTATCATCTTAAATATCACCGAATTCTGGTATATCATAGGTGAATTCTGACAGTAGAATATGATTCCGTCCGTCGGTGCGTATATGTCCGTCGTATTCTCGCCCGTCATCGGATTGATGATATTTGCAATTATGTCGCCTCGTACAACCTCGTCTCCCGGCTGGACAAGCTTCTTGAAGAAGCCGGCGGCATGCTCGGACCTTATGCTGAGCAGATCCTCCTCGTCCATGATGGTGGAAATATATCCCGCATGGCAGTTGTATCTTATAACGCCCATACGTGTCAGGAATCTGAGCACTGAGGACACCGCCTGATTGGCACTCTCACCATTGATGGTGTCGGTAACTCCCGAATATACCGAGAAAGCCTCCGTGCCGCGCATCTGCCAGTTGTAGTTGAGCGTTGCCTTATCATATGATCTAGGCTCCGCTGTCAATACATACGGCATACCGAACTGGCTGGCAAGGCTGTTGCTCTGCTTGCCTGTCTCTATCATCCTGACGTGTGGGATAAACTCACCATCCATATAGAAGCTCGCAAACTGTATTCCGTATGCGTAGCCGGTGACCTTCTCCATCACCGCCGCTGCAATACGGCTTGTCGCCTGACCTTCAGGATTGCCCGGGAATGATCTGTTTATATCTGAATTGTCTGTTATCCAGTATTTCTTGCCCACATTGAACGAGCTGTAATTGATTGATGGTATCAGAAGTATCTTCTTCCCCGATACTATGGCGCCCCTCGCCTCCAGCTCCCCAAGCTTCTTTGCCAGAAGTGAGCTTATGTAGAGCTGCTGAAATTCATTTCCTCTCATGGCACCAACTATGCATGCAGCCTTGTCTCCGCTGCCATAGGAAAATCCCTGTATCTCGTACTCTCCTCTGTAGGCTGTGTTCATGGAATATATGATCTCTTTATTCATGGCCACCTCCGAAAATTCTGGCCACAAGTGACCCCTCTTCTATAACCGGATATTCTCTCAGTGAGAACACAATGCCGCTTCTCGGCGACCTGATGGTCTCCTCCACCGAGCCCGTGAGCACATTTACAATTCTTCCTATGATCTCTCCCTGCTGTATATATTCTGAGTGCTTTGCCACAGGAAGGAAGATTCCGCTGCTCTCAGCATTTACAAATACAACATCCTTGTCTTTTGCAAATTTAGGCTTATGTGCAGTCTCGACTTCGCCCTGCCATATTCCCATCTTCTTCATAAGAGAGAACAGTCCGTCCACTATCTGGTTCGAGTAATCGTAATCTATCTTGAGGGCAACGCCGGACTCCACTACCATACTCTTGACTCCGATCTCGTTGAGGGCATGTGCAAGACTTCCCTCCATGACCGTAGACGACGGATGTATCCATACAACATCCACATTCATGCACGCAACATACGGAGCAAGATCCGATGCCACGTCAGAATTAACCCTGACCTGTGGGATCTCCTTGATGTACACACTGCTGGAATGGACATCAACACAAATGTCCGCCCCCTCTATGTCCTTCATGACCTTTGCCGCTGTGTACTCTCCCACAGTTCCGTCCTTGGAACCTGGGAACAGAGTGTTCATATCAATGTCAAATACCGGCACATCCCTGTACTGCGCCTCAAGTCCCATCGGATTGATAAATGGATATACATCCACGATTCCAGTAAGCTTGTCAAAATCCTTCTTGATCCTTCTGATCAGTTCATAACATATGTACTGTCCGGCAACCTCATCCCCATGTATACCGGACACAATACACAGCCTCTTTTCATTTCCAGTTGGGAAATCCGGAGCCAGATGGTTCTTCTTCACCCTCATGACTTCCCCGATCAGCATGTTAGCTGATACTACAGTTTCTATCATATTTTGTCCACCTTGTATTATTTATTCGTTAGTAATTTTGCAAATTATCCCGGTACATAAAGAAAAGCAGGGTACTTGCCGTATCCTGCTTCTTGTACCTAAGTTATTATACATGATAACTGTCAGTTCTTCAAGGTATGTTGCCTACTCTGTGAGCCTGTTATGCCCTTTTCTTATACTCTATTCTGAGCTTGTCCGCTATGAGTGCGATAAACTCGGAATTTGTCGGTTTGCCTTTTCCCGCATTCACTGTATATCCAAACAAATCGTTGATGGTGTCTATCTGACCTCTGTTCCACGCCACCTCTATGGCATGTCTTATGGCTCTCTCTACGCTGGAGGATGTGGTCTTATATTTCTTCGCTATCGTCGGATAGAGAAGCTTTGTTATGTAGTTCAGCATGTTCACATCGTTGACCGCCATGATGATGCCCTCACGGATGTACTGGTAGCCCTTTATATTTGCAGGAATACCTATATCCCTGATGATATCCGTCACATCACTCTCTATAGTATTCTCTATCTTGTGTGCCATACTCTTCTCTGTGAGACATGTAAGCTTGTCGTTCAGCCCTGACTCAAGCTCCTTCTTCTTCATATACATCTGTCTGAGCCTTGTCACAAGCTGCACCGGATTGTACGGCTTCAGGATATAATATGTCGCACCCATCTCAAATGCACATCTTATAAGTCTCTGTGATGACACCGATGTGAGTACCACAAATATCGTATTCTGATATTCAGGCAATTCACTCATATGCTCCATCACTCCCAAGCCATCCATTCCCGAAAGGCAAATGTCCAATATCACTATATCCGGCTTGTAGAGCTTTATTGATTCCACCGCTTCATCCCCGGTGCTGACCATATCAACTACTCTCATCTCGTCCTTTGATGCATATGTGGCGATCTGTTTTGCTATCTGTGTGCTGTCGCCATCAGCAATTACAATTTCGATCCCTTTGTTTCCCATAGTATCTCCCTTGTTATGTATAAATTTACAGGATTAAGCGCTTATCCCAACTGCTTTATAATAATATTAAATATGATATAATTTGTCAAGTGCTTTTAATATCGTTTTTAATATCATATATTATGACAACATTTTACTACAAATTACCCCGCATTTCTCATCTTCGCTTCCAGTCTTATCTTGTCGGCAATGAGAGCGACAAATTCTGAGTTCGTAGGCTTTCCTTTGCCCGCACTTATGGTGTAACCAAACAGTTCGTTGATAGTTTCTATCTTTCCTCTGCTCCAGGCCACCTCTATGGCATGTCTTATGGCTCTCTCCACCCTTGATGCAGTTGTGCCGTACATCTGGGCGATCGTCGGATAAAGCTGCTTTGTTATAGAATTCAAAATATCCATATCCCCCACAGCTATGACTATCGCGCTTCGGAGATACTGGTAGCCTTTGATGTGCGCCGGGACTCCTATCTCGTGGATTATCCTGGTCACCACCGCCTCCAGCTCATCCGTCTTCTGCTCATTTTCATCCATCTTCAGAAGCTGGGTTGTATTGCTTCCGCGTCCTTTACATGCATCATCAAGCACACCTCTGACCTTTTTCTCATCGTATGGCTGTTCAAGCAGTCTCACCACTGCCTTGTCACCTATCGTCGAAAATACAAAGTCCAGATAATTTCTGTGCTGCTTCGATGAACAGAGCACAAATTTGACATTTCTCAGGTTCTTATTTCCAGATACGCCCTCGACCATATCCGTGATATCCGTACCGGGTATAACCTCGTCCGCGATCACTATGTCTGGCTTATCTTCTGCAATTTTCTTAACAGCTTCGTCACCCTTCTCACAACATCCAATATACTCATAATCAGGCATATCCTCAAATACGTGCTTTAGCTGTTCAATTTCTCTTTTGTCATGTTTTACCATCATAACTTTAACATGACTCATGTTATACTCCTTCCCAAGTATAGTGACGGAATAACAATATTTACTTTTTTATTCCTGTTATTCCACTACGAACATTATATATAAATGTAGTTTTCTTGGGAATATATAGAACTTCGCAAGTTACGACAGCATCAGCTTCCGGAAAACATTTTTTCTACTGCGGCTGACACCAGCAGACCACATACGCACATTTAATGAAAAAATGCGGCATATCTTCCCTTTTCGGGTCGATATGCCGCGCATGATCACTTCTCTTTTGTATGTTCTTTTTCTCTGAGTCTTATGATCGCATCATAGGCCGCCGGATTGTGCTCCTTCAGGTGCTCATCCATTCGTTTTCTTCTCGCCTTATATCTGTCGACAAATTCAGGATGCTCGCTCTCAAGCCTGTGAAGAAGCTGGCTCCGCCTGCGCTCGATACGCTCTGCAACAGAGTCCTCATCCTCGCCTGTGGCCCTCACGATCTCCTCTATGTGGGCCTCCATATGCTCAAGCCATTCTTCCTCATCCTGTATATCCATCTGCTTCCAGAAACCGGTCATGAGCTGTTCAACCCCGGTTCCGTTCTTCATACTGCCTATGGATTCACGGATGTGCTTCTCTATGACATCTTCCGCATCATCGCCAAATGCCCACACAAGCTCCTGAGCCATGTGCTCCGCTCTCTTTCTCCTGATGTCATGATAACTGTTATGTACACCAACCAATGGATATGGACTCTCAAGGCCGCAGTCTGACAGTGCTCTCTCCATGGTCTGTCTCACGCATCCTGCCTCTATCATGTCGCCAAGTCCAAGCTTTCTGAGCTGGACGTTGAGCTGGCCTATATGCTCCGTGATATAGAGCTTCACCCCCTTCTCTTTCAGCGTATCATACATGATCCTGAGGGTCTTGGCAGCCGTCACATCCACGCTTCCCATGGCGGACGCATCCACTATTACAGCCTTTGTGTCATCCTGCACCGCATCCATGATATCCTTCTGGAATATGGCTATATTTGCAAAAAACAGGTTACTGCTGAATCTGTAAATAACTATATTCTGTATCGGGTATGCATGCTTGAACCTCTCGAGCGCAAGGAATTCCTCATGTCCAGGTACCAGTCCAAGGAAGCTTCTCGGAGGGTCCGCAGCCTTCCTTATGACTGCGGCAAATGAGAGTATGATTCCTATAAGAACTCCATTTATCGTTCCAAGTACCAGCACACCTAGGAAAGCTCCGCAGAATATGTAGAATTCCACCTTACTCACCTTCCACAGCTTTGCCGCCAGATCAAATTCCAGAGCACTGTAGAGTGCGGAGATGACGATTGCCGTGAGCACCGGAACCGGCAGATAACCTATAAATCCCGTTCCACACACGAGGATCACGATCATCACTACTCCTGCAAATATTCCAGTGAGCTGTGTCCTGCCTCCATACTGCTCACTCATTGTGGTTCTGGACACGGAACCGTTTATCGGACAGCAGCCTGTGAATGCCGCTGCAAGATTTGCCATTCCAAATGCCAGAAGCTCCTGATTATCGTCTATCTTATATCTGTTCTTCTGGGCGAAATTGTTCTCAGCCAGAAGCGTCTCCGCCATGATTACTACTGCTATCGACAGACTGACCGTCATGATATTTGGAAGCATCCTCTCATCTATCTGTGGTACAACGATCTGTGGAAGTCCTCTGCTCACCTCCGACAGACATACTATTCCGTATTCATCCATATCTATCACGCAGGACAGCAACGCTCCCGCTGCCATGACGCATATCGCCATCGGAAACTTTGGTATGAATCTTCTTGAAACAAGCAGTACCGCAAGAGCCGTAAGTCCCATGATTATCGACGGCACATTTACATCTCCTATCGTCTCTGCTATGTGTTCCACAAGCTCGAACAGTTCTCCTGTTCCCGCTCCGGCTCCATAGAGCTTCGGCACCTGCATGAGTATGATGGTGGTGCATATTCCTGATATGAATCCGCCCATGACCGGAGTCGATATGTAATTTACAAGCTTGCCCGCCTTGAACAGGAAGAATACCAGCAGCCACAGCGCCGTAAAGAATGTTATCACAGGAACGACCTGCATCGCCTGCTCTGTTCCCGGCGTAACCCCCAGCGTCACCAGTGCCGCTCCGACCAGCGCCGCAGGCGCGGCATCCACACCGAACACGAACTGCCTCGACGTGGACAGCAATCCAAATATTATGATCGGGAACACCGACCCATACAATCCATATACCGCCGGCAGCCCGGCTATCTGTGCATACCCCATCGATATCGGTATGGACACCGCCGCTATGATAATTCCTGTCAAAAGATCAGAAAGCAAATTCTCTTTTTTATAATTCTTTAGTGTATGACATAATGAAATTTTTGAAACCTTGATTTTCTTGCCCTCCTGGGATGTTTGTGTGTGCCGGTCTGCCTTATGCTAAAGTCCGGCACTTCTGTTCTTAATTTTATCACTAAACAGGATTAATTTCACTCCTCCAGCATATTTTCAATAAAAATCCCATACCCCCTGGTTGGATCGTCTACGAATACGTGGGTGACGGCGCCGATTATCTTGCCATCCTGGATGATCGGGGAACCGGACATTCCCTGTACCACTCCGCCCGTCAGGTCTATGAGGGCATCATCGGTCACGTGGAATTCTATATTCTTGTCGGATGAATTCCTGTCCACATACTCTATGTCTATCTCATACTTCTCAAGCTCGCCGCTCATTCTGGAATATATATAAGCCTGCCCCTTGCGGACTTCATGACCTCTGGCTATATACATACGCTCCGCATCGCCGTATTTCGCCTGGCAATAGCTGGTGTCCAGATGTCCATATATTCCACTGGCACTGTTGCCATCAATAATACCGACCAAAGATCTTCTATATGCGATGCTTCCCTGAAGTCTTCCCGGTTCCGAGGAGTATGACTTGCTTATATTTGTAATATCCGTTGTGTACACACCGCCGGTGCTGCACCGCATCATAACTCCCGTATCTATATCCGACACACTGTGTCCAAGGGCCATGAAATTTGTTCCGTCGACAAATGTAACCGTGCCTATTCCCGACACATCATCCTTCACCCACGCGCCCAGCAGATAAGCGCCATTCTCGTTTTTTCCCGGCGTGATGCTACAGACCTTCTCCTCCCCATCCCTTATATATCTCACGGACAAGCTATCACCCTGGCTTTCAGCAACAATATCAAGCAGCTCCGACCTCTTAGATATCTCCATACCGTCTACACTCACAATATAATCCCCTGTACAGACCTTTCCATCAGCAGGGCAACAGGACTCGCCATTTTCATTTTTAAAGCTGCATACATCCACCACCAAAACTCCATCCGTCTTCATATAGATTCCCATCGCCTCGCCGGACGGAACTACAGGTCGGTCAAATATATCACTTCCAAACTCCGCATCCTTCGTGGTCGCCCTTGACACTACCCCATCAAGTGTTGAGCTTGTCTTCTCTGACCTTTCAACATCCACTCGTCTGTCCACCAACACACATAAAACCAATAGTGCTGCAAGGAGCAACAGATCCGCCACAGCCACCCATATGATCACTTTCTTATATCGCCTCATAATCTATTCCTCCTACATATACTTAAAAACAACTAATAGCTTATAAAAAAAGAGTAACAGCCTTGGCTGTTACTCTTAGTATGTTGTGTTAGGAATAACTTTATATCAGTATTTTTTTGTCTTTTCTGCCATTTGTTTCATCTCGCGGGCATTGCTCATGACTGCCTCAGTTATGGTCACGCCGCCGAGAAGTCTTGCGATCTCCTCTGTTGATTCCTCGTCGTTCAGACGGACGATCCTTGTCACTGTCTTGCCCTCGTCGGCAGACTTTTCTATGAGATAATGACTGTCTGCCATCGCTGCGATCTGCGGAAGATGGGTTATGCTTATAACCTGATGGCTTCTGGAAATAACTGCCATTTTTTCAGCAACCTTCTGAGCTGCACGGCCGCTTATTCCCACATCGATCTCATCGAATACAAGAGTGCCGATATTGTCCTCGGACGCCATGCAGGATTTGATCGCCAGCATGATCCTTGAGAGCTCACCGCCTGAAGCCACGTCATATAACGGTCTCATCTTCTCGCCGACATTTGTCGAAATGACAAAATAGCAGTCATCGATTCCATTTGCCGTACACTCCGGAAGCCTGTCAAATACCATGTCGAACCGAACCTCCATGAAACTCAGATCAGCAAGTGCATCTCTGATGTCTCTGCACAGATTCTCAGCCTGCCTCTGTCTCTCAGCAGTAAGCGCATCTGCTGCCTTGAGCATGGCTTTCTCCACCTTTTTTATTTTGTCTGAAAGTCCTGCTATATATTCGTCATATTCAGACAGCCTTTCATATTCCTTCCTGCTGTCCTCCAGATATTTGAACACCTCTTCCACGGTGCTTCCATATTTTCCCTTTATATCATTGATGACGTCAAGCCTGGACTCAACACTTCTAAACTCAGAATCGTCAAAGTCCATGCTCTGCATGTAATCATTTAATTCAACGTTAAAATCATTCAGCAGCGCGTCAATATTTTCCAACTGGCTATACAGACCGTCTATCTCTCCGTCGAGATCCTTTATACCCTTCATCGATGCCAGAGCTCTGCCGATCTCATTTCCCGCAGATGAAGAAGATTCATAACCTGTAACGCTGTATACATCCGAAGCTGCCGCAACTATATCGCGTGAATTGACCATCCTGTTGTACTGATGCTCAACATCTTCGTCCTCACCAGTCTTTATATTTGCTGACTCGATCTCCGCGATCTGATACTTGAGGAATTCTACCTTTCTGCTCCGCTCCGCCTCATCCATCGAGAGCTCGTCCATCTCACGCCTGAGTGTGACGTACTCTCTGTGACACTCTGCAACCTTCTGCTTCAGGGGATCTATGGATGCTCTGCCATATTTATCCAGAAGCTTCATATGCTCCGCTTTCTTAAGGAGCGTCTGCTGCTGGTGCTGCGTGTGCATATCTATGAGAAGCGCAGATACCTCCCTGAGCTTTGCGGCGGTCACCGCCATATCATTTATAGTGTTGATGGTTCTGGAATTATTTATTCTCCGCGTGATGAGTATCTCGCCATCCTCCGATGGCTCCACTCCCAGATCTCTGATCTGCTCAATCACCTGGGGATCATCCACCAGGAAAAGCAGTTGACAGAAGCCCTCCTTGTCAGGCTCCCTGACTATATCCTTCGGAAGCTTATCTCCCATACCAATCTTCAGGGCTCCCATGATTATGGACTTACCCGCACCGGTCTCACCGGTAAGTATGTTGAGATTATCGGTAAAATTAACATTTGCATCGTCTATGAGTGCAATATTCTTGATATGTACATTAAGTAACATTTGTATCCTCCTGTTGACGCACAGACTTTATTACACATAACATATTACAGAGAGCTGTCATCTCTGCATCTTATCTATCGTCTTCATGACCGAATCGGTCATCTCCCGGCTTCTGACCGCCAGGAATATGGTGTCGTCCCCGGCTATACTTCCGAGGAGTCCACATATCTCCACATTGTCAAGTGCTGCGGCAACTGCCATAGCCATGCCCGACACTGTCTTGATCACTATCAGATTCTCCGCCGGCACCATGGATAATATGCCAGCCCCGAGAACCTTTCTGTACGACTCTATGGACTCATGTGTTGCCGACTTTCCCAGAGTGTACTTCTGCCTGCCACCCGCCACGGCAACCTTGGTGAGGTTAATCTCTCTTATATCTCTCGATATGGTGGCCTGGGTCGTATTGAAACCCGCCTCGGCCAGCTTCTCCAGCAGTTCATCTTGGGTCTCTATATCATATTGTTCGATTATCGACAAAATCATCGCCTGTCGCTTCTGTTTCATATCACTTTCCCCCAAGCTTGTTTCTAAGTATCTCGTAGAAATTCACGTCACTCGCCTTTACGAGCTGCGTGGTTCTCTGTGACACGCATATATCAAGGACATCGCCTGCTGCCAGTTCGAAATCATTTCCACCGTCAAATGAAACTATCGCCTCGGTGTCCTGCGTCTTCCTCTTCTTGGCGATCTCTATTGAAACCTTTGCGTCACTAGGAAGCACAATACTCTTCGAAGTCAGCGAATGTGGACATACCGGAGTGATGATCATCAGTCTTGCCATAGGATCCACGATCGGACCTCCGGCTGAGAGATTGTAACCCGTGGAGCCAGTAGGGGTCGATATGATGATTCCATCTCCCTCATAGGCATTCAGAAAGCTTCCATTTACATAGACATCAAGGCCTATAAGTCTTGAAAATCCTGCCCTGCTGATAACTATATCATTGAGTGCCCTCTTCCTGCACTCCTTGCCGTCTCCTGTTCTGACTGTTCCCCTGATCATCATTCTGTCCTGCATGGAATAATCATCCGCAAGCAGTCTGTCTATGATGGTCTGCCAGTTGGTGATCTCCCCCTCAGTGAGGAATCCCACCGTTCCAAGATTTATCCCGAACAGAGGAATCTCCACATGGCTGGCACTGGATGCCACATTGAGGAGTGTTCCATCCCCTCCAAGAACAAGTATACAGTCAAAGCTCTCAAGCTCATCCGTAACATGCTGCTTGTCACATGCACTGAAGCTGTAGCAGTCCATGGCTTTACACGCACCATTTTGCGATTCAATATACGCTGTGAGCTCCGACGTTATACGATTATCCTCATCCTTATCCGGGTTATATACTATATAAAAATTCTTCATATCGTATCCTCTATGACTTGTTCAGTTCGTTGTGGGACTCCTCCACCAGAGCCTTTATGTCGAATTCCTCATCCGTCTTCGACTCGTCCTTTGATATGTGGAGCAGATATTCTATGTTGCCCTCAGGTCCTTTTATAGGTGAATAGCTGAGGTGCAGTGTGCGGAATCCTATGCTTCTGGCATAACCGACTATCATCTCCACAACCTCAATATGGGTTGAAAGCTCTCTGACAACGCCCTTCTTGCCAACCTTCTCTCTTCCCGCCTCGAACTGCGGCTTGATAAGGCACACGATCTCTCCACTATCCGTAAGCAGCTCCTTTACCGCTGGAAGCACCTTTGTAAGAGATATAAATGACACATCTATCGAAGCAAATTCAATCTTATCGTCAATATCCTCAGGTGTGACATATCGTATATTTGTTTTCTCCATACAGACAACTCTCTCGTCATTTCTGAGCTTCCATGCAAGCTGTCCATGACCCACGTCAACGGAATACACCTTCACCGCACCATTCTGCAGCATACAGTCGGTAAAACCACCAGTGGAAGCACCTACATCCATGCACACCTTACCCGCAAGTTCCACGCCGAAATGATCCATAGCCTTCTCAAGCTTCAGGCCTCCACGGCTCACGTATTTGAGGGTGTTGCCCCTGACCTCTATCTTAGCAGTCTCGTCAAATGTCGTGCCGGCCTTATCCTCTTTGTTATTGTCAACATACACTATTCCTGACATGATGATGGCTTTCGCCTTCTCTCGTGAATCTGCCAGTCCCTGTTCTACAAGGAGAACATCAAGTCTCTTCTTCATCTGTCTTCCTCTTATTCTGTACAATCTGTCGATATTATATGTTTTATCCTGTCATACAGCGAATCCGCGTCAAGCTTCAGCATCCTCCTGAGCTCCTCCACGCTTCCATGCTGTACAAATGTATCCTCAATGGCACACACTGTCACATCCACATCAAGATGTCTGTCCATGACATACTCCTCGACCAGAGATCCGTATCCGCCATGCTTTATCTCTTCTTCAATAACCACTATATGTTTATGATCCTTGCTGAGCTCATCTATCATATCAGTATCTATCGGCTTCAGAAATCTTGCATTGACAAATGTGACATTTGTTCCATCGGCCAGCAGTCTGTCATACACCTTCTCGGCCTCCTGGACCATGTTTCCAACAGCCACTATGGCAAGCTTCTGTCCCCTGTGGATCATCTCGCTCCTGCCATACTCAATATCCACATTGTATTCCTTAAGTCCGTAATAAGCCTCTCCTCTGGAATACTTGAGCGCAACCGGACCATCGTAAGCAACAGCCCACTCCATCGCTCTGGTGAGCTCATATCTGTTCTTCGGCGCAATGATGGTCATGTTCGGAATATGTGACAGAAACGCAGTGTCAAATATGCCCTGATGTGTATCGCCATCTGCACCGACAAGCCCTGACCTGTCAATGGCAAATATGACATGCAGCTTCTGCAGGCACACATCGTGTAAGATCTGATCATATGCCCTCTGCAAAAATGACGAGTATATCGCAACCACAGGCACCAATCCCGACGTAGCAAGTCCCGCGGCAAACGTCACCGCATGTTCCTCCGCAATGCCCACGTCAAAAGCCCTGTCCGGGAACTCCGCGGCAAATGCCGCCACTCCTGTTCCCTTGCCCATGGCAGCCGTTATGGCTGTTATCCTTGGATCAGCCTTACCAAGCTCCACCAGCTTTCTGGCAAACACTCCTGTGTTTGTCATGACCTTCCTGTCCTTCATGACCTTTCCTGTCTGTATATCAAACGGATCAATGCCGTGGAAATAGCTCGGGTGTCTCTCGGCATGGGTATAACCCTTGCCCTTCACAGTCTTCACATGCACAAGGATCGGTCTGTTGAGCTTAAGCGCTTTGCGGAAAGTGGCCTCCATCACATCTATATCGTGTCCGTCTATAGGTCCTATATATGTGACACCCAGCTCCTCGAAGAACATACCCGGCACAAATATCTGCTTGATGGAATCCTTTGACTTCTTCAGCCCTCTGGCAAGATGCTCTCCAGCCACAGGAATCTTCATGAGGATCTTCTCCACGTTACCCTTAAAATCATTGTACTGCTGCCCAACACGTATCTTGCTGAGATATGTGGACATGCCGCCAACATTCCGATCGATGGACATATTGTTATCGTTCAGCACAACAAGGCAACCGGTCTTGATATCCGCCATATTATTCATGGCCTCATATACCATACCACCTGTGAAGGAGCCATCTCCGATCACTGCGGCAATCTTCTCATTTGTACCCTTGATACTTCTGGCGCACGCCATTCCGAGCGCAGCAGAAATGGATGTTGAGCTGTGTCCTGTATTGAACGCATCGCACGGGCTCTCACTGGTCTTCGGGAAACCGCTCATTCCTCCAAACTGTCTGAGAGTGCCCATCTCATTCTTCCTGCCCGTCAGTATCTTGTGGACATAGGACTGATGTCCCACATCCCATATAAGCTTATCCTCAGGGAAATCCAGAACCCTGTGAAGTGCCATTGTAAGTTCCACGCATCCAAGATTCGGAGCCAAATGTCCACCGGTCTCGCTCACATGCGACACCAGAAATTCTCTGATCTCATCCGCCAGCTCCGGCAGATCTTCCCTGTCTATATCCTTTATATCGTTTGGTTTATTTATTCTATCCAGTATATTCATATGCACACCACGAGAGGAGTCCTATTTATCCCTGTTTATCAGCCAGATGACCAATTCCTTCAGAAACTCATTGTCCCCGCCTATCTCTTCCAATTCTCTTACTGCTCTCTCCGACAGCTCAGTCACATAACGTCTGGATTCATCAATTCCATGTATCGTGACATATGTAACCTTGCCATTCTCCTCATCACTCAGCGTCGGCTTTCCAAGGAGCGCACTGTCTCCACAGACATCCAGAATATCGTCCTGGATCTGGAATGCCATGCCGACGTCCGATGCTATCTTGTGTACCGCCGCAACCTTAGCCTCGTCTGCCCCCGCAAGTATCGCGCCTATCATCATGGATGCCTCTATGAGGGCTCCGGTCTTGTTCTCATACACATATTCAAGCTGCTCCTTTGAGAGCTCCTTGCCGGTCATCTCCACATCGACGACCTGACCGCCTATCATGCCGTTTATACCCGGCTTCTGCGCAAGCACACACATCGCAGACGCCACAGCATGTATATCCTCACCCATGCCAAATGCCTTACATGCGGTCTCATATGCATAATTGAGCAGCGCATCCCCCGCAAGAATGGCCATCGCCTCGCCAAATACCACATGGGATGTCTTTCTTCCGCGCCTGTAATCGTCATTGTCCAGAGCCGGAAGATCGTCATGTATGAGTGAATATGTATGTATCATCTCTATCGCAGCCATGAACGGCTTTATAACCTCTGATTTGCCACCGAACAGCCTGTATGTCTCCTCCATGAGCATTGGACGAAGCCTCTTTCCACCCGCCTCTACCGAGTACGCCATGGCCTCACACACTGTCCTGTTAAATCCGTCTGCAGGTGGCAGATAGCTCTCAACTATATCGTTGATCCTTACCGCCTTCTCCGCTATAAGTTTATCTATCATGCTTCCTCCTGACCCGAAAGTGTTATCATCTCTTTCTCAACATCGCACAGGTAATTCCTGCATCTGTTTATGAGCTGGACGCCCTCAGAATAAAGCTCCATGGACTCCTTGAGCCCCGTATCAGTATTCTCAAGCGCAGCCGCTATCTCATCAAGTCTGGCAAGAGCCTCCTCTATGGACACATCCTGAAGAGTGTCCGCTGTATCCATATTCTGTGTATCTTCTGCCATATCTATTCCTCCTGCCCGGTCACGTCAGCCACGACCGCCTGTATTCTTCCATCATGAAGAGTTATCTCTATATCATCCCCAGGTGTGATCCCTACCACAGATCTGACAGGCTCACCATCCGATGAAATATATCCAAATCCATTTATGAGCTTAGCTGTAGGCGAAAGGCCATGTATTCTCTCCGTCATGACCGCAAGGGCATTCCTTGTCATGTCGTACTTTCTGACCATCGCGCTCTTCATCCTATCATGAAGTCTGTCGCAGCGCATAGATCTGTCCTCTATCTTATCCGCCATCAGCTCATTTATCTGTTTCTCTATTCTGTCAAGCTGCTGCCTCTGACTGTCCATTCTTCCGGATGGACTTAAGAGTCTGAGCTGCCTGTCATATCCATCCAGACTCCTCGCAAGTCTGTCTATCCTGCCGGATATCAGCATGGTGAGCTGTTCAAGTCTCCTGTCAAATCCGGCAACTGTCTCTGCCACCACCGGAAGCGCATGCATGACAGCCGTGGACGGATTGGATTCTCTCCTGTCCGCAACCATGTCCGCAACTGTGGTGTCTATCTCATGCCCCGTAGCCGATATGATAGGTGTCTCCGCATTGAATATGGCCCATGCCACCTGCTCCTCATTGAACGCCCACAGATCCTCCTTGGAACCTCCGCCTCTTCCGACGATGATGAGGTCGAGCCCCATGGAATCAAGTATCTCGATTCCTCTGGATATATCCGCCGCCGCATACTGTCCCTGCACGGTCGCAGGATAACAATAGAGCTGGGCATACGGATCCCTCCGTTTTGCCACTGCACGGATATCGCTTATCGCAGCCTTTGCCCCCGCCGTCACTATACCAATACGCCTCGGATAGGCGGGAATAGGCTTCTTGTATTCCTGCGAAAACAGCCCCATGCCGTCCAGTCTGGCTATGAGTCTCTCCAGCTTGGCATTCACCTCGCCGTCACCCACACGCACCAGCCTGTCTACATAGAGCTGATACTTTCCGTCTCTCACGAAGACATCAATATGACCAAATGCATGAACCTTGTCTCCGTTCTTCGGAGCAAACTTGAGTCCATATACCTGTTTTCCCGCAAACATAACAGCCGCCAGAACTCCGCTGGGATCCTTGAGACTGAAATACATATGACCTCTCTTGTCTGTTCCGAGTCCTGTGATCTCTCCCTCAACTCCCAGACTGCCAAGCCACGGCTCGCCGCTGACCAACTCCTGTATCCTCTCATTGAGTTCCTTGACTGTATATATGTTATTCTGCTGTGGCATCTGCGCCACTCTCCTTCTTGTCCTTATCACCGGATACAAGCTTTGCAAGAAGTGCATTCACGAACTTGCTCGCCGATGCATCACAATACTTCTTTGCCAGCTCAACCGCCTCATTGATGGCGACCTTCTCCGGTATGCTCTCATCGTACTTCACTTCATAGACACCAAGCCTTAATATAGCCAGCTCCTCCTTGCCTATACGAGGAAGCTTCCAGCCTTCTGATATCTGTGAAATGATCTCATCTATCTCTGCTTTCTTAGAGATGATATTCTTAACCTTGGTGGTTATATAATCTCTGTCCTCATTGCTGACTATTCCGTACAGAAGCGGATCGTCCTCCTCATCTCCCGGCATCTCAGGGTCAAATGCAAAATCAAGCTGATCCTGCATGCCCTCAGCGTCATTGAACTCCAGTGTAAATACTATCTTGAATATCCTGTCTCTTATATCTCTTCTAGTCATATCTTCCTCTCCACTATATAAAGCTTTATCTGTATCCTATCTGCCATCTCCAACACGTACACCGGCTATCCTTATGTTGACTTCCTCAACGCTCAGTCCTGTCATGGTCTCTATAGCCTGCTTGACCTTATCCTGAACCTGACCTGATACTGATGGTATGCTGTACTCGTACAGAACCTCTATCGCAATATCAACCTTTACCTTGCCAGGAAGAAGCTCTACCTTAACGCCCTTTGCAGGGTTCTTCTTTCCGAACTTTGAGGCAAGCTCATTTGGAAGGTTGCCTGTAAGTCTGTATACACCTTCAACCTCTCCGGCTGCAAGCCCTGCTATGATAGCCACTACGTCATCCGCTATCTGAACTTTGCCCAGAGAATTGCTCTCTTCTATATTGTAAGAATTATCCTGAACCGCGCTGCCTTCAATCACGATATCATCATTCAACTTATCACTCATGGTCATACCTCCCGTTTCGTATGGGTTATTTGAATCTTATTATAATCTGAAGGCAGCTATTTTGCAAGTATATGCGATTCACGGCTTATCCTTCCGCTGTCTATTTGCCACCCATGACAGATATTGCAACACTGCTTATATCATACCCTGTTTTTCGGATAACTATGTCCTCTATCTGTGCTCTCTCGGTATCCGACAGCGATTCCACATTCAGCGACACGTCAACAGCCTCATCACTTATCGTCACTATGGCATCGCTATACCCCTTTGCCGCCAGAACTGTCTCGACATCTGTCTCCTTCTCTATGGTATCGTTCAGCTTCACATATGTATCTGTCGCCTCCTTCTTTGCCGAATCGCTGAGTGCCTCATCACCTATCACATCCATCAGAGCTTCCTTGCTCCTTGATCTGCTCTGCTCACGGTTCAACTTTGCCGCGGCCATATTGCTTGTCACCTGTGCACTGGTGAGTACAGCGTCACCGATCTCATCCTCCTGGCCATTGAGCTCCACATCCTCGGTCTGGCCATTCTCATCCTTCACCGCCTGTGAGTTCTCATTTTCCGCCATGGACGAGAGATCCTCATAGTTGATCACCTCCACCTGTTTTTTGTCAGTTTTTTCCTTCTTCTTGTCCTTTCCTGCATCCGCAAAGCTCATGTAACCGGCCACCCCTATCATAACTGCAAGTGCGATGACCGCCAGTCTGTTCTTTCCACTGAATTTCTTCATAGTCCCTCCACATTAATTTGCTTCTAATATCACAATCTTATGCGTCGGCACGTCAAATAATGCCTGCACTGCATTCGTTATCTTCAGCGTTGTATCGCCATTTTCCGCCCCCTTGCAAATGATAACCACACCCTCGGTCTCCGGCTCCCTGTACCTGACCACATACGGCGAGCTCCCACTGCCCTCACTCACCATGACCGTCTCCTCCGACACGCTTCTCTGGCTGCTGTCGCCGTTCTCACTGGAACTGCTTCCGGAGTCCTTGAGTGCTATGTTCTCACCGCTGTCCTTGACCGTTATCATCACTCTCACATCCGATATTCCGTCCACCTGCTCAAGCACTGATGTGAGTCTCTCCTCCATATACTCCACATAATCCGTGGTATCCCCTGACATATTCCGGTCATTTCCGCCGGTCACATCCGCGTCTGTCTCATCGGACTGTCCGGTCCATCCGCTCTTTAGGTCATTTTTATCAGTCTTGCTGTTATTTGCCGGCCACACAACTATCATCAGACAAATCCCTGACAGCAAAATGAGCAGCAACTTGTATAATCTGTTGTTGCTGCTCTTCAATATATTCATGATCCCCGATATTCCCTTTTTCTTAGAATCCTCCACTACAGTCCCTCCTGCATATGATCTGTATTGCCCCTCCTGATGGTAATCCTGTTCTCATCAACACCATATTCCTCTGACACTGCGGATCTCAGTCCGTCTGTGTCTACTTTATCAGACTGTATGTATATCTCCATGCTGTCTATCCCAAGCTCCTCCCCGGTGACTATACGCACCACCGCATCGGCATTACAATTGTCAGATATAAACCGCTCCACTACCTCCTCCATGGCCCTGACATACATCTCATCATCGCCCTCGGCCACGTCCATTCCAAGCGATTCACTGTATGTATTGAACTCTATCCTGTCCGCATACCCAAGCCAGCCTATGACAGGATTTATCACGACCATCATCATGACAAATCCCACAGCCGACTGGACATATCTGCGCATCTTCGGATCCGGGGCAATATACAGCACGACAGAAAAAAGTATACTGCACACAACTATATTTTTCAGCCACTCAGCAAGCATGCACATCCTCCATCCGTTCTATGATATGTTCACCGACATCAGGGCTATGCTTATGATGAACATCATCACGCTTATTCCGCACGCCCTCAGCATCAGCTCCACTGTCTCCGCCATGATGCCTGCTGCCTCGGCATATCTTTTGTCTCCGACCGGCTGCACCACCGCGGCGATGAACCTTAATATGAACATGATGACGATTATCTTGATCATTGGCACTGCGGCCAGTATGACTATCATGATCGTACACGCCATCCCCATACAGTTTCTGATAAACTCTCCTGTGCTCACCATCACACTGATGACAGCGCTCACCGTGGACATACCTGCACCTTTTCCCAATGTCCTGAGTATGCCATTTCTTGAAAGCCTGTCCATGGACGGTGCTATCATGCTCTTGACCACATTTATCCCGGTTACCACCGCAAACATTGTCCGCATTCCCCACACCGCCAGGCTCTTCATAAGCCCCGCCATCCGGGAGAAATAATCCTCGCTTCCAAGATTATTTATGAGTGCTATGAGCCCGCCGCATTTGATGAGGGGGAGTATGAACTTTATTATCACATTCTGGCAAATGTATATCACCAGGATTATGACCGACTGTGAATATCCGGCACTCTCCGGGCCGCTCACATATAACACAGACGAGGCATACATGGGATAGAACGCTTTCATGAACTCCGTGACATCTCCTATGGTGTCCTGCACGATGGACTGCACTAGGACGAAATCCCCCAGCAGCAGCGATAACAACACCATGTATGTAACCATGAAACCATGGGCGGATACATACTCGCCCATATTTCCCGCAAGCTGGGCAAATGTACTTCCGAGCACGATCACCGCTATGATCTGCAGCGCCAGCCCCCTGCTTGTCCTGACCTCGTATATGACACTGTCGGAAAACACTTTTAGTGCCATGTCTATGGTGGAATCCACGTCACCACTCTTTAGGGACTCGTATATGTCGTAGAAGGTCACGTCGGATTTGTCTTTTGTGATCTCATTGAGGCTTCCGATGACGGAGTCGTCCTCCAATATATCTGAGTTAATATCAGAGTCACTTTCCGTGGTATTTTCCTTTTCATTCTCAGCATAAAATTCTGGACAATATTTGATATCTGTATCATATGATTCAACTTTACTCTCATTACACACATTTGCCGCATCAGGCACTGACACCCCCATAAAGAGCATCAGCACCACCACTATCAAATTACCCCTCAACTATGGTCACCACCAGATCTATAACTCCCATGAGTATGGGCATACTGAGCAAAATAAGAGTTATCTTTCCCGCCATCTCCACCTGGGATGCCATGGCATTGCAGCCGGCATCTTTGCAGATATCTGATGAAAATCGGCATATATACGCTATACCTATCATTTTCAGGATCACGTCTATATATGAAATATTCACCGACACGTACGCAGTCAGCCTGTCTATGTACGAAGCTATAAGTCTGAACCTGCTCACCACAAAATACATGAGCATCACACACCCGGCTATGGACAACACGATCCCGTACCCGGAATCCAGTTCTTTTATCTTCACCGCTATCAGAACCACGATCACCGCAGCCAGAGAAACCGCCATGAGATTCATCATTTACCCCCACATCTACTCTCACTTATTGTCCTATATTTACAATATCCATGATCTCGTTGAACAGGTCACTTATGTACGGGATAACCCAGGAAAGCACAATGATGAGTCCCGCCAGATTGAGCAGATAGGCGTGCTCCTCCTTGCCTGAATGTTTTAGTATCTGGTTGAGCAGTGCCACCAGAATTCCCACTGCACCTATTTTTAGAAGTATCTGGATCGTCATCGTCTCTCCCTCTTAACCTACATGAGCAATATAACTATGAATACGCCTCCAAGCAGCCCAAGTGAATTGGCAAGCCTCTTTATCCCGGAACTTCTGGCGCGTTCCCGCTGGTATCTGTCCGTAATTATATCTTCCACAAGATTTATCCTTGAGAGCTGTGCCTCAACGTCCATATCTCCCATTATCTTTCCAAGCCTGTCCACATCCGCCAGCACCTCCAAGCTCAGGGCACTGTCCCGCCTCAGCATCGCCAGTGAGTCTGTCCACAATTCTGCAAATGGCCTGTCCCTGTTCTTCTCAGACATCTCCGCCAGACCGTTCACCCATTTACCAACATTTCCCTTGAGACGCTTTGCACTGTCGGCGAGTATCTCCGGGAGCTCCGATCCGGCATACATGATCTGCCCCTTGAACAGTTGTATAAAGAGCAGCATTTCCTCCATCTCCTTCACCATGCATCCATGCAACTGCCCTATGGCATGTCCCACCATAAATGAGGCATATACGATCAGACAGCCTCCTATCGCCTTAACCATGTCCTGCCTCCCATCTAATCGTACCAGCACAGCCGGTTGCCCTGGCCGTCAAATATATCAGAGATCTGTCCCGCCTTGTCGCCTCCAAGCACGACATACCTCTCAAAAACCCTGTTCTCCACAAGACGCCTTATCCCTGCCCTGTCTCTCACATCATCCATGGAATAGCCATGTGCAGTAGCAAGCAGACGGCATCCGCAGTTTATCACGCCGAAAATGGCATCGACATCCTGCTGCCCTCCTATCTCATCGACCGCTATGAGATCAGGCGCCATGGTTCGAACCAGCATCATCATTCCTGAAGCTTTTGGACAGCAGTCAAGAACATCAGTCCTCATTCCGACATCATTCTGCGGAACGCCCTTGTAGCACGCCGCTATCTCCGATCTCTCATCAACCACACCAACTGTCATTCCTCCGTCAGACACTACTCTTATGATATCCCTGAGCAGTGTGGTCTTGCCGTGACACGGAGCGGACACTATGAGCGTGTTCATCAGCTTGCCGTCACTGTATATGTATGGCAGGACATCACCGCTGCATCCCTTGATCTCATGTGCCACCCTGATATTAAGAAATGATATGTGTCTGATGCATTTGATCCTTGTTCCATCGAGTATGATCTTGCCCGCAACTCCTACCCTGTGTCCACCGCACACGGTGATAAAGCCCTGACGTATCTCATCCTCATAGGCATACAGGGAATGATTGCAGATACATTCCAGAGTGTCGTTCACATCCCTGGCAGTCACTATGTACGCATCCTTCATATTACAGGTTCTTGATCCGCAGGAATCAACATATATCTCCGAGTCCTCGTATCTAAGTATAAAGGGACTATTCACCCTCAGACGTATCTCCCACAGTCTCCCATAATCAAGCCTCAGCTTCTCAACCATGCACCTGATCCTGATGGGAAGCAGATGCAATATATCTTCTCCACACATATGTATCGTCCTTCTTCTATATAACACTGTCTGTACAGCTACATAAAAAGTATATTCAGAGGGTGGGGAGGTTAGAACCTTGGGTTGCTTACAGCACAAAAAAGTCCCGGCGATTCAAATATCCTGAATCACCGGGACTCTTATTCTTCTTATATGTTATCGTAGGTAGTTATATCCTAATGCTGGTAACAATTATTATACTCTTGAAAGATACTCGCCAGTACGTGTATCGATCTTGATCGTGTCACCCTCGTTAACGAAGAGAGGTACTGATACCTGTGCGCCTGTCTCAACTGTACATGGCTTTGTTGCACCTGTAGCTGTATCACCCTTAACACCTGGCTCGCACTCTGTGATAACAAGCTCAACGAAGAGAGGTGGCTCTACAGCAAATACGTTGCCATTGTGTGAACAGATCTTACACATCTCGTTCTCCTTAACGAACTTAAGTGAATCACCTATAGCTGCTGAGCTGATAGGAATCTGATCATATGTCTCTGGATCCATGAAGTAATAAAGATCTCCGTCATTGTACAGATACTGCATGTCCTTTCTCTCGATGTGAGCCTTCTCACACTTCTCTGTTGGACGGAATGACTTCTCTACAACACCGCCACTCTTGATGTTCTTAAGCTTTGTTCTAACGAAAGCTGCACCCTTTCCTGGCTTAACGTGCTGGAACTCTATAATCTGATAAATATTTCCTTCGAATTCGATTGTAACGCCGTTTCTAAAATCGCCTGCTGAGATCATCTCTGCCATAACTATCTTATCCTCCTTAAAGATATAAACTTCTTGTCACATTTTATAATATATGAAATAAATTTTCAACTATTTTTTACCATACCATCAACCTTTATCAGGTAAGTCTACGTTTCTGCGCTTTCTACTGTCGTATATACACAGCAATACAAACGTACATACTCCTACGGCACTCACGATGGCTCCCGGTATAAGACCTGCGGTATAATACCTGAGTTCTATATCGTGATAGCCGCCACTACTAAATCTCTATCAACTTCTTCTCTGATCCTGTAAGATTCCTATAACCATCCTCCGTCACAACAACCAGATCCTCAATCCTGACACCAAACTGTCCAGGAATATAGATTCCCGGTTCGACCGTTATGACCATGCCAGGTTTCAATATGTCATCACACTTAGGTGAAAATCTCGGATTCTCGTGTATAAACAATCCCACCGAATGTCCAAGTCCATGTCCAAAGCAATCTCCATATCCGGCATCGGCTATTATACGTCTAGCAACAGCATCAACATCGTTACATCTGACTCCTGGTTTTATCATATTCATAGACTCCGTCTGAGCCTTGAGTACCGTATCATACACATATTTCATTGAATCAGATGCCTTTCCTATTGCTACGGTTCTGGTCATATCTGAACAATATCCCTCATATATACAGCCAAAATCCATAGTGAGAAAGTCCCCCTTATTCAGAGTCTTATCCGTAGGAATAGCATGCGGCATAGATGAATTCATTCCAGATGCAGCTATGGTGTCAAAACTCAAGCCCTCCGCACCATTTTTCTTCATATGATACTCCAGTTCAAGCGCAACATCCTTCTCTGTAATGCCAGGTCTGAGATATTCCAGTATATGTGAAAATGCCTTGTCTCCTATTGACTCCGCTATATGGATATTCTCGATCTCCTCATCAGTTTTTATCTCTCTTAAGGAATCCAGCTTACCATCAAGGCTTATCCATTCCACACCGAATATTCCTGTCGAATATTCCGAATACTCTCTATAGCTGATGCTAAGATTCTCAAATCCAACTCTAAGATTCCCAGAATTTTTTCTCTGTCCATCAAGAATAGATGAAATACACGCAACATATCCTTTTCCAGCAATATCCGCACATTCATATCCTTCGCACTCGCGCTGGACCTGCTCCGTATATCTTGAATCCGTTATGACTGTCTTACCTGATCCTGCCAGAACTATAACGCCCTCGCCGCGGTACGATGCTATATATCTCATGTTGTACCTGTCAGTGATCAATATCGCATCAAGATTCATCTCATCTATTATCCTTCTGACCTTTTCATAAGCAATTGCTGTGTCCATAACCATCATCTCCCACCTTCTATATAAGAACTTATTTCCTGTACTATCTCATCTATTTCAATTCCTGTAACCGGAACTATGATATCAGCGGCAGCTTCATACACCGGTCCTCGCTGTCCCATAAGTTTCCTCACTCTCTGATCTACATTTTCTCCCTGCAGAAGAGGTCTGGTCGTATCTCCCGCAAGTCGCCTTACTACCTCCTCAGGCTTAACATCCAGATATATGATCCTGCCCATTCGCCTGAGTTCATCCACATTCGCCTGTCTCATAGGAAGTCCACCTCCAGTGGATATAACCGTATGTGACAGCCGGCTGTTCAATTCCTTAAGAGTATCTGTCTCAAGCTGTCTGAAATACTCTTCCCCCTTGTCGGCAAATATCTGCTTTATGCTGCAACCAGCCTTGTCCTCTATATAAGAATCCACATCCAGCAGATCAAAGTTCAGCTTTCTCGCAAGAGCTTCTCCGACAGTTGTCTTACCACATCCCATAAATCCTATGAGGATCACATTTTCTCTGATTGACTGCAGCAACCTGTCGTACACAATATCAGCAACATCCTCCGATATGGATATATCATTCCAGAGCTCATATGCAATTATTCCCTGATAAAGGAGCATACGCAAACCATTGTACGCCAATGCTCCAGCCTGTCTGCAAAGCTTCATAAACTTTGTCTCAAACGGATTATATATGAGATCGATTCCCACACTGACTCTGTCGTAAAAATGTGGATCATCGATGACTACAGCCTCATTGTTCGGTGCCAGACCTATCGATGTGGACTGGAATACCACGAACTTATCATCTACATTCTCCTGCAGTAACTGTCCATAATCACCAAGTCTCATGGCAGTCATTGTCTCTCTGCCAAAATGACCATTCATGTCCTCTGCTATCGTCTGTGCCTTCTCGATCGTTCTGTTAAGAATATATACCTTATCCGCACCCTTATTCATGCACATATATGCCACAGCTCTCGCTGCACCGCCTGCGCCAAGTATGATTACCCTCTTACTGTCCAGTTCCACTCCGTAGGACTCCAGTTCTCTGGACAGCCCCATCATATCTGTGTTATATCCCTTATAACCGTTTGCAGTCCTGACAAGAGTGTTGACCGCACCTATTGCCGCTGCCCCCTCATCTATATCCACAAGTGAAGCCATTATCTCATTCTTGTGAGGCACAGTGGCATTCATTCCCAGTATATTCAGTTCAAATGCACCCTTTACAGCATCCGCCAGTCCCTCCTTATGGGTGTGGAACGGTACATACACCTCATTTATCCCCAATATATCGCTGAGTGTGTTGTGTATAAGCGGTGACAAGGTGTGCTGAACCGGATCACCAAGCAAACCCAATAATCTTGTCTTTCCATTTATCTCCATATGTATCTCCATCCTTCAGTCTGTTATTTTAAACAGAGTTAGTATAACACAAAAAGAAACCGGAGTATATAACCACCCCGGTTTCTATGTTTATTGCTATTATTTATACTATATACGCATTATGCAAATACATTCTTCTTCTCGGCGATGAAATCTCCAAGTGCCGGAACGTCTATAGTATTGTCTGTCAGGTCAAACAATGGATCTGCGGCCTTAACCTTGATCATTGTATATACAGGAACTGTCTTGCCCTGGTAATATACCTCCACAACGATGTATGTGTAATTTCCACCATATGGTGCATAACACGAATCATCAGGTGTAAGAGCTGAATCATCACCATTTCTCACAATATCCTTTATGTCGCCTGATATAGATGTTAACTTTGCTGTACCAATCTTTGTGTATGACTTGATCATTCTATCAGTATCCTCTGTGTAGCTTGGTCTGATCGAGTAATCGGAATCATCATAATCCAGATCATAGTAAATGTTAACCTTTGTTACCTTTGTCTTCTCTGGAATACCAATCTTGTAATCAAAGTCAGGATCGTCAGTCTTTGAATCAACTTCCTTAACATATACTGTCTTTCCTGACGAAGCAAGTGCCTCTGCATCCTTTGGAAGCTCATCCTCTGCAGCCCATGTCTGCTTTGGATCGTAACACTTAATAGTTGGCATCTCTGGTACTGCTGATGCACTGTTTACAATAACATTGATGAACAGCTTTCTCTCATCATTGTTTCTTGTACGTCTACCTGTAACTGATGAATGTCCGGCACCACAATATGTGATCGCACCACTGCCATAAGCTGTAGTGTAGATGAAGTAAGCCTCCATTGCATCTCCAGGATCCGCTGCATACTTTGATGAACGCATCTTACTGTTCGATGAGTTATTTGAACCTGCAAGAGTATACCATACTGTTATGTTGTCACTCTCAAGATCAAGTGCAAATGCCTGCTGATGTGTACCCGATATGTTCAGTGATGAACTTATGTTGTATGGATACAATGTTACAAGACCTGAGTTAAGCTGTGTAGCCTTAACTGTCTCAGCACAAGCTGACTGATCCTGATTTGCTGCCTGTGACCAGGCTGTTGCTGCCTTATATGACTCCTGTGCATATACATATGGAAGTGTAGTTGTTGCACCGGCCATATTACCATTGTAGTAAAGTGCTGTCATTGCAAGTGCACTTACATATACCTTCTTATCTTTTCCAAGATATGGCTGCCAGTATGCATTCTTCTCAACAAATACATCCATAATGTTAGAATTCATACTGTTCAGTAATCCTTCGCCCGCTGTAGGATTATTTGCATATGGTGTCAGGTAATACAAGCTGCTATCCGGTGATGTATATGTCACATCATCGACTGTTCCATCTGCTGTGTATGTAACATCCAATGTACTTGTATTAACAGAAGCCTTGCTGTAAGAAACACTCTTAACGTTATACTTACCAAGCTTAAGCGGATTGTCATACTTGACAACATTGTCTGTTACATCAACATGGAATCTGTTCATTCCTACTACTGATATAAGTGACTTTGTAAGATTAACTGCACCTGCATTTGCATATGGTGACATTGAATCGTGGAAGAAGAACAAATCTCCTCCTGCTGATACATAGTCAAGTATGTACTGACATGTTTCCTTCTTGAAGTCAACCTTAAATCCACCAAATGAATCCGATGGTCCAAGAACAAGTATTGAGTACATGTTCTTCATAAAGCTCTTACCATATGAACGTCTGAGGTAAGTATTGTACTTATCCTTTGCCTCAAGCTCTGCGTTCTTTGCTGTCACATAATCTGAATAATACTTAGCAAAATCAGCTCCGAAATCATCTGACATCTTTCCTGCTTTGAAGTCACCCTCACAGTGATTCATTGTGTTGTACTTTGGCCAGAATATCAGATAATAATCGCCTGTATCCTGCATATACTGAAGGACTTTCTTTGTCTCTGCATTGCTTGTCCTGAAATTATTGATAAATGTACTGTAATTTGTAGTTCCTGTGTATTTACCATCAATATAGTTTATTGCATTCTTGAGATAGTTATCAAGAATCTTCTTTGGCGTTGCAACCTTTGCTGACGCTGCTGAATATTCTGTAAGTGCAACAGCGGCAAGGCTCTCGTACTCTTCCTGACTATGTCCATCAACCTTCTCACCCTTGGCAAGCTTCTCAGCCTCTTCTACCATAGTATCAAGGCAATCATACTGAGCATCTACTCCATCTCCTGTCTTGAATGAAGCTCTATCACTTGAAGCAACCACAAGATCAAGATTTATGTCATAATCCTCTGAAAGCTCATCTGCAAGATTCGAATAATAATCATCCGCATCTGTGTTTGTATCAAACTCATATACGCCGAATCTGTTTTCATGTCTTCCAAGAACTGCATACTGAGTAGTTGAAGCGTTATCAAGCTCTGCCATGTTTGCAAATACATTGTACTTTGCAATCTTGTGAGCTGTCTGTGACTCAATATCAAAGTAAAGTGTATCAGTTGCTCCCCATGAGGTTGCCGTCTGTCCCTCTGCCATTGTCTGAACCTGAAGAACATTTATCTCACTCTTTGATACATTATTGTTTACTATCTTGCTGAGACCTGTAGAAGAAGCAACTATATTGCCATCCTCATCTGTTATCTCAAGATACCATGCTGCTGATCCAAAGAATTCTGAGTCAAGCGCTACTGTCAGTGATTTCTCCTGACCATTTGTGATCTTGTCCTCAAGACAATAATCACCGCCGCCCTTCTCGAACTTTGTATTCTTATCAACATCTACAAACAACTTGTAGTTATATACTGACTTGTCACCACCAACCTGGAATGTAAACTGTAGTCTGTTGGACTTGATATAAGTCTGCTGTATTCCCTGCTGATATGTAACTGGTTTTGTAGTGATAGTAAGTCTTGTTCTATGTGCACTTCCTGTCACCAGTCTGTTAAGAGATGCTGAAGTTGCATCATCATAGACTACCTTGTAATTATAATATACAGTATCTGTTCCCGGACGCTTATACCATGACTGATCCTGTACGTCTGAGTCCATATAATCAGTTTCCTTGAACTTACCTCCAGCAAGTGACTGAACACGCTTTGTCCATAAACTGTTACCGTATATTCCATCCTTATCACTTATATACTGTGTTGCATCCTTATCGAATCCCCACAGAATATTTGATCCATTTGCTCCTGTATGTCTTGCATAGAGGGTATCTACCAACTGATACATTCTTGATGATGGATCGAGATAATAATTCTTTCTCTCAAGCTTTCCATCTTTATACCAATATCCCTGAAGGAGCTCAGCCTGTGAAAGCTTATCACCATTTGCATTTGTACCCTGCATATTCTCATATACGCTGGTAAGCTCATCACTTATGATCATCGGTCTGCCTGATGCCATGTATGTGAGAAGCTCCTGATACTTTGTATTTGTCAGGTCGTTACCATTCTCTGCAAGATATGTTGTTGTGTAATACTTGTCACCAACCTTTGGTGATGCAAGCATATTTGTTGATCCTGATATAGGTGCTGTATCTGGGCTATATGTAGATGCATTCATCAACTGACTGAGTGTACCTGTGTGGTAATACATGATGAATGTTGGGAATATCTGATATGTGTAACCCGGCGTAGCATTACCGATATCATTCTGTCCTTTGTACATCTCCGCTGGATTTCTATCCATAGCACTTATATCGCCACCGATATATACCAGATCGTATGTCGCTGCTATATCTTCCTTCATACCAATGAGCTGCTCGGTCGAAACCTGAGTGAGCTGAATATCTCCAATGGATATTCCATCGATAGCATACGCTATCTTCGCCTTGGTAAGATCAAAATCATAATACTCTGTTCTGGCCGCAAGCTCCTGTTTAGACTTACCACTTACTACATCAGATGGAACTGTATAATAGTTTCCTGTTATTTTAGTTGTTCCATCACTTCTTGTTGTATAAGCTGTACTTACGGTATCCTGAAGTGCTGCCACCTCAAGATCAATCGGATAATCCGGCTGAATCTCAAGTACCTTGAACTTGTTATCAGAACCATCGCGATACACACTGGCATTGATAACATCAGCCACTGCCTTTGCCGATGGTGAATCAACTACCGGAATGGTTGGATCTGAATCATCGCCACTGCCATCTCCTGAGCCCTTTCCGTCACCGGCCTTAGAAGAAACTATAAAATACTGTCCACTCTCGACTGCACTGCACAGATCCTTGAATACCGCTGTGCCTATCTCCTTGTTATATGTACCCTTGTCAATAAATACAAAGTCATACTCTGAGAGATCAAGCTTATCATAAGTACCATTCATGAATACTGCCTGGGTTTCGAGATATTTGTCATGCAGACCAGTAACATACGAAACAACCTTTGCCGCATCTGAGAAATCCAGATTAGTATATACAAGATCACTCTTATACTCATAATTGAGATCTGCATTACCAACATTCTCCTGGAAATCCTGATATGTAACTACAACATTCTCATCTTCTGTTCCTGCTGCGTCTATTCTGTATGTGTATCCTGATACATTGTCCTCGTCAACTGTCTTAATATTGAAATCATACTGATAATCAGTATCACTTCCGTCAACAAGACCGGAATTATCAGCTACTCCAACCACAAGATCATCATAAGAGAACTGGTCATCACTGACATCTCCTCCAACTACAACCTTGTAGCTATATTCAGGGCTGAGTCTGTCAAAGCTGTATGTGTATACAGTCTCCATAACTGTGTTGCCATCAGCATCCTTTATCTCCTGACCATTCTCGTCAAGTTTCGGAACCTCTTTCATCTCAAGAGGAGCCTTCATAAGAATATCTACTGATGTTCCTGCCAGATTAAGCTGTGTTCCATTTTCTACTACAAGATATGCATACATATCTGCTGCTGGATCCACTGCATCACCTGCATCATCAGTACATCTCACTGTACCGGAAACTGACTTTGTCTTGACATCCTTATAGTATGATGTTGCAAAGTTGACATTCTTAAATGCCTTACCGCCATTGGTCATCGCCTCTACAAGATCGGCACTGTCAATGAGATAAACATCAGCACCACTTGGCACATATCTTGAAAGACCTGTACCACTGCTTGAAGTACCATTCGCATACATATGTCCTGTCAGATCGCTGTTTGGAGCCTTCTGTACAGATTCCCATGTATTTGTCTTCGCATTGAATGTGTAATCAGCAGAAGCCATGTCTCCACGTGTAGCACTGCTATTCTTCTCTGTGATTTCACTGAACATTGCACTGCCGGCTCCGTCCTCTGAAATCACAAGTATCTTGGCATTATCAAAGTTCCACGACTTTCTGTCTCCTGTAAGACCTGATCTTGAACCAGCCTTATCATATGTGGAATCCTTGATATTATCCGGTATGTTACCATCAAGGAAATCAAGTATTGATACACCCTCATACCACTTATAGTATGTTCCATAGTTAAGGTAATCGCTACCACCCTCGCTGGCTTTTCTCTCTGCCTGAAGAATAAAGTCAGAGATCGTCTTTGTTGTCTTGTTTATATCAGGAGTCGTCTTGTTATCATCTGCCTCCTGATAAAGTGTCTTAAAGAAATCCGGCTCTGTAACAAGGACATTATCATATCTTGCCACAGCACCCTTAGTGATCAGCTTGTATGCAAGTGCACCCATTCTGTAATCATCATTATTTCCTGTTATAAGCTCTGGCTCTGATGTACACAGAGTTCCTGTACACAATGCTATAGGATGTGAGTTTGCTGTAGCATACGCATCCAACCAGTTATACAGATCCTCGCTTATATCATTTGCTTTGCTGGCATAATCGCTGGCACCATTCGCCCAAATATATATGAAATCCGCCTGATTGAGGATTCCCTGGGCTGTTGTATCCATGCTGTTCAGCTCGCTGACTGTACAAGTTGTAAGAGTCACCGCACCGGCAGCCATGTTATCGCTTATCGTCTTATATCCATTGAACACTGCAAGTCTAAAATACTCACCTGCATACACATATCTCCAGAGATATGTTGTTGAATCGTATCCTGTCAGCTTCTTCGCATCACCTGAAAACTTGCTATCAGTGACGGTTTCCTTCAGCTTCTCATCCATATCTGCATTACCACTATATGAATCAGGTACTATCTGGACGATTCTGAATTTGTCCTCTCCTGTCTGTTTCTTGCCAGCATCGTTGGAGTTCTTGACTGCCAGATCGATATTGGACAATCCTGTCAGACTTGTAGATTTGCTTCCGCTGCCGTTCGCATCACTCAGGGAAGCCTGAGAATCGGAGTTAGCCAGTGTATAATTCACAAATATAGAGCTGACTACAAGTGCGAATATAATAGCTATAGATGATAAGACTATTTTTTTATTCTTAAACACTGTATTTTCCTCCTCTATTAATCCCACTCATGCTTCTTGAGCACGAATGAATTTCTGAGTCCAACTACACTTGTTACTTTATATGTCTCTTTTGTTTTTGTGTCTTCAAATCCAATAATCACTGCAACACTATTGTCTGCAGGATTGACCTGAAGCTGAAAGCTTTTCACGTTGTTAGCAAGCACTGTACCTTTCTTGGAGCTTGCATCCACATACTTTGTACAAGAAGAAAGCACCGTCTGTGCCTGATTTACCTTTGCTGAATCGCTGCTCTTGAGATCCTGCTTTGCCTGATTAAGCGTTTCATCATCAAGCTCCTGTCTGGATATGTAAAGCTTCTTGTCTGTCTTGCTATAGGTAATCGTACAGAACGCTGTCTTATCAAGCTCAGATGAATACTGAATCCACAGATAATCAGCATCTATAAATGTGTGCACATCCTCTGAGGCACCTGCGCCGCCAAAAGGCTTGACATCTGCTATATCATAGCTATTGCTTTTTTTCTTTATCACACCACTATCTGACACTATATCCTGGATTACATCGGCAACGCCTCCCTGCTTACGGAGTGTGCTCCCTGATCCTGCAGATTTCACATATGTATCCTCGGGAACAATAAAGCTTCCTGTAACCTGAGTGAATGATGTTCCAGTCTGTACATAAGCAGTTCCATCAATCTTAATATCACTTGCCCCCATCAGTATGTCTGCTATCGAATCATACGTCTCAGTCGCCTGAGACTGAAGCTTCTGTCTGGACGACTGCTTCTTATGTGACGCAACAGTTGTAGATATAAGAGTCATTACAGCAACCATGAATATTCCCAGAATTGCCATATACAGTATAAGCTCTATGAATGTGAAGCCCTTGTCTTTGTTTTTACTTATCATTCTTCACACCCCCCTAATCCTTTCCATATATATGACCGCCTGTATACTGGTTCAGGTTAACCCTTCCAACAGTATTACTGCTATTATACTTGCAGAAGCGATACTCTCCATATCCAGCCAGCACCTGACTGTCAGATTTCCTGATAATAATAACCTGCTCAGAAAGAGGAGTAGTCACTGAATCTGCATCATAATCGTCAGCATAATATATAGTAACTCTCTCCAACACCTTGTCAGGTGCAGATGAATTAGCTGTAAATGACTCAGCCTTTCCATCAGCACATGTACCATAGAAAATATCATAATTAGCACCATTCTGTACTATTCTGATTGCCTCTCCAGCTTTTTGTGTCTTTGTACGCATCTCAAGAGTCGATAACTCACTATCAAACTTCTGCAGTGAAGCAGTTGCCTGAGACGCTCTTATTGATGATATAGTGAGGAAGCCCACGCCTGACATTACTGCAATTATAGCAATAACAATTATCATCTCTATAAGCGTGTATCCGTTATTTGATTTTATACCATTCTTCATCAGCTACACCCCCTATTCAACGTTCTTCTTCCAGTTCTGGAATACAAGAATATCTTCGTATGAGATGTCTGATATTGATGCACCTGTTACCTCTGTGTTACCTTCGCTCTTGGATGATGTATAATTCTTCAGCACCTTTGTTGTAAGTGTATTAAGCTTCTTATCTGAGCTCTCTGAACACTGCTCAAGAAGATTTGCAACAAATGCAGCGTCTGCAGATATGGACATATTATGGTCAATTATAAGCTTTGATCCAGTGATTATCATACCTCTGAAGCTCTTAACATTATCATCAAATCTTACATTACCACCTGCTATTACTATTCCCTGGAATGAACCATCTCCGTTGTTTGGCTGAAGATTAACCTCCCCTGAATTGATTATTACTGTTTTTGCTTCATTGCTTGTTGCATTTCCAATAGTCTCATGTATTGATGGATTATTCGGGTTTAATACATACGCAAAGTCAACATAGTGGTTAAGCGGGGTGATACTGTAATCATATGAATATGTATCTCTAGCCTTATCATATGAGCTTAAATATCCTACCGATGAGGAAGTGTAATTAGCTATTTCCCACGCATTCTGTGTACGCTTTGTTTTATCATCCACATTGTTGAGAACCGACAGATGATCCTTCATATTAATATACATATATGAAAGGAATGTGCTTGTCTGTTCTTCGTCACTTGCAGTTCCTGAACCAGCAAGCTTAAGTGCATCCGCCTTGAGATCATTAAATGCCTTTTTATTGTTGTCTGTGCCCTTGTTTCCAAGAATATTAGTAAACACCTTGCCTGTTGAAACATTATCAAGAGCTGTAGCCACATCCATTGTGGTAGTTGTGGATGCTCTCAGGAACAGCGAATCATCGTTATTCTGATCTGTGACAGCACCACTTGCATTTATCTTGCCCTCTGCCGGAAGAACCAGCTTAACCTGGAACTGCTCGTACTTCTGTACATTATAAAGCTTGCTGCTTATCTCATCGCCATAATCCTGGAGAAGCTTATAATATTTCTCAGCAAATTTCTCTGCATTGCTTACATTGGATGAATCCTTTCCATCCTCAATATACAGATAATAATAATCATGTCCTGAAACAGTCTGCTTAATTGCTGTTACACCCTTATCTCCCTCTGTAGCAAGATCATTGAGGAAATCATCATACAGATCAAGTATGTTAGCATCTGCCTCAAATGTCTTTGGGAACTGAAGTGTAACTGTAGTGATTCCTGTGTCAGGGTCAACCTTCTCAGTGTTGTTCACTACAGACCACTGGGTGAGGAACATAAGCTGATTTGTCTTCACATCAAGAGACTGTCCTGTAGAATAATCCTCCAGTGTTGTGAATGCGTAATCTGCATTCTCATCAACTGTTATATTCTCATCATCCTCAGGAACACTTGAAGCTGCAACCTTTGAAAACTCGATATATGACTTACCTGCTATATACAGTGAATTAAGATCCTGTAAATCAAGTGTTGAATTCTTACCATTTACTATGATCGCACTGTCACTGAAGTGTGATCTGAGCTTATAATTTTTTGCAAGATATCCCTTCTGTCTGAGATAATTCAGACTTCTTGTATCCTGAGCATTGTAGCTGTATCCAAAATAGCTGCCCTGAGTAAACTTAAGACTCGCCTTCTCTGCATTAAGCTCTGTATCATCAAATATGTATGCATCAGCAGAAGCCTTAAGAGAACCGCCATCCTTTCCACCTATGACAATATTGTCTGCCCAAAGCTCTGAAAGAGTCTGTGTTCGACCTGAAAGGTTTATCTCTGCTCCGTTATATGCTGCAAGAGAACCTGAACACACAACCACATCAGAGTTGAGTGTAAGTGATGTATTTTTTCCATTTACAAATATTCCGGAGTATGCACTGCTTTCCTTTGTACCCCACATTGTGGTAGGCTTACTCTCATATTTGTTCGTAACCTTTGTCTCGGCTACATCATTATAATCCTTATTGTAATAATCGCTTGCTGCGTAGATGTTACCCTTAACCTGTGCGTCGGTTGTCCGGTTGTCGTTGTCCTCTCCTACCTCGACACCCATATCCGCAAGTATCGCATATTCATACAATGTATTGTTTGATACACTGCTTGTATCAAATGAAACATTGTACTCAGGCTCCGTGAGAACAATGTCCGTAGTGATAGACTGCTCATAGGTTCCTGCTGTTGATCCTTGCAGATTCACACTTCTCTTAACACACACATTCTTGAATGTGACAGACTGAACCTTGTCATTTTCGTAACCCGACTGCTTCTCCGTCTTAATTCCTCCATTATTCTTATAATACTGAGTTGTTGTCTTGTTATTAACATCAGTATATATAAGCTTCATGTTCGATGTATCAAGTCTGACACCATCCGGATTGTCCACCGCATCATACTCATTAGATATGAAAGACTGAAGTGTATCTGTCACGTTCTTAAGGCTCTTATAGTTTGTATCTGCAACAAAGCCTGTCATGAAAAGCTTTTTGAAAAGCTCATTTGCCGATTTATTGTCAAGGGTAGTATACGCCTGAGCCTTAGTATCATACACAACAACCAATTCAGCCGTAGTTGTGTACGCCGAATAAAGGTGCTCATTGGTCGCTGCGCCTACCCCCGCATACATCTCATCAAGTGCAGTTTCTACCTCATAAAAGTTATTCAGGGAATTCAGCTTATAAAACTTGAGCTTGTATGTCATCATAGCTCCCATAAGTATCGCTGAAGCAAGAATGCACATAAATGTGGTTGCGACTATTACAAGGACGAAACTTGAACCGTGATCATCGTTATGCCTAAGCTTTCGCTTTAATCTCTCAATCATCTGTTACTTCCCCCTTGTTCCAGTAACCGTCGTCTTGTTTCCTTTACTATCTGTCAAAGTAACTGTTATATCGTACATATATACACTGTCACTCTGATCCTCTGTCAAACGAGCTACAGGATAGTCAGAATTAACATTGTCAAAATCAAAGTTGGCATATACATTAAGATCTGACGACTTTGCTCCCGCTGCCAGCTTAAGTCTCACCTTGACATCTGACATCTTGGTGTTCTTTCCTGCATTCGTATATGTAAGATCATCAACGTTCGCCACATTGAACTGCTCACGTATGATCTTCTTGTATGTATCGCTGAGCTCTGCTGTCGTCTCGAATACATACACATCCGCCTTCTCAGATATTCCTGAATTATCCACCGTTATGGTATCTGTCGTACAGTATGAACCATTGTATATCGCCGGAACATAGAGAAGATACACAGGTGGCAGACCATTCGTAAACTCCTGCTTGTATACTATTCCATCACCATATAAGGTGGTAGGCTTGTATACATTTTTGCCTGAGCTCTCATACTGTGATCTGATAACTGAGACCGTTGTATAATCTGTGTATTCCACATAACACTCAACTGTATATGTGGATCCCAGCTTTGATATCTTGATCTTGGTATTCTTCTGGAAATGATCCTCATCGAATGTTCCACCACCGGAAAGATAATGGTTGTACTGCACATCATACTTTCTCAGCACGTCAAGCTTCGCATCCAGGAAATACTGATATGCAAGATTATCAAGATTGCTGCCTGTTGCGGCTACATTATAGGTGGCACCTATAATGATAGCCGACTGTTTGCTGTCCAGATTTCTGATAGTTCCCGATTCCGTAGCATTAGTCTGTATGGCGCCACTTTCATCGCTCTTGAATGTCGCACCACCATCAAGACCTGCAAGCACATATCCATTCTTAAGAACCTGATATGCCGCATCATTCACATCCACCTGACAGGTGTAGGTCTCATAAGATTTTCCTATGGATACATCGTTGCAGGTATAGGTTGTGTCCGAATATTCCGCCGTTTTAGAATTCGGCAATGTAATAGACTTTCCCGATGGTGTTCCCTTTGTAAAGGAATATGTCTTTGTTCCATTGCCATCAGGAATATTCACATTTCCTGACAGATCAGCGGTCTTAAAGATCTCCATGATCTCCTCAGCCTTCTCGACTGCATACTGCTTCTTCGTCGATGTAGTACCCGTCTTCGTGGCTGTGATCAATGCATTGGTTATCGGATAGATCAGAATGGCAAATATGGCAGCAGCGATTATAATCTCTACTAAACTAAATCCTTTATTGTTTGATTTAACCATTTATTTGTTCACTCCATTTAAGTGTATGCATCTACTGGGCTGTTGTTGTGGTCGTAGTCGTAGTAGACTTTACTGTTGGGTTTCCAAAGATGTTGTTTGTACCTGTCTGTACATTCACATCTGCGTGATCTGTAGTTCTGTCATCACCGTTTACTGCATATGAGGTTATAGTCATATCTCCCTCATACTTTCCTGTCTGTTCGTTGAATGCTATAGTGACATCGTCAAGAGTCATTCTGTAATCACCATTCTTGATGTAGTCGATGACATCCTTGATATCCTTGTAGTCTCCCTCGTATGTGACAGGGAATGATGCTGAATAGCAGTTGTAACCTGATGCTGTAGCTGCTGAATCATCTATAGTCACGTCAGATGCTGCTGCATCTGTTGAAGCACTTGAATTATCAGCAACGGTAACGTCGCCCACAGCGCCTGCGCCAAGTGTATAGAAAAGTGTCTCCTCACCCATTGTTACACTAGGAAAGTTGAACTTATACTTATCCTTTACACCCTGTAAATACATGATTGTGTTATCCTGATACAGCTCTGATGGAAATTCTGCAAGAACAGCCTCATAGTCTGCCTTGTACTTCTCAGTGTCAGCTATGTACTGCTGTCTGTTCGCATCCTTCTCAAGCAGGCTGTTATAATATGTCTGTCTCTCGTTGTACTGACTTTCAATACTCTTCTTGTCATCAAAATTGCTCATGGCAAGGAATCTTATAGGAAGCACTAAGATAGCAATTCCCAATATGAATAATAATAGATTTCTCTGGCCCTTTGTGATTGAATCCATGATAGTCCCTCCTTAATTAACTGATACTTCATCTGTTGAAGTCTCGGTGTCATCTGCATTTACATCCTTGTAGATACATGTAACTGTAAAGTCGTATGTTGTATCCCCGCTCTGCTTATCCACATTCTCAGTGACAGACTGAACGAATGAATTGTCTATGCACTCTATATCCTTGAGGTTTATTGCAAATGCAGCTATATCCTCGTACGACTTCGTGTTACCTGTGAAACTAACCTCTGTTGAAGATGAATCAAACGCTGTAAGACTGATTCCCTTTGGCATCTTGTCCTCAAGCTCCGCAATAAGTGTTCCAACATTCTCATTGAGGTTCTCTGTGTAGCTGTACATATTCTGAGCATCCATGTATACAGACTCTGCATCCTCATAGTCCTGTACGATCTGCTCTATATCCTTGATAGAATCAATATCTCTGTTCACCTGGTCAAGCTTTGACTGAGCCTTGTTCTTAGCTATGAACGAGTACGCTGTAACACCACCTGCAACTATGACTGCTATGATGATAAATGCTATAACCAGTGGTGTTGTGTCAACACTGCTTGCACCGCCCTTGCTGCCAGTCTCACCAAGCTCGAAGCCCATAGGGTCAAAGGCAGCTCCGATAGGAACCATGAGATATACAGGATTATAAATCTTAAGATCAATCTTTGGGTCAAATTTGATGTTATACAATGTATCCATTACTCTGGTTGATACATTGAGCTGAACCTTGAACAAGCCGTCGATTCCCTTGATAAGGGCTCCATCACCTGTGAGGAATACATCATCAATAGGCTTATCAGGATTCTTTGATGTGAAGAAGTCCATAACTCGACCGATGTTGTTGATGAGATATCTGAACGCTCCTGTTATTGCGTTGTCGTCGAAATCTACCGTGAGAAGTCTTTCATTCTGAAGTAATGTCATGGCTGTTGTTGCATCCACGCCCTTCGCATCCATAACTTCATTCACAACAACATTTGTTCCGTATGGAACTGTTCTCTGAAGGAGAAGTGTATCTCCTTTTACGATGTTGAGCACTGTTGATTCACTGCCCAACTGGATTACCATAGTTGTCATTGCCTCTGTTGTCTGAGTCTTGATCAACTGAAGCATTGCATTACCAATATAATCAAGTGCTACTACTTTCAGTCCAGCCATAGCTGCGAGATCATAGTATGATCTTACCATGTTCTCTGGTGCAGCGACTGCAAGAACTCTGAGCTGCTTGTTATTCTCTTCATCAGTAACTGTCTCAAGAACTGTATGAGACACTACGTAATCCTCTATATTAACAGGGAAATACTCTGATGAGTTCGCATTAATAATTCCTTTAATTTTGTTCTCCTTAACGAAAGGTACAAGAACCTCTCTGTTAACGATCTTTGTAGAGGTAAGAACGAATATCGCGTTCTTGTTTGTTATTCCATTTGCTGAGAGCTGAGACTTGATTGCCTCTGCTATTCTCTCTTTGTCTCTGATCACGCCATCCTCATAGGCATCTTCCGGTGTCTCGAAGATGATAGCGTTGTGTATCGTTGACTGCTTCTTGTTTGAAGGTGTAACTTCAACGATAGTAATACTTTCATTTGTAATGTCGATTGTTAAGACTTTATTATTACTCGCCATTTTTATAGCCTCCCTCGCTAATCAGTAGTTTTGTATGGAAAATTCCACATTGCTTTGAGTACCAGCTTACCGCTGTTCACCCCATTCATATAATTGTTCCGGATAAGTGCTTTCCGGATAAAGGTCAACATTCTGTCACCCTTTTAATAGCTCATCTCATCCACATAATGACCCTTTTATATAGAAGAAACTCACTGAAAAATAAGTACCAGCTCTACCTAGGTAAGCCAGTTGCCGCCATAAGTCATGCTATGTGACATGTCACATATACAAAAAACCGCTGACTGCAAAGAAAGAGTGAGTATAAAGGATCAGACTATATAACACTCTATATAACATTCTTTCCTTCATATTCAGCTCTGTGTAAAGATATAGCAACCGGGGAAAATCCCCAGCTACTATAAATATAAATAGTAGATAATGTGTCAGCACCTGACGATGATCACACTCACTGCCTGTACGAGGTTGCAACAGGTATAATCACCGTCTGTGCTACACTTATGTAACATCAATCATGTTCTCATGAACAATCCGTAAGTTTACACAAGTCTGTCAGAATCTTACTTGTATTCTGCACATACATCTGGATAAAGCTCTGAACCATTAACTGTTACAGTGAAAGTAGACTTATCTGAGCTAAGTGTAAACATAAATGACTGATCCTTATCATACTTTGGCTTGTATGCAGCTGAACCAAGCTGTGATACAACCTCGCTTGTAAATGCAGCGCCAGTTCCATTTACTGCAACAGGCTTTGTTGTTGATAATGTATAATCACCAGCTTCTGCTGCATCGTAAGCTGCCTCTACTGAAAGTGCGTTTGTAACTGCTGTTGCGATTGTCTGTGCATTTGATACATCTGTTGATCTTCTTGACTTAGCGATGTACTTGATAAGTGCCGGTGCAAGAGCTCCAGCAAGGATTGCCATGATAGCAATAACGATAATTAACTCTACTAATGAGAAACCTTTGTTGTTTTTCTTCATAATATTACTCTCCTTTTTAGTTGTTTATTGTGTGTTGTTATGTGCTTTGCACTATATCAAACCGGCATCCTCGTTCTACCGGGTTTAACCTTTTTAGTTATCATGCAGGTCATACATGATATATCAAATAGCTACCAGACGTATGTTACTTGTAAGCATCACACACATCCGGATACAGCTCTGAGCTGTCCACCTTTACGGTGAATGTAGCCTTATCACTATTGACTGTGATAGTGAACTGCTTGTCCTTGTCATACTTTGGCTTGAATGTACTTGTCCCAAGCTGACTTGTGACTTCTGATGTGAACGCATTCGATGTGCCAAGCTGTGTGCCATCGGTATTCACCGGGTAATCACCAGGTGTGGCATCATCATATGCCTTCTCTACCGATAAGGCATTGGCGACTGCCGTCGCTATAGTCTGGGCGTTCGACACATCGGTCGATCTTCTTGACTTTGCTATGTACTTTATGAGCGCCGGTGCAAGTGCTCCGGCGAGAATAGCCATGATAGCTATGACTATGATAAGCTCCACCAGTGAAAAGCCTTTATTTCTATTCATCTAATTTCCTCTTTTGTTTATACATTATCCATAGCATCGTACATACTCATGATAGGTCCATATACCGCTGCAACTATCATGCCAACAACACCTGCAAGAAGAACCATAATCATAGGTTCCATAGCTGCTGTAAGCGCATTTGTTGCCGCCTCAACTTCTTCGTCATAGTAGTCAGCAACCTTGCTGAGCATCTCCTCTATATCTCCTGTCTCCTCACCAATCTTTGTCATGGCTGAGAGCATCGGTGGAAGCATCGTCATATCCTTAAGTGGTTTTGAAAGCGGTACACCCTTGGACACCTGAACCTTAGCATCCATCAGGCCGTCTCTGATAATCTTGTTATCCATCATCTTTGCAACCTGCTCAACAGCATCTATCATCGATATACCTGACGCCATCAATGTACTCATGGTTCTTGCAAATCTTGCACAGGCTGTCTTAACATTCAGATTTCCGAATATTGGAGCCTTAAGTCCTATGTTCGCAAAGAGCTGTTCGCCAAACGGTGTCTTCTTGAAGAACTTAACACCGAACACTATAGCTGCCACTATGATTATGAGCAGCCACCACTTATACATAACGAAATCTGCCGCCGCCATCATCATACGAGTTGCGAGTGGAAGCTGAGTTCCCATCTCTTCAAACATACTTGAGAAGTTTGGTATAACCGCTACCAACACTACTATGATAACTATAACCATAACACAGAGAACTACTATAGGATATGTCATGGCACCCTTGATCTTGGATGACAATGCATTGTCCTTCTCGAAATGCTCTACCAGTCTGTCCAAGCAAATCTCAAGATTACCAGACATCTCACCAGCCGACACCATGTTGATCATGATAGGCGGGAATACATCCGGGTTAACTCTGAGCGCATCCGCCAGAGTTCCACCTTTCTCTACATATGTACGCGCATCTGCTATGGCCTTTCTCAGTGTCTTGTTCTCAATCTGATCCCCCATCAGCTCCAGTGCGGATATGATGGTAACACCGGCCTTGATGACCGCCGAGAACTGTTTACAGAATACACCCAGGTCTCTTGACTTGACCTTCTTCTTAAATCCTATACCCCCGAGCGGGCTGCTCTGCTCCGTCAGACTCATGATCGAGTAGCCTTCTGACTTCAGCTTCTTCTCAGCACCGTCTCTGTTAGGGGCCTCGATGGTACCTTTTTTATTCTTACCATCTCTGTCAACAACCTTGTAATTAAATACTGCCATTGTCTCTCCTCCGACCCAATCTTAATATTCTTACGTTTTCATGTATCTGCACTTTAAAAGCGCAATAATGCAACATAAATTATATGTAAAATATCTTACTATACCACACAGATTTAATCAACATTTAATTATTTGCACGTTATTTTTTAGACAATGTGCACAATGCGGCTTGGTTATTATACCACATTTTTCCATATGGCAATCGATTATTCCATATATCTTACTGTCCGTTGATCTTCTTTCTCAGGTACTGCTGATCCTGTGCGTATGTCATGGCAACCTCTCTTGTGACGGTCCCTGAAGCATACAGCTCATACAATGCATCGTCCATAGTGATCATACCTAAGGCTCTGCTTGTCTGGATAGTTGACTGGATCTGATGAGTCTTGGCTTCTCGTATCAGACTTCGTATAGCAGGTGATGCAAGCATTACCTCGAAGGCTGCAACTCGTCCGTTGCCGCTCGCTATAGGAAGAAGCGACTGTGAGATAACTCCCTCAAGAACCATCGCGAGCTGAACTCTTACCTGCTGCTGCTGGTTTGTAGGGAAGATATCTATGATACGATCGATGGTACTTGCCGCACCGATTGTATGCAGTGTGGAGAATACCAAGTGTCCTGTCTCGGCAGCGGTTATGGCTGTGGAGATAGTCTCAAGATCTCGCATCTCTCCTACGAGGATGATATCAGGATCCTCACGGAGTGCTGCACGAAGTGCATTTGCATAGCTGAGTGTATCCATACCAACCTCTCGCTGGTTAACTATTGCCTTATTGTGATGGTGAATGTACTCTATAGGATCCTCAAGTGTGATGATGTGATCCGTAAGGTTCTCATTCGCCTTGTTTATAATAGATGCAAGTGTGGTTGACTTACCAGAACCTGTAGGTCCTGTTACGAGAACCAGACCTCTCTTTCTCTTGTAGAGCTCAACAACCTCCCTTGGAATACCAAGCTGGTCAGGTCTTGGGATCTGTGTCTCAACTCGTCTGTACGCTGCTGCCATGTTTCCCTTGTCCATGAATACATTGACACGGAAACGTCCGGTCTCAGGTGAATCGAATGAGAAATCGACCTCTCCTCTGTCCTGAAGTATGGCCTTATGCCTGTCCTTCATAGTAGATCCAATTGCCTCTGCCGCATCAGCAGGTGACAGTGCCGGAACCTCAACCTCGGTGAGCTTACCGTTGATTCTGAGCTTAGGTGGTATACCTACAGCTATATGAACATCTGACGCCTTTGCTTCTACAGAGAAGGCAAGTAATTCCTTCATGTCTAACATAACTTGTCCCTTCCTTTCCCTTTTGCATTAATAATTACAATTTATATATAATCTCATTATATATCTCTTATATCTTACAGCTCTCCCATGTCCACTCCCTCGGCCACGGTCACTGTACTGTGAACAATCTTGTTCATCTCTGCTATGGATGTGATACCATCAAGAACGTGCTTGGCAGCTCCCATCTTCAGTGTGAGCATTCCTTCCTTGAGGGCCTGCTTCTCAATGACATCCGCTGTAGCTCCGGAAGCGATAACAGCCTGAAGCTCTCTTGATACAGGCATCATCTCGTATACACCGATTCGTCCTGAATAGCCTGTGTCGTTACACAGTGGGCATCCCTGTGGCTCGTAGATGATGACATCCTCCTCGTCAGCCGGAACACCGAGCTGAACTCTCTCATCATCCTCCACAAGTCTTGGCTGCTTACATGTGGTACAAAGTCTTCGCACAAGTCTCTGTGCAATAACTCCAACAACAGCATCACCGGCGATGTATGACTCAATACCCATATCGATAAGACGGGTGATGGTCGAAGCCGCTGAGTTAGTATGCAGTGTCGATACAACCAAATGTCCTGTGATAGCGGCCTGTACGGCGATTCCTGCTGTCTCACCGTCTCGGATCTCTCCTATCATGATGATATCCGGATCCTGACGAAGGATAGATCTGAGGGCTGCCGCGAAAGTCATGTCCGCCTTGTTGTTAACCTGTACCTGATTGATACCGTTGATGTTCGCCTCGACAGGATCCTCAACGGTGATGATGTTAACATCCTCTGTGTTAAGCTCACTGAGTGATGTGTACAGTGTAGTTGATTTTCCCGATCCTGTAGGTCCCGTTACAAGGATGATACCATGTGGGTTGCTGAGGATATTATCGAAAACCTTCTCCTGCTCTGCATCGAAACCAAGGGCACTCTTCGGTTTTGTCAGACCGTCCTTGGATGTAAGTCTCATAACCGTCTTCTCTCCGAAAACTGTTGGAAGGATAGAAACACGGACATCAAACTCTCTTCTGTCAACCATGATGGTGATACGACCATCCTGTGGTTTTCTCTTCTCTGCTATATCCATACCGCCTATGATCTTGATACGGGCTGTGATACCTGCGAGTATGCTGAGGTCGTATGACATAACCTGCTTAAGTGCACCATCTATTCTGTATCTGACTCTGACGCTATTCTCCAGAGCCTCTATATGTATATCTGACGCTCTCTGTCTTACTCCGCCTTCGATGATCTGCTTAACCAGAAGTACGATAGGGGAATTATCGATTTCTTCGTTGCCCTCTTCCTCGTCGCCTCCGCCGAGCACATTCTGCTGCTCCTGTCTGTAGGCCTCAGCAGCCTCCATAGCCTGAGCGCTTCCGTAATACTTGTCTATGGCATTCCTGATTCCCTCCTCAGATGCGAGCATCGGCTCTACCTGAAGATTTGTCACAAGACCAATATCGTCCATGGCCATGATATCCATTGGATCTGCCATGGCTACCTTGAGGATGTTCGGGTTATCAGGATCTATCTCTATAGGTATGGCCTGATACTTGGTAACCATGTTCTCAGGCACCATGTGTATAACCTTCTCCTCGATCTTAGCTCCCTTGAGCTCTATGTAGTCAATTCCCAACTGGGTTGTAAGTACCGTAATCAGCATGTCGTTACTTATAAATCCCAGATCAACCAGGGCGTTACCAAGCTTTCTGCCGGTCTCCTTCTGCTTTGCAAGTCCTTCCTGAAGCTGTTCCTCCGTGATAGCCCCCGCTGCTACAAGGACATCTCCAATTCTGATCTTCTTACGTCCCACGCTTAATCGCATTCTCTAAATACCCTCCTCACGTCTCTCGCAATTCTACGCACAGGCAGAATTATCCAAATACCTAAAGCGTATTATATCACAGTATTTTCACATTTTAAACATTTTGTACATATTTAGATACATTTTTTTGCACTTTTATCGGATTTTTGCTTTTTTACAGGGTGGATAGGCACTATTTCTGCACAATAAACATATTATATAAGCAAGCTGACTGTACTAATTGTAAAATAGCCCGTCCAGCAAATGTACAGCCGGTACAATCAATTTACGGGAGCAGTTCATATATGGAAGCGTTTAAAAACCCACTAACTCCCGAAGAAGAGAAAAAATATATTGCGCTGTGCCTGTCCGGCGACAAGGCTGCCCGCAGCATTCTGATAGAGTACAATCTCCGTCTGGTCGCCCACATATCCAGAAAGTACAATTCCGCCGTGAGGGATCCCGAGGATCTTCTGTCCATAGGCACGATAGGTCTCATCAAAGCCATAGACAGCTACAGACCCGACAAAGGCTGCAAACTGTCAGGATACGCCGCCAAATGTATCGAAAACGAGCTTCTCATGACTCTCCGCCACGAGAAGAAGAAGGCGCGTGAGGTCTCGATCTACGATCCCATCGGCACTGATAAAGAGGGTAACGAGATCGTCATCCTTGACATCATAGGTTCGGAGAACGTCAACGTTCTGGACAAAATGATACAGGACGACCACCTGTGCCTGCTTCCCTCCTGCATATCATCGCTCCTCTCATCCAGGGAGAGGGAGATCATATGTATGCGCTACGGTCTTGACGGGCAGTCACCTCTCACCCAAAAGGAGGTAGCCAGGCTGCTCGGGATCTCCAGGTCATATGTATCGCGCATAGAGAAAAAAGCTCTTGGCAAATTAAGAGGATGCCTGGATTGACATCCAGACATCCTTATGCTCACTCTTTTCTTCTCAGTATAATACCGGTCTCAAGCTCCTTATCAAGCTTCACCCTCAATTTCTGCTTTGGATGCGGCGCGGAGTCCATACCGTTTCCTTCCTCGTCGTATATCGCCTGAACCTCGCACTCTATATTTGTTCCATCAAAGCCCATGGCTTCAAGCTTCTCTCCCACCAGGAACTTATTCTTCTGCTCAAAGCATACACAGCCATCCGGGGTAACCTCTCTCACAGTTCCAATATACGTATAGTTTTTTACATATGTGTTGCTATCATATATCTGTGATTCTGAGTCCGTCTTCCCGAAATAAAATCCCGTTGTGAACTGCCTGTATGTGCATTTGGCTATCTCTCTCTTGTAGTATTCCATGTTTGCTCTGTACTTCTCTTCTGACTCCATATAATCATCTATGGCTTTTCTGTAGGTTCTGGCAACGGTCGCCACATACAGAGCCGTCTTCATACGTCCCTCTATCTTGAAGCTGTCTATTCCGGCTTCCACCATCTCCGGGATGTACTCTATCATGCACAGATCCTTGGAGTTAAATATATATGTTCCTCTGTCGTCCTCGTTGACAGTCATATACTCTCCCGGTCTGGTCTCCTCGACGATGGAATACTTCCATCTGCACGGATGGGTGCACGCACCATGATTCGCATCCCTGCCTGTGAAGTAGTTGCTGAGAAGGCATCTTCCTGAATATGATATGCACATAGCGCCATGGATAAATGACTCTATCTCCATATCGTCCGGTATGTTTGCTCTTATCTGTGATATCTCCGCAAGGGACAATTCTCTGGCAGACACAACCCGCTTTATGCCGTGGTCATACCAGAACTTGTATGTCATGTAGTTCGTGTTGTTGGCCTGTGTGCTTATGTGTAATTCCATATCCGGCATAGTCTCCCGAGCTATGGTAAACACGCCCGGATCGGATACAAGAACAGCGTCCACACCTGTATCTTTCAGCTCGCCAAAATAAGCTCTTATTCCATCCAGATCATAGTTGTGTGCAAATATATTGGCTGTCACATACACCTTGGCATTATGTGCATGGGCATATTCCACGCCCTGTTTCATCTCTTCTATGGAAAAGTTGTCTGCTTTCGCTCTGAGGCCAAATGCCTGTCCGCCTATATACACTGCGTCAGCTCCATAGTCCACGGCCACCTTGAGCGTGTCCAGTCCGCCCGCCGGGACAAGAAGCTCTGGTTTCTTATCTCTCATATCGTTTCCTCCAACCATTTTTCGTTTATTTCCTGATACTAAGGCTCATTCCATCCCCTATATTGAGTATGGCCGTCTCCAAATGTTCATTGTGGGTGAGCTCGTACAGGTATTCTCTCATCCTTGAATGTATCGTTCTGTTTCTTCTGGTAACTGCAAATCTGCTCTCAAGGACATCTCCGTCCTGAAGCACGTTGTCGCAGAGCAATACCCCCTTCGGAGCTAGCAGCCGTATAGCCTCCGTGAAAAAATTGCCATACTGACCCTTAGCTGCATCCATGAACACCATGTCATAGCTTTCTGTCATCTCTGGTAATATCTCCAGTGCATCGCCCTCAAGCAGAGTAATCTTGTCTGAAGCCCCGGCTCTGACTATATTCTTCTTCGCCTCTTCTATTCTCGGCTGATAATTCTCTATAGTTGTTATATGTGCGTCATCATCCAGAAATCTACTCATAAAAATGGCAGAAAAGCCAACGGCTGAACCTATCTCAAGAATCTTCTTCGGCCTGTTCATAAGAATCAACATCTTGATGAACTCTCCGGCCTCTCGTCTTATGATAGGTACCCTGTTCTCTTCTGCCTCTCTTCTGATCGAGGTCACAACCTCATCGTAGTCTGTATTGAAGGAATTGATAAATGACGCAAGTCTTTCATCACATACCATAATTATCCTCTCTGTCTATTCCTCAGCACTGTCCTCGCTGGAGGAGTCATCGCTGCTGTCTCCGCTGCTATCCCCCGAGGAACTCTTGCCATTTCCCGTTATGATCTCTATTATCTCCTGATTTGTATCGCTCGGTGCTATCTGATATGTACCAGGCTGGATATCATCTGCATATCCGCCTATTCTGACCTTCAGTATAAAAGCGTATTTGTCCTTGATGACCTCCGCTGTCTTAAGGGAATCCGCCACATCCAGGAGCGGCTCGTCCTGAGTTATCTGTATAGTTGCCTTCCGGTTGCTGCCCGGATCCGCAGCCCTTGTGGCAAACACCTGATACGCAAAATCATACGAGTATGAGAAAGCCTTTACCAATATAAATAAAATACATACATTGATGAATAGTCCAAAAAGGAACCTCAGAATCTTCTTCATACTTCTAGCACTATCTAAAGCCATAATCGTTATTCTCCTTGTTCACAAATACATCCCAGCCAGCGCGAATCACCGGGCGTCCTCATCTATGATATCGAAATCAAGATCGTCCGCCATCTGTTCATATACAAGCTTCATCATTCTCACCAGCTTCTGCTCCGCCCTGATAAAGTCATTGACTATAGTATCATGGACTATGGAGTCATATTCCATGAATAGATTATTAACTTCATCATATGGATTGTCAAGCATTTCGTTATTCTGTATTTCATAATTTTTCTTACGAAATTCCATGAGTTGCTGAAGTTTTTCTGGTTTCTGTCTAAGTTTATCCTTGCAATACTGATAATTCTTGTAGACATCAGAATCCTTGATGCACGCATTCAATTGTCTGCTAAGTTCCAATGTATCTGTCATTTTCTCACCCTTCTACACCTCTGTGATTATAGGAAGGATCATAGGGCTTCTCTTTGTCCTCTTCCAGAGGAACTCTCCCATGTCATCCTTTATCACGGATTTGATCTTACCCCAGTCTGTCACACCGCGGCTCAGGCATCTGTCGAGAGCCTCCTGACATGTGATCCTGCAGTCTTCCATAAGTGTCTCAGACTCCCTGACGTACACGAAGCCTCTTGACACTATATCCGGCCCTGCAACAAGCTGGTTGCTGTATCTGTCCAGGGTCACAACTATGATTATGAGGCCATTCTGTGACAGAAGCTGTCTGTCTCTGAGGACGATATTTCCAACATCTCCAACTCCAAGTCCATCCACAAATACTCCCTGTGCAGGAACCTTGCCGACAACGTCGAACTTCTCCTCACCGATCTCAAGAACATCGCCTGTGGTCATGATCTTGACATTCTCCTTAGGGATTCCCATCTCAACTGCAAGCTCTGCATGTCTCTTGAGGTGTCTATACTCACCGTGGACAGGTATTGCATATTTCGGTCTTGTGAGCGCATATATAAGCTTGAGCTCCTCACGGCAGGCATGGCCGGATACGTGTGTATCCTCAAATATAACGTGTGCACCCTTCGCCTCGAGCTCATTTATAACCTTGAATACCGCCTTTTCATTTCCCGGTATAGGATGTGAGCTGAAAATGACCACATCACCAGGCTTTATGGCTACTTTATTGTGTATGGATGCAGCTATACGTGACAGCGCAGCCATGTTCTCTCCCTGACTTCCCGTGGTGATGAGAACAACCTTCTCATCCGGGTAGTTCTTCATCTCGCTTATATCTATGAGTGTGTTATCCGGTATGTTGATATATCCAAGCTCGGACGCCGTGGTGATGATGTTCACCATGCTTCGTCCCTCTATGACAGCCTTTCTGCCATACTTGTAAGCTGAATTGATGATCTGCTGTACTCTGTCAACGTTGGATGCAAATGTCGCTATGATGATCCTGTGATCCTTGTTGTCGTTGAACAAGTTGTCAAATGTTCTTCCCACTGTCTTCTCTGACTGTGTGAAGCCCTCCTTCTCAGCATTTGTCGAGTCAGCCATGAGTGCAAGTACACCCTTCTTGCCGAGCTCAGCAAATCTCTGAAGATCTATGGTTCCGCCAAATACCGGTGTGTAGTCTATCTTGAAATCTCCGGTGTGGACAATAAGTCCGGCCGGTGTGTATATGGCAAGGGCCGCCGAATCTGCTATGGAGTGGTTTGTTCTGATGAATTCCACTCTGAATGCCCCAAGATTTATATTCTGACCATACTTTACAACCTTTCTTCTGGTGTTGTTCATAAGGTTGTGTTCCTTCAGTTTGTTCTCTATAAGACCCATGGTCAGCTTGGTCGCATAGATCGGCATGTTTAATTCTTTCTCAATGTACGGTATGGCTCCTATGTGATCCTCATGTCCATGGGTAACCACGAGTCCCCTGACCTTGTCCGCGTTTTCCTTGAGATAGGTGACATCAGGAATTACCAGATCGATTCCTAACATGTCGTCCTCAGGGAATGCCAGTCCGCAGTCAATGACTATGATAGAGTCCTCATACTCTATCGCAGTGATATTCATTCCAATCTGTTCCAGACCGCCCAAAGGAATGATCTTCACTGTCTCTTTATTATTCTTATTCAATTTTCTTATACCTCCAAATTTACGTCCTCAAGCAGTTCGTCAAATATCCTGATGACCGCCTCTAATTCATTTTCATCTTCCACAATATCGTATGCTGCCATCTCTTCCGTATCAGCTCCGTTGTTCTCGCGAAGGATAAGGAATGATTCATCATCCGCCTTGTCTATAACGAACAGATAATTCACGCCGCCAAGTGTGGTCTGCTCCACAACCGAGAATTCCACTTCTGTTCCATCTTCTGCTTCAAATATGATACTGTTGTCCGTCTTCCTGTTCTCTGCCATATAAACCTCTTAATACTTCTTCAGGCGTACACAAAACAAAGGCAGAAAGTCTATGTCTATCACAGACTGCTGCACTTCGCATCAAGATAGTTCTGCAGTATGACCGCAGCCGCCATCTTGTCTATGTACGTCTTCCTGTTCTCTCTTCTCACTCCGCTGTCCATAAGGATCCGCTCTGCCTCCACAGTGGTAAGGCGCTCATCCCACAGAACAACCTCAAGTCCTGTTCTGCGCTCAAGATCCTCCTTGAATGCCTGGGTGGCCTCGCATCTGTCTCCCTCTGAATTGTTCATGTTCTTCGGGTAGCCAAGCACTATCAGCTCTATGCGGTCGCGCTCTCCTGCCGCTCCATACTCTTCAAGTATGGCCTCTATGCGGGCAAGTGTCTGTCTCAGCTTGTTCGCCGACTTTCTCTCTATCGTCTCCAGCGGCTGGGCAGTCATCTTGAGCGGATCGCTCACGGCAACTCCCACCGTCTTGGTTCCATAGTCAAGTCCCAATATTCTCATACTATTCTTTTCCTTTACACGAGGTTATTCTTGATGTAGTCCTCAAGTAAAACCTCAATGATCTCGTCTCTCTCCACCTTCATGATCAGGCTTCGCGCATTCTTGTAGCTTGTGATATATGTCGGGTCACCGCTCATTATGTACCCAACAACCTGGCTTACCGGATTATATCCTTTCTCGGTAAGTGCATCGTATACTTCTCCAATTATCTCGCGTACGTCCACTGTCGCGTCCTTGATTGGAACAATATTCTGTGTACTTTCGTTATTCATCAAATCACGTCCTCATCTTGTTATTATCTCATGAGCCAATTAACATTCCTATTCTAATATAAAAAACTACAAAAGTAAAGGAAGGTTTCCCCCATTTTGGGTATATGTCACATACACAAAGCTGTTCACAAAACTCTCCGGCATGGATATGTCGCCCACATCTATGAGTATATCCATGTATCTCTCCGTATGTCCCCTGAGATATGTCTTATTGTCCTCCTTTACAACCTCTTCCACCAGGACTTCAAGCTCACAACCCTCAAACTGGGCTTCATATGCGGTCTTGTTGTCATGGGCAAGCTTAAGCAGCACATCGCTTCGCTCATTCTTTATCTCAGGAGCAACCTGCTCTTTCATAGCGGCAGCGACTGTTCCCTTTCTCGGAGAATACTTGAATATATGCATCTCATACAGATTGAGCTCCGTCAGATATCTGACAGTCTCTGCAAATTCTTCCTCAGTCTCTCCCGGAAAGCCCACTATCACATCCGTGGTGAGCGCAGGGGACTTATACGCCTTTCTCAGCATGTCACATTTTTCAAAGTATTGCTTGCAAGTGTACTTTCTGTTCATTCTCTTGAGCACTGAATCACAGCCGCTCTGCAGGCTCAGATGGAAGTGTGGACATACTTTCGAATTGGATGAAATCCTCTCCACAAACTCCTCTGTTATTATCCCCGGCTCAAGTGAACCAAGCCTTATTCTCTTGATTCCTTTGATTTTTGAGATAGCCTCTATAAGCTCTATAAGTGCTCCCTCATTATTCTTATCTTTGCCATATGACGATATGTGTATACCGGTAAGCACAACTTCTTTTATTCCTGCCTCCGCAAGCTCTGATACTTCTGCAAGGATCGCCTCCTGGCTTCTGCTTCTTATCCTTCCTCTTACATACGGGATTATGCAGTATGAGCAGAACTGATTGCAGCCGTCCTGGATCTTGACATATGCCCTTGTGTGTCCCACAGGGACATGGCCGCCCATCTCCTCGTACTCAGTCTCTCTGGATATATCCACGAAGTATTCCATGGCTTCATGATCTTTACCCGGGGCATTTTTTCCATTGTTTCTCACATTAATATAATCATTAACTATTTCTGTGATACTTTTCTTCTTATTGTTGCTTATTACTATATCTATAGCTTCATCCTGCTCGAGAATCTCTCTGGCTGACTGCACATAGCATCCTGCGGCTATCACTATTCCATCAGGATTCATCTTTCTGGCTCTGTGAAGCATCTGCCTTGATTTTTTGTCCGCAATATTGGTCACAGAACAGGTATTTACTATATATATATCTGCTTTTTCGTCAAATTCCACTATATTTGCACCGGCAGCCTTCAGCATGTCGAGCATGCTGTCAGTCTCCGCCTGATTGACTTTGCAGCCAAGTGTTGTGGCAGCCACAGACATTCCTTTTAGCATGTATTTTACACTCCTTATATTGACTTTTGTATTCTATAAAAATATAATAATGACAGTACATAAAAAACTTACAAGGGTTAGGAGGACTATTTATGACAGCAGTTAAGATTTCTTTAAACTCAATCGATAAGGTCAAGAGCTTTTGCAATGACATTGCGAAATTTGACGCAGAATTCGACCTCGTATCAGGACGTTACGTAATTGATGCAAAGTCAATCATGGGTATTTTCAGTCTTGATATCTCAAAGCCTATCGAACTTAACATTCATGCAGAGAGCGGTATCGATGAGATTATGGCTACTCTGAAGCCATACCTTGCAGAATAATCATTATTCTGCCCCGTATGTTATATGGATCTGATAATCAAAGAGATGCTTATTATGAAGCATCTCTTTTTTGTTGTCTTTTATCACTGTTTTATATTGTTTTACTGCTTTGCGCGACACATAACGACCTCTGCCGTATCTACAGCCTTGCGGTACAATGGCTCGATGATTCCTGTGAGCTTTGCCTCCGACTTCTCTATCGCAGAGAGAACCGGATGTGTAACCGGATGCTTTGCAACAAATGTCGTACAGCAATCCTCGTATGGCAGTATAGATGTCTCGTATGTTCCGATCTTCTCTGATATGTCTACTATCTCCTGCTTATCCATACCTATACATGGTCTGAACACCGGCATGGTGCTGACCTGATTGATAACGTTCAGGCTGAACACAGTCTGGCTTGAAACCTGGCCTATGCTCTCTCCTGTTATCGTACACTGACAGTCATTCTTCTCAGCCAGCTCCTCCGCTATCTTGATCATGTATCTCTTCATGATGATCGTGAGCTCCTCATGAGGACAGTTGTCGTATATTGCCATCTGTACATCGGCAAAGTTGACAACATGGAGTCTGATGGCTCCTGAGTAGTCGGCCACAAGACATGCCAGATCTATAACCTTCTGCTTTGCTCTCTCGCTTGTGAACGGAGGTGCATGGAAGTATACCGCCTCCACAACAACTCCTCTCTTGGCTATCATATATGCCGCAACAGGGCTGTCTATACCGCCTGACAGAAGTGCCATTCCTCTGCCGTTCGTTCCAACCGGCAGTCCTCCCGGGCCAGGTATGGTGATCGAATAGATATATGCTACCTTTCTGATCTCCACATTGATTATCTCCTGAGGTGAGTGCACATCCACTGTAAGATCAGGGAACGCCTCAAGGAGGAAATGTCCAAGTTCGGCGCTTACCTCCATGGAAGTCATAGGATATGTCTTGTCATTTCTTCTGGTGAACACCTTGAATGTGAAGTTCTTTCTGTCGTATGCCTTTTCAACATAATCTATTACCTTCTGCTTGAGGTTCTCAAACTCTGTGTTCTCCTCAACCACAACAGGGCATATTCCAACGATACCAAATACCTTTCCAAGGGCATTTACCACATCCTCATAGTCGTAATCCGACTTGCACTCAACGAATATTCTTCCCTGCTCCTTGCGGATATAGAAATCTCCGTAAGGCTTCAGCTTTCTGTTGATGTTCTTGCAGAGTATGTCTTCAAATATATATCTGTTCTTTCCCTTTGTGCCTATCTCGGCATACTTTATCATAAATGCCTTGTACTGCATATTTCCTCCTATTTCTTCCTCACATATCTTCTGAGTATCGGTAAAAGTTCCTTGCAGCACTCGACTGCATAATCTATCTGTTCCATTGTATTCTCCGGTGAAAAACTGAATCTCAGTGTGGACTCAAGCTTCTCAGGTGGCAGACCTATGGCCTTCAGCGTGCTGCTTGTGGAATGTTTATTCGACGAACATGCTGAACCGGATGAGACATATATGCCCTTCTCTTCCAGAGCATGAAGCATGACCTCACTTCGCACTCCCTTGAAGGTTATGCTGGCTATATGGGGCGCATTCCCGGAATTACTGTACACATCGTCTATCTGTGTGAGTTCATCTATAAGATGTTCCTTGAGTTCTCTCATGTGCGCTACATTTGCATCGAGATCTCTGTAGGTCATCTCGGCAGCCAGTGCCATTCCGGCTATTCCCGGTACATTCTCTGTTCCTGACCGCATTCCGCCCTGCTGGCCTCCACCGTATATCACAGGCTTGACCTTGACTCTGTCCTTTATGAACAGTGCTCCAACGCCCTTTGGTCCGTGGAATTTATGGCTGCTTATGGACATCATGTCTATTCCCATACGCTTCGGGTATATCACATATTTGCCAAATGCCTGTATGGCATCCACATGGAAGAGCACACTCGGATTCTTCTCCTTTATACGTCTGGCAATGTCCTCCACCGGCATGACAGCTCCTATCTCATTGTTGACGTACATGACTGACACTATGATCGTGTCGTCGTCGACCTCATCTACCAACCGGTCAACATCGACCACACCATCGTTTCCAGTCGGAATCCTGACAACATCAAATCCCATATCCTCAAGGAATGTCAGCGGACTGCCGACTGAGGCATGCTCAACTGCTGTTGTTATGATCTTGTTGCCCGCTCTCCTGTTGGCAAGTGCGCCTCCTATCAGAGCCATGTTGTTGGATTCTGTTCCTCCCGATGTGAACACGATCTCCTTCGCCTGAACCTTGAGCAGCCTGGCTATCTTATCCCTGGCATCGCTCACGTATCTGGCCGCATCCACACCCTTCTGGTGCAGTGATGACGGATTGCCATAGTCCTGTTCCATTAACTTTACCACAAGATCTCTCACCTCTGGATAAACCGGGGTGGTCGCTGAATTGTCAAAATATGCTTCCATGTTGTCTTCCACCATTCCGAAACCGATATACGTCCGGCTTCAAGCTTCTTTCTTTCACTAATCTCTACAATATTGTTCTAATTGTCCCTGTCGGCACTGAACATGATGATCGACATAACCGCCAGTCCGGCCGTCTCAGTGCGCAGTATCCTGTGTCCAAGAGTTATACATTCCGCCCCGGCCGCCATTGCCTGTTCCACTTCTTCCCTGGCAAAGCCACCCTCCGGGCCTATGAATACCCCCAGACTTCTGCGGGCAGAGGACGGTGCTGTCACATCAGCGATGATCTGTCTGGACTTTGCAAGTCCCTCCGCCTCCTCATATGGAATTATATTCATATCAAGAGTCTTCGCCATCTCTATCGCCTGTGCAAATGTTACCGGCTCCGTGATCTCAGGGACGATTCCCCTTCCGGACTGTTTTGCAGCAGACTCCGCTATGATCCGGCATCTCTCGGTCTTCTTTGCAGCCTTCTTCGCATCAAGCTTCACTATGGTGCGCGCAGTGAATACCGGAACTATCCGGCAGACACCGAGCTCCACCATCTTCTGTACTATAAGATCCATCTTATCCGACTTCGGATATCCCTGAAACAGGGTAACCTCCACTGGAAGCTCTGCAAAGTTATCATTCACATCCTCGACGCGGCACAGAACCTCGTCTCTGCCAATCTCCGATATACTGCACGTATAATCTCTTCCTCTGCCGTTACTGACAGTTATCTCCTGACCCACTTTAAGGCGGAGAACGTTCTTTATATGGTTAACGTCTCCGCCTGTTATGCTTATATCTGTTCCTATATCTCTGCCATCTACATCTACAAAGAATCTGTTCATATTTGATTATTTCCTCTCACACGCTGGTTCATACATGCTTTTTTGCGACAAAGCTTACCCAGTCATTCATGTAGACAGTATCTACGATATCGAAGTTATTGTCAAGAAGAGCCTGTCTGACCTCATCCTCTTTTATGTTTATAATGCCCGATGATATAAAAATACCATCATCCTTCATAAACTTCTGAACTACAGCCGACATTGGAATTATAACGTCTGCAAGGATATTTGCAACTACTATATCATAATTTGCGCCTATTGACTCTACCAGTTTCTGGTCCTCAAGGACATTTCCGCACTTGAATTCCACAGCCTCGGCAGGAATATGGTTCACATCTCTGTTCTCTCCCGCCACATCAACAGCGATCGGATCTATGTCTATACCGAGAACATGCTTTGCACCTAGCTTATTGCAAACAAATGACAGGATACCGCTTCCGCTTCCGGCATCGAGTATCTCATCTCCATCCTTCATGTACTTCTTGAGCTGGCCTATGCACAGTCTCGTCGTCTCATGGGAACCTGTTCCAAATGCTGTTCCGGGATCTATCTCAATTACTATATCCTCATCCGTTGCATCCTCCGGCACTTCCTCCCAGGTTGGCTTGATGATGATATTGTCATACAGTCTGAATGGCTTGAAGTAGGCCTTCCAGTTGTCTCTCCAGTCCTCTTCCTTCGTCTCACTCTCGGTTATCTCACCTGTTCCGACAGGAAGGAACTCTGACAGTCTCCTGATCTCTGCAGCCACCTTATCCTTTATCTCCTGCACGTCAAATGTATCGTCAAGGAAACAGGACACCTTTGCAGTTCCATCATTTTCCGGCATATCATCCGGCAGGAGATCGACAAACATCGTCTCCATCTCCTCCTCAGTGAGAGGAATATTATCTTCTATCTGAACACCCAAAACGCCTTCCTCTTCGAGGAAGGCGCTTATGAGGTCTTCAGCTTCACATGTTGTATCTATTGTGAGCTTCGTCCATTTCATATATTTTATACCTACTTTTTCTTTCTTCTCTTGTGATCGCCAAATGTAAATGGTCCTGCTGAATCTGTTGCAGGTCTTGTCTCTACAAGTGTTGCCTGCTCATACTGGTTTAGGATCTTCTTCTGCTCCTCTGTGAGCTTCTCCGGCACCTGTACAACAAGTGTTACATAGTGATCGCCTCGCTGAGTTGGGTTCTTGAGGTTAGGTACTCCTTTGCCCTTCAGCTTTATACGTGTATCTGTCTGTGTTCCTGGTGGTATGGTGTAATCAACCTCTCCTTCGATGGTGTTGATCTTGATAACTCCACCAAGTGCTGCCTGTGTAAATGTGATAGGCTCTGATGAATACAGATTGTACTCCTGTCTCTGGAAGTTTGGATGACGATCAACAAGTATGGTAACTGTAAGATCTCCTCTCTCACCACCGTTGATACCAGGCTCACCCTTTCCTTTGATTCGGATGTTAGTACCATTGTCTACTCCTGGTGGAATAGCTATCTGTATCTTCTTTCTGCTCTTTACATATCCTGTTCCTGCACAGTTGCTGCACTTGTATCTGATGATCTTACCAGATCCACTACAATCAGGACATGTCTGAACATTACGTACAACTCCAAAAAGTGACTGCTGTGTTGTCACTATCTGGCCCTTACCGCCGCACTTGCCGCAGACCTCAGGCTGGTGTCCCGGCTGTGAACCGGTTCCCTTACATACATCACACTCATCCTTCAGTGGGAGCTCAAGCTCCTTCTGGGTTCCGAATATAGCCTCCTCAAAGGCTACTCTGATGGTTGTCTTGATGTTTGCGCCCTTCATAGGACCATTTGTATTTCTCTGACGGCTTGCGCCACCGAACATATCTCCGAATATATCTCCAAAGATATCTCCCATGTCCGCGAAGTCAAATCCACCAAATCCGTCGGCACCGCCGCCGTTCTGGTCGAATGCTGCATGGCCAAACTGATCATACTTTGCACGTTTCTCAGGGTCACTGAGGACTGAATAAGCTTCAGCTGCTTCTTTGAATTTCTCTGCAGCCTCTTCATCACCAGGGTTCATATCCGGGTGGTATTTTTTTGCTACCACTCGGTATGCCCTTTTGATCTCGGCTTCAGAGGCTCCCTTGGTTACACCAAGGACTTCATAATAATCGGTCTTTGTCTCTGCCATAGCCTTTACCTTTCATCCTCTATATATTAAACCTCTGTGAAATCTCCATCTACAACATCGCCATCTGAGTAATCAGGTGTGCCTGCACCTGTTCCTGCGTTTGCTCCAGGACCGTTCTGCTCATAGAGCTTTGAGAACAGGTTCTGTGCGCTCTCCATCAGCTTATCCTTTGCAGCCTTGATCTTATCTACATCTGCATCGCTCATATTCTCTGCATCTGTGCTGTCTATTGCTGCTCTTAAGGAGTCAAGATCTGCCTTTACGCCAGCCTTGTCAGAATCTGAAAGCTTATCTCCTACCTCGCCGAGTGCCTTCTCTGTCTGGAATGCAAGTGCATCTGCCTCATTTCTTGCCTCGATGCCTTCCTTACGCTTCTTATCCTGAGCCTCGTACTCTGCTGCTTCCTTAACTGCTCTATCGATATCATCATCTGAAAGTGATGTTCCTGATGTGATAGTAATGTGCTGCTCTCTTCCTGTTCCGAGATCCTTTGCTGATACATTTACGATACCATTTGCATCGATATCGAATGTAACCTCGATCTGTGGAACTCCACGTCTTGCTGGAGCGATACCATCAAGTCTGAATCTGCCAAGACTCTTGTTGTCCTTTGCGAACTGTCTCTCACCCTGTACTACGTTGATATCAACGGCATCCTGATTATCCTGTGCTGTTGAGAAGATCTGGCTCTTCTTTGTAGGGATTGTTGTATTTCTCTCGATAAGGTGAGTAGCTATACCACCCATTGTCTCGATTGAAAGTGTAAGTGGTGTAACATCCAGAAGAAGGATCTCGCCTGCACCGGCATCTCCGGCAAGCTTACCACCCTGGATACAAGCACCGATAGCAACACACTCATCAGGGTTGATTCCCTTGAATGGCTCCTTACCTGTAAGTCTCTTAACCTCTTCCTGTACTGCTATGATACGGGTTGAACCACCGACAAGAAGTACCTTGTCAAGGTCTGCTGCTGTAAGTCCTGCATCAGCAAGTGCTGTGTTAACAGGGCCCTTTGTTCTGTCTACAAGATCTGCTGTAAGCTCATCGAACTTAGCTCTTGTAAGGTTCATATCGAAATGCTTTGGTCCATCCTGGTTTGCTGTGATGAAAGGAAGGTTGATGTTGGTTGTTGTAGCTGATGACAGCTCCTTCTTTGCCTTCTCTGCTGCTTCCTTTAATCTCTGCATAGCCATCTTATCGCCTGAAAGGTCGATGCCCTCTGCCTTCTTGAATTCATCAAGCATATACTGTGTAATTGCGTTATCGAAGTCATCACCACCGAGCTTGTTATCGCCGGCTGTTGCAAGAACCTCGATGACACCCTCACCGATCTCAATGATAGATACATCGAATGTACCACCACCTAAATCGTAAACCATGATTCTCTGCTCCTGCTCGTTGTCAAGACCATATGAAAGAGCTGCTGCTGTAGGCTCGTTGATGATACGCTTTACATCAAGACCTGCGATCTTACCGGCATCCTTTGTTGCCTGTCTCTGTCCATCTGAGAAGTAAGCAGGAACTGTGATAACTGCCTCTGTAACCTTCTCTCCTAAGTATCCCTCTGCATCTGACTTCAGCTTCTGAAGGATCATTGCTGAAATCTCCTGTGGTGAATACTTCTTGCCATCTATCTCTACTCTGTAATCTGATCCCATGTGACGCTTGATAGATGAAATTGTCTTATCTGCGTTTGTAACTGCCTGACGCTTTGCAGGCTCACCTACTACTCTCTCTCCTGTCTTCAGGAAACCTACTACTGAAGGTGTTGTTCTCATACCCTCTGAGTTAGCTATAACTACAGGCTTACCACCTTCCATAACTGCTACACATGAATTTGTTGTACCTAAGTCAATACCTATAATCTTACCCATTGTCTTTTCCTCCTAGAAAAAAAATTTACAATATTAAGAAATCTCCCACTCCGTGGGTCCTTCTTATGAAGTTTAATTTGCTACCTTTACCATGCTAAATCTGAGCACCTGATCCTTGTACATGTAACCCTTCTGCATCTCTTCAACGATTACATTCTCTTCGTAGTTGTCATCCTCTACATGCATCACTGCATTGTGGAATGTAGGATCAAACTGTTCCCCGGCGCAATCCATAGGCTTTACACCTATGCTTTCCAATGACGTCATAAGCTGCTTATATATATTTGCAACTCCCGACTCGAATGGTCTGTCCTTATCCTCATCAGGAATGGCTGCCATTGCTCTCTCAAAATTGTCTACCACAGGAAGGAGCTTCTCAAGAACTCCCTTTGCACCTATGTCGTACAATTTGCCTGACTCTTTTTCATTTCTCTGGCGGATGTTCTCACACTCCGCAAGAAGTCTTGTGTACTTTGTCTCTGCATCCTTGCAGCGTTCCTTGAGCTTCTCGTTCTCCTCACGGAGAGCCTTGCCTCCACGTCTGTTCTCCTTTGCAACATGCTGTGGCTTTGCAGCCTCTGCCTGCTCCTCCGGAACGTCAACGGTCTCATCGACCTTGACTTCTGACTCAACGCCATCCTTTATCTCTGCTGAAGCATCTCCAACTATGGTCTCGGCTGCTGTCTGCTCTGTCTTAACCTTCTTGTCGGATGCAGTACTGTTATTGCTATCAGCCATTACATATCCTCCTATTCATCGTTATAATCTTATCTGTCTATCCATTGTTGTTAAATATGTCATCAAGCTCTCCGGTGAGTTCCTTGAGCATGCTCACAACTTTCTTGTAATCCATCCTCTTCGGTCCGATTATTCCTATCGTTCCTTTTGCACCCTCCGGCATCTTGTATGTTGCTGTTACAAGGGAGCAGTCCTTCAGGTTTTCATCGCTGTTCTCCTGTCCTATCAGGATCTGTATGTCGCTGTCCTGCTGGATCACATCCTCCACATGTTTTGCAAATTCTTCTTTGTCCTCTATGTCTTCCAGTGTTCCGAGCAGCTTCTCTGCGGATGACGTGTTCGCCAACTCAGGGTACTTGAGTACATTCGTTGCTCCACTGGTATAAACCTTGAGATCATCGGCCTCATGGATCGCCTCCATGATTCCCTGGAATATCGTCTCAAGGATCTCTGCATATTCACCTGCCTGAACCTTCATGGTCTGTATAAGTTCAAGATTGATATCCTGAAGTGCCGCGCCCTGAAGGAAGGTATTTAGCAGAATATTAAATTTTAAAATATCTTCATTCTTCAGGCTGTACGTCGTCTTGATCAGCTTATTCTTGACTATATTGCCATCAACCATGATGACCGCCAGCAATGTGGTCTCATCAACCTGTGACAACTGGATGAACTTTACTGTGTTGTTGTACTGTGGCATCGTAACCAGTGTTGCGTACTGAGTGTTAGTCGCAAGCACCTTTGCCACCTGCTTGAGAAGCTTCTCAAGCTTATCAACTCTCTGCAGCAGATTCTCTCTCTCTGTCTGATTCTCTGCTTTCTCTTCATTCCTGTCTGCCATGATGCTGTCAACATAAAACCTGTAACCTGCATCCGTCGGAACTCTTCCTGCCGATGCATGTGGCTGGCATATAAAACCCATGTCCTCAAGATCTGACATCTCATTTCTTATGGTAGCCGGGCTGACATTCATGTCGGCCAGCTTGGAAATGGTTCTCGATCCAACGGGCTCTCCAGTCTCCAGGTAATTCGAAACGATCGCTTTTAGAATTCTGACTTTTCTCTCGTCAAGTTCCATACTCTCATTCCTTTTTGCTTTTAGTCTTATTAGCACTCAACATATCCGAGTGCTAACCACTAAACATAATCTAACACTGCCGCCCCCTTTTGTCAACAAAATAACGAATGTTTTTGTGTTTTTTTTATGTTTTGAAGGACGGTCGTGCCAGTATTATTCTATTAAGAAGTCCGCCAGGATCGTGTTGCTTACATCGATGCCTTTTTTTGTGAGGCGGATCAGGCCGTGGTCATCTTCGAGGTGGCCGGTGGACTTGTATTTATCTATGACGGGGCCGTATATGTCGTAGATGGAGTGTCCAAAGTAGTCGTTGAATTTTTCTGCACTCACACCGGATATCATACGCAGGCCGAGGAACATATATTCCTCCATCAGCCTGTCTGCGTCAAGTTCTTCTTCCACATTGCGCATGTGTTCTATTATATCTCTTGCCTTACCCGAATTTGCGACGTGATCTCCGAATGTCATGAGCTCCCTGTGTCTTGCCATGCCGTCTATGTAGTCTTCCAGACTGGATGTGTTGGTGTAGCGTCTGCCGTACAGGAAGGACGCTGCTCCGATTCCGATTCCTATGTATTCCCCGAGGGTCCAGTAGACTATGTTATGTCTGCACTCGTAGCCAGCTTTGGCGTAATTGGATATCTCGTATCTGTGGTAGCCGCCGGTGCCTAAGAGCTTATTTGTTATGTCGTACATCTGCCTGTCCACGTCCTCATCCGGGATCTGTGACAGCAGGTTCTCATCTGCTGCCAGAGGAGTTCCGTCCTCCACTATGAGGCTGTAGGACGATATGTGCTCCGGCTTACACCTTAATACCTTGTCAAGGGTGTCCAGATATGACCTCATGGTCTGTCCCGGTATGTCTGACATCAGGTCTATATTTATATTGCGAAATCCGGCCTCCCTAGCCATGTCAAATGCGGCGAGGAACTGGTCATAATTGTGTATCCTGCCCAGAGCTTCCAGCTCATTTTTCTGTGCGGACTGAAGGCCTATGCTCATCCTGTTTATGCCATTTGCTATATACTCTGCTGCCTTACGGCTGGTCAGGGTGCCCGGATTTACCTCTATGCTTATCTCCGCATCCTCTGCGACATCGAACAGCTTCCTCACCGTCGTCATTACAAGTGTGATCTCGTCCGGCTCCAGTATGGATGGGGTTCCGCCTCCTATGTATATTGTCCTGACCTTGTGGGTCTCCGCCAGATACGAGTAGCTTTTCAGCTCCTCGCACAGGGCTTCGATGTATTTCTCACGGTACACTCCATATCCCGACATGCAGGCTGCCCCCACCGGAAATGACAGGAAGTCGCAGTATGCACATTTCTTCACACAGAATGGGATATGTATGTATATGCTGAGTGGCTTCTTCTCATATGACTCTAAAACTTCGTCATTATTTGCATCGCCGAAATCCCGATCTGAATTTTCGGTATTTATTATATCTATCATTAGTATCCTTCCTTTTTATTTCAAATATCGTCACCGCATGAAAAAAGCCGCTACTAAGAATGCTCCTGTCAGAATGCTCTCATTAACGGCTTTTCTACGATTCTATTATTTCTTATTTGATATAACCGTGTCACTGTGTTCCCGGTCTTTTCTATTCCTCATCAAGCTTCAGGACAGACATAAATGCCTTCTGTGGTATCTCCACATTGCCCACCTGTCTCATTCGCTTCTTTCCTTCCTTCTGCTTTTCAAGGAGCTTTCTCTTTCTGGATATATCTCCGCCGTAGCACTTGGCAAGGACATCCTTTCTCATGGCCTTGACTGTCTCGCGGGCTATTACCTTGCCGCCTATGGCCGCCTGGATCGGGATCTCGAACAGATGTCTCGGGATCTCGTCCTTGAGCTTCTCGCACATCTTTCTGCCCCTTTCATACGCTGTATCCTTGTGTATGATAAATGAGAGTGCATCGACCTCTTCCTTATTGATAAGGATGTCCAGCTTCACAAGCTCTGAGCGGACATAGCCCTTCATCTCATAGTCAAATGAGGCATAGCCCCTTGAACGCGACTTAAGTGCATCAAAGAAATCGTATATGATCTCGTTCAGTGGGAGGTCGTACTTGAGAAGCGCTCTTGTCTCCTCCATGTACTCCATGCTCTTGTACACGCCTCGTCTCTCCTGGCAGAGCTGCATGATGGCACCCACATACTCTGTTGTGACCATGATCTCCGCATCGACAAATGGCTCCTCCATGTACTCTATGGTGGATGGATCCGGCAGATTCGACGGATTGGTGAGCTCTATCACATTTCCATCTGTGGTATGTACCTTATATACAACGCCTGGCGCTGTGGTTACCAGATCAAGATTGAACTCCCTCTCCAGTCGCTCCTGAACTATCTCAAGGTGAAGCAGTCCAAGGAAACCACATCGGAAACCAAAGCCCAGTGCTATGGATGTCTCCGGCTCAAAGCTGAGCGCCGCATCATTTAACTGAAGTTTCTCAAGGGCATCCCTGAGATCCGGATACTTTGCTCCATCCGCAGGATAGAGTCCGCAGTATACCATAGGCTGTGCCTTCTTGTATCCAGGAAGCGCCTCGTCACATGGCCTGTCCGCCTGTGTGACTGTATCTCCCACTGTGGTATCCTGTACATTCTTAAGGCTGGCTGTTATGTAACCAACCATACCGGCTGACAGCTCATCACATGGGACAAATCTTCCCGCTCCGAATATTCCGACCTCAACCACCTCAGCCTCAGCTCCGGTGGCCATCATCCTTATGGTGGTTCCCTTCTTCACGCAGCCGTCAAATAATCGGCAGAATATGATAACTCCCTTGTAGGAGTCATACAGACTGTCGAATATAAGTGCCTTGAGTGGAGCCTCAGGGTCACCATGCGGTGCCGGCACCTTCTTCACGATCTGTTCAAGCACTTCTTCTATATTAATCCCATTCTTTGCCGATATCCTTGGGGCATCCTGTGCCTCTATTCCAATTACATCCTCGATCTCGTTCACGACCCTCTCCGGATCTGCTGACGGGAGGTCTATCTTGTTGATGACTGGCATGACATCAAGGTCATGATCCAGCGCCAGGTATACATTCGCCAGGGTCTGCGCCTCTATGCCCTGTGCGGCATCAACCACAAGTATGGCTCCCTCACAGGCTGCCAGACTTCGAGATACCTCATAATTGAAATCCACATGTCCCGGAGTGTCTATGAGATTGAATATGTACTCCTGTCCATCATTGGCATTGTACACGATCCTGACACACTGTGCCTTGATGGTGATTCCACGCTCCCTCTCAAGATCCATATTGTCAAGAACCTGATTCTGCATCTCCCTGCTGGTCAGAGTTCCGGTCTTCTCTATGATCCTGTCGGCAAGTGTTGATTTACCGTGGTCTATATGCGCTATTATACAGAAATTTCTTATCTTTGACTGGTCTAAATGCTCCATGTCTTCACATCCTTATCTATGTCCCGCGCCTTGTATGCGCAGGCTCTTTTATTCTTATACTTGTCTTACTCGCATTTGACGTTAATATAACATGTATGAGCATATAACTGCAAGTGGCAATATGCCACTTAATCCTCACTTCAGGAGCACCTTTGCAAGCATTGCGGCAAATGGTTCGATGGCGTTGTATTCCTCCTCCACCGTGTTAGTCTGTGCGCCTATCTCAGCCAGCATGGCGTGCGGCATGAGATCCATGTTGTACCGGCTCGTACTTATGTATATCTTGCGCATCATGTCGCCGTAATTTGCCCTGCCCGCCAGATAGGTCTGAAGTGCAAATGCCATGTTGTCGACCTTGTTGTCATTGCTCCAATAGTCCACATCGTTGCCATCCTCGTCACGGCACATACCATTTAACAGCATGATCTGTGCTGTGGGCTTTCCATCCACATCTGTAACCAGATGTGTGTCATCCGGCACACCATCCCTGTGGAGATCTATGATGACCTCTATCTCAGGATTGTCCTTAAGTATCTGTGACACACCTTCCCTCGAATAATCATAGGAAGCGTTCCTGTCAAGAACCCCTGTCATCATGTCATATGCCATGGTGTCGTGGTACACCGGTATGCCATATGTATCCGTGAGTATCTCCGCCAGGCGGTTGCCAAGTCCTATCACCGTGTCGTCAACCTCGCCCGGTCTTGAGTCCGCAAATGCCTCAGAGCCGTGGGTGTGATATATCAGAACCTTGTATCCGCCCGTGTCCATATCCAGCGACAGATCTTTGCCGAGCAGATTTTCCGCATCCAGCTCGTCTTTTTTGACGCACTTAGGGTATGTGGCGTTATAACAATATGAAAGGAGTGTATCTGCGTCCATACCTATATAAGAGCTCGTTATATCCGCCATGGCCGACACTGTCCTGGCATCAGCGGATCTCTGCGTAGCTTCTGTGGTCTCAGTGCTGGCAGGCGCAGAAGTCTCTGAAGTCTCCGCCTGCGATGATGCCTCGCCTTCGGAATCCGCATCCTCCGTCTGGTATGTCCTGCCCTCCTCGCACACCTCCCTGACCTGGGATTCCCAGTAATCCATGTAACAGTACACATCCGGCTCAGCCGCACCGGGGCTGTATATGCTCCCGCCTGCATCTCCTGAAGAGCTGCCATATATCCCACGGTACACCAGCTTCCACACATCATCAGCTATCCCTGTCCTTATCAATATCCCCGCGCACACCAGAATCACCCACGCAAGTATATACACAGTCTTCGTATGAAGCTTTCTGTCCGACATATATTTCCACCCCTTTTGAATATGCTATGGCCTCTGTTATCCATTATTCAAATATATGAGTGTACGTGCCAAATGATTCCCTGTATTTTTCTCTACATCGCTATGGCATTTATCGCCTCAGATATCGTAAAGCTGATGCGGCGCACTAGCTCGTCTATATTTTTCGGGGTCACGAACATATCCGCCATATCCTCGTCCAGAAGATTGCACGCTATCTGGTATCTCTGCTTCTCCGTGAACTCCCTCATGATCCTGCGCCCGTAGGTCTCGTTAAATGCATCAGCCACCTCATCCAGCGAATCGTCTATGATGGATGGAACGGAGATGACTGTCGGAACACCGACTGCGATCACGCGTCTGCCAAGGTTGTCTGAGCTCAGTGTCTTTCTGTTGTTGCCGACACCGGAGCCGGGGCTTATACCTGTATCCGTGAGCTGGATGGTGCATCCGAGTCTCTTGCTGCTTCTGGCCGCCAGGGCGTCTATTGCAACCACGATCTCCACGTCTATCTCATCGCATATTCCCCTGACTATATCCACAGTCTCTATTCCGGTCTGTGCCATGACTCCCGGACATATGGCACTCATGACCAGATCTGGCTTTCCCGGAGTGTCCAGGTGCCTTGTCACATACAGATTGTCTATGACCAGCGGGCCTATGGAATCCGGGGTGACCTGCCTGTTGCCAAGTCCGACCACCAGTATATTTCCCGCATGCCCCATGAGCTCCCTGAGTCTGCCCTCAAGCTCCGCCCTCAGAGGTTCATGTATGGACTCCTCATATTCCTTAAGCTTGGAACACTCTATCGTTATATATTGTCCCTTTGCCTTTCCCAGATTTTTCTCCCCTATCTCATCCAGCACCGTTATGGTGGTGGTCTTGATGCTCCTGTCCTCATTCACCACCGTCTTCACCTTGACCCCAGGCATATTTCTCCTGTCGGCTACATTTTCTCTGAGCTCTATCGCAAGATCCGTACGTATCTCCCTGTTCATATGCGTCCTCCTTACATAACCCATTACATGTATAATAAAATACCCCGGCGGATGCATTTTTATGTATCCGCCGGGGCATTCCACGGTAAATCTTACATTACCTTGCCAAGTATTCTGTTGATCACTTCAGGATATCCGCACACCCTGAGGACAGGTGGCTCCCACTCCAGGGATGCCGTCTGATAAAAGCATGTCGACACACCGACTTCTATTCCGCCCTCCATCTCCGATGATCTTACGATCCTTCCAAATTTCTTCTTGTCCTTAACAAGTCCCCAGGCGGCTTTGTTGATGGTAAATTCCACCACCGGGTAGCCTCCCACATATCCTGTCACCTTTGCGTCGTCCACATATGACAGCTCGTCCTTCCAGTATTCAACCGCTTCGTCTATTGATGCAAACATATATCTTCTCCTGTTTATTCTGCACTTTTTTATATTTATTATGCTTTTGAATCATACCGTTGTCAATTTACTCTTTCTGATTTTTTCGTTCACGTTTATTAATTTTTGTTTTGTTGCAATATTTTTTTCTTTATTATTATACTGTTATTTGATATACTAATTTGAAGTGTATATTAACGGCAGTAGTCTGCCCTTATTTAGAATTTACTTTTACAATTAAATAGCGGGGATCTATCCCCCAGGTTTTAAGGAGGTCTTTTTATGGATTTTACTAAGAAGGGAGCGGTGAAGGCTCAGAAGGAGCTGGTATCCAAGCTTCCAAGAAACCGGCGTAAGCTTAACATTTCTGTGTTTAAGATTATACTGGTGCTGGTGCTCGCCATTGTGATAGTCGGTGTCGGAGCCGGATTTGGTGCCCTCAAGGGTATTCTGGATGATACGCCGAACATCAACGCTGACGCTCTCATACCTAAGGGATACAAGACAACTCTTGTATACCAGAATGGAAAGGAGATCACGACACTTGCCAATTCCAACTCCAACCGAGAGTATGTGTATTACGACTCTATTCCTGAGGATCTTGTGAATGCATTTGTCGCTATAGAGGACAGACGTTTCTGGGAGCACAACGGAATCGATGTACAGGGTATCGCCAGAGCATTTATAAAGGGTCTCAAAAGCGGAGACTTCGATGAGGGTGCTTCCACTCTTACACAGCAGCTTATCAAGAACAACGTGTTCAACGTCGGACTGAATGAGTCAACTTTCCTGGATAAGCTTGAGCGTAAGGTTCAGGAGCAGTACCTGGCTGTGGATATGGAGAAGAAGATCGACAAGAAGTCGATAGTCGAGTATTATCTGAACACCATATATCTCGGAGAAGGCTGCTACGGTGTTGAGACCGCTGCCAAGACTTACTTCGGCAAGGGGCTCAGCCAGTTATCGGTATCTGAGTGTGCCGTGCTCGCAGCAATTCCGCAGAACCCTACCAAATACGATCCTCTCCTGTCGCCTGACGACAACAAGACCAGAAGGACCCAGGTTCTTAAATACATGCTGGATCTTGAGTATATAACACAGGCGCAGTATGACGAGGCTATAAACGATAACGTTTACAAGCGTATCGCTTCCGTATCTAAGAAGGAAGAAAAGCAGCAGAAGACAGAGGTCAACTCCTACTACACTGACGAGGTCATCAAGCAGCTTCAGAATGATCTGGTTGCCAAGGGCTACTCAGAGGACGAGGCAGAGTCACTGATCTGGTCAGGCGGACTCAAGGTCATCGTTTGTCAGGATCCTGAGATCCAGGAGATCGCTGACTCAGTTGTAAATGATACATCCTACTGGCCTGAGCCTGTATATCAGCTCAACTACGCTCTCACTCTTGCTGACAAGGAGACAAAGGTCCAGACAAACTACAGTGTAGAGAATCTCGAGAGCTGGTTTGCTGAACAGCAGGGCTACGATTATAGTGCAAGATATTACAGTGAGGATGAAGCCCGTGCAGCGGCTGACGAGTTCAGGGATGCCATGGTTGCCGAGACCGGCGACGAAGTCTTCATGGAGACATTCAAGCTTGTCATACAGCCACAGGTATCATTCACTCTCATGGACCAGAACACCGGTCAGGTCAAGGCACTTGTCGGAGGCCGTGGAGAGAAAACTGAGAACAGATCATTCAACCGTGCAACTGAGGCGACCAGACAGCCTGGTTCTTGCTTCAAGATAGTTGCCACATACCTTCCTGCACTGGACGCGTGCAACATGTCTCTTGCCACCGTATACGATGATGCACCTTACTACTATGAGAATGGTAATCAGGTATTTAACTGGTACGGCGGATACTGGGGACCTAAAACTATAAGATATGCTATCATGGAGTCTATGAATATCATAGCTGTAAAGTGTATCACAGACGTAACTCCACAGCTCGCATATGACTATCTGCTGAAGCTTGGATTTACAACTCTTGTTGAGAGAAAGACAGACAGCGATGGTCTCATCCTGTCAGATATCAACCAGTCACTTGCACTTGGTGGTCTGACAAATGGTATTACCAACCTAGAGATCACAGCTGCATATGCAACCATCGCCAACGGTGGTAATTATATAAAGCCTGTGTTCTACTCAGAGGTTTACGACCATGAAGGCAATCTTCTGATAGACAACAGGGAGCCTGAGAAGACACGTGTCATATCAGAGCAGACAGCATGGCTTCTCACAAGTGCCATGCACGACGTTGTAACAGGAGGTACCGGTTCAGGTGCCAACTCTTACACAGGTATGTATACAGCAGGTAAGACAGGTACCACATCAGGAGACTTTGATAACTGGTTCTGTGGTTATAACCCATACTACACAGCTTCTATATGGCTTGGAAATGATGAGAACATCACATACAGCCCTGGTTCTATCAAGTGCTATATGTGGAGAGATATCATGGATCAGGTCATTGAGAAGAAGGGACTTGATACATCGGCTACATTTGAGATGCCGGACGGAATCGTACAGGCCACTGTATGTTCGGATACAGGACTTCTTCCATCGAATGGATGTCCTACCGTAACAGATTACTTTGACGCATCCAAGATTCCTACAAAGTACTGTCCAGGTGTCAAGAAGGTTGTCGTATGTAACGAATCACACATGCTTGCCAACAAGGAATGTCCTGAGACTACAACCTTCATCTACAAGCTGAATGATGATGGTGAATATGTTCTTGAGGGTTACACATGGGATGAATCACTCCTCAAGGAGCACTGTAACATCCACGGCAAGAAGAAGGATACAAAGAAAACTACCAAGGCAACAACGACAACCGAGGATACATCGGAGGATACAACGGATGATACAACAACGGAGGAGCCTACAACGACTGAGGAACCTACAACCGAGGAACCTACGTCAGAGGAACCTACCTCTTCAACAGAGATAACCACAACCGAGGAACCAAGCTCGGATGATTCAACCGATACAACTCAATGACGGAAAGCCCCATCATACAATTCAATGTATGGTGGGGCTTTTTATATCTGCCTGTCTTCTATTCTATTTTGTCATCTTCGGCTTGAATATCAACGATGCAATATATCCAAATATCAGTGCAGCCGAACTTCCAACCGCAGCCATCTGGAAACCTCCGCGGAACAGTCCGATAAATCCATCCTTATCAACCGCCTCGGTTATACCCTTCCACAGATTATATCCAAATCCTGTGAGCGGCACCGACGCTCCGCACTGTGCAAATTCCAGAAGCGGCTTGTATATTCCAAGAGCTCCAAGCACAACTCCCGTACAGACGAGTATGACCATTATCCTTCCCGGAAGGAGCTTGGTCTTATCCATCAATATCTGGGCAAGGACACATATTATTCCGCCAACCACAAACGCTTTTACATAATCCATTTACATCTACTCTCCTTTCTTTTCGTGATGCTCTATCATGACCGCATGGGCTATCCCCGGTATGGTCTGCCCCTCGTTATAGCTCACGGTGGAAAGCAGTGCTCCAGTCGGAACAAACAACACTCTCTTCCACTCCCCGGAGCTCAACTTCTTCAATATATATCCGGCGAGGACGGTCGCCGAGCAGCCACAGCCCGATCCGCCAGAGTGGGTATCCTGTTCCTCGTTTTCAAATATCTCTATACCGCAGTCCATATGATTTGCCGATATATCCACATTGTTCATGCTCAGAAGATCCTCAAGTATCGTCTTGCCGACCTTGCCGAGATCACCGGTTATTATCCTGTCGTAGTATGTGGGCTTTATTCCAAAGTCCTGAAGATTCTGATATATAACGGCAGCCGCCGCTGGTGCCATGCACGCTCCCATGTTGAGGGAATCCTTCACACCATAGTCCACTATCTGCCCTGTGGTTACGCCCTGGATACACACATCCGACTCTCTGTCTGACACCACAAAGGCACCACTTCCCGTGACCGTCCAGGTAGCTGACAGGGGACGCTGATTTCCATATTCCAAGGGAAAACGGAACTGCTTCTCCGCACTTCCATAGTGGCTTGACGCCTCCGCAATGACGTTGTCCGCATACCCCGCCGCCACAGTCATGGACGCAAGCGACAGTGCCTCCCCGCACGTCGAGCACGCACCATACAGACCGAACACCGGTATCTCCATATCCTTGATTCCAAATGTCGACGCTATGAGCTGTCCCAGCAGATCCCCGGCAAATATATACCTTATATCCTGCTTGACTATTCCCGCCTTCTGTATGGCAAGGGTCACCGCCTGACGCACCATCTCGCTCTCGCCTTCCTCCCAGGAATCTTTGCCAAATGTTGCATCCTCGCTCACTCTGTCAAAATATCTCGCCATGGGGCCATCTATCTCCTTCGGCCCCGCCACCGCTGCTGCCCCCAGTATATATGGGGGATTGCCAAATTTTATGCTCTGTTTTCCTTTTTTCTCATTCATATCATGCAACTCCCTTATATGGATAAATGTAACTGTTACTATAATTCCCTTATGCACTGCAGATTATAATGGTAGTTTTTGTTAATCTCAGCACTGGACAAATTCATTTATTTGCTTTAACATTACTAAAGTTGCTTTACAAAGAAAAAGGAATGGAGAATCGCCGTGGAATTTACAAAGGAATACTGGGTAAACTGTTTTAGCAGATGTGTCAGATATGCTACGACTTTTTTCAAATGGATAGTTTTTTCACTGATAATGGGAACGATATGCGGGCTTGTCGGAACAGCTTTTCATATATGCGTAGAGTACGCCACCGGCTTCCGTGAGAACAATCATATGATAATATATTTTCTGCCGCTTGCGGGAATCGTGATCGTATTTATATACAGGATCTGTGGAATAAGACATTCCAAGGGAACCAATCTTGTCATCGGTTCCATAAGAAGTGTGGAGGACGAGATTCCTTCCCGTATGGCTCCGCTGATCTTCATATCGACGGTCATTACACACCTCTTTGGAGGTTCATCCGGCCGGGAGGGTGCCGCCCTTCAGATAGGTGGAAGCATCGGTGTCTCTATAGGCAAGCTGTTCAAGCTGGATGACAGCGACAAGCACATACTCACACTGTGCGGTATGAGCGCTGTCTTTTCGGCACTGTTTGGAACGCCAATAACGGCTGCACTTTTCAGTATGGAGGTCATAAGTATCGGCATCCTCTACTACTGCGCATTTGTGCCTTGTCTGTTCTCGTCAGTCATCGCATACGCAATAACGAAAAAGCTTCACGTTGTACACGACCACTACAATATAGCCGGCATGCCGACATCCATGGATGTGCCTTTGGTGATCAAGGTCATCGGTCTGGCTATCCTGTGCGCAGTGCTCAGCAGTCTGTTCTGTATATTCATGAACGTTGTGCACAAGCTTTTCCGCAAATATTTCAAGAACCAGTATGTGCGCGTATTCGCAGGAGGCGTGATGCTCGTCCTGCTCAACATAATACTCAACACCACCGACTACAACGGAACCGGTATGAACATCATCGCCCAGGCGCTCAACGGAGAGGCAAAACCAACGGCTTTCCTTCTCAAGGCGCTGTTCACCGCCATAACAATAGGCTGTGGATTCCGAGGCGGTGAGATCGTTCCATCGTTCTTCGTCGGTGCCACATTTGGATGCGTCATGGGTGGACTCATGGGACTCGACCCGGGCTTTGCCGCTGCCCTAGGAATGGTGTGCTTCTTCTGTGGCGTGGTAAACTGTCCTCTTACATCTCTGTTCCTGAGCATAGAGTTGTTCGGAGCGCACGGAATACTTCTGTTCACCATAGGATGTGCCGTCAGCTACATGCTGTCCGGCTATTACAGCCTGTACAACGAGCAGAAGATCATCTACTCAAAGCTCCGCCCTCACTATGTCAATCTCTACACCAACCAGGAGATAAAGACCAAGGAACCGGGATTCCTGGAAGGCCTTATAAGGATCAGGGAGGACGACTCAGACGACATTGAGGAGTAGCCGGCAGCTACTCTTCCTGAGTATCTGACTCAGACTCAGTCGTCTTCTTATCTGTGTCTGAGCTGTCACTCTTATCTTTGTTCTGATCCTTATCTTTGTCTTTATCCTTGTCCTTTGGAAGCTTTCCTACCTTGTACACTTCGTCACGCTTAGAGTACACGCTTGTCGCCTCAGGATTGTCCGATATGACATTTCCATCGCCGTCATACACTCTTCTGTAGGACTGCACTGTAAGGCCCTCTATTCCCACTGTGTCAAGCACCTGCTCATCCTTGCCAAGACTCTTGTCCAGCTCATACTTGGTCTCATATGGCTCTGTCTCAACGGTCTCCGTGTAGAGCTCCACGCTGAACGGCTCCGTGATGGTGCCCCATATCGTACATGATGTGGAATATCCATCGTAGCTTGTGCTTATCTTTATCGGGTAATCCGTGTCATTTGTAAATACAAAGTCACATCCGCCCCACGCCACAGTGGCGTCAAGTCCCGCAGGAACATACGATGAAGGGTATGGATGACAATGTCTCTCATCTATCTCGAGATTCGCATACAGGCACGCCATGTACATGGTGGATGACACCTGACATATTCCACCGCCCATGTCCATGACTGACTGTCCGTCAGCATATGATGGGCCCGGAAGGAAGCCTCTCTCCTCGGTGAGCTCTCCGACTCCGAGGTTATATGAAAATGACTCTCCCGGCATGAGTATGGTTCCATCGCAATACTGCGCCGCCAGCTTGACATTTGTCTTTCTGTTCTCTGAACCCTCAACCTCTGTGCTGTATGAACTCATCTCGTCTCTGAACAGCAGCTTCCTGTATTCTTCCGTACTCATATCCGCCGGGGTGTATGTGAGCGGGATGCTCACATCCGTTCCCTTCTTGGCAGATTCAAGGCTCTTCTTTGCCGCCTCCAGATCAAAGTCCACACCGTCCTTGGCCTCAACTACCTCGTAGTTCTTGTCCGGGTCAAGCGTTGGATTCTGCGGCTCACAATGTACCTTTTTGTATACCTCGTCCAGATCCACGTCAGCAGACACGACAGGACATTCCACCACAGTGCCATAGTCTCCTTTTGCTATCTGCTTCTTTATGCGGGTTACCAGCTTGTCTGTGTCTATCCTGTAGCTGCCCTTTCCCTTTGTCACAATGAGGTTCTTGTCCTCTATCCTGTATCCATCCTCTATATCCAGATCGACCTTCATCATATCACTGCTCTCGATGGCGGTCGTTATGATGCCGCTGTCGCCTATATATGGATAAATATCATAGCTGCTTCCAAGTGTCCATGATTCCAGAAGCCCATAGCCTCTTCTCCAGAAGCTGTGTGAGTCATCCTGTATCTTCTGCACAGACTTCTCAGAATCCATATCCAGCGCCGCCGACACATCCAGGGTGTAAGTCTTGTCATCCAGCTTCACCTGTATGCCCACACTGCTGTAATCGCGTCTGAACTGGTCATTTATGCTCTTTGCCGCCTCCGCAGATTTCATTCCGCCAACGTCTAATCCGTTTATGGTGGTCTTTTTGTACAGCTTTCTGTTGCCCACACACGCACATATTAGCGCATAAAATATCACCATGAACACCGCCGTGAGTATCCAGCTTATCACTCTGTATCGCTGCTGTCTCTTCCTCCACTGCTCAGATGCACGCCGTCCTGAACGTCCTGAAGCTCTCTGCCTGTTCTGCGCAAGTCTATTTTCAGTTGTATGTCCGTTTCTTCTTTCGTCTGCCATCTACATTCCCCTCATCCTGTAGAATAGATATTCCTTTGCAAGCTCCGAGTAGAGCTGCTGTACAGTCCACTCCCTGTTGCTCCGTGTCACTACCGACTTCAGCCTTACTGCCGGAAGCCCGGTCTTCTTATACCTTTCAAGAAATATATCAAGTTCTTTGCTGCTCACTCCGTCAAATATGAGCATATCCATACTGAGATCTTCCGTCTGTCCGGTCTCATCTCCACAGCCAGATATGTCAGCCGTGTCGCACAGACTTCCGACCTTCATACCATAATGCTTTCTCTGAATGTCAACGCACTCCGCACCTATGTCACTGCATATATCCTGTACTGCACTCTTCTGCTCAGGTGCCAGATTGACTGTCATTAGCCTCTTCATGTCAGCATTTCTCCTGTCTTTCTTCTTTTGTCCAAATCTATACTCATTATGTTATTTTTTCAAATATTGTCAACCGATGTGGGGAAAATATGTTGATTTTTAATTTAATAAACCCCATTTCACCATATTGAGACTATCCAATATATAACACCGAGCAGCCAGCTTGTAAATATACCGTACAGTATAACAGGCCCCGCTATGGTGAACGCTTTCACGCCCTTTCCGAACACTTCACCCTCAGTCTGGAATTCCACTATGGGCGCACACACACCATTTGCAAATCCTGTGATCGGCACAAGTGCTCCGGCACCGCCGTACTTTGCTATCTTCTTGTAGAGATTCAGACTTGTGAGGATGACACTTACGAGGACGAGTATCAGCGATACATACGCATACGCCTCGTCTTCCTTCACATCGAAGTGTACCAGCAGGTCAAATATCCCCTGCCCTATCGTGCAGATCACGCCTCCCACAAGAAACGCCCACAGGCAGTTTCTCGGAACGCTTGATGTGGGTGTCACAAGCTCCACATATTCATTGTAATCGCTCTCTGTAGGTTCAAACTTCATAACAAATACCTCCATTTCACACAAAATAATTTTGACTTTATCACATGCCCAGAACTACACTCAGCACCGAGCCTACCAGTTTTCCCGCAGCAAGGCCGTATATGACATAAGGGAAATTCCTTCTCACACTGAATCTTCTGGCTGCGATTGGAATGACATTCAGCACCTCCGTAAGTGCCCCCGCCAGGCATCCCACAAATATCCCTCCGAACAGACATATGATGGTATATCCCACCCATGTCACCGGAACCGATATTTTGAATACATATATCAGATTTGCCAGTGCCGCACCATATGCCAGCAGACACTCTATGAACAGATAATGCCTTGCCCCCTTTACCTTCTCAAGAAGCTTTGGGAATATTCCTATCATGGATATAAATGCAAAATACCCGCCCGATATGGCCACACCGCTGGCAAAGCAGGCTATGGCAAGCATAGCGTATCTAATCAGCATCTCTCTCCGCCTTCTTTCTGGAGGCATCCGTTATGACTGTCTGGTTGACCTCCTGTTCATACTGTCTCATCTGAACCTGAAGCGGTGTAGGATCATCAGAGAATTTTTTCTTTGCACCGTGATTGAAAAATACGATTATACCGATGAAGAGCCCCAGGGAATATGCTATTCCCGCCACAGGATAGGCATCCCTGCCCTGCCCCACAAATATGTTGTGCATGACGTCAAGCTGTCCAACCATATTGACATCCGAGTTGTACGACATGATGGAAAAGCCTGCTCCGAAAAATGCGATGAAGCATATCATCAGGAATTTGAAGAACTGCTTTACTTTGTCGCTGGTGTCATATGTCCTGTAATACACAACCACGTCCGTTGCCCCTATGGTCTGTGTCTGGCAGTCCGGGTAGTGCTCCTGTATCACCTGCAGAATGTACATCACCGATATGACCTGCTGCTCCTTGCTTCCGGAAAAGCTCATGAGCTCCAGCTTCTCCACGCCGTATTTTATATCGGGATTCGGGCTCAGCACCGTCGCCACATCTTTTATTTTGACTTTTCGCTTCTCCGCCAGACAGCTCTCCGACAGTTTCAAATACAAAAGTTCAGCCATATACATGTCCCCTGTTCTTATATTCTAAGAATAGTCTGTCCATGTATATGGCTGATATTACTCCAATATTTTCCATCTGAGTCTTCCGAGTATCTTTTTCTCAAGCCGGCTCACCTGCACCTGGCTCATGCCAAGGATCTGCCCTGTCTGTCCCTGCGTCTTGTCCTGAAAATACCTCAACACCACAAGTTTTCTCTCATCCGGCGTGAGCGTGTCCAGAAGCTGCGATACACACAGCCTGTCCACGATGCGGTCTCCATCTTCCGTGCCGCACATCTCCGCGTGAAGATCATCTATGCATGTCACATCCGATGCCGCGTCCATCGCCATCACAAGCTCTTCAGGAGTCGCTCCTATAGCCTCACATATCTCCTCCATTCCCGGCTCAGTCCCTCTGTTTTTTTCGACCTCGTGTCTGTATCTGTCTGCCCTATAGTATATCGTTTTAAGATTTCTGCTGACCTTCACCATTCCGTCATCCCTGAGAAAGCGTCTAATCTCCCCCTGAATGAGTGGAACCGCATACGTGGACAGTTTTACCTCATAGTCCATATCAAACCTGTCTATGGCCTTTACAAGGCCTATAAGCCCTATCTGTATAAGATCCTCAAGTTCCTGTCCTCTCCCCACATATCTTCTGGCAACGCTGACCACCAGTCCCATATTGTCCGTCACAAGTTTATCTCTGGCATCTCTGTCTCCATCTTTTGCAAGTTCAAGCAAACGATGATTATCCGCCATCAATATATCTCCTGACTTTTTCCTATTATCTTCTTCATATTTACCACGGTTCCCTCACCCACGCGGGATTCTACCTTTAGCTCATCCATGAAAGCCTCCATAAATGAAAATCCCATGCCCGATCTGCTTCCGTCCGTGACAGTGGTGTAAAGCGGCTCCATTGCCCTGTCGACATTCTCTATGCCGCAGCCGTGATCTGTGATCGTTATGTACAGGGTGCGCTCCTCTATGTATGCCTCCAGGATTATGCTTCCCTCCCCGGATCCATATCCGTGTATTATCGAATTCGTGACAGCCTCCGACACCGCCGTCTTGACATCCTCCACCTCACTGAGTGTCGGATTTGTCCTCGTCAGCATAGCCGCCACCACGACTCTCGCCACAGCCTCATTCCGGGCATCACAGCCAAATTCCATGATCAATCTGTTCTTATCCATACCATTCTCCTCGTTATCTATATTTTATCTGTCCAATCCTCAGCCTCATCCCGGACACCGCTGTCCAGCCTTGTCGCGATCCTGTATATACCGGACATGAGCAGTATCCTGTCCATTCTCGCATTTACATTTATCACCCCAACGCTTCCCCCTCTGTCGTGGAGCTGTCTGTACCTTCTCGTTATAAGTCCTATCCCCGAGCTGTCCATGAACGTTGTCCTGCCAAAATCAAATATGGCATGTCTCACCACCTCCTCGGCAAATACTCCGTCTATCCCTGCGGTCATCTTCACCGCCGCATAATCATCCACCTCTCTGGGCATATATACGATTATAGTATCCCCCATTTTCTCGTAGATATTCATCTTCAATCCCCCTGTCACAAAATAAAAGGCACAAAAGAAACGGTTAATCCTTATCCGTCTCTTTTGTGCCTTCTATAAATTATAATCTTTTTATATGTCTTTCTGTCTTTCGTTACTGTCCGTCAGTTGTATCTGTTCCATCGCCTGTATACGAACTGTCGGTCGTGTCTGTTCCGTCACCTGTATACGTATTGTCGATGGTGCCTGTTCCATCATCCGTATCCGTTCCATCACCTGTATACGAGCTGTCGGTTGTATCTGTTCCGTCACCTGTGTCCGTGCTGTCGGTCGTACCTGTTTCGTCACCTGTGCTTGATCTGTCGGTTGTATCTGTTCCGTCGCCCGTGTTCGTGCTGGCTGTACTTGCAGAATTCTTCTTTTCAAGTCCCGCCTGTATGGCATCTTCATCCGCATAATCACACGCAACCGTGTAGTATACGGAGTTCGGACAGTTCTCAACAAGCTGGTTAAATACCAGTGTGGCATTGTTATCATCAGAAAGCTTCAGATAACACATCGCCTTGTAGAACAGTGCCACATCGCTGTTAGGTGTATCCTGAAGGACTCTGTTCAGATCATCTATGGCAGCCTCATATGTCATGGTCTCGTACTTATAGATCGCTGACTGTACCCTTGCCTTATTGTCATCCGACAGAACCTGTGAAGCGTAATCGCCATACTTATCTATCTGTGTCTGAAGGTTTTTCGCCTCAGTCTCAGCATTTGTGAGCTTGGTGGTCATGCTGTCCACCTGTGACTGGAGCTCCGATATGGCCACGTTCTTATCCGCTATCTCCTGACTGAATGTAACCTTCAGGTCTCTCTCTGAATTGTCAGCTGCCTTATCCCTGTGCGGGATGATGAGCGTCCACATGGCCGCAAGTCCCAGAACAACTCCCGCTATGATATAAGCGATGGAATATTTGTAGAAATTGATGTCCTTGTATCTTCCAACCGGAATCGGATCCCCATCAAAATCCACCTCGCTGTTGCCAGCTATGAGCTTCTTCTGGTCATCCACGAACAGAGAATCCACATCGTAGTCCTCCTGCGGATAATCCCTGAAGTTCATGATCTCCTCATCAGTGTGGCCCATCTCATTGAAATATCTGACCGCCACTGGATTTGTCCTGTCTATCTTGATGACACGCTTGAGTGCCTTGCGAGCCTTGTCATATCTTCCCTCGTCGATGAACAGAAGTGCAAGGAGCAGGTACCCCTGTATAAATCTGCTGTTGTCGGAAAGTACCTTTCTGAGCTGTATAAAGGCAAGATCCTTGCTGCCCTGCTTCGCATATACCAGCGCCTGATTATACTTTCTGGTTACATTGTTCACCGCCTCCAGCCTGTGTGGGTTGGATTTTATCTCCTTGATGTATCTCTTGGCGACATTCTTGCCGTCAAAATAATTCACGCTCACTACCCAGTGGCTGAGCGCCTGAACTATCTCTCCGGTCTCATAGTACACCAGTCCAAGAAGGTTCCGGGCATCTATATTCATCTTGTCATACTTCAGAGACAGCTTGAGCGCCTCCTCCGCACCTGACATATCCCTGACCCTCGCCTTATCAAGCCCTATGTTGTAATAGTACTTTGACGAGTTGAGAGCCTTGTTCACGTAATCTATCTTCAGTCCGCACCTGGTACAGTAGCCTGTGACGGCTATCGCTCCACCGCAGTGCTTACAATTCAGTACATCTGCCATATCTTAATCTCCCGACCAATCTGTGTTCTTTACTTCTCTGCTTCCTTTGCAACCCTCATCATCTCCTGCATGACATCCATGATGTCCTTGAGATCATTGTTGTATATTGCATCCTCTGCCTGGTCAAGTTCAAGTGCCGGCTTAAACCTCTTTATCTCTTCATCAAAATTGATCATGTCTGTTCCTCCATCTCTTGACACCGCCCACCAGATACAGGGAACCAACGCAGTATATGTTGGTATTCTCTCTGTCTCCTCTGAGCTCCACTGCCATATCCATGGCATCGTCAATCTCATCGCTGACCATGACCGGAGTATCCGTACACGCCGAGAATATCTCCGCCAGCTTTGCGGAATCCGCCTTTCTGCTGCTGTCAACGCTTGTGACTATTATCCTGCCAAACGTAATATTTCCGGCAAGCAAATGTATCATGGAGTCATACTCCTTATCCTTCACCGCCGCAAATACCAGTATCTTGTCATATTCCCCATGAAGCCTGTTCATGGTCTCTATATATGCATTTACAGCCTCCACATTGTGGGCACCATCCACATATATATGGGGAGCTATCTCCTCCATCCTGCCCTCCCAGTAGAACTGCAGGAGTGCATTCCTCACGGTCTTCTCTATATCCTGTTCCGGTACATTCCGCCTCTCCATGAGCATCCTGAATGCTGTCACGGCAAGGCTGACATTCTCCACCTGGTACAGTGATGTCTTCTGTATCTGTAAATTGCAATAACTATAATACCGATTATGCAATGAAAAATCAATGGTTTTGTTCCCCAAATGATTTATTATATAATCTGATTTTTCGACCGGAATTATGTCCGCTCCACGCTCTTTGGCAGTATCTTCTATGACCCGCGCAGCCGCCTCATCCCGCCTGAAATATATCACCGGAACACCCGGCTTGATGATGCCTGCCTTCTCATAAGCTATCTTCTCTATCGTGTCGCCAAGATACTCCATGTGATCCATTCCCACCGACGTGATGATCGTAAGCTCCGGCGTCAGGACATTTGTCGCATCCAGTCTTCCGCCCATTCCTGTCTCGTATACGGCAAAGTCACACTTCTGCTGTCTGAAATACACCGCCGCCATGGCAAACATGACCTCGAAGAACGAAGGGTGCTCCATGAACTGCCCCTTTACGGTCTCAAATGCCGACACAAAATCGTCATCGGATATATTTGTACCATTTATCTGTATTCTCTCGTTTATGGACACGAGATGGGGTGATATGAACAATCCCACTCTGTATCCCTGGGCTGCAAGCATCTGCGCCAGAGCGCGGCATGTGCTGCCCTTGCCGTTGGTTCCCGCCACATGTATCGCAGGAACAGCCTTCTCAGGGTTCCCCAAACGGCACAAAAGACTGGAAAGGTTCTCCTTGCCAATCTTCTGTGCAAAAAGCGGAATACCCAATATATAATCCACAGTCTCTCTGTAATCCGCCATTATGATTCTCCTATCCGTCCGTGCGTGCTGCTCAGACCCAATTATCTATTGTCAACTTTCTCAGGGTAGAGGTCGTGGTTTGCCAGACGGTTCCAGGCAACCTCCTCCCACTTTGTTCCCGGTCTGCCGTAATTGCAGTACGGGTCTATGGAGATTCCTCCCCTCGGTGTGAACTTGCCCCACACCTCGATGTACTTTGGATCCATCAGTTTTATGAGGTCCTTCATGATGATGTTCATACAGTCCTCATGGAAGTCTCCGTGATTTCTGAAGCTGAACAGATACAGTTTCAGCGACTTGCTCTCCACCATCTTCTCGCCCGGCACATATGATATGTACACCGTTGCGAAGTCAGGCTGTCCGGTGATCGGACAGAGGCTTGTGAACTCAGGACAGTTGAACTTTACAAAGTAGTCGTTGTCCGGATGCTTGTTGTCAAATGTCTGGAGCATCTCAGGTGCATAGTCCATGCTGTACTTTACGTCTTTATTTCCAAGGAGGGTCACCCCCTCCATCTCTTCTTTACTTCTTCCCATTATGGTCTCCTATATTACTTTTATGATTCATGCTTATTCTGCTATATGATCACGCTGTATTACTGCTCCTGCAGTGCTTCTGTCACAGACTTGATGAGTAGCTTAACAGCCTCGTCACAGTGCTCCTTCTTAACGATAAGTGGAGGTGCGATCCTTATGATGCTGTCTCTTACCGCTGTTATGAGGAGCTTGTTCTCAAACGCTCTGTGCTTTACTTCAAATGCGATAGGCTTGTTGAACTCAACGCCTATAAGAAGACCACGTCCTCTGATCTCCTTGACACAAGGAAGTGCCTTGAGTTCCTCCATGAAGTATGCTCCTACTTCCTTTGCATTCTCGTAGAGCTTGTTATCCAGTATCTCATCTATCTCTGCAAGCGCCGCTGCACAGCACACAGGGTTGGCTGCGTATGTTGAACCGTGGGCACCAGGTGTAAATGCTGCTGCTATCTTGGTGCTTGTACACATCGCGCCTATAGGCATACCGCCCCCGATGGCCTTTGCCATGGATACCATGTCAGGCTTTACGCCATATGTCATATATGCCATGATGTCTCCGGTTCTTCCCCATCCGGTCTGAACCTCGTCGAACATGAGGAGCATGTTCTTCTCATCACAGAACTCACGAAGTCCTTTAAGGAACTCAGGGTCTGCAGGGTATACACCACCCTCGCCCTGTACAGGCTCTACCATGATTCCTATGGTGTTCTCATCGCATTTGCTCTTGAAGTCCTCAAGGTTGTTATACTCTGCATATGTGAATCCCGGAAGGAGTGGTGCAAATCCCTTGTGGCAGGCCGAATCAGGCTGGCCTGTTGCCGACAGTGCACCGTATGTTCTTCCGTGGAAGCTGTTCTTCGCTGTCACGATCTTATATCTGTCCGGTCCGTAATTGTCCACGCCGTACTTTCTAGCCATCTTGATCATGGCTTCATTTGCCTCTGTTCCTGAGTTCTGGAACACGATCTTCTCCATGCCTATGGTGTCACACACCTTCTTTGCAAGGAGGATCATTGGAAGTGTATATGCATAGTTTGATGCATGTATTACATTTGCCGCCTGGTCAGCTATGGCCTTTGCAACCTTCTTGTTGGCATTTCCCGCGCTGCTTACCGCTATTCCTGCGAAGAAGTCGAGGTATCTGTCGCCGTTCTCAGCGTACACATACATGCCATCGCCCTTCTCCTCTATGAATTCCCATCTTCTGGACTGCTCTGCCAGATATGTATCTACTATCTCTAAAAGTTCTTCTCTTGTATAACCTGATTCACTAACCTTCATCTTTCTCTCCTTTTGTATACTCTCCGGTATATCTGCAAATATCCGCCCATATTATAACAGGCATTCCGCATACATTATATACACAAAGCCCGCCACTGGCAAGCGTTCGTGAAATATAACAGATAAATGCTTTAACCACCGTTAAAAAGGACTGTACCGTGAGGTATACCTCAAAGCACAGCCCTTTTATATTTATGCATTTCTCTGTATTATCTTGCAAACTGGGAATTGTACAGATTCGTGTAGAAGCCGCCCTTTGCAAGCAGTGTCTCGTGATTTCCCTGTTCGATGATGTGCCCGTCCTTCATGACTAGGATGACATCTGACTCCTTGATGGTTGACAGTCTGTGTGCAACCACGAAGCTTGTTCTGCCCTTCATCATCTTGGCAAATGCTCTCTGTATCCTTATCTCAGTTCTTGTATCTATGGATGATGTTGCCTCATCCAGTATGAGCATAGGTGGAAGATCAAGCATAACCCTTGTGATACATAGGAGCTGCTTCTGTCCCTGTGACAGATTGCCTCCATCCTCTGTTATATATGTGTTATAGCCATCAGGAAGTCTCTTGATAAAGCTGTGTGCATGTGACTGCTTTGCAGCCTCGACGATCTCCTCATCCGTTGCGTCCGGTCTTCCGTATGCTATATTGTCCCTTATCGTGCCACTCTTAAGCCAGGTCTCCTGAAGTACCATTCCGTAATTGCCGCGGAGGCTCTTTCTTGTGACCTCTCTTATGTCATATCCATCCACGGATATGCTTCCGGCATCCACATCGTAGAATCTCATGAGCAGGTTGATGACTGTACTCTTACCACAGCCTGTAGGTCCCACTATTGCTATCCTCTGTCCGTTCTTCACGTTCAGATTGAGGTTCTTGATGAGCTCCACATCTTTGTTGTATGAGAAGTCAACATTCTTAAGGTCCACCTCACCGTGAACGTCTGTGAGCTCGTGTGCGCCAGCAGGCTCTGCAGCCTCTGGGTCCTCGTCTATAAGCTCAAACACTCTGGCAGCGGATGCCAGCGCGTTCTGAAGCTCTGTGACAACGCCTGATATCTCATTGAACGGCTTTGTGTACTGATTTGCATAGCTCAGGAAACTTGTGAGCTGTCCAACTGATATAAAGCCCTTTATAGCTGTTATGGCACCTATGATTCCAACGCCTGTGTACACAAGGCTGTTGACAAATCTTGTACTAGGATTTGTTATCGATGAGAAGAATGTAGCCTGAAGTCCTGCCACATTAAGTCTTCCATTGACCTCCTGGAATCTGTCGCAGGTCTCATTCTCCATGGAGAATGCTGTGACTACCTTCTGGTTCTCAACCATCTCATTTACAAGGGATGTGAGCTCACCCTTGATCTCAGCCTGCTTCCTGAACATACTGTATGTTCTCTTTGCTATGAATGACGCAACAAAGAGTGATACCGGAGTGATACATACGACCACAATGGCTATGATCCAGTTGATCGACAGCATGAAGCACAGTGTTCCTACTATAGTCATAACTCCTGTAAATAGCTGTGTAAATCCCATCAGAAGTCCGTCTGAGAACTGGTCTACGTCAGCTATGATCCTGCTGACTATGTCTCCGTGTGTATGTGAATCCACATATGAGAGCGGCAGGCTGCCAAGCTTCTCATATGCCTTTGTTCTTACATCATTAACCACCCTGTATGTGATCATGTTGTTGAGCACGTTCATGACCCACTGTGCAACAGCCGTTATAACGACCACAATCACAAGCTTTTCAAGCATTCCCTTAAGTCCTGTAAAATCTACTTTTCCCGGTCCAACGACCCTGTCAACTGCATGTCCCATGATGATAGGTGCATACAGTGTGAGCACGACCGATATGGCTGCACATATGAGAGACAGAACCACGAGGAACCTGTATCTCTTGATATACTTCAGTATTCTGAGTATCGTCTTTTTATTTACTGATTTATTCCCTTTATCTTTACTCATGAGACAGTTCCTCCTCCGAAAGCTGTGACTGACATATCTCCCTGTATATCTCACAGTTAGAAAGCAGCTGCCGATGGGTTCCTATCCCGGCTATCTGACCATCATCCATGACGATGATCTTATCCGAATTCATGATGGTCGACGCTCTCTGTGACACAAGGAATACAGTCATGCCCTTTGTCTTCTCCCTGATCGCTTTTCTGAGAGCCGCATCAGTTGCAAAATCCAGCGCCGATGCGCTGTCATCCAGTATCAGTATCTCAGGCTTTCTGACGACCGCTCTGGCTATGGTAAGCCTCTGCTTCTGTCCACCCGACAGGTTCTTGCCCCCCTGGGTGATCTTGAAGTATATTCCATTCTCCTTGCCGTCTACAAACTCCTTGGCCTGGGCTATCTCAAGCGCCTCGTCTATCTCTGCTTCAGTCGCATCCTGCTTGCCCCACCTGATATTGTCTGCTATTGTTCCGGCAAACAATACAGCCTTCTGCGGTACCACTCCGACCTTATGCCTGAGCTCGTCCAGGGTGTAGTCCTTTACGTCAACTCCGTCTATGCACACGCTTCCCTGACTCGCATCATAGAATCTCGGTATCATGTTGACCAGGGAACTCTTGCCTGATCCAGTTCCGCCTATGATTCCCACAGTCTCGCCCGGTGCCACGTCAAATGTTATATCTGACAGGGAATCTGCTCCGGCCCCAGCATATCTGAGATTTGCATCCCTGAAGCTTACCTTTACAGCATTTGCCGGTGATCCTGCTGCCTTGCCTGATCCATCCGTTATGGATGGCTGCTGATCCATGACCGCATTTATTCTCTTTGCGCAGGCAACAGCCTTGGTGATCGTCACGATAAGGTTTGCGAGCTTGATGAGCTCAACGAGTATCTGTGACATATAGTTGACAAGTGCGACGACCTTTCCCTGTGTGATGATTCCCGCATCTGTCTGTCCCGCTGCGATCCAGATTATAGCTGCGGTTGAGATATTGATTATCACATAAGTGACAGGATTCATGAACGCTGATATACGTCCTGCAAGGAGCTGGAACTTCATCAGGTCATCCGTGGACTTGTCAAACTCCTCAAATTCCTTGTCCTGTCTGTTGAAGGCTCTGATAACTCTCGCGCCCTCAAGTCCCTCACGGGTGAGCAGTGTGACTCTGTCCAGTCTGTTCTGCACCTTCTTGAACAGAGGTATGCTGAGTGCCATAACACCGAACACAACAATTGAAAGTGCCGGTATGGTCACCACAAATGTCATGGCCGACTTCACGTCGATGGTGAATGACATGATCATGGCACCGAACACTATGAACGGTGAACGGAGGAACAGTCTGAGCACCATGTTGACTCCTGTCTGTACCTGGTTCGTGTCACTGGTCATTCTCGTGAGCAGTGTGGATGTTCCTATGTTGTCGATCTCTGTGTATGAAAGTGATGTAATATGCCTGAACAGATCATTTCGAAGTGCTGTTCCAAATCCTGTAGCAGCCTTTGCCGAAAAATACTGGGCGGTGATAGAACACACCAGACCGATAATTCCCAAAAGTATCATGACGAGACACATCTTCACAACGTAGCTTATGTCACGCCCTGCTATACCGACATCGATTACATTCGCCATGACGATCGGGATAAGCAATTCAAATGTTGCCTCCAACATCTTAAAAAGCGGGGCAAGTATGGACTCTTTCTTATAGTCCTTAAGATATCTAAGTATTCCCTTCATCTCTTCTCCTAACAATACTCATTCCGTATATAACAGATACAGATACCATCCATGTCGTCATTACTCAAATAGAACTTCCACACCATATATAAGGTGCGGAAGTTCTATTTCAAACTATGCTGCAATGGCGCTGATCATCTGATTAATTGTCTGTTACCAATGTTATCATATCCCTTGCAATTATATATCAGTCCTCATCGTCCTCTTCCGGAAGATTTGCATTGTGATATACTGCCTGAACGTCATCGTCCTCCTCAAGCATATCTATAATCCTTGTGAACTTCTTGACAACCTCAGGATCGTCTATATCAACATAGTTCTGAGGTATCATTGTGAGCTCAGCCTCAGCCATCTTTATGCCTTCCTTCTCAAGGCTCTCTCTTACCTGCGAGAAATCCTCAGGTGCTGTGATGATCTCGTAGCTGTCATCCTCGTCTGAGAAATCCTCAGCTCCTGCATCCAGTGCCATCATCATGAGGTCGTCTGCATCTATATCACAGTCTTCCTTGGCAATGATGATCTGTCCCTTGTGATCAAACATATATGATACACAGCCTGTTGTACCTACGTTACCGCCACCCTTTGTGAAGCAGTTACGCACATTGGCTGCTGTTCTGTTCTTATTGTCCGTAAGAGTGTCTACTATGATGGCGGTACCGTTAGGACCGTAGCCTTCATATGTATTCACTACATAGTTTACTGAGTTTGCATCTCCTGCCGCTCTCTCGATACCACGCTTGATAGTATCGTTAGGCATGTTGTTTGCCTTTGCCTTGGCGATTACATCACGAAGCTTACTGTTGTTCTCAGGATTTGCTCCGCCTTCCTTTACTGCTACCACGATCTCCTTACCAATGATTGTGAAGATCTTACCCTTTGCTGCATCGTTCTTTTCCTTCTTGTGCTTGATGTTCGCAAATTTTGAATGTCCTGACATCGTTAATTCTCCTCTTTCTCTTGATTACTAGTTACGTATATTAACACTATTGCGGTGTTTTTTCAACCTTTGTGATCTTTACCTCACCGATCATGTTGTTATTTACCGACAGGGAAGTGAATCTGTAGTTCTGATACACTATCTCTATCTCCTCATCCGCATATGGAAGTCTCCCAAGCTCATACAGCAGAAATCCGTTCAGCGTCTGGAAGTCCTCGTCCGGGAATTCTATCCCCAGAACGTCACTCAGCTCATCCAGTTCAGCCTTACCACTGACTATGTACATATCGCCACGCTTCTTGATATCCTCGCTGGCGTCATCGTACTCGTCAAGTATGTTGCCGACTATCTCTTCCAGAATATCCTCCATGGTCACGATTCCCTCTGTCTGACCATACTCATCCACAACTATGACCATATGTATCTTTGCCGTCTGCATCCTGCGGAACAATTTTGCTATGTTGTACGTAGGATGTACAAATGTAGCCTCAACCATGATCTCAGCCAGTGATTTCGTCTTATCGCGCAGATATTCCTTCACAAAATCCTTGAAATAGATTATTCCAACTATGTTGTCAAGATCACCGTCATACACCGGATATCTTGAATAGTTATTCTCTATCATTATCTCCATGACTTCGTCCAGATCAGAGTTCTTGTCTATAGCCATGACGTTCAATCTGGCCGTCATCACATCTCTGCTCTCCTTGTCAGTGAACTCAAATATGTTTGTAATAAACTGGGCCTCAGAGTCCTCTATAAGTCCCTGCTCATTTCCCTCGTTCACCATGGATATGATCTCTTCTTCTACCTTTTCCTCTTCTGATTTTTTGTTAAAAATCTTCATATAATAGTCTGTATCACCTCATATATTATTTTATGCCAGTTCAAGACTTATCTTCAGAGCTTCATCAACGCGCCTCAGCACATCAGCGTCAACGTGACACACCTTTTCTTTCAGGCGCTGTTTGTCTATAGTCCTGAGCTGTTCCAACAATATGACGGAATCCTTCGCTATATCACAGCTTGAAGAATCAAGCATGATATGTGTTGGAAGTTTTGGCCTCTTCATCTTGCTGGTTATCGCAGCTATTATGACCGTGGAACTGTGTCTGTTCCCAGCCTCATTCTGAACTACTATAACAGGTCGTATGCCTCCCTGCTCCGATCCAACCACCGGTCTTAGATCCGCGTAATAAATATCCCCACGTCTGATCACCAATTCTGTTCACCCCACAAATACTTTCATTGAATGTGGCTATATACTTATATAGTATGTATTCCACTCTAAAAAAAGTATTGCCCATGACAGTACCGGTTATTCGTTAATCCAGAAGATAGTTTACCTGTCCAAGCTCTCTGCCGTCCCTTATGTATGTTCTCGGAACTCGTCTTGATATGTTACATACCAGCTCGTAATTAAAGCTGTTGGCAGGCGCTGCCACCTCCTCGACAGTTACCTCTCTGTCTCCATCCTGTCCGATGAGAGTTACGTCATCTCTTACTTTTACACCATCAATGTGGCTCACGTCAACCATGAACTGATCCATGCACACCCTTCCGATGATCGGAGCATACTCTCCATGGATGATAACTCGGCCTATATTGGACTGTGCTCTTGGGTATCCATCGGCATATCCTGCCGACACCGTCGCAACCTTTATATCATGATCCGCTATATAGGACCATCCATATCCTATACCTGTTCCGGCTTTTACGTCCTTCACAAATATAACCTTGGACATAAGTCTCATAGCAGGTTTCAAAGCCGCTATATTCTTATCTACCTCATCTGATGGATAAAGTCCGTATGTGACTATTCCCGATCTGACCATATCAAAATCCGAATTGTCCATCTCCATGATACCCGCACTGTTAGATATATGCCTTACAGGTATGTGTATTCCAAGTGCCTCAAGCTGGCTGTTTATCCACCTGAACTTCTCAAGCTGACCATTTGCAGCGGTCTTGTCGAGTTCATCAGCCTTTGCGTAATGGGTAAATATCCCCTCTATCTCTATGCCCGGCATCTGACTGATCTTTTCTATGTTCTTCACGCCATCTTCATCACATGTGAATCCGATTCTTCCCATGCCTGTATCGACCTTGATATGGATCTTTGCCTTTGTATTCATGCTCACCGCCAGATCCGAGAGCTTCTGTGCATCGTCCACCTCATACATGGCAGGTCTAACATCATATCTGAGAATCAGTTCGTAATCCGAGGGATCTGTGTAGCCCAGTATCAATATGGGCTTATCTATATTTGCTCTTCTGAGCTCCAAAGCCTCATCGATGAATGCCACTGCAAAAAAATCCACCAGATCATCAAGTGCCTCTGCCACCTCGACAGCGCCGTGTCCATAGGCGTCTGCCTTTATGACCGCCAGCATCTTCTTATCACCGTCTATAAGCCTCTTCATAGCCGTGATATTATCCCTTATATTGTCAAGATTTATCACAGCCTGCACTCTGTTAAAGTTACTGTTGTCCATCATGTTCTGCTCCTTTTATAACCTCCGATATAGCGCTCACTATATCCCTGGCTATCATTGCATTTCTTCCTCTGTGCTCTGCCGCCATATCTCCTGCCAACCCATGTATATATACTCCCAGCTTCGCAGCCTCATACGCACCAAGTCCGGTGCAGACAAGCCCAGCTATTATCCCGGCAAGCACATCCCCTGCCCCCGCAGTTGACATACCGTTATTACCGGATGTGTTTATGTACACATCCCTGCCGTCACTTACGCATGTTCTGGCATCTTTCAGCGCACTTACAACATTATACTCCATCGAAAAGTCTTTGCACACCTCTAATATATTCTTTTTTATATCCGGTATGGCGACGCCTGTAAGTCTTGACATCTCTCCTATATGTGGCGTTACGATCACCGGTCCTCTGTGTCTTCCAAGAATATCGGGCTTTTCGGATATTATGTTCAAGGCATCCGCATCCGCTATCACGGTCTGCACGGCCTCGCACATAATATATTCCACCATGCTTCTTGCCGCATCGCCTTTTCCTATACCAGGACCGATCAGTATGGCATCCGACCACTCCACGGCATCCCTTGCACACTGCTCCGCTTCATCTTTGTTGCTATAGCACATAATCACTGCCTCAGGAATTCTTACTCCTGCTATCTCCTTGTTGTCGATATGTGTGTATATCTTCACAAGCCCTGTTCCCATCCTGTATGCAGCCTCCGCCGCAAATGCCATGGCACCGGACATGTCTCTGCTTCCAGCTATCACCGCAAGCTTTCCATATGTTCCCTTATTTGATGAATCACTCCGTCCCGGAAGCATGCACAGATCGTCTCTGTTGTAGGAATATGCCACCGGGTGTACTCTGTCCACTTCAGCCTGTGCAAATCCTATGTCTCTCACAACGACCTCTCCGCTTATCTCGCAGCCGGGATAAAATATCAGCCCTCTTTTATTCAGTCCAAATGTGACCGTCATACCTGCCTTGAATGCACATCCCATGATCTGCCCCGTGCTGGCATCCACACCTGACGGGGTATCTATGGCAACCTTAAAGCCGCCAAGTCCGTTCATCGTCTCTATGGTCTCTCTCCATATTCCCGCCACATCACGCTTGAGTCCGACGCCAAATATTCCGTCCACAACCACATCGTAATCACTGTCAATGATGTGATCCGTCACCTGTATGCCGATTTTTTTCGCTATTTCAAGCTGATATGAAAAGCTGTCGCTTACTCTCGATATTCCATTTATATAACAGACATGGACAATATCTCCCTGCTGGTACAGGAGTCTCGCAAGAGCCAGTCCGTCCCCGCCGTTATTGCCGCCTTCAACAACCACAAGGCACTTTAATTTTCTGTCCGCGTTTATAGACTTCAGTCTGGAATTTATCTCCTCCAGCACGGTGATCGCAGCTCTCTCCATAAGCAGGATCCCTGGCACACCCTTTTCCTCTATGGTCAGCCTGTCTATCTCCTGCATCTCTGTTCGGTCTGCAACATAAAACATATTTCTGCCTCCTTATTGAAGAAAACGGATAATTTCTCTCGAAATTACCCGTTTTATACTTACCTATAAAATCTTCCGATCTCTTCCTTATCTCTTCTTGAGGAAATCAGGAATCTTGATACTCTCTGTCTTTGGTCTTGACACATGTGCCGGCTCAACTGGTGTTGATGTTACAGGTGTCTGCTGTGCTGGTGTCACAGGTGCTGTGTATGCTGGCTTTGCTGCCGGAGCAGTCTCAGTTGTCTGACCGCCGAGGAACGATGGTCTTGTGCTTGTCTGAGTGCTGTGTGTTCCAAGGCTCTGGCCTGCATATGTAGCAGTCTTTGGCTCTGCAGCAGGTGTTGTTGTAACTGCTGGCTTAGGTGTGGTCATTGTTCCCATAGGAGATGCAGTACCTGCATATCTTGCGGTGACATCGCTCTCGCCTGATCTCTCAAGACCTGTAGCAATGATCGTGATGCTTATATCCTCACCCATGTTGTCATTGTCAACTGTACCGAAGATGATGTTGACTCCATCTCCAGCCTGCTCTGTAAGATATGTAACAGCATCATAAGCCTCAACGATACCAATGTTACCTGAGAAGTTTACGATGATATCTGTTGCACCTGAAACGGTTGTCTCAAGAAGTGGTGAATCCATAGCCTCCTTGATGGCGTCAACAGCCTTGTTCTCTCCGCTTGCTGAACCTATACCGATATGAGCGATACCCTTATCTCTCATAACTGTCTGTATATCTGCAAAGTCAAGGTTGATAAGACCCGGCTTATTGATAAGGTCTGTAACACCCTGAACACCCTGCTGAAGTACCTGATCTGCCTTCTTCAGCGCATCAGGAATACTTGTTCTCTTATCACAGATCTGAAGAAGCTTGTCGTTAGGGATAACAATAAGTGTATCCACATTCTCCTTAAGTCTCTCTATACCTTCGATCGCGTTTCTCATACGAGGCTTGCCCTCAAAACCAAATGGCTTTGTGACAACTCCGACTGTGAGGATGCCAAGGTTACGTGCCATCTCTGCAACGACAGGGGCAGCGCCTGTTCCTGTTCCACCACCCATACCACATGTTACGAATACCATGTTGGCGTCCTTGATGATGTCTACGATCTCTTCTCTATTCTCCTCTACAGCGCTGGCACCGATCTCAGGCTTTGCACCAGCACCAAGACCCTTGGTAAGTTTCTCACCTATCTGGATCTTTGTTGTAGCTCTGCTGAGTGAAAGAGCCTGCTTATCTGTATTGATAGCGATAAGTTCCACTCCCTCAACATTCTCATCGATCATTCTGTTAACAGCATTGTTACCTGCACCGCCGACACCAATTACAAGAATCCTTGCCGGTGTTCTCTCGTCATTTGATTTTATCTCAAGCACGGTTGCATCCTCCTTATATACTTATTCTTTATCCATCAATCATTGTCATCTGCTCAAAAGCTGACCGTTTTATCGCATTAGTACCTATATAATACGATTTTTTATATCATTACGCAAGAAATTTTTTATTTATTTTCTTTAAAGATAACGTTCCTCTGCGATTCACTGTAATTCGACATATCAAGAGTTCCCTTTTTACCCTTCACGCTCTCAAGTATGCTCTCAAGATTCATGAATTTCGTCTCCAGGTTTTCACCGTCGCCGATCCTGATCTTTATTCCATCCTTGTGAAGTATGAGATTCTGATCTGTGTCATAAGTAATCTTGTCTATCTGTATTCCGCTCTTGTAAATGAGCTGTGTCATAGTCAGTATCTCCTGGAAGAACCCCGAATCACCGACATCAAGCTTCTTTCCCTGCTCCACGCTGTCACTTGTAAGTCCCTCTATACAAGGAACATCATCAAGCTTTGCATCGGATATCTCGAGCACGATACCATCGCCATCAAAATATGCATACTGATCGTTGTACTTTATGCAGCCCGCCATGGCCTTCTCGTACACCGTGATCTCTACTGAATTCCTGTTCACATATGTGACGTCTATCTTATCTATAAAGGTTACATCCTGGGCAGGATTCAGTCTGCTCTCAAGTATAAACAGCAGCGTATTGCCATAATCCTTACCGCCGGTCACGATATCGACCATCTGTTGGTCAGTGTAGTGATCAGTTCCGGTCACTTTTATGGACTTCAATTTGTAACATGTACGTATGTATACAAACGCTATAGCACACAGCACCACCAGAATGAGAAGTATCTTGAGAACTATCTTGAATATCCTTGCCGCCTTCTCACGTCTCGCCTTTCTTCTGGCAAGTTTCTCCGCCTGCAGCTTCTTCTTTCTCTCTATCTCCTCCGGGGTAAGCTTTCTGCCCTCTTTTTTGCGTTTTTTCTTGTTCTTCTTTCTTGCAGCAACCGCCTGATCTTGCTTACGCCTGCGTCTCTCCTCGGATCTGCGGTTTTCTGCATTCTCTCTGCGCATCCGGTCATCCGGTCTGCGACGCTCTCCATCCTGTCTCCTGCGCACCTGCTCATCAGATCTGCGACGCTCTCCATCCTGTCTCCTGCGCACCTGCTCATCAGATCTGCGGCGCTCTCCATCTGGTCTCCTGCGCACCTGTTCGTCAGATCTGCGGCGCTCTCCGTCTGGTCTTCTGCGCACCCGCTCGTCAGATCTGCGACGCTCTGCGTCTGGTCTTCTGCGCGCCTGTTCGCCTGTTCTGCGGTGCTCCCCATCAGGCCTTCTGCGCGCCTGTTCGCCTGTTCTGCGGTGCTCCCCATCAGGCCTTCTTCGTGTCTGCTCATCCGTCCTGCGGCGCATATCTCCGTCTGCTCTCCGCTGTCCATTGCGGCTGTCTGTCTGCTGTCTTCTCTTATCAACCGGAACCTTGACCATTCCGTCGAGGCGTTTTCCGGTCATGACATCCACATAGCCGCTTTCACGTCTGGTCTGCGCAACATCAACATTTCTGCTCATTCTATTTTTATTAACATTTCGTCTATTGTTGTTTTCCATTCAAATCTTCCTTTAAAGGATCTGTCATATGTCTGTTTCGTCATACGAAATTCCTCTGGATACGGACATCACTATCCCCATCTCCATCAGAATGAAAATTATCGAACTTCCGCCATAACTGACAAATGGCATCGGCACACCTGTCGGCGGAATGGTATTCGTGACAACACTCACATTTATCAGCAGTTGGACCGCCACATGTGCCATCACTCCCGCTGTGAGCATGCTTCCAAATCTGTCTCTGGCATTCATGGCCGTCACAGCCATCCGCCTAAGTAATATAAGAAAAATGATAAGTATAAATGCCGCTCCGACAATTCCGAGCTCCTCACACACGACTGAGAATATCATATCATTATGTGACTCCGGAATAAACCCCATCTTTTGGACACTTCTCCCAAAGCCCACTCCAAACAGTCCACCGGAACCAACGGCATATAACGACTGAACCGTCTGATAGCCATCTGCGTAATTTTCAGGATCAAGCCATATCTTGACTCTGTTCGCCCTGTAGCCTGCGAACATTATGAAAAGCACACTCCCGACAACACCAAATATACCGATCAGAACAAAATGTCTGACCCTGGGGCTTCCCACAAACAATATTACAAAAAGGATTGCAAAACAGATTATAGCCGTGCTGAGATTCTCCACACCGATCAGGACTATGGTGATCACGGGCAGGATCATTACCTTTATAAGGCAGCCCGGTCTGCACAGATTTTTGCTCTCCACGGCAGCCCTCGCCGAGGTGTAGATTATGATCGCCGTCTTGGCATATTCTGATGGCTGAAATCCTATAGGTCCAATATATATCCATCTTGCTGACCCATGGCTGGCCGTTCCTATTATCAGCACCACCACCTGAAGAACAAGTGATGACAGCAAAATGACCGCAGACAGCCTGAGCAGCCGCCTGTAGTCATATCTTGACACTATGTACATGGCGAAGATCGCCAGCAACATATAAAGTGCCTGTCTTTTAAAAAAGTACATCTGATCTCCGTACAGGTCGTACGCCCTGTAACTGCTCGTACTGTATATCATGGCAAGCCCAAATATCAGAATCATCCCCAGCGCCAGGAGCATGGTCACATCCACATATCCTCCCGGACACCGTCTTCGTGCATCTCTCACTCTATCTTCTGAAACCTCAGGACCTCCATGCAATCAGATCACTCCTTATAGCTTCTTACATACTCCTTGAACATATCGCCTCTCTGCTCGTAGTTGTCAAACTGTCCCCAGCTTGCACATGCAGGTGAGAGAAGCACCGCATCTCCGTCAACCGCATTCTCATGGCAATATGCTACCGCATCCTGAAGATTCTCCTCAAATATAATTGAGTTAAATCCATGTCTCTTGGCACAGTCAGCTATCTTCTGCGCAGTCTGGCCTATGAGAACGAGCCACTTTACCTTGCCGTCAAACGCCTCTATCCACTCGTCGTACTCAGAACCCTTGTCATAGCCTCCACCTATGAGGAATGTAGGAGCCACCATGGCCTGTATTCCCTTTATGGCTGCATCAGGGTTTGTTCCCTTTGAATCATTGTAGTATGCGACACCATCGACGGTATCAACATATTCTATTCTATGAGCAACAGCCTTGAATGATGTTGCAACATCTCTGATAACATCAACAGGGACTCCCATATAATATGATATTCCAACTGCTGCCAGAACATTCTCAACATTGTGAGCTCCCATGAGCTTAAGATCCTTAATGGCAAGTACATTGATCTTCTTATCGCCATCCTCGAGGATGATATCCCCATCCTCTAAATATACTCCACCGGCCGGCTTCTCCAGTCTGCTGAAATATACTACATGGCAATGATCCTTTGCCTTCTCTCCCATGGCGCGTGTATGCTCATCATCATAGTTGAGGACTGTCACATCATCCATGGTCTGATTCTTTGTTATTGAAAACTTTACATTTCCATAATTTTCAAATGTATAATGCCTGTTCAGATGATCCGGAGTCAGGTTGAGTATTGCACTGACATTCGGATGAAAATCTATAACCGTCTCAAGCTGGAAACTGCTTATCTCTGCAACTGTATCTGAATCATCGTCTGTTGTGTCGCACAGCTCTGTGTAAGGTATTCCAATATTTCCCACAACGATGGTCTTGGCATTGTGTGCCTTGACTATCTCTCCCACAAGGGCTGTAGTTGTAGTCTTGCCGTTTGTTCCTGTTATGGCTGCTATCTTACCCTTACCATAATGGTATGCCAGCTCTATCTCACTCCAGATAGGTATTCCCGCATTTCTCACCACATCTGTAAATGGCGCATCAACAGGGATTCCCGGACTGATGACCATGAGCTGTGATGATGAGAGGGCATCCTCTCCAAGCTCACCGAGTTCTATCTGAACAAGCTCTGAATCGCCTGTCTTCTCCTTTATCGCCTCTATATCTCTGTCCTTGTTCTCATCGAACAGATAAACCTTTACTCCATGATTTACCAGAAGCTTGGTTGCACTGATTCCACTCTTTCCTGTTCCTGCTACTATCGCTGTATTGATCTCCATATCATTTCACCATGGTGCACCACTGCACCATTTTCTCCTTTCTACATTACAGAGCCAGTAAACCTACCACACAGAGGACTGCAGTCACTATAGAAAATATAGCAACGACCTTTGACTCAGGCCATCCCCCGAGCTCAAAATGATGATGTATAGGTGCCATTCTGAACACTCTCTTGCCTGTAAGCTTGAATGAAACAACCTGTATTATAACTGATAATACTTCAATGAAGTATATGAAAGCTATTATAACTATGAATATAGGCATCTTGAGCATATACGCTGTTGATGCAACAAATCCACCGAGTGCCAGAGAACCTGTATCTCCCATGAATACCTTTGCAGGGTACACATTGTACACAAGGAAGCCAAGAAGACATCCAACCGCTGCGCAGGCAACCGGAGCAACACCTGAGTCTGTTCCCACTGCTACAACCGCAAAGAATGTGGCTATGAGAACCGTGACTGATGACGCAAGTCCGTCAAGTCCATCTGTGAAGTTCGCACCATTAACTGTTCCAAGCACGATGAAGAACAACAGTATCACATAGAGTGTGCTGTTGAGCTGAACCGTCTTGCCAAGGAATGGTATTATAAGCTCATTGTTGATATCTGAATACTTCTCTACATAATATGCAAATACTCCCGTAACGACAATCTGTCCGAGCATCTTCTGCCATGCGTGAAGTCCCATTGATCTCTTCATAACAACTTTGATGTAATCATCGATAAATCCGATAAGTCCAAATCCAAGTGTCACAAAAAGCACCGGAAGGACATCCGGATATTTCTTCATATAGATAAGCGTCGTGATCGTAAGTGACAGAAGGATTATAAGTCCACCCATGGTTGGTGTTCCGGCCTTCTTCAAATGTGCCTGCGGGCCGTCATCCCTGACAAACTGACCGAACTTGAGCTTCTTCAGGAACGGTATAACTATAGGGCACAGCACCACGCTGATACAGAATGCTATCACTACCGGTAAAACAATCTTTAAATCTAAATTCATTTTGTACTCCTTACCTGCCCGCACACCGCGGACTATGTATTTCTTAAACTGTTTTCAGACTGAGATAAATTTAATACTCATTTGTGGCTTTGTCAATTCCCAAATAGGGAAGAATATTCAAAAAAATATCTCTCACAACAGGGGCCGCTATGGTTCCTCCATAATATGTGCCCTCGGGCTCATCTATTAGCACGACCGTCAGGACTTGAGGATCATCCGCCGGCGCAAATCCTATAAAAGAAGATATGTATCTGCCTGTTCCTCTGGGAAGTTTCTCACTCGTGGCGGTCTTTCCGCCTATCCTGCAGCCCTCTATGGCACACTTTGATCCGCCGCCCTCGGCAACGACTGCCTCAAGCATCTCCCGCATCTTCTGTGATGTCTCCTCATCTATAACCTGTCTCTGCTCGTCAAATTCAATGGCTGTAATAGTTTCTTTACTGCTGTCTATTATCCTTTTTCCCAAATGTGGAGTTACCGTATGCCCTCCATTCACAACCGTGCACACTGCAGATATGAACTGTATCGGAGTCACCTGGAATGACTGTCCAAACGACATGGTGGCAAGCTCTACCGGCCCGACATTTTCCTTCTTATGCATGATGGAGTTTGCCTCTCCGGGAAGGTCTATTCCGCTCTGACTGAACAATCCCAGCTTGTGATAATACTCGTACATGCCATCCACACCTGTTCTCTCTCCTATCTCCATAAACGCCGGATTGCAGGAATTCATGAGCGCCTCCTTAAGGCTCTGGCTTCCATGGCCCGTGGTCTTGCTACACCTTATCCTTCTGTCCTCAACTATCTTATATCCCGGGCAGAAAAAGTTTGAGCTGCTGTCGACCGCTCCCTTCTCGAGTGCTGCCGTCAGTGTTATTATCTTGGCGGTTGATCCCGGCTCATATGTGTCGCTTATCAGATAATTTCTCCACATATTGTTCAGCTCATCCATATTGCCGGCTGTAGGCAGCAACATGGATGTCCCGGATGCGCTGTTATTCCTCTCTGCATCTTCCTCTGTGTCTGTCTCTCCATCGTTCTCTGGCTTAACCAGTTTGAACGGTTCGTTCAGGTTGTATTCCGGCACATCCACCATGGCATATATCTCGCCATTTTGGGGATTGATCGTTATTGCACACACCCTGTTTGCTTTTTTCTCGATCAGTACTTTCTCTGCAGCCTGTGTCACATATCTCTGTATATTGAGATCCAGTGTTGTCACGAGATCATTTCCGGGAATGGGCTCTGTCCTGGTTTCTGAATATTCCGCAAGCTCTATTCCCCTTGCATCCGTGACCGCATTTATGCTTCCATTTGTCCCTGTGAGCACACTGTCATATGTCACCTCAAGGCCCAGTATTCCCTGATTGTCAGCACCGGTGAAGCCTATAACCTTCGATGCAAGGGTATCATATGGATAGCTGCGCTTGTAATCCTCGTCCACCTTGATCCCCGGAACAGCAGCCGCCTTGATCTTTTTTCCGGTCTCCTTGTCTACATTTGACGCTATGAGCTCCCTTGAGGATACCTTCTCCACCTTCTTCCTGATGTCTGCCGGATCCTTATCCAGATATCTTGTAAGAAGCTCTGTGACCTCCGCCTCATCCTCTATCTGGCTGTGTATCACGGATATTGAACACACCGCCTTGTTGTCCGCTATGATATTGCCATTTCTGTCGTATATCCTTCCCCTGGGAGCTTTTATGCTTCTCTCCCTCTCATGCAGGGAATCTGCTTTCTCACTATAATATTCTCCCCTGTAGAGCATTATGTATGCAAGACGGCCAACTATAACTCCCAGCGCTAGGGCCGCCATAACGAACACAAACTTTATCCTCCGCCTGTTATAACTGTATACCTTCAACTCTTGATCCCGGACTTTTTTATTATCATATTAGCCGGATGCCTCATGTATTCGCCTATTCGTGTACAAATCTATCTCTGCATTAAAAAAGCACCGGAGGTGTATCTGCACCTTCGATGCTTTGGTTTACTGTGTAAATTATCATTCGCCGGAATAGTCCTCGTCACCGCTCCACGTATCCGTGCCGTCGCCTGTTCCGCTGTCATCCTCCCATGTATCGTCCGCCGTATAACTGTCGTCTGCCGTATCGTCATACGATGTGTCATCCGCCGATGTGTCGTCGGTCGATGTATCTTCCGCTGATGTATCTTCCGCTGATGTGTCCTCAGCAGCCGCATCCTCTGTTGCCGCCTCTGTATCTGCAGTCTCTGTATCCGTGTCAAATGCTGATGAGAGCGGCTCCTCCGTTCCGTCATAAGCCACATCATCTCCGTTTGTTGAGTATACATTCAGGTATGGAAGGAGATCCTGCATAACCTGATTGAACAGCTTTGCTCCTGCTCCTGATCCTGACTGATCCTCAACATGAGGCTCATCAACTACAACGTAAAGCATTATCTGAGGATTCTCAACAGGGGTAAATCCTATGAATGACAGTACGTATTTTCCATTTCCTCGAGGAAGCTTCTCGGCTGTACCTGTCTTACCACCGATGGTGTAGCCCTCTATTCCAGCCGCATATCCTGTACCTTCCTCAACAACCGCCTGGAGGTATGTCTTCATGTAATCCGACACTTCCTTGGATACGGTCTTTCTGACAAGCACCGGATCCATATTCTCAACCACATTTCCGTCTGAATCCAGAAGTCTCTTGACAACATGTGGCACATAATAATTTCCGCCGTTTATTACAGAACAGAATCCCGCTGCCATCTGGATCATAGATGTTGTAACACCCTGTCCAAATGAAGATGTCGCAAGCTCTGTAGGATTAAGATTCTCCACATCGTACTTAATACCTGTCGTCTCACCTTCGAGATCTATTCCTGTCTTGGAACCAATGTTAAATATCATCTGATATTTGTCAAATGTCTCTGGTCCCTCCTTGTCCGCTATCTGCATCAACGCATCATTACATGAAACAGCCAGAGCTCTCTTGACGTCAACCATTCCGTGTCCTGCTCTGTAACTACAGTAAATAGGGCTCTCTCCCTCGACTACGACCTGTGAACCATCACAGAGAAATTCATCTCCGTCTGAGATCACTCCATCCTCCATGGCTCCTGCTATGGTAAATGCCTTGTATGTTGAACCCGGCTCAAACACATCACTTATACAGTAATTCTGCCATACATAGTTGAGTGCCTCATATAACTGGTCTGATGTAAATCCATCTATCGTGCTCTGGAACTCTTCATCCGACATCTTTGAGAAATCGTATTCCACTTCCTCAGTCTTTACATTCTTCTTCTGTTCGGTGGTCGCTTCTGTGGATGATTCTGTGGTAGTGCCATCCTCGCTGCTCTCCGTTGTTGCTGTTGTATTTTTCTTTGCACTCTCAACGCTTATCAGGCTGTCCGCATTCTCATCTGCACCCTCGATCTCAACCTCCTGGGTGACGGTGACTGTCATGTTCCTGAGCGCCTGTGTGTTCATCGGGTCATTTGGATCGTAGGTACGTGAGCTTGCCATTCCAAGTATCTCGCCATTGTTTGGATCCATTGCTATGATACCTATCTGCTTAGCACCTGTATTCTGCATATACTCAGTGATGTTGTCCTCTATGATCTTCTGTATATTCATATCTATGGTGGATACTACTGTCTCACCATTCTGGGCTGCCACAGTCTCCGAGTCAACGCCGCCTGAGCCCGACATATATCTGTAAGTCTTGCCATCCACACCGTTTAAGTAGTCATTATAATAGCCCTCAATACCACCCTGTCCAACATTTCCGCTGGCGGTGTATCCGAGCAGGTGACACGCCAGAGATCCATTTGGGTAATTTCTCTTATACACCGTCTCGAATCTCACTCCTATGACATCTGCGCCCTCATCGGTCTTACAGTAATCCTCAAATGCCTTAACCTTTGTATATGGAAGATCCTTGAGGACTACCTCATAATAAGAATCCTCATTTGCAATGTGCTTGTCAAAATCGTCTCCTGACACATCGAAATACTCCAGCACCGCAGCTCTTGTTGCCGCCTTTCCCTTCTCCGTGATCAGAATATTCACAGGCTCAAGTATCAGGCTGTAGGTCTTCTCACTGTTTGCAAGGACATTTCCATTTCTGTCCAGTATCTCGCCTCTCTCATACGGAATATCCGTGGAATTGTAGTCCATCTGCAGAACCACCGCCTCCGAATACTCCTTTCCATTTGCCACGTTGATGTACACAACTCTTATGGTGAGTGCCACCAGAACTCCCACCACCAGCAAATATGCGATCTTGGTCTTTCTTCTCATCCCTTTTAAAAATAGCTTTGATCTCTTTGACATTTTATCTTTCCACCTTAAAAATTAAATATCCCTAAGACTACTTGGCCTTAGGGACATCCTTGTACTGTACTACGTAATCATCATTATTCTGTGAATAGTATAATGTTTGTCCCGGCTGTGAGTATACCATGCCGAGCTTAGTAGTTGCAATATTATATATCTCATCCAGATCTGTCATGGAATCAAGTCCTGCGCTGTAGCTTGCATTCTCGTCAAGCTGTGTTGCCACCTGGCTCTTCAGCGTTGCCACTGACTCCTTCTGTGACTTGACATCTGATGTAAGTTTCAGAAGATAACAGCACAGCGCCACCGCAACGATTATCGCAGCAACCATGCCCGCCGTATATCTTATTTGTGCATTTGTAACTGCCTTTCTCTGTGCCTTTCTGGCTGCAAGCTCTCGTCTCTCTCTGTCAGTCAGATGAGATGATCCCTGTTTCTTTCTTCGCGCCGGCTGTGGAGCTCTCTCAGGTCTCACTGAAGGCTGTGGTCTTCTCGCCGGAGCGGCTGAGCCTCTGACTACAGCTTCGCGGGATCTGTTACGTCCAGCCCGGTCATCATAATTCAGTTGTCTTGCAGAACTACCCTCTGTGTAGTATCTTCTATCTGCCATCTATATCGCCTCTTTCATTTATATCTGTCAAATTGCCTCAAACACTCTGAGCTTTGAGCTCTTTGATCTGGAATTCTCCTCAAGCTCCCTTTCTCCCGGTATGATCGGTTTTCTCGTTATCACCTTGCCGAGAGGCTTTCTTCCGCATGTGCACACCGGAAAGTTCGGTGGACAAATGCATGGATTTTCATTTTTCCTGAATGCTAGCTTCACTATCCGGTCCTCAAGGGAATGAAATGTGATGATACACAATCTTCCTCCCGGATTCAGGCTTGCTATCATGCCGTCTATTGAATCCCTGAGCACATCAAGCTCTCTGTTAAGCTCTATCCTGATCGCCTGAAATGTCTGCTTGGACGGATGTCCCTGTCCATTCCTTGCCTTTGCCGGTATGGAGCCACGGATTATATCGTTGAGCTCTTCGGTGGTCTCTATCACCTTGTTCTCACGATACTTGCATATATGATATGCAATACTCTTTGCATATCTCTCCTCTCCGTAATCCTTAAGTATACGGAACAGCTCAGCCTCGGAATAATCATTGACTATATCCTTTGCAGTCTTTGTCTGCCTGTTGTCCATCCTCATATCCAGTGGAGCATCAACCCGATATGTGAATCCTCTATCCGCATTATCGAGTTGATATGAAGACACTCCCAGATCAAGGAGTATCCCGTCCACCTTCTGTATGTTCAGTTCATCCAATATTCTTCTGAAATTCTGGTAATTATCCCTGACTATGGTCACCTTATCCCCATACGGCTCAAGTCTCTTCGACGCTGCAGCTATGGCATCCTCATCCTGGTCGATACCTATAAGCCTGCCGCCCTCACCAAGCCTCTTCACAATCTGCTCTGAGTGTCCGGCTCCCCCTAATGTGCCATCCACATAGATGCCATCCGGCTTGATATTCAGGTTGTCGATGGTCTCCTCAAGCAAGACCGACTTGTGCGCAAATTCCATAATCAATTACCATTCTCTTCTAAAAACTAAAATCAAGTGCATCAAGCTCATCTGCAAGCTCGTCCATGCTGGCCTGATTATCACTCATGTTCTCAGGGCCATCCCACTCTTCCTTGCTCCAGATCTCCGCTTTCTCACCGTTACCGATGACATACACATCCTTGTCTATATGAGCATATTCTCTCTGCTTCGGAGATAGAAGTATTCTTCCCTGTGCATCCGGCTCACACTTGACCGCTCCGGCAAGGAAACCTCTCTTGAAGGCTCTGGCCGTTCTGTTGGTCATAGGAAGCTTGTTCAGCTTCTCAACGAACTCCTCCCACTCTGTCATTCCATATACATAGAGACAGCAGTCGATTCCTTTGGTTACCATGAATGACTCCCCGAGTTCCGAACGAAGTTTTAATGGCATGATCAGTCTTCCTTTTGCATCAAGCTTATGTTCATATTCACCTGATAAGCATCTGGACATCCCGATCTCCTCCTTTCGTATAACTCCGGTTCAATCACCACTTTCCACCACTTAGTTGCACAGTAATGCCACTTGTAACCACTATTCTATACTATAGCCCCTCAAATTGCAACCCTGTTATATGAAAAAAATGTGTGCAAATACGCAAAAAAGCCTGTAGATCTAACAGTTTTCACTGTCAAACCTACAGGCTTTTTGTGGTGGGGACAAATCCCAGTTTTTTCCCATTTCGTGGGGGATATCTCCACCTTGTGGGTATTTATCTGTATTGTCTCCCTGTTATATTATTTTTATTGCCACTTTTTCTGCGCTGAAATGCTATTTTGTGGCATCTTTGTCATCTTTCTTTTTTTCTCCAGCGTCATCTGATCCACCACTGGTCTCCACTTCTGTACCGGCAGCGTCTGCTTCACCACTGGTCTCCACTTCTGTATCCGCAGGATCACATTCGCCACTAATCTTCACTTCTGTGCCAGCGGCGTCTTCCATCACTGCAGCAGGCCAGCCACGCTTGGCACATCTTACATAATTTATGACAAGCAGTACCACGGCAGTTACAAAGCATACAAGTGCAAGCGCCTGGGATACCTTGATCCCTGTATTGCCGATCATCAGGGAATCACTTCTGAGACCTTCGATGATAAATCTTCCAAGTCCGTATCCGCCCACATATATGAGAGCGAACTCTCCTTTGAATTTCTTGTGCTTTCTATATATAAATAAGAACACAAGCAGCAAAAGATTCCACAGGGACTCATACAGGAATGTCGGGTGGACTGTTATGCAGTCCATTCCGTCTATATTCATCACATTGTCCAGCATCTTCTGTGTGATGACCCCGGTTCTCTCCAGATAGTCAAGATTGCCCTCTGATCTGTAGTAATCAAGAGGAATCGCCATGGCCATCTTACTGTTCGTATATGCGCCAAATGCTTCTCTGTTGAAGAAGTTGCCAAATCTTCCAAGTATCTGCCCGATCAGTATTCCGAATGTGGCTGTATCCGCCATGAGCACAAAGCTTACTTTTCTCACCTTGCAGAAGATTACCGCTGTGATGACTCCTGCGATGATTCCGCCGTATATGGCAAGTCCGCCGCCTCTGATATTCAGCATGGCTTTGAGTGTAGCTCCCACATCGCCCTGCACTATATACTGGTCAAGTCTGAACAGGATATAGTAGAGTCTTGCTCCAAGTATCGCCGGGATGATAAGTATAAGTATGAAATCCAGATACATTTCAGGATTCTGTTTTGTTCTCTTTGCCTCGTTGGTGACAAGTACATATGCCAGCAGGAATCCTATCATGATGATGATCCCGTAGAACCTCACCTCAAAGCTTCCTATATTGATGTGGTCACCTATATTTCTGAGGGTTATCCCAAGATTCGGAAAGAATATGCTTCTAAAATATTCTGATATCTGAGACATATCGTTACATCCTCCTAGATTCATTTACACGTTGAACTTGAAGAGAATAACATCTCCATCCTCAACCACATATTCCTTGCCTTCCTGTCTTACAAGGCCCTTCTCCTTGGCCGCAAGCATGCTTCCGCAGTCCATGAGATCCTTGTAGCTGACAACCTCCGCCTTGATAAATCCTCTCTCAAAGTCTGAGTGAATCTTGCCAGCTGCTCCAGGTGCCTTCGTTCCCTTCTTGATGGTCCATGCCCTTGACTCTGTCTCTCCGGCTGTCAGATAACTGATAAGACCAAGAAGTGAGTAGCTTGCCTTGATAAGCTTGTCAAGACCAGACTCTTTAACTCCAAGATCCTCGAGAAACATCTTCTTCTCCTCATCATCAAGCTCTGCCAGCTCCTGTTCTATCTGTGCACATACTACAAATACCTCTGCATCGAAGTCCTTTGCGTATTCCTTTACCTTCTGCACGTTCTCATTTGAAGCGCCATCGTCTGCAATGTCTTCCTCGCCTACATTTGCGGCAAATATTACAGGCTTCCATGTGAGAAGGTTATATTCCTCTATCCACGCCTGCTCGTCCTCATCTGCGACCTCTATGGTCTTTGCAAGCTTACCATCCTCAAGGTGAGCCTTGATCCTCTGCTGGAAGTCAAGCTCCTTCGCAAGCATCTTGTCATTTCTTGCACCTCTGATGGTCTTGGCGATCCTTCTGTCGAGCACCTCTATATCTGAGAATATCAGCTCCAGATTGATGGTCTCTATATCTCTGATTGGGTCTACGGAACCGTCAACGTGGATGACATTTGTATCCTCAAAACATCTTACAACGTGAACGATGGCATCAACCTCTCTGATGTTCGCAAGGAACTGGTTTCCAAGTCCTTCTCCCTTTGATGCGCCCTTTACAAGACCCGCGATATCTACAAATTCTATAACAGCAGGTGTTGTCTTGGCTGAGTTGTACATCTCTGTGAGCTTGTCCAGTCTCTCATCCGGCACTGCAACGATTCCTACGTTTGGATCTATTGTACAAAACGGATAGTTAGCCGATTCCGCGCCTGCCTTTGTAAGTGAATTGAAAAGTGTACTTTTTCCCACGTTTGGGAGTCCTACGATTCCTAATTTCATTTTTTCTATTTTCCTTTCTTAAAGCCTTGATTTTGCTTGATATTCTGACTTTGCCGATTATATGGTGTACCATTTAGTGTACCATCTGTTTTCAGGGCGTAAAAAGCCCCAATAGCACGGTAATTGTACTACACCCGTGGCTTAATTTCAATGTTTATAATTATTATCGGAATCCCATAACTATTTTTTACCCAGTGCCTCCTTCAAAACTACAACAGCCAGCCGGGGGTGAACCCCCGGCTGGCTGCTACATTTTATCAGTTCAGATATTTCTCCATCACTGTGTTCAATTTTTCAAAATCAAGCGGTTTCGCTATGTGTTCATCCATCCCCGTGTTCTTTGCAAGCTGCACATCCTCAGCAAATGCATTTGCGGTCATGGCTATGATAGGAATCTGGCCTCTTCTTCCAGGCAGTGCTCTTATAGCGGCGGTGGCCTCATACCCATTCATGACCGGCATCTGAACATCCATAAACACTATGTCATACCAGTTCTCGGAGGCATTCTCTATCCTCTCCACAGCCTCCCTGCCATTCTCAACGATCTCCACACTGGCTCCCGTCATTCCTATGATCTCCGATGCGATCTCTCTGTTCAGATCATTGTCCTCCACAAGAAGGACTCTCCTGTCCGAATAATCAGATCTTCTGATATTCTTCCAGTCCCTTTTAATAAATATAATTATACTCCTCATTGTACATACTAGTTCCAACAGGGAAATTATACTGCAACCGGCTGTCATAGTCCGAAACAGTTCTCTGTTTTCAGACCTTAGACCCATATGGCTTTGTGTCACCGCTTTTCAACGGGTTTACTAAATATTTATTTTTCAAATTCTTTTCATATAGATTACAATTTTCTGATTAAAGTATTATAATCATTTGTTTTATTTGTCAAGCATTTATTTAATTATTTTCAGGTCTTTTCCGTTTTCCACTTCTTTGACATAACGATGTAGAATATGACGTTGAGCACGATGCCGACACATGTGGCTATAGGTGCTGCAAGTCCAATATTCGTAAGGCTTGCATCCGGCTGGATACTCATGTAATACGCCAGTGGAAGTCTCACAAGCAGAGTCTGTATAAGTCCCTGGATCATGACCCACAGTGACTTCTCATGTCCATTGAAATAGCCTATCATGCTGAACAGCACCGCGGTGAGTATAGTCTCAGGTGCAAAGCCCCTCAGGTACTCGAAGCCCCTCTTTATAACAGCCGAGTCAGTGGTAAAGATCGATGTCAGTTTGTCACCAAAGAACCACACGCCAATGAATACCACCACGCCTACAGATAGTCCTATGCCCATACCGGTAAGCATCGCTTTTCTCGCTCTGTCCTCTTTTCCAGCTCCGACATTCTGCGATACAAATGAAGCCATAGACTGCATAAGCGAACTTGGTACCAGCATGGCAAAGCTGACTATCTTGCAGGCAACTCCATATCCGGATGATGCCTCCAGGCCAAGTCTGTTGATAAATGCACACAGCGCTAGAAATGACATCTGCGTGAGAAATTCCTGCATCGCCAGCGGAAGCCCAACTGAGAGCAATCTTCTGCACTGTCTGTTTAATCTGAAATCTTTTCTTGATATCTTAAATGGAAGCTCTCTCTTCTTCAGCAGCAAAAGCGCAAGGACAACACTGACCGCCTGGGCAACCACTGTTGCTATGGCTGCACCCGCAGCATCCAGATGACATCCCGCAACCAGTATAAGGTCACCGACAACATTTACTATACATGCCACAAACACAAATATAAGAGGTGATTTGCTGTCTCCAAAACCTCTGAATATCGCGGTGAGCACATTGTAGGCCATAATGAAAAATATTCCGCCTCCGCATATCCTCACATACGACGATGTAAGAGTGACCGCCTCAGCCGGTGCCTGCATCAACACTGACAAAGGTCTTGCAAACGTCACCATGACAACTGCCAGCACCACCGCAAGTATTGCAAATATGGTCGTGGCACCTCCGAGAAGCTCTCCTATCTGATCCGTGTTCTTCTCGCCTATATATCTGGCAATAAGCACTGTGACACCCATAGCAAGTGCTATTATCACAAATGTAACCAGATTGAGGACCTGGCTGCCTGTAGATACGGCTGAAAGTCCCGCCGTCGAACCGAATCTTCCAACCACCAGCAGATCAACCGCACCATATGCAGCCTGAAGTATCAGTGCTCCAAGAATCGGTCCCATGAATGGGAGCATTTTTCTAATTATACTTCCCTGTGTAAAATCTGTTTTATCCTGTACACTCATCTTATGTCTTGACTCCTTTTGCTCATAACATCATAAATTTTTTCAATGGTCGCTATCATAATATCTGCATCTTCATCTGTGATATCGGTAAGAGACTCCCCCAGTCCTGTGAAATACTCATCAACATATTTGCCAACCAGATCTCTGCCAGCCTGAGTGCTCCTGATATACACAAAACGTCCATCCGCCTCTGAAGCCTTCTTTTCCACAAATCCCAAGCGTTCCATATCCTTTATCGTCTTTGTCACGCCCGGTCTTGGGAGCCCCAGCTCATCACTTATATCACTGACCTTTACATCAGTCTCAGACCTCTCAAATCTCGTTATCACATCAAGATAATGTATATGAGTCGGTGTGACTCCATTTGGCAGCTTTGGCATCATATCTCTTACTCTCTTAGCTTGATAGCAGACATCCATCACCTGTTTTATCTTTTCCTTTGTCATAGCATTCCTTCCTGTAAATTTATCAAATATTATTTTATTGTTATTTCGTATAATTACTTTAGGTAATTATCATCGGTAAGTATATTCACATTTTCTCTTTTTGTCAAGGGATAGGATATATAAACTATTCATATGCCTGCGTAAGCCATTAGCCACCATGCATAAAAAATGCTCCACCTGATTCTCTCACAGATGAAGCATTTAATTATTCAATCCTTTTTACTAACTACCTTTACTATCCCTATAACCGATTCGATCAATACCACCACCACAAATGGTATTCCCGCAAGCGTTATGGCGAACATCATGTATTCGATTCCATTCAGAAAATGCTCCCATCCTCCTGTAGCCTGCGGTACTATCCACATTTCATTGAGAACCAGAGCACCGATCAGGAATCCCAGAATCAATCCACTGATTATCCATGTCGCACAGATTATGGCGACATCTTTCAGCCGTACAATCTGATTATCGTATATCCATTTTCTGAATATAATATACAGAATCACGCATATCAGGGGTACAGCAAATACAACGACCAGATTATAACTATCATTATATGTTTCTTCCATGTAATCAGACAGCGTCATAATGCTCCAGCATATGAGCTGTACTACCAGACATATCAATATTTTCTTCTTCATATGCAAACTCCCCACCACATCTACTTTTTACATACTATAATAAAGTTCTTCACATTACAATTTAATTAAAATTATAATATGCTTTCACTCAGATCAGATATCTGCCAGCAAGCCCCACGATCACCTGCATCCCGCCGGAAAGCAGCATCACCCACACAGGATTCAGTTTGAATTTTCTAAGCAGAACAACACTTACCGCAAATATCACCACGAGATTCCACTTAGTTCCAGCGATACTTATCATGTCAATCCCAGACCAGACCGCCGTGACAAATATCGAAACACCCGCTGATGCGATCATCGCCACAACCGCAGGTCTTATTCCTCCGAGCAGTTCCTGAAGGATGTCCTGTTTGCGGTATTTCAGATAAAGTCTTACTATGACTGTGACTATGATACATGAAGGAAGTATACATCCGAGCGTGGCAACCACCGCGCCGACATATCCAGCCACCCGGAGTCCCACAAATGTCGCCGAATTGACCGCTATAGGGCCTGGAGTCATCTGGGATATAGTGATCAAATCCGTGAACTCTGACATGGTCATCCACCCATGTATCTTCACTATCTGTCCCTGTATAAGCGGCATGGCGGCATAACCTCCGCCGAAACTGAAGAGTCCTATCTGGAAGAAACTTAGGAACAACTGCAAATAGATCATTATTCCATCCCCCCTTTGTCGGGATGGTTTTCAGGATTTCCGTCAGAAGTATCCTCTGTCTTTTTATGCCCATGCCCTCTTCTTTTCTCCAGCTGTCCTCTGCAAACGCCGACAAGTCCACAGACAATTACTATGAACACGACATTTATCTCCAATATGTAGGATGCAACAAATGCAGCTATCATGAACAATATCCCCAGATCATCCTTCTGCTTTACTATGTCTGCTCCCATATCATATGTCACTGATGCAATGACCGCAGCTACACCGGCCTGCATTCCCTCCAGCATCTCACTGATTACACAGTTAGTCCTGAACGCGCTGTAACAGTAAGATATGATGGATATGATGACAAATGGCGGTATGATCGTTCCGATTATGGCCACCAGTGTCCCTGCCATGCCGCACAGTTTATAGCCCACCGCTATTGCTCCATTTATCGCGATCGGTCCCGGTGACGACTGGGCTATGGCCACAAGATCAAGCATTTCGTCCTGCTCTATCCAGTGGTTTTCATCCACAAACTTTTTCTTCATAAGAGATACGATGACGTATCCTCCCCCGAAGGTAAAGACGCTCAGATATAATGTTGTTATGAATATCTTCAGAAGAGTCTTACTCTTTTTTCCTCTTTCCATAATATACCTTTCTCGTGAAAACGTTTTCACGCTCCAGGTACAAGTATATGCCTATTCGAGAAATTTGGGAAACATTTTGTTTACAAACATTTTATTTTATCAGTCTGAACTTCTTCGCAAACCTCACAATAAGACCTCCCTTAGGCATATTGAGAAGTTCCTCCTCCGTATATCCTCCGGCTTTGAGTATAGCCACCGCATAGAATATGATCGCCACAAATACTGCAACAAACATCGCGATCACCCAGTTGCCGAGAAGCTTCCTGCAGCCCTCATATACAATGATCGTAACAACACCCATGAAGATAGATGCTATAGTAGGTGCAACGTATATTCGCCTGTTGTCCATCTTGCCGGTCTTGTACTTTGTGAGCGAACGCTGGTTGAATATACATATGAGCAGTGAGTTCACTATCGAACCAAATACCAGTGCATAAAGTGCCCAGTCTGTGCAGTACAGCATAACAACAAGAACCACCACATGTATCACCAGTGCAAGGGTGGCATTGATAACCGGTGCCATCACCTTACCCATGGCCTGAAGCACACTGTTGGTTACAGTTGACTGTGCAAAGAACACTATGGATATGAATCCAAGATACATACATTTGGCTGCCATCGGATCCGCACCTGAGAACAGGAGCTGTATTATAGGCTTAGCCAGGACTCCCATTCCAACCGCACACGGTATGGTGACCAGCATGGACATGCTGAGCGCCTGATTCAGGAGTTTATTGGTTTTCTGCATGTCATTTCTTGCATACGCACCGGATATTCCCGGAATATATGCAATTCCAACTGAAGCTGCTATGGCAAGCGGAAGGTTCGTGAGAACTGTATACTGTCCTGAGTAAATTCCATACAGCTTTGCCATCTCCAGGGAATCCATGCCCTTCATCTTCATGACCACATAGAATACCTTCATGTCTATAGGTGTGAGCACGTTATACACCACTGCTGCCACCACGATAGGTGTGACTGTGGCAATGATTATTCTGAATAACTTTCCATAGGATTCGGTGTCTGGACTTGTATCGTTCTTCACAGACTCCATGATACCCTTTCTTCTTCTCGCATAAGCGAACAGTATGAATATCAATCCTCCAAGGACTCCGGCACCTGTACCCATGGCACTTCCGGCAGAACCATACTTTGCATGCTCGGTTGTTCCAGCGGCAAATGGCTTTGCAAGCATATACGCAGCGACGATACTGACTACTGCATTTGCAAGCTGCTCTATGATCTGTGATATAGATGTAGGCACCATCGTGTTGTATGCCTGCAGATATCCTCTGAATATTGCAAGAAAGCCCGATATAAATATAGTAGGGGCAAGTATCTTAAGACTTAAGACTGCATTTGGCTGGTCACTTACAAACCATTCGGCTCCAAAGTACGTGATCAGTGCCGCCACAGCACCCGCTATGACTACATATATAAATGTACAGTAGTATATACGTCTGGCACTCTTGTACTGTCCCATAGCTATCTTACCGGCAACAAGCTTCGACACCGCTGTAGGAATACTGTATGTGGCGATCATTATGACCATGGCGTATATTGCATACGCTGAACCATAATATCCATTTCCCTCATCTCCAAGTATCTGATACAGAGGCGATCTGTACAGAAGGCCGATGATCCTCGACACGATTCCGGCTCCCGCCAGGATTCCTGCCTGAAGCGCCAGATTACTTCCCTTTCCTGATAGCTTTCCTTTCTTTGCCGTACCGGTATTTGTACTCATATCTAACTCCTTATTGCCATTTCTAAATCACTGTTGTAAAATTCAATTTGTATCTTTGATATATATCACAAACTATATATATACCAATTTTATGCAGTTAATTCAACCATAATATTTATAAACACGATGCATATTATGACCAAATATACCACAAGGAGGAACTTTAACCATGGAATACTCTTCACTTCCAAAGGATCCTATGGTGCTTCTCAGCTTCATCAACACGAAGCTCAGAGATGACTATCCAAGTCTTGACGAGCTCTGCAGCTCACTATGTGTAAATGCAGATGATATCAAGAGTAAGCTCGCATCCATCGACTATTCATATGATGCAGAAAAGAACAGATTTGTGTAAAAGCAAATCTGTTCTTTTCTCTTTTGTCAGACAGGGACAGCATCTGCTTTCCCCGTGCTGATATTATGTTTTATTTATCCTGATTCCCGGAAATTTTTTTATCACTCTCCGGTTTTGCCTGACCATTTCCAACTTCTTCAGCGTCATCTTTGCTGTCAGCTTCCTTATCAGGCTCTGCATCACTTCCTACTATATTATTTGCAAGCTTTTCAGCGTCCGCCCTGCTGGCCACGCTCTTCATAACATGCATGAATTTATCAAATATACTGATAGGATCATCATCTGAATCATCGTCATCCTGAGACTGATCATCTGCATGCGCAGTGCCAGACTTCACATATTCATCATCTGGAAGATCTGATGGGTACTGAAGCATATGCTGCTTCTGCTTGAGCTTCCTTTTGTTCTCACGCTCCGCAAGCTTCTGCTCCGGCGTCTTCTTCTTGAACCTTATATCCTCTTCTTCCTCAGTTATATATATCGGCTCTCCCGTCTCCTCATCTATCCTGCGAATCTTCTCATACTCGGATGTCTTGAACGCAAGATTCTTCTCCTGCAGCTTTGCAGTGCATGTCCTGTTGATGTACATGTAACAGCAGGCAAATACAGGAACTCCGAGAAGCATTCCAAAGAATCCGAACAAACCGCCGCCAACTATGACCGCTGTGAGCACCCAGAAGCTTGAAAGTCCTGTGGTATCTCCGATGATCTTCGGTCCGAGGATATTTCCATCAAACTGCTGCAGTACAAGTATAACAATGAGCAGCACAAGACTCTTTATAGGATCTGCAATGAGCACGATGAAGAAACATGGCACAGCTCCTATGATAGGTCCGAAGAACGGTATGACATTTGTCACTCCGACGATAACACTTATCAGAACCGCATATGGCAGATTGAGTATCGTTGATACTATGAACATGATCATTCCTATAATAAGTGAATCAAGTATCTTTCCGTTTATAAACTGACCAAATATCCTGTTCATCTCTGAAAGTCCGTCAAGGATAGTATTTGCATTCTTCACCTTGAATACCGCATATATTATCTTCTTTCCCCTTGAAGCAAGATATTCCTTGTTTGCCATCACATATATCGAAGCAACAATGCCTATAAGGAAATTGTACAGGAACTTAAGTCCTGAGAACACTCCACTTCCTATGTTCACCACGATCTTGTCCACATTTGGCATGATCTTGGTATTCAGCATATCCTGAACCTTGAGATATGCATTGTTCATATACTTGTTGATCTGATCCTCAGGTATATTGAGCTTCTGGAACTTCTCATTTATATTCTCCACCATCGTCTGAAGGTTGGAATAATAGGTATCCATGTTGCCCACAAGCTGCTTGATACTGTCGTAGAGCTGAGGAACCACCAGCCACACTATTCCGGTTATGATTCCAAGGAACACTATGGTAGTTAAAATAACCGACAAAGTTCTCGAAACCTTGAACAATTTTTTCTTATCCGATATGATTCTCTCCTGGAATATCGTATGAAATAATCTGTCGAAAAAAACAAGTATCGGGTTCATGAGAAACGCAATGACTGCGCCCACTATGATCGGTGCAAATGCACTCGATATCTTGTCAAGTATCGCACGAAATCCCGACCATTGCTCCAGTATCTTATTAAAAAGGAGTCCGACAACGATTATTCCTATGACCGCCAGACTTATGTTGAGAATTCTTTTCTTCTTATTATTAACAGCCAACTTCTTCTCTCCCATTCTTTAGCATGTGTTTATTATATTAGTTTTTCCAAACCTGTTCAATACAGCTTACGCAAAATTAACCATACATTTATCACTTAATCTCATAAATTTTATAATTCGTGCATATAATGCACTTTAGGGGATAGTATGTTCAGAAAATTTATGTTGTTTACCCTACTGTTTTTTAGTAAAATGAGAACTAGCCAAGGGCAAATGCGAAAAGTATCGCATACCAGGATTTCCTAAACGAGGGAGGTGTTCTATATGAATTGGGAGATTGCAACCTGGCTTATCATATTTGCCGTATGTCTCATTGCTGAGATCATATCGCTTGGACTTACAACCATCTGGGCATGTGGAGGAGCCCTGGTGGCAATGATCATCGCTTTTTTCAGCGGATCGCTGCCACTACAGATCGTTGCATTTCTTGTTGTCACCACTATTCTTTTCTTCACGACAAGACCGATTGCCAAGAAGCATCTTGACAACCAACTGGTGAAGACAAACGTAGAAAGTCTTATCGGCAAACACGTTATCGTATCTGCTGACATAGACAATCTCAAGTCCACCGGTCAGGTCTTGATCAACGGAGTTGAGTGGACAGCAAGATCCAAACATGGCGATACCATTGAAACCGGAACCGAGGTCGTGATCGACGAGATATCCGGAGTCAAAGCAATCGTAGAAAAGGCAGGAAAGCCGGCAATATAAAGCTAAGGGCTTATCAGCTTAAGACACACACATTTTTAATTAAGGAGATTATTATGGACGGAGCAGGAATTTCACTTATTATCATTTTATGTCTGATCGTAATCGTTATTATTTGCAGTACGATCAAGATCGTGCCACAGGCACACGCTTATGTAATTGAGAGACTTGGAACATATCAGGCAACATGGTCTGTTGGACTTCACATGAAGATGCCTGTTATCGATAAGGTAGCCAAGAAGGTTACACTCAAGGAGCAGGTTGTTGACTTCGCTCCACAGCCGGTTATCACAAAGGATAACGTAACAATGAGGATCGACACAGTCGTATTCTTCCAGATCACAGATCCTAAGCTTTTCAGCTACGGAGTTGAGAATCCTATCATGGCCATCGAGAACCTGACAGCTACCACACTTCGTAACATCATCGGTGATCTCGAGCTTGACCAGACACTTACATCAAGAGAGACCATCAACACCAAGATGAGAGCAACACTTGACGAGGCTACTGATCCTTGGGGAATCAAGGTCAACAGAGTAGAGCTCAAGAACATCATCCCTCCTGCAGCTATTCAGGATGCCATGGAGAAGCAGATGAAGGCAGAGCGTGAGAGACGTGAGCAGATCCTCCGTGCTGAAGGTGAGAAGAAGTCAGCCATCCTCATCGCAGAAGGTAACAAGCAGTCAGTCATCCTTGAGGCCGAGGCTGAGAAAGCTTCTCAGATCCTCCGTGCTGAGGCTAAGAAGGAAGCAACTATCAAGGAAGCCGAAGGTCAGGCACAAGCTATCCTCGCTGTACAGCAGGCAAATGCAGATGGTATCAGAGCACTGAATGAGTCAATGCCTACAAATCAGGTCATCACTCTAAAGAGCCTGGAAGCATTTACAAAGGCTGCAGACGGCAAGGCTACCAAGATCATCATCCCATCAGAGATACAGGGAATCGCAGGTCTCACCTCTTCTATTGTAGAGGTTGCCAAGAGCACTGAAGCTGCTGCCATATCAAAGCAGTAACATATCAGACTATTACAAATAAATAAGACAGATATTAAAAGACGTGCATGAAAGTTCTTTTTGAAGAATCTTTCGTGCACGTCTTTGTAATTACTATTTGTATTTTTCTGTCATCATGATCACTGCGGAAGTTCTATCCACACAGATTTGATATTCTCTCCTGACTCAACATCATTCAACTGATATACGATCTGCACCTTTCCAGTCCTGCCCTTTTCTACCGATACGATCATATAGCTGTTCACCATAGACATTGGAGCCAGCGAGCCCTCGCAGTTTCCACCTTCTGTATGTACCCTCCATCCTCAACTGAATATACCTCATCAGTCATTCTTGCTCACATTGTTATACTGGAAGAAATCAATCCTGTGATCCTTGAAATAATATTTTGCATCACGCTCATTCACTTCCCTGAGTACCTTACACGGATTACCCACAGCTACAACATTCGATGGGATATCTGTGGCAACCATACTTCCAGCTCCTATGACGGTGTTATCACCTATAGTTACCCCCGGAAGTATCGTAACTCCTGCACCTATCCAGCAGTTCTTGCCTATTGTTATAGGTGCATTGTACTGATAGCCCTGTTTTCTGAGCTCAGGATTTATTGGATGTCCCGCTGTTGCCAGAGTTACATTTGGTCCAAACATGGTGTAGTCACCAACGTAAATATGTGTGTCATCCACCATTGTAAGGTTGAAATTCGCATATATATTGCTGCCCCAGTGAACAAATTTGCCGCCCCAGTTTGCATGGAGTGGTGGCTCTATATAGCAGTTGTCTCCTATCTCCTCAAACATCTCCTTGAGCATCTGCTGACGCTTGACCATCTCTGTTGGTCTGGTCATATTGAAGTCATATAATCTGTCCAGACACTTTATCTGCTCTCTGGCGATATCCTCATCGCCCGGAAGATAAAGCTCACATGTGTGCATCTTTTCCAGCTCTGATTTTCCCATTGTAAATACCTCCTGTATTTTATTTTTGTCTTCATAAACCCGCCATGTTGTAAATCCGTTTCTTTTTGACATCGTGGATTATCACATCATGATCACACTGGCTATATGAAAGCAACAGGCACCACCAAGCCGCACTAAAGCGCCCATGATGATGCCTGTTATATCGTCGTATATACATTATATTCAAATGTACATACATGGCGCACTCGGCACCATATATATCATTTAGTTGTACTTGTAGTAATTGATGAGGCAGCCATCTGTTATGATCTGTCTCTCATCGTCTGTGAGTTCTCCAAGTCTCAGCTCTATCTCAGCAAAATCCTTGTTCACAACATAAGCCTTGATGACCTCTGTCTTGTTCTTCACAGCATCCTTGATTCCTGGGATGAATACATAATCGTCATTGTCAAAGTCGAAATCCTTATCGATGACAAATGGAAGCATACCCCAGTTGATAAGGTTTGATCTGTATCTCTTTGTAGCGTATTCCTTTGCAATGTTTGCCCATCCACCGAGAACCTTCTGGCATGATGCAGCCTGCTCACGGGCTGAACCGTCACCCGGCTTAACAGCATAAATGGTACTTCCAACACCTGTGTTGCTTCCGCATACGTCCTCAAACTTCTCCTTGATGGCATGCATAACTTCCTTGACCTCTGGGAATGCCTTACCCATGCACTCACCTGCCTCACGAACCTTCTCTACAGCCTGGATAGCCTTCGCTCTTCCAACGTACTCAGGATCCTTTCTTGACAGAGTGAACTCTGCAAGTCCAAGAGGATTTGATCTGTATGATGAAGTCTCTCCTGATGGGATAAGCTCATCTGTTGTTGTTACAGGATCATGTATAACTGATGCCACCTTGAGGAGAAGGTTGTCTGTAAGAGGAACCATCTCAGGCCAGTCCTTGATGTTTGGACCAAACTTGATCTCAACTGAAGGATCAGCCTTTCCAACACCGTTGTAAACTCTTCTGTCGTATATAGCCTTGTCGAAGAAATACTTTGGATGTGTGTACTCTATATCTGCAAGGTCTGTTGCTGATGTCAGATAGCCCTTGTTGGCTGCAGTTGCTGCGATAGAACGCGCATCCATAAGCGCAACAGATGAGATCTGACCATTCTGTATCTTTGAACCCTCTCTGTTAGGGAAGTTTCTTGTTGAATGTCTGATGGAGAATGCATTGTTGGCAGGTGTATCACCGGCACCAAAGCAAGGTCCACAAAATGCTGTCTTAACGATGGAACCTGTCTCGATGAGATCAGCCAGAACACCATTCTTTGCGAGCTGCATATATATAGGTGTACTTGCAGGATATACTGACAGTGTGAACTCGTCAGCGCCTATGCTCTTGCCTCTGAGGATATCAGCCGCATCGCAGATATTCTCATATCCACCACCGGCACATCCGGCGATGATTCCCTGCTCAACATACAGCTTGCCATCTCTTACCTTATCCTTGAGTGTGAAGTCGACCTTGCCGTCAAGACTTACAAGTGCACGCTTCTCAACATCATCAAGGATATCCATGAGGTTGGCATTCAGCTCGTCGATGGTGTATGTGTTGCTTGGGTGGAATGGCATAGCTATCATTGGCTTAACTGTTGACAGATCTACATATACGACTCCGTCATAGTAAGCCACATCGCCAGGATTCATCTCCTTGTATGCCTCACTTCTTCCGTGAATATCATACCAATCCTTTATCTTGTCATCTGTCTTCCATATTGATGACAGACATGTTGTCTCTGTTGTCATAACATCAATACCGATACGGAAATCTGCTGAGAGCTTGTCAACACCAGGACCAACGAACTCCATGACCTTATTCTTGACATATCCGCAGCCAAATGTTGCTCCAATGATGGCAAGTGCCACATCCTGAGGACCAACCCCCTTCTGTACCTCTCCGTCGAGATAGATTGCGATAACGCCCGGCTTTGCAACATCGTATGTCTTACACAGGAGCTGCTTTGCGAGCTCACCGCCGCCCTCTCCAATAGCCATAGTACCAAGAGCACCGTAACGTGTATGTGAGTCTGATCCAAGTATCATGGCGCCACACTCTGCCAGCATCTCTCTTGCAAACTGATGGATGACCGCCTGATGAGGTGGTACATACACGCCGCCATACTTCTTCGCACATGAGAGGCCAAACATATGGTCATCCTCATTGATGGTTCCACCTACGGCACACAGTGAGTTGTGACAGTTTGTAAGTACATATGGTATAGGGAACTCCTTAAGACCTGATGCTCTTGCTGTCTGGATGATTCCTACAAATGTTATATCATGTGAAGTCATCTTATCGAATTTGATCTTAAGATTCTCCATATTGTCAGATGTGTTATGCTTAGCCAATATTCCGTAAGCAAGTGTGTTCTTTGATGCCTCTTCCTTTGATGGAGCACTGCCAAGCTTTGATGCGAGAACCGCACCTGCCTCAGCATTATCCTCAACCAGCTCTGTACCATGTAACAGATAAGCACCGTTGTCAAATAATTTAATCATACTCTTCCTCCTGGTAATAGCTTTTTGTCATTTATGGAATTGCACACAGATGTATACAAAACCCCATGTTTCTCTACATCATACCATATTATTTTCAAATTTTAAATAGTATTATATTACAGCTTAACGCAAAAAATCTGCCATACATGCTCAGGCACATATGGCAGATCCTATGCATCAAATTGAATATACTGTACAGATACCCTTAACCGAAATACCTGTACCTGATACATCCTATCTGACACTATATAATCAATCTCCCCTCAGAGTTAATTATCCTCTGTTACATACACTATACTATTTGTATAATTTTTCCAATAGTTTTGGCAAAAATCGACACAAACGACGCGTATAACAACCTGAACGACATAAATTTTCGTGTACAACACACATATACTTTAATTATACCTATTGTAGAAATTCCCATTTGTATGATAGAATGTTCCTGATATGTTAATAATTTAAGAGTTTTGTTTATCTATCAATTTTTCACAGGAGTGTTTGATTATGAATTTTCTGATTGTTGAGGATGACAATATCCAGCTTACCGGCTTAAAACATATAATTGAAGAAGAGTACGCAGACGCTGTTGTCAACACTGCATCAACTTACAACGATGCCATAACAATAATAGATTCATTTGATATTGATATCTTTTTACTGGACATTGATCTCGGTGGAGGAAAGACCGGATTGGATGTATGTGGTTATCTCCGAAGAATTCCCAAATACAATGACACACCTGTCATCTTCATCACCGACATCACCGTTCCAAACCTTGATGTCATCAACAAGTATCATTGCCAGTATTATTTCTCAAAGCCTTATGACAGAATCGATGTCGTAGGAGGGATCAACTCGGTGCTCACACAGCCTGACGACCAGACATCAAGGATCCGCGTAAAGGATATCCAGGGAATACTTTTCCATATAAGCATGGATGAAATAATTTATGTATGTGCATCCGGCCACCACAAGCACATTTTCACATCCGACGGCGATTTTATCGTCACCAACCCGACCTTCGAGTCAATTTTGCAGGCTGCTGGTGATGTACCTCTGGTCAGATGCCACAAAAGCTATTACTTCAATCCCGACTACATACAGAGCTACGACAGATCCAATTCACTTATAACGCTGAAACTGGCTCAAGAATCCATACCGGTCGGGCGCAAATACAAAACTATTATAGAAACTTACCAGGAGAACAGATAATGGCTGCATATTTTGATTTTCTTTCCAAGATACTGTTTGATACCTTTGTATTTTTAGTATTCTTGATGGCGATATATAATGTAAAATTTTCCCAGATAGCAAAGAGACTTCCACCTTTGCTTCTGCTGACTTTACCAGTCTCTCTGATTGCCACAGTTACAGACTCCATGTTAATATTCACACTGATAACATACATATACTGCTTTGTATTCTACTCTCTGGTATTCCGATATCCGCCGATGAAGATCATAACGGGATACGCAATTACACTTATCATCATGACTATACTGAACCTCATCCAGATGGTTGTCATCATGCAGTTTACGGACAATCCATTCACCAACACTTCAACATATATAACCGAAGCCATGGCTTTCATCATAGCTATACTTTTATACAAATTCGGACATATGGATAAGCTGTACGATGCTCTTATAGTGAAAAATCAGGTATCCAGGAATATAATACTCGCAGTATTTGCCCTCATGGTATCTATGGTTTTATACCAGCGTATATCCCCTAAGGACTTCATGAATATATTTATGACTTTCCTGTTTATAGTCATACTTATCCTCATTTTATACTCGGGAATGTACAAGAACTATATGAGCCTCAGAGAATCCCGGAAGCAACTACAGTCATATGAACAGTATCTTCCTATTATAGAGGATCTGATAGATCAGGTGCGCATGAGACAGCATGACTACAACAATGAGCTTCAGGCCATCAGCATGCTGCCGATCAGTTACACTGATTATGATTCCCTCGCTGCTGCCCTTTCAAATGAGCTGGATACCTCCTGCAATGACCATGTCATCAAGAATTCGTATCTTCTGAGGATCAACATGAAACTGATCGCAGGTTTTCTGTTCAGCAAGATGAACCTTGCGCAGGAGCATAATATCAATCTGGATATAGATGTCAAAAATTCCACACTCACATCCAAGGCAGCGGAATTTGAGCTTCTGGATGTCATGAGCATTCTGGTGGACAATGCATTTGACGCAACTGAAGACGGAGGTATGATAAAAGTCATCATAGACTCTGACGGCAAGACTACCACCGTGGAAACCTTCAATGCCGGATCGCAGCTCACCGCGGAAATGCGCAAGAACTTCTTCGCAAAGGGCTACTCGACCAAGCCTCTGAAGGATGGAGCTTATTCCAGAGGTATCGGACTTTACAAGCTGAAACAGCTCACATCCAAGTACCATGGTGAAATACTGTTGGACAATCAGACGGTGGATGGACAGAACTGTATCCACTTTGTCGTCAGCATATAATAAATTTTATGATTCCAAATGCTTTTTTATAGTTTTCAGATAACTTATCCCATCGTTAAATCCAACATTTTTAGGTATTTCTGTTATCCGCGTTAAATTTTTTTGTTTTTCGACTTATTTCCTTAATTTTATTCTTTACTTATTATCTATAAATGGTATAATCAAAAGGATTATTTTTCCTAATAAACGGAACTTAATGAGAAATTTTTGACAGGAGATGTGAAAGTGAAAGATACTATCGAAATCAGATGGCACGGACGTGGTGGTCAGGGTGCCAAGACTGCTGCCCTGCTCCTCGCAGATGTGGCATTCAAAACAGGTAAATATGTTCAGGGATTCCCTGAGTATGGTCCAGAGAGAATGGGCGCACCTATCACTGCCTACAACAGGATCAGCAGTGAACCTATCAGAGTACATTCCAACATTTACGATCCACAGTATGTGGTTGTAGTTGACGAATCTCTGATCGAACCTGTACATGTGACTGCAGGTCTCGCCGAGGATGGCGCCATCATTATAAATACACCTAAGACTCCGGACGAGGTCCGTCCACTGCTCAAGGGTTACAAGGGCAGGGTATACACACTTGATGCCAAGGAGATCTCCATGAAGACTCTCGGCAAGAATTTTCCTAACTCTCCTATGCTTGCAGCCATCGTTGCTGTCAGCGGAATCATGGAGGAGGGACCTTTCCTCGAAGATATGAGACAGTCATATCAGCACAAATTTGCCAAGAAACCAGAGGTTATCGAGGGCAACATGGAAGCATTAAAGCTCGCCTTCAGGGAGGTAATGAAGTAATGAGAACAGATATAAGCAAGATACATGACAATAGCAAATGGACAGAGCTCACACCTGGAAACCACGTATACGGCGGTGGCACATCCAAGGCATTTAACACAGGTGAGTGGAGGACTTCAACCCCTGTCCTAGACGAGAGCAAATGCGTACACTGTCTTCTGTGCGCACCTGTCTGTCCGGATTCATGCATTCCGGTCGTATCAGGCAAGCGTCTCGCATTTGACCTGGAGCACTGCAAGGGCTGCGGTATATGCGCATACCAGTGCAAATTCGGAGCAATCACTATGAAGGAGGGCAAATAAATGGCTATAAGAGAACGTCTTTCAGGAAATGAGGCTGTGGCACATGCTATAAAGCAGATCAATCCGGATGTTATGCCTGCATTTCCTATAACACCTTCAACTGAGATACCTCAGTTCGTTTCAACATTTATCTCCAATGGAGAGATCGATACAGAATTTATACCGGTAGAGAGTGAGCACAGTGCCATGAGTGCAGCGATCGGCGCAGAGGCTGCCGGCTGCCGTACACTCACAGCCACATCATCATGTGGTATGGCTCTCATGTGGGAGGAGCTCTACGTGGCAGCGTCCAATCGTCTTCCACTTGCCCTCGCACTTGTAAACAGAGCACTCTCCGGCCCTATCAACATCAACTGTGACCACTCAGACAGTATGGGCGCACGTGATACAGGCTGGCTTCAGATATACGCAGAGAACAACCAGGAGGCATATGACAACTTTGTTCAGGCATACAGAATATCTGAGCACAAAGATGTCAGACTTCCTATCATGATATGTCAGGATGGTTTCATCACAAGCCATGCCGTTGAAAACATCACCCTCATCGAGGATGATCTCGTAAAGAAGTTTGTAGGTGAATACACCCCTGAGCAGTATCTGTTAAATCCTGAGATGCCTATGGCTGTCGGTCCTTACGCCACATCTCCTTACTATATGGAGACTAAGATGGCTCAGAACACTGCCATGAAGAATGCAAAGCAGGTTATTCTTGACGTTGCAAAGGAATTCGAGGAGATGACAGGCCGTCACTACGGATTCTTTGAGGAGTACAGACTTGACGACGCTGACTACGCCATCGTTATGATCGGTTCTGCTGCCGGAACAACAAAGGAAGCTATAGATGAGCTGAGAAACGAAGGCAAGAAGGTCGGGCTCTTGAAGATCAGAGTGTTCAGACCATTCCCTGGCGAGGAGATTGCAAAGGCTCTCGCCCACACCAAGGCTGTGGCAATCCTTGACAGATCGGAAGGATTCAGAGCAGGCGGCGGTCCTCTCTCAGCAGAGGTCAAGGAGCACCTGTATGACATTCAGGCAACCACAAAGGCTGTCAGCTACATCTACGGTCTCGGCGGACGTGACTACACTGTGGACAGCGCCAAGGGCGTATTTGCACAGCTTGAGGACATGATCGAGAACGATGCTGAGATCCCTCAGTATCAGTACATAGGACTTAGACAGTAGGAGGTAAGATGAAATGGCATATAATTTTAAAGAAGTAATGAACAAGCCTGAGCGTCTTGCTCCAGGTCATAGAATGTGTGCAGGCTGCGGTGGTACTATCACTGTCAGAACTGTACTCCGCGCCCTTCACGAGGGCGACAAGGCGGTCATCGGTAACGCCACAGGATGTCTTGAGGTTTCAACCTTCATGTATCCTTACACAGCTTACGAGGACAGCTACATACACAATGCATTTGAGAACGCAGGCGCTACCCTCTCCGGTGTTGAGACAGCGTACAACGTTCTGAAGAAAAAAGGCAAGATAGATGACACATATAAATTCATCACATTTGGCGGTGATGGCGGAACTTATGACATCGGACTTCAGTCACTGTCAGGTGCCATGGAGCGTGGACATGACATGGTATATGTGTGCTATGACAACGGAGCATACATGAACACCGGTATCCAGCGTTCATCAGCTACTCCTATGTATGCTGACACCACAACCACACCAGTAGGCTCACAGTCAAATGGTAAGATGCAGAACAGAAAAGATCTCGCACAGGTCATGGCTGCCCACGACATCCCATATGTCGGACAGTCTACTCTTCTCGGCAACATGCGTGATCTCTACGAGAAGGCTGAGAAGGCTATCTACACACCTGGCGCAGCTTTCCTCAACGTCATGTCACCATGTCCTAGAGGATGGAGATACCCTACAGAGAAGATCATGGACATCTGCAAGCTGGCAGTCGAGACATGTTACTGGCCTCTGTTCGAGGTTATCGAGGGCAAATGGATCCTCTCCTACTCTCCTAAGAAGAAGCTTCCTATCGAGGACTTCCTGAGAACGCAGGGCAGGTTCAAGCACCTGTTCAAGCCTGAGAACGAGCACCTTCTCGTTCAGTATCAGCAGGAGGTTGACCGCCGTTGGGAGGATCTGCTGTATAGATGTTCTAAGAATTAAGTTGTATGACGGACGAAAATCCGTATAGTGCATATGCACAATCACGTTTGATTGCTCTCATTTCGACTAAGGTCACATAAGCATGGGGCTCCGACCGCGATAAGGGCGGTGCGGATCTCCGCCCCAGCTTGTGACCGTCGAAAATCGGCAATCTGCACTACCGATTGTTGCATATTGCAATATACGGATTTTCTGTTGTTATAGATAATTAAAACTAATTTCTTAGAACATCCTATCTTATTATTATTTTTAGTTCTAAACTGCTTATTGTTGCATATTGCGCCATATGTATTTTCTGGTTGTATACACAAAAGGAAAATATCAGTTAAATGGCATCTCGTAGAAATCATTGAGAGTGTATTGCACATCCTCACCATCTTCGGTTGTTGTTTTCCAGAACAGCAGGCTGTCTACCTGGCTTACATCCAATATGCGGTCTGTGGTAAACAGAAGTTCATATTCGCCAGATGTGTTTGTATTTTCGTTTCCCGATTCAACAATATCTGTAAGCATTGTTCCGTCTTTCAGCTTTACACCGGAAAGGGCCGCGTATTTTTTGTCTGAGGTCATATTTTTTGCACCGCTTATATCGAGCACTGCCCTGATGGATATCTGGGAAACCTCACATTCGGTGACTACAGCCCCTGTATCTTCAAGGACTGTATGTGTCTCTCTTGTCACGGAAGTGATATCTCCACCTAGCTCCCATTCAAATCTCCATGTGCCATCATTGTCAACTTTCACATCAAGATGGTCATCATAAACTCCAAGATCACCGAACTCGACCGACAGCTTCCTTTTGCACAGCGCTATCAGAAATGCTTCCTCGTCATCAACATACTCAATCCCCTTCTTTTGTATAGTCCTGAAATACTCCATATACATTTCCTGCAGCACATCATTTATATCATCAAATCCCTTGCACTTTGATATCAGATACAGGGTCACGCTACGTTTTGTCTTTTATAGACTTCTTCAAAATGTCTATTTAAACCGTCATTCACATTGTTATTCTTTTGACCGGCCAACTCTCCTACCTCCTTAACTAATGTAGTGGGGGATTTTCCGCATTTGGTTTCTTTTAGATAAATATTTTTTATATCATACCATATACAGACTATCAGAAACACGATCCGCGGCTTTTCATATCTCTCTGGTGAATCCTGACTGATCCAATACATCATCACCTCCTTGACCTGCATATTAACAAACCGATATGACTTTCATATGTCCATTATAACAATTTACTACAAATATGTGCTATAGTGATATACATACATTACATGGAGGTAGAAAACCATTTGAATTGGACCGAAGGACTTATTAACGCAATTGATTATATTGAGACTCACCTTATTGACGGTGAAGTATTGGACCAAAATACAATAGCCATGCAGGCTTACTCTTCTCCCGACAACTTCAGAAAAGTATTTCATCTAATCACGGGATATACTATAGGGGAATATATCAGAAACCGCCGGCTTTCCCTGGCTGGAGAAGAACTCATTTCATCCAACCGCACGGTGACTGATATTGCACTTGAATACGGATATGACACACCCGAAAGCTTCACGAAGGCTTTCACACGCTTTCATGGAAACTCTCCAACTTATGTTCGAAATAACAAGTCCGGTCTCCATAATTTCACCCGGATTGTATTAAGGGTCACAGCAGATGGGGGATCTATGCTCAACTACAGAATCGTTAAGATCAACAACATGTGTATTGCCGGTTATTCCAGGGTTTTCACAAGCCTCGATACCGCGAAAAATAATGTTCTGATTCCAAAATTTACAAGAGAATGCTGCAGTCAAAGCTGGGATAAACTAATGGAAATTAAATCCACTGATGAAAAACCAAATAACTGCTTATTCGGTTACAGATCAAATGATTTTATAAATATTGATAAGTTCAATAATGAAATTTCATGCTTTAATTACACATTTGGACGAATGATCACAAAACAAGAAATTTCCGGATTAAATATATCCGATTATTCGATAACAAGCATTCCTGACGGCGAATGGATCTGTTTTGACTGTTCAGATACTACTCCTGCCGGGCAGCAGTCACTTTGGTATAAAATTTACACAGAATTTCTACCATTTTCTCATTATAACATAGCGCCTGACATAACCTTAGAGTGTAGCAATGTATCATTAAAAAAGGAACAAAATTACCTTCTCCTGCAAATCCGCCCCGACAAGGTTTAACCATTGCTGACAGGTCATAATGCAACTCCTGTGATATTGTTTTTATAGTATTTCTCACTTATGTGATAATTACTAAATACAATCAAAGGAGGCCTTTTATGAAAAAGGAATTAACAATTTTGACCACATTCAGCATAGCTATTATATTAGTTGTCACCGGGTGTCAGCACTCGTCAGCATCTAAGAATGACTCTACTGTCACCCAATCGGTCACCAGCTATTCTTCATCCGAAGATACGTCAATCGAAGAAGCAACAACAAGTGAAACCTCAGTCAAAGAAATCACAACTGAGGAGCTTACTAAAGAAGCGCCAACTCCAACAGGTTTACTTCCAGAGGAACGTGCCAGCATAACCATGGGAAAACTCTCTCCCGAGCACATGTATTATAACGAGGTGACAACTCTTGATCCCGCCTGTGCAGACTATATCAACGAATTATCCATTTATGATGCTGAGATAGATGACACTTTTGTTGTCCATATATCTCTTCCACCTGATTATAACGAAGCAAGCTCATATCCAATGGTTGTTATGACCGATGGAGTCTGGAGACTCAGTGATCACCCTGAACTCAGACCTCTTATGACATCTGGCCAGATACAGGACGTTATCCTTGTCAGCATAGGGTATCCAAACACTTACAATTATGATGTCATCAGAAAAAGAGATCTCCAGACTAACCCTGATTCATTCCTGCATTTTATTGTAGATAACCTGATTCCTTACCTGGAAGAAATATACTCTGTAAACCCTGAAAATATGACTCTCACAGGACATTCCCTAGGTGGATACTGGGCTTACTACGCTCTGTTCCATAATGACACTATAGGAAAAAATACATTTGCAAATTATTATATTGGCAGTCCTTCCATGTGGGCAAATACTGACGGCAAATTCATGTCTACGTACGAAGAAGAATATTACAACAGAACACAGACTCTAAATGCTAATGTCTATGTAACCGTAGGTGCAGATGAGGATAAAAACTTCATATCTTCTATCGAGGATTTCTACAATGATTTACAAGAGAGAAATTATTCTGGCTTAAACCTAACCTACGAAAAAATAGAAGGCTATGACCATAACACAGTCTTTAAGCCTTCTATCAAAAATACTCTTCTTATGTTCTATAAAAAAGATTCCGAATAACTATCTGTAGAACCACCAGCATCCATATCTAGGCATGACTGCTCCAAGCTCGCGGAGTGTCTTGCCTGATATGAGATCGGTATATATGTCAGCCTGATCCTCAGGCATAGTCCAGATGAGCTGATCCATGTTGCTGAAGTTGAAAAATGCCCTCAGCTCATGTCCCGCATATTCCCTCACTATTCCGAGGACGCTTGCACATCCTGTCTCCATGGTGTAGACATTTGCATTACATGAAAACACATCATGCGATGCTCTTATATCCTCCATGTGGCGCAGCGCGTCAAATATCTTCATGGCTACAGGATCTTTATTTTCAACCTTGTCCCATGGGAAGTTTCCTCTGTGCAGATATCTGCTGTCCGCACATTTGTCCGGATCATTCTTATAAGTATAATCGTTTGTCTGTCCTATCTCATCACCGCTGTACAGAACCGGGATTCCGCTCTGTGCCAGCAGGTATCCATGAAGCATGAGATCACAGGCAATGGCCTGTTCGATCTTGTCTGCATTTGCCTCGTACTGGCCGGCCTCAAGGCCTGACAGGGATGCTGTTGTTCCACACAGACGGGCATCTCCGAGTCTAGGATCATCGTTATAGAGCTCACCTCTGGAATCACTGTTGTATCCCTTTCCTGTGAAATAGTCATTCAGGAACTTCTTGTGTGCCACCTCATCTATGCCGAACTGTGCCAGCCAGTCATAGTCAAGTCCCCAGCCGATATCATCGTGGCATCTGAGGTAATTCAGGAACACATAATCCTTTGGAAGTGCACACACCTGATCCATCTGGCGCTTTAAGAGTCCTACATTCTTCGTGGCTATCGTATTCCACGTGGATGCCATGGTTGTCACGTTGTAGAGCATATGGCACTCTGGCTTGTCAACTGTTCCAAAGTATGGAACTACCTTGGAAGGCTCCATAACGACCTCTCCGAGAAGAAGGACTCCCGGACATACTATCTCACTGATTATCCTCATCATACGGACAAGAGTGTGAACCTGTGGAAGGTTACGGCAGTTTGTGCCTATCTGCTTCCATATATACGGAACAGCGTCGAGTCTGATGACATCTATACCTCGGTTTGCCATATAGAGCATGTTGCCGACCATGTCGTTGAACACCATAGGATTTGCATAGTTCAGATCCCACTGGTATGGGTAAAATGTAGTCATGACCACCTGATTGCAGTCATTTATCCATGTGAAGTTACCAGGCGCCGTAGTTGGGAATACCTCAGGCACAGTCTCCTCATATATGTTAGGAACGAACCAATCATCATAGAAGAAATATCTGGATCTTGCAACAGGATCTCCATTTCTCGCTGCCCTTGCCCACTCATGATCCTCACTTGTATGGTTCATTACGAAATCCAGACAGCAGCTTATACCCTGTCTGTGACACTCTGCAGTGAGGTTCTCCAGATCCTCCATGGTTCCAAGCTCAGGCTTTACCTTTCTGAAATCCGCAACAGCATATCCGCCGTCATCTCTGCCCTTAGGGCTTTCCAGCAGCGGCATAAAATGAAGATAATTCACACCACATGACTTCACATATGGAAGCTTTTCTTTTACACCCTTCAGTGTTCCCGCGAATGCATTTGTGTACATCATCATACCTAACAGATCATTCTGCTTATACCAGTCCGGATTCTTGACACGGCTTCTGTCCAGCTTCTTGAGATCAGCATTTCTCTCCTGATAATAACCATACAGAGAATCGCACAGCCAGTCAAATGCCTCCATATTGTTGTTATAGAGCTCGCAGTAGAGCCACTTGAGCTCGTCATATCTCTCATCAAATCTCTTTGTATATTCTGCAGTCTTTTTCACTGTCTTTGAACCTGCCATTTATCTTCTCCTTTTCTGACTATAGTCAATTAACTTATCATTCTCATTTTATTTACATAATCTGTATCATTACCGTACACAACCTGTTTTAATCTGTTGCCGTATTTTTATCTATTACTGTCTCTCGGCAATGAGCTTCTCAACCTCGGATCTCTCCGGCATAACCTTGAGTGCTCCCTTGCGTGTTGTGATGATCGATGCAGCAGCATTTGCGAATACAAGCATCTCTGTAAGCTTATCAGTGTCAAGATCTTCAAGTCCATTATCAAGTACATAATTCAGCACGCATGCACAGAAAGTGTCCCCGGCGCCTGTGGTCTCTATAGTATTCTCCTGGATAAACGGCTTTGCCTCAGCGACTACATCCCCGTAGTATGCACTGCTTCCATCTCTTCCCATGGAGAGAAGTATCAAAGGTATATTGTATGTGTCCTGAAGTATCTTTATACCCTCGTCAAAATCCTCTCTTCCTGTGAACCACTGTATCTCATTATCTGATATCTTGAGCACATCACACTGTCTCATACCCCAGTCAATCTGATCATGGGCCTCGTCCAGCGTCTTCCACAGAGGCTCCCTGAGGTTCGGGTCAAATGTGACAATGCATCCAGACTCCTTTGCAGCAGCCACAGCCTTCTGTGTTGCAGCACGTGACACTTCATATGTCAGTGAGAGTGATCCGAAATGGAACAGCCTGGCATCCTTTATGATACTCTCATCCACCTCATCTGCGCTTAACATAATATCCGCTCCCGGATTCCTGTAAAATGAAAAGTCTCTGTCTCCGTCCTCGTATGTATGCACAAATGCAAGTGTTGTGTGTACATCCCTGTCAAACTTCAGATTGTCAGTGTTGATCCCGGCATCAGCCACAACACCGGCAAGCATTTTTCCAAGGAAATCATCCCCTACTTTTCCAACAAATGCAGTCTTCTTGCCAAGCTTCTGCAGCATAGCGAGAACATTACATGGTGCTCCGCCTGGATTGGCCTCCATCATCATATTGCCCTGGCCGCTGAGCCCGTTCTGTGTAAAGTCTATGAGCAGTTCTCCAAGTGCCACAACATCAAATCTCTTCATGGTACATATCCCCCTTATAATCTAAAATAAATACGTGCCTGTTTATTTAACTGTTTATCAGCAACAACAAATGCATGAAACATGTTTCACCATATATGTGTATTCTACATTTTATCATCGCCAGCCGTCAAGATGATTTTTAAATATGTGTTGTTTTTATTATAGCAGACATACAATTTTAGCATATGGCGACATCTATAATATTCTTGTATTTATGTAACACGAGGCCTTGTAGATATTCATCTCAGTTCTACGCAATAGCATGCTCCAATTCGTTGCTCATAAAAAACATCCCCTGATCATCTGTAATCATAACCCGGGGATGTTCTCCTAATTCAACATGTATTCGCTTTAAATATATGGCTGTTTTGACATATACCGCATTGTATTTACAGTTTTGTCACATTTGCCGCCTGTGGACCCTTTTCACCGTCCACAACCTCATACTCTACTGTATCTCCCTCTTCAAGAACCTTGAAGCCCTCCATATTCAGTGCTGAGAAATGTACAAATACATCTGCTCCATCCTCATCACATATAAAGCCGTAGCCTTTCTTTGCATTAAACCATTTTACTTTTCCTGTCTTCATACTGCTTCCTCCTTAAAAACTACCCGGATTCTTACGATCAGGAAGATCGTCACCCGCCTGATGTACAAAAAAGGGGCACAGAACGATATCGTTCTGTGCCCCTTTGCACTTACACTGACATTATATGACCTGTTGTCTCATATTGCAAGTTTATTTTTTGCGTGCTTTTATATCTTTCTTGATGTCATCAGCAACAGCCACCACTGACTTTTCTATATCTGCTATATCATCCTTTACCTCTTCTGAGATCTCAGATGCCTCCTTTTTCAACTCAGCAGTCTTCTTCTCGGCTTCCTTTTTCAGCTCATCTGCCTTCTTCTCCGCCTCTTTCTTCAGCTCAGCCGCTTTCTTCTCGGCATCCTTCTTTATCTCCTCAGCCTTCTTCTGTGCCGCTGCAGCCTTTCTCTTTGCTGCGTCCACACGCTTCTTTGCAGCAGCCTTGGCCTCAGCTTCCTTCTTCTCAAGCTCAGGTGTCATATCCGTGTAATCGTACTCAAACACAACTGTTGAGAGTGGCGGAACCGTGATGTCTATACTGTAAGGAGTTCTGGCATTCTTCTTGTCCACTGCCTTGACCGGCTTGCCGTTGAGTCTGCCCTTTCCGCCAAACTGTACATCATCTGAGTTGAGTATCTCCTTGTATGTCGTGTAGCACGGAACCGGTATACTGTAATTATCTCTCTCAACCGGAGTGAAGTTACATACGAAAAGCAGCTGCTTCTTCGGAGTTGAGCCTCGTCTTACAAATGAAAGTATGCTCATGTCTGGGTGATCGCAATCTGTCCACTCAAATCCCATTGGATCTGTGTCATTCGCATACATCGCATCATTGGTATTGTAAAGCTTATTGAGCGCTTTGACATACCTCTCCATGCCCTGATTGAGCGGATTGTCTAAGACGAACCAGTCAAGGCTTCTCGCCTCACTCCACTCTCTAGGCTGTGCAAATTCCTGCCCCATAAAGAGCAGCTTCTTGCCCGGATGTCCATACATGAATCCGTACGCAGTTCTGAGATTTGCGAATTTGTCCTCCTCGCTGCCAGGCATCTTTTCTATCATTGAACGCTTGAGATGAACTACCTCGTCATGGGATATGACGAGAACATAGTTCTCAGCATACGCATACGAAAGACTGAAAGTCAGCATGTTCTGGTTGTTCTGTCTGAAATATGGATCCATCTGCATATACTCAAGGAAGTCATTCATCCATCCCATATTCCACTTGAACAGGAAACCAAGTCCGTCCATGGATGCCGGAGCAGTTACACCTGCCCACGCTGTTGACTCCTCTGCTATTAGATATGCCCCCGGATTTCTCTCCTCCATGATGCTGTTTATATTCTGCATAAGTGCTATTGCCTCAAGGTTCTCGTTTCCACCATGTTCATTTGGCAGCCACTGTCCATCCTGCTTGCCATAGTCGAGATACAACATGGATGCCACAGCATCCACGCGGAGTCCGTCTATATGGAACTTCTCGACCCAGAACAGAGCATTTGCCGTGAGGAAGTTTGCCACCTCATTGCGGCCATAGTCAAATATATATGTGCCCCAGTCAGGATGCTCTCCTCTTCTTGGATCCGGATGCTCATAGAGAGGCATCCCATCAAAACGTCCAAGTCCGTGCGCATCCCTAGGAAAGTGTGCTGGCACCCAGTCTAGGATAACACTGATTCCCTTGCTGTGCATATAATCAACGAAATACATAAAATCTACTGCATCACCATATCTGCTGGTCGGTGCATAATAATTGGTAACCTGGTAGCCCCATGAGCCGTCAAATGGATACTCTGATATACCCATGAGCTCTACGTGCGTATATCCCATCTCATTGAGATAGTCTGCCACCATAGGAGCGAGCTCCCTGTATGTGTAGAAGCCTGCATCATCATCCTCAACCTTCTTGTGCCATGAGCCGAGATGCATCTCGTATATGGACATAGGCATGCGCATTCTGTCAGTACGGCTGATCTTGCTTCTATCCTTCATCCATGATGTATCCTTCCACTTATAGCTGCTTATGTCTGCAACCACTGAGGCATTTTCCGGTCTCATCTGACACTGGTTGCCATATGGATCAGCTTTGTACAGTATCTCACCATATCTGGTCATGATCTGATACTTGTACACAGCGCCCGGCTCCACGCCCGGCAGGAACAGTTCGTATATTCCCTCATTTGCCGTGATCTGCATAGGATTTACATTACCATCCCAGAGATTGAAATCACCGACTACACTGACACGTCTTGCATGAGGAGCCCACACTGCAAAGTAGGTTCCACGTACACCGTCTATAGTCATAGGGTGTGCGCCAAGCTTCTCATATATATTGTAATGTCTACCCTCCGCAAAAAGGTATGTGTCAAAATTCGTGATAAGCGATTCAAATGAATATGGATCTGCACTGTTTATAATGGTGCCATCCTCATATGTGGTGACAACATTGTACTTGTTGCCATCGTACTCCTTCTTATCAAAATAAATGGCGAACAGTCCTTCATTTGTCATCTGTTCCATGGTGTGTATCTTCTTGCCTGTGCGCGATGTAACCTCTACCCTGATCGCCCCCGGCTTGTACACAACGATTATCTGACCTTCACCATAATCATGGATTCCCAGCAAATGCTTTGGCGCATTGATCTTGCTGGCAATGAGCTCATCATAGAGCACCCAGTTTATCCACTCCTCGATTCTTTTTCTCATAACTACCTCCCATTATGTAACCTTCTATCTGAATTTGTGTGGACGTGATTTCTTATAGCTTATAACCCTGACTATGATAGTAACCACAAGTCCAACAAATATCGTTCCAACATACACCCAAAGAACCTTCGTTCCCGTACCGGCCGGTATTATATCCGGCAGGACATCGTGTCCCGGAAAAAGCTCCGCATAGCTTTCTCCAAACACCATTCTTCTTATGCCATACATGATTCCGCTGCCGGATACCGCCATGGCTATAAAGCTGATTATTCCTATTATAACGCCTGCAGCGCCGCCCCATACAACACACTCATACAGTCTTCTTCTCCTTATGACTACAAAGCATGCCACCAGAAGCACAATGGATATGAACACACCATTGCTTGCCTTGGATTTGATGTCTGCAAGCTGTTCAAGCCTCATCACATTCTCAGTGGACAGATATACGTTGCCAAACCTGTACTCCTGCTCGCTGTCCCCATCCAGGGCATCCAGCACGATACTGTATTCCACCCACGCATCAAATTCTGATAATTCCTCAGTCTGTCCGTTATTCATGACTGAACTTATCGTGCCGCTATTACTCGGCTTGTAGCTCTTCTCCGCAACCCTGCAAACGCTGAACGAACACATTATCGCCGTGGAGATGATCAGCAAGACCAGCGAAAGTGCCATTATCACCTGAAAAAATCTATATTTAAACATCTGTATATTTCTCTGCTTTTCCTGTATTATAATATGTATGGATCATTAAGACCCACTGCATATATGATACCATTTACCCCTTTTTATGTAAAGGAAAGTAACATGTTGTTTTACTTCATTTTTCTTAGGAAACAACATGAAAATAATCCGCGAAAATGCGCATTTTTTTGTTTTTTAGTCTTGACAACGAATTGCGTTTCATCTATTATATGTGAGTATGTTTACATTGAATTGTCCGTGTCCGGTTTTAATGTAAAACCTTATTATATTTAATTAGATTTTATGGAGGTAAGAATTTTGGCTAATATCAAATCTGCAAAGAAGAGAATCAATGTTATCGAGAAGAAGACACTTAGAAACAAGATGATCAGGTCTAAGGTTAAGACAGTTATCAAGAAGGTTGAGGCTGCTATCGCTGCTGGTGATAAGGCTGCTGCTCAGCAGGCACTTGTTGTTGCTACATCAGAGATCAACAAGGCTGCTTCAAAGGGCATCTACCACAAGAACAACGCTGCTCGTAAGGTATCACGTCTTGCAGTTGCAGTTAACAAGATGGCTTAAGCATCTGGCTGATAACTACATAACTTTGACACAAGGATTTGGATATATTAAACGGCTGCATATATTTGAACCAATCATAGTTATATAAAAAATAACCACTGTTTTCACAGTGGTTATTTTTTTGCCTCAATATCTAATATCATCACCAGCCTCCTACTTGCATCTCACACAGCTCCACGATCATGACCTCCATCGCCGCGTTATCCATAACCTGTCCGGTCTTGAGCTTGTAGTCCATGTCCTGACAGTTCTCCACTATGTCTTTAAGCTGTGCCATGCTGTAGCCCCTGCACTGAGCCTTGTAATTCTTCACTGCCCACACCGGGCATCCTGCGATCTTCGCCAGGCTGGCGTCCTGCGCGCCATCTGATAATGCCATCTTTACCAGAAGGAGCTTGTTGAACTGTCTCATGATACATGCGTTTATCATGATCGCCGATTCCTTATTCTCAAGAAGATCGTGATACATACTGCAAGCCTTCTCCTTCTGCTTTGCAATGATGAAGTCTATCATCTGATACACCTTGCTCTCCGCATCCTGACTGCACAGAAGATCCACATCATGCTCGCTGACCTGCTTCGTGTCTCCGGCGTAGCTGATCATCTTGTCAACCTCATTCTTGATACAGTTCATATCCATGTTAGCAGCTTCGATTATCTTGTATATCGCCGTGTCTGTGGTGGCAACACCATCGGCACGGAACAGTGACTTCACCCACGTGACCATCATCTTCTCATCAGGGGTCGCAAAATCCAGAGCCTCTCCATTCTTGTCCACAGCCTTGAACAGCTTATACCTGGTGTCCACATCCATCTCTACAAATATGGCAACTGATGTATCCTCTATCTCCACCAGCTTCTTCGCAAAATCCTCGTTGCTGCTCTTGAACAGACCACTGTTCTCCACAAGGACAACTCTTCTGTCCGCAAAAAATGGCATCTCGTTGCAGAATGCAAGAAGCTCAGATGTATCGATCCCATTTCCGGCAAATTTCATAAAATTCAGATTATCGTCCTTATCATTCAGAGCCGACAGCAGCTTATCTCTGTACTGGTTCACGAGATACCTCTCCTCCCCATACAGAAGATATATCTTGGCAAACTCCCCCGTCTTTATATGTTGGTTTATGACCGCCATCGCGTTCTTTTTTTCTTTTTTCTTTGTTGCAGCCATTACGTTTCTCCTTCATCAAGCTTATGTCTCACAATATGATTTTCAAAATACAGTACCAGTTTCTACCATAATTATATCTTATGTGGCAAATCTGACCTGTTTTTCTATGTATTTTGATAATATCAGAGGTTATCTGACCTGTTTTTATAATCACATATTGATTATTTTTATAATGTCACTTTGGTTTTATAATCACCTACAGATTGTGAGTTTATGTACACTCACTCCAATAAACACAAATCTAATTATAACGGAGGTTCAACATGGAGACAACAGAAAGATATAAGTTAAATAAGGAACTTGCCCAGATGCTTAAGGGCGGAGTTATCATGGACGTTACAACACCTGAGCAGGCTAAGATCGCTGAGGCTGCCGGCGCTTGTGCAGTTATGGCACTTGAGAGAATCCCAGCAGATATCAGAGCTGCCGGTGGTGTATCACGTATGAGTGACCCACAGATGATCAAGGGAATCCAGAACGCTGTATCAATCCCTGTTATGGCTAAGTGCCGTATCGGACATTTCGCAGAGGCTCAGATCCTTCAGGCCATCGAGATCGACTACATCGACGAGAGCGAGGTTCTCTCACCAGCAGATGACGTATACCATATTGACAAGAGACAGTTCAAGGTTCCATTTGTATGTGGTGCCAAGGATCTCGGCGAGGCCCTCAGAAGAATCAACGAGGGTGCTTCAATGATCAGAACTAAGGGAGAGCCTGGTACAGGTGATATCGTTCAGGCCGTAAGACATATGAGAAAGATGAACAGCCAGATCGCTGAGATCGTCAGCATGAGAACAGATGAGCTGTATGAGGCAGCTAAGAAGCTTGAGGTTCCTTACGATCTCGTTCAGTACGTACATGAGAATCACCGTCTCCCAGTTGTAAACTTCGCAGCCGGCGGTGTTGCTACTCCTGCCGACGCAGCTCTCATGATGCAGCTCGGTGCTGAGGGTGTATTCGTAGGTTCAGGTATCTTCAAGTCAGGAGACCCTGCTAAGCGTGCTGCTGCCATCGTTCAGGCAACAACAAACTACAATGACGCTGATCTCGTCGCAAAGCTTTCAGAGGGACTTGGTGAAGCTATGGTTGGTATCAACGAGCAGGAGATCGCAATCCTCATGGCAGAAAGGGGTAAGTAATATGCAGGTTGGTGTATTGGCAGTACAGGGAGCTTTCGCAGAGCATGAGCATGTACTTTCCGAGCTCGGCGTATCATGCTTAGAACTTAGAAATGCCGGAGATCTGAACAAGCCTTATGACGCCCTGATCCTTCCTGGCGGTGAAAGCACAGTCCAAGGAAAGCTTCTCAGAGACAGCGACATGTTCGACACTATAAAGTCTCAGATCGAGGGTGGCATGCCGGTTCTTGCCACATGTGCAGGACTTATTCTTCTGGCACAGCACATCGAAGGTGATGACACTGTACACCTTGGCACTCTCCCTGTCACAGTAAAGAGAAATGCCTACGGAAGACAGCTTGGAAGCTTCCACACAGAGGCCGAGCTTAAAGGTATCGGTGAGGTTCCTATGACTTTCATCCGTGCACCTTATGTGGCTGAGGTTTCACCTGAGGTTGATGTCCTTGCAACAGTTGATGACAAGATCGTGGCGGTTAAGTACGGCAACCAGTTTGCCCTCTCCTTCCACCCTGAGCTTGACAGCGACTACAGGATCCACAAGGCATTTGTAGACAGTATCCAGTAATATATTGACTACAGTCTAAAACATATATCAATAAAGAAAAGCCTGTGACATATACAGCAGTTATCTGCCGGTATATGTCACAGGCTTTTTCTAATCTATTTTTCCGGTATGCTCCAGGCCATCAAAGTCCGTCATACTCTCATGCTCAGGAAGCTTTGTGAGCGGTTCTTCCTTCTCCTCTATCTTCTCAAGGATCTCCTTGTATTCATTATCCTTGATGTGGTTGCCGATGATCTCCGCCACATCCGTAACTGTGACAAATGCAGAAGAATCTATGGAATTGATGATGTTCTTCAGCTCACCAATCTCAAATCTCGTGATAACACAGTAGAGCACTGTCTTGTTGCCGCTTATCATTCCCTTGCCCTGCATGATGGTAACTGTTCTTCCAAGCTTCTTGTATATCTTGTCTGCCACCTCTCTGGCATCATCAGTTATGATCATGGCTGCCTTCGCCTGCTCAAGACCGGTCTCAACCATATCAAGCACCTTTGATGTTATAAAGTATGTAAGAAGACTGTACATCGCCCTGTCCAGACCAAAGAGCATTCCCGCAATAGAATATATGATCAGATTCATGCCCAGAACAACTCTTCCAACCGGCCAGTCTTTTTTCTTGTTCAGCATGATGGCCACGGTCTCCGTTCCATCCAAGCACCCGCCGAACTTGATGATGATACCAACTCCAAGTCCAAGTATCACACCGCCGAAGCACACCGCAAGTATGGTCTCTGAGGTTGCATTTTCAAGGGGTTTGAATATCTCCACAAATACTGAGAATACAGCCATGGAATAACCGGACTTCACCATGAACATCTTACCAAGCTGTCTTGAACCTATTATAAGAAACGGAACATTAAGAACGATCGTCAGAATACTCAGGGACACTTCTGTGAGATTATTGATCATGATACCTATACCGATGACTCCTCCGTCAAGTATGGTGTTCGGCACGAGAAATTCTTCGATAGCAAATGCAGCTATAACTGCGCCAAGTGTCAGCATTACAAATTCCAGCAGTAATTTTAGTTTTTTTGTCATACTCATCTTCCTTTCCACATCATAGTCGTTTCTTCCTTCCCCTGTTCTCCTTTCAGAATTCTTATTCTCATAACTCCCTGATCATCTGTATCCGGTTACCGAAATTCCACCATCCGTTATCTCTACACATATAGCTCCATGGTCTATGGTACTCATTACATCAGCTCCACAGGCATCCAAACGCTCCAGTGTCTCCCCGTGCGGATGACCATATCGGTTATTCTCCCCCGCCGATATGATCGCAAGATCCGGGTCGACTGCTCTCAGGAACTCCCCACTCGTAGAATATCTGCTGCCGTGATGTCCGACCTTCAACACATCAGCACTCAGATCACCGCCCTCCGAGATAAGCTCCCGTTCTCCATCTTCTCCCAGGTCTCCCGTAAATAAAACACTGTATCCTCGATACTCCAGACGGATAACCGCAGAAAGATCATTTGCATCTTTTATATCAGTTTTTTCGGACGGATGCAAGAAATTTAACCACACCTTAGCTGCATCCTTGCCACAGGACATTTGAGAACCGCCGTCCATATATATGATATTTACGCCTCTTTTCTCTGCCAGCTCAAGCAGTTCACCCATATTTTCAATATCACCATACATCGGAACCACAAGATTATCTATTCTGATACCGGAGTTCGTATCGCTTAGAAGATATTGGATACCGGACACATGATCCTTATCTCCGTGTGTCACAAATGCATAATCTACATGAGCTGCACCATAAAACTTTAGAACAGGCACCATCACGTACTCACCAACCTTATTGCTACTCGACGAGCCCCCATCTATCAATATATTTACTCCCATGCCAGACCTTATAAGTATGCCGTCTCCCTGACCAACATCCATAAATACAACTCTGAACTCCCGGTCAAATGAAGCTGCTTCGTAACACACGCAGCACAAGGTCATGATCACAGCAGCGCACAGACAGACCATCCGCCTCCTCACCCTGGCGCAGTCTGCACTCTTTGCTCTTACAAGCAGGATCAGCACTCCAACCATAGCCATATAAAATACTACGATCATCATAACCGACACATGGCCTGTATTTATACTGTAAAATGGAAGCTTCATCGCCCATTCGCAAAGCTGCCTGTATATTGCAAGTATCAGCTTCACAGGAAACGCTCCTATGCCCACCGCCATCTCATTGCCCTGTAGTATCCCGGGAAAAATAAGCATAGCCGCAATCACAACGATACTCACGAATATTATCACAGAAACCAATGGCACTATGAGCAGATTCAGAAAGATCGAATACAGCGGAAACTGGTAATAATAGAATATAACAAGCGGTCCGGTGGCAAGTGTTATCGCCAGATTCATTACAAGTGTGCTGACTACCTTATTTTTAGTTGGAATAAGCTTTTTCATAAGTGCTCCAGGCACCGCCATCCCCAGCACTGCAGCAAAAGACAACTGAAATCCGGCATCAAGGATGATACCCGGATCAATCAGCGCCTGTATGACTGACGCGGTTCCCGCGGATGTAAGCATATCAGGGCTTCGCCCCTTTACCTGACCGATCACAGATATCACCATCATTATCATGGCTCTTACAGTTGAACTCGCCATCCCGGTCATAACTCCGTAAAGTACGATCACAGATATAGCCATTATACCTGATGCCATATATGACCCTGTAAGCCTTCGCAGCACGCCGAATAATGTCATTCCTATTATTGCTATGTGCACACCGGATATCGCCAGAATATGAGCTATTCCATTCATCTGAAACAGCTTCTTCGTATCCCTGTCAATGCCGCTCTTATCCCCCAGTAGCATTGCCTTTATCACCGAGCCATCCGTCTCTCCAAACACACTGTCTGTGATCTCCCCGGACTTTATACGCAGCCTGAACAGACTGTCTCCTATACGGCTGTAGTCCTCTCCACACTCCAGAATGGAGATATCCTTTCCTACTATATATATTCCCTTGTGCGAATAATATTCCCGCGCATCGAATTCGCCCGGATTATCTGCAGAGTCCGGCCTTGACAGACTGCAGCTTAAGGTCAGCTTCATTCCGGTCTTCAGGCTTCCCACGTCTTCCATGTACAGCAATACCTTTGATCTTCCCCGGTATTCCACAGTTTCTTCTGAGTCGCCTCCGCCAAATGTTATCCATTCCGCATACACATATACCCGCCATTCATCGCCGGACTGCCTGATCTCGTACACCTTTCCTTCTATACCGCCCGGCTGCTGCCCATCGAGCTCTTCTGCGAGTCTCTCCTGCTTTGACATAGCACAACCATTCATATAACCGGTCAACAAGATCATTCCAAATATCATCATACTCAGAACGCATCTGACGATCCTGTTCTTTCTGTCTTTATCACCATGAGCTTTGCCACTATAAAAAAACATGGCTGTACCGGCTTTGTCCATGTAAACCGACAATACCGGTGCAGCCAATATGATCAGACCAATTATAAGCACTGAACTGTCAGCAGCCTCTTTATACGCCTCTCCAAGCGCAAAGCATACTGCTATCCAGAATAATGGTCTCTTTATATTCGTATCCTCCTGTTTTGTTCAAACTTCTGTTTATATCTCAAGCTTTGAATAATCAGCAGTAAATTTCCTGCTGAGATCGATGTTGTTCAATCTGTTATTTGTATTATCCACATTTATCTGTACACTCTTGACATCTTCAAGCTCCATGAGGGAATCCACAACAGAATACACAAGTATCTCATCGTCCACACCTGCTGTTCCATCCGCAAAGCTCTCATTAAATGTTATCGTACACACATCGTCAGCATCATCCACAGTGACACTCTTAACCACAGTTTTCTCATTGAGCGGTACAACTGTTCCATCGTAACTCATTCTCAGTCCTGCAACCATCTGTTCCTCCAGTGATTCAGGCGCTGATCTGTCCAGATCTATGGTCTTCTGAACCAGCTTCTGTCCTGTGCTGTCCGGCATATATATGTTGTACTCTTCATGTGGATTCATGAAGTTGTCCATATCTGAAAATGAATCATTTGTGAGCTCCTCACGCACGATACTGTTCTCATTTGCAATGTCAGTGTATTCATACACAACCTTCTTCACCGATTCGATCTGTGTCAGAGTTCTCACAAATGCCGCCTTGCTTAGCACCATCTCATATGTGTCAGTGGCCTCCCAGTCAACGTTGAACATAAGATTGATCGTCGCCTGACCGTCATATGTATATCTCTGGTACGTAACGCCCTGGGGAACCGGAACCTGTTTATCCGTCATTTCCCCACTGTCCATCAATGCGTTCATCACAGTGTCGATAAGATTCTCCGTCGTGACGAGCTGGTCTCGGGTGAAAACCTCCGGGAACAGATCAGTCCACGTTGAGTTTGCGTAGTACAGAGTCAGATTTTCATCTGAATTGTCTGCTGAATTTTTCTTTCTGCCATTCTTGCTGTCGCTTCCACACGCCACAAGAATCACCACTGCAGCCATGACCACGGCAGTGAGCATAATTCTTTTTTTCGTCGTCATATTAATCCCTTACTCGTGAGCCTGTAATGGAACCTTTACCGTAAATGTAGTTCCTTTTCCCGGTTCACTATACACATTTATAGTTCCTTTGTGCATGATAATTATATTCTTCGTGATGGCTAGTCCCAGACCGGTTCCACCAGTGTCTCGACTTCTCGCCTTGTCTACTCTGTAGAATCTCTCAAAAATATGATTTATGCAATCCTCCGGTATTCCTACACCGGAGTCTGCTACCTTGATATAGAAGTTCCTGTGGTCTGAATTGAGCGAAACCTTTATCCAACCGCCATCAACGTTATACTTTATTCCATTCTCTATCAGATTCGAGATCGCAAGAGTAAACTTCACCTTGTCTATCTCTGCCTTTATGTCTCCAAAGCTCTCAAATGAAAGCTGTATACTTCTCTTCTCCGCCAGAGGCTTAAGTCTCTTGAGTATGAGATCCATAAATTCATTCATATCCACAGGCTCTTTATTCAGGCTGTCAGGGCCTTTGTCAGTCTTAACGAGTGTAAGCAGATCACTTATGATCTCTGCCTCCCTGTCTATCTCCTGAACTATATCCTCCATGAATTCTCTGTACATCTCCGCCGGCACATCACTCTGGGTGAGCAGCGACTCTGACAGAACCTTCATGGATGTTATCGGTGTCTTTAACTCATGTGAGACATTTGACACGAATTCCTGACGGGACTCCTCAAGAAGCTGTGCCTTGTTGAATATATCGTTTATATCCTTTGTCAGCTCCTGTGTCTCCCTGAACATACCGTCCACGCTCATCGGTTCAAGGCTGCCGCCTTTCATTCCCTCTATCTCGTTTCTGACATGGTTCACATCCCTGACTGATAACTTAGCCGCAAAATAAGCAGCTATCAATCCAAGTATCAACGATATCGCAAACAGATAAGTTGCATTTCTCTTCATATATATTGACAGGTTCTCGAGAGCATCGGTCTCAAGAGATATCAGTGCCACCGCATCTGTATAGCCCTCACTGTTGATCACTGGAACTATGCGCCTGTACACATTTTCCTCTGTCTCTGATATATACTTCTGCTGCCCCTTCATTACGCTGAACACGTTCTCATCCACCAGATATCTTCCGGTGTCTTTTCCATAGGAGTCCACCACGACCTTGTAATCAGTATCCACTATAACTATACGGGCAGAGAGAGAATAAGCCATGGTCTTTATCTCGTCCACGGCTCTCCCTATATCATCCTCCGCCTTGTGTTCATTCACTATATGGGCAATGTATTCTGCACACTCCTGTGCGTGTCTGTCAAGATTTCTCTCACTCTTCGAATTCACAGTGCCCGCCAGTATCCACAGTGCTGCATAGGCGATCACTGCCACACTGACTGCCACTATAAGCGATATGATCGTTCTCTGCCCCACTCTGATACTGACTCTGGATCTCTCCTGGGCGGTATTCTTCTCTTCAATTTTTTCTGTTTCAACTGTTGCACGTTTCTTTTTTTTCATATCAGCCCTTGAAGAAATATCCTACTCCCCATTTTGTATGAATGTATACCGGCTCACCCGGATTAGCTTCTATCTTCTCACGAAGTCTTCTAACATGCACATCAACTGTTCTCGCATCTCCCGGGTAGGAATCTCCCCAGATCGTATTCAGGAGTTCATTTCTTGAATATACCTTGTTTGGATGCGCCATGAGCAGCTCAAGAAGGTCAAACTCTTTGGCTGTCAAATTAAGCTCCTTACCACCGACAAATACACGTCTGCTGTCAAGCTCAACCTTCATTCCGTTGATCTCCATTACATTTGACGGTTTTGCAGGTGCCTGCTTGCGGTTGCTTCTTCTAAGTATAGCCTTGATCCTGGCCTTCACCTCAAGAATATTAAATGGCTTTGTTATATAGTCATCTGCACCATACTCGAGTCCCATGATCTTATCCATGTCCTCACCCTTTGCAGTGAGCATGATAATAGGAACATTGGAAAACTCTCTGACCATCTGGCAAACCTCTATTCCTGTGTATACAGGTATCATTATATCCAGCAGAACTATATCGTAATCATTTGCCTTTATCTTCTCTATAGCTTCACCGCCATCGTAGGCTGTATCCACTTCCATATCGTCCTGTTCCAGGCTGAACTTCAGCCCCTTAACGATCAACTTCTCATCATCCACAACAAGAACTTTCTTCATCTTAACATCCTTTCTACCCCGAGACTCATTTACTCTGTCGATATATATGTCTCCAATTTCTCATATATACTGTCTCCTATGCCGCTGACATTCTTAAGGTCATCTTTGCAGGCAAATGCTCCATTCTTCCGTCTGTACTCAACAATCTGCGAGGCCTTCGTCTCGCCTATTCCCGGTAACGTCATAAGTTCCGCAGCATCTGCACTGTTGATGTTGACCAGTCTCTGTTCCGACGCATCTGTCCCGGCTTCGCTCTCATCCGGAAGCTGTTCACCTCCGACAGGAAAGTACAGCTTCTGACCATCCTCAAGCACATCTGCAAGATTCACCGCAACGGTATCTGCGTCATCGGAGAATCCTCCCGCCGCCTCAAGGCCATCATTCGCCCTGGATCCGGCTTCGAGCTCATATACGCCCTCATTCTTCACTGCTCCGCATACAAAAACTGTTATGTATTCTGGAGTTTCTGAATGTATCGTTACACTGTCGTCTGCTCCGGCTTCTTCCGCGCCTTGCTGCGAAGCTTTCTCCGTAACATTCTCTTCTGAATTACCGGATATAGTTACCTGTTCTTCTCCACAGCCGGAACACAATAATGTCATTGTCAGCACGCATAAATATGCTAAATTTTTAATTATTTTCTTCATCGTGCGACACCTCCTGTGTCAGCACAGAATTACACAGGTTTATTGTATCTAAACACCTCTGAATTTACAACAATATATTTCTATTTTATTTCATTTTTGTTACTTTTTTCACAAAAGAGCCCTTTTATCCCTTATTCATTGATACTTTTTACAATACATAAAAATGTAACATTTTTATAAACTCCCCGATTCAGATCAGACATAAAAAAACAGCATACATGACCGGTAATCTTCCATCCTTACAGATGGCTGTCCACCATGGTCATATATACTGTTTTATAATTTACTATTTTATTATTTGAAGCTTTGTTATATTCTGCCATGCATCCTAGAATAAAGGCTCCTTGAGGATAGCAGTTCCGATACCCTTCTGGGTGAAGAATTCAAGAAGCAGGCAGTGTTGGAGACGGCCATCAAGTATATGCACTCTTGAAACTCCATTTTCCATGGCTGCGATACAGTTGTTAAGCTTTGGAAGCATACCACCGCCGACAACGCCCTTCTCTATGATGTCCTTTGCCTCGTGTATATCCATCTCTGAGATAAGTGTTGACTTGTCTGTTGGATCAATAAATACTCCCTCGATATCTGTGAGGAATACAAGCTTCTCAGCCTCAAGAGCTGTTGCTACTGCACAAGCAGCATCGTCCGCATTGATGTTGTAATCCTCGTAGTTCTCATCCACTCCTATAGGTGCGATAACCGGGATGAAATCATCCTCGATAAGTGATGTAAGGATGGATGTGTCAACATTTGTTATCTCTCCCACATAACCTATATCCTTGCCACCAGGGAACTTCTTCTTGACTGTGAACATTCCGCCGTCCTTGCCGCTGATTCCGACTGCCTTAAGTCCGATCTTCTGCATGAGACTTACAAGACTCTTGTTGACCTTGCCGAGAACCATCTCTGCGATCTCCATCGTCTCTGCATCTGTAACACGGAGACCGTTGATAAATTCTGCCTCCTTGCCGACCTTCTCTACCCATTTGCTGATCTCCTTGCCGCCACCGTGTACGATGACCGGCTTCATGCCGACAAGCTTCAGCATGGCAACGTCCTTGATAACGTTGTACTTGAGATTCTCGTCAAGCATAGCGCTTCCGCCGTACTTTACAACCACTGTCTTGCCCTGGAATTTCTTGATATATGGCATAGCCTCTATCAGTGTCTGTGCCTTCTCAATTACCTGATCTACTGTGTAATCACCTATAACCATTTTTCTGTCCTTCTTTCTTCTATATTTATATATCTTCGGTTTATCTACCTTAGGTTTATCTGTCTTTTGCCTTCAACTTTATCTTCCAGCCTGATCAATGTCAACGATTAACGCATCGTCTCAATTTAGTCTTATTTGATTTATTGACTACAATCTATTTTTAAATTTACGCAATATGTTTTATCTTATAACCTGCTTCCATTTTTATATGGCTTATCTCACTGGATTTTACTTTCTATAATCCGCATTTATCTTGATATAGTCATATGTGAGATCGCAGCCCCACGCTGTGGCCATCTCATCCCCCATATTCATATGCGCCTTGAGCTTTATCTGCTTCTCTGAGAGTATGTGGCTTGCTTCCTTCTCATCGTAATCAGTTGTCACTCCATGCTTTACGATCTCAAGATGTCCTGCCACACTGGCTATCTCTATATCCACCCTGTACGGATCAAACTTCACGCCGCTCTGTCCCATGGCGCACACTATTCTGCCCCAGTTGGCATCAGCTCCGTACATGGCACACTTTACAAGATTGGAGGCCACTATCGCCTTTGCCAGATGTCTTGCAGTATCCTTATCCGGCATGCCCGACACATCCACCTGAAACATCTTGGTAGCACCCTCGCCGTCCGAGGCTATCGCCCTGACAAATGCGCGGTTGATATATCTTATTGCCTCGACAAATGCAGGAAAGTCGTCATCGGTCTCCAGCAGCTCCTCGTTGCCCGCCATGCCATTTGCAAATATCATGACAGTGTCGTTGGTGGACATATCTCCGTCCACTGACACCATATTGTATGTATCGACCACGTCAGCCTTAAGCACCTTGCCCAGCAACTCTGAACTGATATTCAGGTCTGTCGTGATAAAGCTGAGTACGGTTCCCAGGTTAGGATTGATCATTCCTGATCCCTTACACATACCTCCGATGGTGACCTGCTGCCCCTTGATCTCTAAAGTTACGGCTATCTCCTTCTTATAGATATCAGTCGTCTTGATCGCCTCCGCGGCATCCACTCCGGCATCTATAGAATATGAAAGCTCCGGCACCAGCATATCTATACCGCTCTGTATGACATCCATCGGAAGTCTCATTCCTATGACTCCTGTAGAAGCCACCGCAACCGTACTTGGATCTATGCCAAGGCTCTTACCTACATGGGCTGCCATGGCCTCAGCATCGTGGATTCCCTGTTCGCCAGTACAGGTATTTGCCACACCGCTGTTTACCACCAACGCCTGACACATTCCCACATTCTGGCAAAGCCGCCTGTCGTATATGACCGGTGCCGCCTGAACCATGTTCTGTGTAAATGCTCCCGCTACATGTGCAGGAACATCACTCACCAGAAGTGCCATGTCTTTTTTCAGTTTATTTCTTCTTATTCCAACATGTAGTCCCGCTGCACGAAATCCAGCAGGAGCTGTCACGCCTCCCGGAATTATCTTCATCCTACCACCTTATTTCCAAATTTATGGGAAAACAGGAGCCATGCGGAGACCCTCTGCCTCGTCAAATCCAAACATGATGTTCATGTTCTGAACCGCCTGACCTGCAGCACCCTTTACAAGATTGTCAAGTGCGCCCATGGCGATGACTCTGTTTGTTCTCTCATCTATCTTAAAGTTGACATCCACATAGTTGCTGCCCTCAACCCATCTTGTCTCAGGACATACATCCTTGTCGAGGACTCTGATAAATCTCTCATTTGCATAGTACTTATCGTATGCGGTTCTCACTGTATCGTAATCGACCTTCTCCTTGAGGTTGGCATATGCTGTCACAAGTATTCCTCTGTTCATAGGAACAAGGTGTGGAGTGAAGTTGATAACTATCGGACTGCCATTCGCATATCCAAGCTGCTCCTCTATCTCAGGGGTATGTCTGTGTGTCGTAACTCCATAAGCCTTTATGCTCTCATTGACCTCACAGTAAAGATTTGCGATCTTCGCGCCTCTTCCTGCACCTGATGTTCCGGACTTGGCGTCAACGATGATGGAGTTGGCATCAACCAGACCTTCCTTAACCAGTGGGTAGAGTGAAAGGATGGAACATGTTGTGTAGCATCCAGGGTTTGCAAGAAGTCTGCACTTCTTTATATCCTCCCTGTTGATCTCACAAAGACCATACACAGCCTCGTCAATAAACTGTGGGCTCTTATGCTCTATCTTGTACCACTTCTCATAAGTAGCAACATCCTTTATTCTGAAATCTGCACTGAGATCTATGATCTTCACCTTTGACAGAATCTCCTCATTCACCAGTGATCCGCACAGTCCCTGTGGTGTAGCTGTAAATATGACGTCTACTTTTGATGCAAGCTCCTCCATGTTGTCGTCCATACACTTTGCGTCCACGATCTGGAACATATTGCCGTATACCTGATAATATTTCTGATCGATAAAGCTTCTTGAACCGTACCATACGATCTCCGCTTCCTTATGTCCAAGAAGGATTCTTACTATCTCCTGTCCTGCGTATCCTGTCGATCCGATAATTCCTACCTTAATCATAACTGCCTCCATATATATGTAAAAATTTATATTTCCATTCCCACGGATTTGTCTTAAGGCATATCCTGTTTGATTGTATACCCACTTAGTCAGCCTAGTCAACATTCATCTAATCAGACGATATGTTATCCCTCCTACAAAAAACTTTTTATAATTATACATTTTGATTGCATATTATGCAATGGTTTTTTTGAATATTTGCATAATCGTTAAAAATATACGGTTCATCAACGTTTTTGCCGCCATTTAGCTATGTATCCATGTATAAATCACATGCATATTATACGCTGATTAAATGGATATTTTGAAAAATTGCTTGCATAATATACATTTGCGTTGTATAGTTCATGTAGGCGAAAAATGGAATATATTATAAAGTAATTTTTCAAAACACTATATTTATAGGAGGATTTATTAAAATGGCTAAAGAAAAAGTTGTACTGGCTTATTCAGGCGGTCTTGATACCACTGCCATCATCCCATGGTTAAAGGAGACATACGGATACGATGTTATCTGTGCATGTATAGATGTAGGTCAGGAGAGCGAGCTTGAGGGACTTGACGAGAGAGCAAAGTATTCAGGAGCTGAGAAGCTTTACATCATCGATGTTGTAGATGAGCTCTGCGATGAGTACATCATGCCAACAGTTCAGGCTGACGCTGTATATGAGAACAAGTACCTTCTCGGTACTTCATTTGCAAGACCTATCATTGCCAAGAAGCTCGTTGAGGTTGCACGTAAGGAAGGCGCTGTTGCCATCTGCCACGGAGCTACAGGTAAGGGTAACGACCAGCTTCGTTTTGAACTTTCTATCAAGGCTCTTGCACCGGACATCAAGGTTATCGCTACATGGAGACAGCCTGAGTGGACAATGCAGTCACGTGAGGATGAGATCGCTTTCTGTAAGGCACACGGCATCGATCTTCCATTTGATGCAAAGCATTCTTACAGCCGTGACCGTAACATCTGGCACATCAGCCATGAGGGCCTTGAGCTTGAGAATCCTGCAAATGAGCCAAACTACGATGACCTTCTGGTTCTCTCAGTTACACCTGAGAAGGCACCTGATGAGCCTGAGTACATTGACCTTGACTTCGAGAAGGGCTACCCTGTAGCACTCAACGGCAAGAAGATGAAGACTTCTGATATCATCCGTGAGCTGAACAAGCTCGGCGGAAAGCACGGTATCGGTATCATCGATATCGTTGAGAACCGTGTTGTCGGCATGAAGTCACGTGGTGTATACGAGACACCTGGTGGAACTATCCTCACAGAGGCTCATAAGCAGCTTGAGGAGCTCACACTTGACCGTGATACTATGGAGTACAAGAAGCTTGTTGGAACAAAGTTCGCAGCACTTGTATATGAAGGAAAGTGGTTCTGCACTCTCCGCGAGAGCCTTTCAGCATTTGTTGCCAAGACTGAGGAGCGTGTAACTGGTCATGTAAAGATGAAGCTCTACAAGGGTAACATCATCAAGGCTGGTACTACATCAGATTATACTCTGTACTCAGAGAGCCTTGCTTCATTCACAACTGGCGACCTCTACGATCACAAGGATGCTTCAGGTTTCATCAACCTGTTCGGTCTTTCAATGAAGGTTCGTGCTATGATGGATCAGAAGCGTGAGGAGAAGGACAACGCTAACAATAAGTAATTTATTATAGTGTAGACATGAAACATCCCCCATCATACTCGTTATGAATATGATGGAGGATGTTTTTTTCTTGACAAAACAAAAAGACTGAAATAGAATATATCAAAAGAAATGGGTTTTCACCGTACAGTTTTACGACTCAAGCGGGCTGCTCGTTTCTTTTTTTATTGTGGTAATATCATGCAGGTACTTATTACCATCCTCTGAATGTTTTATAAGAAGAATAGCTGTGAATATATTATATCTATCTAAATTGCCCGTTTTATCATCATACACAGGCAGTCCAAACCTTATATCATATCTATACCAACCATATTTAGCATCTTTATTATGCTTTTGCTCTTTATTCTCTTCCCAACGTGGATTTTTGGCTATTTTTATTAGCTCTGGAATTCCCTGTGATGCTGATGCCTTTGCCTTTTTTCTTGCACCTTTTAATGCAATTCTGCTTTTCGAACCTGCATATTCAGACGGAAATTCTTTTCCAATATAAACAACATCATTTGTTTCTGTAATTTCATAACAATCCGATATATAGCCTTTTAAGTATTTTTCTATCTGCTGCCAATCATCTTTTGATAAGCCTTTAAATTTTTTGTCATTAATAATTACTATTTGATTATTATTTTCGTCCGTTATTATACTAACATTCCTGTTTTTTATCATTCAGTAACTCCTTTATTATTTTATATTTGCCAAAAATCATTATGGAAATTAAACTATAGAAATTTCAGATCACTTATTTCTACTAAAAAAGAACTAAAATCTTATTTGAGAACAATGAGTAAAACTCCATCATTGTCAAGAACTCTCTCACTATGTATCTGCATTATATCAATGCTAGCGAAGATGTAAACCCACTTATAACGAATTTACACTTTCTTAATGAATTTATACACATCGTATATCTCGACGATATTTGAATGTATATCTATAAAAAAAGATCCGGAGCCGAAGCTCCAGATCTCCCTAAATACATATCATTTACAATATCGCTGCACCAACGTACATTATTTTAAATTACAGTCTATATATTCCATATATGACTTTTTTCCAACTTCTGATTCATTTTCCACATACCACTCTGCGCATTCTTTCAATCCATCTTCCAATGATATTGTTTCCGAGTATATTTTGTTCTGCTGCTGCACATCGAGATAATATTCATAGTTATAAAAACTGAAATAATTTCTCTGTTCTATATCCTCACTGACATTTACAAACGCAGGGATCTTATCAAAGCAGGCGTAACACATCGTCACCCAGTCTTTTATAGTGACCGGCTCCACATTTCCCACATTCATGATATGAGTCTCCGGCTTTTCCTCTATTACTCTCTCCATCAGGATACAGAGATCCTTCACATGGAAGAACTGCAGCTTCATTCCACCATCTCCGGGCAGATAAAATGGCCTGTCCGCCCTGGCGCAGTCAAATACAAAAGCCTCCCTGTATACATTGTTCATAGGTCCATAAATATATGGTGGTCTGAGTATGTAAGCATCACTCACTCTGTCAAGTAATGCATCCTCCGCAGCAATCTTATCCGTACCATATGACCCCCAGTATCTGTTGAGTGCCCGTTCTGAATCTTCACGGAATGGCTGATCTCCATACTCTGGATACACTGCACTTGAGCTGATCATGATATACTGACCAAATGAACCAAGGCTGTCACATAAGTCTGTGATATCTTCCGCATTATATGCGGTTATGTCCGCCACAACATCAAAATAGATGTCTTTGAGTTTGTCTCCCAGGTCATGCCTGTCCGTTTCTATAAGTTTCACACCTGGAACCTGCGGCCTTGAATTTCTGTTCACCACATACACCTCATAGCCTTTGTCCACAAAATACTGCGCCGCATACCGGCTTACAAATACTGTACCACCCGTTATTAGTATTTTCTTCATGGAGAGCCTCCTTTAAATTGGGATTTTTTATCTACTCACCAAGTTCCAGTACCACACTCTCATTTCCAGCTAATTTCACTGAACTAAAGTCTGACACACCTGTCTCACCAGAACTTGAATAAAGTACATTTGTAACTGTTATGTCTCCGCACTCAGCAAGTGATACCGTCTGATCGCCCTCTGCAAAGTTGTGCACCACCAGCAGTTTCTGTCCATCTGTCTCACGGAAGTATGCTGTCACACTGTCACCTGTGAGCGATGCCGCTCTGTAGCTTCCTTTCATAAGGGCAGGATTGTCTTTTCTAAGCGCTATCAGTGTCTTGTAATATGAATACATTGAATCCGGATCTTTCATCTGTTGGGCAAGTCCCTTTGTCTCGGCATTCTGATCGTCCTTTTCCCATGACGTGTTGTATGTACTGTCATCTCCCCACAGGAACGGTGTCCTTATCATCTCATCCGGCTTGCTGCCGTACATTCCGAGTTCCTCGCCATAGTAAATATATGGATTGCCTGGAAGTGTCATATATACCGCTGCTATCTGTCTCGCCTTATCCAGGCTGTTCACCGACGATGCTATCCTGTCCTGATCGTGATTTGCTCCAAATACTCCATTCAGATAGTTGACATCCACGCCGTCATATTTATTCTGTATATTCTCTATCGCCACGGAAAGAGAATCACCAAAGCCTGGCACCGCCATGCCTTTCTGTACGCAGTTCAGTATCTTCTGCTGAATTGCAAAATCAAACTTCGTGTTAAATGGCTGGACATAATTTTCCAGCACCTTGTCATCCTGCCATACCTCACCCACCAGGTATACATCAGGATTTATGCTCTCGCAGTAACCGGCAAATTCGTTCCACCAGTTGATGTTTGCCGCTTCAGAATCTTCCTGCTGCTTGAACTCATGCGCCCCATAGATATGAACTGCGGCGTCCATACGGAAACCGTCAAGGCCAAGCTCCAGCCAGTGACCGGCGGCATCCTTCGCAGCCTGTCTAACATCCGGATTGTTATAGTTCAGATCCGGCATATCCGCACCGAACACACCATAATAATAGAAGTCTCCTTCCTGGTGCCACACCATATCTCCCCAGCTTGATTTGTCGAGAAGATGATTGCAGTCTTTCTTGTCGGTCTTGTACACCCACCTGTAATAATCTCTGTACTCGCTGTTCTCATCGGACTTTGCCGCCTGAAACCACGGATGATTGATACTGGTGTGATTGATGACCAGATCCATGATGACTTTCATGTCTCTGCTGTGTGCTTCGTCAAGCAATCTCTTAAGATCATCCTCTGTTCCGTAATCGGGATTCACCGCCATGTAATCCGTCACGGAATATCCGTGGTAGGTATCGGATGCAGTGATCGGCATGAGCCATATCCCATCGATCCCGAGCTCCTTCAGATAGTCAAGTTTCTCCGTGACGCCATTCAGATCGCCTATACCATCACCGTCTGAATCGGCAAATGATCTGACAAATATCTCGTAATACACACCACGATTACCCTCTTCGTCGGTCTTCTTACGAGGCTCTGCCGTAAATTCTGCCACATCGTATGCATCACTGGAATATGTTCCCTCTGCATAAGGCTCGTCATTATCCTTTTTAGACTCCTGTCCATTTTCTTCTTCGGCTCCGGCATCTGTCTGATCGTTTGTCTGACCATACGCCAAAGTCTCTGTTTCTGACGACGCAGCACCGTCCGCTCCGTCATCTGCTTTGCCGCACCCTGTACCGAGTCCAAGTGTCAGGGCCAGCATCATCACTGCAAGTCTCTTCTGCAGTCTGAGTAAGTTGTTCTGTTTCAGCACTTTCTTTTTAAGCACTTTCTCGTTCCTCCTATACTCCCTCCAAAGAACATTATAACAGACCATGCCTCATAACTTCCAGTGTATTTTCTAAGCCATAGCCCTGCCGGCGGTCTTGTACCTGTCAACGATCACTCCAACAAGTATGAACAGAACGGCAAAGAGCACCTGTACTCCCATGCTCACAAATATTCCTGCCACCGAACTGCCAGATGTGAAATTGTCGATGGCATCCGTTGCATTTGCGTACCAGTATGCCGGAAGGAAATGTGCTATCGCCATCACAGTGTCACTTAAGAACTCTCTCGGCACAAATATCCCGCAGAGGAATGCCATTCCAAGTGATATGACATTTGCACACATGGAAAGAATCTGTTCACTCTGTGTAAGCTTGCTAACTAGAAATGCCAGCGAGAGTGCTACACAGGCATACACCAGCATATTGAGTATGAACATTCCGCCCCTTGCTGAGACTATATCATATTTTATAAGTATTCTGGAAAGTACTATAAATACTACAGACAATACGCATCCAGTAAACATCATCCCCAGGACAAGTTCCCTGTTCAACCTGAAAAATTTGTATGATGAGCACTCTATTCTCGCTCTAAGCTTTTTCCTGTTATATACCTGCAAAACAGGCGCTACCCCAATTATCATAACGCATATCATGACCCACCCCAGATAGTTGTAAAAATTATATAACATGGAATGTCCTGAGGTCTTTCCTTCGGCCATATCGACTTCAGCCTTCTGCTCAAGTGCCGTCCTCGCTCTCTTATCGGCATCGTTCACATCATCTCCAGCCCTCTTGTACAGAGACACCATATTCATGTAGCTGTCAAGCCTTGTCTCAAACAGCATGGACGCCTGACTTCCGGGGATAGTCGTTATCTCAAGCATACCATCCGCAGTATCATTTGCCCATGCATCGCCAAAGCCATCTGGTATCCTGATCACACAATCCACCTCCCTGTTGTAGAGAGCATCCTGAATACCTCGTTTGTCCATATCAACGCCATCTACAAACTGCTGCGTATCACTCAGGTAAGCCATCAATTTTCTGCTCATCTCACTGCCATCCTCATCGCTCACCGCATATTTGATCGTTTTATCCTTATAATAGTTCTGTGGATCTGTGTTTCCCACATTGATGAACACAATCATGACTCCACACAGGATTCCCACATACATGATCATCTGCCCAATATATTTTCTCAAAACCTTGAAAAAAGATTTAAACACTTGCATATCTGTTCCTCCTTACCATGAGAATCCCAACTGCTATGAGCACCACAGCCTCAATAGTCATTATGACGATATTCTCAGTGAAAACCTGGTGGTCACTGTAAACATTCAGCGCATAAAATGAATCCGATATCAGAGCCGCGGGATTGAGTTTATTTATAATCGGCACGTGCTGCTGTATCTCATACTTTACTCCGTTTATACACAGGTCTGAAAGGATGGACATCACCATGGATATTCCGATCACAATACCTATCTTGGTCCCCTCAGCAAGCTTTGATATAGCCCCAACTATGACTCCTATTGCCAGACCGATAAAGCAGCCCACAAACAGAGTAAGCAGGATCTCCCATACTCTGTCGCCAAAATCCACTCCTATGCAGGACATGTATATAAAGCTTATGACCTCGACCACAAAATGTATAATCAGCAGTGCAGCAAACTCTGCCAAAACAAAGGTCATTTTTCTCTGTGGGGACACATTTTTTCTCTTTCCCGTAGCGCTCACATTTGCCTGAAGATTGCCCATCATCTCTATAGATGAAAGTGATGCAAACAGACAGCTCATGGCAAATATGGCATAGAAATAATTGTTATACACATTCTGGCTGCCCTCAGTGCTGGCCTTCTCTGTATAATATGATCTCTGTTCTGAGAGTTTTTCCACAAGGTCCGACATATCATCCACGCCGGAAGTCCCAGACATATACTGTTGGAGTCCGATGCCATCCTTATATATATCCATAAGTGCATGCTCGTACTGCTTGTACTCAGAAAGCACTGTCTCAAGTATGCTTGCATTGACAGAACTCTCCGCAACCGTGAGCTTCACATCATCCGTATATATGATGCCCTCGACCTCTTCATCAGCCAGTGACATCTCCGCATCGCTTTCGCTCATCCTCGTAACCGACAGAAGGGCGTCATCGCCATCCGACAGCGCATCCAGCATATAATTAAGTCCATTTGCCGATTCATCCTCAGTGACCACCGCCACCTTGATATTCCTGAACATCTCATCCTGTTCATATATGTTGCCAAATGCCATGTACATAAATGTGGCAAGCAGTATCGGAAATACCAGTGTCCAGAAGATCGACACCCTGCCTCGGACCATGATCTTTATGGTGTATAAAAAGTCCCGTATAAACATAATTCTCTCCTTTAATCCTGATTCATCTCAATTTTCCATATACAATACGATTTCAACGATCTCATATCTCTGCCCTGAATTTCGTTTAGTCTCTGAGCTCCTTGCCTGTGATCTCAAGGAATACATCATTAAGCGTTGGGAGCTCCGTGACAACCCTGCCAAATGATATGTCGTGCTCCTTGAAAAATTCCATGAGCCTCACCAGATTGTGTCTTCCGCCGGAATATCTAAGTGTAAGCATGCTTCCGTTATATTCGTTCTCATACACATGTGGCTGACTGCGAAGCTCCGACATCTGTTCGCCTGTAAGTCCAAACACTTCAACCTTTATGGTCTCTGTATTCTTGATCATCTTCTTGAGCTCATCCTTCGTTCCGACTGCAACAGATTTACCTTTGTCCATGATGACTATCCTGTCGCAGATCTGCTCTACCTCCTCCATATAATGAGAAGTGTACACGATGGTCGCGCCTTCCTCTTTCAGTCGTTTGATTCCCTCAAGTATTCTGTTGCGGCTCTGCGGATCAACTGCCACTGTCGGCTCATCGAAAAATATAAGCTTTGGCTTATGCGCTATTCCGCAGGCAATATTCAGTCTTCGCAGCAGTCCACCCGAGAGCTTCTTTGGAAGGAATTTCCTGTAATCCGCAATATCCACGAAATCCATTGTCTCCTCAACACATTTGCGTCTCTTCTCTTTGTCCTTTATATAAAGGCCGCAGAAGTAATCAATATTCTCATATACAGTCAGTTCATCGAACACCGCCACATCCTGCATTACAACTCCTATCTCTCTCTTGATATCGTAGCTGTCGGGCTTCATCTCTTTGCCAAATACCTTTATATCGCCCTTGTCAAATGTGAGCAGGGACAGTATACAATTTATAGTTGTCGTTTTGCCGGAGCCGTTTGGTCCAAGGAGTCCAAGTATCTCCCCCGCCTTCACCGTCAAACTGAAATGATCCAGCGCCAGTAGATCTTTATATCGCTTTACCAGATTGGTAACCTCTATTGCATTTTCTGAATTACTCATATATATCCTCCTGTTTTGATATCCTGTTTTTTGACCCTCATTATCTTATGAGTGTCGTTCATAACATGATAGTCTGCACGCATCAGCATGCTACATTCTTTATTACATGCTCTCATTATATACACCCTTGATCTGTTTTCACAGTGAACAACGTCATCTTCACAATGTGACATTTGTCATATTTCTTTTTCCCTCATATTTATTTATAATAATTATTACACTAGGCTGCACACACTGCCTGGCACGGCTATTCAGACAGCACGATATATACTACAGCATTTTCTACATTATGGAGAATAATTATGAAACATCTCATCAACAAAGGACTCCTGCTGGTCTCAGCATTTGTCATGATATATGCGCATAATACTGCCACGGACACCCGGATCATCATCACACTGCTCCTGTCGCTCATTGCCGGTGCGGTCTATCCGGCACTTGCCGGGATTTCCGCAGTGAACAGAGCCACCACGAAGGGCGCCGAGAACCACAGCAGAATATATCCATACATATGCGAGGCACTGGTATGCGCGTATCTTGTATCCGCATTCTGGCTGCACCCAGTCTATATGTTCGTGTCCATAGTCAGCTACGACATGTACAGATACAGACAACGGCTGTCACCAGTCATACTTGTCCTGTTATCCATATACATGTGCGTCAACTATCCTCTGATGTCAGTTCTCCCGCAGATATGCCTCATCGCATTCTCATTTGCTATGAGCGTGTACTGCTGCCGGATAAATCTGCTGAGGGCGGAGCTTCTTGCCATGAGGGACAATACTGCAGAACACGACATGCTGGTTGCACAGAACACACGCCAGTTGCTGGAAAATCAGGACAACATGGTGCTCACCGCCACCCTGTCAGAGCGAAACAGGATTGCCCGGGAGATTCATGACAATGTCGGTCATATGCTCACCAGATCCATACTTCAGACCGGTGCCATCAAAGTTATCAACAAAGACGAGCGTCTTGAGAAGCCCCTGGCACAGCTGCAATCTACGCTGGATACCGCAATGGACAGCATGAGAAAAAGTGTCCACGATCTACACGATGAATCCATAGACCTGCGCACTGCCCTAGATGATGTGATCAACAACGTCAGCGACATGGACATCTACATGGATTACGACATGTCAGATAAGCTTCCAAGAGAGATCAAATACTCATTCATCAACATAGTAAAGGAAGCCATTAACAATACGCTGAAGCACAGCAACGGCGACCATATGGATATCCGCGTGCGGGAACACCCGGCATTTTATCAACTGTATATAACAGACAATGGACAGAACATCCGCTCCGGTCCATCCCCGGCACAAGGAAGCGCTTCTGGCGGTATGGGCTTAAATGGTATCCAGGAAAGAGTAAACAAACTTGGAGGCACAATGAAGATATCAACCGACGACGGATTTCCCATATTGATCAATATCATGAAAAGAGATTTTACAGACTGAATTCCAAACAGATATGCAAAATATCCTGATTATAAATAGGAGGAAACCGACAAATGAATGTAGTTATAATAGATGACGACCAACTGGTGGCACTGTCACTTCAGACCATACTCGAAGCCTGCGACGACATACAGGTATCCGCCACAGGAGGCAGTGGAGCTGATGCGATCAGACTGTACGAAAAATATCAACCGGATGTTCTACTCATGGACATCCGCATGGAGAACATAAATGGCCTTGAGGCTTCTGAGACTATCATGGCCTCTCACCCGGATGCCCGCATTCTTCTCCTGACAACATTTTCAGATGACGAATATATAATCAAAGCACTGAGTATCGGGGCAAAGGGATATATACTGAAGCAGAATTTTGAGAGCATCGCACCGGCAGTAAAAGCAGTATACAATGGACAGACTGTATTCGGGGATGAGATAGTTGGAAAACTCCCTGATCTTATTGGACATATGGACACTACCTCATCAGATGTCCAGCCATCGCCATTTGCCGGAATGGAATACGAACTCAGTTCCAAGGAAATGAATATTATCAGACTTGTTGCAGATGGTCTGAATAACAAAGAAATCGCATCAAGCCTGTATCTGAGCGAGGGTACAGTGAGAAACTATATCAGTTCCATCCTTGACAAGCTGCAGCTGAGAGACCGCACACAGCTGGCGTGCTTCTACTACAAAAAGCTAACCAATTGAGCAACAGTCGATACAACAATAAAAAAGCAAGCCGCACGCCATCCTTGAATGACATGCGGCTTGCTTTTTCTGTCTTACTGGGTCGTACCTGGGTGAGGGGTACTCATATACACTACTACTGAAGTGAGGCATCCACACTTACATATTCTGTTGAAATATATCCGATCGAGCCATCGTATAACTGAACTCCTATCCAGCTCTCATCCTGTGATACAACGTCGAACATCTCTCCACTGTTCACTGTAGCTATGATATCTGATTCTGATGACTGCTCTGTATGGACATACACACCATCATATATCACTGATGCTGTTACGCCCGGAAGCACCTCTGAAGGGGTCTCTTCTGTTGTCGCTTCCTCTGTTGTCACTGCCTCGGTAGACGCTGAAGTCACAGACTGTATACTACCTGATGCATTGCTGGCAACTCTGGCCGTATCGTTGGCCGATACTGAACTTCCTGCAGGCACCACTGCGTCGATGGCAAGCTGCACACTGCTGTCTGCCATCATCACTGCCTGACTCTTGTTGATAGTCACACTATCATTCGCATATAATTCATCCGCAAGCGGGTCAGCCTTCTCTCCAAAACTTATGACAGCAAATACACAAAGAGCCATTACAACCACAAGTGCTGTCATCAAAATGTTATGTCTTAAATATTTATAACTGAGAACATTCCTTCTCATGTGATCTACAAATCTTCCAAACTTACTGCGTGATCTAGTCATTAATTTTTCCTCTTTTACCCTTAATCCAAGCTATTTTCTATGTAGTATTTCGTAATCTAAATTTTACAAAGTTACCGCATTTGTTACATTTCTGTTAAATATAATACACTACACATGTGCATGTGTCAACTGATTCTGACAAAAAAATACCAATTTCTAGTGGTTTTACACAACTGTTTGTAACGACATGTTGTGTTTTGTAACATTTAACTTTTCTGCTGAAAAAAGCGCATTTTCGTGGTATCATATGACATCATACAGTCAACAAAAGGAGTACATTATGAGACTTGATAAATTTCTAGTTGAAATGGGGATCGGCAGCCGCAGTCAGGTAAAGCAGTATGTGAAAAAAGGCACTGTCACCGTCAATGGTGCCCCGGTTAAATCCTCAGATGTAAAGATAGATGAGAACAACGATACTATAAAATATAATGGCAGGATTCTGAATTATTCTAGATACAGATATTTTCTCCTGAACAAACCTGCGGGGTGTGTAAGCGCCACCAAAGATAACGTGCATCAGACCGTTATCGATCTGCTAAAAGGAGAAAATACAAAAGACCTGTCACCCGTGGGACGGCTGGATATAGACACAGAAGGACTTCTACTTCTGACAAATGACGGAGCACTGACCCACCATCTTCTGTCTCCTGCACACCACATTCCCAAGACATATTACGCAGAGATTGACGGATATGTAACAGATGATACCATAAACCTTTTCGCCACAGGTGTGGATATCGGAGATGAAAAACCTACACTGCCCGCAGATCTGCGCATATTATCTTCCGACAGCACCGCTGCCAGATCGGAGATCGAACTCATAATAACAGAGGGACGTTTTCACCAGGTCAAGCGAATGTTTGAGGCCGTCGGCATGAAAGTTACTTTTCTGCGAAGAATTGCAATGGGTGAGCTGAAGATAGACGAATCGCTTCCAACAGGTGCCTACAGAAGTCTCTCGGAAGAAGAGGTCAGTCTTCTCCGGTTCGATATGCCACAATAAAAATAGAGAACAGGAAATCCTGTTCTCTATTTTTATTTATGTTACTGACTTCTATTCTGTAATATATTTATCAAGGCCATCTGCTATTCCCTTGGCGATCTTGTTCTGATAATCGTCTGTTACAAGAAGTGCCTCCTCAGATGCTGTAGTCATATAGCCAACTTCCACTATGGTTACCGGAACTGTACTCCAGTTTATTCCGCTCATGGTATCCGTCTCCCATATTCCATCGCTCTTAGCTCCTGTGGAAGCCAGAAGTCCTGATAAAACATCCGTGGCAAGACTCTTGCACTGATCATAGATAGCTGAATTATATGGATTAGATGATGTCTGACATACTGTCATCACACCTGTCGCATTACCGTCTGTCGATCCATTTGTATGGATCTTTATAACTGCATCTGCCTTAAGGTTGTTCGCATATTCTGCTCTCGTCGCATTACTTATATCAACATCATTCGATGTTCTGATCATCTTAACTGTATAGCCTCTGGATGTGAGCTCTGCCTCAAGCTTCTGTGCGATCTGAAGATTCAGCTCATATTCCTTTATTCCTGTTGATACACCTGTGTTGCCAACGGTTGCCTTTACTTTTGTCTCTGTAGCAGCAGGGCCTATCGGCTCGGTCTCTTCATTTGCATTCTGCTGATGTCCGGCATCTATAACTATCATCTTGCCCTCACCAACATTGGATGTAGTTCCCTGTTCTGTGGATGCATCCGATGAATTCTCTGTTGTCGCCTCAGTCGATGCATCAGACTTATCTCCTCCGCCTACGACCTCAAGGAGCTCTGAGAATATATAGTATTCCCCACCATCTATAGATACCTTGCTCCACTCATCGTTATAACCGATTCTGTCCAGCTCAACATCATTTGCAACTTCCTGATATATCTCTCCATCAGTTGATGGGCTCGTTCTGACATTCACATAGTCAAGAGTCTTTACTTTGTCATTACATATTGTAAAGCCATCCTTGTCCTTCTCCGGCTGTGCCTCAGTGGTTGCTTCCGTAGTCGCCACCGTCACTGCCTCTGTGGTCGCCTCTGTCTCCGTCGGATTGGCTGTGGTAGCATCGTCACCTTTGCTTCCGCATCCGGCAAATGCCAGCATAGAGGCAAGTCCAAAGCAGAGCACTGCATATTTTAAATGTTTCTTCTTCATGAGTATCCTCCGTAAGTGATTATTGAAGTTAAAAATACATCATCTTATTGTAACACAATCGTAATAACTGCACAAGTAAATTGCTCAAATACCTGATTTCATCATACTACATTTCAAATACTGCACCGCAAATCTTCTCAAGTTGTGCATAATCCTCCGCACTTCCAAGCTCCACCGCTGAATGCATAGCCAGTATCGGTATTCCCATGTCTACAGCTCTGACTGGCAGATAAGATGAAGCTATAGGACCTAAAGTCTGTCCTCCTGCCATACCCGACCTGTTCACCTGACGCTGTATCTTTATCTCCTGATTTCTTGAAAGAGCCATGATGACCGCAGATGCCTCACTGTCTGACACGTATCTCTGACTTGCACTTGATTTGAGCGCCACTCCGCGCCCCATGACAATCTGATTTGTCGGATCACTCTTCTCTGAATAATTCGGATGGGTTGCGTGCGCCACATCAAGTGACAGCATGAATGCATCTCTCATAAGGCGTCTTCCTGCTCCAGCCTCAATATCCAAGCCTTCCATGATACGCTTTATTATCTCCGACAGAAGCACCGAATCTGCTCCCTGCTTTGATCTGCTGCCTATCTCCTCATTGTCAAACAATGCTATAACATTTGTATTATTGCCATTTGTCTCTCTGCACATGGTGTCAACAAGCGCTGACACGGAAGTTACATTGTCAAGTCTCGGAGAAGCTATCATATCCTTATCTGCCCCAACTATCTCCATTCCATCCATGTTATACAGGTATAGATCATAATCAAGAATATCGTCCTTCAAAAGCCCAATGTCATCTGCCACATACTGTAATATATCTTTGTCTTTCACCTTCTGACCATCCAGACCATATACAGGTATGAGCTCCTTCTGCACATTCATTTTCTCCCCGGGTGCATCCTTTCTCAGATGCGGTGCAAGGCTTGGCACTATGCACATGGCACGCTCTGAATCATACAGATACGTCTTCGGCCTGAACGGATCCGTGGTCTGCGCCATGACCTTGCCCGCGATTCCAAGCGGTCTGTCAAACCATGTCTCCTTGATAAGTCCGCCGTACGGCTCTACATTCAGTGTCTGGTAGCCGCTTCTGTTCATATCCGGCTGAGTCTTGATCTTGAGCATAGGAAAATCTGTATGTGCAAGGCCGATATTCAGCCTGCCATACTCAGGCATCTCCCCTGCGGCAAACGCCACCATCATAGATGCGTATGGCTTCACATAATATCTTCCTCCGGCCGTGAGCTCCCAGCGTTCTCCCATATCAAGCTCCATGTAACCGTGATCCTGCAGCATGGCTTCACATTCCTTCACTACATGAAACTGTGTGACACCGGCGTCAAGTAGTCTGCAAAGTGTATCTATCATAATAAATTATCCTCCTTATAATGGTCGGTCGACAAACGCACACATCAGTATACTTTCTTATGTGCATCGTCTGCATTCTCCACAAAGATTTTAGTACAAATCTTCAGCTTATACAATTCCCTTACTTCTTATTTTAGCTTAATATCCACATCTGATATTCAAGTTTTTTTATCGCAATGTGAATCTTCTCTTGCCCTGTCATTCAAAAGGCTGTATAATCGCCAATAGATACTTTAACGCTTTTATGCGTCAAACTGTTAAAGGAGAACGTAAAATGAATGATTTTTCAATAGGATTTATCGGTCTGGGACTTATCGGAGGATCTATTGCCAAATCCATCCACCGCATTTTCCCTGATTACAGAATAGTCGGCTTTGACAATAATCTATCTACACTCAAGGAAGCTGTCTCCGATGGGACACTGACTGAATATACAGATGATATCCATACCATAGCAGAATGCAACTATATCTTTCTGTGCGCACCGGTCCACTATAATATAGAATACCTGCGCCAGCTCAAGCCATTTCTTACAGACAGCACCATACTGACTGATGTCGGAAGCGTAAAGCTCGACATATACGAAGCAGTCCAGGAGCTTGGGCTTGCCAGGTATTTTGTCGGCGGACACCCTATGGTCGGCTCTGAGAGATCTGGCTACGAGGCGGCCACCGACAGGCTCATAGAGAATGCCTATTACTTCATCACACCTGCAGACGGAGTTCTGCCGGGCAAGACTGAGGAGTTCTCCACATTTATCGGAGATCTTGGAGCGATACCGATCACATACTCACCTGTTGAGCACGACCGTATAACCTCTTACATAAGCCATGTGCCCCACGTCATAGCCGCCTCACTGGTCAACCTTGTCGCAGCGGCAGACAGCCCAGACAATATATTTAAGTCACTGGCAGCCGGTGGTTTCAAAGATATAACCAGGATCGCATCCTCCAATCCGGTGGTATGGGAGCACATTCTTCTGGCAAATCCTGACAATATCGTAAACGGTCTTCAGGAATATGTTGAGCTTATAGACAAAATGATTTATCATATTAAGCAGCGCGATGCGGCTGGGATAAATGCTTTTTTTGCATCCGCCAGAGATTACAGGGATTCCATCCCTAACAACAGCAGCGGTGTCATCAGAATGCACCATGAACTGTTCGTAGATATCCCTGACGAGGCTGGTGCGCTGGCAAAGGTGACAGCTTTTATCGCAGAGGCAAAGATAAGCCTCAAGAACATCGGAGTCTCCCACAACCGGGAGGATGAGGAAGGGGTTCTCAGACTCTCATTCTACGATGCTGATTCAAGACGGAATGCGCAGGATGTGCTGAAGGCCGCAGGCTATAGAATTTATAACCGTTAAGAGCCGGAGAATAAAATATTTTAACCAGACATATTACACTAGATTAAAGGAATACTGAGAATTTATGAAGATCAACAGAGTAAAATCACTTAACGGAGAGATAACAATACCGGGGGACAAATCCATCTCCCACCGCTCCATCATGTTTGGCTCAATCGCAGATGGAATAACCGAAATACACGGATTTTTAAATGGAGCAGACTGTATATCATCCATGAACTGTTTCAGGCAGATGGGTATAGATATTGATTACGACGGCAGTGTCGTTACTGTACACGGCAAAGGACTGCATGGACTGTCAAAGCCTGAAGGCACACTCGATGTCGGCAACAGCGGAACAACCACCAGACTTATATCGGGTATACTTGCCGCTCAGCCATTTGCAAGCAGGCTTATAGGTGATGCTTCTATATGTAAGCGCCCTATGAAGAGAATCATGACGCCTCTCTCCATGATGGGTGCCGACATCACATCCGAACTCGGAAATGACTGTGCACCGCTCCTTATAAACGGAAAGGAACTCCATGGAATACACTACAACTCACCTGTCGCGTCAGCACAGGTAAAGTCATGTGTACTCCTTGCCGGACTCTATGCAGACGGCGAGACAAGTGTCACCGAGCCATATGTGTCAAGAAACCACACTGAACTCATGCTTGAGTCATTTGGCGGCAATATAAAAGCAGAGGGAACTACGGCTACCGTAAAGCCTGTGGATAATCTTGTTGGACAGAAGATACTTGTACCTGGAGATATATCATCAGCTGCTTACTTCCTTGTTGCAGGACTTATCACTCCGAACTCATGCATCACCATCAAAAATGTTGGCATCAACCCGACCAGAGATGGAATACTGGAAGTCATCAAAGCAATGGGCGGCGATATGGAATACTCCAATGTAGTGAGCGGATGCGGTGAGCCAACCGCTGACATAACAGTCAGGACATCAAGTCTCAAGGGCTGTGTCATTGAGGGTTCCATCATACCAAAGCTCATAGATGAGATCCCTGCCATAGCAGTTCTCGCATGCTTTGCAGACGGTGAGACCATCATCAGGGATGCCCAGGAGCTCAAGGTCAAGGAATCAAACAGAATAGATGTCATGGTAAACGCTCTCTCATCCATGGGCGCAGACATAACTGCAACCGATGACGGAATGATCATACGCGGCGGAAAGCCTCTTCACGGTGCAGTGATTGACAGTCACTTGGACCACAGAATCGCCATGAGCTTTGCCATTGCAGGACTTAACGCTGATGGCGATACAGAGATCACCGGAGCCGAGTGCGTGAACATCTCATATCCGGGATTCTATGATGATCTGGCTGGGTTGGAACGTTAAATTTTTCATCAATAGTAAAGGCGTCACTGCTGTTTATGATGCTTCGCATCCTACGATAACAGTGACGCCTTTATTTCACCCAGTGCTCTTGACTTTTACCAGAACCATTTGGACCAGCAAATACAAGAACCATCGGTTTTCTATTTTGCATATTTTATATCTCCATTTGCATATTCAATATATGCTTTTTTATTCTCTTTATCATATCCCGCTATTGGTTTTTTACATACTCTGGCTTTATTTATTGCAGCTTTAACCGCCTCAACAGCTCTGGCATCCATCTCCCGATCAGACAACGTTAACGTTTTACTTTCTTCTTCTCTTGATACTACATTTATTATCTTCCCACTTTTCGTGCTCACTGTTGTCATACAATCGCCGCCTTTATACTTTTTATTATATATATAATTCATGATTTAAATAGTCTTATTTTATAATTCATTTTACCACAGTTCATGGACTATTCACAACAGCTTACTCCGTTGCCCTCTCAAACTCATCAGTTCCAGTATCTTCCCATTTTGTCTTTCCACTGCTTATCACTTCTCCACTGGAAAATACATATGCATAGATATCTTCTATTTCAGCGCTGCCATAATCATATGTTCCACCACCGCCTTTTTCAGTACGATACCTTACATACAGACCGCACTTCTCATTTTCTGACTTGCCATCATATACAATGTATTCCACTGTAGTGTCACTTTCCGACAATATACATCTTGATGATGACTCCGAGGCGCCGTAATATACTTCGAATTTTCCAGCTGTGGCATCTGAATATTTCTCATAGATCGCCTGATACCCGACTGTAATTTCCTTATTTTCTGGCTGCTCATTTACATCAGGATCAACAGAGGAATCAGTAGAGCTCTCTGCATTCTCCCTGCTGTCACCCGAAGCTTTTTCCGTTATCGCAGAGTCTTGTTCGTTGTCTTTTTCTATATCCGTATCTTCTCTTCTATATCTGGTCGTGAGACGTCTACTGCTGGTCTGCCCATTAAAACGCATGGTCACAAGCTCGTCACGCTGTTCAGAGCCAGACACTACCACCTCCACACGATCAATATACCATGTCGTCTCGAGATCGCTTTCGTCAAATCTTGCACCATCATTTGCCACTTCAAATGACCTATATGCAACCGTCTTCTCCTTGCCCTTCAGCACCAGTCTTCCATGGGCAGCTCCAAATGGGAAATCCGGGTCGCCAACAGAATAGATCACAAGCTCATAATCACCATCTGGAGACGTTGACACACTTATCTGCTCAGCTTCGTAACGCGTCTTATATCTAACATAACCTAATGGCAGCAACACCACCATTACCAATATGCCGACTATAATCACAACATACTTTGGTATCTTATTCATGACTATTTCCTGCCTGTCTCCTCATACATTCCGATCTTCTTCATGTTTATATAAAATTCTAAAAAATTAATTATTATTCTGCGAACAATTGGCCGCATCAATGGCAATCACAAGCATAAGTGCCATGATTTCATCACCCGGATCTGAGATATCAAGTGTGTATGTATCTCCCCAGCTGAGAAGCTGCTTTGCTATATTTGCCACCAGCCTGCCTCCCACAGTGACACTGTAATTCCATGAAAGTAAATCTCCATCACACTGCCATCCTCCATACTCAATACTGTACGATGGCTTGAAGAATGTAAATTCCTTCCTGATACTTCCACACGGTCTGCCACCCACACTGATGTCAAATGTAGGCAGGAACGTGAATAATCTCTGACTGATAAGACCTATCTCATTTCCCGCAATGTCATATACGTGAACCTGATGCGTCAGCCGAAACGCCTCCGACTTCACAAAATACTTTTTGTTTCCACATTCATCATATATATCGTAGGTATCTGTCCAGGCAAATACCCGTTGTTTTATCATAAGTCTCATAAAATCCACTCCTTATATCATATGTCGCCGTGCATAAGCGCGATGACATGCGCACGCCTACTCAACTTGCGCTCATTATATGACATATCCCGGCACCACCAGCTTCACCACGTAAGACATCACAAATATCCCAAGCCACACATACACATACCACAGCCGGAATCTCACAAGCGGTGCACTGCCATTCGTGGCAAGCCTGATCGTATTGCCTACCAGATAAATGATACAGATGCACGCCAGATACACAGTCGCCACATGGTAATACATAGCCGTCAGGATATGTCCGTGGAGCATGGCAAGTACAGCCCTTGTCGTACCACACGCCGGACATATCACTCCTGTAAACCGGCGTATCTGGCACCCCTCAAGCCATGAGGTATCCGGCAGGACACGAAGGAGCAGTATATATACCGCCGTGCCAATAAGCAGTGTTATGAGCACTGCTATCTCCGCAATATATAACTGCCCCTCTGTATGTCCTAGAAGTTCAAATAATCTATATATTTTTCCGCTATGTCTTCCTGCGTTCTTATGTTCCATAGAATATCCTTTGTCTCTATTGAATGATTTCCGCCCTCGTATGTGTAAAGTGGGATACTCTTAGCCTCACAAAGTCTTGTCAGCTCATCCGTGTTCACAAGCGGATCTGCTGTGCCATGAAAAGCTATGCCATTTGAATTAGCATACTGCATGGTGATCTCAAGCGGAGTGAAGTATATATTTCTCACCTTCAGCCCCATCTCTGCCACATATCTTGCAGATATAGCCGTACCTATACTCTTTGATAGAAATACTATATCCTCAGTCTCCGAGAAATCCACAGTCTTAAGACAATCAAGTGCTTTATTCCAGCCATCATCAAATACCTTCTGTATCTCCTCCGGGAGATGTCCCGAAAGCTTGCCGTATGTCACATCAACAATATCATATCCATGTGCCATCATATATTTTTTACTGTAGTAAAGTAATGGTTTATCGGTGTGATACCCGATTCCCGGGAATACCACACATATCTTCTTTCCCATAATTATCTCCTGTCAGTCCAACATTGATCCATACAAATCTGTCCATGTGACTGGGACACATCGTAAGCCATCTTATTTTATCAGCATAGCATCGCCAAATGAGAAGAATCTGTACTTCTCCTCAACCGCCACCTTGTACGCCTCAAGTATATGCTCTCTGTCGTAGAGCGCAGAAACAAGCATAAGAAGCGTTGACTCAGGCAGATGGAAATTCGTGATGAGCGCGTCAATAACCTTGAACTTGTATCCCGGATAAATGAAAATATCCGTCCATTTGCTGCCTGCATGAACTGTTCCATCGTCGTCCGACATAGACTCAAGAGTTCTGGTACTTGTCGTTCCAACGGACACAACTCTTCCGCCTGCAGCCTTTGTCTCGTTAATCATATCAGCAGCATCCTGCTCTATGATACAGAACTCAGAATGCATGTGGTGATCTAGTATGTTCTCTTCCTTCACTGGTCTGAACGTTCCAAGTCCGACGTGAAGTGTTACATGCGCGATCTTTATTCCCTTTGCCTTGATCTGCTCAAGAAGCTCTGTTGTAAAATGCAGTCCGGCGGTAGGTGCTGCCGCAGAACCGTCATGCTCTGCATAAACTGTCTGATATCTGTTCTTGTCCTCAAGCTTATGTGTGATATATGGAGGGAGCGGCATCTGTCCCAGCTCGTCAAGGATCTCCTCGAATATTCCATCGAACTCAAATCTGATGAGTCTGTTGCCCTCCTCAACTATATCGACGACCTCACCCACAAGTTTGCCCTTTATAAGTCCTGTCTCAGGGTCAGGTTCATTTGACTCTGAACCAAATACTATACGAGCACCCATCTTACACTTTTTGCCCGGCTTTACCAAAGTCTCCCATGTACAATCGTCCTTTCTCTTCAGAAGGAGAACCTCTATGGATGCTCCCGTATCCTCCTTGACGCCCATAAGTCTCGCCGGAAGAACCCTTGTATCGTTGATGACCAGACAGTCTCCCGGATTCAGGTAATCTATCACATCATAAAAGTGCTTGTGCTCTATCGTATTGTCCTTCCTGTCCAGGACCATGAGACGGGACTCACTTCTCTTAAGAAGTGGATCCTGCGCTATAAGCTCCTGTGGCAGATCATAGTAAAAATCTGTTAATTTCATCATATCGTAATTCCTCACATATTTATTAACACAAAAATAACTGTCTGACGCTGGATATATACAATATCTCCGCGCCAAACAGTTACATATTATACTACTATCACAAATTTTTCAAGGATAGCGCCTATTACGCTCTGATCTCTATTCCAAGCTTGCCAAGCTCCTTGAGGATCTTGGCGATGATTCCATCAACCTCTGATGTCTCAAGTGTTCTATCCTTAGCACGGAATGTCATGGTGTAGGCCACTGACTTCTTGCCCTTGGCGATCTGCTCACCCTCGTATACATCAAAAAGTTTGTAGCTCTCAAGCAGCTTGCCGCCACATTTCTTTATGACTTCCTCTATCTGTCCGACAAATATTTCCTTGTCCACAACAAGACTCAGGTCTCTTGTACTTCCCGGGAATTTTGCGATTCCCTCGTACTTGGTATCGAAGTTTGAAAGCATAACCAGTGTAGGCATATCGATGACTGCCACATATACCTCGCCCTTAAGGTTGTAGTTGTCACATACCTCAGGATGTACCTGTCCGATAAATCCAATTGTCAGGTTGCCCTTCTTGAGCTTTGCCTGACGGCCCGGATGAAGGAATGTGTACTCTGACTCAGGCTCGTATGTCACCTGTCCCTTGAGACCAACCTTGTCTGTAAGCTCCTCGAGAACTCCCTTGAGATCAAAGAAATCTCCCTGACCATACATACCGATAGTCAGCTTCATTCTCTCCTCTGGAAGCTCTGTGAGTGGAAGTGACTTTGGAAGGTATACATTTCCGAACTCATAAAGTCTTGCGATCTTGTTCTTTCTATTATAATTGGTTGCCAGTGATGTGAGAACACCGTTCAGTGATACAGTTCTCATGATACTGAAGTCCTCACCGAGAGGATTTGCTATTGTAACGGTCTTTCTAAACTCGCTGTCAGCAGGCAGAAGCAGCTTGTCAAATACCTTAGGGCTCTCGAATGAGTAGCACATACCGCCAGAGAAACCATTTGCCTCAAGGACATCCCTTGCGATGGCATTGATCATCTGGTCGTATGGGAGCTTACCAACTGTAGCCTCACCTCTTGGAAGTGATACAGGAATGTTGTCGTATCCGTAGAATCTTGCAACCTCCTCTGCCAGATCTGCCATGCAGTTCAGATCCTGTCTGAAGCTTGGCACATCCAGTGTGTTTGTCTCTGCATCATATGTGAGTCCAAGTCTGCCGAAGTAGTACAGCATCTTCTCAGGCTCAACATCTGTTCCGAGAAGCGCATTCATCTTGTCTGGCTCAAATGGGAGCTTCTTGTCCTGTACAGGATTTGGATATACATCGACAGCTCCGCCGACTACCTCACCTGCGCCCATCTCCTCAATGAGCTGACACGCTCTGTCTATTGCCTCCATAGCAAGATTTGGATCAAGTCCCTTTGTGAACTTGGCTGCCGCATCAGTTGCAAGACCGATCCTTCTGGATGAAAGTCTGATATTTGTTCCATCAAAGCAAGCTGCCTCAAAGAGCAGTGTATCGATACTGTCTGTTACCATGGAATTCTCGCCGCCCATGATTCCGGCGATACCGATCTCCTTCTCACCGTCACAGATCATCAGAACGTCATGGTCGAGCTTTCTCTCCTGTCCATCAAGTGTTACAAATGTATCTCCGTCATTTGCACGGCGGACAACGATCTTGTTGCCAGCTATGGTGCTGAGATCATATGCGTGCATTGGCTGTCCGTACTCTTCCATAACGTAGTTTGTTATATCGACAAGGTTGTTAATCGAACGGATTCCCTGTGAAGCAAGTCTCTGCTGCATCCACTTTGGTGAAGGTCCGATCTTCAGGTTCTTGACAACCCTTGCTGTATATCTAGGGCAGAGGTCAGGATCCTTTACCTCTACTGATATATAGTCATTGACGTCCTCGTCATTTCCTGTCTTTGTTACCACTGGTGGGTAAAATGACTTGTCAAATGTAGCTGCTGCCTCTCTTGCCATACCGATCATTGAGAAACAATCAACTCTGTTGGATGTGATCTCGTATTCGACAACAACATCGTCAAGTCCAAGTGCCTTCACAGCGTCATCGCCCGGCTTCACACCTGACTCCACCGGGAATACATACACGCCATCCTCCGGTGCTTCCGGATAGAAGTCTCTTGATGAACCAAGCTCCTCTATACCGCACATCATACCATTTGACTCAACGCCTCTGAGCTTGCCCTTCTTGATCTTGATTCCGTCAGGGTACTCATTGTTGTCGCCGTGTGCTGCCGCAACCTTACCACCGTCAAGTACAAGTGGGATGAGATCATTGACCTTTACATTCTTTGCTCCGGTCACGATCTGAAGAGGCTCCGCCTGTCCAACATCTACCTGACATACTACAAGCTTGTCCGCATCCGGATGCTTCTCCATAGTGAGAATCTTGCCGACAACAATCTTGTCAAGATTCTTATCCTTCTGTTCGTAACCCTCTACATGTGATCCTGAGAGAGTCATGGCGTCTACAAACTCCTGAGCTGTCACGTCCAGATCAGGAACATATGCCTTTATCCATGAAATTGGTGTATTCATCTATTTGTCCTCCTATTTATCATTGAACTCCAGCCATGCAAAATTTGCCTTCGGCAAATGGCTGGAGCTGCATGTCAAGTTTTCACAGAAAACTTGACACATACTTAAAACTGGTCTAAGAATCTCATGTCGTTCTCGTAGAGAAGTCTCATGTCATCTATCTCATACTTGAGAAGTGTTACTCTCTCAAGTCCGATTCCAAATGCAAATCCTGAATATACCTCAGGATCTATTCCACAGTCGCGGAGAACCTTTGGATGAACCATACCACAGCCAAGGATCTCTATCCAGCCGCTGCCCTTACATACTCGGCATCCCTTGCCGCCGCACTTGAAGCATGTGATATCACACTCTGCTGAAGGCTCTGTGAATGGGAAGTGGTGAGGTCTGAACTTGACCTTTGTGTTCTCACCGAAGAACTCCTTTGCCCACTGCGCCAGTGTTCCCTTGAGGTCTGCCATGGTGATTCCCTTGTCTATCACAAGTCCCTCTACCTGATGGAATGATGGTGAATGTGTTGCATCTACCTCATCAGCTCTGAATACTCGTCCAGGTGAGAGGATTCTTATAGGAAGATTGCCCTTCTCCATGATTCTTGCCTGAACAGGTGATGTCTGTGTACGAAGGAGGATATCCTTTGTAACATAGAATGTATCCTGCTCATCCTTTGCAGGGTGATTTGCAGGGATGTTCAGCAGCTCGAAGTTGTACTTGTCGTACTCTACCTCTGGTCCCTCAACTATCTCGTAACCCATACCGATGAATACTCTCTCCAGATCTTCAAGTGCTATCTGGTTTGGATGTCTGTGTCCTGTAAGCTTCTTCACTCCTGGAAGAGTTACATCTATGGTCTCTCTCTTCATCTTCTCTGCACGGAGTGCTCTGTTGATGGCCTTTGTCTTCTCGTCAAGGGCTGTCTCGATGGCCTGACGTGCCTCATTTACCATCTGACCTACCTTTGGTCTGTCCTCCGGTGCTACATCCTTCATGCTTTTGAGAACCTGTGTGAGTTCTCCCTTCTTACCGAGTATCGCCACCTTCACATCGTTAAGTGTCGATACAACCTCTGCGCTCTCGATCTTGGCAAGAGCCTCTGCCTTGATGGCTTCCAACTTGTCTCTCATCGTGTTTCTCCTTTTTCTATTTATAGGGATTTCAATGTGGATCCTATATTAATTACTTCCATATATAAGTCACGGAATTGCTCGCCTACGGCTTCCGCAATTCCTACAGTAATTCGCGCTCCGCCCTATCGGGCTATGCGCTCATTCCTCTTTTGGGCGTTTACCGGGATTGCTCCGCGCATCGCAGCCGCTTGTCACCCTGTAAACGCAAAAGTCCCTAGCATGTTATACATACTAGGGACGAATTATATCCGCGTTACCACCCTGATTCCAGACACTCTATGTATCTTGTCCATGTCTGACTCTCATTAGACGTTTGTCGCACGTCACACGCCACAACCTACACAGACCAACATCTGTCATCTGATAAAACAGATATCTTCAATCCTTCAGCCGTGGTGGCTCTGATGTGAAATTAAATACGCACTCTTACCTGACCTGGCTTTCAGCCGCTGACCCGGTCTCTCTGATGGTGACATACGTATCTTTTGCATCGTCACTGCCTGTAGAGATAATATACCTACATGTGGGTGTTAGTCAACATCTTTTTTGTCATACTGTCATGATCAACAACAATTCAATTTTCAGAAATATTATATAACTTGATTGTGAAAATAAACCTTACGAGTACCATACTCCTATTTAATCATCTTCCCGTTTCTTTTTCTTTATTTGTAAAGCAATTGATGCCAAAAGTAATATCCAGCCTATCAATAAGATTATATAAAACATCACCTTACCCAAATCTCCTTTTAAGATAAAATCGATTGCAAACAAACATGCACTAAGTACTAACAGAAGTATAGCTTTTTTTTCTCTCATATATTTTCTCCTTTTTATATCAAAATCGCTTTATATCTTTCACTCTTTATTTTCTTTGTATCTGCAAGTCTTCCTTTACTATTATACGTAAGTAAATAAATATCAAATCCATCTTTACTGCTATTTGTTACATATTTAAATCTATACCCCCAGTTTTCAATACCAGGAGACCTAATATCAGTACTTCCATAGTTACTTATTATATCTGAAAGAAGCTTAGACAATGTATACCCTGTTGCTAGACTTGCTGTGACTGCCCCCTTAGTTACCAAAATATCAATTGCCACTCCACCAGAATAGGAGGCTTTTATTTTATAATATGCACTGTAATATCTTACATTTATAGAAATTGTTTTCTTTACCCGCTTACTACTTGTATTTTTATATGAGCCACTATGCGTCTCAATCGCAGTATTCTTTAACTTGAATACACTCTACTTTTATTTCATTTATCTACTTCTACATCAACTTCTTCGTCCATCTTTAAATGTCGATTTTTTCGCATCCGCCTCTTCTCCGCACGCTTTTTCTTCCTCTCAAGTCGTCTCTTCTTACGCCCGGCCTTGTGCGCACGCCTTCTTATTCCCCGGATTCCATTATCCATGAATTTGTTGATCTCCGCGCCTATCAGCATGACGTACATACACATGTAAAGCCACAGTGCAAGCAATATCACACTTGCAAGGCTTCCATACATATATGTGTTGATTCCCACTATATTGATATAGCTCGATACGCCAAATGACAAAAGCATCCAGAGTATGGTCGTAAATGCAGCTCCCGGCACAGCGGTCTTGATCCTCACCCGCTCAACCGGCAATGCCCAGTATGCCACGATCATAACCCCAAACAAAACCGTAGGGGCAAATGCTATCTTGACGATCGACAAGATATTCGCAACGGTATCCACCAGTTGGAATCTCTCCACCGAATCCAGCCGCACCAGCATTTTTGACACAACTACATCGCCGAGGATATATATGACCATAACCGCCACCAGCATCACACAGAATATCAATGTATACAGAGTGTGTATCGCTCTTCTGAGGAAATAATTGACGCTGTCCTCCTTGCCTGCCATGAAAGTGAGTCCGCGGCCTATAGCCATTGTTCCCTTTGACGCCGACCACACTGTGAGCAATATGGTTGCTGTGGTGGCAAGCAGTGAGCTCTTGCTGTCGAAAATCTCTGCAAACATGAATTCAAAATTGGAATTGATCTCCTCCGGGAACAGTTCCTTTATTATCTCCAACACCTGGGTCTCTGTGAATGGCAGATATTTGACAAATGTAAGCAACGTCATCGCCAGTGGAAACAGTGACAGCAGCAGGAAAAAAGCAGACTGTGCCGCAAATGCCGCCACCTGATCCTTATTCATCTCTGCCATAAACAATCTGACTTTATGGTATATGAGCACTATGCGCTTCTTTAACTTCATAATTAGTGATTCTCTCCGTTACTTTTCAACCGAACTGAGAACTGCTCCGTTGTAATAATGGCTTATTATCTGCGCTGCAGTATATCCCAGCTTTGCCAGTTCATTTGCACCATTCTGACTCATTCCGACTCCATGTCCGTATCCGCCGCCCTTAAGTGTGTAGAGTCCTGTGTCATTATCCTTCTTTACATAGTAGAAATTACTTGGAACGCCTGTCCAGCCCGTGAGCTCTGATCCATCCTGCTCTGTTATAGCCTTGCCATCCGTGGCGAACAGAACTCGGATATTGCTCTGGCCGCTGACTACCACGCTTCCCTTGTCGCCTGTTATCGTAACTTCCTTCACAAGTCCACTGTCATCTCTTCCCGTCACCATTATTGACTTGATCTTGCCAACCGATGTCGCAGACACATCCGAGCATCTTGAAAGGCCGGTCTCAACCGCATTTCTCATCTCATCTTCTGTGTATGTAACCGTCCACCTGTACATAGGAAGATTTCTCTCAACCACATCTGTGTCCGTCTTGCCATCCATGAAATCCCTGAATGCCGCTTCATCGCTGAAATATGGGATGTCCAGCGCCGTATTCTGAATACGTGTACAGGTATATGGCATGCTTCCGCCCCACACCTGGTCACTCGTGGTAGTCGTTCCGCACGATGTTGAGAAATATACAGCATTTATGATCTCTCCGTTATATGTAGGTACAATTCCGGATGTGGACTGGACTGCATCTATGGAATTTCCCGTCTCAGGGAAGTTATTGTAGACCTGGCACGATGTTGTGTCATCAAGGTCTGCATTGTATCCCCTGTAGTTACTTCCAAGCTTTCTATATGTAAATCCTCTGGCGCAGATTGCCATAGCCTTGAGCGCCTCCGGGCTGTAGCTCGATGAAACCTCACTTGACACTACCCCATACAGATACTGTTCTATATCTACCTGATTGATGATCATGTATCCCGACGAATCCTTTGTTATCTCAAGGGCTCCGTGATACCTCGGGGTGCCGCTTGATTTGCTGAGACTCGATACTGTTATCATTCCATCCGAACTCTCAGGCTCAACTATGATGGATGAGGCCTTGTTGTCGCTGCCAAGTGATACAAATTCATCCGCCTTGTAGGTTTTCTTCTTGCCATCGCTCGTCACGTTAAATCCTGTACTGCAGGTAAATTCCACATAGCTCTGATAATAATCTCCGCCATTTGTCAGGATGACTCTGACACTGTTCTCCATACCGGATATAACTACTGACGATCCGCCATAGCCGCTGCCCCCGCTGGTTCTGTCGGTGCCTGACGAGCTGCTGCCTTTATCCTCTTTCTTCTTTGAAGCCACAGTTCCTGCTCCCTGAATTGTGTAGTCATACTCCGCGATCTCTGTACTGTCCGTGTCGGCTTCAACATATTGCTTCAGATCTCCCAGCGGATCATCCGGAGCTTCTATAACTATGGTCTCCACTGAATTACCATCGTTGTTATCATCAGTCTCTTCGCCTACTCTGTTTTTACCTGTTATCATCATATATCCGACAACACATACCAGAATTATAGTTATGAAACTCACTATCTTAAAATTCTTATTGTATTTGATCTTCTGATACCATTTCTTCCTCTGATCTATTCGCATTCCCCTGTCTCCATTTCTCCGCAAATATATCCACATACAGAGAAAAAGCAGCATATACATGCTGCTTCTTCATCTTGTGTAATAAACTGAAATGCGCCCTTGCTTTTGAGTCCTAGCAGCGCTAGGTGGGCAACCGCAATTGTATATCTGCCTTCCACTAGAACTTATATAACGAGGCTTGACTTCAATAACAATGATATAGGAATCCCGTTTATTCAAATGTAGGTTCAAAATCACAAGAGACTTAATACATCTCAGCTATGAGCACATTATACCTTACCTTTACATCTCTTGCAAGAATTTTTCACGTGAACTTTAACCACTATAATTGACATTATATGCCTTCTTGAAATACCAATCTTACCTGTGTTAGAATATAGATACTTATGGGAATTTATAATTATTTCCAAACATGAAAGGCAGGTGTTCACCAAATGGATAAAACCAGCTTACAAATGTTATTCGGCGTATTGCTCGGAGTATTTCTGCTTGCACTCATAGTCATGACTGTGGTGTATGTCAGAAGAAAGCTTGCCGATAAGCGCGAGGAGGCACTGAGAGATCTCGATCTCATGCAGGAAGAGGCTATCAGGGAGGAACAGAGCCAGAGCAAGGGGTACTGGATAAACCGTGATGACATCGAGGACGAGAATCAGGCTCATCTGCTCCGTTACTACCACTATTTCGATAATATCGATGAATGTATCCACGATCTCATAGTTGAGATGTATGACTGTGGATTTGTCAGGACAGAAGAGATATTTGTCGCAGCATACGGTGAGGAAGCACTCACACCTGATTCATTCATTTACATGACAGATGCTGACTGCGATCTGGAAAAAGCAAAGGCTGCACTTCCGCCTGTCAGTGAGAAGAACCAGAAGATCATCTATGACCTCTGGTGCTCATATGTCGAAAAGCTTCTGGACACTGTTGAGATACACACAACCGATGCCAACAAAGATATAATCAAGGACGCACTTATGGTTTATGGCCGCAAAAAGATAACCATACTCCTGCGCAGTCCAGAATAAAAGAAAACCTTTCAAAGGAGATTTACAAAATGAAAGATAACTGTATAGTAGCTCAGTCAGGAGGTCCTACCGTAGCGATAAATGCTTCGCTGGCAGGTGTCATAGACGGAGTTAAGAAAAGCAACAAATTCACCAGAGTTTACGGTGCAATTCACGGGATCCAGGGAGTGCTGGACAATAATTTCATAGATCTGTCCCTCATGGCCCTCTCAAAATTTCCTCTGGTAAATACTCTGGAGCTCTCCCCTGCAATGTACCTTGGCTCATGCAGATACAAGCTTCCTGATTTTGAGGTTGACTCAAAACCTTATGAGATAATATTTGACAGATTTGAGGAATATCAGGTTGCCGCATTCTTCTATATCGGCGGCAACGACTCTATGGATACAGTGGATAAACTCAGCAAATATGCAAATAAGATCGGATCGGATGTGAAGATCGTCGGCATCCCTAAGACCATTGACAATGACCTGTGCCATACCGACCACACTCCGGGATTTGGCTCTGCAGCCAAGTATGTTGCATCCACCATGCTGGAGATTGCCCACGACACTTACATCTACCAGATACCAAGTGTTGTCATCGTGGAGATCATGGGCCGTGATGCAGGCTGGCTCACCGCTGCATCCTGTCTGGCAAGAAATGACTACAGTCCTGCTCCTCATCTCATATATCTTCCTGAGGTAGACTTCGATGAGGATCAGTTTATAGAGGACATCAAAAATGTATTAAAGACTTCAAGATGTGTCATCGTGGCCGTATCTGAGGGTATACATGATAAGGATGGCAACTACATCAGCGCAACTTCTGCTGTGGCAGACAAGTTCGGACATGCCCAGCTCAGCGGAACCGGCAAGGCTCTCGAGAGTCTTGTTAAGGACAGAATGGATATAAAGGTTCGTTCCATCGAGCTCAATGTCCTCCAGAGATGTGCAGCGCATATTTCCTCAAGGACAGATATCAACGAGTCATTTGCACTTGGCCAGGCTGCTGTAAAATACGCCGCCGAGGGAATGACTGCTGTTATGTCCACGATCAAGCGAGTTTCTAACGATCCATACCAGTGGATCATTGAACCTGAGAATGTATCTCTCATCGCCAACCAGGCTAAGACAATTCCGCTTGAGTGGATCACACCTGAGAAGAATGACGTCACACCTGAGATGGAAGCATATCTCAGACCTCTTATAATCGGCGAGGTTTCCCTTCAGTACAAGGATGGACTTCCTATGTACCTGCCGGTAAACCACCTGCTTTAAAGAATAAAATATCCCTAACACCTCAATATCTGTGGTATTAGGGATATTTTTTATAATTCACTCAGGGAACGAACCAAATACGTCTATCCTTTACTGTAGATTCGTGTATCCGAGCAGCAGCTCTTCTACTGCCATGGCGGCCTCGCGGCCTTCGCGGATGGCCCATACGACCAGTGACTGGCCTCTGTGCATGTCTCCGGCTACGAATACCTTTGGAACATTTGTTGTATATGAGTTTGGACATGGAGTCTTGACATTTGTTCTCTCGTTGAGTTCCACGCCAAAGCTCTCTGCCACATATGTCTGACATCCGAGGAATCCGGCTGCGATGAGTACCACATCACAGTCAACGATATACTCGCTTCCCTCTATCTCTGTCATAGTCATTCTTCCTGTCTCAGGATTCTTCTTCCAATCGAGCTTCACACACTTGGCTGCCTTGACATTTCCGTCCTTGTCCTTGATGAATTCCTTGACTGTAGTCTCATATATTCTAGGATCATGTCCGTATACTGCTATTGCCTCCTGCTGACCGTAGTCTGTCTTGCAGATCTTCGGCCATTCTGGCCATGGATTGTCTGGTGTTCTTGTATCAGGTGCCTTTGGCATCATCTCAAGCTGTGTAACGCTGACAGCGCCCTCACGGACTGCTGTTCCCACACAGTCATTTCCTGTATCACCACCACCGATGACGAGAACATTCTTGCCTTTACAGTTCACGAACTGCTTGTCAGCAAAGCCCGAATTTACAAGGCTCATTGTCGTAGTCTTGAGGAAATCAACAGCGAAGTAGATTCCCTTTGCATCCCTTCCAGGTGCTTTTATATCTCTTGGATTGGCTGCACCACAGGCAAGCACAACTGCGTCGTATTCCTTGAGCAGATCCTCAGCCTTCACATACTTGAGGTTCTTGTTCTTAAGATAACCTGTCATCTGATCATCCTTCGGACACACAGCCTTCGCAGATGCCTTTCCGGTTGCAACCTCTGTGTTCAGTACGAACTTTATTCCTCTCTTCTTCATGACATCTATTCTTCTGTCTATGATCTGCTTCTCAAGCTTCATGTTTGGGATACCATACATGAGAAGTCCGCCCGGTCTGTCACTTCTCTCATACACAGTCACGTCGTGGCCTCTGCCGATCAGCTGGTCTGCCACGGCCAGTCCCGAAGGACCTGAACCTATGACTGCCACCTTCTTGCCTGAGTGAACCTTTGGCTGTTTATCATTTACAAGGTCATTTGCAAATGCATACTCTATGATGGCTCTCTCGTTCTCACGGACCGACACTGGATCACCGTTTAAGTTACAGGTACATGCCTTCTCACAGAGAGCCGGGCACACACGGCTTGTAAACTCAGGGAAACAGTTGGTCTTGCTGAGTCTTGCAAATGCCTGCTCAAGATTGTCGTTATAGAGCATATCATTCCACTCTGGGATCAGGTTGTTCAGCGGACAGCCCGATGTCATTCCGCATATGTTCATACCTGCCTGGCAGAATGGAACGCCACAGTCCATACATCTTGCAGCCTGCTTTCTCTGCTCATCACGGCTAAGCGGAGTGTGGAATTCATTGAAATTCTTGATTCTGTCCTTAGGAGCAAGCTCTGCGCTTGTCTTTCTCTCATATTCTAAAAATCCAGTTGGTTTTCCCATTCCTACTTACCTCCGTTCTTAACCTTGTAGAATGCTTCGATAGCTGCCTTCTCGCGGCTCAGGCCCTTCTCCTCAAATGCAACTATCATATTCATCATCTTCTTGTAATCCTTTGGTATGATCTTCTTGAACTTTGGAAGATATCCCTCAAAGTTCTCAAGAATCCTCTTGCCTATCTCTGAATTTGTATAATTTACATGATCCATGATGAGATGCTTCAGCTCGCTCACCTCGTACTTGTCTGTCACAGCCTCTATGGATATCATCTCTTTGTTAAGTCTCTTGTACAGATCGTTGCCCATATCAAGTACATATGCGATACCACCGCTCATTCCGGCTGCAAAGTTCTTGCCTGTTGTTCCAAGAACTACTACTTTACCACCTGTCATGTACTCACATCCGTGATCGCCAACACCCTCAACGACCGCCGTGGCACCAGAGTTACGAACTGCAAATCTCTCGCCGGCAACACCGTTGATGAATGCCTTACCACTTGTGGCACCGTACAGTGCAACGTTTCCTATGATGATGTTATCCTCATGCTTGTACTTAACTGAACGAGGCGGATAAACTATCAGCTTACCACCTGACAGACCCTTGCCGAAGTAATCGTTGCTGTCGCCCACCAGCTCAAGTGTAAGTCCCTTTGGAATAAATGCTCCAAAGCTCTGTCCGCCGGCGCCGTTGCATTTGACGATGTATGTGTCCTCATCAAGTGACTCGCCGTACTTCTTTGTGATCTCTGAACCGAATATCGTTCCAACAGATCTGTCTGTGTTGACCACATCAAGCTCAACGCTCTTCTTCTGTCCCTTCTCAAGTGCAGGTCCAAGCTTCTTCATGAGAATTCTCATATCTACTGTCTTCTCAAGCTGGAAGTCATAGACATTCTTCTCGTGATACTTTACCTTGTTCTGTGGCATATCTATATAAGGATTGTTAATTATCTTATCAAGGATGACATTTCTCTCATCTGCTCTGTCGCTGCTCATGAGGAGATCTGAACGTCCAACCAGCTCATCGACTGTTCTGACGCCGAGCTTGCTCATGTACTCTCGAAGCTCCTCTGCTATGAACAGCATGAAGTTCTTCACGTACTCAGGCTTACCTCTGAATCTCTTTCTGAGTTCTGGGTTCTGAGTTGCTATTCCGACAGGACATGTGTCAAGGTTACATACCCTCATCATGACACAACCCATTGTTACAAGCGGTGCTGTTGCAAATCCAAATTCCTCAGCTCCGAGCATTGCAGCTATCGCAACGTCACGGCCTGTCATCAGCTTGCCGTCTGCCTCAAGGATGACCTTATTTCTGAGATCATTCATGATAAGTGTCTGATGTGTCTCTGCAAGTCCAAGCTCCCAAGGGAGTCCTGCGTAATGGATGGAGTTGTTAGGTGCTGCTCCTGTTCCTCCGTCATAACCTGAGATCAGGATGACCTGTGCTCCGGCCTTTGCAACACCGGCCGCTACTGTACCTACACCAGCCTCAGACACAAGCTTTACTGATATTCTCGCATCACGGTTTGCATTCTTGCAGTCGTAGATGAGCTGTGCAAGATCCTCTATCGAATATATATCGTGATGTGGTGGTGGAGAGATAAGGCTTACTCCCGGTGTCGAAAGTCTTGTCTTTGCGATCCATGGATATACCTTTCCGCCAGGGAGATGTCCGCCCTCTCCAGGCTTTGCTCCCTGTGCCATCTTGATCTGTATCTCCTTGGCACTCACAAGGTATCTCGATGTAACGCCAAATCTTCCTGATGCTACCTGCTTGATGGCTGAGCATCTATTCTTGCCATCCTTGCCGATCGTAAGTCTCTCTATCGACTCACCGCCCTCTCCTGAATTGGACTTACCGCCCAGCTCGTTCATGGCGATGGCCATACACTCATGTGCCTCCTGTGATATACTTCCGTAGCTCATGGCACCTGTCTTGAATCTCTTGACTATCTCTCTTGCTGGTTCAACCTCATCGAGTGGAACCGGCTTATCAGCAAACTTGAAGTCCATAAGACCTCTAAGGTGGAATGGCTTCTGCTCATCATGGAGCGCTGCTGTGTACTGCTTGAACAGCTTGTAATCGCCGCGCCTTGTTGCCTCTTGAAGAAGATGTATCGTGACAGGATTGTACAGGTGCTCCTCCTTGCCGCTTCTGAACTTGTGTGCACCGATGCTTGTAAGGGCAAGGTTTGTGTTAAGTCCAAGCGGATCAAATGCTGATGAGTGAAGATCATCAACTGTCTTCTCAAGCTCCTTTATACCAGAACCGCCAACACGGCTTACTGTATTTGTAAAGTATCTGTCCACAACGTCCTTTGAAAGACCGATACACTCAAATATCTGTGATCCCATGTATGACTGGATCGTTGATACACCCATCTTGGATGCGATCTTTACTATTCCGTGGCATATTGCACTGTTATAATCATCGACAGCCGCATTGAAATCCTTGTTCAGCAGATGCGAATCTACCATCTGCTTGATCGTCTCTATTGCCAGATATGGATTGACTGCACATGCACCATATCCGAGAAGTGTTGCAAAGTGGTGAACATTTCTTGGATCAGCACTCTCAAGGATGATCGCAACCGCTGTTCTCTTCTTGGTTCTTACCAGGTGCTTCTGCATAGCTGATACTGCAAGGAGTGATGGTATTGCAACATGGTTCTCATCCACACCTCTGTCTGAGAGGATGAGGATATTTACACCGTCCCTGTAGAGCTTGTCGGCCTCGATAAACAGTCTGTCGAGAGCCTTCTCCATGGATGTGTTCTTATAATAAAGAATAGGAAGTGTCGCAACCTTAAGGCCAGGAACATTCATATTCTTGATCTTCAAAAGATCCGTATTTGTCAGTATTGGATGGTTGATCTTCAGCACATGACAGTTCTCCGGCTTCTCCTCGAGGATGTTACCGTCCTTTCCGAGATATACCGATGTGGATGTGACAACTTCCTCTCTGATCGCATCGATAGGTGGGTTTGTAACCTGTGCAAATAACTGCTTGAAGAAGTTGAACAGTGGCTTGTGGCTGTTCGAGAGAACTGCAAGTGGTGTATCAGTACCCATGGCACTGATTGCCTCTGCACCTTTCTCTGCCATAGGATATATGGTATTCTTGAAATCCTCGTAGGTATATCCAAATGCCTTCTGAAGTCTTGCTCTCTCCTCGTCTGTATACTCCTGAACTCTGATATTTGGAATCTTCAGATCAGCGAGATGTACAAGATTGCTGTCTACCCACTCTCCGTAAGGCTTTGCCAGCGCGTATTTCTCCTTGATCTCCTCATCAGATATAAGACGTCCATTCACCGTGTCGACAAGAAGCATCTTGCCAGGTCTGAGTCGGTCTTTCTTTACGATCTTGGATGGATCTACGTCCAGAACTCCGACCTCTGATGAAAGCACAAGGTAATCATCATCTGTGATATAGTATCTCGATGGTCTCAGTCCGTTTCTATCAAGAACTGCTCCCATGAGCTCACCGTCTGTGAATAATATAGAAGCAGGGCCATCCCAAGGCTCCATCATGGTTGCGTAATACTGGTAGAAATCCTTCTTCTCCTGACTCATGGCTCTGTCGTTCTCCCATGGCTCAGGGATCGTGATCATGACTGCCATAGGAAGTGGTATTCCATTCAGTACAAGGAACTCAAGACAGTTGTCAAGTCTTGCTGAATCCGATCCATCCGGATCAAGAACAGGCATAACCTTGTACATCTCATCCTGCATGATGGTCGACTCCATAGTCTCCTCACGGGCGATCATCTTGTCCTCATTTCCTCTTATTGTATTGATCTCACCATTGTGGCACAGATATCTGTATGGATGAGCTCTGAGCCATGATGGTGTTGTATTCGTTGAAAATCTTGAATGAACAAGTCCTATAGCTGACTCATAGTCTGGATCCTGAAGGTCGTTGTAGAACTTTCTGAGTTCACCGACAAGGAACATTCCTTTATATACTATAGTCTTGCTGGAAAGTGATGGAACATACGTGTCATCATTGCTCTCCTCAAATATTCGTCTGACGAAGTAGAGCTTTCTGTCGAAGTCCATACCGGCCTTCACTGTCTCAGGTCTTCTGATGAATGCCTGCATGATGCATGGCATGACATCTATTGCCTTCTTGCCAAGGATTCCGGGTGTTGTCGGAACCTCTCTCCAGCAAATGAACTCCAGTCCTTCCTTCTCCACTATGACCTCAAACATTTTCATAGCCTGCTTGCGCGCCAGCTCCTTCTGTGGAAAGAAGAACATTCCTATTCCATAATCGCCTTCCTTTCCAAGGTCATATCCAAGCTCTGCTAAAGCCTTGGTGAAGAACTTATGTGATATCTGAAGGAGTATACCTACACCGTCTCCGGTCTTGCCCTCTGCGTCCTTTCCTGCTCTGTGCTCAAGATTCTCAACAATCTTGAGTGCATTGTTCACTGTGTCATGTGTCTTTATACCCTTGATATTGACAACGGCACCGATACCACAGTTATCGTGCTCAAAGCTTGGGTCGTATAATCCGGTATTCTCCGCTCTCTTATTCTCAATCATGTCCTGTTCCGTCCTTTCCATGTTTTTGTCATTCACAACGATATTTTGCTTTTAGCTTTTGTTTCTCAAGCAAATATTGTTATTTTTGTGTTTTTCTCAAGTCGTTTATCGTTTTTGATATATTACTACCATTTACACTGTTTGTAAACAACTTTTTTTAATAAATTATCTGACAGTTTTCGATTAAAAAACAATGATCTGTAATGTATATACAATTCTTTATGTTGTAGCCTTTCTTTAAGCATCGGATGTCTCATATCCCAATGTCTCCGATGCATAAAAAAAGGAAGCCCCATATCTGAAGCTTCCTTGCTTAATTATTATGTTTAGTTTTTTATTCCTCGACGATCATTCCCTTTGGAGGAGTTGTTATCGTCCTAAGATCTCCATCCTCGTCGCTTCCATCTGATATTCCATCACCCGGAGCCTCCGTCGTCACCTTGACCTTCTGTGACTTAACACCTGATATGCTCTCTATATTGCTGCTTATCTGCTTTACTGTGCCTGATATGACGTATTTGTCAGCACCATACAGATATTCATGTAATGCCTCCACATTGGATGCCATATCAGCAGCCACAAGGCAGTTACCCTTGTCCGAGAGTTCCTTTGCCTCATATGCAAATGGGAATCCTGCGGTATCTACAACCTTATATCCAGCCACACTCTTGACAAGAGCATGTATATCGTCCTTGTTAAGACTTGTTGATATACATTTAAATGAAACATCAACAAATGAATCAAGTGAACCTGTGTCTGCGCTAAGCAGCTTGTCTATAACCTTCATGAGGACTATTCTCTGTCTCTCGGTTCTTGTTATATCTCCCTGGCCAGTGGATCGTATTCTTGAATATGCAACTGCCTGCTGTCCATCAAGAGTATACTCTCCTGCCTCAGTTATTCCTGATGAATATTTGCCTGACAGGCTTATCTGCTCTGCAAGGTTCTTATTGAAGTTGTTCACCTCTTCATCAATGACCTTGACATCAACGCCTCCAACAGCATCGATTATACTTGCCATTGCACTGAAATCAACTGCCACATAATCTGTGATATTCAGGTCGAGATTGGTATTCAGTGTGTTGATAGCTGTAACCGCACCGCCGAGCTGGTATGCGTAATTCACCTTCTGTGTGGTATCCATGGAACCGCTTGCTATCTCCATCAGAGTATCTCTGTATACAGATACAAGCTTGATCTCCTTGGTGCTCTCATTGATGCTCACTATCATTATACTGTCACTGTTAGTTCCTGAATTCATATTCGAATCTCTGGAATCCACTCCGTAGAGTGCAATGGCACGATATCCCTTGGTCGCATCCTTGACACCGTCATTGACAAGTATCTGATCTGCACTTATCTCATTGATATCCATCTCATTGTACTTCATTCTGGCATAATTCTTGACATATATTATACATATGAGTATAAACAGTGCAAGCAGGACAAAGAACGCTATCGCCCACACTCTTGTACTGATGTTAAGCTTCTTTCTCTCCGGATTGACAACCTTTGGATCAGCCTCATCGAGAAGGTTCGCCCTGAAGAACTTTTCGCTGTCTGACTCCTCGTCCTCCTCAGGCTCTTCCTCATCATCCTCAAGCTCCACTTCATCGAAGCCCAATGCTTTGCCTATGTCTCCAAGTCCCAGATCAGCCGTATCTGATTCCGAATAACTGAGCTTATCCTCATCAATATCCTTCTCCATACGCTCAAGCTCATCCATGTCCAGCATGTCATCTGTTCTTCGGGATGATACTGTCGAAGCCTCTTCCACAGGCTCTGCCTCTGCAGCTTCCTCGACCTCATCGTCAAGGACAGGCTCCGTATTCTTCTCCAGAATATCTGCCGGCTCAGTCTTCTGTTCATGCTCTTCTACTGGCTGTGTGGCAGTTTCTACAACTTCCGCATCACTCTCCTGCGGCTCAGTGATCTTGTTATCTTCCTCAACAGGCTCTTCCTTTTTCTCAGCTTCTTTCATCTGCTGGCGGCGCTCAAGCTCCTGCTGAACCTTAAGCTTTCTTGCCTCTTCGCGGGCATTCTGCTCTCTCTCGAGCTCCAGCCTCTCAACCTCAGCCTTTGCCTTTGCAACATTTCTCTGGGTGCGTTCCCACGCCTCACGTCTAAGCTCCTCATGTCTTGTCTGCACATCTGTCTCAATATTGTCAACTTCTCTGAGCAGATTGTCCACAGATGAGCTTCCTGTGCTCTGTATACTCCTGCGTGGTCTCTGGGCAGCTTTTGAAGGTCTCTGCACGGTACTCTGATTGCTCTGTGTCCTCGGTACAGTGCCCTGTGTCCTCTTCACCGGACCTCTGTCCACAGCTCTGTCTGCTACAGGCTGTCCGGTCTGTCTCTGCTTTGCCCGGGCCTCACTCTTCACTCTTCTTGCCCTGCTGTCCTCGTGATAATACTCGTCATAATTCTCTTCCGGCTTCACAGGTCTGGAAATATTCTTCTGAGTCTTCTTCTCCGGCTTCTTTTCCGGTCTCTTATCAGCCTTTCTCTCCGGCTCAGGATCACGCCTTTTTTCTTTCTTCTTTTTATCCCCGAACAACAATGATCCTATCAATCCACCATCATCAAGATAATCATCATCGTCATCCAGCCAATCCATGTCCTCATCGTACCTGGATCTCATTCCATTTTTCTTCTTATTATCCATTGGAACTCCTTTTTCAAATATCTAAAAATGTCGTTACCTCGCTCTATAATACATTATATTTTTTCCTTTTACAACATGTATTATATCTTAATTAGTATAAACACCTTCATATTAACACTATTTTATTTGACACATGATGTATAAAAAAGTATACTCGTATTAATAATGTCTAAATATCAATGCTTATTTTTTAAGGAGCAGGAAATGGATAATAACAATATTACTTTGTCGGTGGTTATGCCCGCCTACAATGAAGAACAGCACATCAAAGATAATCTTCTTGAGACTAGCCGAATACTCAGCCGTTTTCTTCATCGTTATGAGATAATCGCTGTGAATGACGGCAGCAAGGACTCCACAGGCAAACTTATTGCCGAGGCAGCCGAAATGGATTCTCATATTGTAGATACAGGATATGATGTCAATCAGGGAAAGGGACATGCTATCACAACCGGAATTGCCAAAGCTTCCGGCAAATATATAGCATTCCTTGATTCAGACCTTGAACTGAGTCCATCTCTTCTCAAGCCATTTATGAAGCAGATGAGGGACACCGGTTCTGACATAGTCATAGGATCAAAGCTTCACCCTGAATCCAAGCTTGATTATCCTCCTATTAGAAGAGTCATGAGCTACAGCTATTATATTATGCTCAAAATGCTGTTTCATCTTGGTATCCATGACACCCAGACCGGTATAAAGCTTTTTAAAGCAGAAGTCATAAAGCCGATTGCCGAGAACCTTTCCATATCGGGCTATGCTTTTGATATTGAAATCCTTGTGGCTGCACACAGACAGGGATATTCGATATCCGAAGCTCCTATCGTCCTGAATTACAGCAGGGACGATGCAGCAGATGGAAGAAGGATCAAGATCAAGGACATTTGGAAGGTATTCACAGACACTATTGAGATCAAGAAGAAATATCATTAATTTAGGGATTATACACGGATAGAGAAAATAAATACAAACTACACATTTATTAAGGAGATTTTTATGAATTACGAAAACGCTTACAAGCTTCTCGAAGAAAAAGGACAGCTACACTTATTAAAGTATTATGATACTCTCAGCGAGGCTGAACAGGCAGCACTCCTGAACCAGATCAGTGAAATTGATTTCTCACTTATCGATATGATCGGACACAATTCATCAGGAAGTGATTCTGATATCGCTCCCGTTGCAGCTCTCCAGATGGACAGCATTGCAGAAAAATATGATATATACAAGAACGCAGGCCTTGAAGCCATCAAAGCTGGCGATCTGGCACTGGTCCTCCTGGCAGGTGGTCAGGGCACCCGTCTTGGATTCTCCGGTCCTAAGGGAACCTTCAACGTCGGTGTCACCAAGGATATGTTTATATTCCAGCTTCTCATCGAGCACACCCTCGATATTGTGAAGATGGCAGATACCTGGATCCATTTCTTCATCATGACCAATGAGAAGAACCACGATGACACAACATCATTCTTCAAAGAGCATGACTACTTCGGTTACAATCCTGAATATGTTCATTTCTTTAAACAGGAAATGGTTCCTTCAGTGGACTTCAACGGCAAGATATATCTCGAGGAGAAGGGAAAGGTTGCCATGTCTCCTAACGGCAACGGTGGATGGTTCTCATCCCTCTGCAAGGCCGGCCACCTCGACAAGCTCACGAAATACGGAATCAAGTATATAAATGTATTCTCAGTTGACAATGTACTTCAGAGAATTGCAGACCCAGTATTCCTCGGAGCAGTTCTCACAGAGGGCTTCCTCTCCGGCGGAAAGGTTGTCAAAAAAGCATACCCTGACGAGAAGGTTGGCGTCCTGTGTACTAACCACGGAAAGCCATATATCGTCGAGTATTATGAACTCACAGATGCCATGCGTGATGAGCGCGATGCCAACGGCGATTACGCTTACAACTATGGAGTTACATTAAACTATATCTTCCCGGTTGACAGACTGATGAAGATCATGAATGAAAGTATGCCTCTCCACATCGTCAAGAAGGCTATCCCTTATGTCGGTGAGGATGGAGAGATCGTCAAGCCATCAGAGCCAAACGGCTACAAATTTGAGACACTGGCTCTCGATATGATCGCTTATATGGGAACATGTCTTCCATTTGAGGTCGACAGAGAGAAGGAATTTGCTCCTATAAAGAATGCTACAGGAAATGATTCTATAGACTCAGCCAGAGAGCTCCTCAAAAAGAACGGCTACACACTTTAATCCATGAATATATAACAAAATAACAGGTCGATGGTATATGCCATCGACCTGTTATTTTTATTCTGCCTCATTCTTCTGCTGTTTTTCTTTTTCTCTTCGGAATATCTCATCTATCGCTTCCCTGACAAGCTCTGACATAGATACCTGTCGCACCGCCGCACATTCACTGAGCTTCCGATGAGTATCTGTATCTATCCTAAGTCTCAGGATCGTATCTTTTCTCTTTTCCGTCGGCCTTCCCGGGCCTCTCTTCTTATTGTCATCCGTCATTTCTTTTCTCCGCCATATAATTTATTCCTATCAGAACAGATATTTTACAACACCATTTACCGCATAACACATGAAGTAAAAGCAGCTTCTTATAACTCCATATCCAACTTTTCTGTATACGGCAAATGTCTTTTTTGCAGACGACAGTTTTGAACCAGACTTACTGTTTCTCATCTGCCTGTATAATAGCAACGGCTCATTTATCGCAACCGAGCTTCCGTATTCCTTCAGTATCTGCAACCAGCAAATATAATCCTCATGGATATCGTCGTTGCCCATCGGATATCTGAGTGCAACCTGTCTGTCCATCACAACCGATGAACAATTGATCACATTTCCTCTGAGCAGCATCTTATAGGTGACCTTTTCAGGAACTCCGATCACTTTTCCCGTTCTGGATCCGTCTTCGTTCACAAGCTCCCTGGCCGTAGAACACAGAACCGCACCTGTCTGCTCCATAAGCTTCAACTGTTTAGCCAGTTTATCAGGCTGCCACTGATCATCCGAATCTATAAATGCAACGTATCTGCAAGTTGCAGCCGCAACCCCGCGGTTACGCGAAACTGCAACTCCCATATTTTTTTCATTTCTGATGATATTCACACGGTCATCTTCCGCGTATCCATCAAGTGCTCCTGTCAGATCATCCGTCGAACAGTCATCAACTATTATGACCTCCACAGGAATCCCCTGCTTCATAACTGAATCCACCGCAGAATAAATGGTTCTGCTGCTGTTATACGCCGGAATTATCACCGATACTTTTTCTCCAGTCATCATACACACCTACATCGATATATATCGCTTATTATTTATCTGTTTTCTGCACAGTCTTTCCGAGGTCATAGAATGCATCCTCAGACTCATCAAGCCCTTCCGGCTTCACATTTACAGGTGAAGGTATCTGTACCTTCTCGCCATCCCTGAGTGCCGTGGTCATATTTGATGCGATTCCCTCTGATGTCTCCTTCTGGAACATGATCTTTACCGTCAGGAGCATCAGCTTGAGATCAAGCCATATTGAATACTGCTCATAATAGGTAAGATCCAGCTTAACCTTATCTCTAGGGGTTGTGTTGTATTTGCCGTAAACCTGTGCATATCCCGTAAGTCCGGCCTTCATCTTGAGTCTGTAGTCAAACTCAGGGAATGTCTTTTTATAAAGCTCGGCGATCTCCGGTCTCTCAGGTCTCGGTCCGACAAGTGACATATCACCCTTGAGTACGTTGAAAAGCTGTGGCAGTTCATCAAGATGCAGCTTTCTGAGCCATTTTCCCACAGGGGTTATTCTGTCATCATCCTTCTTTGCAAGCTGTGCTCCACCTGCCTCGGAGTCCATCTTCATACTTCTGAACTTGATGATCTTGAACACCTTGCCATTCAGTGTCAGTCTGTCCTGCTTGTAGAATACAGGTCCTCTGTCATACAGCCATATCGCAAGTGCTGATATGAGCATAAATGGTGAAGCTATGACAAGCAGTATAAATCCACATATAACATCCATGATCCTCTTAATGATCATATCGTCACCGGTAAGTCCCTGATTTCGTGATAAGAGGATAGGCGTATCGAACAAATGAATAGGCTCAGCTCCTAATATGATTATGTCGGAAAGCTTTGGCACAACATACGATCTGATGGAGTGTTCAAAACAATACTTCACAAGCTCATTTCTTATATAAGCCTTTGTCTCGCAAATGATTACTCCATCGTACTGGAGTATCTTCTCCTTGATCGCCTGCTCGCCCTCGCTGACATGTATTCTGTCTTCTATTACATACTTGTCCTTACGGGCATTGATCTTGTCTATGAACTCTATCGGAGTCTTATATCCATATACCAGCAGCAGATGCCTTGGCGGATACATCTTCGCATACAAAAATCTACACGCAAATATCCAAATCAATATCACTATCGTTTCAAGCCCGGTTACCTTTAACAATGGTACCGGATTTACATAGTCACGACATATTATACAGAGCTGCAGGTAACCAACTACATTGGCACACACGAGAGCCAGCAGCTGTGAGTAAACTATATCAAGCAGTCTGAAGAATCCGACTCTGTAACCACCATAAAGCTTGGTGAAAAGTATGATGATTATTCCATACATTCCGATAACTGCCCAGTTTCCTCTTCTCCAGAACGGAAGCGTAAGCGTTACCTCATAGTCCCGGTACCACATGAGTCCAAACAGCACCAGCTCCACAGCGATGAGTACACAGGCCTCACCCACTGTTATGAGACGTTTGTATCTGTCCCTCTTTCTAACTCTTCTGTTTTCTTCCATATTTATAGCATCTCCCTAAGCATCTTGTTGACAGATCCAGGATCTGCTTTACCCTTCATAGCTTTCATAACCTGTCCGACAAGTGCTCCGAGAGCCTTCTCCTTGCCTCCTCTGTAATCATCAACAGCCTTTGGATTGTTATCTATGGCTACCTGACATGCCTCCTTAAGTGCATTGTCATCCTGAACAGTTGCAAGTCCGTTATCCTTGACATACTTCTCAGGATCTATATTATCTGCAAATATCTTTTCGAACACTTCCTTTGCAACACCGCCATTGATAACCCTGTCATCAACAAGCTTGATGAGCTTCGCAAGATTCTCCGCTGAAAACTTCAGGTCTTCCGCATCAACACTGTTCTCCTTCATCAGTCTCATGGTCTCTCCCATGATCCAGTTGGAAACCTTCTTTGCAGGTGCTCCCAGTGCAATCGCGTCCTCAAACAGATCTGCCAGCTTCTTGGAGGCCGTGATGATGTCTATATCATAGTCAGGAATCGCATATTCCTCTTTGTATCTTATCTTCTTCTCGTCTCTGAACTCAGGCTGTGCATCCCTTACCTGCTGGAGCCACTCATCGCTGATGTGGATAGGTACAAGGTCAGGATCAGGGAAATATCTGTAATCCTGTGCATCCTCCTTGGATCTCATAGGATATGAATACTCCTTAGTATCATCCCATCTTCTTGTCTCCTGGACAACATTTTCACCAGACTCGATGAGATCGATCTGTCTCTCTCTCTCATTCTCTATGGCTCTGGCAATGGCCTTGAATGAGTTCAGGTTCTTGGTCTCTGTACGTGTGCCAAACTCCTCTGAGCCAACCTCTCTGATCGAAAGATTGACATCAGCACGCATGGATCCCTCATTCAGCTTACAGTCTGAAGCTCCGAGATACTGTATCGTCTCCCTGAGCTTTTCAAGATATGCTATTACATCCTCCGCAGATCTCATGTCAGGCTCAGATACTATCTCTATAAGAGGCACACCTGAACGGTTGAAATCCACAAGTGAGCTGTCTGTATATGGATCATGGACAAGCTTACCTGCATCCTCCTCCATATGTATCTCATGGATCCTCACATATTTCTTAACTCCGTCAACCTCTATCTCAACCTTACCGTCCCTGCATATTGGATAGTAGAGCTGTGATATCTGGTAGTTCTGTGGGTTGTCAGGATAGAAATAGTTCTTTCTGTCAAACTTACAGTTCTGTGTGATCGTACAGTTTGTTGCAAGACCGACCGCAATCGCTTTATTTACAACCTCTTTGTTAAGTACCGGAAGTGAGCCCGGCATTCCTGTACATACAGGACATGTATGTGTATTAGGAGCTCCTCCAAATGCTGTGCTGCAGCCGCAGAATATCTTTGTCTTGGTCGCAAGCTCTACATGGACCTCAAGTCCGATGACTGTCTCATATGTCTTTGCCATCTCTTACAGCCCCCTTTCTGAAACCTGTGCAGGTCTCTTGTACTCTCTAGTCTGCTCAAATGCATATGCAGCTCTGATAATGGTCTTCTCGTTAAATGCATCTCCAACCATCTGCACACCTATAGGCATTCCATCCTTATCAGTTCCACATGGAAGTGATATTCCCGGAAGTCCTGCAAGATTTACAGGGACTGTGTACACATCTCCCAGATACATCTTGATAGGATCTGAGAGTGACTCTCCCATCTTCAGTGCTGTTGTAGGTGCAACAGGTCCGAGAATGATATCATACTTCTCAAACGCCTTGTCATACGCCTGTTTGATGAGAGCCTTTGCCTTGAGGGCCTTTACATAATATGCATCGTAATAGCCTGAACTCAGCACAAATGAACCGAGCATGATTCTTCTCTTGACCTCAGGGCCAAATCCTTCTGAACGGCTCTTCTTGTACATGTTGTGAAGATCTGTGTACTCTGGTGTTCTGTAACCATATTTTACACCGTCGAATCTCTCAAGGTTAGAACTTGCCTCCGCCGATGCAATGATATAGTAAGCAGGAATAGCATACTCAACCATTCCAAGATCAAACTCCTCAACAATAGCTCCCTTTGCCTTCAAAGCCTCAGCTACTCCATACACGGCTTCCTTTATCTCAGGCTCAAGTCCCTCTGTGAAATAGTCTCTTGGAAGACCGATCTTAAGGCCTTTCACATCATCCACAAGTGCTCTTGTAAAATCATTGTCATCTCTGTTAACTGATGTTGAATCCTTCTTGTCATACTGTGATATGATCTCAAGGATCGTCGCACAGTCCTCTACATTCTTCGCAAGTGGTCCGATCTGGTCAAGTGATGAACCGTATGCTATAAGTCCGTATCTTGACACTCTTCCATAGGTTGGCTTGATTCCGGTAACACCGCAGAATGAAGCCGGCTGTCTGATGGATCCACCGGTATCTGAACCGAGGGCACATGGCACCTCCTCACCGGCAACTGCTGCCGCTGATCCACCTGATGAACCACCTGGAACTCTATTTGTATCCCATGGATTTCTTGTCTCACCAAAATATGATGTCTCGGTTGTACTTCCCATGGCAAACTCATCCATGTTGGTATGTCCTACTATAACCGCTCCTGCTTCCTTGAGCTTCACAACGGCCTCAGCAGTATATGTCGGAACAAAATTTGACAGAATCTTGGATGAACAGCTTGTCTGCACACCCTCCTGGCACATATTGTCCTTTATTGCTATTGGCACTCCTGCAAGAGGACCATTGAGCTCTCCCGCATCTATCTTCTTCTGCACTTTCTCCGCCTGGGCAAGTGCTCCTTCACGATCAACCGTAACAAAACTATTATAATCTTTCTCGCACGCCTCGATGCTGTCAAGACAGGCCTGTGTCGCTTCAACTACGCTCACCTGTCCATCTTTAATAGCTTTTCCCAGCTCTACAGCCGTCATACCCATTAAATTCACTTCAGCCTACCTCCTAGTCAAATGTCTTTGGCACCTTGTAGCAGCCATCCTTCTGCTCTGGCGCATTCTTCAGCATGTTCTCTCTGTCGTCTCCATTTACAACAACGTCCTCACGGAACACATTGTTGTATGGGAATGTATGGCTCATAGCCTCCACACCGTCTGTATTAAGTTCATTCAGTTTGCTGACATAATCAAGCATGTCTGACATATCCTTCTTTGCCTGCTCCTTCTCCTCCGGGGAGAGCTCAAGCTTTGCAAGGATTCCAACATAATCAATTGTTTCATCAGTTATCGTCATGTTCTTGTTCTCCTATCTTTAATGAGCAAAAATAAAGAATGTGCCTTCTTATTATTCTGTGTCAAATAATGTAAACACATTCTCCCGCCATGGTATTTTGTACCACAAAATTCCTCTAAAATATATCACATCCTGGGATATTATGCAAGACTATGGGCATTTTTACCTGTATTACGCAAAACACCGTCATGTAAAACGCTGCATACATGGCGGTGCTGTAACTCTATTTAAATTATATACAGTACTAACTGTATTTTACTAATGTCTCCCTGGCCTGACTATCTCCTGAACACGACCAAGCTGTAGCCCAGCTCTATGTCCTATTTCAATAGAATATGTCTACTTTCTTATTTTTTTATATATTAATATCCCTGCACTTCCCATAAGAGCCAGAATAACCACAACTGCCGTTTCTTTTACAGGCAGCCGATCACCTGTATCTGGATGTCTGCCCGGAGGCGTGTTACGTGTTGTTGTCATGGTGTTTGTTGTTCCTGTTGTACTCCATGTAGTACGTTCCGTGGTCGACTCTGTAGTTGTACCCGTCGTAGTTTCTGTTGAGGTATCCTCTGTTGTTGTTCCTGTTGTTGATTCTGTTGTCGTGTCTTCCGTTGTGGTATCTTCTGTTGTGGTATCTTCTGTTGTGGTATCTTCTGTTGTCGTGTCCTCTGTCGTCGTGTCTTCTGTTGTGGTATCTTCCGTTGTCGTATCCTTTGTCGTTGTGTCTTCCGTGGTTGTGTCTTCGGTTGTCGTGCCCTCCGTTGTCGTATCTTCGGTCGTCGTACCCTCCGTTGTCGTATCTTCGGTCGTCGTACCCTCTGTCGTTGGCTCTTCATCCAGGAAATCATTTCCCGGTACTCTGTGGAACTCTCCTCCGTTTGAGAATACTTCACTCACCACACAACCATCCCAGTTGTGTCCGAGATTTACCGCTGCCTCTGGAGCTATCACTGTTCCAAATCCCCTGCCCGCAAATGTTATGCTTCCGCCAAATTGTCCATCTGCTGCCGAGCTGTCATAGAAGTTAAAATACATTCTGTTGTAGGCATTATAAAAATTACCATTATCGTTTGCCTTTGCATCGCTCTTGCTTCCAAGTATCAGATCGCCCAGAACAGCATTCTGGATACCTGCCAGATCAATATTCATGAGCAGCACCGTATCATCACCATAATCCGGGAACTCAAAATATATCGGATTTGTGCCCGCGGCGAGCTGACTGTAATCCATGGATACCACATGCAGTCCGCTACCATTTACTGACACACTTCTATCGTTCATATCACCTGTTATATCAACATCCACAGTACCCTCTGTGTCTGCATAAGTCCTAAGTTTCTGACTATAGTCAATAAACTTTCTCTGTATATCAGCCATATCTGCATATTTAGAATATTCACCATCATCTTCAATTTCTGCATCGGTTCTGACATTTGCCGGACTGTCAAGCTTTGTCTGGGTACCATCATTCATGCGGATATATATTTCACCGCCATCTGCTCTCCTGACTTCCGCTCCTGTATAAAGCATATCAGTTCCTGCATCCGACACACAGCCACACATCCGTTCAGCATTTTCAAAGTAGAATTCCTCATATACTCCATACGAATTTCTGAGTCCCGAGTTTGAATTTGCACTGAGTGTCCTTGTGATAAAGTTACTGTGAAGATGTGTCTGTGCATACAGTGTGTCAAAACATATCACACCAAAGTCCCCCATTAGCTCCGTTGCAGAGCTGCTTTGCAGCATATAACTGCCATCATCCGCCTTTGCAAGTGCTCCTATAGTCCCCGCCGTCACGCAAAGCACAAAAACCATCGCCACTGCAACTGCTATGAGCTGCATAGTCTGAAAGCACATCCCATTATCATGGTTACCTCTCATTCAATGTCCGCCTTAACTATTTCGTCTCAAATACATAGTATTCAACAGACTTCCCGCATATTCGTTATAATAAAAAAATCCCCGAACAGATTCGACATAATTTTCACTATGTCTTATCCATCCGGGGATGAGCCAGGCAGGTCAGAATGGTCTCTCAGGATCAACAATATGCCTTATATTCCTATCCACATATATCGATGTCTCCACGAACCAGTCATACTCCGGTCTGTCATGAAATGGTCCCACATAAGCATATCCCGCAATCTGTCCTGGCAGCTCAGCCACCAGATACGGATATCTCTCAATATCTGAATTTTTATCCTTACCAGGCTTTGACTGCTTTGTCACTTTTGCCCGCCTCCATGTTCTTAAGTCTTTACTCTATGATACTCACTATCTCCTCAGAGTCAGCCTTGACTTTATATGTCTCACCTATGTCAAGTTTGTCATATATAGACTTTTCAACTTTATATGTCTTTTCCTTATCCTTCACTTCACATGTGACTTCATATTCAACTGATTTTTCCCCTAGCCTCTCCTTGTCTGTGAGCTGGGGATCCGGGTATTCCGGTATCTTTCCACCGCCCTCCGCAGTCTCCGTCCTGTCGTACTTCCATCTCCATATCGTATAGTAATACTTCGTATTGTATATCGGCTTATCTCTGTACACAGGAACAGACCTCGTTCTCGTCACATATCCGTAATCATCCACATCATTTGCCACCTCGGAAAATGTTCCATCACCATTGTCCTCGTAGCTGTACTCCACATGGGAACCTATCACTTCATATGAATCATAGGTCTCCTCGCGCTCACCCACATATTCCTGTTCTGTATGATGAACCTCCTGTTTCGTGGTCTTTAGCGTGGCACCCTCGGGGAGTTCCCAGTCGTCTTCATCACACAGAATATATTTCTCCACATCAACACTGGTCTTCCATGTCATATCCCTGACTGTGACTGTCCTCTTCTTTGGCATGGCTATGATCGCCGTAAGTCCGATTATAGCCGCTATCACAAGCATGCCGATCAGCACTATCTTCCATGCTCCAAATGAATGTCCTCTTTTCCGATTGCCCTGCCCGCCTTTTTGTCCGTCGGCAGCCGTTCCTGTACCTGATGCATTCCTGGCATTCCTTGCGTCCTGCTCTTTCCTGACGTCAAAATACCCCTTATCCTTCGCACCTCGTTCAGCACCGCAGCTGCTGCACCGTGTGTTAAGAGCTGAATTGTAATTGCCACAATGATCACATAACCAGTCGGCACCTTTTCCCTTTGTCTGACTCTCCTCCGCGGACAAATACCGCACTCCATCCATATAGAACTTAACTTCCTGTCCCCTCGGCTTTCCGCAGGACGGACACTCACGCTTCGTTCCTTCTATATGTTTCGTACTACAATATGGGCAGTCCCAATACCCCATTACAAGTTTTCCCATACGCAATATCCTCCCCATATATACTACAGATAACTTACCTGCGCAGCAACATCATAATCATGTGGTGTCTTGTTATCAGTCTTGTGTCCAACGGCAAGTGCTATCTGGAATGAATATCCCTCCGGTATTGCAAGTGCCTTGTCAAAATATGCTTTTTTCTCCCCGTGAAGTGCATCATACACGCAGCCGATTATCAGATTTCCGAGCCCCATGCTCTCTGCCGCTATAGCCATATTCTGAACTGCAATTCCTGAATCCACCTTGCTCCACTTGAAGTCATCCTCAGCGCTTAAGAATATGAGCACCGGAGCCTCATAATAGAAATTGTGAGGCTGCTTATCCTGTCCGCGAAGTGCACGCTTCTCTGCATCAAGCTCTTCCAGAATTGGAGCATCACCCTTAACAACTGTAAAATGTATCTCTTTCTTATTCATACCTGTAGGTCCCTGAAGCCCAGCTTCGATGACCTTCTCAAGCTGCTCCTTCGTAACCTCTTCATCACTGTATGCTCTCGCTGAGCTTCTCTTTTTTATTACCTCTAATACCTGATTATCCATTGTCTTTTACCTCCTATTCTGTCATTCCTATTCTGTCATTCCTATACCGTTATCTCTATCTGATTATCCTCTATGCAGACCACACAGCTCTCATAGTATCCATCGCCTGTCGTCCGCGGTCCACTTGTCACCTCATAGCCATCCTCCGCAAGCTGTCTGGTAAGCTCATCCACTTTTTCTTTGCTCCCCACACTGAACGCTATATGTATCAATCCTGTTCTGTTAAGTGTCTTTTCAGGATCATCCATTCCCGGCCTGTTCATTATCTCAAGCCTTGCGCCATCATCAAATGTGAGAAAATATGAACGGAAGTCCGTCGTTTTATTATGATATCCCTCATTTGCTGATGCTCCCAGATATTTCTCAAAAAAATTCTTCGCAGCTTTAAGATCATTCACATACATCGCAACATGCTCAATTCTCATAAATGCAACTCCTCATTATCTTATACGCTACACTCAGATAGACAAACTACTATATGCATGCTGCTATAGGCATGCTATATAAGCTATTTTAACCCAATGCCACATTTTACACAATGGCATAAAAATATCACCTTTATCCATTTGTATGAATAAAGGTGATATCCCGTTAAAAGCAACGTCTGTAATCAGCCCGTTACACAATTTCATTCTTAGAGCATACCCTCAAGTGTCTCTCTGATAGCCTTGATAAAGTTCTCACTGTTGAGGACTGTTGGGTTCTCGAGAGTTGTGATGAGAGCCAGATCCTTTGTCATCTTGCCATCTTCTATAGTCTTGATGGTTGCAGCCTCGAGCTTGTCTGCAAAATCCTGAAGTGCCTGGATTCCATCAAGCTCTCCACGCTTTCTGAGTGCTCCTGACCATGCGAAGATAGTTGCAACTGAGTTGGTTGATGTCTCCTCACCGGCAAGGTGCTTGTAGTAATGTCTCATAACTGTTCCGTGTGCTGCCTCGTACTCATACTTTCCATCAGGGGATACGAGAACTGATGTCATCATGGCAAGTGAACCAAATGCTGATGAGATCATATCACTCATTACATCTCCATCATAATTCTTACATGCCCAGATGTAACCGCCTTCACTCTTCATAACACGGGCAACCGCATCATCTATAAGTGTGTAGAAGTACTCAATACCTGCTGCATCGAACTGCTCCTTATACTCTGCATCGAATATCTCCTGGAAGATATCCTTGAATGTATGGTCATACTTCTTTGATATGGTATCCTTTGTGGCAAACCACAATGTCTGCTTGGTATCAAGCGCATACTTGAAACAGCTTCTTGCAAAGCTCTCAATAGACTTGTCCACGTTGTGCTGTCCCTGAAGAACACCAGGGCCATCAAACTTATGTATAGTCTCCTTTATAACCTGTCCGTCATCGCCTGTGAATACAAGCTCTGCAGTTCCAGGACCTGGAACATCTATCTCTACGCTCTTGTATACATCACCATATGCATGTCTTGCGATGGTGATAGGCTTCTTCCAGTTCTTAACACATGGCTCGATTCCCTTTACTACGATAGGTGCTCTGAACACTGTACCATCAAGGATCGCTCTGATGGTTCCGTTAGGGCTCTTCCACATCTCCTTGAGATTGTACTCCTTAACTCTTGCCGCATTAGGTGTGATAGTAGCACACTTTACAGCTACGCCATACTTCTGTGTTGCGTATGCTGAGTCAAATGTTACCTTGTCATCTGTCTCATTTCTATGTACAAGTCCAAGGTCATAGTACTCTGACTTGAGATCGATAAATGGATAAATAAGCTCATCCTTTATATACTGCCAGAGAATTCTGGTCATCTCATCTCCATCCATCTCTACAAGTGGTGTGGTCATCTGAATCTTTTCCATGTTTTATGTCCTCCATCTTTGTGTTTTCTAAGTTTTGTTATATACTCACTGCCGATTATAAACTATAAGGGGCTATATTTCTAGTTTTTTTGAATTATACATACCAATTATTAATTTTCTTAAGCCCTATAACCATATTCTTGATCAGCTATTTTTTTCAGCCTTACACATATCCATATATTCCTCTCACGGATACTTCCCCGGATATTATATCGTGAACCTCGCCATCGGCATCCCTCACCAGAAGTCCTCCATCCTTTGAAAGTCCAAGCGCCGTGTACTCTGTCTTTTTATCCCCCTCTATTACATACACCTGCTTATCCCTGTTCACAAGATAACTGTTGTACTCATCAACAAGGAATCCCAGGTCCTTATTCTTTATAAATTCGTCATATAGCTTTTCAAATTCATTTGACACCTGTGCAATGAACCATGATCTGTCACAGCCCTTGCCATTTTCCAGCAGTATTGATGTGGCCTTGTCTGCTATGTCCTCAGGGAAGCTTCGGTTATACACGTTTATGCCTATTCCCACAACAACATAGCTTATGTCAGTTCCCTCGGAACTCATCTCTGTGAGGATTCCGACCATTTTTTTTCCATCAGACAACACATCATTCGGCCATTTAATCTGAGGCTTTACTCCATCCACCTTGCTGAACGCTCTGGCAAGTGCCACCGCCGACACCAGAGTTATCCTTGACACACAGGAAATATCTATGTCCGGCTTGAGCAGATACGACATGGATATTGTCGTGCCCTTATCAGAATTCCAACTGTGGCCTCTTCGTCCCTTTCCTGCAGTCTGCTCATTTGCCACGAACAGAGCTCCGTGAACACAGTCAGTTTCCCCGACTATCTTGGCACGGGTGTTCGTTGAATCCGTCTCATCATAATAGTAAAGCTTTCTGGCAAATGTTCTGGTCTCAAGATACTTTGAGATCTTCTCCTCAGACATTACATCAGGCTCACTCACCAATCTGTATCCCTTGTTGTTCACGCCCTCGATCACATAACCTTCATTCTTGAGTGCCTGTATGTTCTTCCACACCGCTGTTCTGGATACCCCCAACAGCTCACAGAGCTCCTGTCCTGACACATATCCATCACTGTTCTGCAGCTTTTCAAGTATTTTATTCTTCATCAGTTCTTACCTTCTCTCTCAGGATATCGTATACCGCCTCACATTTGCCTTTTGCTCCGGCAAATGGAACTATGTAACTCTCCCTGCCTCTGTCAAACTTAATTATATAATACTTCAATTCAGGATCAGGCTCTATCATGATATACCCTGTAATAGTCTCATACGGTATCACCTTACTGCCTCTCTTCTGAATTATCGTCACAACATCCTGACCAAACAGATATGTCATATCATATGCAGACTTTCTAAATGAAGCCTTGACCACATAAAATCCATATGCCATGGCCGCAATCGCAATAGCAGCCTTTATCATTCTGTAGTGACCTCCCATAGCCCACCACACAAGTGCTATACCTGCCAGTACAAATATTATGCCAACCACCCTGTACGCTATCCTGGTGCTCTTTCTCTTGACTACCTTCTGTCTGATGATTCCATCTGCCTGAGTCTCCTGTTCTTCACGCCTTGCGCGCTCCAGCTCGTCCACGAGCTTTCCAGCCTGTCTGACAAGCATCTTCTGCCTGTAGGCTCTCGAAGTACCATTCTCTATGCTGCTTATATTTCTAATCTCTTCTCTGTGTTTTTTATTGTTCTTTTTTTTATCACTATCTCTACTCATTCCATATCCCCCGCCAGGTCATTATCGTTATCGACATTACCCTGGTTCGTATCCATGCGCTTTATGCACAATTATTTTCTCTTTTTTCATCACTTTTACGACTATACTTATATTAGTTCAGAGACTAATATATATCAAGTTTTCAGCATTACAAAAGTGTTTACATTTTACCACGTTTAATCACCTTTTTTCCATATATAAAATCATTAAAAAGTGATTAACTAGCAAATACACGATATCGTGAAAACAAGCAATTTATACACAAACAACTGGATTTTTGAGAGGTGAATCACATGAAGAATTTTATTGCGCGCATCAGTGGCACAAAAGACCTCACTGAAGGAAAGCCTTCAAAGCTTATATTGAACTTTGGTCTGCCCCTTCTCTTTGGTCTGATATTTCAGCAGTTTTACAATATGGTAGATTCTGTCATAGTCGGGCAGAAACTTGGAACGGACGCGCTGGCGGCGGTGGGTTCCACCGGAAGCATCAACTTCATGATACTTGGATTCTGTATAGGAATCTGCAACGGATTTGCAATCCCTGTTGCCCAGGCCTATGGAGCAAAGGATTTCAAGAATCTCAAAGCTTATATAATCAACAGTATATGGTCATCCGTTGCACTGGCTGCTGTTATAACTGTGGCTGTAAGTATATTCACAATGCAGATACTCAAGGCTCTCAGAACCCCTTCGAATATCATCGATGACGCATACATATACATATTTATAATATTTCTCGGAATACCGGCAACATTTCTCTACAACCTAACTGCTGGAATACTGAGATCACTCGGAGACAGTATCACACCTGTCATATTCCTTGTGGGTTCATCACTTGTCAACATCATACTTGACCTTATACTTGTTGTTCCTATGGGCGTCGCCGGAGCTGCAGTTGCCACAGTAGCTTCACAGGCAGTGTCAGGAATCATATGTACGATATACATGACAAAGAAACTGAAGTATCTTGAATTCAGTAAAGAGGATTGGGCATTCAGCATGCGCCACTGCCTTAAGCTCTGCGGTATGGGTCTGCCTATGGGACTGCAGTACAGCATAACAGCCATAGGCAGTGTCATTCTTCAGACCGCAGTCAATGATATGGGTTCAACATATGTTGCAGCCGTATCAGCAGGAAGCAAAATCTCCATGTTCATGTGCTGTCCTTTCGATGCAATGGGCTCCACCATGGCAACATACGGAGGTCAGAATGTTGGTGCCAAGCGTCTTGACCGTGTTGATCAGGGACTTAAAGCCTGTATCAAGATGGGAATCATATATGCCCTCGTGGCTCTGGCTTTCTCCATCGTGTTCGGAAAGCAGCTTGCACTTCTCTTTGTAAAGAAGGAACAGATTGAGCTTATCGGCTACATATATGAATTCGTGGTTATCAATGCCGCATTCTACATATTCCTGGCACTTGTGAATATCGTAAGATTCATGATACAGGGGCTTGGCTACTCAACTTTCGCCATACTTGCTGGCATATGTGAGATGATTGCCCGTTCTGTTGCCGGTTTCGTACTGGTGCCACATTTCGGTTTCATCTGCGTATCACTAGGAAGTCCGCTTGCATGGGTATGTGCTGATCTCTTCCTGATCCCTGCGTACCTGTGGGTTATGAAACAGCTGAGACGAAAGTTCGGGGAAAATAAAATTAGCCGTGCCAAATCCGCAACGGCAACAATATAATCGGTTTATGAACAGACTCACTTGTGTCTCGATCACATGTGAGTCTGTTTCATTTGCACCCTATTGGGATACTAAAGTCTGTTCTGCATTCTTTCCTGTTTCGGAGTGATTCCCCTCCACTTTTTATACACCCGGATAAAATAACTGCTGTCCGAAAAGCCATTTTCCTGCGCAATATATTCCATGGAATAATCCGAATACAGCAGCATGTTCTGCGCCTTGTTGAGCCTTATATACAATATGTATTCCTTACACGATCTTCCATAACGAGCCTTAAATGATCTGGCAAAGTGTGAATAACTCATACTGCACATTTCTGCCAGATCTTTAACCTCAATCTGTTCTGACGAATGCGCATCTATATATTCCAGTATGTGATTGAAATACACATCACCATCCGACCTCCTATGCTTAAAATCTCCATTTGTTTTCATTTGTCTTGCCATGATGATGAGCAGCTTATATATCCCAGACTGAACCGCAAGCATGTACATCTCCCGTTTTTCCGTATACTCCTCAAATATATCCTGAACAATATCTGCCATACTTTCTTTTAGTTTTTCAGACCTTATAACCATACAGAAATCTGTAGTCTCCGTCCTGTATACAAAGCAATCATACATTTTCCTTATATAAGTCTGGGGAATGCCCAGTGTATACATATTAAACTTTATGACCGCATACTTCACCGATTCCGTACAGGTCTTATCCGCCTTTATACTGTGAAGCTGCAGCGGATATAGGTAGCACATATCCCCTTTTCTGAGAACCGTCTCTCCATCATTGCAGATCACCCGGATAGATCCGCTGACTATATAAAGCATCTCACTGTAATAGTGCCAGTGCAATTCAGAATGCACACAATCTGTGTAAAATATATCATATGGCTGTTTCATCTCATCAATGTACTCAAATATTTCCATAGCAGTCTCCCCCTACGATCCAAGTTGTATCATGATAGGTTTATACTATTTTTTGCTCTTTATATAATACAATTATTACATTTATTTGTATATGATAAAAGCATATCAAACACATACTAATGAAGGAGAAAATAAGATGCAGAAAGCGGCAAACAAGCACATATCGCATTCAGCACAGAATCTGCTGGATTATTTATCGGAGATTTCTGGTAAAAAGATAATAACAGGTCAGCACACACAGACCAATTCTATGGAGGAGATTGACTATATATACGAACAGACAGGCAAATGTCCGGCACTCAGAGGTTTCGAGTTGCTTGGATACTCGCCAAACATAAACTATAATGATGCATCCGCAGAATGTCTCACAGAGGTATATGAAAATCAGGATACCCTTGACACCGCTCTCGAATGGGCAAAGAAAACAAATGGCATTGTCACTTTCACATTTCACTGGTTCTCTCCGATTGGAGGTCGTGACAAGAGTTTCTACACAGAGCACACTGACTTCGACGCTGAAAAGGTGCTCATTCCAGGAACAAGAGAACGTGATGCTTTCTACCACGATATGGACATCATCGCAAAGGAACTCCGAAGATTCCAGCTTGAAGATATCCCGGTTCTGTGGAGACCTTTCCACGAGTCCGAGGGCACCTGGTTCTGGTGGGGTGCCAAAGGTCCTGCTGTTGCGGCAAAGCTCTACAGACTCATGTTCGACTACTATACAAATGTACTGAACATCAACAACCTTATATGGGTATGGAACTGTCCTACAAAAGGCGTATACCCTGGAGATGACTTCGTTGATATTGTCTCCATGGACATATATCTGCCGGAATACACAGCAACCGATTACAGTGAAGAATACACAAAGCTTGTAGAAGCTACCTCTCCGAACAAGGTTGCCGCCCTTACCGAAGTTGGATATATACCGGATATACATCTTCTGGAGAAGTCACACACTCCATGGGCATACTACATGACATGGTCTGAAGAATTCTGCATAGGAGAAAAATTCAATTCCAACGAAAATCTTAAGGCTATGTATGACAGCCAATATGCTGTTACCGGAAAGTAAGTGGGTAAGTCTGTTATATGTAACGGCTGTAATGCTCACTTTATAAAACGACTTCAAAAATCGTTCCTCCAGACGGATTAGACTTAACTGCAATATTGCCATCATGCACTATCACGATCTCGCGGACAAGAGCAAGTCCCAGTCCTACGCCGCCAAGCTCACGGCTTCTGGATTTATCCACGCGAAAGAAAGGTTCAAACACGCGATCCTTCAGTTCTTCCGGGATACCATTTCCGGTATCCTCTACTGACAGGTAAACGTGTTTTTCCTTCTGACGCGCTGTCACTGTAACCCGTCCTCCTGTGCGGTTATATTTTATAGCATTCTCAACAAGATTGTATAACATCCTGTAAATAAGGATGTCACTTCCTATCATCGTTACATCCGTACATTCTCCAATAAGTTCTATATCCTTTTCCTGTGCAAGAGGTTCCAGATCCGCCAATACCTCATCAACAAGCGCGTCGACCATTATTTTATCATCCCGGCTCACAGTTTGAAGCTCACTCATATCAAGAAGTGTCTTTACCATTTTGCTGAGTCTCTCATTCTGTTCAGTGACCATCTTTATCGTCTGCAGAGTAACTTCGTCATCTCCCGGATGCCGGGAAGAATTATATGAATCAAGCTGTATCTGCATTAAAGACAGTGGAGTTCTGAGCTCATGTGCTGCATTTGCAGTAAACTGTCTCTGTATCTCAAATGCATCCGAGAGGCGTTCAAGCATCTTGTTATATGAAACGCTGAGCTGGTTCAGTTCTTTAACACTGTTTTCTTCTATTCGTGAATCCGCCAGATTCTGTGCCTGTACCTCTTCAATTTTATCAGAAAACTCACTAATCGGCTTTAGTGCATGCCCACTTATAAAATATGTAGCTACTCCGCCAAGCAGGGCCAGCAAGGCAGAAATTATCAGGCTGTTTTTCTTGTAATCTGCCTTATTATTGTACACCTTAACAGAAAAGTCATTTGCAAATTCATCCCACTTATCCTCCGGAATACTGATATATATTTCATCAGTACCGCTCCCATTATCATCTCCCTGGGCATCAACGGTTTCTTGCAGAGAATCAATATAATACACTCCATTTTTATAGACAAGCAAAGTAAGGCATCCACATATAAGCGCAATATATAATGTGATTATACAGGTAAGCCTCCACTGCAGCGACATTCTTTTCATCTGTCGGACTCCTCTCGTATTTTATAGCCTTCTCCCACCTTGTTCAAAATCGGATCATATCCAAGCACTGCCTTAAGCTTTCTTCTCAGCGAAGACATATGTACTCTGATCGCTCCACTGAAACTGTCAACCGAAGCATCCCAGACATGTTCCATCAATTCCTCCTGGCTTACCGGTCTGCCCAGATTAAGAAGCAGATATTCCAGGATTCCATTTTCTTTTCTTGTAAGGGGAACCTTTTCTCCTTTTGCGTATGCCTCACGTTTTATCGTGTCAAACTTTATCCCGCCACTTTCCAGACATACATCCTTCTGTACAAATTTTCTTCTTGTAAGACTTCTGATACGAGCCTCAAGCTCCTGCAAATGAAATGGTTTTTCCATATAATCATTTGCACCTGCATCCAGCCCTTCAACCTTATCCGCAATTTGTCCCCTCGCAGATAATATGATAACCTTTGTCTCCTCATTTTTCTGTCTGAGTTCCTTTAAAATCTCCATTCCATCCATACCCGGCAGATTCAGATCCAGAACGATCAGATCATATTCCTCTGACAGAATGCATTCAAGAGCCTCTTCTCCGTCATAACAGGTATCCACCTCATACCCGACATCATACAGACTTTTCGCAATCATATCACATATCTGTTTCTCATCTTCAACTATCAATAATCTCAAAACTGTCACCTGTTTCTTAACAAAAATCCTTCTTAACAAAAATTTTACAACAGCTATTGTATAATACCAAAGTCAGCTGGTCAACAAACACAATCATGAAAGGAGCTACAATATCTTGAAGTACGGGAAAATATCTCAGATCATTTTACTCATCACGGGTATAGCTATGATTAGCTATGGTGCAGTCAGAGGTGAAGCGGCTGCCGTGCTCAGCAAAGCAATAAAATTATGTCTGGAGTGTGTAGGAATTGGATAAGAATAAATCACTGTCAAAAAAAACAGCCAGAATACGCGGATGGATACAGGCAGCAGCCACGCTGCTTACCAATATTCACATCCCCAATTTATTTAAAGGCAAGATCTATCAGGGCAAAGCAAAAACAGTATGCGTACCGGGACTAAACTGTTATTCCTGTCCTGCTGCAACAGGAGCGTGTCCCATAGGTGCATTTCAGGCGGTCGTCGGATCGTCCAAATTTAAATTTTCTTACTACATAACCGGTTTTTTCATTTTAATCGGTGTGATCCTCGGAAGATTTATATGTGGATTTTTGTGTCCATTTGGATGGTTTCAGGATCTGCTGCACAAAATTCCCGGAAAAAAGTTTTCCACAGCCAGGCTGAAACCACTAAGATACCTGAAATATATAATCCTTATTGTTTTCGTTATACTTCTGCCGATGCTTGTAACGAACTCCATAGGAATGGGAGACCCGTTCTTCTGTAAGTTTATTTGTCCACAAGGTGTTCTGGAAGGTGCTATACCACTTTCACTCGGAAATGCAGCTATACGCTCTGCACTCGGAAAGCTGTTTTCATTTAAATGCCTTATTTTAATTACAGTTGTCGTTCTGAGTATTCTGTTCTACAGACCCTTCTGTAAATGGATTTGTCCTCTCGGCGCAATCTACTCATTATTCAACAAGGTCAGCCTTATGAGTATCAAGGTTGAAAGCAGCAAATGTGTCGGATGCGGTAAGTGTTCAAAGGCATGCAAAATGGATGTAGATGTATGCAAAACACCAAATCATCCGGAATGCATACGATGTGGAGCGTGTATAAAGGCCTGTCCAAAAGACGCGATCCACTATCAATTTATGGGAAAGCCATGTTCCCAAAAGGGACATGAACAATCTTCCAAAACCAACGTGTAACAATCAGCCACACTAATATTATCTAAATTATTATTTAAAGGAGCAATTATTTATGAAGACAAAAAAAACATTAATATCTATTATCACTCTCTGTGCAGCATTATCTCTCACGGCATGTAACGGATCAGGATCTGCCACAACTGAGAGTTCACCAAAAACCCAGGCAGAAGTCACCACTGAAGCTGCGGACGATTCCAACACGAAGCTGGATGATCTATATCAGCAGGAGAACCAGATCTTTGCAGATCACCAGGATGTATGGAACAAGGTATTTGGCATGATGAATAAAAGCAGCGCTGATCCAAGCGGAGATTATGCCGATTATCTGGCCAGCGCCGTTGAATCAAACAAGGAATCCTTTACAGATGATGAACTTAAAACACTTAACGATGATATTGAAACCATCAGACAGATTGAAAAGCAGATATCCGAAATCGAAAATAATAATACAGGATCAGATAGCACCGACCAGAACGACAGTTCCGAAGAAATCACACCTTTCAATAGTTTCTCCGGCAAGGATTTGGATGGTAATTCTGTTGACGAAAGCCTGTTTTCCAATAATGCAGTAACTGTCGTTAATTTCTGGTTTACCGGCTGCAAGCCTTGTGTCGCAGAATTGTCCAAGCTTAATGAATTAAATGATGCCATCAAATCGATGGGCGGCGAGGTAATAGGTATCAACACAGAGACATTTGACGGAAACGAAGATGCTATCAAGGAAGCCGCAGCCGTTCTTGACAGTCAGGGTGCAAAATACCGCAATATCTCCGTTGACTCTGATTCTAGCATAGGCAAATATGCCTCCGACATCATGGCATTTCCTACAACCATACTAGTCGATAGAAATGGTAATATTGTCGGAGAGCCTATGCTTGGAGGGATCGACGATCAGGCTAACTACGACTCTCTCATGAAACAGATCCAGTCAGTGATCGACGCTGATAACAAGGATAAATAATTATAGTTGACTTTAAATTGAATATACTAATGAAAGGACAAGAAGCCTTTCTGCTTTTCAAAAAAGGTCATCCGGTTTTCAAGAAACCAGATGACCTTTTCCCGTGCAATAAAATTTCATATGCTTACTCCCTTCTTTTTGCCCCCCGTCTTTTACACTTCGATTCCCATCGCACGTATTGCGTTTAAATTTTTTTCTGCACGCTCTGCCTTTAATTGTGAAACTTCTTTTTGGGTTGCTTCATCTTCAAAAAGTTTCCCATATCTTTCAATATTGTCACGAAACCGCCTTTCATACCAAGTCAATTCCCGCTCTCCTTCTTCTTCCGTAATTTTATTATCTAGAATGTCTTGCTTTAATTCCATTTTTATCTCTTGATAATCACTTTGCACTTTCACTCTATAGGATTCTTTATTCGGATACTTTGCCGGCAAAATAAATACATCCTCATTACATTCAGTTTTTCTGCTGATATACAAATTACTAAAATCATATAACTCTAAATAATCCACGCATGTCTTTAAATCCACCACCTTGTCAAACGCCGGAATTATATAATGCTCTATTCCAGTCATGGCAAACGCAATCTGTTCCCTAAGAGATGCTTCATCCCCCTTTTTGATGATATAGTCAACTCCCGGCTGTTCATTCTCGTAAACCGGTATTCCATTTCGCTTTGCCGTAAAATACATATCTAGCTGTGTTGTATTTATCCAATCCATGCTGGCATACACAGACCGGTTCAGATTGATCTCCGGGCGATATATACTGCCAACCGCACAGTATACTTCAAACCGTTTTTCCACCAACTGCGGCGACAACGCCTGCTCCAGCCGATAGTTGATGACTTGAATAATCTCAGGAGTTGCCATCCTCACAAAGTGCGGATACCTCCCCTTTACTTTCTTGAACCCATGCGGTTCCAGCGTTTCCTTAAATGCCGCTTTAAGACTCTTGTCCACTTCCAATGTTCCCATTTCTCTTTCTCGCACACAACAGATGTACGATACCCCCTTTACGTTAATTGAACAATATAACTCTGACTATGAAAGTATTTTCAGTGGCTTCAAACTGTATCTCGCCATTATTTTGATTCACAACATCCTGTACTATCTGTAAACCCATGCCATGATTATACGAATCATCTTTGGTGGTAAGGAAATGTCTCCCTGATTTACGCAGTTGACCATATACTGATAATCGGCACAATTATCAGAGCCACACTCGGCACTATCTGCTGCTCATTCCGGCTCTGCATTATCCTTCTCAGAAGACACATAAACACAATCTCCATGCTGTAATTATTCAGTCTATGCCGAATATACTGTCCTATATCTACGCCGCTGGTCGTAATCAAATCAATATCCAAGAATAATAAATCAATCGCATTTCCATCAACCCCTATAGTTAAGCAAAATATTTACATTTCAGATTATATCACCCATACCATCTTAAATCAAATGCTTTGTAGTAGGCTGCTATTCAGAACCGCCGCCATCATCTCCACTTTCAGATAAGCGCCGAGTATCACACCCGGAAGATGTATTCCTCAATGATTGCCGGTACTATTGCAAAACAGACATTCCTTTGCACCAAACCGATCATTCGCCAATTGTTTTATCAACCGGCCACGACTTTCTGAGAGCCATATAAGAGATCAGGAAGTTTGCAAGCCATCCCGCCGGCACCGCAAGCCAGACAAATTCGATACCAAAACGGGGCGCACAAATCAGGGCAACTGACAGACGAATCGCGAGGTTGACCATATTTGCAATGAGAAATGGGCGCATGATCCCAAGTCCTCGAAGGACCCCGTCGGTTGCCATCTTGATTCCCATGAAGATGAAAAAGTAGCCAATCCATCTCATATAGCCCCCAGACACCTGATATGCCAAAGCGGTTCCATCTTTGCCAAGGAATAAAGATGAAATCTGAGTATGCAGTGTTTCAATGACTATAAATGCGATGATCGCAAAGCACACATCCAACACCAACGCAGCCCGATATCCTTTTTTGATACGTTTGATTTTCTTTGCGCCAAGATTCTGAGAAACATACGGTGAAACTGCATTTCCAATGGATACAAATATCAGTGAAAAAACATTCTCTACCCTCATCGTTGCTGAGTAACCTGCAAGTGCCTGTGTACCGAATGGATTTACAACTGCCTGAACGATCATCATACCAATCGACACTGTGGACTGCTGAAGAACCGATGGTACGGCAATTCTAAGCATGAAATGTAACTCGTGCCTGTCAAACCAATCAAAACGGCCTTTATATTGGCACATACGCCAAAGAAAAATCAGCAGTGAAAACACTGCGGATATTCCCTGGGCAATAAGAGTTGCAAGAGCTGCACCGAAAACGCCCAGGCCGAGGCCTGCCACCATCCAAAGATCCATAACAATATTCAAGACAGAAGAAAATATCAAAAGACCCAACGGTATCTTTGATTCACCGATTGAATTGAACATTGTTGAAAGAATATTATACATAAACAAAAATGGAAATCCGGCAAAATAAACACGAAGATACAGCACCGCTTCATCCAGTATGTCAGCAGGTGTCTGAAGCAGCGTCATCATCGAACGTGAAAAGATAAGACCACATACACCCAAAAGTATACTCAAAACCATAAAACTTATCAGCGATGTTGATACTATTGTTTTCATTTTACTATAATCCCTGGCTCCAAAATAGCGGCTCACAAGCACGCCCGCACCTATGCCGGCACCGAGTGCCACACAAATGAATACATTTGTAAGGGCGGCACATGCGCCAACAGCCGCAAGTGCAGATGATCCGACATACTGGCCAACTATTATTGAATCAGCCATATTATACACTTGTTGAAAAAAGCTACCCAAGATCATAGGCATTGCAAAAACAGTCAGCGCTTTAAGCGGTGCATCTGTGATCAAATACTCATCTTTTGACATTATGTTATTCCTCCAAACTGAATATTAATCCACTTGTCCTTATTTACAACAAATACCATTTTTTAAATTCACAGCCAACAAATTCTGCGTCCTCTATTGTTTCATTTTCCAGTATCACATTTTCAAACATCTACAAGTGGAATCTATAAAATTCAAAACGATGAATCAGATTCCGCCTTATTAAACAATCCCCTTTCTTAATTCAAAAAGTCTTGCCATAACAGGCTTTTTAAAATGCACCGTTAATACATTTCCTTTGAATTCAAAATCAACCGGTTCCTTCTTAGGATAAATGCAGGATACCTGCATATCGTCTCTGATAAAAGGAATACTGTCCAATGGTATGGATAAACTATCATCTGTGCAGTTTATGCCGGCTTTCATGTACCTGTCATTATTTTTTCCTTCCATTTGCCGCTTCCATACTGCAAGATATGCTTTGTTTTCAAGCTGAAGGCCTCCGCATACCCACATATCCTCATTGTCAGCAATATCAATCGGCCAATAAGGTATCGCATATTTGATATCCTGACGAATCGTCTTATAACAGGCAATTCCCTCTTTCACTAATGCAAGACGTTCCGGCGGAAGTTGTGCCAGATGACCACTCTGATGAATACGAAGCAGCATGGCATTTATCATATTATAAATTACTTCTTCCTTGTCTCCCTGGCGCATCGGATACGACCAGACTGCCGCCTGTTCCGGAGTAACTCCTGCCACAGCATTTGCTGCTATCGTCGCATAATTCCGGTAATCTTCCTGATCCGATGTAGACTGGATACTATATCTGGAGAGCAACGCATAATCAATGCGAAGGCCTCCGCTGGAACAGTTTTCAATTACCAGATCCGGATAACGTGCAAATACATCATCAAGCCAGTTTAGATATGCTTTTTCATGTTCAAGCAGTCCCTGCCCCACACTTTCCGCGCCAAGTTCAGTACCTATGCCCGGTTCAATGTTATAATCCATCTTGATGTATCCCACTCCGTAATCTTTGACTACCCGATCGATCACTTCATTGACATGTTCGATGACTTCCGGATTTCTAAAATCGAGCTGATATCTGCTACGGTCATATACACGCTTTCCATGACGGATAAAGAACCAGTCATCCGGAGCATTCTTTGCTTTCTCACAATTGATTCCCATCACTTCAAGTTCCAGCCAGACGCCCGGTATCATTCCCTTTTGACGAATGTAATCTGTTACTTCTTTAATTCCATTCGGAAAACGCTCCCTGCTTTCCTGCCATTCGCCGACACTGTCCCACCATTCTCCGGGAGCATACCAACCGGCATCTATCACATAGTATTCACAACCGCATTCCGCAGCCGCATCAATCAGCGGAAGTTCTTTCTCCGTTGTCGGATCACCAAACAGGCAATTCATATAATCGTTGAAAATAACCGGTAAATTCTCATCATCTTTATTTGGTCTTCGAATCATACGGCGATATTTTGTCAGCTCACCCATTGCTTTTTCAAAGCTGTCATCTGCCACACCCACAGCAACCGGTACCGATTCAAATGATTCGCCCGGCGCGAGATTTTTGAACCAGTGAGACTGTACTTCGGTCGGTCCGCTGACACAGACATAAAAATGCGTATTCTGATCACTGATCTCATAATGCCAGGAACCGTTATGTTCAATCTGCCAGAATAAGCTTGTATGTGCCTCTGTATTTTCTACATACCCTAATGGTAAATACTTCTTCGTAGACCAGTTTCCGGTATTCGATACTTCAAGCACCTGTGAAGTACGCTGGTATACCCCGGGTTGTGTTTGCGCCAGTCCCACATCTCCGAACTTATATTCTTTGATACTCATCTCTTTCTGCCATCCATTATAAGGAACGCGCACTCTCATTTTCGCATCGGAATTGCTTTTTCCCTCTTTTTCAATTCCTGTATAGCAAAATGAAGATAGATATTCCAGACACTGTGTACTATCGCCTTCATTGATTACTTTATTGACCATACGAACGATAGAAGTGCCCTTATAAAACTGCATTCTTGTTTCTACGCGGACATGTGTCTCTTCCTTATCTTCCTGATAAATGGTTATCTTACGTCCATTCTCATTCCAACTGTCTTCCATCCCCGCATAGGTCAATAGATATCCCGGTGCTGTACAAATATGTTTATTTCCATGCTTTTCATATGGGCGATTATATCCGGCAAGGTTTACCTGTACAAGTTGAAAAGCCTCATCGATAAATTGCTCTTTTCTTACCAGATCTTCTGCCTTACATTCCTTTCCAAATTTGCAAATATCATTTTCATCAAATTCTGCTTTTGAAAAATGCAGCAATTTGATTTGATTTTTATCTGTAATTCCAAATACAATATGAATTCCGTTTTCATTGATTTTGATGTATTTCATTTTTCTCCTCCATGCAATAAATTTGCAATATGCTTTTTTTGCACATCGCCCTATCCACTAGAACTTTTATCGGAAAGCCGATAAAATAATCATAACAAATATAATAATATTCCACAATCTCCTCACACCACAAATAGAAATCCATTTCCAACAACAAAAGGGACACTCCCTAATAATCTCCTACTGGAAAGTGTCCCTGTTATTTTTCTGTTATTTGATTTCCCTGTGAATCAGGTCAAATTACTTTGCGTTTCTGTAGATGATATCGTTTCTTCCCGGACCGTTTGAGATCATGGTGATTGGGAATCCGATATGCTCTTCAACGAACTCAATGTACTTTCTGCAGTTCTCTGGAAGATCCTCGTACTTCTTGATTCCTCTGATATCTGTCTTCCAGCCTGGAAGTGTCTCATATACAGGCTTTGCTTTCTTGAGCTTTGATGTTGTTGGGAAGTCTGTTGTAACCTCACCATCGATATCGTAGCCTACACATACCGGGATCTCATCGAGATATCCAAGTACATCAAGTACTGTAAATGCAACGTCTGTTGTTCCCTGGATACGGCAGCCATACTTTGATGCCACACAGTCGAACCAACCCATTCTTCTAGGTCTTCCTGTTGTTGCACCAAACTCACCGCCATCACCGCCGCGGCGTCTGAGCTCATCTGCCTCGTCGCCAAATATCTCACTTACAAACTCGCCTGCTCCTACTGCGCTTGAGTATGCCTTACATACAGTGATGATCTGCTTGATCTCGTATGGAGGTATACCTGCACCGATGGCACCGTAAGCTGCCAGAGTTGAAGATGATGTAACCATAGGGTAGATTCCGTGATCCGGATCCTTCAGTGAACCAAGCTGCCCCTCAAGAAGGATGTTCTTGCCCTCCTTGATCGCCTCATAGAGGTATGCTGATACGTCACATACATAAGGAGCAACCATCTCCTTGTACTCCATGAGTGTGTTGAATATATCGTCAACCTTTAAGAGTGGCTTGTGATACAGGTTCTCAAGAAGAACGTTCTTCTGTACTATAACTCTCTCGATCTTCTCCTTCAGTGCTTCCTCATCAAAGAGCTCGCTTACCTGGAAACCGATCTTTGCATATTTATCTGAATAGAATGGAGCGATTCCTGACTTTGTTGATCCGAATGACTTACCTGCAAGTCTCTCCTCCTCGTATTCGTCGAAGAGAATGTGGTATGGCATAACCATCTGTGCTCTGTCAGATACAAGGATCTTAGGCATTGGTACATTTCTGTCTGTGATGGACTTTATCTCCTTGAAAAGAAGAGGGATGTTAAGTGCAACACCATTTCCAATGATACTTGTTGTGTGACTGTAGAACACTCCTGATGGAAGTGTATGTAAAGCAAATTTACCATAGTCATTGACAATTGTGTGACCTGCGTTGGCACCACCCTGGAATCTTACGATTATGTCTGACTCCTGGCCTAACATGTCTGTGATCTTACCTTTTCCTTCATCGCCCCAATTGGCTCCTACAACCGCTCTTACCATAATACTTTTCCTCGCTTTCGCAGCATTTTGAAATATTTTCTGATATCCGTATTGTGGCTGTTCAAATGTTTCTGCCTATACATAATATTTATAAGCAGATCACTCACAATACCTTTTCATTATAACACTATAATGTCATAAGTAAAATCAATATTATTTATATTTATTATAAGCATACCTTATATTTATCTTTACATTTTGTAGAAACCAACATAAACTGTAAATATAATGGATTTTGTCCACCTCAAACGCCATTTTACTTATATTATATATGCATAATTTTTTAAGCAAAATTATTTCAATCGTACCATTATAGAACAGTAAAAAGTCCTGAATTATTTTGCAATAAAACATATTGTTGACACACACATATTAAACGATCTCTATTGAATCTGGAGGAAATTATAAATGAACATAAATTTCGAATATTACAAGATCTTCTACCACGTCGCCAAAGCATCCAGTATATCCGCCGCTGCCAGGGAGCTGTGTATATCCCAGCCAGCCGTAAGTCAGGCAGTCAAAGCTCTTGAGCAGGCGATCGGCATAGAACTGTTCATCCGAACCAAGAAGGGCGTCTCACTGACAAATGCCGGAGAGCTCCTCTACTCCCACGTTGCAGCGGGATACGAATCCATCTCCCTGGGTGAACAGCAGCTCTCACAGCTTCTCCACATGGAGACCGGCGAGATAAGGATAGGCGCAAGCGATATGACACTACAGTTCTATCTCCTGCCATATCTGGAGCATTTCCACCAGCTATATCCGGGGATCAAGGTTCATGTCACAAATGCTCCGACTCCCAGCACGATAAATCATCTGCTATCAGGCAACATAGACTTCGGTATCGTCACCAGTCCTCTTCCCGCCGATCCTCACATGGAGATCAAGCAGGCAAGGGAGATTGAGGACATCTTCATCGCCGGACCAAGGTTTTCATATCTTCAGGGCAAAACTCTGGATTACCACGAGCTTGACGAGCTTCCGATCATTTGTCTGGAGCATGACACAAGCACACGCGCATATGTCGACACATTTCTGAGCCATGAGGGCGTGACTCTGCAGCCCGAATTCGAGCTTTCTACCAGCGATATGATTGCCCAGTTCGTCATGAGAAATCTCGGCATCGGCTCCATCATGGCAGACTTCGCCCAGAGCTATATAGACCGCGGCGACCTGTTCCGCCTGCAATTTAAAAAGCCCATACCAAAGCGTCACATGTGTATCATCAGTGACAGGCGCCGTGGTATGAGCGTTGCTGCAAATAAACTTATGGAGTTGTTGTAAGAATCATCCCCACACCCATATACCATAGTAAAATAGAGCATGTTCGTCCATTTGAACACGCCCTATTCTTATCACATATTTCTATAATCTGGAATCAGTTCATCGCACAGCCCTGTCTCTTCAAGCAGTTCTCTCGATGAGTCGCCGTAAATTCCAACTATATATCCGGCTCCGGCTGCCGCCGCTGCCCGGATTCCCGACGGTCCATCTTCTATGACCATGGTTTCTTCCGGCACTGCTCCGATGCGCTCCATGGCCCGGATGTACATATCAGGAGCCGGCTTAGCATTCATGGTTCCATCGTCGTATGCGCACAGCGTTATGTCAAACCATCTTCCGAGATCAAACTCTTTAAAATAGAATGCGAGATTTGTCATATTTGACCCTGTGGCTATGTTCATATTTATCCCCTGTTCCTTAAGTTTATCAAGGTATGCCACTAGACCATCCACCAGCTTGAAGTTTGCAGTATCTTCCATGTACATCTCTCTGTACATAGCCTCTTTCTCCTCGGTAAGTTCAAGTATCCTCTCCTCGGTGAGCGTACCCTTTCCCATGAGGTATTCCAGAATATCCTTGTTCGTGTGCCCCAGCACATGATGCTGAAACTCCTCCGTGCTCATCTGTCTGCCAGCAAGCTTCTCCGCATAATCCTTCCATGCTATCTCATGATACTTTCCGTCAAATATCATTGTGCCGTTCATGTCAAATATAATGTTCTTTATCTTATTATTCATCTTATTCATCCTCACTAAGCAAATGCTTGTACGTTCCGTCTATTCCTATCGCTCCAAGTGGCGCAGTCACCACGATCGCCAGCACGGCAACCGACAATACTATATTACCACATGCCAGCCCTGCCGCAAGCGGAACTGATCCGATGGCTGCCTGAACTGTAGCCTTCGGAAGATACGCGATGACACAGAACAGCCTTTCCTTCCATGTGAGTGATGTATGTGCCACGCAGATCAGAACACCAACCGTTCTAAATGCCAGTGCGACAAATATCATAAGTAGTGCCGGAAGTCCTGCTGTAAGGGTGTATCTGATATCCACAGCCGCACCCACAAGCACGAACAATATGACCTCCGCCGCAAGCCACAGCTTTCCAAATTTCTGTGAGAGTCTTCCCGACACCGACTCTGGACATTTGAGTTTCAGGACACATGCCATAGCCACCACCGCAAGGAGTCCCGACACCGACACCTTTCCCTCAAGCCATCCCTCTATCGCTATAAGCAGGAACGAAAATCCCAGCACAATGATGACCTTCATGCTGTTTCTCACGCAGTGTTTCCTTGCATAGGAAGTCTCAAAGAACAGATAAAGTCCATATCCAACGTCCACGCCAAGCAGTACTCCAAGCACGATGGATATTGGGATATTCACGAAATCCATGACATGAGCACTTCCGCCCTGCGCCATGCTGAGAAATGTGGTAAAAAGCACTATGACAAATATATCGTCGCAGGACGCCCCCGCAAGTATCATCTGCGGAATCGCCTTGTCAGTTCCGTACTTTTTCTCTATGAGATTCACCATTCTCGGAACAACGACCGCCGGTGATACCGCGCCTAGCACCGCGCCCATGACAGCTGCCTCTGTGCGGTTTATTCCAAGTATAACAGGTGCGCACAGTATGTATCCGATGATCTCGAATGACGCCGGGACAAATGAGAGCAGCACCGCCGAGCGTCCCGACTTCTTCAGATCCTTAAGGTCAAGGGACAGTCCTGCCTTGATAAGTATGATGATAAGCGCTATCTTTCTGAGATCCGCAGATATGGACAATATGGACGGATCAAAGAGATCCAGCACATACGGACCAAGAACGATTCCCGTCGCCAGCATTCCTATGATGCGCGGCAGCTTAAGCCTCTGACAGATGGCGCCCATCGCCAGTCCGACTATGAAAATGAGTGCAAGTGATGTCAACATGATAGACAATACCTCCTTAATTTAGCAAATGTATCAAAGCATTTTCTTCTTATGGAAACAAAAAAGCTGACACTTCTGCGACGAAAATAATCGTAGAAGTCATCAGCTATATTAGCAGTTTAGGTTGCCCATTCAGGTTTTCCAAGGGAGAACCCCATTCCCTTTTATAATAATTCTACATCTTTATCCAGCCAAGTGCATTTGCAACAGAGCTGAGCAGGATAATGATGGCAAATACAGGGCAGAGATATTTGATCATGACTACAAATACCTTCTTTCTCCTGAAGGCACTCTCGCCGTGAATTATCTCCTCCTCTATCTTATCTATTCCAACTACCCTTGACACAAACAGGCTTGTGAGAAGTGCCGCTATAGGCATCATCACCGAATTGGTGAGGAAGTCGAACAGGTCAAGGAACTGCATGCCTATGATCTTGATTCCTGCCAGCGGGCCATATCCCAGGGATGACAGACTTCCAAGCGCAAGCATGATAACTCCCACTAGCACCGTTGCCTTCTTTCTTCCCCATCCAAGCTCATCCTCAAATGTTGACACTGCACTCTCAGTAAGTGCTATGGAGCTTGTGACAGCAGCAAATAGTACGAGCAGGAAGAACACGATTCCTATGACAGTTCCAAATCCCATGTTCTGGAATACCTTTGGAATAGTTATAAACATCAGTGATGGTCCTGCCTGAAGTGTATCCGGATCTCCCCCAGAGAATGCAAATACCGCCGGGATTATCATAAGTCCCGCCATGATCGCTATACCAGTGTCGAATATCTCTACATTTCTGGTTGAATCCTCTATCGCCGTATCTTTCTTCATGTAAGAGCCAAATGTTATGAGTATTCCCATGGCAATTGAAAGCGAGTAGAACATCTGCCCCATGGCAGAAACCACTGTCATCCACGAGAAGTTCTTCACATTTGGCACAAGGAAGTATTTTACTCCCGCAAGTGCGCCCGGTCTTGTCACAGAATATACCGCAATGATGACTGACAGAACGATCAGAATAGGCATCATGATCTTGGATACCCTCTCTATTCCATTCTGCACACCGGCAAATATAATGATAAGTGTAAATGCGCAGAACGCCACGAAACACAGCTCCGTTGACACACCATTTGATATGAAATCGGTGAAATATCCATCCTCAGCCAGCAACTTTGCATTTCCTCTGAAATACTCCACCAGATATTTGATGACCCAGCCACCGATAACCGAATAGTACGGCACTATAAGCACGGGGATAACAGCATTTATCCAGCCGCCAAACGACAGCCATTTCTTCTTTCCAAATGATTTGAATGCTCCAACCGGACTCTTTCTCGTCATTCGTCCGATCGCCGTCTCCGCAACTATCATAGTATAACCAAATGTAAGTGCAAGTACGATGTATATTATGAGGAAAATTCCTCCGCCGTATTTTGCCGCAAGATAAGGGAATCTCCATATATTTCCAAGACCCACAGATGCACCTGCCGCCGCCAGCACGTACCCCAGCTTGCCCGAAAATGAACTTCGCTTACCATTCTTCATATCTTCCATATACCTTCACCATATTTTACCTGGAACTAATCCCCGTAATCTTTCCTTCCACATTTATTTGCATATACATGTGATTCTAACATGACCCGAGAGGAAAAGCCACTATATATTTGAACATCATCCAAACTGCTGACATCTCGCCCTCAACACTCCATTTGTTATAATGTCCAACACGTAATATCTTTTATTCCCTACCCTCTATAATTTCTTCTATTTTAAGATAGAAATTCTCAAAGAACTCTCTTTGTTTGGTTGACAAACCATTTATTTTTGCCGCATCGCGATAAAACACTTCCTTTGAGACTGCCTTGGGGTTATCTCCAAAGGCCCTTATCCCCTGTACTACTCCATCAAGATATAAACCATCTTCCTGAAAAATATGTGTCATAGGGAGATCCCCCAGCATATCCATCAGCACAGCTACTTCTGATTCAGCGACCTTCTTTACCCCGATCATAAATTGTCCTTGTTTTCCGGGATGCTTTTCTGCTTTTTTGCACAGAGCAAACGGATACATTTTTATTGGATTTTTCTTTATCCACGCTATTCTCAGTCTCCATTCTACAAATACCCTTTTATCAAACGTGCATACTTATTCTCCGAATCCTCCACAACCTTTATCTTGCCCTGCCTGATGAAATGTTCTATCCTCGCCGCATACCACCAGTCGCCGATTCCAATCGGAACCTGTCCTAGAATATCTCCGATCAGCCTGCACTCCTTAACAGGCTTTTCAGTCAGTCTGTTCCAAATAATAAAATCGTAGAAATCCTCTGACACACTAAGCACAGTTCCGTTTACCACAGCCCTGAGCGGTGCATTTTCAAGGACAAGCTCGCCCCACATCTCCGCATACATTCTTATCTCATCTGATGTGAGTTTCCTCTCATTTCCGAGGAACCCAGCGAATTCCTCCGCCGCCACCTCGTTCCAGCTATGATACGACACTATGACGTTTTTCTTCACAACATGCTCTGGCTGCGTGACAACAGTCACTTCATTTGGATAGTTCTTCAGGATGCTGCATACATGATAAAATCCACACCTTGAATATGGAGCGTCACTGTACCATATTCTTACCGGCTCACCACCCTCAAGAAATCTTATAAGCCTTACCAGTTCCCCAGCATACACATCACCAAGTTTCTTAAGTTCATTGTCATATTCCTCGTCCTGCTCCCACTGGTTCTTAGCATACATTGAGTAGATAAAATCCTTGCGGTACTGACTGTCAACTACCTCGCCGATGTAGCCCATGTCCAGCATGAAACCAAGGCAGATCACCTCGTCAGAAGAACCCTGTATCCACAGTGGCTGTCCATTCTTATATTCCACATTCTCGCATTTTGCCGCTTTCATGGAGCCTGCCGAACTTTCTCCAAATAGTATCTCTACCATAATCTGCTCCTTATCTTTCCCCAATACCACCTATCAGCCTGTCAATCTCCTGATATGCCGTTTCTGTCCGTGCTGAATATGTGCCATTCGGAGAATCTCCCTGCATAACAAACAAGATTTCTTCATCAGTTTTCGTGTATAAATCGATTCTGTCAGAATACCAGTTATAAACATGATACGGATATTTATTTAATATCCCATCTATCTTTTCAACATCACCATCATCATACCAGATAATATCCTCTGCGCTAAACTCAAAACAGGATATTGCCGCCTCATATATCAACATTCCCATCATAAATGCAGACAAACTATTTTCAGCCTGGCCGATCTCGTTGACCGTGCCATCGTCATCCGTTTCCACGACATACACAGGTGGATCATCCTCAGCCATATCAGCCCTTCTGATCGCGACCTGATATACACCTTGATTCTCATTCAATATATAAAAATATCCTTTTGTCTTCCTTGTCCATTTATACCTGCGCTGAAAATCAAGAGTAACCCAGGGATCATTGCTATGATTGAACAACTCGCTTGTTTTACCACATTTCTTCCATATCTCATATAGCGTATGTGGGATGCTCTCAAATCCCGCTCTCAGCTCTTTTATCTCCTCATCTGTATATCCTACAAATGACTTGATATTGTATATTTTTTGTAATAAGGCATAATCCATTTACATTTCTCCCTGATTCTCATCCCGGTTTTAAGTTTCGGTTTATCAACTCTCAATCCACAATTTCATACCCTGCTGCCGCCAGAACTTCAAGTGCATCTTGAAAATTCTCCTTCTTCACCATAACATAATCCGTATTGTATGTGGATACTGCAAATATCGAAATTCCGTTATCCGCCAGAACAGATGCGATTTTTGCCAGAATCCCGATCAAAGAAAAGTCCAATACGCCCTGAATGCGGAAGGCCATCCAGCCGTCATCACGCTTTATAACATTTGCCGGCACTTCACTCACCGGGCATACCAGAGACTTTTCCTCATCAGTTTTTCCTAGAAAACAATAATCAGAATCGAGATTCGCATATGTATAAGCTTCCACCTGACACACTGAAAATTCTTCATCAATCTTTTTTATCTCCATGACCTCTCCTTGAATCTATTTTGTAAGCACCTTTTTGCAATATCTATGTGCGCCACAATGAGGACAAACTAATTTACGCTTTGTCAATGTATGTGCTCCCATTACATATGACTTCATATCCGGAACAAACCTTGTGTTGCAATCAGGGCATTCAAATGCTCCTGCCTCTCTATCAAGAATACACGCAATCACTATTCCGCCACATACCACTACTAACCCTATTGCGATAAGCAGAACCCTCAGCCAATTCTCCATCTCCAGAATTCCTGACAATAAAAACAATGGAAATGCCGCAACTATCGTAAGTGTCGCGACCATTGCAGACAAAATAATTTTCTTTTTGCTTTCCTGTGCCTCTCTAACTAAATTCACCATATTAACCTCTGCTTTCTTTCGATAATCCTCTTCAGATACTCTTTCGCCAGATAGTAATTCATTCACTGTTATCTCTAATTCATCACATAACGGCAACAGTAATGAAACTTCCGGAAAACCATTTCCTCGTTCCCATTTTGAAATTGTTTTATCGCTGATTCCAAGTTTTTCAGAAAGCTGTTTTTGAGTATATCCCTTTCTCTTTCTCTCATCAGCGATGAATCGTCCAATTTTAATCTGGTCCATATGTTTTCCTCCTTTCTGGCTCAATTATCTCCCCATTTTATTGCCAATCACACCCACGAGGCGTAGAATATGGTGAATCTATGCGGGTTCTACGCTTCGTAGACTAATCTATTTATCTGTTATCACCTATTTCTTACCAAAGCTACTTATATCTTCTAAATCACTTACCATCTACGACAGCCTGCAAATCATTATATATTCCTCATCATTCTCGTCCACGATCTGGAATCCAACGCTCCACTATCTCCAGCTCATCCCGTGTAACCCGGCATATGAGATTTAACACCTCCACACCGGCAGCCTTCGCCTCATAGAAAGTCTCCGCGAACTCCCTGTGTATTTCCGCATTTGGCCTGACCTCAGTTATCCCTGTCATCGGAATGACAAATGCCACATAGCATTTATATCCCTCGGAGACCGCCTTCATCAACTCCCGCAAATGCCTGACTCCCCTGTCGGTGGGTGCATCCGGAAAATATCCTATCCCATCGATCTCCTGCGTACAGCCCTTGACCTCCATGAGATACTTTGTGCCATCCTTTTCCATATAGAAATCAATCCTTGAATCCCCGTATACATACTCTGGCTTTATAAAGTCATAATCCTTAGTTTTAAGCCATTCCAAAACCACCTTATTTGGCACCTGACTGTCCACGTTCACCCAGCCAAGCTTGGGATCTTCCACCGCTATGAGATCGTATTTCGTCTTGCGGTTTGGATTTGCAGACTTCTCAAGGCTGACCGTGTTCCCCGGTATCAGCAAACTACTAAGCCTCCCCGTGTTCTTTACGTGCACGGTCTCTGTAACTCCGTCTATCTCCACATGGGCTGTGAACCTGTTTGGCCTGTCTACGAACTTTCCTGAGATAACATTTGTATATTTCACCTTGCCTTACATCTCCCATCTATTCCACAACAGAACGGTTCATCATGTAGAATGAGAACCTTGCCTTGTCTACAAGCTGTCCCTTGTCATCGTAAATATTTGCCTCGTACAGTGACACCTTCTTGCCCTGGCGGATCTCGATTCCCTCACAGATGAGATACTCCGTGTTCATAGCCGGAGCTATATATGTCATGGTTCCATCTATAGTTGAAGAAAACTTTCCGTAGGTACATGCTGCGATCCCGCTCACTATATCCGCAAGTGAGTACAGGCATCCACCATGCACAGAACCATATGGATTCAGGACATCCTCTGTGACCATCATCTTGCCCTTCACATATCCAAGGCTCATATCGACCAGCTCTATCTTCAGGTTCTGGACATAGATGTTGTCCTTGTTAAACCTTATCAGCGCCTGTTTCACATCCTCGGACATTGCTTTTTTGTTGTCGTTTATCTCATTCATGCTTAGTTTTACCTTTCAACTCTATTTTCATGTTCATACATCCTGCGCACATATCAAAAGCACTTGTCCAGAATATCCGGATCAAGTCCTTTTCTTCCCGTTACAAATCCAATTCCAAAGTACAGCACCGCACCTACCATCAGTCCCCACACGACCGCATTTATCCCGGCGATCTTGATAAAATACGTTGAAAATATATATGTCGCAATCGCACCTACGCTGCTGCACACCGCCGCCTGCTTAGTTCCCTTCTTCCAGAACAGTCCGCCCACAAGAGGCCAGAAGAATGTGCATTCAAGTCCGCCAAATGCAAACATGTTGAGCATGAAAATTATATCCGGCGGATTGATCGTAAGAACCATCACCACCACGCCGAGCAACATCGTAAGTATCGTGCTCACCAGCTTGACATTCTTGTCGTATTTCTCATTTTTCACCGGATCATCACCCACCACGTAATTCTTCCACAGATCCTTCACTATAGCTGCTGTGGCAAGTATTAGGAGCGAATCCGCTGTCGACATGACTGCTGCCATCGGCGCTGCGAGAAATATCGCTGCTATTCCAGGCGGCATGATCTTCTGTACTATATATGGTATAAAATAATCCGAAGTTGGAAGATTATCAGTATCGACAAGTGCGCCAGCCCATGTTCCTGCAAGATGCATTCCCACGATCACAAAGCTGCATGTGAGAACTCCGATCCACATCGCTCTGTGCATGCTCTTCGTATCCTTAAATCCCATGGCTCGCACAGCCGTTTGGGGAAGTCCCAGCGTTCCAAATCCCACAAGCACCCAATAGCTGAGCAGCCCTCCTGGCGTGTATTTTGAGAAAATGTCATCGTACACCTCTGGCAGATTTGTCTGAAGACCGGCATCTATCGCGGCAAGACCGCCCCCGCTCCTTAAGACAAAGAATATAAACAGGAATGTTCCGATACACATTACTATTCCCTGAATCGTGTCAGTTATGACAACCGCACTGAATCCGCCGATGGCTGTGTACAATATCACGACTGTGCCAAATATCAAAAGTGAAGTCACATGATCCATTCCCGTTATGGATGCTATAAGTGTGGCCCCTCCCGTAAACTGACTTATCATCTGTGCTATGAAGAAAACTATAAGTCCAAGGCTCGTGATGACCACCAGCGCATCGCTCTTGTATCTTGCCTTGAAGTAGCCCACCACTGTCACAGCGCCCGTTCGTCTGGACACTATCGCAAGCTTATTTCCAAGTACACCTAGTACCAGAAATGTGACCGGGACCTGGATAGCAGCTATCCACGCCTGTGCATATCCATATGTAAGACCTGCTGCACCCGGCCCTGATATAAATGAACTTGCGGAAGTGTATGTCGCCATGATCGTCATAGCTAGGACGATTCCGTTCATATTTCTTCCGCCTATGAAATACTTCTTCTCGGACGTTGTGTGCAGACTTTTCTCCGCCCTTCTGCTATAGACAAAGCTCACCACAATATTGAATAACAGATATCCGAGAAAAACCGATAAGATCAATATCTGATTACTGTTCATTTTCACCCTCACTCTCATCCTCTTCATATTGGAAATCTACGAACACAAACTTAAGCAGCCAGAATACCCCGATTACCGCAAGCACCACTGTTCCAAGCACCGAGACCACAAACCACGCCGGCATATGGAATACCGTCCACCCGGTGCCATTTAGCAGGAACGCGGTTAGCACATGCCATAAAAAACATATAAATACCACAAGCAGCGTCGCTTTGATCTCTTTTATGCACTGCCTGTGCTGTTCTTCCTTTGTCAGTTTCGTCATAATAATATATCCCCTTATATTTCATAAATACATCGAACAATGCTCATTATATCACGCTGATCAGTTTTTTCATAGTTGCCCCGACAGCTACCCAAATCCTGTGCATATACAAACTCTGTATTGTTGTCTGCACAAAAAAACTGGCGCACAGACGTTTCGTCCATACACCAGCTATTTATAGTTTACTGTATACCGATTTATGTTACGCTATTTTCTCTTTAACATTTTCCAATTCATATAACGTATCCGGATCAATATCCAGACATTTTGATGTATCCCTCGTTCCTGTCACATCCCATGCCAAAGTTCCATTCAAAATTGTACATGAATTCAAAAAGAAATCTTTGTCTCTAAGCGGTTCAAACACTTTCTTATCCAGTAGTGGTTTTGCATCATAACATACAATTTTGCCATCCTCAAAATACACATATACTGTATAATCTTCAAATGGAACTACCTGTACTATATCATATATCATGCCAATTCCCCCTCTCTGTATAATACATAACTTTTAAATCAATGGATTTATTCTGTTTAATGGCAAACCATCCTTCGATAATTCCCAATTCTGCATTAACTCATCTTGATGAATTACGCACCATGCAAGTATGAGCTTTAACTGCCTTGAAGGCAATGCACCCTTTATAACCCGTGCTTCATTTATATCTATTATAGCTTTATTTCCGTTATATTCTGCATGAAAATGTGGTGGATTATGATCATCATAATACATAGTTATTCTGATTCCATAAAACAGTGATATTTCTGGCATACTATCAACCTCCAATTATTATTTATAATATTATACTATATCATTCCAAGGCTATTCAATAACTATCATTACTATATCAAAAGATAACTTAAGTAAATTTAGTCTTCTCTAGTTATTTTTTTCTAACCATATTGGCACAATCACTTATAAATTTGAATACAAAAAGCGCCAGCGCATAAACCTTGGGATATATCCAATATTAAACGAACATACCACCATCGCAAATGCGCCAGCGTCTTATTTAATCTATATACATTTTAATTCAGATCTTTATACATTGATCTCCGCAGTAACACCGAGGATATCCTTGTTCTCATCGAGGATAGGCTGAATGACCTCTGAAAGGAACTCTCTTGTCTGCTCAGGAGCACGACCTACGAAGTTCTTTGGCTCAAGGATAGATACGATCTCCTCCTTTGTCATACCAAAATCAGGGTCTGCTGCGATACGGTCAACGAGATCATTCTCTCTTCCGTACTTCTTGACCTGCTCACCAGCAAGCATTGAGTACTCTCTGATTTTCTCATGAAGCTCCTGACGGTTGCCGCCACGCTTAACAGCATCCATCATGATATTCTCTGTTGCCATGAATGGAATCTCCTTCATGAAGCACTGATAGATAACCTTGTCATATACCACAAGACCATCAACAACGTTCAGGTACAGATCAAGGATTCCATCAACTGCGAGGAATGCCTCTGGAACTGAGATACGCTTATTTGCTGAGTCATCCAGTGTTCTCTCAAACCACTGTGTTGCGGCTGTGATAGCAGGATTGAGCGCGTCGCACATTACATAATTGGCAAGTGATGCGATTCTCTCACTTCTCATTGGATTTCTCTTGTATGCCATAGCTGATGAACCGATCTGGTTCTTCTCAAATGGCTCCTCTATCTGCTTTAAGTGCTGGAGAAGTCTGATATCATTTGAGAACTTGTGTGCACTCTGTGCGATGCCTGAGAGCACATTAAGAACTCTTGAGTCGACCTTTCTTGAATATGTCTGGCCTGATACAGGATAGCACTCAGCAAATCCCATCTTCTCAGCGATCTTTCCATCTATCTTTCTCACTGTCTCGTGATCTCCTCCGAAGAGCTCAAGGAAACTTGCCTGTGTTCCAGTTGTTCCCTTTGATCCGAGAAGCTTCTGCTGGCTGATCATGTACTCTATATCAGAGAGGTCAAGGAGCAGCTCCTGCATCCAGAGTGTTGCACGCTTGCCGACTGTCGTTGGCTGTGCAGGCTGGAAATGTGTAAATGCAAGAGTTGGGAGATCCTTGTACTGATCTGCGAACTTTGCCAGCTCATTTATAACATTGATGAGTTTCTTTCTGACAAGCTTTAATGCCTCTGTCATAACGATAACATCTGTGTTATCGCCTACATAGCAGCTTGTTGCTCCAAGGTGGATTATTCCTGCTGCCTTAGGGCACTGAACACCGTATGCATATACGTGGCTCATTACGTCGTGACGAACCAGCTTTTCTCTCTCTCTGGCAACATCATAGTTGATGTCATCAGCGTGAGCCTTGAGCTCCTCGATCTGCTCATCTGTGATTCTTGGATTGCCGTTCTCGTCCTTGAGACCAAGCTCCTTCTCTGTCTCAGCAAGAGCTATCCACAGCTTTCTCCATGTCTTAAACTTCATATCAGGTGAGAAAATATACTGCATTTCCTTACTAGCGTATCTTTCACACAGTGGGCTTTCGTACTTGTCCTTACTCATGTCTTTACCTCTTTCTTCCTGTAGTCTCCCGCATCTGCCAGCTGACAAATGCTTTTATATCTTATCACACAACTATTATACATGGGTTTCAGATTATTTCCATGCTTTTTTTGCATAAACCAGAAATTCGGAATCAATATCTGCTTTTCCGCTGATATGATTCCGAATTTTTACAATTTTTGTCTTGCAACAAGTGCGCACTTTCGTGCGCTATCACCAGGACTCCTCCCGCTTACGCGGGCCCCTCCTCATATCTTGTCTTGCGACAAGTGCGCACTTTCGTGCGCTATCACCAGGACTCCTCCCGCTTACGCGGGTCCCTCCTCATGATATAATATGTGACTCCGAGCCTCTCTTGAAATTCTCGTGGTCGCCTCTGATGTCCTCTGTAGGCGGTTTCATAGGATATTGGCCGCTGAAGCATCCATGGCAGTACTGTCTTCCGCCTGAGAGCTCCGGAAGTCTCTCCATCTTCAGGTACGCCAGAGAGTCGGCACCTATGATCTTGCATATATCATCTACAGACCTGTTGTATGCTATGAGCTGCTCTCTGTCCGGAATGTCAGTTCCAAAGTAGCATGGATACAGGAATGGAGGTGAACTGATCCTTACATGGACCTCAGTCGCTCCTGCCTCCCTGAGCATGCCAACTATTCTGTCACTCGTAGTGCCACGAACTATAGAGTCATCTATCATTATGACACGCTTGCCATTTACAGCCTCCTTAAGGACGTTCAGCTTAACACGCACGCTGGACTCTCTCTGGCTCTGCTGTGGCTTTATGAATGTTCTTCCCACATATCCATTCTTGACAAATGCCGTTCCATATGGAATACCCGATTCAAGTGAATAGCCCATGGCCGCTGCATTTCCCGATTCAGGAACTCCAACTACCACATCAGCGTCAACTGGGCTGTCCTTTGCAAGGCATCTTCCGGCTGTGATACGCGAATCGTACACAGACATTCCATCTATGACTGAATCAAGTCTCGCAAAGTATATATACTCAAATATACATCTTGCATGCTGCTCCTGGCACATGTTCTTGTACGACTGGATTCCGTACTCAGGTGATATGGTTACAACCTCTCCAGGCTCCACATCCCTGACAAATTCGGCACCTATTGTATCGAGCGCACAGCTCTCAGATGCCAGTATGTATGCGTTATCACGCTTTCCTATACAAAGCGGTCTGAAACCAAATGGATCTCTGGCTCCAATAAGCTTTCTAGGACTCATGATGACAAGTGAATATGATCCCCTTACTTTCTTGAGAGCTCTAGTGACAGCCTCCTCAACGGAACCGCACTTAACTCTCTCCCTGGCTATATGGTAAGCTATTACCTCAGAATCAATTGTAGTCTGGAATATAGCGCCTGTGAGTTCCAGCTCACGTCTAAGCTCAGGAGCATTTACCAGATTGCCGTTGTGTGCAAGTCCCAGAGTTCCCTTTACATAATTGAGAACCAGTGGCTGTGCATTCTCTATAGTGCTGGCACCGGCTGTTGAATATCTCACATGACCCACGCCGATATTTCCCTTTAGCTTGCTCAGTGAATCAGGTGTGTACACCTCATTCACAAGACCCATGCCCTTTAAGGAGCTGACCTTGCCCTTAGGACCAGCAGTGTCTGACACCGCTATACCGCAGCTCTCCTGCCCACGGTGCTGCAATGCAAACAGACCATAATAGATCGTGTTCGCCACATCATTTCCATCGAAATCATAGATACCGAAGACTCCGCACTCCTCGTGCATCTCGTCCTCGTCATAATAATGGGATCTTAAACATTCGTTCATAAATATATGCCTCTCATGTTATATTATTGTAACTGTCACGGCCACATAATTCTCATCGTATGTCTGGTAACAGTCATATCTTTCACCACATAAAACTTTATCTGTTTTACCACAACATGTCAACAGATAAATTCTATCATTTTTAGGATTATACCCCACTTTTTTCATGCATTTTCACCAACAGCAGTATATTTCGCAAGTATTTATCTATTTAAACTTGAGAAAATCCACATCTCTCTGTCACGACCTCGCCTCACCGGTCGCGCTGTGCTTCTCTCCTGACGCGGCAGGTTACCACATAGTCCTTCCGGCTTCCACCTGGAATTGAAAAAAGCCCAAAAGATACAAATTTTACGTACTTTGTATCTTTTGAGCTTTTATACCACTCTCTACTCCACTGCGTATCCCTTTGCCTTTATGAGATCCACCATCTTGTATACATACTTCTCACACAGCTCATCTGTGGCTGCCTCGACCATAACTCTGATGACAGGCTCTGTACCGCTCTGTCTGAGAAGAAGTCTTCCGTCGTCTCCAAGCTCTGCTGCTATCTCATCGTTCAATTTCAGCACATCAGCATCGTTCATGACTGCATCCTTGCTTGAAACCTTGACATTCACAAGAAGCTGTGGATATATCGTCAGGCTGTGGAACAGCTCTGAGAGCTTGACCTTACGTCCAAGTATAGTCTCCATGATCATCAGTGAGGTGAGGACACCGTCACCGGTTGTTGCATACTTGGAGAAGATGATATGTCCTGACTGCTCGCCGCCGATGGAATGTCCGTGCTCCATCATATTTTCGAACACGTACTTGTCACCGACTGCCGTCTTCTCATAGTTGATGCCCTTCTTGTCAAGTGCTTTGTAAAGTCCAAGGTTGGACATGATAGTTGTGACGATGGTATTGTTGTTCAGCTCGCCCTTATCCTTCAGATAACGACCGCAGACATAGAGGATCTTGTCTCCGTCCACGATCTCACCCTTGTCGTCCACTGCAAGACATCTGTCCGCATCACCATCAAATGCAAATCCCACATCAAGTCCCTTCTCCTTGACAAATGCCTGAAGCTTTTCAATGTGTGTTGAACCACAGTCCGTGTTGATGTTTGTTCCATTTGGCTCATTGTTGATGACATATGTCTTTGCTCCGAGAGCGTCATACACCGACTTTGCAACCAGATATGACGCACCATTTGCACAGTCAAGACCAATTCTCATTCCCTTGAAAGGTCTGGTAGGGATCGTGAGCAGATAACCTATATATCTGTTTCTTCCCATTGTGTAGTCGGTGGTCTTACCGATGCTGTCCTTCTTTGCAAATGGTATCTCGCCAAGCTCACCATCTATATACTGCTCGATCTCATTCTCGATGGCAGCCTCAAGCTTGTAGCCCTGACCATTGATTACTTTGATTCCATTGTCATAGTATGGGTTATGGCTGGCTGAGATCATGATACCGCAGTCAAAATCACCTGTGCGGACTATATAAGACACACTAGGTGTAGGTGTTACATGCATCAGGTATACATCAGCTCCGCTGGCTGTAAGTCCCGCAACCAGAGAATACTCGAACATGTAGCTTGAAAGTCTCGTATCCTTTCCGATGACGACATGTGCCTTCCCATCCTCATGCTGCTTGCCATAGTAGTAGCCAAGGTATCTTCCAACCTTATAGGCATGCTCCACTGTAAGGTCTACATTTGCCTCGCCTCTGAATCCATCTGTTCCAAAATATTTACCCATTGTAAAATCCTCGATTCTATTATTCTATAACCTCATCCTGCTCGCTTTCCTGAACGACCAGAAGATCTATCGCTCTCCTGTGGATGTGTATCTTGGTCTCCTTATATTCTCCGCCGAACTCACCATCACATGTCCATGCAACCGGATCCTCTGCATCAAACTTGACCCTGTGAGCCCTGAATGAAACCATGCTCCTCTCATTCACATCACCTGTAAGGAGTGCCCTGACCACTCTCTCCAGATCAGCCGGTGTCTTCATTGTCCTTATCAGTACTCCCTCAAAAAGTCCGTCATCGAACTCAACTCCTTTTCGGGTTATACTCTTAAACCCTCCAACGGATACCGAGTTGGACACCATACCGAATATAAACTCGCCTTCCTGCTCGTCCCCGTCTATTGTAACCTTCATCTTGTAAGATGGTACATTTGCCAGGCTTTTTATCCCCTGCAATACATATGCCGCATGCCCAAATATATTCTTCATATTCTGCGGCGTTGCATATGATGTATCTGAGAACATTCCAAAAGCTGCGACATAAACAAAGTTCTTGTCGTTCAGACTTCCTATATCTATGGAGAACGGCTCTGCCTTCACTATCATCTCAGCCGCCTCAACCGTCTCTCTCGGTATGTCCATGCTCCTTGCAAAGTCATTGGTGGAGCCACACGGAATATATCCAAGTGGAACCCTTATCCCGCTCTTCATATATCCTGTAACTGTGTTGCCCAGGGTTCCATCGCCCCCCGCACATACGATCACATCGTAGTTTGCGCCTTCCTCCTGAACAATTCTCTCTGCGTCATCTGCCGATTTCGTAAGATATGTCCTGACCGCGTAATCGTTATTGCAGAACACTTCCAGCACATCCACCAAAGAATTCTTCAGAGTAGTCCTACCCGCTTTGGGATTCATGATGAACAGCATATTCTTCATACTTTCAATAACACAACCTTTCCCTTTGATACTGCTTATTTACTTGTGATCCTCCTTGTACTTCATGTACAGATCATACCCCTTCTTGCGGAGCTTGCATGACGGACAATGTCCGCAGCCCTCGCCCTTGATGCCATTGTAACATGTGAGTGTCATATCTCTGATAACATCCAGTCCGCCCAGCTCATCAGCCATCTTCCATGTCTCCATCTTATCGATCCACATCAATGGTGTTATTATATCAAACTCGTAGTCCATTGCAAGGTTAAGTGTTGTATTTAACGATTTGATAAATATATCCCTGCAGTCCGGGTATCCTGAGAAGTCGCTCTGGGACACTCCTGTTATTATATCAGATATTCCCCTCTGTTTGGCAAATATTGCTACAAATGTAAGAAATACCATGTTTCTTCCATCGACAAATGAATTCGGCGTGCCCTCCTCAGGTGCATTTTCGTCAACCTTCATATCTGTTCTTGTCAGTGAATTTGGCGCAAGCTGGTTCAACAGGCTCATGTCGAGTATGTGATGCTCCACTCCGAATTTGTCCGCGATCTCCTTAGCACACTCAAGCTCTAACGCATGTCTCTGTCCATAGTCAAATGATACGGCGTACACCTTCTTATACTTCTTGAGTGCCCACAACAGACACGTTGTGCTGTCCTGTCCGCCGCTGAATACTACAACTGCCTCATCCTTATTCTTTAAATTCTGCATGATCTCATCCTCCATATATAATCAAATATGATATTCCGAACCGCATTATAACGCTCACGGATAAACAAATTCACCATTATCAATTCAGTGTACCGATAACTATCTTCCCGCATTGTACATCATCAGCATCTTGTTCTGCAGAGCTGTGTCGCTCTCAAATCTTCCCCTGAGAGTGGTCGTCATGGTCTTGCTTCCCGGTTTCTTGATGCCCCTTGCCGTCATGCAGCTGTGATGTGCCTCTATCATGACCGCCACGTCCTCAGTTCCAGCAGCCTTGGATATGACGTAGGCTATGTCCGAGCCTATCCTCTCCTGGAGCTGAAGTCTCTTCGCCACCATATCCGCAATCCTCGCTATCTTAGAAAGTCCGAGCACTCTTCCATTTGGAATGTATGCGACTGACACCTTCATGTCGTACATAAGCGCCATGTGATGCTCACAGTAGCTGAACACCTCTATATCCTTGACAAACACCATGTCACCGGCCTGCCTTGCCACTCCGTCCTCAGCAAATGTCTTGCCGAACATCTCGGCCAGCTCGTCATTGGTGTAGTTCATTCCCTCAAATACTTCCTCGTACATACGCGCAACCCTGTCAGGAGTCTCTACAAGTCCCTCCCTGTCAGGATCATCTCCAAGGGCAATCAATATTCCTCTTACGTGTTCCTTTATAGCCTCTTTATCTATCGCCATCTTATACACCTCTTTCTTCCGGATCCCAAATGAACTTGTGAAGCTGTAACTGAAGCTTCACATCATTCATATCGTTCTCGATCATAAAATCCACTATATCCGCAGGATCTATGCTGCCATACACAGGACTAATGAATACTCTCGTCTTCTCATCCAGCGCATACTCCCTAACTATCTCAAAACATTTTTCCAGATCCTCCTGTGAACCGACCACAAATTTCACCGAATCATTCTTGTCTATATAGTTATAATTTGCAAGGCACATGTCATTCTCCATGCCGCTGGATGGACATTTGTAATCCAGCGTGTACGATACATTTCCCCCAAGAGCCTTGAACTCTGCGATATCCACACTTCCATTTGTCTCGATCTCGACCCTTACATCATCCTCCAGCTCAAATGCAAGAAGCAATTTATCTATGTCCTTCTGTATCAGCGGTTCCCCACCTGTCAGGGTTACATTCTTCACCTTTGTTCTTCTGACATAATCGATGATCTCGTCCTCGGTGAGTTCCTCATAAGGAACGCCTGCCTCATTTGCCCACTTGGTATCGCAGTAACCGCAATCAAGATTGCATCCCGCAAATCTTATGAACACGGCAAGTTCTCCGGCTCTTGCAGCCTCACCGTTGATACTTATAAATCTCTCTACTACTCTGTATGTGCTCACGACTGTATTTCCTTTCTCCCGGTGTATATTCTCCATTCTCTCACATCTTCCAGATTTTTAGACCTGCCAGCTTCTCACCGGAATCCTATCATATATATTTACTCACAATAAGAAGCCACGTTGTTCGGTGTCTCATACACACTTGCCTCTATGACCTTGTAGCCCCGGCCTGCCATCTCATCGTATATATACTTTGCGAAGTTCTCAGCAGTAGGTCTGAAATCAACCTTCACGATTCTCAGATTTTCCGCTAACAGCGCATCCTCCGTCGCCTGCTTCAGGCTTCCCGTTTCCATGATAAGGCTGTGGTCAAAGTGATCCGCAATCTCCTTCAGATCCTTCTTCAGATTGGAGAAATCAACCACCATTCCTCTGTTCTGTGTATCGCTCTCAAGAGTCTCCGCACCGACCTTGATCTCCACCGTCCATCTGTGTCCGTGGATATTGCTGCATTTGCCCTCATAATCTTTCAAAAAATGGGCGCTGTCAAAACTTGCCTTTGTCTTTAACTTATACATAACTCCTCCTATAAGCATCCAACTGTTCACCACAAAAAAAGACCAGAATAGGACATTCTGATCTTCTTCTGTCCTAGTTTTGTTTAGTGACAGGATGGTACTAATGAACTGTCAATCTATTATGTTGTGTTCTGATCTATTTGTCAGTTTCTCTCAGATCTTAGATGTTAAGGAATCCCTTAACCTCTGCAAGCATATCCTCCTTGTCACATACTGTGTCGTGGAGAACCTTTGCTGATCTGATATCCTCTATAGCCTGAGGTACCTTTACACCTGAGAGCTTCTCAAGCTCGTCGACAAGCTCAAAGTCTGTCTTGGAATCATACTCAGGGTCTATAGCGTTCATAACGCTTCTTGTGAACTTGTATGGGCTTGCTGTTGACGCGATGACTGTAGGTGTCTTATCTCCTGTCTCTGCCACATACTTTTCATATACTGTAGCCGCAACTGCTGTATGTGTATCGATGATATAATCATCTGACTCATATACCTTTTTGATGGTAGCTGCTGTCTCTGCCTCTGTTGCATATCCACCATAGAACTCAGCAAGCTTTGCCTTCATATCGTCTGTGATGGTGTACACTCCATCTGTTGTGAGTTCTTTCATAAGCTCTGAGTTCTTCTCAGCATCATTGCCAGCAATCTTGTATATCAGTCTCTCAAGGTTGCTTGAAATGAGGATATCCATCGATGGTGATGTTGTGAGTATGAACTCTCTGTTTCTATCGTATGTTCCTGTCTGGAAGAAATCAAACAGAACCTTGTTGTCATTTGATGCGCAGATAAACTTTGCGATTGGAAGGCCCATCTCCTTGGCATAGTATGCTGCAAGGATATTACCAAAGTTACCTGTTGGAACATCCACGTTGATCTTGTCGCCGGCCTTGATGGTTCCGTCTGCAACAAGTCTTGTGTAAGCGTATACATAGTATACCATCTGAGGAACAAGACGTCCGATGTTGATGGAGTTTGCTGATGAGAACTGATAGCCCTTCTCATCCATGTACTTTGCAAGCTCAGCATCTGAGAACATCTTCTTCACACCTGTCTGGGCATCATCAAAGTTACCTGTGATACCAACAACAAATGTATTGTCACCCTTCTGTGTAACCATCTGCTTCTCCTGGATTGGGCTTACACCGTGCTTTGGATAGAACACGATGATCTTTGTTCCAGGAACATCTGCAAATCCTGCAAGGGCAGCCTTACCTGTATCACCTGATGTTGCTGTGAGGATGACGATCTCATTCTTTACGCCATTCTTCTTTGCTGATGTTGTGAGAAGATATGGAAGGATTGAAAGTGCCATATCCTTGAATGCTATTGTTGATCCATGGAAAAGCTCAAGATAATATGCTCCTGCCTTATTCACAAGTGGTGCTATAACCGGTGTATCAAACTTTGAATCATATGCTGAATCTATACAATGCTTAAGCTCAGCCTCTGTGAAGTCTGTGAACATAAGCTTCATAACCTCATATGCAACCTGCTGATAGTTCATCTTTGCAAGATCTTCCAGAGACACATCAAGTGCTGGTATAGAATCTGGTACAAAGAGTCCCCCCTCATTAGCAAGTCCCTTAAGTATAGCCTGTGATGCTGTTGCTGTCTCATTTGCATTTCTTGTGCTTCTGTAGATAAGTTCCATTTGCCAATCTCCTTAATAAATATATTTAAACATTTCGTTATGTACTAAACTCAAGAATCACCTGTATTCTTACAAATAATCGTGTGCATTATAACACAGCATTTTATAAAAAACAAGCTATAGCCCGCCTCATTCCTGCGACTTTTCCAACACTTTCCCAACACTTATCTCACTGCATTTAAAAACCCGCCTTACGGCGGGTCTTTAATATATCTGTATACAATTTCTGCTTTTTATTACTTTACATATACATCATAGTAGCCTGTTGCGAAGTTAAGAGCTGCCTGATGGTTTGAGAAGTAGATATCAAGATGATTGCCATTGATAGCTCCACCTCTGTCCTGAACTGTGTATGTATGACCATCAACTATAAGCTCTGTACCAAATGCAAAGTTACTTGGCGCTGCACATGTCACACCCTCGACTGCAGGTGCGCCTGAAGCTGTTGTCGGGTTATCCATGTTGCTGTACTCACCGCAGCAGATTGGACATGGACAATATGCCGTAATCCAGAATGTTCCGAGATATGTACCTGATGTCTCACCATTCACATAGATAACCTTGTCATCAGGAAGTCCATCTGTTGACTTCTCTGTTGATGGATCAACTGATATCTGATCGTCAGGAAGTCCTGCTGCTGACTTATCCTTATCCTTAACCTTCATCTGTGTGGTAGGCTCTGACTTTGTTGTGTCTGCTGCCTGCTGTGCAGCCTCTGTTGCACGAGCCTCTGTTGTGCTCTCCTGAACTCCACCGCTTATGGCTGAAGTCTTCTTAACTGTCTTCTTGCTTGAGAGGGCTACTGAACCAGTCTTGTTGACATCTGACAGAGTACCATCTGCCAGTGCAACTGATGATGTTGCCTCTCCATAGTCTGCTATGTTGTCTGCGTATAATGTATTACCTGCTGCTGCGATCGACACTCCCTTGCCCTTGGATGAAACCATGCTGTCATCTGATGCGATAACTGCGTATGATGAAAATCCAACTGCTAGGAGTACTGCTCCTATGCTAATCTTCTTTACGTTCCTTTTCAGTGATGTCTTCATTAGTTTCTGTGATTTCATACGTGATGAATCTGAAAACTTTTGCATAACCTTTTCTCCTTAATTTCTTTACGGTTTCAGAATTGTTACAAAACCGTTAAAATTTAACTCATGACGCTATTATAATCTCTGTCAAAAGAAAGGTCAAGCAAAGTGGATATTTTTGTAAATCATGCACAACTCACATAAAATCTTTAATTCCGTTAATGTAAACATGCAACATTTTAAAATGCCATTTTTGTGCATATTTTACATTTTAGTACCGTAACATTTTTGAAACAAATCAGCATCTTGTATATTTTTACTTTAGAGTTTTTAATAAAATCTTTGTTTTCTGTTACATTTTTTTGTTTTTATGTTAACTCACAATGACTTTTTCAGGTGCGCTGTCAGCCCATCTACAGAGCAGTTCCTCAAGCTCCTCGTAAGTCTCAACCTGGTTCACATTGCTCCTGAGCTTTGCCGAATCATACATTCCGACTGAGTACCATGCCACGTGCTTTCTCATCTCATGGATACCTGTGTACTCACCCTTGAACTCAACCATGAGTCTCGCATGTCTCAGCATCATATCCTTCACTTCATATATGTCAGGCTTGTCCGGCAGCTCGCCATGCTCGTAGTAGTATTTCATATCGCGGAATATCCACGGGTTGCCCCTCGCACCTCTTCCTATCATAAAGCCGTCACAGTTCGTCTGCGCCCTCATGTCTATGATGTCCTGAGGAGTGTTTATATCGCCATTGCCAATGATCGGGATGATGCACGCCTCCTTCACCCTGGCTATGACGCTCCAGTCCGCATGTCCCTGATAATACTGCTGCCTTGTCCTTCCGTGCACCGCCACAGCGGCAGCCCCGCTCTCCTGGGCTATATGTGCTATCTCAGGCGCATTTATATGCTCTGAATCAAATCCGCTTCTTATCTTGATGGTCAGCGGTATACTTATAGCTTTTGCCATGGCCTCGACTATCCTTCCAACAAGAACCGGATCCTTCATCAGCGCAGATCCCTCTCCATTGTTGACCACCTTCGGCACAGGGCAGCCCATATTTACATCTATGAATGAATAACCGTTGCTCTCTATCCTCTTTGCCATCTCCGCCATGATCTCAGGATCAGAGCCAAAGAGCTGCAGCCCAAATGGCTTCTCCCGCTCATCCATAGCCAGAAGCGGCTTCGTGTTCTTATTTTTATAATATATTGCCTTGGCGCTCACCATCTCGCTGTACAGGATATCACAGCCCTGTTCCTTGCATAAAAGACGAAATGGCTGGTCACATACACCAGCCATCGGCGCCAGGATCAATTTATCTCTGAAATCCATAAATTTCTCCATTGCTTCTATAATAATATATAATTTGCAAAATTCGACTTATTTCTGCTTGTCCATGATAAGTCTGAGTCCGTGAAGTGTGAGATCCGGATCATACACATCTATGCAGTCCGTGTTCTCATATATCATCTTTCCAAGTCCGCCGGTAGCCACGACCTTCATGTTGTCGTATCCTGACTCCTTGCGCATTCTCTTCACTATATACTCTGTCTGGCCAATATAGCCCATGCACACACCGGCCTGCATACTGGATATCGTGTCCTTGCACAGTATCGTCTCAGGCACCTTTATCTCTATCTCAGGAAGCTTGGCTGTTCCCGTCCACAGAGCATTTGCAATAAGCCTTATACCCGGCGATGTGACCTCAGCCTCAAACACGCCATCGGCATTGATGAGGTCGTACGTTGTGGCAGTTCCAAAGTCCACCGTGAGAACCGGTCCGCCATACATGTGATAAGCCGCAACTGCGTCAACTATTCTGTCAGCTCCAAGCTGCTTCGGGTTTGGCAGCGCTATATTGATCCCCGTCTTTATTCCCGGCTCAACTATGAGTGGTGTTATTCCAAAATATTTCTTTATGCCATTCACCAGGGAATGCATGATTTTCGGAACAACCGAAGCGATTATAACTTCATCTATAACATCAGTTGACAACTGTCTCATTCTGAGCCAGTCGCACAGAAATACTCCGTACTCATCCGATGTTCTCGATATCCCGGTGGTCATCCTGAAGGTCTTCTCCAGGCGTTCTCCGTCAAACAGTCCTATCGTAATATTTGTATTTCCAGCATCAATAGCAAATAACATGCCCTTTTTTCCTTCCTGATCTTCCAATTATTTTATATCATTCATTTACAAGACTGTTAATGTCAACACCCTGTATAAATATCTTATAGAACAGCTCCAGACTCTGGAACAGCTCCTTCTTTTCATTCTGCAGCTTCTTGACCTTGAGTCCGCATCCTATGTCGTCAAATAACAGGTCATCCTCAAGTGCCCTCGTCTGTATCTTCAGATTGCCGGCGTCGTCAAACACCAACATAAATATTCCTCCGACCTCCTGTGTAAACGCTCCACACATGGCGTGAAGCTCGTCCTTTATCTCATCAGGAAGCTTTGAAAATTCCTTGTTCAGATAAAACTTCTGATTATATATCGAGCTGGCGCACAGAACAAGCTCGCCATCCTCTGTCCTAGTTGAAATCTCCATAACCGCTCCTATCCTATAACGTCCGCCATATCGTACATTCCTGCAGGCTTGCCCTTGAGGAACTTTCCTGCCTCAACAGCACCCTTTGCAAATACTGACTTGGAATATGCAGTGTGCTTGAACTCTATAACCTCATCAATACCTGCAAATATCACCTCATGCTCTCCAACTATAGTGCCGCCTCTGACAGCAGAGATTCCGAGCTCCTTCTTATCTCTCTTCTTTCTCACCTGGCTTCTGTCGTACACATACTCATACTGCTCATTGCATGCCTCATTGATTGAATCAGCAAGAGCAAGAGCTGTTCCGGATGGAGCATCCACCTTCTGGTTGTGATGCTTCTCAACTATCTCTATATCATATCCGGCTGGTGAGAATACCTTCGCAGCATCCTTCAGAAGCTTCATGAGTGTATTGATTCCCAGTGACATGTTCGCTGACTTGAGTATGGCAACCTTTGCACTGCACTCCTTTACCTTTGCAAGCTGCTCATCTGAGAGACCTGTTGTACAGAGAACTATAGGAGTCTGTGTCCTCACACCGTAATCGAGGAGCTTGTCAACAGCTACAGCCGCTGCAAAATCTATGATGACATCAGCCTCGACATCGCAGACATCTATATCTGTAAATACCGGATATCCGTTATCCCTGTTGTCCACAACATCTATTCCCGCTACGATCTCGGCATCAGGATCGCCTGCAACGATACCTGTTATTACCTGTCCCATCTTTCCATTGCAACCATGCATTATGATCTTTACCATGTCTGTCTATCCTCCATATATATAAGCTTTGTCATTTGTTGTCGTCTTTTGTGTGGTCTATGCACGCTGACATGCGCATATATTTCAACATGTACTCCATTTTACACATTTGCTGTCCATTGTGCAACGTTTATATCCACCTCGGCAAATAAAAATGTCTGCAGCCAGTTGAGACCGCAGACATCTGTATTGTTTCTATGATAATTACAGTCCTAGAGAACTCCGTACTCTTCCATTGCCTTCTTGAGCTTCTCCACGTTCTGTGGCTCCATCTCAGTGAGCGGCATTCTCATTGTTCCATCACACATACCAAGAAGCTCTACAGCCTTCTTGACAGGTATTGGATTGACCTCGCAGAACAGTGCGTTGCAGAGGTCGATGGCCTTAAGCTGAAGATCAAGGCTTCCCTGAACATCTCCGTCAAGATATTTCTGAACCATATCGTGTACGTCCTCAGGGATTATATTGGCTGTTACTGAGATAACTCCCTTTCCGCCAAGTGAGAGAAGAGGTACAACCTGATCGTCATTTCCTGAGTAGATATCTATGCATCCCTTTGAAAGACTTGCAAGCTTTACGACCTGGCTTATATTACCTGAAGCTTCCTTGATACCGACAATGTTCTCAACATTCTGTGCAAGATATACTGCTGTCTCCGGCTGGATATTGCAGCCTGTACGTGATGGCACATTGTAAAGGATTATAGGCACATTTACTGAATTTGCAACGGCTGTGAAGTGTGCGATGAGGCCCTTCTGTGTAGCCTTGTTGTAATATGGTGTAACCACGAGCAGACCGTCCACTCCGTAGCTCTCTGCCTCTGTTGAGAGATATATTGCTGTTGCAGTACAGTTTGAACCTGTTCCTGCTATTACCTTTATTCTGTGATCAGCGAACTCTACACACTTCTTCACGCACTCAAGATGCTCCTCGTGTGACAGTGTTGAAGCCTCGCCTGTTGTTCCGCAGATAACTATGGCATCCGTCTTGTGTGCTATATGAAACTCCACGAGCTCCTTGAGCTTATCATAATCCACATCTCCATTTTCAAGAAATGGTGTTACAAGTGCAACTGCTGAACCGGTAAAAATTGACATATTGTCGTCCTCCTTAAAAATAAATAGTCGATACAATATAGCATAAAAATGGGCTGGCAAAAAGCCAACCCATAAAAACATCTCATTCTTACAAGTAGCTCTCCATCCTCAGATGACAGTCATACAGTTCTTAACTGCACAACCAGCAACAGATCCTGTGGAATATCCATCACTTCGGCGGTCTTCCCTTTCGTCAGGCATCTTCTGCATCCACATGCATCAGCCTGCTTAATCATTAATCCCGCGCCTCTACTATATTGTATTCAGTTTAATCTTAGATAGTGCTACTATATCACCGCATCCAGACCATGTCAACCATATATTTTACTGCATGCTTCACAAGGGTTCCTCCCACTGACGTGGGCCCCTCCTTATGAAATGTTGTGCAGGCGCATTCCTATGCGCTTTGCGCGGCGCCTGCGTGCTTCACAAGGGTTCCTCCCACTGACGTGGGCCCCTCCTTATGAAATATCATTCAAGACATTCCATCTTGCTCACAGACACCTCGTATGCCACCTTGCTGATCACCTGGTCATTGTCGATACGCTTCTGATACTCCCTGCTCTGGATCCTTCCCCAGATGGCCACATGCTCTCCTACCTGGAGTTTTCCGGCAAATCTCGCATTTCTGCCCCAGCAGATACATGGTATGTAATCGCTCTTGCCGTATGCTCTGTTGACCGCCAGCAGCACATCCGCGATCTCCCTTCCAAGGGGCGTCATCCTGTACACAGGTGCCTTACATATGTAACCGTCAAGATAGATCTGATTTGGTCTGTTCTCCTCCTCAGCATCATCCTCGTCGATGGTCTCGATCTCTCTCACAAACACAGACAGTATAAGGCGGTTTCTGGTCTCCTCATGCTTGTTGTATGACCTGAACTGTCCCTTTGCCATGATGCGCTCCCCTATGTGGGATTCGTTCACATCGAACAGTCTGTCAGACACCATGAGCGGAATAGTATCGTAAGCATCGCTGAGTCTGCTGACGATGAGATCCACCATATAGAAGCCCTCGCCAAATATCTCGTGGCTGAACACGAACTCTGATGCTATCTCTCCTGCCACCACTACCTGATTGTTATTTAATGTTTTTTCAGTCATATTTTCTCCCTCCGTTATAACAAACTTTTGCATACTTTAAAAGTTATGCCACGCAGTACAAAAATATGCTGTCTTGTTTAATCTAGTTTTGTCGGTCTCTCTTTCGCTGTCTCATTACCTCATACGACAAAAGAGTCGCCGATATTGCAGCGTTCAGCGATTCGACTTTGCCCTCCATCGGAATCCTGAGAAGTCTGTCGGCTCTGCACGCCACCTCATCCGTCAGGCCATTTCCCTCATTTCCTATGAGGAACGCCACCCTGTCCGGGAATCCTATGTCGTAGAGATCGTCGCCGTCCAGATGTGCTCCGTACACCACAACGCCTGACCGTCTCAGCTCCTCCACGGTCCCGGGCAGGTCATCGCACATGACAAATGGCACCCTGAATATGGCACCCATCGTCGATCTGACTACCTTCGGATTGTACGGATCGCATGAACCTTTTCCTATAAGCACGGCGGTCACACCTGCTGCCTCGGCGCTTCTGAATATAGTTCCCATATTTCCGGGATCCTGGAGCGTATCCAGCACAAGAAATGTCTCTCTGTCATTCCTGCCGAGCACGGAATCAAGCTGATAATGCATGCATTTCACCACAGCCATACACCCCTGTGGAGTCTTGGTCTGTGACACCCCTGCGAACACTCCGTCGCTGAGTATCCAGGTATTCCTGCCATCAAGCACACCCATGCTCTTGAATTCATCCCTGTATTCCTTAAGCGCACTCTCCGACAGATACACATCCTGAACATTCTGAAGCGGAAGCTCCCTGAACATGCGTATCCCCTCGACCACGAACACGTCTCTGTCCTTTCTGAGCTTTGCATCCTTGTTCAGCTTATTAAGTTCCTTTATCCTCGGATTACTGTTTGCTGTAATTACTTCCACTTTTTTCTCCTTTTGCGGTATTTCTGTCACACTTTTCTGAGCAATACCCTGTCTTTGCCGTATTCCATCTGGAGCGCGTACACCACGCCGGAATTCTCATCCACACAGAATCCCCGGCCCATATTCTTCGCCTGTCTGGACTTCTTGAGCTGCACGTACACCGGACATGTGCCCTTGTACTCCTCAAGGATCGACATAAATGCAGACTCGTTCTTCATGTATTCGTCCACATCATCGAACAATACCCAGAGCTGGCTGTTGCTCTGAACAGGCTTCTGTCTGTTGTTCCATGGCTTCCCCGACTGAAAGCTCTTGCCACCTTCTGCCTCCTCAAAGCTTATCATATCCGACAATATGAGCTTGTTTTCCTTCTCACCGAGATTCGCCCTGCCCCTGACAAACACTCTGGAATCCACCAGAAGTCTGTCCCTGAACTTCTCGAAATCCCTCGGGAATACTATAACCTCGACCTGTCCGACCAGATCCTCTATCGTCACATACGCCATATTCTGATTGTTCTTGGTGAGCTTCACCGTCACCCTTGATATGAGTCCGCCGATGACATACATTGCATTGTCCTGAAGCTTCTGTCCATCTCCGTCACCCTGATCACGGCTCATCTCATCGTCATCCTCGGTGTCCACCACGAAATCCGTCGCCTGAGCCGTGCATGTTCTCTGCATAAGCTCGATATATTTGCCAAGCGGATGTCCCGATATATACACTCCGAGCACAGACTTCTCAAGCGCCAGCTTCTCCTGATCCGAATACTCCTCCACATCAGGGTAAGGTACAAGATTGCTCTGCACAAAATCGTCTCCCATCAGGTCAAACAGAGACATCTGCCCGGACTCCCTGCTCTTTCTCTCCCTTGCTGCTTCCTCCGCTATGGCCGGAAGAGCCATCATCATCTGCTTTCTGTTTGCTCCCATATCATCAAATGCACCGCTGAGTATCAGAGCTTCCACAGTTTTCTTATTTGTATCCTTTGAAGGCATCCTTGTGAGGAAATTCCTGAGATCCTTAAACGGTCCATTCTTGGTTCTCTCCGCCTCTATCCTGTCGACAACAGCGCCTCCGACACTCTTGATACCGGAGAGGCCGTATCTTATCTTGCCGTTGCTTATGGAGAACTTTGCCACTCCCTCATTTATATCCGGAGGGAGCACCTCAACACCCATCTGCTTGCACACGCTTATATACTTTGCAACCTTGCCATTGTTGTCAATTACCGATGACATCAGCGCAGCCATGAACTCCACCGGATAGTAATACTTCAGGTACGCTGTCTGCGCCGCAAGTACCGCATATGCCACGGAGTGGGACTTGTTAAATGCGTACTCCGCGAACTTCATCATCTCGTCAAATATCTTATTTGCCACGGTCTCCGAGATTCCATTTGCCACACATCCCGGAACATTGAGCTCCTTGTTGCCGTACACAAAGTTATGACGCTCCTTCTCCATCTCCTCAGGCTTCTTCTTCGCCATGGCTCGGCGCACAAGGTCACTTCTTCCCAGCGTATAGCCCGCCAGCTTCATAACGATCTGCATTACCTGCTCCTGGTAAATGATACATCCGTAAGTCGGCTCAAGTATCTCCTCAAGCTCAGGGGTATCATAGTGAACCAGCTCACGGTTCTCCTTGCCCCTGATGTAGTCGTCTATGAACTGCATAGGACCCGGTCTAAACAGAGCAACACCGGCAATTACATCGTCCAGACTCTGCGGCTTCAGCTTCATCATGAAGTTTCTCATGCCCTCACTTTCGAGCTGGAACATACCCTCGGTCTTTCCCTGTCCCATGAGTCCAAGTATATTCGGATCATCGTAATCTATATTGTCTATGTCTATATCCTTGCCTGTTGTCTGCTTGACCAGCTTGACTGTATCCTGCACAACAGTCGCCGTACGGAGTCCCAGGAAGTCCATCTTGAGCATTCCCAGATGCTCCACCGTGTTCTTCTCAAACTGGGTTACCACCGCGCCCTCGGCTCCGACTGACAAAGGCGCGTACTCCTCTATGGCTTCACGGCCTATAACCACTCCCGCCGCATGCATTCCTGCATTTCTAGGGAGTCCCTCAAGCTTTCTGGCTATATCCACAAGCTTCTTGATCTCGTCCGAGCCCTCGTACATATCCCTGAAATCCTTGCTCGTCTTGAGTGCTATATCTATAGTCATATCCTTCTCTGCAGGTATTGCCTTTGCAAGGGAATCACACACCGCATACGGGAGATCCATGGCTCTTCCAACGTCTCTTATGACGTTTCTTGCGCCCATGGTCTGATATGCTATTATCTGTGTCACGCACTCCTCGCCATATTTCCTTACACAGTAGTCGATAACCTCCTGACGTCTGATATAACAGAAATCTATATCAATATCCGGCATGGATACTCGCTCCGGGTTCAGGAATCTCTCGAAGAGAAGGTTGTACTGCAAAGGCTCAATTGTCGTTATATCCAGACAGTAAGCAACCACACTGCCAACCGCCGAACCTCTTCCAGGTCCAACTGCGATTCCCTGCGATTTTGCAAAATGAATGAAATCCCACACTATCAGGAAATAATCCACAAATCCCATGCTCTTTATGACAGACAGCTCATAATCTATTCTCTGTCTGACCTCGTAGCCGTGGGTTCCCTCGGCCATCTTACCGGACTCCTCATATGTAAGTCCGTACTTTTTCTCCATACCCTCATATACCAGATGATCCAGATATTCCTCCGCGGTATATCCCTCCGGCACATCGAATCTCGGAACCTTCTGCTCGCCAAATACGATATTCACATTACACCGCTCTGCGATCTTATGTGTATTCTCCAGAGCCTCCAGGGCATATGGGAACAGCTCAGCCATCTCCTCCTTTGATTTGAGGTAGAACTGACCTCCCTCATAGCGCATTCTGTTCTCGTCCTGAACCTTGTGGTTAGTCTGTATACACAGGAGAACATCATGTGCCTCCCAGTCCTCGGCATAGATGTAGTGCGAATCATTTGTCACGACCATAGGGATACCCAGTTCCTTTGACAGACGCATGATCCCCGCATTCACAGTTGCCTGCTCAGGTATTCCGTGATCCTGCATCTCCAGAAAATAGTTTTCCTCGCCAAATATATTCCTGTATCTTATCGCAGTCTCCTTCGCACCGTCATAGTCGCCCTTTCTGAGCTTTGTCGCAACCTCACCGGCAAGACAGGCGCTGAGCGCTATAATTCCCTCATGGTACTTCTCCAGCACCTCCATATCGACCCTCGGCTTATAGTAAAAGCCCTCGGTAAATCCTCTGGTCACGATCTTGGACAGATTGTGATATCCCAGATCATTCTCCGCCAGAAGGACGAGGTGATAATATCTGTCATCACCCTTTCCAACTTCCCTGTCAAATCGTGATCCCGGACTGACATACACCTCACATCCGAGAATAGGTTTTATCCCCTCTCTGAGACAAGTCTCATAGAACTCTATAACACCGTACATGACGCCGTGATCCGTTATTGCGAGGGAATCATATCCCAGTTCCTTTGCCCTGCGCACAAGTCCGTCTATCTTCGCCGCACCGTCCAGCAGACTGTAGCCTGTATGCACATGCAGATGTGTAAACTCCATATGTCTCCTCCTTATTTGTTATGCAGTATCTCCCGCCTTATATAGTCAAATGTATAATCTTCGCCCTTCTCAGCCAGAGTCGTTAGCATGTCCTCCAGCAGATCCGCCGATTCAGGGTGCAGATGATGTCTGGATCTGCCCCTCAGATAATACTCAAGCGGAAATGAATCCGTATACTTATCACCATTATAATTCTTGCTGGCAGCCACCCTGTCGCAGAACATCTCCACAACGTACTTCTCCGGCATGCGCATCCCCACCAGCTCCACACAGTTCCTGTCAACACTGTAATCTACCCAGTATTCCAGATGGTGCTTGTTTCTTCCCTTGTGGTGCAGCCATGCGCTTGAATATCCCTTGCTCTCGCGCTCCGCATCATTCGGGCTTCTTGTTCCCTGATAATACTTTGCCCCGACTGAGAACTCAGTCCACGAATACTTTGACAGATCGTGCACAAGCCCCTGCCAGTATAATCCGCACTTAAAGCAGTTATGCATGACCATTCTCTTATGTCTGTTTATGGTTTTCAAATGTCTGTACCATTTTGGAGCATCCATATCATCCCGTCCTTTCCCACTGAGTACAAAAGGCTGCCGCAAAAACTTTTGCAGGCAGCCTTCCTCAATATTGAAGCCGAAAAAGGGACTCGAACCCTCGACCCACGCATTACGAATGCGTTGCTCTACCAACTGAGCTATTTCGGCATCTATAAATTACTACCATACGCTATCGGTTAGAAACACCAGATACCATATAGCGGTATATTTACCAATCCTTTATCGACAAACATGTCATCTGTAGATATCCTCACTGAAGTCTGATTGTCATATCTCTGTTTGAATACTCTGGAGCTCTGGGCCTTGGTGTGCGGACTTGTCTGAACATCCACTGGAATGACCTCTCCATCGCCCTCATACACGAAATCAACCTTCGCTGTGGCCGATGAGATCCAGAAATACAGATCACCGATACTCCTGTTCACATACAGCTCTGCAAGAGCGTACTGCTCTGCTATAACTCCATCCATCATATCAAGAACATTATCTGTGTCAATATCCTGAACCAGAATACCAGCCATGACCCTGAGCAGACCATGATCAAGATGATACAGCTCAAATGACTTGTCATCCTTCTGGTTTGCCAGAGGAAGCACTCCATTCCTGACTCTGTACACCTGACGCACAACGCCCATCCTGACGATCTGATCAACTGACGCCTCGTACTCCCTAGCACGGGCCTTCGGATCAACGTATCCATACATGAACTTCTTGTTCTCCTTGGTAAGCTGAACCGGAATACTGTTCCATATCGCCATGACCTTGGTAAGATATCTCTTCGGAGTGGAGTTTATCAGATATTCAGTAGTTCTGTCAAGTATAGACTTCAAAACCACATCAACTCTTCTGAGATCTCCTGTCTTATAATATTCATCCACCGCCTCCGGCATTCCTCCGGTCACGAAGAAAGTCTCAAGCATTGTCTGGACGCTGTCCCTGACCTCATCCGGCATCGGTGTGATCTTCTGGTTCTCTATAAATGCACAGAGCTTTCTGCCCTTTCCCGCTTTCAGGAATTCCTCAAAGTTCATAGGCATCATCTCATATACGCATATGTCATCCTGGCACTCTTCCTCTCCCGGGATTGGTCCACAGGATGTCGCAATGACACAGATCCTGCAGTCAGTATTATATCTGCTGTACTCAACAAGGTTGCCGAGCAGTCCCACACAGTTCTGCGCATTGTCAAATATAAGAAGCTTATCCTTGAAATCATACTTGTCAAGCGACGTTGTAAGCTTGGCATGAAGCTTCTCCGGTCTCCTCTCCTTTGCTGCATATGCGGCAAAGTCCGGATACTTGTCCATATCTATTATTATATGATCCTCAAAAAATCCCATGGCAAAATCAGCCACAGCCCATGTCTTGCCAACAAACTTGCCACCACGGACAACTGCAATCTTATCCGCTCCGGTCTCATACCATGTTGCAAGGTCATTCATAACATTTCTAAACAAGCATCTCACCTCGATTCGACCACTTTTTCCAAATCTATTATAGGATACCACTAAAAATTTGCAATGTAAATAGTTAAACCCATATCATTGCACTCTCTGATTTTTTATCACTTTATACTATTCATACAGGAATTTTTCCCTGAAATACGTCTTAAGTGCTGGTTCATCGATATCCATATACTTCATCACAACCTCATACAGGAACTCCTTATAATATTCCCAGTCTTTTCCCGACATATCCAGCTCCTGTACATCCTCATAGAATATCTCTCCAAGCTTATTACGAAGTCTTATAGTCGCTACATATAAGTTGATATTACCATTTGCATTCTCTGACTTCACCACATCCACCGTCATGTCTCCATACTTCAGATGGGTCTCTCCACGCATGATCCTTACTTCCTTCTCAATGCGCAAAAGGCATTTCTCCTCAACCATATCCCGCAGGAAATACCCACGATTTTCAAAGAGATATTTCTTTATGGACATGAGAATGATCTCATTCTGAGAATAACCGGTATAATCAGATAATCTCTCCAAATCCCTCGCCATTCTGGAATCCATTCTCAAAGGCTTGCTCGTGAGCTCTCTCTTGTTAAGTCCCGGCATAATATGCTCCCTTTCTCTATCCCTATGGGGTAAAAAACCCGGAGGAGATATGTCCTCCGGGATCATTCTGATCTAATTGATATCCTGTTGTATTACTCTCCCTTGCCGATCGACAGGAATCCACTCTCATTAGCCTTCAGCAGGAATGCAAGACCGATGTTCTTCTTGCCCTCCTCTGTCGCCTTGTAGATCTCACCTGTCTCAACAAGAGACTTGGCTATTGCAACTACGACATCCTTGAACTGCATCATCTGACGCCTGTCCTTGGAACTCAGTTTGAATATGTACTGGTTCTTGGAGCTTATCAGAAGGATGCTGAATGTATGTACGTTATCCTTTGAAGCCCTTATTGCAGATCCAATCATTCTTGAGTTTGCAATGATCACATCCGCATTCTCATCAGGCAGATACTCTGAAACTATCAGCTTGTAGATCTTCAGGTAATCCTGCTCTGCCGTAGCATTGACAGGCATCTCGGCAACTGCAAACTCAACGACTGAATCAGCCATCTTGATAGTACCGCCGTCATCGTTGATGACTGAGTTACACTCCTTTGGAACACAGAGTCTGAAGAACTTGTTCTCCACAACCTTCTGTCCCTTGGCCGGCTCTCTGAGTATGAGGTCTACATAGTTCATCTCCAGCTTGTTCATGGCAACTATCGCTGACTCATCACCGGTCTCAGCAAGATCGATAAGAGCGTCATACAGGCTCCATATCTGCTGGGTAGTTGTAGGCACAAGTCCGATAAGTTTCTCTATAGCCGGAACATATCCCATACTTGCATTCTCTATGTACAACTTGATGGCCTCGTCGTTTGCCAGGCCCTTCTCAACCTTGTAATTGATGACCTTGAACAGGTTCTCCTTATCCCAGTCATCGAAGTTCGCATTGAACGCCTTCTCGAAATACTTGATACTCTTGATTTCGCCCCTGTAGTTATCCTGCTTCTCCTGTACCTGATAGATTCTTCCGAGCTCATATCCGGCACGGGCGCTTCCAAGACCAAGTGCCTCAAGATAAGCCTTCTCAATCTCATATGGTGTTGCAATGTAGAAAATCTGTCTCTGCTTCATCATGGCTATCTTGATAGCCGCTGACTCGCTTCCGGCCTCCACTGCACGCTCCCACTTCTCAACGGCTGTCTGAAGATCCTCTCCCTTGAGATCCTCAAGATCCTTGATATAGCCCTCAGCCTCCTGAATACCGTTCTCTCTGGCCTTCTTGAAGTAAGACAGTGCCTTGCCTCCGTCTCTCTTCGTTCTGAGCAGACCGTAATAATATATTCTTCCAAGATAGAATGCAACTCTCTTGTGTCCAAGACGCTCTGCATTCTCATACCAGTTAACTGCCTTCACATAATCCTTGAGCTGCTGGTCGTATACGATTCCAAGAAGGAATGCAAGCTCAGGATCCTTAGTCGCCTCAAACAACTGCTTTGCATAGCTTATAGTCTTCTCAACATCCCTGTACGGGCTGTCCTCATCGTAGTACAGCTCTATCAGAAGGTAACTTGCCTTTATGCTTCCAAGCTTAAGAGCCTGCTTTGCGGCTCTCATGGCACCCTCATAATCCTCAAGGTAGTAGCAGTATATAGCCTCGTTATAATACTGCATATCCTTTCTGTTGGCACTGTGGTCACTGGCCAGTGTAGGATCTACAAACGCAAATGAGTTGGCTGTCTCAAATATGATCTCCTCGTACTGCTCTATGATCTCCATAGTAGCACATACGAATCTCATACATGCCAGTCTACGTCCATGATAGAAGGCAAATGACACGATTCCCTTCTCCATGTCCTTGTGATAGTAAGTCGTACATATTCCATCTGCATACTCTGTGACATACGCCTTGAGCTGCAGCTCTTCGTCAAACGCATCGTTACAGTATCTCAGGTAGTTCTCAAGAGTCATCTTTGAATCCTTTGGCACACTGTCATAATATACATACATTGCAAAATCCTTATATGTAAGACTTGGTGCGTAATACTCCTCGCCTGTCGACTCGTTGATCGTCTTCACCCAGCCCTTTGGAAGCTTGTGGATGAATCCCTCAACCTGATCATGTACATATGTGTACTGATACTGAAGTCTTGAAGCCTCGATAACCTTGTAACGCGACTCCTTTCCCTTTGCCTTTCTGGCCTCTGCTATATCCGTGTACAGCTTGTCCTTCTCCTCGAACTCAAGGCTGTCACCATGGGTACTCATGTACTCAACTCTCTCGTATGAAGCCTTTGCCTTGGCATCACCGGTATCAGCAAGCTTCTTGTACCACATCATGGCCTTGTCCAGATCGATAGGCACGACATAATCACTCTTGTTGCCGTACTCATCCACTCTGTTAAGTCCGCTCTCGTATATTGAGCCGAGGCTCATATACGCTGCCTTTATACCGTAATCTGTGGCTGCAAGCTCATAATACTTGATTGCCTTTGAGAAGTTCTGAACCTCCAGAAGCATCTTGGCAAGCTTGAATATAACATCGCCGTCATGGTTCTGATTCACATACTTCTCGTAATACTTGGTAGCTTTATTCAGATCCACATCCACAACTGCGTTGCGGTACTTTCCCTTCTCATAGAACTCTGCAAGTGCAAGAAGAGCATCATCCCCATATGACTTATACTGCGCATCCATTATTCCTATGTCTGCAACCTGTTCAAGTATGTTTACTGATTCCTCAGCATCTCCGTTGTCCATAAGGTTCATGGCCTTGTTGAACTGGAGCTCCACATTGTTGACCGGTTCCTTCTTTTTGGAAAATCTGGATACGAATGGTATCTTCTTTAATAATCCGTCAAAAAATCCCATATCCTGTTCCTCCGACAAATGTCCATTGATAAATTTATTTTACCACATACACATCCGAGGTGCAATAAATCATCCAAATTACTTATTGTTTTTTGTCAGATATTCTGAAAGTGCATTGACTGCTGCCTCTTCGTCAGCACCGTCTGCAACTATAGTGAGCTCACTGCCATTCTCGAAGTTCATGCTCATCATACCCATAATGCTCTTAGCATTGATTCTCTTATCTCCGGTAACAAGGTGAACCTTGCTGTCATACTGACTTGCAATCTGTACAAGAACTGCAACAGGTCTTTCCTCTGCCTCTCCCATCATTGATACAACAACTGTCTTTTCGATCATTACATCCTCCTTGGGCTCATCAACAGCCCCGCATTTCTTCTGCGATTTCACTTATTTTTCTTAATCTATGATTAACCCCCGACTTACCGATCGGCGGCGTCATCATCTCACCAAGCTCCTTAAGGGAAGCATCCTCATTCTCCAGTCTGGCAAGCGCCAGCTCCTGAAGGTTATCGGGCAGATATCCTATGCCCTTTGTCTCTATTATGTAATTAATGTCATTCATCTGCTTTACAGCAGCGCTCACGGTCTTGTTGAGGTTTGCGGCCTCACAGTTGACCCTGCGGTTGATATTGTTACGGATATCCTTCCTGATCCTTATGTTCTCCATATTCATCAGGGATATGTGTGCCCCCATTATTCCCAGCATATCAACTATCATCTCTCCATCCTTCAGATAGACGACGTAGTATTTCTTCCGCTGTATTATGCGGGCTTCCACACCAAATCCGTTTATTATCTCCTGTATGAACTGTGCCCTTCCCTCGTTCTCGCACACCACCTCCATGTGGTAGCCCTTGTTCGGATCACTGATTGATCCCGAGGTCATGAACACTCCTTTTATATATGCTCTTCTGCAGCAATCCTGCTGAACATCCATCCTGCTGACCTTCATGAGCTGACACTGTATCAGTCCTTCACACTCATGTTCGTTTTCTATCTTCAAGGTCATCAGTATCGTATTGACAATCTCTGGAGAATTGATCTCCATCCTGTATACTCTGCTGTCAGCTCCGGTCCTTCTTACACTTGAGTCCGGAATATATCTGAACAGCCTCTTTATCAGGGAAGCTATCTCCTTTGCGATAACACTTCTCTCTGTAACTATCACCAGCCCGGCCGGTCTGCCAGCCCAATATCTCACATATGCCACCATTGAGATCATCGCAGCCAGCTCAGCTATCTGACAATGCCTCGCTCCCGGGACATTCCCTGCCAGCTCCATCTTAACGTCTGAAGAAAATGACATATTCCACCTGCTATACTATCTGTTATTACATGCTACAACTTCTTGACTATTGAATCCTTCAAAATATCCCTGTGAACTATCCTCACTGTATACTTTGACTTCTGCAAACGGGCATAGACAGCATTGGCTATCGTGACGGATCTGTGTTTTCCGCCTGTGCAGCCGATGGAAATGACCAACTGATTTTTGCCTTCCTTGATATAATTCGGTATCAAAAATGTTATCAGATCTATAAACTTTTCCAGATACTCAGGGCCCTCCTTGCAGTTCATAACATAGTCCTGTATCTCTTTGTCGTTTCCCGTTTTCTCCCTAAGTTCAAGGTCATAGTACGGATTAGGCAGAAATCTCACATCCTGAACTATATCAGAATCCCTCGGTATTCCATACTTAAAGCCAAATGACATGACCGTAATTATGAAATTCGAATACTCCTCATTCTGCACAAATATCTTGTCAAGCTCCGCCTTAAACTCTCTCACAAGGAGGTTGGTAGTATCGATTATATAATCAGCCTCCTCCTTGAGGAAGCCAATAAGCTCACGCTCCTTGTTTATTCCATCTATTATTCGCCCACCCTTGACCGAAAGAGGATGGTTTCTTCTAGTCTCTTTATAACGCTTTACCAGAGTTGCATTGGAACACTCAATGAACAGGATCTCATAATTCATGCCCTCTCTTCTGATATCCGCCAGGCACGAATTGAGCTGTGACAAAGCCCTTCCACTTCTGATATCAACACTGATAGCAACATCATCCACCTGGATCTGCTCATCATAAGCGATCTCGGCAAATCTTTTTATAAGCTGGATAGGCAGATTATCAACACAGAAAAATCCGGCATCCTCAAGCGTCTTAAGCGCCGTTGCCTTTCCTGCTCCACTCATTCCTGTCACAATAACAAATCTCATGCTCTGTTCTCCCTGTCTCACTAAATGCTAGAAATCGCCAAGCATCTTCACCTCAGGCTCCAGCATCACGCCAAACTGATCCATAACCTTCTTCTGTACATCACGGATCAGACCTGTCACATCAGCAGCGGTTGCACCGCCCCTGTTCACAACAAATCCGCAGTGCTTCTCGGACACCTGTGCTCCTCCCACAGAATATCCCCTAAGTCCTGCATCCATTATAAGTTTACCCGCAAAATATCCCTCAGGTCTCTTGAATGTAGAGCCCGCCGACGGATACTCAAGCGGCTGCTTTGTTCTTCTGGAATCCGACAATTCCTTCATTCTGTCATCTATATCCTGCTGCACACCTGCTGCCAGCTTCATGGTAACCTCAAGAACTATGAGCCCCTCAGCCTCCACAGCACTGTGTCTGTACGAAAAATCCAGTTCATCCGACGACATATCATATATATGTCCATCGGCATCCATCACCTTGACACTGGTGACAACGTCCTTCATCTCACCACCATAAGCTCCCGCATTCATATACACCGCACCGCCTATAGTACCGGGAATCCCGGAAGCAAACTCAAGACCGGTCAGCGAATTATCCCTTGCCAGTCTGCTGACTCTCACCAGCTTTGCCCCGGCCTGGGCTGTTATCACATCACCGTCAACTGTTATCCCATTCATATTGTCCATTATATTGATTATCATGCCCCTGTAGCCAGCATCCGACACAAGCAGATTACTGCCATTACCAAGAACAAAATACGGTATCTCACATTTCCGACAAAGTTCTATAAGCCCCGCAACCTGATCTGCATCAGAAGGACTCGCAAAATAGTCGGCAGGACCGCCCACCCTGAAGGTAGTGTGTGCGCTCATCACCTCATCTGCGCTTGCATTCTTCTCTCCGGTTATCTCTCGAATACTGTTCAATATTTCTAAATCTGACATGTCAACCTCATACAATCTGTCTTCTATATTTTATTCACATGTGCATGTATTTTAAAACAAAAGTAAAAGCACCCTCTGTCACAGAGAACTGCTTTTTTCTTAACATACACAATAAAAGTCTTTAATATATTGAATTTTACGGCACTATTCATCACCATTAAATTCATCATACATTAAAGACTTTTATAATTCAATATTAAAATTTAATATAAATTTACCATCTTTCGCAAAACCTTTGGATATTTTCACAAATTCTACTGGTAAATTTTACCGAAATTACATTCAGGTCAATTACCTTCCAAGTATGCTGCATGCACTTCCATAAATACCTGCATCATTGCCAAGCTGTGCAAGTGCGAACTTTGTCTGTCTGCATGCATGGAATGCATAATGCTCGAAATACTTCTTTACTGAATCTGTAAGTATGGAGCCCGCCTTTGACACGCCTCCACCGATTACAAATATCTCAGGATCAACTACACATGCTATCTGTGCAAGCGCACGACCCAAGATACGTGCCTGTGTATCAACTATCTCAAGTGCAAGCTCGTCTCCTGCCTTTGCTGCGTCAAATACATCCTTTGCAGTAACAGCCTCGAGCTCACGGAGAGTTGACTTCTTATCTGAAGCTGCCATAGCTCTGCCCGCAAGTCTTACCACGCCTGTTGCAGATGTGTACTGCTCCAGACATCCCTTGTTTCCGCATCCACATGTCTCAGTCTCTGAATCGTCAACACATATATGTCCGATCTCACCGCCGGCACCATTCACGCCGAACAGCATCTTGCCGTTGAGTATGATTCCGCCGCCAACACCTGTTCCAAGTGTTACCATTACCAGATTGCTGTGGCCCTTGCCACCGCCCTGCCACATCTCTCCGAGCGCAGCGACATTTGCGTCATTTCCAGCCTTTACAGGATATCCGATCAGCTTCTCCAGCTCGTCCTCAACATTCAGTATTCCCCATCCGAGGTTTACACACTTGAGAACCGTTCCATCCTCCTTGACAGGTCCCGGAACTCCGATTCCAACGCCCTCAACATCTTCCTTTGCAAGCTTCTTGCTTTCAATAACTTCCTTTATAGAATCAGCAATGTCCGGAAGAACATTCTTTCCACCGTCCTCTGTGCGGGTCTTGATCTCCCACTTGTCGAGCAGTTCGCCCTCAACGGTAAAAAGTCCCATCTTTACTGTAGTTCCTCCAACATCAACTCCAAATACATACTTAGCCATGTTTTTTCTCCTTCCACATTCTCCGCTTTTTATTGTAATATCACGGCCGGCAGTCATTTACTGCTTGTCACCACCGCCGTTGCCCTTCATAATATTCTGTGTAACTCTGTTATAAAGCTCCTGAGCTGCATTGTATCCCATCTTCTTCTGTCTGTGGTTTACAGCCGCCGACTCAACTATGATCGCGATATTTCTTCCCGGTCTGATAGGTATATTGTGACTTACCACCTTATTTCCCAAGAACTCCATATAATTGTCCTCAAGTCCGAGTCTGTCGTATTCTGTATCTTTGCTCCACTCCTCCAGGTTGATGACAAGATCGATATTCTGATCTATCTTAACGCACTCAACACCAAACAGTGATTTCACATCTATTATTCCAATTCCTCTGAGCTCAATAAAATGCCTTGTTATGTCAGGAGCTCTTCCTACAAGAGTTGCATCGCTGACCTTCTTGATCTCAACCACGTCGTCCGCAACAAGTCTGTGTCCTCTCTTCAGAAGCTCCAGCGCCGCCTCCGACTTACCGATTCCACTCTCACCCATGATCAGTACGCCCTCGCCGTATACATCGACAAGAACCGCATGCACCGATATTCTTGGAGCCAGCTCCACATGCAGCCATCTGTCCACCTCATGTACAAATGCAGATGTGACCGCATCGGACGTGAGTACCGGAACCCCATGCTTCTTTGCCATCTCTATGATAAATGGATATGGCTCAAGGCCTCGGCAGAATATAAGGCATGGCGGCTTGTATGAGAAGAACTCATCCATGATGCGCTTGTTCTCCTCCTCAGTATGCATAGCTGCCACATAGGCATGCTCAACATTACCACAAATCTGTATTCTTCCTGCATCAAAGTGCTCGAAGAATCCACCAAACTGTACTGCCGGTCTGTTCATACCCGGATCCTGGATAAGTATCTTATCCGTATCGATCTCCGGAGTATGGTTCTTGAGATCCATCTTCTCTATAAGCTGTGTAACCGTAACACTGTAAACCATATAAACCCTCTGCAACACCGAAACCGATGTTTTTCCTTTCCTAATATAGTCAATATGACTTATTTTATCGCAATTAATTATACTTATGTACGCTCTCTGTTGTCAAGCAGACATGCACAATTACACAGCCAAATATGCAACTCATTTGTGGTCTATTTATTCAGGAATCTCGCCTCATCCTGAACCATGCTGACCTCGCTTCCATCCCTCGCATCTATCAGTACAAGCTGTATCGGGTAAGTGTCGGAATGATCCGAATCCAACTGTGCAAATGAGTACACAGGTATAGCCTCATACTCGCCGTCCCCTGTCTTTATCCTGAAATATGTGAGTCTCACATCGTTGAACTCCACTGAATTATATCCGGTATAATCCGCAAAGTGGCTCTCCATGACTCCCTTGAGGCTTGTCACCGCAGAATCCCAGGTGATCAGTGTCCCTGCATCCTGAATATCCCCCGCGGACTTCATCGGCCAAGTACATGTAAATCCCGTAAGTTTCTCTCCTGTAAATGCGATACTGTATGTGGACTGCTCCGTATAGTAGTATTTCTCTGCAGAAAACGAACCACTGTCCTCCGCATTCTTCTGGTTTGAGATGGTGTCTATGCCAAATGCATCCGGCTGATAGAGCGGCTGTCCATTCACGGACGCCTGAAATGTCACAGAGTATCCATCCTTCTCATATCCTACAACCTCTCCATACTCATCACTATATTGGCGGTAAAGCTCCGACTGTGATGTAGGGACCACATCATTAAAGCCCCATTTGTCCATGTAGTCCAGCGCTTTTACCATTCCGGCATCCTCATCCATGCCACTCATATTGGATTCATCAGTCTGAACGTCCGACGGATTCCCTTCATTTGCCGTTATCAGTTCCGCGGGATCCCATGAGGTATACTCCGTGAATGTCGCACCCTTGTCCGCCATATCTTCAGGAACAGGGTCCGTCACCGCAAGCTGGATAGAAAATCCCTCATCTGATATCCACGACAGATCATAAAAATACAGTATGTATTCAACTCCATCTATCTTCCCAATAAAATAATCCTTGCTGTAATCCACATCGGCACCCCTATGAGCGAACAGTTCATCTCTCTGCTCCTGTGTCACACTGTCCTTCATATCATATGGATACTCGAAAACTCCATCCTCCTCGTCAAATATGCTTTTGAGTATCGTCTCCCTGTCTTCAGCTCCTATGCTGCCCATGGTGAACTTCTTCGTATACATCTTATCGGCATCCGGAGTCTTGATCTCCGACGCTTTGATGCTTGCAGACTCCAAAGTTCCGCAATTTTCAACAGGTATATCAACACTTACGCTGGTCGGAATGCTGAGTGTTCTGGCAAGTCCACCCACACTGTCATCATAATCTGCATCCTTCTCGGTGTCCCCGGACGTGTCCGTTCCGCTGCTGTATTCCTTGATATCATCGCCCTCTATGACCGCCGTGTTTGCTTCCTTTTTCTTATCCGCGCAGCCACCGCACGCCATCGCAAGGCAAACCAAAGCTGCACATATCATCCATCTTCTTTTCCTCATATTTACTCTCCTTCACCAAGATATATTGTCATATACTCATAATAACCTGCCATTGAACTGCTCGGACTTACCTGCATGTAACAATCCTCAAGCTCACTCTCGTCAACAAGGAAATACACCGTCAGCAAATGTTCTTCGCCATCCCTCTTCAGGCAGCAGTAGCCATCCACGCTCTTTTCAGTAATCTCTGTGCCGTCATCTACTACATACGCAGGTACTCCATATGTCATCCGTCTTTCATAACTCGCACGAGGCTCACCATCTCCGCAATAATAATTCGTGTCAACCGGTGGCGCCAGCTTGTCCCCCGAGAGTTTTTCTCCCCTCTCAAGATCTATAACTATATCGTCATACGGATATGCTCTGTAGTCCGCTTTATATGTGATATCCACCGCAACCATCCGCAAGCTGCTGTTATTATAATCTCCCCAGCTTGTAAAGCTGTTATCTGTCGCTTCGTTCATCCTCCGACATCTGACATCCACAAAGTTTCCGTCCGTATCCACCAGACCTTTCTCCTTGAGATCTCCCACAACATAGAGCATATCCGCAGGATCTATTCCCCGGGTGTCATCGTATACGTTCACACTGTTTACCGTCATCTCTACGCCATCCACAACAAACGACTCGTCCAATCCTATAAATGTGTACTTGTCATCCACCTGGATCGTATCAACATTATCCGGATTGTCATCATAAAATGTTGAGTCAACTCCGACCCAGTTAGATGGATCATCGCCCTCAGCATCCTTGACATTTATTCCGGTCACGATCTTGTCCAGTTCCTCATCCGTTATATCGCAGCCGATATACACAGTCAGAATAACGGACTCTTCTTTTATCGGAACGTACAGCACTCTATCAAATCCCCAATCAACTCCTCCCCTCTCAAACAACAGGTACTCATAACTTCCCGCCTGTCTGACTGTGGCATCCTCGATGCTTCGGTTTATCACAGTATTCGACTGTCCATTCCACTGGGTTGCCGCTATGGATATTCCCATATATCCTTTCCTGTCCGGGCTGTCATACTTACATTCCTCGACCTGAACCACGCCTTCCGGCAGATAATCAAGAGTGATCTCCACGTATCTTTTGCCAGAATTTATCATGTATGAATTACCATCGCTTCCTTTCATTATGCTCTGTGTTCCATTTTCTTCCTCCTCCGCCATTCTCTTTTTCATCGCGTCCAGAGTCTCCGTGCTCTCGGTGTCATCTGCAGCTGTGGCAACACCATCGTCATTGAGCTCTATCGTTCCACTTGCATAATCACCATTCTTCTCGATCGTAAATCTATACACGCTGACCGCAGCATGGATCGATACCGGTATAAGGATCACACCACACAGCAGCAGTGCTGCAACCTTGATAAATCTCTCCATTCCTCCATGTCTTTTCCCGAGGCCTGTCGGTCTGCCGGACTCCTCCATATCTCTCATTCCGGCGAGCAGACTTTCCTTTTTAGCTTTGTATTCTGCCGAAAATTCATGTTCAGACAGCTTGTCTATATTAACCGTATTGTCCGTGTTATCAACATTCTCCATATTCCTATTCTCCATCCAGCATCATCTCCTTCATCAGCAGTTTTCGCGCTCTCTTTACCGCCCGCTCATATTTCTTCCGGACCGCAGCCTCTGTCAGCCGCATCAGATCAGCTGTCTCTCTTACACTGAGCTGCCGCACTATCCTTAGCTGGAGCACTAGGGCATCATCATCAGATAATCTTCCAAGTATGCCTGTTATCAACTGTCTGTTCTCCACCTCATCAGCCATATTGCTCTTCACCGATGGATCGGCATGACTCCACAGGATGTTGTCTGCAAGTTCCGTGGAATCGTCATCCCCCTGCAGACTGCACACAGCCTCTTTATCTCTTTTATTTTTCCTGTACATATCAACAGCGATATTTCTTGCAATCTTGGTTATGTACGCCGACCTCTTCTCCTCCGGCATCCTTTTTATCATATTCCTGTATCTTATGACTTTCAGAAATGTCTCCTGTACAGCCTCCTCCGCCTGCCATATATCTCCCAATACGGCATACGACAGCCTGTATAACTTCTGTTCGTACTTGTCATAATATTCTGCTATCAATTCGCTGTCTTTCTTATCATTATGCATAATTTCCCTATCCTTTTTCATGTGCTCCCCGCCATGAACACCCCTAGATATTCTGTCTTTTTTGAACGTTCACTATATATAACGATTACATTATCATAAATGTGACACTTTTTCATAAAAAAAGAGGTTAAAGATTTCTCTTTAACCTCTTTTATGGGAAATATCACTATCTTCAGGCTTTATGCCTGTTCCGAATCCAAGTCTTCTTTATTCCCTGTATCCTCTTTATCCTTTTCTTCAGCTTCAGCCTCGGCTTCTAACAGTTTCGCAGCAGCTTCAGCCTCCTCCTTTGCCTTCTTCGCCTCTTCCTCGGCTTTTCGGGCGGTTTCCTCCAGTTTCTTCTCGTTGAGTCTGAATATCTTCCTCATCGTCGTACTGGTTCCGTATGCAATCGCACCAAATATGAATAAAACCCACAGGTACCATATATTCACAAATATAATAGGGTATCTCACGCATATAAATATAGGTGCAAACCATGCGATAAATACTTTTAACCATGATCCCTTATATGTGATAGCCAAAGCCAGTGAGTTTCTCACCGTGGTTCCCAGCTTATTGTTGTATCTGGCTATCAACGGGAACAAAAACGGAACAATAAGTCCCATAAATATAAGTTCTGTCACAAGAATTCCTGTGTAGAATGTAGATATGAATCCCGTCACTCTCTTGACAAGCAGGAATTCAAAATACATTACAAATATCGCAAGCAGAATAAAGAAATACGCTATGGTCGACTGTTTAAAGTTTCTCTTAAACTCATGGATAAATCCGGCGACAACCGTCTCTTCCTCATCCTCCTGCAGTCTTATACACATAGCATAAAGAGCTGACAGCGATGCTCCCACTGTAAATATAGGTATACAGCCAACTACAAAGCACACATTAAGTGCAAATATAGTTCCAAACGCATCCATTGCCCGTCTCAGAAGTGGTTCTTTCTCTTTTCCCCTGTCATTCTCTCTGCTCTCTTCCCTGTTGTTTGATATCTCGCTCATTCAAAATGTCCTCTTCGCTTATTGTTTCGTAAAAAAAAATAATATAATGCGGGTATCGATCGACCCAAGAGTCATCGATACCTACATTATATTTAATTGATTACAATATATATTACTCCTTTACACCACCAAGTGCAACACCTGCAATAATATATTTAGAAAGGAAGAAGTACATTACGAGGATTGGAATAACAGTTGTGAAAAGTCCACAATAGATCTGACCCCAATCTCTTGACTTATCATTTGCCTTTAACGCCTGAACGTACATTGGCATTGTCTGCTTCTTTCTCTCTGTAGCAAGTATGATAGAAGGTGTATACAGGTTATTCCATGATGCAACGAATCCGAAGATTGCCTGAGTTGCCATAGCTGGCTTCAGAAGAGGAAGTACGATCGAGTTGAACGTATGAATTTCTCCTGATCCATCAATTCTGGCAGCCTCTACGATCTCTACTGAGAGGCCAGTCTCCATGTACTGCTTCATAAAGTAAACAGTTGTTGGTGCTGCGATCGCTGGAATGATCATTGCAAGATATGAACCATAAATATGTGTGAGGTTACATATCTTGATGAAACCTACGATAGATACCTGCTGAGGAATCATCATGATAGCATATATGAAGCCCCATGCAAAATTCTTTGCCTTGAAATTGTAAACTGTAACTGCGTAAGCTGTCAGAGAACCGAAGTAGATCTGAAGAGCTGTTGCAGGTACTGTGATAATTAACGAATTGAGCATAGCCTGAAGTACGTTTACTCCACTCGTCTTCGCACCACCCTCTAAAAGTCCCTTGAAGTTAGTGATGAACTGTGAGCCAGGAACAAGCTTTATTCCTGTAAGAATATCACTGGACTTAAGTGTTGAGTTAATTAACAAAATATAAAACGGTATGATTGACAGGAAACAAAGTATGATACAGATGACATATCTTAAAACCCTCGTTCCCGTTGCTTTTGATTCTGTCTGATCCAACTTTGTTCACCTACTTTCCTTGTTTTTCTGTTTTCTCTGATGTCAGCTTGTAGAACAGTAAGCTTATAATCAATGTGAATGCGAAAAGCATTACTGAGTAAGCTGCAGCTTTACCATAATCCTGTGTAGGACCTGCACTTACGTACTTCTTGATAAGCATAACTACTGTTGTTGTAGAATTGACATCCGATCCACCTACTCTTACAACCGGGTTACCTTCGTTGAAGAGCTGTGGAATATCGTACATCTGCAGACCACCGATAGCTGATGTTACAAGTGTGTACTGTAAGATCGGCTTGAGCAGTGGAAGTGTTATCTTAAAGAACTGCTGCTTTGATGTAGCACCATCAACACTGGCTGCCTCGTAAAGTGATGGATTGATACCGAGAATACCTGCACAAAGGACGATCATTGTATTACCATACCACATCCAGAACTGGATAAAAGCAATGATTATAAGTGATGCCCAGCCGTGATTCAGGATACCACCCTCATCACACCATCCCCAACTTCTGAACAGGCTCGTGATAGGTCCCTGAACCTCGAACATACCGTAGAAGAGAACGGCGATTGTAGCTGCTGTAATGATGTTAGGCATGTACATGATTACCTTGAATACACCCTGACCCTTTATCTTAACCTTGATGTCTGTGAACCAGGCAGCAAGAACAAGTGCGAGAAGGATCTGAGGTACGAAGTTTACCAACCACAGAACAACTGTTATAGCAAGTGCCTGCCAGAACTCACTTCCGGTCTTTGCAAACACATAATTGGTAAAGTTACCGAGTCCTACGCTTGTTGTCACATATCTACCATTCTTAGCTGAGTAGATAAATGAGTTGTAGAACGTATAGATAAGTGGATACAGCTGAAAGATAAGGAAAACAAGGAAGAACGGAATGAGGAACATCAAACCATACTTGCCGTATTCAACTGTCTTGTTCTTTTTCATAGTGTGATACGCCCCCTTAAAATATTGGTCTATAGTACACACGCACCAGCAACTTTCATTACTGATGCGTGCATTTTGTTACTTTATAGTTTTATCCTTTATTTTAGGGATAGATTACTTTGAGATACCAAGCTCTGAAGCACACTTGTCCTCGATGTACTTAACAGCATCATCAACTGATGTGTATGTATTTGAGTTGTAAGCTGTAGCTGCCTCGTCGATGAATGCCTTGATTGAAGCATCCTGGTATGTTGTGTTGCTGAGGTTGATTCCCTCTGCTGATGCTGCCCATACCTCGATTGGGTTCTGTCCGCCAAGGAATTTCTGAGCTGCATTGTCGCTTGAAAGCTCACCATTGATAAGTCTCTCGTTAGCTGCCTTGTTGTTTACACAGTCACCTGTCTTGTTTGTGATATCAACACCAACATCTGGATCACATGTTAACTCGTAAAGAAGGAATGCACAAAGCTCTGGGTTTGGTGTATCCTTACCAACCATTACGTATGTACCGCCCCAGTGGTATGATGTAGGGCCTGTAACAGCTCCCCAGTTACCATCTACAGCGCCGTTACCCTGCATTGAACCGATGAACCAAGGACATCCGAAGTAGCAGAATACCTTTGAATCATTTGCCATATCAGCAGCCCATGATGAATCCCAAAGGGCTGTGTTGTTTGAATATCCACCATCATAGATCTTCTTACCTGTCTCAAGGTACTCTGTAACTGCACCGTCAAGTGTAAGCTTCTCTGATGAACCGTCATCTGTTACCCAAGGCTGTGACTGAGTATCCCAGATAGCGTACTTAACATCTGAAGGACCAGATACGATCTTGTATCCAGCATTCTTTAACTTGTCTGCTGTCTCGAAGAACTTGTCCCAATCAGCAAGAGCTGCCTGAACTGTCTCAGGATCATCTGATCCAAGAACTTCCTTAGCAATGTCTCTTCTGTAGAATACAGAACCTGCTGTAGCCTGCCATGTAACAGCCTTAAGCTCGCCGTTGTATGTGCCATACTGCTTAGCGAAGTCATATGAGTTAGCCATAACATCATCTGTGAAACCAAGATCTGTAAGGTTAGCTGTCTTTGTGTCATCCTCTGACCAGTACTTAGCTACATCGTTATCAGCAGGGATAAGTGAAGGATACTTATCTCCACTTGTAAGAGCTGTATCAATAGCTGTCTTGTACTCATCTGTTGTTCCACCAACACCAAGTGTTACGAACTCAACATAGTCCTTGTACTCTGGGAACTTGTCAAGAACGACGTTCATCTTCTTTGAGAAATCCTCATCCCATGAGTAAGCGTAGATCTTCTTGCTGTCATCCCAGCCATCTGTGCTAGGTGCTGCAATTGCTCCTGTTGCTGAAGCATCTGCCTCTGTTGCCTCTGTAGCATCATCTGATGCTGCCTCTGTTGCCTCTGTCTTAGCCTCTGTTGTTGCCTCTGTTGTAGCATCATCATTTCCGCCACATGCAACGAGTGATAATCCCATTGCCATAGCTAATGAAAGTGCTAACGCCTTTTTGATTTTTCTCACAAAAAAACCCTCCTTTTAAATATGTGTGCTATTCCAATGCTATGCTCTAAAATCACCTTATCGAGCATATCCGGAATGCCGTGTCATGCTTTTTCATGACCTCTGTTGTGATTTTATTGACAACGTCCTTGTCAACATAGGCTTATTATAGGGCATATTATCTAATTTGGCAACCCCTTTTTTGAGTTTTTTTATCTTTTTTGCACATTCGCCTTTTTTTAAGCTAAAAAAATAACTAATTAAACTTTATCTATAAGGCGTGTATTTTATCATTTTTGTCAAATAGCCTATTTTTCGTACATTCCATGCGCCTTTCCGGCTAATATGGCAACTGTACTTTATATATAGAAAACAGCTTATTTACAAGGTTTTCTTTTAGTCATTATGTATAGTGCATGCAAAACCGATCTGTTTTATTGTGCAATTTTAAATTTTAGACTTTTTTCACTATTGGAGGGGTTCTGTTCTCCTCTTCTATATGTTAGTATACTATTATTAAATATATTTGACGCGGAAGACCGGACGCCCTCCGGCTCTTTTCGTGCAGAGGAGTTTTGAATGAGCAAAAAAGATAATACACAGGAAGAGGTGCTGGAAAGCACACAGAAGGATGCCCCGGATGACATTTTGATCCAGCCAAGGGGTGTCAAGCGTGAGGTGGCCGACGGTTTCTCAGATCCTAGATCTGCAGCGCCCAAAGCGGACCTTGCGACCGAAAACAGTCTTGAGCTTCACGCCATGACGAGATCAGAGCGCCGCAGATACAGACGGGCACAAAAAAAGGCTGAGACAGCGGACATGACACGCTCACAGCGTTTTCATTATTTTATAGACTGCAACAAATGGAAGATCATAGGAATACTGATGATCGTAGTGTCACTGGCCTGGATCTCACTGGCGGTATATTCCAATACCCGGCCGACGGTATTTGCATATGCGGTGGTCAACAGTCCTGATCCATGGAGCGTGGACACATCCGTTATAGACGACTATAAGAGCTACTATAATTATAAGGACTCGGACAAGATCAAATATATGCAGAACCTGCATTACGATCCGACTACATTTGACGCTGACTACGATGCAAATGGAACGGAATACTCTTCCTTCCCGCTGCTGTGCGAGGACAATGTATATGATGTGCTGATATCCGACAAGGCCGGAGTTGAGTGCTGCAGTTGGATAAATCTGATACATCCGCTTGATACATATGATGGCACTCTCAAAACTCTCTTCGAGGGAGAGCTCAAGGATCGTGTAGTAACGGCGCAGGATTCCGCAAATCACACTTCCGCATACGCAATAAACATCAGCGGAACGGATTTTGCCAACCGCATGAACCTGGGATACAACGATGTGTATCTCTCATTCCCGGGCAACAGCGAGGAGAATGTTGACCACATTATCAAGCTGTTGAATTACATTTTTGATCTTGGTATAGAATAAGAAAAAATGGCTGTGACATATTGTTGTGTCACAGCCATTTTTTCTGTCATGATCTGTATTCAGGTGATCATATATCAATATATCAGTCCTCTGAATCCATGTTCATGACCTGTCTCTTTCTGGCAAGCTCGTCATTTGCAAGATACTCATCGTATGTTGTCTGCTTGTCTATGAGACCTGTATTTGTAATCTCTATGATTCTGTTTGCAGTTGTCTGTACAAACTGGTGATCCTGTGAGGAGAACAGTACTACACCAGGGAACTTGATAAGTCCGTTATTGAGTGCCGTGATGGACTCCATATCGAGGTGGTTTGTAGGCTCATCGAGAATCAGGGTGTTTGAACCCATGATCATCAGCTTGGACAGAAGACATCTTACCTTCTCTCCTCCAGATAGGACCTTGACCTTCTTAACTCCATCCTCACCTGCAAAGAGCATTCTTCCGAGGAAGCCTCTTACATATGTGGCATCCTTCTCGTCTGAATACTGTGTCAGCCAGTCAACTATCACGAGGTCGTTGTCGAACTCCTTGGTGTTGTCCTTAGGGAAATATCCCTGTGAGGTAGTAACTCCCCACTTATAGCTTCCCTCGTCCGGTTCCTCCTCGCCTGCAAGTATCTTGAAGAGCATGGTGGTTGACTTGGTGTTCGGTCCGACAAATGCTATCTTGTCGTCATGACCAACCGTGAACGAGATATCATCCAGAAGCTTTTCTCCGTCAACCGTCTTGGAGATATGTGATACGGTAAGCACCTCGTTACCGATGTCTCTCTTTGGTCTGAAATCAATGTATGGATATTTTCTGCTTGATGGCTTGATGTCATCCAGCTCGATCTTCTCAAGGGCACGCTTACGGGATGTAGCCTGCTTGGACTTGGAAGCATTTGCCGAGAATCTCTGAATGAACTCCTGGAGCTCTTTGATCTTCTCTTCCTTCTTCTTGTTGGCTTCCTTCATCTGCTTGATCATAAGCTGACTTGACTCGTACCAGAAGTCATAGTTACCTGCGTAAAGCTGGATCTTGCTGTAATCTATATCTGCTATATGGGTACATACCTTGTTCAGGAAATATCTGTCATGCGATACAACGATAACCGTGTTCTCAAAGTTGATGAGAAATTCCTCAAGCCATGCGATGGCATCCATATCAAGGTGGTTTGTAGGCTCATCCAGAAGAAGTACATCCGGATTGCCAAAAAGGGCCTGGGCAAGAAGCACCTTGACCTTGAGTCCACCATCCAGATCCTTCATCAGGCTGTAGTGATACTCTGTGCCTACTCCAAGTCCGTTCAGGAGTGTGGAAGCATCTGACTCTGCCTCCCAGCCGTTCATCTCAGCAAATTCAGCCTCAAGCTCTGCAGCCTTGACTCCATCCTCGTCTGAGAAGTCCTCCTTCATATATATAGCATCTTTTTCCTTCATTATCTCATACAGACGCTTGTTGCCCATGATTACTGTGTCAAGCACCTGGTACTCATCGTATTTGTAGTGATCCTGCTGGAGAACTGAAAGTCTCTCTCCATCATTCATTGTCACATCACCCTTTGACGGCTCTATCTCTCCTGACAGGATCTTCAGGAAAGTTGACTTGCCGGCACCATTTGCACCGATCAGTCCATAACAGTTACCCTCTGTAAATTTGATATTTACATCCTCAAATAAAGCCTTCTTACCAAATCTCAATGTTACGTTATTCGCACTAATCATCGACGTATATACCTTTCACTATTTACTCTGTCTGCACACGCAGACGTCTCCATTTTCAGTGATTAAGTATATCAATACATGTCAGATGTGTCAACTTTACTTTATGTACAGAGCGGCGCTTTTCCTGCCCCGCTCCACTCTTCCATTCTGATATCCTTTACCAGAATTTTCTGGCTGCCAGCTAGAGATTCTTGACTATAGGATCATACAGATCAAGCTCACAGTACTCTGTGTCTGTAAAATGATCGCAGTTAAGACAACTCTTACCCGTCACATCGTTTGAAAGGCCCTTACAAGAACACTTCTTCTCATACGCACTGCATCTCTCTGCAACTTCTTTGTAGGTTTCTGTTGAACTTCTCATGATGTTCTCTCCTTTTTGCTATGCATTTTTCTGCTGCCTTATTATTGTGTGTCTTTTTCTGCTTTTTATTCCACATTTCATTCTTCGCTGATTCTTTGCCACATCAAGGTACGGATTCTTGACAATATGCTATATATTAAGTACAATCAGAATTAAAAATTTTTTAAATGATTGGAGATGAAATCTTGGACGCAGGTTCCATAATAAACATTATCATTCTGGTGGTGCTGATCGCACTGTCCGCATTCTTTTCTTCAGCTGAAACAGCACTCACAACGGTGAGTAAATTCTCGCTCAGGTCTCTTGCAGACAACGGCAACAAGCGGGCCTCACGGGTTCTCAAGGTCACAGAGAATTCAGGCAAGCTGATAAGCACTATTCTTATAGGAAATAACATTGTCAACATATCAGCATCTTCTCTCACGACCACATTCGTAACAAAGGCATTTGGAAGCTCTGCTGTCGGTATTGCAACCGGAGCCCTGACACTGATCGTTCTCCTCTTCGGAGAAATCACACCAAAGACCCTGGCTCAGCGTTATAACCTGAAGATATCGCTGTTATACATTGACATAATCCAGTTCCTTATGATAGTGCTCACACCTGTGATATTCATAGTGAATAAGATCGCTGATTTTATATTCTGGATCATAAGGCTCGACAAGGACGGCGGGAACCAGAAGATGACCGAGGATGAACTCATAAGCATGGTGAACGTCAGTGAGGAGGAAGGCGTCATCGAGGACAAAGAGAAGGAAATGATAACCAATGTGGTGGACTTCGGAGATTCCATTGCAAGGGATGTCATGATCCCAAGAGCAGATATGACCATCGCCTCTGTTGATATGGCTTATGATGATCTGCTGAAGCTCTACATGGAAGTACCGTATACGAGAATTCCTGTATATGAGGACTCCAGAGATAACGTGATCGGTATCCTTCATGTTAAGGATCTCTTCTTCTACAAGGCAACCCATGATATCAATAATTTCAGCGTTCGTAACATCATGAGAAAGCCACTGTATGTATATGAATATCAGAAGACCAATGATCTTCTGCACTCCATGAAGTCGGATTCCAATACCATGGCCATCGTGCTCGATGAGTACGGAATCTGCATAGGACTTATTACCATTGAGGATCTCATTGAGGAAATCATCGGAGACATCAAGGATGAGTACGACACGGAGGAACACAACAACATCATCAAGGTTGACGACACCCACTACAACGTCGATGGCTCCATCAAGCTGGATGATCTGAATGATGCACTGAATCTAAAGATAGAATCAGAGGACTACGACTCCCTCGGCGGTTACATAACCGAGCTGCTGGATCACATTCCAGCCAAGGGCGAGTCCGTCACCGACATCTCATGCATCTACAAGGTACTTGAGATGGACAAAAAGCGAGTCGCCAGAGTGCTTATCACACTGGCTCCGCAGGAGCCAGGCGACGCCGATGGCGAGTAAGTCAGCGCCGGGTGGCGGGATTATGCGCAAACAGACATTTTCGTTGAAAAAGATACAATTTTGTGATATTTCTCGAAGGAATTTACGAAAAGCACACAGGCTTGCAAAAGCTTGTGTGCTTTTCTCTTTTTTCGGCTCAAAAAGATACAATCGTCAAGCTTGCAGCCAGCTAGCGTCCTGAGCATTCTCTTTCCCCTTGATTTTTTAACAAATTAATACGTTTTATAGTAAAACAACCTTGTAATGTAGTTTTGAATACTATATAATATGTCGTGTTGATTCAAAATCAACTGTTTATATGCGGTATTACACACTTCATAAACAACACATACTGCACAAAACAGCACATGCTGCGTAAACAATGCATACTGCATACACAGCACGTACAACTGTTGGAATATGTCAATTTGTGAACGGTATTTATGAACAGCATTTTCGCACAGCAGTTCCTGTGCGTGCTCCAACTAATATAAGAGGTGTCTATATGGATAAAAAGACAAATATTAAAGACATAATATCAATGGCCGGTGGCCTTGATTATATAAACCCTAAGGATATTCCTTCCATTGACCTGTACATGGATCAGTTGACCACCTTCATGGAGGATCAGCTTGGAAAGAACAGGCGCAATGACGAGGACAAGGTGATGACCAAGACCATGATCAACAACTACACAAAGAACAATCTTCTGCCATCGCCTAACAAGAAGAGATATTCTAAGCAGCACCTTATACTGCTCATTTATATATACTACCTGAAGAACATGCTCAGCATCAACGATATACAGACTCTGCTTGAGCCTCTTATAGATGGTTATTTTGATTCCAACAAGGACGGAAAGGATATTTCTGATATATACGCCCACTTGTATGAGCATCTATCCCAGCATTACGGTGACATCATCAAGGATATCGTGAGAACAGCCAACAAGGCTGATGCCATGTACGATCCTGAGAAGGACTCCTATCTCCACGATCTCAGCATGATCTCACTTCTCTCAGTTGATATATATGCCAAGAAGAAATATGTGGAGCATCTGGTAGACAAGCTCAGACAGGAATCTGAGGAAGATGCCAAGGCGAAGGCTAAAGCCCAGGCACAGAAAGCCAGAGAGCAGGCAGCAGCCAAAGCCGCAAAGGCTAAGCAGCCACAGGCAAACGCCGCAGCCGAGGGCAGGAAAAAATAGTCAGCTTACGCACAACCAACAAGTATTGCGACCAGATTTCACAGGACTCCAGCCTGTAACACAAATAAAACCCCTGAACGATAAAATGTAATCGTTCAGGGGTTTTGTCTGACTACTTGTCGGTTTTCTCGTTGCTCTGCTTGTCATTCTGCTGGAAGCTCTTCATTCTTGAAAATACAAGCTCATATCCGTCCTTGCCATAATTCAGGGATCTGTTGACCCTGCTTATCGTGGCTGTGGATGCTCCGGTCTTCTCCGCAACCTCCAGATATGTGTTGTCTTCCTTCAGCATCTTGGCCACTGCAAAACGCTGTGCTATAGATAACAGTTCATTCACCGTGCATACATCCTCAAAGAAATTAAAGCACTCCTCTTCTGTCTCCAATGTAAGTATTGCCTCAAACAGATCCTGTACTGCCTCTGTATGTACTGTTTTTCCCATGTCTAAGCTCCTTTTTGACTTTCACGACTTTAGCGTGATAAAGTAATATATACTATATACCACTTTCTTATAATTTGCAATCTTTTTTGATCCAGACTGAAAGGCCTCTTCTGTTGACATAGAACTCGCCACAGCCCTCGTCATCTATCTTGATGTCATACTTGGCATTACCCATGACATCTGCAAAATGTGCTCCCGCAAACTGTCTGCCCACATACATTCTCTTGGTGCCGCCCATTCCATCGGACATGACAACCGCAAGTCCTGAATCCTTGTGCTCCTCGTCGCCCTCTCTGGTCCATCCAACAACCTCGCTGTGATCAAAGTAGTCGTGCTGAGTTCCGTATGCATATTTCTTTCTGAGCTTGAGCAGCTTATTCAGTATCGTCTTCTTCGACTTTACCTTAACCTGTGGTATTCCCGCATAGTCGCCGATATACAGGCACGGATAGCCCTGCTCTCTGAGCAGTATGACCGCATACGCCAGAGGCTTGAACCAATCCTCAACGTACGATTCCAGAACTCCTCCGACCTGGGATTCGTGGTTATCTACAAATGTAACAGCCTTCTCCGGATTGCTCATCATAAGTGAACCCTTAAGCAGATCTGCCATGTTATACTCTCCATCTGCCACAGATGCATCGTGGAAATTGAAGTGCAATGGCACATCGAACATGGATGCCTCATTGTCTGTGGCCTTGATATAGCCATTCAGATATTCTGTATTCCAGTGCCAGAAATCACCGACAGCAAATATGTCCTTATGTACATATTCCGGAGCCTCATCTGCGCCCTTCTTCTTAGCGGCTGTAGGGACATCAGATGTCGCTTCAATAAAATCCTTCACAAACCATGCAGGGATAGCCTCTGCCTCCTGGAATCTGAATCCGTCCACATCAGTGGTCTTCTCGTACCACTGAGCCCACGCCATGAGCTCGTCGTACACTTCCTGATTGTAGAAATCAATCTCGCTTCCAATTATATAATCATACTTGGAATATTCCTTGTTCGCCTCGTCATAATCCTTGCCCTCAAGAGCGCACACACGCTTCTTGAATTCTTCCTGCTTCCAGTCTATTCCCGCAAAATGCTTCCAGTTCCACTTGAACTTGGAATACTTTGACTTTCTTCCAGGAAATGTAAACTTTGAAAGTGCTCCCACAGTCTTCTTATTGCCGATCATCTGTGGAATATCTTTGGTGTTGAAGTCGGCTGCTGTAACCTTCTCTATCCTGTCAGCGCCGAGCTTCTGTCTGACCGCAATGTCCGCATAGACATTTATCCCCTGATCCTTCATAGCCTTTATAGCAGCTATATACTCATCCTTAGTTCCATATCTGGTTCCAACTGAACCCTTCTGGTCAAACTCTCCCAGATCATACAGATCGTACGGAGCATACCCCATATCTTCTTTGCCCTGTGCTCCCTTTGTAGCAGGCGGAAACCATACAGCCGTAGCCCCCATCTTCTTCAGAACCGCAGCGTCCTCTGCTGCCTTTTTCCATAAATCCTGGCTGTCGGTCGTATTCGCTGTAAAATACTGTACCAAAAGTCCGTTATCCTTCATCTCAATACCTCCGTTATTGGCTTTTAATCACCCTTATAAGTCATTATATCAAATCTGAATATATGAGTAAAGACCGACAAATAACAAAAAACATGCCCGCAGACTCCCCTTACCGGAGTGCCTGCAGGCATGCCAAAGACACTATGTACTGTAACGTATATATCTCGGATCACACACGCTGATCCATGCATGTATACACCACAGCTTATAGCTGTATTACATATTCTTGATTCTCTCTATAGCCTCAACTGTATTCTCATAAGTTCCGAATGCAGTAAGTCTGAAATATCCCTCACCGCTTGGTCCGAAGCCTGAGCCTGGGGTTCCGACTACATTTGCATTCTCAAGCAGATAATCGAAGAAATCCCATGATGACATGTTGTTCGGTGTCTTAAGCCAGATGTATGGCGCATTTACACCGCCTGATACAGTGTAGCCTGCATCCTTAAGTCCCTGTGAGATAACCTTTGCGTTGTTCATGTAGTATGCGATCTGAGCCTTTGTCTGAGCCTTGCCCTCGTCTGAGTACACTGCGTCTCCTGCTGCCTGAACAATGTATGGAGCGCCATTGAACTTTGTTCCATGTCTTCTTGCCCACAGGCTGTGCATTGACACGCCATCTGCGTCCTTCAGATCCTTTGGAACTACAGCATAGCCAAGACGTGTTCCTGTGAATCCTGCGTTCTTAGAAAAGCTCTTGAGCTCGATAGCGCATGTCTTTGCGCCCTCGCACTCATATATTGTATGAGGAACATCCTCCTCGCTGATATATGCCTCGTATGCAGCATCGTAGATGATGACTGCTCCGACCTTATTTGCGTAATCTACCCACTCCTGAAGCTGATCCTTCTTGATCGTTGCTCCTGTAGGGTTGTTTGGGAAACACAGATATATGATGTCAGGTGTCTTCTTTGGAAGCTCTGGCGCAAAGTTATTGTCCGCAAGACATGGCATGTAAATTACATCGCTCCACAACTCTGTGTTCTTGTCGTATGTTCCTGTTCTTCCTGCCATTACATTTGAATCAACATATACAGGGTATACAGGATCACATACTGCGATCTTGCTGTCTGCTGTAAATATCTCCTGGATATTTGCTGAGTCACTCTTTGCCCCGTCGCTGACAAATATCTCATCAGCAGATATGTCCACGCCTCTGTCAGCATAGTCGTTCTTTGCTATGGTGTTTCTGAGGAACTCATAGCCGAGATCAGGAGCATATCCCTTGAATGTCTCCGCAACTGCCATCTCGTCTACAGCCTTGTGAAGGCGCTCTATGATAGCCGGTGCAAGTGGCTGAGTCACATCACCGATACTGAGTCTTATAACCTTCTTGTCAGGGTGTGCTGCGCTGTACTCTCTCTGCTTTCTTCCAACTGTTGAGAAGAGATAACTTCCCGGAAGCTTTAAATAATTTTCATTTGCCTTAAACATATCTTTCCTCCTAATATATATCAGTCCAGCCTTCAAATACTTCCCTTGCCGGTCCTGTCATGTACATAGTTTCATTCTGCCTGTCGTAATCAATATCCAAAGTTCCTCCGAGCAATGAGACCTTTACCGAATCTCTCGTCCTGCCGGCAGCTATCCCCGCCGCCACAGCCGCACACGCGCCTGTACCGCACGCAAATGTCTCGCCGGAGCCGCGCTCCCACACTCGCATCCTCATATGATCTTCGTCAACGATCTGGACAAATTCTACATTTGTCCTGTTCGGGAACATGGGATGCACTTCCATCTCAGGCCCCAGAGTCTCCATCTGGCAGACATATATATCATCCACCCACACAACCGCATGGGGATTGCCCATGGATACCCGGACAAAATCCACGGTTTCATCAGGCAGAACAGCCATCTCGACAGCCGCACCTATATCCGGTCTGCCCATATCCACACATACCGCAACCACTCTTCCATCCTGCAGAATACATCTGAGCCGTTTTATACCCGCCTGTGTCTCCACAGTAAATTCCGTCTTCTCCGTCATTCCATGGTCGTATACATACTTGCCAAGGCATCTTATGCCATTTCCACACATCTCTGCCCTGCTGCCATCCGCATTGTATATATCCATATTAAAATCAGCCCTGGCCGAAGGTCCTATAAGTATCAGTCCGTCGCCCCCAATGCCCCTGTGCCTGTCACTGACAAGCCTGGCTAAGATCTCCGGATCATATACCTTTTCTCTGAAGCAGTTCACGTACACGTAGTCATTTCCAAGTCCTTCCATCTTCGTGAATCGCAATAGAAAGCCTCCCTCTTGATCTGTTTTAAAAACAATCTGAATTATCCAGTATCATATATGCCATCTCGACTATATTTATACCGTTATCCATGCTCTTCTTTTGCAGATATCTGTGAGCGCCCTGTTCATCATACTCAAAGTCGTGCATAAGCTTGAGTTTTGCCGCCTTGATGACCTTCTTCTCTTCCTTGGTTCTCTCCTTCGGCCTGGACTTTCTCTTTTTTCTCTCCCACAGAAGATTCTCTATTGTGAGACTTACGGTATTCACAAAGTCCATGGACTTTATCGGCATAGACAGACATACCACGCCGCTGTCCCGGACTTCCTCATAATTCTTCTTGCTGCTGAGCACGATCATGTCAAAATATTTCGGAATATAATTCTCAAGATCTGAATACATCATATCCAGGAATTTATATCCACATATTATGACTCCATCGTCACACGCATCCGCAGCCTGCGCCGCCTGGGCTCCGGTTGTACACACCTTTGTAACACTTATACCATTGCGAATGAGCAGGTTTTTTATACTCTTTGCTTCCTCTATTTTCGGAAAAACTATTATAACATTTACCAAATCAAAGCCCTCTCAATCGTGTATGTATAGCTATTATCAAATATATAGGTAAGCAGACCTTTCGCTCCGCTTACCTATACTACTCATCATTTTATATTGTTCGTGTATAAGATCAGACTTTGTACAGATAGTTTGAAATCTCCCAGTCTGTAACCTGTCTTGTGTACTCATTCCACTCATCCATCTTGGCACTTGTATATCTCTCGAAGATGTGTGAACCAACTGCCTCCTTCATGAAGTCGCTCTCGCTCATGGCAAGAGTTGCCTCTCTGAGGTTTGCAGGAAGGCTGTGGATATGACGTGCCTTCTTCTCCTCTGCAGTGAGGTTGAATATATTTGTATCTACACTTGGTGGAACTGGAAGCTGACGCTTGATTCCGTCAAGTCCTGCTTTAAGGCATACTGCCATGGCAAGGTATGGGTTAGCTGTTGGATCCGGACATCTGAGCTCAACTCTTGTTCCTGCACCACGTGCACTTGGAATTCTGATAAGTGGACTTCTGTTCTTTGCTGACCATGCGATGTAAATAGGAGCCTCATAGCCTGGAACAAGTCTCTTGTATGAATTTACAAGTGGGTTGGTGATGGCTGTCATCTCCTTCATATGCTCCATGATTCCGGCGATGAACCAGTAAGCCTCCTGGCTAAGTCCGAGCTTATCGTTCTCATCTGCAAATATGTTCTTGCCATCCTTCTGGAGCGACATGTTCATATGCATACCTGAACCGCATACGCCATACTTTGGCTTTGGCATGAATGTTGCGCAGAGACCATGTCTCTTGGCAATAGTCTTTACAACCAGTTTGAATGTCTCGATGTTGTCGGCGGTTCTCAAAGCCTCACCGTACTTGAAATCTATCTCATGCTGTGCAGGAGCTACCTCATGGTGTGATGCCTCGATCTCAAATCCCATCTGCTCAAGAGTAAGAACCATATCTCTTCTCGCATTCTCACCGAAATCCAGTGGTCCGAGATCAAAATAGCTTGCTCTCTCGTATGTGTTAGTTGTAGGCATTCCGTTCTCATCTGTCTGGAAGAGGAAGAACTCACACTCAGGACCTACATTCATAGTGTAACCCATCTCTTTTGCCTCAGCCAGAGCTCTCTTAAGTACATATCTTGGATCGCCCTCAAATGGTGTTCCATCAGGCTTATATACATCACATATAAGTCTTGCAACCTTTCCCTGCTGTGGTCTCCAAGGGAATGTCTCATATGTATCATAATCAGGATACAGATACATATCTGACTCCTCAATTCTCGCAAAGCCCTCTATAGAAGAACCGTCGAACATGATCTTGTTGTCAAGTGCCTTCTCTATCTGGCTTGAGGTTATCGCTACGTTCTTAAGGTCACCAAAAATATCTGTGAACTGAAGTCTTATAAACTCAACATCATCTTCTTTGACCTTTTTCAGTATGTCTTCCTTTGTGTATTTTCCCATCGTTATACTCCTTTTCTACACATTGTTTGATCCTCTGCATGTAAATCCCTATGAGTTTTTCTCATAGCTAGAGTTATAATAAACTTTGACAGAACTTTTGTCAACACAGATGAACGGTTGAGCAAATGTATATTCTGTCATAATTCTCTATCGAAGATCTCTCTTCCTGAATGTCAACCACGTTGCCACTATCATCACCGCGCCATACGCAGCGGCCACTGCCAGGGATATTCCCGCGTGACTCCAGTCTATATCGACCTGACTCATCTCCCTCACAGAGCTGAACGGCATATAGCCCAGTATTTTCTCCAGAACATCCGACTGGAACAGCACAGGCATGATCTGCACGCCGAGATCCACCAGGAAAAACAGCAGCAGATTCACGGATACGGACGCTGCCTTGGACGTCAGCGCAAATGCAAGGAATACGCATGTCATATATAACATCGTAAGCACAAAGCCCTCGCACGCTATCGATCTCAGCATATATCCCGCCACATTCAGGGTAAATGCCTTTCCAAAGCCTCCACAAATGCATCCTCCTATGGTATATACAAGTATGTCCTCAAGAGAGAGTATCCATATCGCCACTATATATACTATGATCTTCGAAAACATTATATGTGCCCTGCTGTGTCCCTGGGCTATCGCACACTGGATATCCCTGGACTTGTAATCGCTGGTGATGAGCGACGCCGCAATAAATCCAAACAGCATGCCGGACACTGAGCTTCCAGAAAACGAGCCCAGCAGATACTGGAACTGAAAATCTCCCGTGAGTTCTATTCCGAGAATATCTCCAACCAATCCCACCGAGATCAGATATATTATATCCTGGACAAAGAAAACTATCAGGCACACCCTGAAGCCCAGGCTCTTATACAGCTTATAAAATTCAGCCGACAACAGTTCACGCATAATGAGCACCCCCTATCCTGTGAATAAAGTAGTTCTCAAGGCTCTCCTCCTCGAGATGGTACTCACTGACAAACACCCTCTCATTGTAGAGAACCCATGCCAGCTCGTCTGAGTTTACCGGCTGGTCCACGATTATCTCATCGCCATTCACATACACATTCACTATATTGTATCTCATAGCAAGTATATCAAGAACCTTCTTCACATCATTGGTGCGCAATCTCAGTCTCCTGTGGCACTTCGCGTCAAGCTGCGCTGCAGAGAGGCAGTCTATGATCTGTCCTCTGTCTATCATTATGTAGTCCGTTGCCAGCTCGTGAAGCTCTGTGAGTATATGGCTGGATATAAGTATCGTCACACCAAATCTCTGATTTATCTGCTTGAGAAGATTTCTTATCTCAACTATTCCAACCGGATCAAGTCCGTTTATCGGCTCATCCAATAGCAGGAGATCCGGACCTGACAGCATGGCACAGCCAATCGCCAGCCTCTGTTTCATTCCCATCGAATAATTCCTAAACTTCTTCTTGCCAACGCCCTGCAATCCAACATTTGCTATGGTCTGCTCGATGAGCTTGTCGTTCTTTATCCCCCTCAGCTTCATATTAAGCTTTATGTTGTCTCCAGCATTATAATTGTCGTGCAGTCCGGCATGTTCGCACACCGTTCCTATCCTCTTTCTGGCATTCACCAGCCCCTTGCTGTCACTGGCGCCAAATAATTCTATCTCTCCCTCGTCAGGAAACAACAGACCATTGATATGATTGATCAGGGTAGTCTTTCCTGCCCCGTTCTGTCCTATAAAGCCATATATCTTCCCCCTTTCAAGAGATATATTGACATTGGACAAAACAGTATTCTTTCCAAATGTCTTCGTGAGTCCGCTTACTCTCACAACATTCTCTGCCATTTATCCCCCACCTTTCTGTCCTCATAAAATACGCCTACAGGAAATAATATTCTATGAATTTACACAAAAACCCGTCATCCAGCACATAGCTGAACAACGGGTCCTTTATATACTTATCAATGATAAGAATTAATCCTGAACGTATGGTAATATTGCGATCTGTCTAGCTCTCTTAACAGCAATTGTGATTGCTCTCTGATGCTTAGCACATGTTCCTGTGATTCTTCTTGGAAGGATCTTACCTCTCTCTGAGATATACTTTCTGAGTGCGTTTGAATCCTTGTAATCGATCACAGCCTCTTTATTAGCACAATACTCGCAGACTTTCTTTCTTCTACGGATATTTCTTCTCTTCATTGGAGCGTCAGCTCTATCAGTCTTATTGTAAGCCATTGTATTTACCTCCTATTTTACTTGAATGGTAAATCGTCCTCAATACCTTCCGGTATACTCATGAAGCCCTCAGCTCCTGCATTGCCAGGTGCCGGTCTTCCTGCTGGCTGATATCCACCGCCTGATGCCTGTCCGCTTGCAGCCTTGCTCTCAGCAAACTCCTGCTCCTCAACAACAACATCAGTTGTGTACACCTTGTTACCATCCTTATTCGTATAGCTTCCAGTCTGGATTCTACCTGTTATAGCAATCTTCGTTCCCTGCTTCAGGTACTTCTCTGCAAACTCAGCGCTCCTGCCAAATGCAACGCAGCCGATGAAATCTGCACTCTGGTCGCCATTTCTATTGAATCTTCTGTCTACAGCCAATGTGTATCTTGCAATAGCCATCTGGCCATCACCTGTGTTTGACTGTGAATATCTAACTTCCGGGTCTCTTGTGAGACGACCCATCAATATTACCTTGTTCATTATAGAATACCTCCTATTACTCGGCGTCTAATCTAACGCAAAGATATCTAAGAACTGATTCCATAATACGAATGTTAGCCTCAAGCTGAGCTGGAACTCCAGCCTCTGCATCAAACTGAATGAAGTAGTAGTATGCTTCGCCCATCTTCTGAATCTCGTAAGCAAGCTTCTTGAGTCCACACTCGTTAACTTCTGTAATTGTTGCGTTAGCCTTCTCAATATAAGACTTAACCTTATCAACTACAGCTGTTCTGGCTTCCTCATCAATCTTTGCACTAACAACTAAAGTTAATTCATATTTGTTCATTACATTGCACCTCCTTATGGTCTCTGGCCCACAGTCATCTGTGAGCAAGGAAAATATGATTAATACATCACAAGTTCAGATACTATCATATTTTTCCAGCCAATTCAAGCATTTTTTCTATGATCATCCCAAAAATTCTGTGGCATGCTTTCTCGACCACAAAGGGAACATGCTTCTCTGGCATCTGTAGTTCTCTCTCTGCTCCACGCTCACCGCGCTGAAGAATGTTCTCCACATATCTGTGTAATCATCCTCCATATATTCTGCACTGCCCAGCGTCTCCATCTCCTGATCTGTAAGCCGCCTCACATACATATCCGAATCCACCGGATGCACCACGGCGTAACGTCTGCCATCATCCACTATCAGCCAGTATTCTGACGGCATCCTGTCCGCAAAATGACTGGCGACAAGAAGCGCAACATCGTCCTTTGGTTCTATATGACATACATACACCCGCCCCTGGACAACAGTGAATCTGGCTATCTCCCTGAATAGATGTGCCTCGTTGCTCACACTCCGCCCAAGCTCCATGATACGCATCACCTCCGGACTTATGAGCATATGTTCCACCTTCCGCCCCTCGGCAAATGCCAGTATCAGATATCTGTACACAGTGTCCAGTGCATCCTCCTGATGCGACAATAGTGCATTGAATACGTTGCGGTACACCAGCCAGGATACCTTCTTCACAGACCGGGTAAACTTCTGCACCTTGTCCGCATCCGGCTCGACATGTATATAGTCAGCGAACATATCCAGTTGTTCCACAGGCTCCTTCATAAGCATCACATGGTCGTGTCCGACCTGCAGTGCCATACTCCACGCCTCATATATGCATGTAGCCATATCGTCATATCTGTCTCTGCATGTGAAAACCTTCATATTGTCCATAACTTCCACCTTCACGCCTTCATTCCTATATCAAATAAAGTCATCTGTCTATACTGTTCATTGCCGTGTGATGCCTGCCAGTTCTCTCCCCGGCTCAGATCCGTCATCTCCCTGACAATGTAATCCCTCTCTATAGGGATCCTGTACATCATACGTCCGCCACACGTTATAAAATAATGTGCTCTCTTAAGCACCACCCCCATCTTCTTCAGATTATCGAAATCCAGACTTCCGTATCTGCGGGCTCTCACTATCCTGCCCGCCGACTTCGGCCCTATGCCGGGAATCCTGAGAAGCAGATCATACGGTGCCGTCTGCACCTCCACCGGGAACTGGTCAAGATGCCTCACTGCCCAGTTGCACTTCGGATCCATTCTCTGATCGAGGTTCGGCTCGTTCTCAGACAATATCTCCTCAGCGTGGAATCCATAATATCTGAGCAGCCAGTCCGCCTGATACAATCTGTGCTCACGGAGCAATGGAACCGCCGTATCCAGCGCAGGGAGTGCCGAGTCCTCGTTGATCGGTATATACGCGGAGTAGAACACACGCTTCAGATCGTATCGCTGATACAGTCTCTGGGCTGTGTGTATGAGCGTGTAATCCGACTCTCCGCTGGCTCCAACTATCATCTGTGTGCTCTGTCCCGCCGGGGCAAATGCCTGTCTCCTGTCTGTATCTCCAAACATGACAGGGAGGGGCGAAGAGGCAGCACCGATGTCTCTTTTATCAGAGGTCATTCCATCTGTGAGTGCCTCTGCTGCTGACATCTGCAGAGCACCATGTCTTTCCTGCCCTGCCAGCTCTGCTTTGTATGCGGTCAGATCCTTCTGCAGATTCTTCTCGTTGAATATGCTTCCAGTAAGGTATCTGTTGATACCGCTCCTCTCCATACGCGCAGTCTTGCCCACCGCCAGCCTGTGGGATTCTATGGTGCTCGTCAGCTTGCCCATGGGATCAAGTATAGTTCCAAAGCTCTTGTTCGGTGCCAGCCTCTTCAGGCTCTCCTCAGTCGGCAGCTCCATATTAACACTTATCCTGTCCGCTAAATATCCCACCATACTTATTAGTTCATCCGATGCGCCCGGGATGGTCTTCACATGGATATATCCGTTGAACCTGTACTTCGTTCTGAGAAGATACAGAGTCTCGCACATCCTCTGCATGGTGTATGTGGGATCTCTGAGCACACCAGAGCTCAGGAACAGTCCTTCTATATAATTCCTCTTATAAAATTCTATGACCAGCTCACACAGCTCCGCCGGCTCAAACGTAGTCCTTGGCACATCGTTGCTCCTGCGGTTCAGGCAGTACTTGCAGTCATATACACAGTGGTTCGTCATAAGGACCTTAAGCAGCGATATACATCTTCCATCCGCTGCAAAGCTGTGACATATACCACATGATACACTGTTGCCCAGGGCTCCCTTCTGTCCCTTTCTGTCCACTCCACTGGATGTACACGCCACATCATACTTCGCCGCATCCGCCAGTATATTCAGTTTTTCTTTCGTTGTAAGTCCTGTAATTATCTCGTTCATGCATAATATTATACGAACATTTGTTCGGTATTGCAAGAGGTAATTTCTGGTTGCCGGTTAAAGCATAATATTACTTATGGATGGCGCAGACAAAAAAAAGACCAGACACACTCTGAACGAATGTATCCGGTCTTCTCTATGCGAAAGGCTCTGGACTATGACAGCTCCTTTCTTCTATATGATCCTAAGCTATATCTTAGAGCTGTGGGCCTGCTGCAACTAATGCCTTACCTGCTGCATTACCCTCGTACTTAGCAAAGTTCTTCTGGAATCTTGCTGCAAGATCCTTAGCCTTTGTCTCCCACTCTGAAGCATCAGCGTATGTGTCACGTGGGTCAAGGATTGCTGGATCTACGCCAGGAAGCTCTGTTGGAACCTCGAAGTCGAACATAGGGATCTTCTTTGTAGGAGCCTCATTGATAGCACCGCTGAGGATTGCATCGATGATTCCTCTTGTATCCTTGATTGAGATTCTCTTGCCTGTTCCATTCCATCCTGTGTTGACAAGGTATGCCTTAGCGCCGCTCTTCTCCATCTTCTTAACAAGCTCCTCTGCATACTTTGTAGGATGCAGCTCGAGGAATGCCTGACCGAAGCAAGCTGAGAATGTAGGTGTTGGCTCTGTGATACCTCTCTCTGTACCAGCAAGCTTTGCTGTGAATCCTGACAGGAAGTAGTACTGTGTCTGCTCTGGTGTAAGGATTGACACTGGAGGAAGTACTCCAAATGCATCTGCTGAAAGGAAGATTACGTTCTTTGCAGCTGGTGCTGATGATATAGGTCTTACAATGTTCTTGATGTGATCTATTGGGTAAGATACACGAGTGTTCTCTGTTACGCTCTTATCAGTGAAGTCAATCTTGCCGTTTGCATCAAGTGTAACGTTCTCAAGAAGTGCATTTCTCCTGATAGCGTTGTAGATGTCTGGCTCTGAATCCTTGTCAAGGTCGATAACCTTAGCGTAGCATCCACCCTCGAAGTTGAATACGCCGTTGTCATCCCAGCCGTGCTCATCATCACCGATGAGGAGACGCTTTGGATCTGTTGAAAGTGTTGTCTTACCTGTTCCTGAAAGGCCGAAGAAGATAGCTGTGTTCTCACCGTTCATATCTGTGTTAGCTGAGCAGTGCATTGAAGCCATTCCCTTAAGTGGAAGGTAGTAGTTCATCATTGAGAACATACCCTTCTTCATCTCTCCGCCGTACCATGTGTTAACTATAACCTGCTCATGGCTTGTGATGTTGAATGCTACACATGTCTCTGAGTTAAGTCCTAACTCCTTGTAGTTCTCAACCTTAGCCTTTGAAGCATTGTACACTACGAAATCTGGCTCGAAGTTCTTAAGCTCTTCCTCAGTTGGCTTGATGAACATGTTTGTTACGAAATGAGCCTGCCAAGCAACCTCAACGATGAAACGGATAGCCATACGAGTATCAGCATTTGCTCCGCAGAATGCATCAACTACGAAAAGTCTCTTGTTTGAGAGCTCCTTCTTTGCAAGATCCTTAACTGACGCCCATGTCTCCTCTGTCATTGGATGGTTATCGTTCTTGTACTCATCTGATGTCCACCATACAGTGTCCTTTGAGTTCTCATCTACTACGATATACTTATCTTTAGGTGAACGGCCTGTATAAATACCAGTCATAACGTTAACTGCGCCGAGCTCACTAACCTGTCCCTTCTCGTATCCCTGAAGGTCAGCCTTTGTCTCTTCCTCGAATAACAATTCATATGAAGGATTGTGTACGATCTCTGTTGTGCCTGTAATGCCATACTTAGTTAAATCAACTGTTGCCATTTTTCTTAACTCCTTTTCTTTAAATGTATTTCATTGATAGGGGCATTCCGCCGTGTCCTGCTGACACCGCGGTTATACCGCACTCAATAATCTGAAAATAAATATGAACATTTACTCTCATATTCAGTTGAAAGTATACCCAATTAGTCAAAATAAATCAATATGATTATTGAGTTTTTTTTGTAGTTTACAGAAACTTCTCAATTATAATCTGAATTTTATATTTATTACTTGCATAACCTAAGACAATGAGCTTCCACGTCTCTTCTCAAGGAATTTTGACTTCACTATCAGAATATCACCTGTCTGTATCTTCAGATCACCTGTCGGCAGTATAGACATATTATCCCTGAGTACCATATATATATTCACACCATACTCCTCCGTAGCCTGGAGTATGGTCCTGCCGCAAAACTTGCTCACATCATCTACGAGCAATTCTCCAATCTCGTCCACATCAACAACTTTGGACTCCTCGTTGGCATTGTTCTGATACTGCTCTACAAATCCGGCGCTTATGATACCTGTAGGTATCGCTACCAGCAGAACTCCCATAAATGCTATGACTATCGCCATGCATTTGCCCAGCAGCGTGATCGGGTAAATGTCTCCATACCCCACGGTAAGGACTGTCGATACCGCCCACCATATGCCGCTGAAGGCGTTGCTGAACACTCCCGGCTGTGCGGCATGCTCAGTGCTGTACATACACAGGCTGCTCGCCATCATCAGTATAAATATGATGAACATGGACGATATGATCTGTCTGCTCTTTCTCAGCAGGACTATCTTAATGACATTGAAGCTGTCGTACTTTGAATTGATCCTGAAAAGATGGAATATACGGATCACCCTGAGCATCCTGAACGCCACGAAGCCAGACAGAAAGAACACTGGTATGATCGTGAGCAGATCCACAACTCCGTCATATGATATGAGGAACTTTCCTATAGCCTTTCCTCTGGTGCATGTGGGATACAGGAAATCCGCCGTCCATATGCGGAGAATGTACTCAACACAGAATATGCCTGTAGTCACCCACTCGATAACACTCAGCAGCCCATAATATGGTTCAAGCTGATCGTAGGTCTGCAGGAACATCACCGATATGTTCGACAATATGACACCCACTATGAATATGTCAAATGCCCTGCTCGCCAGATTGCTTTTGTCCCCTATCTGTATTATGTCAAATATTTGCTTTTTGAGTTTTGTCTTGTTTACCGCCATTGCTCTCCTCTTATATATCTATTTGTCCTTGAGAATGTCCATCATCTCATCTATCATCTCTTCGTCCTGAAGCCTGAACTTGATCTCCACGCGTCTCGACGCTGCCATGTCCACTGCTTATGATGCCGTTGCTCTCCGTCAGACAGTACTTTGCCACTGAGAACGCTCGCTGCTGTGAAAGTTCAAGATTGTATATGTAGAAACCATTCGTATCCGTGTGTCCCTCTATGATTATCTCCGAAACGTATTCCCTGTAATCATCGCGCAGAAGCACACTGCAGTACTTCGGCAGGAACTGGTTGATGGTAAGCATACACGAATATACCACCCGTTATGGCAAACATACACACACTTATAATCGCCCTATCTCCTATCATAATTAAAAAGAGGCTGTTTTACCAGTTGAAATACTTACTCCTTTACCTGTTATTTACATATTTATGCGGGATTTACATGTTTTTACAAGGCTCTGTGCATACCGCACAAATGGCCATTTTCTTTTTGTGCACTTTGAAAAATGTGTCATAAAATCTTTAAATTTTGAAGATTTTATTTTGCAAAACGTTTTTTTTCTGTACATATTCTGTTCATATTTTGTGTATATACTGAACTCAGTTGTTCAAGAGAAAGTAATTTACTCTTAGTTGTTTAAGTTGTTGTTTAAAAAAGAACCGCCTAGCAATTCAGGTGGTTCTTTTTTTGCGCACAAAATTATCTCTTATTTAGCAAAAAAGGCTGAAAAGATACAATTTCTTCAGATTTTGTATCTTTTCAGCCTTTTATTTTGATTTAGAGATAATTTTGTGTGCAGACAAACTCATCCGCCACCAAAAGATCCCAGCTTTATAACTCTACACTGCAAATTACTCCGTAGGAAGCTTAGCCTTCTCGAATATCTCAACAACCTTGTCGTCAGGCTTCTTTGTGAGAAGTGATACGACGATAGCTGTGATGAACGCTGCTGCAAATCCAGGAACGATCTCATAAAGTCCTGTTGGTGTTGCAAGGAACTTGTACCAGAGCATGTCAACAGCAAATCCGACTATGATAGAAGCAAGTGCTCCATTGTAATTCAGTCGCTTCCAGTACAGTGACAGAACGATGACCGGTCCAAATGCCGATCCGAATGCGCCCCATGCATTTGACACGAGTGCCATGATACCCTCGCAGTCCGGATTCATCGCTATGGCAAGTGCCACAACTGAGATGATGATTACCACAATTCTTCCTGCCCAGAGCATCTCCTTGTCAGATGCACTCTTTCTGAATATAGGCTTGTACACATCAGACGAAAATGCTGATGATGAAGCAAGGAGCTGTGAATCAGCTGTACTCATGGACGCTGCAAGGATAGCTGAGAGAAGTATACCAGCTACAAGTGCAGGGAACACGCCTCTTACAAGTCTGATGAATACCTGTGAGTTATCTGTAAGTCCACCGCCAAGATACTTAAGGCCGACCATACCAACTACGGATGCCATAACGAGGATGATTCCCGTCCAGCAAGTACCGACTATTCTGGACTTCTTCATCTCCTTCTCTGACTTGATCGAAATGTATCTTATAAGAATATGTGGCATACCCATATATCCAAGTCCCCATGCAAGTCCTGATATGATATTGATCACACTGGTCTTGTCAAATGAACCACTTATAAGGGCATTGTAATAATTGTCTGGAATGACAACATCAGGTGCTATAAAGCCAGCGCCCTGCATGGTGATGACCGCAATGATAGGTGCGATCATGAGAGCTGCAAGCATCAGAAGTCCCTGGAAGAAATCCGTCCAGCACACTGCATTAAAACCACCAAGGAATGTGTACACGATGATGATGACTGCAGCGCCGATCATGGCTGTATTCCTGTCGATGCCCATAACAGTATTGAACAGAGTACCGCAGGCCGATATACTTGACGCAGCGTATATACAATATGCAACCACAAATATAACTGCACATATTATGAGAAGCAGCTTATTGTCTGACTGAAAACGATTTGTCAAATACTGAGGTATAGTGATCGAATCGTTGTACGCTATCGAGAATCTTCTGAGTCTCGGTGCTATGAATATCCAGGCACATGCTGTTCCGATGAACAGACCAACTGATATCCACATGTTGCTGAGTCCTGTCGCATAGAATGCTCCGGGCAGTCCCATGAGAACCCACGCACTCATATCAGATGCTCCGGCGCTGAGTGCAGCCACCAGACCATTCATATCTCTTCCTCCAAGAAAATAATCCTTCTCGCCGGCATTCCCCTTGGATTTGAAGAAGAAATAAATTCCTACACCGATTACCAGGACAAAATACGCTATAAACGCAATCATCTCGTAAACATTCATTAGTTAATCCACCTTCCATAATAATTATAATTTATCTGCTCCGCACCAACTTTACCACTGCAGTGCAGTATCTCACTGTCAGCGCACATAACAAAGCAAATTCTACACGGAAACATACCAAAATGCAAGGTTTTTCAGCATTTGGCGATTTTATCTGTTTTGCCAGTTTCCCGGCGGCAGGCCTCACAGCTGATGTCTGCCGCCGCAAGTCTCCCAAGATTCCTGCCTGCCCCCCGCCTGACTCCTGCCTGATCACTGCCTGATAAAACAGCCGGCTCACAGCGACATGCCCGGTCTCGATCCCGGAAAGCTCGCCATTAAGCCGGCTGTTTTATTCTCTCTATAGTCTTCCGCTCTCAAACATTTCAGTCCTGTGATTCGTCTGACTACTCAATCTTACCGATTAGAATCCGATATGTCTGTTATCTGTGATCCTCTTTGCCTTGCCCTCTGAACGTGGAATGGTCTTAGGTGGAACCAGTTCAACCTTTGCGCTGATAAGCAGTGTCTGCTTGATATCTGTCTTGATGCGGGATGCAATAGCCGCAAGCTTTGCAGCATCGCCCATATCCACATCTTCCTTGAGCTCTACCTGAACTGTCAGCTTATCCTGTGAATTCACACGATCAACCACGATCATATAATGAGCTGAAGCCTCCTCCACGCCGAGAAGGACTGACTCTATCTGACTAGGGAATACATTTACACCACGGATTACAAGCATGTCGTCTGTACGGCCTGTGATACGGCTCATCTTGACTGTTGTTCTTCCACATGCACATGTGCCGTGTGTAAGTGTACATATATCATGTGTCCTGTATCTGATCATAGGTGTACCTGTCTTGGTAAGGGTTGTAAACACAAGCTCTCCAGGAACTCCGTCTGGAAGCGGCTCCTCTGTGACCGGATCAATGATCTCTGCAAGAACATGATCCTCGTTGATGTGCATTCCGTTCTTCTCAAAGCACTCAAATGCAACACCAGGTCCACCGATCTCTGTTAGTCCATATATATCAAATGCATCGAAGTCAAGAAGCTCCTCAAGGTGCTGTCTCATCTCCTCTGTCCAAGGTTCTGCTCCGAAGTAGCCTGACTTGATCTTCAGTTCTGATGGATCGATGCCCATCTCCCTGATGGTCTCTGCAAGGTATGTAGCATATGAAGGTGTACAGCAAAGCATGGTTGCGCCGAGCTCTTTCATCATCATGATCTGTCTCTGTGTGTTGCCTGATGACATCGGAACTACCATGGCACCAACCTTAGTCGCGCCCTGATGTGCTCCAAGTCCACCTGTGAACAATCCATAACCATAAGCTATCTGGATGACATCATCCTCTCCGCCACCAGCGCACTTGATAGCTCTGGCTACCATCTCCGTCCACACATCTATATCGTTCTGGGTGTAGCCAGCTACAACAGGCTTACCTGTGGTTCCTGATGAACCCTGGATTCTGATGATGTCCTTCCTGTCTGCTGCAAACAGTCCAAATGGGAAGTTATCCCTGAGATCTGTCTTCTGCATAAATGGCAGCTTGACGATATCGTCTATGCTGTTTATATCCTCCGGCTTTACTCCCGCCTCGTCCATTCTGGCTCTGTATGCCGGTACATTTGCATATTCAAGTTCTACTGTCTTTCTAAGTCTCTCCCCCTGAAGCTTTCTTCTCTCCTCAGGATCCATACACTCCATCTCTTTATTATAGATGTAATGAATCTTCTTCTGTCTCATAACTTCACTGTCCTCCATAAGATAACTCAAATCAGCATTTGTGCAACCTGCTGATTTTGTATGACACTTTAGCGCGCCAAACAACTAAATTGTACATACATATGTGGGCTGTGTCAAGGAAAAGCCATCAATCGCAGTACATTTTCCGTATATTTTTGAGAGAGCTTCGAATATTTGCGGTCAAATGGCATATTTGCCTGATAGATTACTCTTGCATTCCGGGTTTTCAGGTCGTATATTATTATCTGACAACAAAAAGAGGACGCGGGAGCTTGTAGTACAGGCTGAGAGGAAGGTGTGACCTTCGACCGGAAACCTGATTTGGATAATGCCAACGTAGGGAAGCCTGATAGCAGACGTTTGTTAAAGTGCAGACTTTATTGGAGTTACCAAATCGGTAACTCTTTTTTTGTGCAGATAAAAGACTTTGGAGGAAAGGGCTATGGTAACAGTGAACGGAAAAGATCTCGACATTGCCGGGCAGAATCTGGCGGCATTTCTTGAAGAATCCGGCTACAAACCGGTGCGCATAGTTGTTGAGATCAACGAAGAGATCATACCGAGAGAGACATACGCAGACATTACATTTAACGACGGCGACTGTGTGGAGGTCGTGAGTTTCATGGGAGGAGGAGCATTATAATGAAAGAAGACAAGCTGATAATCGGAGGACATGAATTCAATTCAAGATTTATTCTGGGTTCAGGAAAGTATTCCATGAAGCTGATCGAATCAGCTATAAAAGACGCAGGAGCAGAGATCATCACTCTGGCCGTCCGCCGTGCAAACACAAAGGAAGAGGAAAATATTCTCGATTTCATCCCGGAGGGAGTTACTCTCCTGCCAAATACAAGCGGCGCGAGGAACGCCGAGGAGGCCGTGCGCATAGCAAGGCTTGCAAGGGCTCTGGGCTGTGGAGACTTCGTCAAGGTGGAGATCATGCGCGACAGCAAATATCTCCTTCCCGACAACCAGGAAACGATAAAGGCAACCGAGGCACTGGCAAATGAAGGATTTGTGGTACTGCCTTACATGTACCCGGACCTGAATGCCGCCCGTGATCTAGTAAATGCGGGAGCCGCAGCGGTCATGCCACTGGCATCACCTATAGGTTCCAACAAAGGACTAGCTACCAAAGACTTCATCCAGATCCTCATCGACGAGATCGAACTTCCGATCATAGTTGACGCCGGTATCGGAAGGCCATCCCAGGCATGTGAAGCCATGGAGATGGGCGCTGCCGCCATCATGGCAAACACTGCCCTCGCCACAGCCGGAAATCTGCCACTCATGGCATCGGCATTCAAGGACGCGATAAATTCAGGCCGAAAGGCTTATCTGGCAGGTCTTGGAAGAGTTCTCACCAGAGGGGCATCCGCTTCAGATCCACTGACCGGATTCCTGCATGACTAAGGGGGTGCACTCAGATGGAAAACCACTTTCTGATAGACTCGGAATATCTTTCGCCGGAAGCGCTGGAGATCAAGCACCGTCTGGAGACAGATCCATCGTCAAGGAAAAGCCATATGGAATACCTTCCGGGCATGGAGGTTATTGAATCTGACATCCGCAGCAAGGTCATGGAGCACATGAACAGCTACGACTACAGCAGTTACACAGGCAGAGACGTCATGGCGGCCCTTGAACACGAGACGTGCAGCATAGAGGACTTCAAGGCTCTGCTCTCCCCCGCCGCCGAACCATTTCTTGAGATGATGGCGCAGCGCGCAAGCCGCGAGACAAGCAGGCACTTCGGCAACACGGTCTACATGTTCACGCCGCTCTACATAGCCAACTACTGTGAGAACTACTGCGTATACTGCGGCTTCAACTGCTACAATCACATCAACAGAATGAAGCTCTCAGCAGAGCAGATCGAGAAGGAAATGAAGGTCATCGCCGACAGCGGTATGGAAGAGATCCTTATACTGACCGGCGAGAGCCGCAGCCAGAGTGACGTAACGTATATCGGCGAGGCATGCAAGCTTGCAAGGAAATACTTCCGCATGGTAGGCCTTGAAATATATCCGGTGAACACCGATGAGTACCGCTACCTCCATGAGTGCGGTGCGGACTATGTGACAGTGTTCCAGGAGACCTACGACGCAGACAAATACGAGACTCTTCACCTGATGGGTCACAAGAGAGTATGGCCATACCGTTTCGACTCGCAGGAGCGCGCCCTCATGGGCGGAATGCGGGGCGTTGCATTCTCAGCACTGTTAGGGCTCTCCGACTTCCGCAAGGATGCACTGGCAACAGCCCTTCACGCGTATTTTCTCCAGAGAAAATACCCACACGCAGAGATGTCACTCTCCTGTCCAAGACTGAGACCGATCATCAACAACGATCAGATCAATCCTCTGGACGTACACGAGAAGCAGCTCTGCCAGATACTGTGCGCATACAGGATATTCCTGCCATTTGCCGGAATAACGGTATCTTCAAGGGAGAGTGCAGACTTCAGAAACGGCATAGTGAAGATCGCAGCGACCAAGGTATCGGCGGGCGTGTCAACCGGAATCGGCGATCATGAAAGCAAATACAGCGGCAAGACTTCCTGCAGTGAGCAGGGCGACGAGCAGTTCGAGATCAACGACAACAGAAGTCTTGAACATATGTATTCAGACATAGAGGGCGAGGGACTGCAGCCCGTACTCAATGACTATCTGTATGTGTAACAACAACTATCAGATCAAAACGATCTGAACTATACAGCATACCGCCGTCTGCCGGCGGAGAAAGAAGTTTGAAATGTATACATTTGATCCTACTTTATATTTTATAACGGACAGCACAGGGTTGTCCGAGGAGGAATTTCTGTACAGAGTGGAGTGTGCTCTGGACGGCGGTGCGACACTCATGCAGCTTAGAGAAAAGGAAAGAACTACCCGTGAGTACATACATCTTGCGGACAAGGTGCACTCAATTGCGCGCCGCTACAACGTGCCACTCATCATAGATGACCGGGTAGATGTGGCGCTGGCGACCGATGCCGAAGGTGTCCATGTGGGGCAGACAGACATGCCAGTCTCCATAGCCAGAAAACTCATGGGGCCTGACCGCATCGTGGGCGCAACCACCAAGACTGTTCCTCAGGCCGTGGAGGCGTATGAACAGGGAGCTGATTATCTGGGAGTTGGAGCCATCTACCCAACCACCACCAAGGTCAAGACAGTGCTCACATCCACGGATACACTGAGAGACATTTGCAAGGCAGTTCCCATCCCGGTAAATGCCATCGGAGGACTCAATCCGACCAACCTGGATGTCCTCTCGGGCATACCTATCGCCGGCATCTGTGTGGTGTCCGCCATAATGAAAGCTGACGATCCAAAGGATGCTGCCAGCCGTCTATTGGCATTATCCAGGCAGTTACAGTCAAAAACCTTTCTCAAATAAGCAAAAATTGCAAAAATACGCAACTTATTTTCATTTTAATGAAAAGAAAGGTTGCAATTAAATGATTTTGCAATTACAATCAATACAAAGTGTAACTATTTTTTTTGTATGAGGTGGTTTTAATGGAAAACGTATTAAACAGCATATATTCCAACAGTATTATGGTTCAGGATCAAAGTAATGATACCGCAAAGGAAGCAGCAGTTGAGGCTGTACATGCAAGAGTCGTTGCAAAGCCGAACTTCATCAGAGGTTCCGTGGAGCTGCTCGTACTCTATCTGCTCAGCCAGAAAGATTATTACGGCTACGAGCTGTCACAGCTCATGGACTCACTGTCAGACGGCGTGATAAAGATTCCTATCGGTTCTCTATATCCTGCACTGTACAAATTGATTGAATACGGTTTCATCTCCGATCACAAAGAGCAGGTTGGAAAGAGAATGACCAGAGTATATTATCATCTGGAGCAGCCTGGATTCCAGCGTATGCATATTCTTATAACTGAGTATACAAAGGTTCACAAGGCTATTTCATCCATACTTGACTATACTCCAGAGCCTGAGAAGAAATAATTTCTTTCAGATTAAAAATACCGTTGTCCATATTTTTTATGAACAACGGTATTTTTTTATTTTACTATTCTGTACTTCTTTGAAACTGTACCCTTATACCTTCCGGAAAACTTTATCTTCACCGTATATGTTCCGGCTTTCTTTCTCGCCTTAGGATATGTCACCTTGTAGTATTTTGATGATATTATCTTACCATTGCTGTCCTTCACAGTCACCTTAGGTGTCTTTGTCTTACCATCATACTTATATCTCGTCTGTGATAATGTAACACTCTTTATCTTCTTGACAACGATATACTTCTTCTGGCCGCATTTTCTGCATGTATGTAACACCTTGCCATCGCTTCTGGTAGTTGCTGTTTTTACTACCTTGCCGGAATATACATGCGCACATTTTCCTGTTACTGTTACCGTATATGATGCTGAACGTGATCCAACAGTGGCTGTGATCTTCACAGTTCCCTTTCTGAGACCTGTTACCACTCCTGTAGGTGACACCTTTGCAATAGCGGAATTCGATGTTTTCCACTTAGCTCCCGCAAGCACCTTATACGATGTACTTCCATACTGTCCAAGGACTGCCTTGAGTGTGAGAGTTACCTTCTGTCCCTCCTGCACGCTCTTATTTCCGGTCATCTTAACCGATGTGATATTGTCCTTCTGCACCTCCACCGTAACATCGCTCTCACCAGTGGACTTAGCCATAGTCTCAGCCTGACTGCCGCTTCCCATGAACTGGGCTGCAGTCGTATTCGGATAAGATGCATTCTTATTTATAAATGTACCAACACCCACATACCTGTTTGCAGGATTTATCATGGATGTGTAATGTCCGGTCACCGCTCCAGGAGTTCCCTTCACATAGGCATCCTTCTCGCTGTACCACTGCTCAATGCCCATGAGCATGCTCTCTGACCAGTTCCACGCAAGCACCTCGGAAGTCGGCCAGCCATTTCCCGGATATTTGAAATCAAATACAGACTTTCCGTTAAGTCTTGAGTGATACATTGTAACACTCGCCTCCGCAGCTCTGATCCTTGCTATCTTCTCAAGTCCTGCCGACCACTTGATCGGCACATAGTCGTCAAGCGTCAATTTCCGTCCATCAATCTTAACGCCCTGCTTACATGCTTCATAACGGATCTGATTGATCCTCTTCACTGCAGCCGAAGCCTCCGACACATACTTGCCCTTCATTGCTATAAACACGCAATTGGCAGATGGTTTTGTCACATCCGCAGGTATTGTCGCCGCTTCAGCACTTGTTCCTCCCGGCACGATCACTGACAATCCAACCGCAACTGCGATCGCCAGAGCCATTATCCGGTGTAACAACTTCTTCTTTTGTACTCCCATAGTTTAAATTTGTCCTCCTCTTATAATATGTATCAGCCTGTTGATTTCATTATAACTCACTATGTGATTTATTGCATGCCTATTTGCTAAACAATACAGTATATCGCATTAATCTATGTACTCAGGCATTATGTTTTCGCCTATAACACAATCCAACATTGTTTTCAATTTACCAAGTTCTTTATTTGAGTTACTCTTTATAAACTGATTTACTACCTCTAATGCCATTGGTATTTTATCTAATTCAAGAACCTCTTCTTCATAATCATCAATAATAATGTCGCATTTTTTGTTGATTTCAGCATTTGGGAACTAAATATGAGGTTTTGATTTTGACTGTCCTTAAGTGCACCCATCCCCAAAATTTTGCTATGGAACTGTCTTTATAAAAACTTTCGCTATTGCCTATTACTTCGTAAGGGCAAGTCGAAAGTTTTTGGTAAAGACAGTTAGTCTTTCATAACAAATTTTCTTGTTACAAAAAGTGCGTTTATATCGGTCAATTGGAACTTAATATGAAGTTTTGCCTTCTGGTACCATTTTCTAATCAATTACTGTGTGATAGATTTTCTTTCAACGTAAAAATTTTCAAAATTAATTTCAAAATTCCAATCGTTTCTTCCAAATGAATCCCTAGTCAAATCATTTATTCCTTGTGCTACTACCATGATATGACCAGCACAATTTTTCAACGAAACAAATATATAACCTTTTGGACAATTTATCTCTGATAAAAAGTCTGCATTATCATCATATATTAAAAGTGACCTTATTTCATTAAACTCCTTTATAATTATTAATTTTCTTTTCTCTTCTTCATAATCAGCTGATATTATTGCACCATTGATTACAGAAATATCCTTATTCCTATAATTAAGATGATTTCCTAAACTCCTATACGAAAATACTAAATTTCCCTCTTCATTATATGCACTAAATCCACTATCTGATGTTTCATATTTTTCCTTAATCATTAGCATACCTTTTCCATGCTTAAATGCATATAAGGTATATTCGTTATAAATCGAGATGGTTTTGCCTCCCACATCCCATTCCACCATTTTATCATTTTTATTAACACGCACATCCATTTTTCATACTCTTTTCGCTAATCTACCCAATATTCATCAACAATATGGACATAATCTTCTCGTTTTATATCACTTCCTAAATTCGAAAACAAATCAACTTCACGGATTCAGGTCTTTACTATGAAATTGGGTGGGATTTTGGTATTTCATCCCTCAATCTTATTCCTCACCAAGTAAGAACTGCAGCGCATTAATTCTCCTGATACCATCGTAATCAGCATCAGGGTCTTCATCCAGTGTTATGATATACTTTGGATAATGGTCTGTAATTTTCTGCAATGGTCTTAGCTCTCTTAAAAGTGTTGATTCCTCTCTGACCGTAGCAGCCACCTGATAGTAAATAATTCCCTTACTGTTCATGGCAACAAAATCCACTTCCTCTGATTCCACCTTGCCGACATAGACCTTATATCCTCGTCTAATAAGCTCAAGATAGATTATATTTTCCAGAATATGACCAGTGTCTGCATTTCTAGAACCAAGTAACATATAACGAAGTCCAATGTCAACCACATAATATTTATCAAGAGTTTTCAAATAATTCTTACCCTTCACATCGTATCGTTTTGCCTGATAAACTACAAATGATTCTTCCAGCGCTGTAATGTATTTCTCAACAGTTTTTACATCCACTTTTCTTCCGTCAGATGTCATAGTGTCACTGATTTTCTTTGTCGATGTAAGATTACCAATATTATCAAACATAAATCGTATCACACTTTCAAGCATCATCACATCGGTAATCTTCTTTCTTGAAATAATGTCCTTTAACATCACAGTGCTATAGATACTCTCAAGATACTGATTAATTACTTCTTCCTTCTCATCCAACATCATAGCATATGGAAATGAACTGAATTTCAAATATTTCTGATACTTTAGCGAAAGTTCTTTTTCATCTCCCGTTGCCTTCACATATTCTTTAAAGGAAAGGGGCAACATCTTGACCTCCACATATCTTCCGGAAAGAAATGTTGCAATCTCAGAAGATAGCATATAGGCATTCGAGCCTGTCAGATACAAATCTACATTTGGCTTTAAATTCAAACTGTCCACAACCTTTGGAAAATCTTCCACATTCTGTATTTCATCAAAGAACACATAGTGCATATCATCATCTACAAGCCTATCCTTGATGTATTTATATAATTCTCTTGGCTGCTTCAAATCTTCATAATCATAGTCTTCAAAATTAATAGCAATGATATGGTCTGCTTGTACCCCAGATTCTTTCAGATAGCCCTGAAATATCTGCATAAGCGTGGATTTGCCACATCGTCTGATACCTGTTACAATCTTTATAATGTCTTTATCTTTAAATTCCTTCAAAGTTTGAAGATACTCGTCTCTAAGTATTATCTTATTCATATAATCCTCCTGTTTTGCGAAACAAAATCCGAGTCCTATGATGAGGAGAGGATTTACCTTCTTTCTTATGAATCTATTTTCGATGACTAATTTATTTTTTATTTGCTGTATTCATTATATCCAAAAACTTGTTTATTTTCAATAGTTATTGGATTTCATTCCAAAAACTATTCTTTTATTGTTTTTTCTTGGATACCATTATTATATTCAATATTTCCAGATACAATTCCAGAAAACGTAAGCGATGTATAATCGCACGGTTTGTCGCCACCAACATTTCATTAGATAATCACTTCAGGAGTGAGTATCTCTCCGAATCAGCTGTATTTGTAGTTGGAGCCGTTTGCTCTAACTGTGATTGATTCCGGTTGAATTCACTCTGAATAACCTTTAGGAGTGAATTACTATGAGTTCAAAAAGACTGCACTACTCTGATTTCGCTTTAACCTATGAATTCCTCTACGGAATTCTGACTCGATTCATAGTAATCGGTCACCGAAAAGTTTTGCCTTCGGCAATGGTTATGGAGGTAGTTGGATTTATTAGATTTTACTTCTAAGGAAGTCTTAAAGTATAACCATAATTAAATATAAACAATCACAATGCCTGTCTCCGATGATTTATTATCATAATATGAAAATATTTTTCCCCATGCATAATCATATTCTATTCCTGTAATACTTTCATTACTTGGAATTCCTAATTCATTTTTCAAAAAATCATTATTATGTTTTCTTAATTCTTTCAGAATATTATCATTCATTGTTTGATAATTCATTTTGTACTTCTCTTCAGCATTACTTAATTCAACTTTTGATATTATCTTATTATCACAAAAAATAGTAGTCCAGAACTTTTCTTTATTTAATTCCATTGGCTCCTTGGATATATATACTTTTCCAGTATTAAATTTTATTACATTGAATTCATCTGCATTTAATATATCAATACTCGTCTTTGGTTCAATAATATATCTTCCCAATTTAATTTTCCCATTTTTCATAGCATTTCTCCTACTTAATTTCATTCATCATACCGAAATATTCCTCTAGTGATATTTTAGTATTTGTTAAACTAATCGTTTGATTATCTAATTTTTCCAGTACTCCATTAGCACAATTAAAATCAAAATTAGGGTCAAATCTTTGCGTTAATCCTCCTTGACCAAATTGCGTATTATTCAAAGCGACTCCATCTGCCACATTTAGTTCTCCATGAACTTTGTAAGGAGTTAACTTACTTCTGTATTCTGCATAAGCCATTCCTTTTTCATAATATGGTTTTACTTGCAATCCTCCAAAGACCTTTTGAGCATCATTGCCTATAGTCTGCGCTACTTCTGATGGATTACAACTTTCCCAACACACATTTTCTTTCCCATATGTATCCCTATAATAATTATACCAATCCATTCCTGTAACATCGTCTATGTTGTACTTCCACCCTCACAAGTAATACTTCTTTCAGACTCCACCCGCCCTTTGCTAGTAGACATAACCCTATTCTTTCCATCTGCTTTTGACGATGACTTTCCACCCTCAAAAACTGACCGCAAAACAAATGATGTTATTG